>Ga0307513_10000007_pt1 | contig 451043 bp, 424 predicted proteins | sample 15_EM_MG_FD_202174 | JGI IMG/M metagenome (GOLD analysis project Ga0307513, IMG submission 202174) | Populus trichocarpa ectomycorrhiza microbial communities from riparian zone in the Pacific Northwest, United States - 15_EM | ecosystem: Host-associated > Plants > Roots > Unclassified...
ATTTTGATATTAATTATTTAATCGTGATTTTGATTAATAATTATGCAAAACGAATAGATGTGTGTGAATACACTTGCTGGAAAGTAATGAAATAGACGAGGGTTTTTTCACTTTTGAAAATTCTCTTGTGTCTAAGAGAAATTAAAAGCTGGGTGTAATGCTAACTTGTTCACTGATGGGTCAAACTTGAAATGAGTGATTGGATTATGAATTAAAACCAAGCATGAGTAGAAGAATTATAATATCTTATAGTTTACACACTAACTGCTTCAGCTCTCTGTCAATAGGCTGGATGTTTTATATTTATAGCCATAAGATTTGTTTAAGTGCCTGCATCAAATTTTGCAATGTAATTCGAATCAATCACCCTTTTGTTCTCTTAGTCCCTCTCTTGCCCTTATATCTGTTACAGGGTAGATATCTGTTGCTTGATTGAATTGTTTAATTTAGGAATCTTGTTTCCAAGTTGCATTACTTATTTTTGTTGTCCATTGTTTTGCTCCTTTATTCTCTATATTTTCACTCGCTAAAAGGAGTCTGATATCATACGTTGTCTTCTAGAAGTAGCCAATTATGCTTTTATTCTTTTTTGAAGGGGCAGTGGAGTAGTTTTAGTCTATGCTAATAGATATGCGTCTCTAGAGGAGGGGGGGCGCCCCCCCCCCCCCCCCCCCCCCACGACCGCGACCAGGCGCTTCCCGGTTTCGCCCTCGGCCACCCTCGCTCGCGGCTCCGGACCGGCACCGCAATTCGCCACCCGAGCGCTGCCGTAAATCGCCCGCCAAGCGCTGCCGCGATTCGCCGTCCGGGTGCTGTCGCACCGCCGCACTAATGTCCTCCTTGTGACGAAAACGCAAGTCTCCCTTCCCGACGAGGACCGCCTCGACCTCCCCGAATCCTGGGCCAGAGGCCTCCTCACCAGCGAGCACGCCGAACCCGACCCGGCGGCCCCCGCGCTCTGGCGCGAGCAGATCGAGAAACGCCGCGACGCGATCGACCTCGCCCTCGGCCTGCCCCAGAACGCCCCCTACGCCGACGCGATCCGCGCCTACCTCGGCGGCGAACCCGACCCGCTCGGCGCAATCCTCGTCATGTACCTCGCGCAGGAGACCTGGCTGCGCGACAAGATCCGCAGCGTCGCAGTCGACGCCTGGCAGCTCGAACAGGGCCTCGGCTTCGCCGCCGCCGCCCTCGTCGAGGAAGGCGGGCTCATGTTCGGCACCCACCGGGTCCCGAGCCAAGGCACCGAAAAACGCGCGCTGATCATCACCTTCGAAACGTCCAACAGATACGCCCTCGCCGAGTCCGACCAGAAGGCCACCGCCCGGTTGCGCGGCGCCCTCGCGGCCAGCGGCGACACCGAATACCGGGCCGCCCGCGACCTCGTCGCCAAGCACCGCACCGGAAGAGGCCAGCGCGGCCGCGCCGCCCTGCTCTTCCCGAACGAGGACGCCTGGGTCACCGAGACCTGCGCCGAAACCGAACTGTGGAACGGCGCCACCCGCGGCGACACCTGGGTCCTCATCAGGACCGCCGAGCAGCTCGCGGCCCTCCCGTCCCCGGCGATCTGGCCCACCCTCGTAAGCTCCGCGAGCCTCGGCGCGCTCATCGCGGGCCTGGGCGCCGACAGCCTCCCCGCGTTCACCGCGACCCTCGAGAACAGCTGGGAGCTCAAGACCGGGCTGCGCCGCACGGTCCTCGCCGCCATCGGCATGCTCCCCGGTGATGACGCGATGCGCTGGCTCGTCGACCATCTCGCCGAACCGTACGTTCCCGCGGCCGCCGCCAGCGCGGCCCGGCGCTACCCCGTCCGGGCGCTGCGCACTGCAATCAGCACGGCCGCAACGGATGAGAGCACGCGCCGTCTCCGTACCGGCATGCTCGCCGAGATCGACGCTGACGTGTTCGACGCGGCACTGGAGCGTCTCGGCGAGACCGAGCGCGCCGCCGTTCGCGACCTCATGCGCAGGCCCGGCGCACTGCCCGAGGCCGACCCCGCGACGCTGCCGCGCCTCCTGGTCGACCCGCCCTGGGCGAGTCCCGCACCGAAGGCCAAGCCGGTGGTCGTCAAGGGCCTCACGGCACCCGAGGAGACCACAGTGGAGTGGCTGCCCGGCGAGCAGGAACGGTTCCTCACTGCCGGGAGCGAGCACTACGCGGACGAGAGCGACTGGCCCGTCTGGGAAGAGGACGCGCACAAGAAGCCCTGGAACGCGACGATCGTGCTCGCGTACGGGCCCCTTGCGAGCGGCCGCGCGCTGATCGCGAACCCGGAGTGGAAGCTCGGTCTCCACTACCGCGTCCAAGGCATTCCGCGCATCCTCGCCCGGTTCGAGGCGGACGCGGTCCCGGCGATCCTCAACGCGTCCAAATACCAGACGCAGGTGCGCGAACTGCTGCTCCCGGTCGTGAACGTCACCGTGGCTCGGCTCATGGCGGAGTGGTACGTCCGCCTCGCCACGGGCCGCGCACTGGCCGTGACCTGGCTGGAGCGGCACGCCGCCGCGGCCGCCCGCCTGCTCGTCCCGGACGCATTGGGCAAGCGGGGCACCGCGCGTGAGAACGCCACTGCCGCGCTCCGGTACGTGGCCGCGCGGCGCGGCGGTGCCGTGGTCCTGGACGCGGCCGCCGAGTACGGTCCGGCCGCCGTCGCGGCGGTGCGTCCGATCGCCGAGGCCGACCCGCTGGAGCCGATCGTCGACCTCCCGGCCCTCAGCGCCTGGGCCAATCCGGCCCTGCTCCCGCAGGTGCGGACCGCCGATGGTGAAGCGGCCCTGCCGGATTCGGCGGTGCGCCACCTGGCCCGGATCCTCGCGGTCGCCGGTCCGACATACGAGTACGAGGGCGTCGAGGTCGCCGCCGCGGCCTGCGACCGGGATTCGCTGCGGGAGTTCTCCCACGCGCTGTTCACGTCCTGGCTCAACGCGGGGGCACTCTCCAAGGACGGCTGGGCCCTCGATCAGTTGTCCCATTTCGGCGACGACGCCACGGTGCGTCTCCTGACGCCGCATATCCGCGAATGGCCCGGCCAGAGCCAGCACAAGCGGGCCGTCACCGGTCTCGGCGTGCTCGGCCGGATCGGGTCCGAAGGTGCGCTGCGGGCGATGCAGTCCATTTCGGAGCGGGCGAAGTTCGGCGGCATCAAAGCGGAGGCGGCGCGGCAGATCGCGGTGATCGCAGGCGCACTCGGCCTCACGAGCGAGCAGCTCGCCGACCGGCTCGTGCCCGATTTCGGGCTCGGCGAGCAGGCCGCGCTCGTCCTCGACTACGGGCCGAGGAGGTTCACCGTGGCCTTCGACGAGCACCTCAAACCCTATGTCGCCGACGAGGACGGCAAGGCCCGCAAGAGCCTCCCGAAGCCGGGCGCGAAGGACGACCCGGCCCTCGCCGAACCCGCGTACCGGCGCTTCGCCGACCTGAAGAAGGAGCTGCGGACCGTCGCGGTCGACCAGGTCCGGCGGCTCGACGCCGCGATGGTCAACGGCCGCACCTGGAACCGCGAAGAGTTCGAACGGTTCTTCGTGGGCCACGCCCTCATGCGGCACCTGGCCGCCCGCCTGGTCTGGGAGGCCGAATCGGGTAGTGAGCGGTTCGGGTTCCGCATCGCCGAGGACGGCACGTTCGGCAATGCCGCCGACGAGGCGGTCGAGCTGGCCGAGGACGTGTCGATCCGCCTCGCCCACCCCGCGCGCATGGCACCGGCCGAACGCGAGGCGTGGTTCCAGATCCTCGCCGATTACGAAATGCTGCAACCCTTCGAGCAGCTCACTCGCCCGGTCGTGGCGTTCACGGAGGAGGAGCTCGCGACCGGCGACCTCAAGCGCTTCGAAGGGTTCGTAGTCGAGCCCGGGAGCATCCTGGGGATGACGAAGCACGGCTGGGGCCGCGCCGCGCCCGCGGACGCGGGCGGCGAACCGGGCATCCACTACGCGCTTCCGGGCGGCGGGTACGTGATCGTCGCGCTGTCGCCGGGCCTGTCGATCGGCATGGGCGCGGACAGTGAGCGGCAGGAGCTCAGGCAGGTGTACCTGTCCCATGTGGAGAGTTACTGGCGCCGGCACCGGACCGGGCACCCCACCGAGATCGACGCGGTGGCCGCCGCCGAAGTCCTCGCCTCGCTCGAACGGCTCACCGCAACTGCGTGATCACTAAGGGGTTCAGGCCTGCTCGAAGTGGAACGACTTGATGAAGCAGTCGCGGGGCTGCCCGATCGCGAACCGGACGCAGTCCACCAGCGATCGGGCAGTCAGCGGATCGCCCGCGCTCCGCGCCGCGTCCCAGTCCGGGCCGAGCGGATCCGGATCATCGAAGTCGGGCGGGTACAGCGAGATGACCCGGACGCCCTGGGGCCGCAGGCGTTTCGAGAGGACCTCGACGAACCCGGCCTGGGCGCTCTTGGCCGCGTAGAACGCCTCATGGGCGCTCGAACGGTGGTTCCCGTACTCGCCGCAGCCCGACACCATCGTCACGATGTCCGGCCGGTCGCCCGCCAGCAGGAACGGCAGGAGCGCCTTCGTGACGAGCACCGTCCCGGTGGCGCCGGCCGCGATCGTCGCGACCACCGCCGCGTCCTCCGCCTCCAGGAAACCCCCGGCGTCCAGGTACGGCGCGCCGTTGTTGACCAGCACGTCCACGACCGAGGTCACCTCGCCGACCGCCTCGGCGAACTCCCGGACCGACTCGGCCTCGGCCAGATCGCACTCGAACGCGTGGGCCCGCCCGCCGACATGGCGCACCTCCTGCGCGACCTCCTCCGCCGCGGCGAAGTTCCGTGCCGACAGGAACACCTCGGCCCCGTCCCGCCCGAGCGCGATCGCCAGGCTCCGCCCGAACCCGCGCCCGGCCCCGGTGACGACCACCCGATACCCCTCGAACCGCATGCCGAACCCCTCTCGCCGAATTCCAGTCTCCCGGAACGCGAACTCCAGTCAAGTCTTCGGCATGCGTCCTAAGACCTGTGCCAAAGGATGGACGCGGCCCGGCGATTCTGATTGCATGGGGGAGAGGCTCACCCGACAGGAGGCCCCGTGTCCTCGATCGCCGACTTCCGCATCGACATCCCCCAGGCCGCACTCGACGACCTCCACGTCCGGTTGCGTGCGACGCGCTGGCCGAGCGCGAGCCCCGAACCGGGCTGGGGCCGCGGCGTCCCGGTCCTTTACCTGCGGCGCCTGGCCGACCACTGGCTGCACCGCTACGACTGGCGGGCCAACGAGGCGCGCCTGAACGAGTTCGGCCAGGGCCTCACCGCCATCGACGGGCAGCGCGTGCACTTCCTCCACGTGCGCTCGCCCGAACCGGACGCGCTGCCACTCGTGCTCACCCACGGCTGGCCCGGGTCGATCGTCGAGTTCACACAGATCATCGGCCCGCTCACCGACCCGCGGCGCTTTGGCGGCGAAAGCGACGACGCCTTCCACATCGTGGCCCCGTCCCTGCCGGGATTCGCGTTCTCGACCCCGCTGTCCGCGCCGGACTGGACCCACGAGCGCATCGCCCGCGCCTGGGTGACCCTCATGGACCGGCTCGGGTACGACCGCTTCGGCGCGCACGGCGGCGACACCGGCCGGAACGTCTCCCCGGCGATCGGCCGCCTCGCCCCCGACAAGGTCGTGGGCGTCCACATCAACGGCGGCCTCAGCCTGCCCGCCGACGTCGACCTCGAATCGCTCACCCCCGCCGAACGGGCCCGCCTGGAAAGCGTGCGCGATCTGGTCCGCCACGGCACCGGCTACGCCGACCTCCAGTCCACCAAGCCGCAGACACTCGCCTACGCGCTCAACGACTCCCCGGTCGGGCAGCTCGCCTGGATCGTCGACAAGTTCAAGGACTGGACCGACCCCGCCGCCGACCTGCCCGAACGCGCCGTCGACCTCGACCAGCTGCTCACCAACGTCACCTTGTACTGGCTCACCGGGACCGGCGCCTCCTCGGCGCACCAGTACCGCGCGGTGCGCGACGAGCCGCACGTCCTTGACCCGGCGGGCGTGCCAACCGGCGTGGCCGTGTTCCCCACCGACCCCGCGATCCGCAGCCTCCTGGAACGCGAGCACCGCATCGTCCACTGGACCGAATTCGACCGCGGCGGCCACTTCGCCGCGATGGAGGCCCCCGACCTCCTCATCGGGGACCTCCGCGAGTTCTACCGCAGCCTCCGCTGAAGGACCGCGCGGCGCTGGCCCGAGGCTCCGGCACCCCCAAACCAGCAGAACTCCGCCGGAATCAACGACACCGTCTCGGGCGCAACGGTCGTACGCTTGGGGGACCCCGCAATTTGGAGCGCCAGTGAACAGGCCCACTTCTCCCGTTCCGCTGTACGACAAGCCGCACGCCGTCGACCTGGCCCAGGTCATGATGGTCTTCCAATACTTCATGCTGGTCAGCGTCAGCATCGGCATCGGACCGCGAATCTTCAACTGGTTCAAGGACGAGACCGCCGAAGTCCCGGTCCTCTCCGACCTCGAAGGCGCCTTCGACATCGGATCGAGTTACCCGATCGCGATCGTCCTCCCGGCGCTCGTGGTGCTCACCGTCCCGTACGTCTTCATGGTCCTCGACATCGGCTACGGCCTCCGCTGGGCCCGCATCGCCGCGTTCATCGTCGCCCCCGTGAACACCGCGATCGGCCTCATCGGCGTGGTCCGGACCTACGGCGACATCGTCGCGATCGTGGTCGCCCCGATCTGGCTCCTGGTGGCCCTCTGCATCATCGGCGGGCTGGCCTCCCGAAACGGGAGGCAGTGGTTCCGCCAAGGAGGCTGGGAGCCCTGGTACCTCCGCTACGAAATGGACCAGATAAGAACCCGACGCCGCCCCCGACGCCGCAGAAGATGACCAACCGGCGCCCCGCCTGCAACCCTGCTGAATTGCGTGGCAAGCGAAGTTCGCCCGATTTCGGTATCCTTCGGTAACCGGTACCTCACCCCGCCGCGGAGGCGTCATGGCCGACGACATCATCTACGACACCGACTTCTACACCACCCTCGAGACCGCCGTCGAGGACTTCACCAAGGCCCTCACCAAACGCTGGCGCGAGCGGGTGGCGACCGCGATCGACGACCTGCAGAGCGACTTCCCCGTCAGCTTCCACCGCTACCAGGCCCCTTACGGCGAGACGACGTGGCCGTACTGGGACACGTTGAACCAGTTCCACTTCATGTACGGGGAATGCGATGTCGTCACTTGGGCGAAGGGCGACCAGAAGAGCGACGTCCCCGAGGGCTGCCTCGGCCGCACCTACGGCCCCGGGAACATGTACCCCAAGACCACGACCGACACCTCCGGCAACGAGGTGACCGTGCCCCAGGAGATCGACTGCGGCCTGGACACGATCATGAAGAGCGTCGAGCACTGGGCATATGGAGAAGGCTCCGCCATCCTGGGAGCGCTACCCAAATTCGACGCGCACGACCAGCACTTAATCGAGGACGCCCAGAAGTCCCTGCTCAAGATCGGGGCGCAACTCGGTCTGTCGGCGGCCGAGGGCTCGGACATGGAGTTCGACTTCGCAGGGGCCAGCAACGGCGACCTGGTCGCGGACGCGAACAAGCTCGCGGGCGCAGACGGGGCGGATCCACTGTGGTACCAGCACTGGACCGGCCTGTCCGCCGACAGCCTCAAAGACGGGTTCTTCTCCTCCATCAACCCGACGTTCACCAACCAGGGCAAGATCGCCGGCGGGATCTCGAACCTGTACGCGGCCCGGGGAACCATCATCCAGCAGGGCCGAGCCGGGGACCTGGACCTCTTGATCAAGGCCACCAAGGCACTCGACGCGACGCAGGAGATCACCACCTCCTACAACGCCGTCTGGCAGGCGTTCCAGGGAGTCGGCACCGCGCTCACGATCCCTGGCGCGTTCTTCCCGCCGGTGGGCGCGGTCGGAGCCAGCATCAGCCTCATCGGCATCGCCGGCGCGAACTTCCTCCCCCAGATCAAGACCGTGGAGTACGCGAACTCGGTCGAAGACGTCATGGAGAAGGTCTGGACCCTCATCGAGGAGCACAAGACCGCGCTCTTCTACCTGGAGAACGACTACGACAACGGCGTGCACAGCCTCCGCAACGCCGTCTACGGGGTCCACAGCTTCAACCTGGAACTCTACGACCTCACTGAGAACAGTGCCGCAGGCAACGGATCCAAAGTAGATGGATACCAGGCCGACGTCGACGAGATCCTCGAACTCGCGGACACCTGCTTCGAAGCCGCAGGGGCTTACGAGGACGGCCTCATCCCCCTCATAGCGGTCGTCCAGAGCGCCGACCCCGCCCTGGCGGACGAGTCCGGCAGCGCGGGCTACGCCGACCCGAAGGTGATCGGCCTGGTGGAGGAGTTCTACGGGTATCTCACGACCGCCTGCGGGCGCCTGTACGAGGCGGGCGAGCAGATCAAGGCCGCCGCAGAGGCGTACGCGCATACCGACGAGGAGCAGCAGGCCCTCTTCGACGGGGCGATGGAGAACTGGGACGAAGGCCCCGCTCCCGCCCACGCGGACGAATGGGCCAAGGACACGGACCGCAGCGGCTGGGACCCCAACAAGGGCGACCCCTACAGGGAGGGGAGCACGAGCCCCGGGAACAACGACGAGGGAGCCGAGAACTACGAGACGGAGCTGAGCGGCGAATGAGGAAGTCGTTGATGGGCACCGCGACGTGCCTGCTGATCTTGACCGGATGCAACGGTGACGAACCCGAGGATTCGCAGTCGCCGACCGCATCGGAGACAGCACTTCAAGGCGAGGACCCCACCCCGCCGATCGCGCTCGACTCGGTCTGCGACCTGCTGCTCGACGCGTCGGCGATGCCGCGCGACGACGAACTCGAATACGTCGACAACCGGCACAGCTCCAGTGAGTTCTCGGTGAACTGCGCCCTCGAACCCGCCGATTGGGATGCGGCCCTAGGCTCCGGGTACGCCGCCCGCGACGATATGACCCTCGTCTTCCTGCTCGAATCGGATCTCGCGGTGTCGCCGTTCGAACCGTACGGGAGCGGTCGACCGGCCGAGGACTACCTGACCGCTGAACACTCGGACATCCTGCCGGCACCGCCGGACGGATGGCCGGACTCGGCGGCCCAGCTCGGCGGCGTCGAGGAAGGATATTTCTACGAGTTCGTCTTCGGCGCCAAGCTGCCGCAGTCGACGACCGAGCACAAGATCCAGTTCTTCGTGCCGGGCTCGGACGGAAGTGCCATCGAGGAGTACCGAGCAGCCGCCTACGCGACCTTCACCGCCTACATGGACGCCCTCGCGGCGGAACTCTGAAGGGACGCACGGCATGTGGGTGGGTGGCATCCGGGTCACTCCGACGCAGCCCCGAAACCGGTACGGCCCCGCCGAAGGCGGGGCCGTACTTGATGCAGATCGGGCTACCGGTCGGCTTGCTGGAGCAGAGCGGAGAAATCGACAGTCTTCAGGTCGAAGATCGGGGAATCATCGCCAAGCTTGCTGTCACGGACCTGGAAGCCGGTGCCTGCGGGGCGGGCTTCCACACAGTTGCTGTTGGCAGCACCGTCGCTCCGGCTTGACTTGCGCCACGGCGCGACTCTGAGCTCAACGCAGTTGCTGTTGGCAGCCCCCTCGCTCCGGCTTGACTTGCGCCACCCATCCTGACTCATCGCTGGAACTCCTTCGGAGACTTGGCTGGTCGGAGCCCTCCTTCGAAAATCTGGCGGTACGTGCCCACGGCATCGCTGTTCTCGTAGAACCGGCGCTCGTAGGGGCTTTCCAGATAGACGATGCTGGGCTCCTCGATGTTCCTGAAGGATAGTACGGAGAAGGGCACATTCAGCATCGGATATGGGCCCCCTGCGAACGGCAGGTACTTGATAGTGATTTTCTCGTGCTCGTCGAGATCACACAATCGGTTCAGCTGATCGTCATCGCAGCCGTTCCGAAGTGTTGCCTCAGTGAGCAGGAACCGACAGGTAAGGAAGTCGAGTCGACTCTCGAAATCCGCTTGCCGGGCAAGCCGATCTTCGATGAGATCGTTGATTTCCTCAGGCGACAGCTCGCTTCGTTCGAAGAGTTTCCGCATGAATTGCTCGGTTTGAGCAAGGCCTGGAGGCAACATGGTCTCGAACTGATCCAGGCCAACCGCCAACTGCTCGAACTCCAGGTAGGCGTCCCAGCCCGAGTTGTCGACCGCATGGCTTGGCTGCGCCCAGATCTTGTCGTCCACGAAGCGCCAGATTCGCTCCATCTCGAACCGGATCTTGGCGGGCGCCCCGTAGTACTCCAGGAGCCGTCCGATGCCCGCGAAGGTCACCCTCGTCGGCACGCCCTCCTCAAGTCTTTTGAGCGTCCGGGTCGAGCCCACGATCGCCGCTGCCTCGGGATCGGTGACGTTCTCGCCCGCCAACTCCCGTTGCGCCTTCAGTTCTCGACCGACCTGCCTGCGGAGTTCTGAAACTGTCGACATGCACTCAGTATCGCAACAATTACCGACTGCGCAACCCATAGAACCGTATGGCAGTTAGGACGGCCGTACTGCCATCTCCTTATGACACAGCCGCTCTCACTCGTCGCAATGCCAACCGTCTTACCAGGTGTTTCGCTTTGAGTCCTCCACCACCTCTCCCTACTCTCGACTGAACACCGCTGCGGCGGATGGGAGGAGTAAGAAATGCGACAGGAACCAACCGCGCGTCACGCCGTGCCGGATCCGTTGGTGCGGGGCCGGTTCGGCGACGACCAGCGCTATTTCACCGTCCGCGCTTCGAGCGCCGATGCACCGGACTCGTTCCAGGTGTACGCGGGAGAGAACCGGGCGGACGTCGTGGTGGTGGTCTCGGGACTGGTGTCCTGGAACCTCAGGGCCACTTGGGGAGACGGCTGGCGCTCGGGCAGTGCGCAGTGGAAGGCCTGGTTCAAGGACCAGGCGTTCATGGTCTTCTACAACGGCAAGCCCCCGGCCGCCGACAATGTCCGGTTCTGCAACGGCTGAGGGGCGCATCAGGGGCCGGCCGATCCTGGTGGAGATCGGCCGGCCCCGTCTCACTGCCCCAACGGCTGGCTGGGGACTCGGTTGCCCGCGGTGCCCGGTCTGCTCCCGTTGTGCGGCGGCAGTGTTCGGTTCGGGATGAGCCGCTCGGCCTCCTCGGCGAGGTCGTCGCGGTCGAACTTCCGGTAGATGCCCGCCAGCGCCACGCCGATGGCACTGCGCTCCGCGTCGTCCGCTCCTTCGAGGAACCAGTCGAGGTCGCGGCTGACCGGCAGCTCTGAAGGGTTGGTGTCGGGGTGGAGGCGGCGGTCGAGGCGGTAGAGCAGTTCGGCCTTGCCCGGCAGTTCGTCAATCTGCTCGTCGTGGCGGGCGAGCCACCACATGGTGGCGACGCGCGGGTCCTCGAACACCGTGCCGAGATAGGCGACTTGGCGTCGCAGCCGCTCGGCCTTGAGGTCGTCCTCGTAGTTGCGCTGGATGGCGTCGAGCTGCTTCAGGTCGACGTTCACCTTCTTGCAGTAGGCGTAGATGCGGAAGTTCAGCTGCGGCATCGGTTGCGGGGTCCGGAACGCACTGTCCAATTCGTGGCGGAGCTGCTCATGCTGGGGCAGCGCGAGTTTGGACGAGCGCTCCTTCGCCGCGCTGTACAGCAGTGACTCCACGCTGCTGTGCGGCGGTGCGAGGCCCTCGACGTTGGAGTGCGTCGGCGTGTAGGTCACCACGAACTCGCAGGTGAACTGGAAGTAGACGTCGCTGCTCGGCAGTGACAGCGTGACGTCCATCCGTTTGGGTTTGGGTTCGGGTTGCACGAGGGTCGACGGAGGGCTGGGCGGGGACGCGTGGTCATCGGCCAGGACCTTGTACTTTCGTTCGACCCAGATGATCAGGCAGACGACGCCGATGACCACCAGGATTATGAGGAGTCCGATCATGTGAGGGGTACCTCGATTTCGAAGACGCGGTTGAGCATTTGTCGGGACAGGTCTCGAGTGCGCTCGGAGAGTTCCGAGCCGTCGAGCGCGAGTGATTTCGCCGCTTGGGCGATCTGGCCGATCGAGCGGTAGTCGCCCGCGGCGGATTTGACCAGGAGGTCGATCATTCGGTCGCCGTCTGCGGGGGCTATCGCGGCGGCTGCCGAGAGCCAGCCCCTGACGGCCAGTCGGGCGGAGGCGGGGTCGGCGAGCGCGAGGAGCCGAGCCCAGAACATGGCGATGAAACCGAAGGGATCGTTCAAGAGTCGCCGCGGTTCACGTGCGAGGCGTTCGAGATTTTCGGTTCTCCGGCAGATCCGGTCCAGCAGTTGGGGGATCATCGAGATCTCGCCCGCGCTGGAGCCGATGAGCCAGAAGTGGAAGTGGAACAGCACGTCGCTCAGATGCAGGTATGCCGAGGAGTCGACGATGGCGTCGAGGGCGGCGTCGCGGATGGATCTGCTCTGCGAGCGGGAGAGCCGCCGGAGCCGGAACAGGGCGTTGTTGGGGAAGCGGACGACGTAGTCCTTGTCGGCGCAGGCCGCCAGCGCGGCGATCTGCATCTGGGAGGAGGGTCCGCGGCTCCACTCGTAGAGCTGGCTGCGGACGCTCGGGCCGATGGTGTCGTCGAGAGCGCCGCCGAGCAGGACCGCGGGCGCGAGTGCGCGCATCACGGGTGACCGGCTGGCGAGCATGGTCGCGGCCTGCAAGGTGAGCATCGACCCGTCTCCGGTGGCGGAGGCGAGCAGCACGAGTCGGCGGGGCAGCCGGGTCAGTTCCGTCCATTCCACATAGTCCGGTCCGAGGAGCAGGTCGGTCAGCCAGTGCGCCATCGGCTCGCGCCAGGACGGGTACTGGTCCCAGACGTGGAGGAGCACGCGGTCACCGATGTCGGGGTTCTTGAAACTCGATCCTTCGATGTTGAAGTCCTGGCGGATGAGTTCGAGCTTCTGGTAGATCCCGAATTCGTTCAGCAGCTCAGTAGGGGCGTCATCGTCTCGGGTCTTGCGAAAGAGGTGGTCGGCGGCGAGGGCGATGGCGCTGGGCGGCAGCAGCTCCAGGGCCGCCGCTGACAGGAGCACCGTTTTGCCCTGCGGGTCGAGCCGGTGTTCGAGCAGGTCGCGCAGGGCCTCCGAAGTGTCCCCGAGCCGGTTTCGCAGGTCCTCCTGGAAGGTCTCCAGGTCCAGGTCGGCGGGCGAGGCATTGAGGCGTTCCGCCATCATGCGTGCGAGCGGCGGCCATGCGGTGCCGAGGGTGTCCTCGAAGTAGTCGGAGCCGCGGATGTGCGCGAACTCCGTCTGGGCGCGTTGGTAGTGGTAGTCGAAGACCAGGCTCGGGTCGATGCGGCCGAGGTTGAAGACCGAGTCCGGGAACCGCTCCTTGAATTCGTGGCGTGCCTCGTGTTCGACGGCGACCACCAGATGGCAGTCCCGCTGCTTGAGCGCGTCCCGGTGGTCTTCGATGAAGGAGGGCAGCTCCTTGCTGAGCTCGGGGTTGCGTGAGGCGTCGAAGAAGAGGACGGTCGGCTGCTCGATGCCCCCCAGTTCCCGGTGGAGTTCGGCTTCGCTGGTCCCCTGCATCTTCCCTGCGGCCAGGCCGTGCTCTGCGGCGAACGACTTGCACCGCTGCTTCGCCGCGGTTGTCAGCCCGGTTCTCCGGGTCGAGACCAGGATCAGCAGGCGGTGCTCTTCGAGTGCTTCGTGGTGTGCTTCGAGCTCTGGTGGATCGAGGAGGGCTTCGACCTCGAACTCGGCCGATTCCTGGTTGGAGGCGTTGCCGAACAGGTTCCGCAGGTCTTCGACCGCGGCGCTGTGGCCGATGCGGATCTCGGTGACGTGCACATCGCGCTCGGCGTGGATGGCGTCCCCGGCCGCGTGGGTGACGGACGCGGGGCTGTCGCGCTGGGGCGCTTCGGCGTCGGAGCCTGAAGGCGCGGTGGCCTCGGCAGGTGGCGGCGTGTCCCTTCCGGGTGCCGGTTCAGCGTCGGGTTCGGGCAGGGGGTCGGGGTGCTTGCGCACGGAGATCTCCCGCAGCTTCTCGGAAACGATCGCGCCCGCGTTGTCGTACTTCTGGAGCACGATGGCGGGGGGATTCTGGTCCGCGTCGTTCACGGCCGCTCGCCCCGTTCGGTCCGCTCCCAGGCAGGTCGGTGTCCGCTCCGGCCCGGTAGTTGATTCGCGTCGAACTTGGTGACGTGGGCGTCCCGGTTCGCCGAGATCTGGTCCCCGGCGATGTAGGTCCGGTTGGAGGACCGGTCCTGCCCTCGATGGTCCTGGCGGTTGTCCTGACGCACCCTGCCGCCGGTGACCGCCCCGATCGCGCCGGTTCCGGATACCTCGCCGGTCGTGACCGTCTCTCCGTGGAGGTCGCCGCCGACCTTGCCGATCTGGTTCGCCTGGCCTCCCGACGCCCGCACGTCCCCGTTCAATGCGTATGCGGCGCAGGCGGACCGCTCGACTCGCTCCTCCAGCGGCGTTCGCGGCTCGACTTGGTCGGCGGGATCGCCGAGCTGGAGGAGCCCGGTGCGCAGCAGGGCTCCGGAAGGGGCGGGCACGTGTAGGAAGGCGGTCGTGCGGTAGTCCTTCGCCGCGATCCGAATGTCGGCCTCCACGAATTCGCTCTCCCTGAGCCACAGTGGGTTGCGGGTGACGGTGAAGTCCATGACCGGCGCGGTCAGCGCCACGGCGAGGAACGTCGCCTCCGGATCGGAATGCCGCAGCAGGAGTCTTGTGGGTTCGGCGTCGGTGATGCGGCAGGCGTCGATGACGGTGCGGTTGGGCGCGACGTCCACCCGTCTGTCGGTGATGTTCTGGACCGGGCCGTACGAGAGGCCCATGCGCATGCGCACGCCGAGCCCGTCCTGGTGGTGGAGCTCGCGCAGTCCGAACTGGAGCGCACCGGGGATGCGGTCGACGATGTGCGGCAGGCGGCTCTCGTCGAAGCCCGCCACGATCCCGTCGCCGCTGTTCTGCATGAAGGCATGGGCCGCATAGGCGTCGGCGAGCCCGGTCCGCTCGAATGCCTGCTCGATCACGTCGCGGAAGGTGCTCGCGATCTGCGTGCGGTGCGTGTCGGTGTATCGGCTGAACTGTTCGATGTCGAGGGAGAGGACGGTCAGGTAGCGGTTCTCCGCCTCAGGGGCAGGGGGAACGGGCATCGTCGGGGCTCCTTCTGTCGCAGGATTGGCACCGCCTCATCGTCTGGGGCCGTGCGGGAGCGGGGCTGTCCGATCTCGGATGAATCAATATGTGCAGTGAGTCACTCATCGAGTGTTGGCGTGGCGGGCCAGCGTCGCCAGGTCGAGAACTCGCAGCGGCGCGGGAACGGTCCGGACCGTGCCCCGCGCCTTCCAAAGGGCGAGGACGCTGGTCACCGAGCTGAGTGCGACCCCGAGCGAGGTCGCGATCTCCGCCTGCGTCATGGGGACCGTGGGCTCCGCATCCGCTGGAGCCGCGCCGACGACCTCCAGGAAGAGCAGTGCCATGCGCTGCTCCGCCTGCAGGTTCGAGGCCCGCCAGATGCGCTGGCCGCCTTGGCGGATCTTGCCGAGGAGGTAGCGCTGCAGTGCGCTGTCGAGCCGGTGCCGCCGGATCAGGGCGCCGAACGCGTCGGAGCCGATGATCGACACGTCGCAGTCCTCCAGGGTCCAGACCGAGGCCATGTGGGCTCCCTGGTCATGGTGGGCATACTCGCCCAGGAGGTCGCCGGGGCCGCGGATGGCGATGAGGGCCTGGTTCCCGTCGGGCTCGCTGTGGGTCACCCGCACCCGGCCCCGCTTGACGACGTAGACGACCGGGCGCGAATCGCCCTGGTGGAGTAGGGGTGTGCGGCCGCGGAACTCGTCCGGGCGGCCGCTGCCGATCAGGTCCTGCCATTGGGCGGGTGTGAGCAGCGTCTGGAATCCGCGGGTGGGCGGGTGCGCCGGGGTAGGGGCCATCGATCATTCCTAGCGGGTGCGGACGTGAGGAGCAGTCGGGTTGTTGACACCGAAAGGGTGAAAGGCCCGCTTGGTCGGCTCCGGGGTGGGGGGAATGTGGAGGGAAGTTTGGTGAGGCTAAGGTCACAGGGGCAGTTGAGCGGAAGGGAAGTGCTGTGCGCACACTCAGACTGGCGATCGTGGCCTCGGTTGGGCTTCTTGCTTTGGGGGCCTGTGGGAACGAGCAGGGCGCGGCCGTGTTCATCGACGACGAGCGCATTCCGGAGACCACCATCGACGGGTACGTCGACAACATCGCCGACTTCCGCGCCGATCAAGGCGAGGACCTCACGATCCACGACTACGCGGACGACCGCAAGCAGATCGTCACCTACGTCCTCTACGCCGAACTCGGCCACGCCCTCGACTTCGAGGCGGTTGACGACGCCGGAGCCGAGGAGATCGAGACCATCGCCCTCGAGGCCGAGCAGTACTTCCAGCAGCTCGTGACCGAGTCCGAGCCGCGCGAGCTCACCGACGCCGAGATCCAGGCCGTCACCGAGGCCGCCGCCACCGACCAGACCGTCGCCGGGTACACCCAGGCCGACTTCGAGCTGCTCGCCGGGTTCACCGACGACCTCGCCGCCTACATCGAGGAGTACGACATCTCCGTCAACCCGCGCTACGGCGACTTCGACCTCAGCCCGCTCCCCTCCGTCTTCCCTGTCGAGGTCCCGCAGCGTTGAGCACCATCACCTGGCTCCTGACCTCCCCGCGCATCCCCGCGGGCCTGCTCACCGTCGAGGCCTGGGACGCCCTCCACGAGGCCGAAGCCGTCGCCGCGTTCTTCGACACCCCGACCGTCGAGGCCATCCGCGACGCCGGGATCGACGTCGACCTGGTCGAGGACGCCGCCGAGTTCATCGAGACCGGGGGCGTCTGGGTCGTCGGCGACGAAGGCGACGACGAGCTGCGCGAAGCCCTCGCCGAATACGTCGCGGGCGGCGAGATCGACCTCGAGATCGTCTACGGCTCTTGGGATCCGCCCGGCGCACGCCTGCTCGACCTGGTCGAGGCCGTCGCCCGCCTCCACGCCGAGGACGGCTGCCCCTGGCACCGCGAGCAGACCCACGAGACGCTCGGCCCGTACCTCCTGGAGGAGACCTACGAGGTCCTCGACGCCGTCGCGGGCGGTGACAGCGACGACCTCCGCGAGGAACTGGGCGACCTGCTCTTCCAGCCGCTCCTGCACGCCTCGCTCGCCGGGGACTTCGACATCGACGACGTCGCCGGCGACCTGGTCGAGAAGATCATCCGCCGCCACCCCCACGTGTGGGGCGACGCCGACCCCGACGACCTCTACCAGCACTGGAACGAGGCCAAGGCCGCCGAGAAGCCCGAGCGGGACCACCCCGCCGACGGCATCTCCCGCCAGCTCCCGTCCCTCGCGCTCGCGTCCAAGGTCATCGAGCGCTTCAACGACGCCGGCGAACCGCTGGACCTGCCCGAGCTGCCGGACGGCTTCAAGCTCGAACCCGAGGACGTCGGCGACTTCCTGCTCGCGGCCGTGGCCGCCGCCCGGGCCGCCGGGGTTGACCCCGAGCTCGCGCTGCGCCAGTCGGTCACCGAATACGCGGGCCTGGAGCGCATCGACATCCAGGAGCACGACGAAGTCTGAGTGTTCGCGACCGAAACCTATCGACAACCAGAACTTCACAATAATGTTCTCGTGGCCTTAACAATGGCCGCGAATTTTGCTACGGTCGAGCGCATGCCATCCGGTGACGCAAGTGACGTAGGTCCGAAAGGCCCGGCCACCCAGGTCAGACGAATGACCGATCCCAGTGGGGCGCTGAGCTTCGGCTCGCCGACCCCCGCAGATGGGGCCGCGCTTTGGGATCTCGCCCGCGAGGCGGGGAACCTCGACGTCAACAGCAGGTACGCGTACCTGCTGTGGTGTCGCGATTTCGCGTCCACCAGCGTCGTCGCCCGCGACCCGCAAGGGGTGCTCGCGGGCTTCATCACCGGCTACCGCAGGCCGGCATCGCCAGACACGTATTTCGTCTGGCAGGTCGCGGTCGCGCCCGGCTTCCGCCGCCGGGGACTGGCCCGGGCCATGCTGGACCACGTGGTCCATCGCATGCGCTCCAACGGAGTCCGCTACGTCGAGACGACGGTGACTCCGGACAACAAAGCGTCGATGCGCCTGTTCGAGTCGTTCGCGGAAGCGAACGGCGCGGACCTGACGCGCGACGTGCTGTTCTCTGAGCGAGAGCTCGGCTCCGGCCATGAGCCGGAGGTGCTCCACCGCATCGGCCCGATCGATGGTCCGGTGAATCTGCTCGACGGCCCGCTGCCGGACTGAGCCAGCCCTACCCGGGCATCGACGCCCGAGCCGTCCGACGGCTCGCAAGCGTCGCTCAAGCCGGCCCGGGTATGCGCCCGGCACGCGCCCCAAGCAGCGCCCGCCGGGAAGTGGAGAACAGCCGATCAGGCCGACCCAGAAGAGACAATGCAGGTTTTCGAACAGGTCGAATCACAAGTCCGCTCATACTGCCGCAACTGGCCCACGGTGTTCGCCACCGCGAAGGGCAGCCGCATCACCGACGAGAACGGGAGGTCGTACCTCGACTTCTTCGCCGGCGCAGGGGCCCTCAACTACGGGCACAACCACCCGGCGATCAAGGAGGCCCTCCTGGCCTACCTCGCCGAGGACAACGTCGTCCACACGCTCGACACCTACTCCGGCGCCAAGCGCCGCTTCCTGGAGACGTTCCGCGACCTCGTGCTCGCGCCGAGGGGCATGGACTACAAGGTCCAGTTCCCCGGCCCCGCAGGCAACAACGCCGTCGAGGCCGCGCTCAAACTGGCCCGCAAGTACACCGGCCGCGAGACCGTCGTGTCCTTCACGAACGGCTTCCACGGCATGACCCTGGGGGCCCTCGCGGTCACCGGGAACTCGATGAAGCGCGGCGGCGCGGGCGTCGCCCTCAACAACGCCGCGACCATGCCCTACGACAACTACATGGACGGGCGCACCCCCGACTTCCTGTGGCTGCGGAGCCTCCTGGAGGACCCCGGGTCCGGCCTCGACCGGCCCGCCGCGGTCATCGTCGAGACCGTCCAGGGCGAAGGCGGCATCAACGTCGCCTCCGAGGCCTGGCTGCGCGGGCTCGAATCGGTCTGCCGCGAGCACGAACTCCTGTTCATCGTGGACGACATCCAGATGGGCTGCGGGCGCACCGGACCGTTCTTCTCGTTCGAGCGGGCCGGGATCAGCCCCGACATCGTGACGCTCTCGAAGTCCCTGTCCGGCATGGGACTGCCGATGGCGCTCACCCTCATGAAACCGCACCTGGACGTGTGGGAGCCCGGCGAGCACAACGGCACGTTCCGCGGCTACGCGCCCGCGTTCGTGACCGCGACCGCCGCGCTGGAGACGTTCTGGCGCAACGACTCCTTCACCGCCGACGTCGACTCCAGCGCCGACTGGCTCGACGGGGAGCTGCGCGGCATCGCCGAGACCCACCCCGAACTCGGGGTCGCCACCCGCGGCCGCGGGCTCGCGCGCGGCCTGGTCTTCGACGAGCCCGCGCACGCGGGGATGGTCTGCCAGGAGGCCTTCGCGAACGGCCTGCTCATGGAGACCTCCGGGGCCGAGGACGAGGTCGTGAAGTTCCTGCCGCCGCTGACCACGACGCGGGCCGAGTTCGAGGAGGGCGCCGCGATCGTCCGCGAAGCGGTCGCCACCGTGGCGAAGACCGCGGCCGAGGGGGCGGTCGCATGATCGTCCGCAGGCTCCAGGAACTGGTCGGCACCGAGGCAGATGTCGAAGGCGGCGACCGCGACCGGGCTGAGGGGACCTGGCGCTCCCGGCGCCTCCTGCTCGCCCGCGACGGCTGCGGGTTTTCGCTGCACGACACCGTGCTGTTCGCGGGCACCTCCACGACCATGCAGTACGCCAACCACATCGAGGCCGTCTACGTCATCGAAGGGTCCGCGAAGCTGCGCGACCTGGAGAGCGGCGAGGTCCACGTCCTCGCCCCCGGCACGATGTACGTCCTCAACGGCGGGGAGCGGCACACGCTCGACGTCGAGGAGGACCTGCGCTGCGTGTGCGTGTTCAACCCGCCGGTGACCGGCCGGGAGGTCCACGACGCCGACGGCACCTACCCCCTCCTCACCGAAGCCGACGCCTAGCCGATGAGCGCGCCGCTTCGTCTGCGGCGCAATGAAGGAGCGAACCATCATGTCACCCATGACCGACCGCTACCCGACCCGGCGCTTCAAGGAACCGCGCCTGATCTACCGCACCGAGGACCCGGCCGTCTGGGGCGCGCCCGGCGACGGGCCCCTGACCGAGCGGCAGCTCGACGGGCACGAGCTGAACGGTTTCACCGCCGTCGACCGGCTGCTGCAACCGGATGAGCTCTCCGCCGCCGAGTCCGAACTCGACCATCTGTTGCGCGACCCGTCCCTCGAAGGGGACGAGCGGGTCGTGCGCGAGCGGACCACCGACGAGGTCCGCTCGGTCTTCGACGTGCACAAGCTCTCGCCGTTCTTCGCGGCGCTGATCCAGGACGACCGGATCGCCGGGGTCGCCCGCCAGATCCTGGGCTCGGACGTGTACGTGCACCAGAGCCGCGTCAACTACAAGCCCGGCTTCGGCGGCGCCCCGTTCGAATGGCACTCGGACTTCGAGACGTGGCACGCCGAGGACGGGATGCCGCGGATGCGGGCCGTGAGTCTTTCGCTGGCCCTGACCGAGAATTACCATTTCAACGGCTCGCTGATGATCATGCCCGGCTCGCACCAGACGTTCGTGTCGTGCGTGGGCGCGACGCCCGAGGACAACCACAAGGCCTCGCTGGTGAAGCAGGAGGCGGGCGTGCCCGACCACGGGTCGCTGCGCCTGCTCGCCGACAAGCACGGCATCCACCAGTTCACCGGCGCGCCCGGTTCGGCGATCTGGTTCGACTCGAACTGTATGCACGGTTCGAACGGGAACATCACGCCGTTCCCGAGGTCGAACCTGTTCATCGTCTTCAACAGCGTCGCGAACGCCCTCGAAGAGCCGTTCGCGGCTGAGAAGCCGCGCCCGGAGTACCTGGGTTCACGCGACTGGCAGGTCCTGAAATAGCCCTGTCCGGTGAGTCCGGCCCCGCCCGGACTCACCGGACCGGCCTTGGCCCACGGGGACGGGGGAAGGCGCGGGCCCGAGGATGCGGGCTCGCGCCTTCTGTGAAGGGAGCGAACGGTGAAGGACTACTCGCCCCGCGCGTACTCCTCGGCGTCGTAGACCGGCGCGGGCAGCGCCGTGACCATGTCGACGACCTCCTCGACGCTGTAATCGGCGGGAACGCCCTCGGAGCTGGTCTCGTACCGGACGGCCCAGCCAGCCGGGTCGAAGACGGTCACGAAGTACGAATGGTGGTCCTCGCCGATCTGGTACGTCTTGACCACGACGGTGCGGCCGTCGACCTTGGACTGCTCGCAGTCCGTGTTCTTCCCATCGTCGTCCGTACTGCAGTTCTCCAGGTACATCTCCCCGTGCTGCCCGTCGACCGAGTAGCCCTCGATCCAGCCGCCGGGCAAGAAGTAACTGACGGAACCGGTGACGGGAAAACCCGACTCATCGTCGAACGGCATGGTGAAGCTGCCGGTGTACCACCGAGGCCCGGTAGAGGAGCCGTCGGTGTAGGCGCCTTGGCCGGGCCCGCTCGATTCGAGCTGAGCGCCGGGGTAGGCCCCGCCGATCACCTCGGACGCGGCGTCGAGGCTCGCCTGCGAGTCCGCCGCCGCGTCCTGTTCCCAGGCCTCGTCGTAGACCCATCCCGCCGGGACGTCGATCAGGTCGCCGATGGGCGCCAGCTCGCTGGTGTCGTAGTCCACCTCGGGCATCGCGAGCATCGCTTCGGTGAGTTCGTCGAGCGACAACTCCCGCCCCTGGTCCTCGCAGTCGAGGTCCCAGGACGAGCGCAGCGCCGACTGGTTCGGGTACACCAAGGCCACCGTGTAGGCGCAGCCGTGGTCGGCGGTCAGGAGCGTCCTCCCGTCGTCGAGCACTTCCTGGGTGAACTCGGGAGCCGTGTCGGTGTACTGGGCCTGGTCGCTGATCAGATGCTGCGGGAAGGCCTGACTGCCGATCGGGCCGGGCTCGGCGGTCCAGCCGCCGGGCTGGAGGGCCTCAATCGTGAACGAGGACCGCTCGGCCTCCTCGTCGCCGTCGCGGGCGGTGTACCCGCGCAGGTATACCTGGCCGTCGTTGCCCGGCGAGGACCAGGGCACGAACTGCAGGGGAAGGTCGTGGAAACCGAGCTCGGAGAGCGCTTCGTCGTAGTCGACGCCGAGGTCCTCCATGGTCTCCGTGACCTCCTCGGCGGAGGGCAGTTCGTAGTCGAGCGCGTCGGCGTCGAGGAAACCGGCCTCGATGGCGAGGTCGCCGAACGCGTCCCGGACCGCCGCATTGAGCGCTTCGCGGGGGACGTCGACCTTGTCGAGCGAGCCCGCGGAACCGGGGTAGCCGGCCATCGCCGGATCGAATCCGAACTCGTCCGCGGACTGGACGCCGTCGTCCCGATCGGCCGGCAATCCAACGAGCGAAAGGGCCAGGACGGCGGCCACGGCGGCGACGCCGGTGGTCACGGCGCCGCCGAGGACGGCGCGGTGCCGGTTGCGACTGCGATAGCCGTCGCGGACGATCTTGTCGAGGTCGAACTGGGCGGGCGGGGGCGTCGTCTCGGGCATGGCCTTGAGGAACACCGCCCCTGGGTCATCTTGCGGATTCATGTGTCTTCGCTTCCTTCCACTAGGCCCGGGCGGGGACGGCGGATTCGGTGAGGAGGGTCTTCAAGGTGCGCAATCCCTTGGAGGACTGGCTCTTCACGGTTCCGGTCGAACAGCCCATGGCAGTAGCGGTCTCATCGACGGACAGTTGCTCCCAATACCGCAGAACGAGCGTCGCGCGTTGCCTCGCCGGAAGCCTCTCCAGCGCCGCGACGACTTCGAGCCGCACGTCGACGGCCTCTTGCGGGCGGTCGACGCGCTGCACCGGCACCTCGGAACTGGAGCGCTCGCGGCGCACCCAGGCGAGGCGGCGGTGCGAAAGGTAGACGTTGGTGACGATCTTGCGGACGTACGCCGGAGCGCCTTCGGGCTCGACGCGCTTCCACGCGGCGAACATCTTCGTCAGCGCCTTCTGCACGATGTCGTCGGCCTCGTACCAGTCCCCGCACAGCAGATACGCGTACCGGCGCAGGCTCTCGCGCTGGGCGACGGCGAAGGATCGGAACTCGGCCTCTTGCTGCTCCTTGGTATGCACTGGGCCTCTTTCAGATGACGGGTCGGGGGGCGGGCCCGCCCCGCTTCGGGTGGATGCGGCGGAGCCCGACACGCTTAGTACGCGACCGCACGGGGCGGGGTTGCCCGGTATCGGGAGATTTCCGCAGAGAACCCCGGCACGCCCCGCGGAAGCACGGTTCCGCACACCAGTGCGCCCCGTGTCCTCGGTGCTCCGTGTCACTGGAACCCGTTTGGAAGGGCGCGGACGCATCCGGTACAGTTACATCCCGTCGGCGCGGAAAGCTGCAAAGCGCTGACAAGCCATTGGGGTATGGTGTAATTGGCAACACGGCGGTTTCTGGTTCCGTTGTTCTTGGTTCGAGTCCAGGTACCCCAGCCATTATTGCTTTATAAGAGACTCAGGGCCCGCTTGTGCGGGCCCTTTTGTTTTGGGCTCAGTCCGGTTGGGCTATCAGGACTTTCGTCGCCTTGGACTGGAGGTCTTCCAGTTGGGCGGCGGGGATTCCCGCGTCGACTATGACCAGGTCGAATGCCGATACCGGGGCGAGTTGGTAGAGGCCTCTGCGTTGGAACTTGGTGTGGTCCACCAGGAGGACGCGGCGGTCGCAGGCTTCCATGAGGGCGCGTTTCACCGCCACGGTCTCGGGGGACTGGTGGTAGCAGTTGCCGCGGGTGATCGCGGTGGTGGAGGCGAAGAGGGTGTCGGCGTGGAGGCTGGCGACGGCGTCGACCGTGCGCAGGCCGAGGAAGGCGTCGTAGGCGGGGTAGTACGCGCCGCCGAGGGAGATCAGGTCGATCCCCGGGGTTCCCGCGAGGCTCTGGATCACGGGGCCGAAGTAGGTGATCACCGTCAGCGGCGCCCGCGCCGGGAGCAGCGCGGCGAGGGCGAGCGCGGTGGTGCTCTCGTCCAGGAGGATCGACTGGCCCGGTTTCACCAGGGGCAATGCCGCGCGCGCCAGGGTCTCCTTCTCGGCGGCCATGGCGCCCATGCGGTGGCGAACGTCCCCGTGGAAGGCCGTGGACGGTTGCGCCGTGGCCCCGCCGCGGACTTTTCTGAGCCAGCCCTTGCTCTGGAGGTAGTCCAGGTCGCGCCGGATCGTCATGGGGGTGACGCCGAGGTCCTCGGCGAGCTGTTCGATCCGGACGAAGCCCTCGTCGACCACGCGGGCCCTGATCAGTTCGCGCCGGGCCCTTCCCGCGCGCCCCGCTGCTCCCGTGGGTTCTGCTGCCGGCATCTTCGGCCCCTGTTCGATCCCTGTTCAGTGAACAATCACCCCCGCGGAGGGGAGGAGCGGCAGTTTCGGGGTCGAGCTGCGGTTTCCTCTGCCTCTTGCTGCGGCGACGGTGCACTGTGATGTGCGTGTCCCGACCTTCCTAGCACATCCTGGAGGTCGCATCCAACATCGGTCTTGTTCGATTCGCGTCGGGTAGTGACATCGCCCTGTAGTGGGGATTACGGTCGCGCTACTGGTCAACCCCTCCCGCAAGGGATCCGACAAGGGAGTCGAAATGAGAAGACTTGCAGCTGGCGCCCTCACCAGCCTGGTGGCCCTGGGCGTCCTCGCCGCCTGCGCCGAGGAGCCCGCCGCCGAAGGCGAGGGCGGTACGGGCGCGGTCGCGTTCCTGATGCCCGACCTCGCCTCGACCCGGTACGAGCAGTACGACGCCCCGCTGTTCGAAGCGAAGATGGGCGAACTCTGCGCGGACTGCGACGTGATCTACCAGAACGCCGACAGCGACGCCGCGCTCCAGCAGCAGCAGGCGAACGCCGCGATCGCCCAGGGCGCCAAGGTCATCGTCCTCGACCCCGTCGACTCCACCGCGGCCGCCACCATCGTGCAGACCGCCCAGTCCCAGGGCGTCAAGGTCGTCGCCTACGACCGGCCGATCCCCGACAAGCCCGCCGACTTCTACGTCTCCTTCGACAACGAGGCCATCGGCGAGGCGATCGGTCAATCCCTTGTGGATCATCTGGACGACACGGGCGCCGAAGGCGGCCTCCTCCAGGTCAACGGTTCGCCGACCGACGCCGCCGCCGGACTCATCAAGGACGGCATCCACAACGCGATCGACGACAGCGGCTACGCCCTGCTCGCCGAGTACGACACCCCCGAATGGTCGCCCGAGAAGGCCCAGCAGTGGGTGAGCGGCCAGATCGCCCAGTTCGACGGGCAGATCGCCGGGGTCGTCGCCGCGAACGACGGCACCGGCGGCGGCGCGATCGCCGCGTTCAAAGCCGCCGACGCGGACCTGCCGCCGGTCACCGGCAACGACGCCGAGCTCGCCGCGATCCAGCGCGTCATCGCCGGAGACCAGTACAACACCATCTCCAAGCCCATCGCGATCGTCGCCGAGGCGGCCGCCGAGGTCGCCTACCAGCTCATGCAGGGCGAGGAGCCCGAGGCGGACGCGACCCTGTTCGACACGCCCTCGCAGCTGTTCCAGCCCACCGTGGTCACCCAGGAGAACCTCGACGAGGTCGTCTTCGGCGCCGGCGGCGTCCTGGACCCCGCGGACGTCTGCACCACCGAGTACGCCGAGGCCTGCGCGGCACTGGGCATCGGATAGGTCCCTGGGCCCGAGGAAGGTTGATCATGACGACGACGTCAGTCGAAACGAAACCAGTGCTGTCGCTGCGCGGGATCTCCAAGAGCTTCGGCGCGGTCGCCGCCCTCACCGGCGTCGACCTCGACGTCCGCGCGGGGGAGGTGGTCGCGATCGTCGGCGACAACGGCGCCGGCAAGTCCACCCTCGTGAAGGTCCTCGCGGGCGTCCACCCGCCGGACTCGGGGACCATCCGCTTCCAGGGCGAGGAGGTCGCGCTCGAATCGCCCGCGCAGGTCCACGCCCTGGGCATCGCCACGGTCTTCCAGGACCTCGCCCTGTGCGAGAACCTCGACGTGAAGGCGAACCTGTTCCTGGGCAGGGAACTCCGTCCGTTCCTGCTGGACGACGTCGCCATGGAGAAGAAATCCTGGGAGCTGCTGCGCCAGCTCTCGGCCAAGATCCCCACCCTGAACGTGCCGGTCGCCGCGCTGTCGGGCGGCCAGCGCCAGACCGTGGCGATCGCCCGCTCCCTGCTCGGCGACCCGCGGGTGATCCTGCTGGACGAGCCGACCGCCGCTCTGGGGGTCGCGCAGACCGCCGAGGTGCTCAACCTTGTCGAACGCCTGCGGGACAACGGTCTCGGCGTGGTCATGATCAGCCACAACATGGAGGACGTGCGCGCGGTGGCCGACCGCGTCGCCGTCCTCCGCCTGGGCCGCAACAACGGCGTCTTCGACGCCCGCGCGGTCTCCACTGAGGACATCATCGCGGCGATCACCGGCGCCGCGGACAACGTGGTGGCGCAGCGCGCCTCCCGCACGGCCGCAGCGGAGGGGCGATGAGCGCGGACAGCCCGAACAGCTTGGTGGCGCGCGCCGCCGACCTGCAGGACGAGCGGCTCGTCGCGCCGCAGACCTTCGGCGACTCCGTCCGCGCCGCCGTCCGCCGCGTCCGCGACGGCGACCTGGGCATGCTCCCGGTCTTCGGCGGGATCGTGGTGATCTGGACGGTCTTCCAGCTGCTGAACCGCACGTTCCTGTCCAGCACCAACCTGGTGAACCTGTCCTTCGACATCGTCCCGGTCGGCTTCCTGGCCTTGGGCATCGTGTGCGTGCTGCTGGTCGGCCAGATCGACCTGTCGGTCGGTTCGGTCAGCGGCGTCGCGGCCGCGGTCACCGCGATGGTCATGGTCCAGCACGAGCAGCCGGTGTGGCTGGCGATCCTCGCGGCCGTCGCGTGCGGCTCCCTGATCGGCTGGGTCTACGGCCTGGGCTTCAACCGGTTCGCGGTGCCGAGCTTCGTGATGACCCTCGCCGGGCTCCTCGCGTTCCTCGGCGTGCAGCTGTGGCTGCTGCGCGGGCAGAACGCGATCAACCTGCCGTACGACTCCGGGCTGGTGCAGTTCGCGCAGCTGTGGTTCGTCCCGCAATGGCTCGCTTACGCGATGGCCGTGGCGGCCGCGGCCGGGCTCTTCACCGTCGGCCTCGTCGGGGCCCGGACGCGGCGGGCCGCCGGACTGTCGGCGGCCTCGATGCGCCTGCTCGTGGTGCGTTCGGCGCTGGCGCTCGCGGCGCTGGGCTTCACCGTGTTCTACCTGGGCCGGACCCGCGGCGTCTCGTGGATGTTCATCCTGTTCGTCGTCGCGGTGCTGGTCATGCACTACGTGTTGTCCCGCACCAAGTTCGGCCGGTCGGTCTACGCGGTGGGCGGCAACCCCGAGGCGGCGCGCCGCGCGGGGATCAACGTGAAGGGCGTCTACGCCTGGACGTTCATCCTGTGCTCCTCGCTCGCGGCGATCGGCGGGGTCCTCGCGGCCGCCCGGCTGGCCGCGGCGACGCAGAGTACCGGCACCGGCGATGTGAACCTGAACGCGATCGCCGCGGCCGTGATCGGCGGGACCAGCCTCTTCGGGGGCCGCGGCTCGGCGTTCTCGGCGCTCCTGGGCATCGTCGTCATCCAGTCGATCTCGAGCGGGCTGACCCTGCTGAACCTCGACTCGTCGTACCGTTTCATGATCACCGGCGCGGTGCTCGTCCTGGCCGTGGCCTTGGACTCCTTCGCCCGGCGCTCGCGCCAGGCGCACGGTAGGGGATGACGCGATGACCTCGATATCCATCGACGCGGGAACGACCGCGATCAAGGCCGTGGGACACGGCGACGACGGCGCGGAGCTGGTGGTGGTCCGTCGCGGCGTGAAGGTGGCGCGGCCGAGGCCCGGATGGGCCGAGCAGGACATGGGCCAGGTCTGGGCGGCCGCCGCCGAGGCGGTTCGCGAGGTCGCCGCGCAACTGCCCGAGGCACCGGACCTTCTAGCGTTCACCTCCCAGGGCGACGGCTGCTGGCTCATCGACGAGGGAGGCGAACCGACCGGCCCGGCGGTGCTGTGGTCGGACGGGCGCGCCGCCGGAGTGGTCGACAACTGGAGGGACGCAGGCGTTCTCGACACGGCCTTCAGGCTGAACGGCTCGGTCACGTTCCCCGGGCTCGCGAACGCGATCCTCGCGTGGTTCGCCGAGCACGACCCGGACCGGCTCGCCCGCTCCAGCGCCGCACTCACCTGCGGCGGCTGGATGTTCCAGCGGCTCACGGGCCTGGTCGCGGCCGACGAGTCCGACGCCTCCGCGCCGTTCCTCGACCCGCGAACGCGCGCTTACTCACCGGACCTGATCGCCATGTTCGGCCTGGAGGCCCAGGCGCGGCTGCTGCCGGTGGTCGTCGGCGACGAACGCCGTGCGGCCCCGCTCGGTGCGCGGGCCGCCGCCGAACTCGGCCTTCCCGCCGGACTGCCGGTGGTCATGGCGCCCTACGACGTCGCCGCGACCGCGATCGGCGCGGGCGCGGTCACCATCGGGACCGCGTGCACGATCCTGGGCACCACCTTGTGCACCGAGGTCGTCCGGGACGAGCCCGACACCGCGGGCGAACCCGCGGGCCTCACCGTCGCGCTCGACTCGTCCCGTAAAGACGCTGCTCCCAATGACACTGCTTTCACCGGCTCCTCCGGCCGCATCCTGCGGGTCTACCCGACCCTCGCCGGGACCGAGGTGATCGACTGGGCCACAACCATGTTGGGGCTCGACTCGCCACAGGCCCTGAGCGACCTGGCGGGGCTCGCCGCGCCCGCCGCGGGCCCGGTGTTCCTCCCGTACCTGTCCCCGGCGGGGGAGCGGGCCCCGTTCCTCGACACCGCCGCGCGCGGCACCTTCTGGGGACTGTCGCTCGAACACGGCCGCGAGCAGGTGGCGCGGGCCGTCTTCGAAGGGCTCAGCCTCACGATCAAGGACTGCGTGGCCGCCTCGGGCGCTGCGGTGACCGAGCTGCGGCTGTGCGGCGGCGGCACCGGCAGCGACGTCTGGTGCCAGATGATCGCCGACGTCACCGGCCTGCCCGCGGTCCGGACGCAGGACACCGAGGTCGGCGCGAAGGGCGCGTTCCTGTCCGGCCTGGTCGCCACCGGCGCCGAACCCGACCTCGCCAGCGCCGTCGACAAGTATGTGCGCGAAGGAGACCGGTTCACCCCCGACCCGGCCGCGAGCGAACGCTACGCCCGGCTCTACGAGGAGTTCCTCGACCTGCGAGCCATCGCGCGGCCCGGCTGGCGGCGGCAGGCGGACCGCCGTGAGTGAACGGATCTGGATCGGCGTCGACCTCGGCACCCAGAGCGTGCGGGTCCTCGCGGTGGACGACGCCGGACGCGTCCTCGGCCGCGGCTCCCGCCCGCTCACCGGCACCCGCAATGGCGAACGCCACGAGCAGGACCCCGACCAGTGGTGGACCGCTTTCAGCGCCGCCGCAAGGGAAGCCACGGTCGGCCTCGACCCGGCGCGGATCGGTGGACTCGCCGTCGACGCCACCTCCGGCACGATCCTCCTCGCCGACGACACCGGACGACCGCTCACCCCCGGTCTCATGTACGACGACGCGCGGGCGAGCGAACAAGCGAAGCGGGTCAACGAGATCGGCGAAGCCCTGTGGCAGCGCCTGGGCTACCAGCGGATGCAGGCCGGTTGGGCCCTGCCGAAACTCGCCTGGCTCAACGAGCATCACTCCACAGAGGACGTCAGGCTGCTCCATCAGCCCGACCTGATCACCTGGAGGCTCGCGGGCCGCCAAGTCGCTTCTGACGCGAGCCACGCGCTCAAGACCGGCTACGACCTGCTCGCCGACCGCTGGCCCGAGGACGTCTTCGACCGGCTCGGCATCCCCACCGCCATGCTCCCCGACGTGGTCCGGCCCGGCACCGTCATCGGGACGGTCTGCGCCGCAAGCGCAGCGACCACCGGCATTCCGGCCGGGACGCCGATCGTCGCGGGCATGACCGACGGCTGCGCCGCCCAACTCGGCGGCGGCGCACTCGGCCGAGGCTCCTGGAACGCCGTGCTCGGCACGACCCTTGTCCTCAAAGGCGTCGCCGACCACCTGGTGCGCGACCCCGGCGGCGTCGTCTACTGCCACCGCGGACCGAACGAGACCTGGCTGCCCGGCGGCGCCTCCAGCAGCGGCGCGGGCGCACTCACCCGCCGCTGGCCCGGCGCCGACCTCGAAGCCCTCACCGCCCGGGCCGCGCAGCGCCCGCTCGGCCCCGTCGTCTACCCGCTCGCCGGGGAACGCGGCGAGCGGTTCCCCTTCGTCGCACCAGATCTGACTCCGTTCTCCCTCGGCCGCATCGAGGACGACATCGACGCCTTCCACGGCGTGCTCACCGGCCTGGCCTGCGTCGAACGCCTCTGCTTCGACTACCTGGACCACCTCGGCGCGCCCACCGATGGGACCTTGGCATTCACCGGCGGCGGCGGCGCGAACGGGTACTGGACCCGGCTCCGCGCCGACCTCCTCGGACGCGAAGTCCAGCTTCCCAAGCACGCCGAATCGGCCATCGGCATGGCGATCCTCGCCGCGTCCCACACCAGGAAATCCCTAGTAGACACCGCCTCGACCATGGTCCGCATCGACGCCGTGATCGAACCCGACGCGCTGCGGCACAACGAACTCACGGAGCTTTACTTGCGATTCGTCGACCACCTGCACGACCGCGGCCGGCTCACCCAGCCGTTCACCGCCCACGTCCACCGGAGGGCCGAACACTGACCGACATCGTGATGGTGCGCCACGGGGAAACCGTCTGGCACGCCGAGAACCGATACACCGGGGCGAGCGACATCGCGCTGACCGACCGCGGCCGGGAGCAGGCGCGAACGCTGGCGACCTGGGCCGCCACGGCCGGGCTGACCGCCTGCTGGAGCTCGACACTGACACGGGCCGTCGAAACGCTCGCGCCCGCCGCCGAAGCCGCCGGACTCGTTGCGCACCAAGATGACCGACTGCGGGAGATCGAGTTCGGCCAGGGCGAGGGCCTCACCGGCGCGGAGATGCGCGAGCGCTTCCCCGAGCGCTACGCGGCCTTCGAACGCGACCCCGCGGGCAGCCACCTCCCCGGCGGCGAGGACCCGGTGGACGCCGTCAAACGCTCCAGCGCCTGCCTGGACGAGATCGCCGCGGCCCATGCGGGCGGGCGGATCCTCGTGGTCTGGCACTCCACGCTCATGCGCCTGGTGCTGTGCGACTGGCTCGGCATCCCGCTCTCGGAATACCGCCGCACGTTCCCGGCCGTGCGCAACGTCGGGATCACCGAGATCCGGGTCGCCGCGGGCCGCCGCTCACTGCTCCAGTTCAATACGCCCATCGAGACCGCGCTAGCGCAGGAGGACCACCGATGACCGTTCGAGTACTGGCCGCGGGCGACCACTTCGTGCTGCCCGAACTGCTCGCCGCCACCCTGCGCGAGCACGTCGGCGCCGACCTCCAGATCGCGGAACTCTCGCTCCCTTGGCCCGACGTGCCCTTCGGCCCCGTCGCCGAAGTCGTGGAGGCCTCCGGCACGGAGGACCAGATCATCGCTGCGCTGCAAGGGGTCCGGATCTGCCTCACGCAGATGGCGCCGATCACCCGCCGCGTGCTGGAGGCCTGCCCGGACCTGGAACTGGTCGCCGTCGGGCGGGGCGGCCCGGTCAACGTCAACCTCGACGCCGCCACCGAACACGGTGTGGCCGTGTCGAACACGCCGGGCCGCAACGCCACCGCGACCGCTGAGCACACCATCGCCCTCACGCTCGCCGCGATGCGCCGCATCCCCCAAGTCCACGGCGACCTCGCGGGCGGCACCTGGCGCGGCGACTACTACCGGTACGACTCCGTGGGCCTGGAGCTCGAAGGGCGCACGGTCGGCCTGATCGGCTACGGGGCCATCGGGAGTCGCGTCGCGCGGATCGCCGCCGGTTTCGGCGCGCGCGTCGTCGTCCACGACCCGTACGTCGACCCCGAGGCGCTCAAGGGGATCGCCGAACCGGTGGACCTGCCGCAGCTGCTGGCGCAGTCGCAAGTGGTGTCGCTGCACGCGCGGGTGACCCCCGAGACCACCGGCATGATCGGCGCCGAACAGATCAGTGCGCTGCCGCGCGGTGCGGTCCTGATCAACTGTGCCCGTGGTGCTCTGGTCGACTACGACGCGGTGTGCGACGCCCTCGACTCGGGGCAGCTGTTCGCCGCGGGCTTCGACGTCTTCCCCGAGGAGCCGATCCCGACCGACTCGCGACTGCTGCGCACCGACGGGATCGTCATGACCCCGCACCTGGCCGGGGCGAGCCGGGAGACCGCGCACAACGCCGCGCGCATCGCGGCCGCCGAGGTCGCGCGCTTCCTCGCGGGAAAGCCCTTGCAGCACTGCCAGAACCCCGCCGTCTTCGGCTGAACCGGGCTCGAAACCGAACGGGTTCCGGCACTGAAACGACGGCCCGGGGCCGCGCAGCCCCGGGCCCTTCGTGCGCCTCCCGCGCCGCCCGCCGTGCCTCCCCGACCACGAAAATATTCACAGAGATAGATGTATTGACTTGTTTCGGCGTGATGGTTACCGTGAACATCACCTGGTAGCCGCCGCGTCTCCCCGGCGCTCGCATGAACGCGCGGCTCCCGCATGCTCAGAAGGAGCAGTCATGCAGTCGACCCTCCCGCCGTTCACCCTGCGACGAACGCTCGTGCTCATCGTCGCCGTGATCCTCGCGCTCGCCATGCAGGCCCTCATCGCCCCCGGCCGCGCCGAAGCGGCGCCCGGCCCCTCGTTCACCAACCCCGTGGTCGACGTCCCCAACAGCGCCGACCCGACCCTCGTCTACCACAACGGCTTCTACTACTACGTGGCCACGACCTGGTCCTCCCAGGTGGTCATGCGCAAATCGGCGACCATCGCCGGGCTGCGGGCCGCGCCCGAGCGGGTCGTGGTCAGCACCGGCGGCAGCACGATGTGGGCGCCGCACCTGGAACTCATCGACGGGCGCTGGTACCTGTACTACTCGGTCGAGCAGGGCAGCGCGCCCCGCCGCACCCACGTCGCCCAGAGCTCCGGATCGGACCCCTTGGGCCCCTACACCGTCATGGGCGTCCTCGACCTGATGCCGAACCAGGGCTGGGCGATCGACGCGGCGCCACTGCGCCTCAACGGGAACCTCTACATGACGTTCTCGGCGTTCTCGCCGCAGGACAACCTCCAGTCGCTCTACATCGCCCCGATGTCGAACCCGTGGACGGCCAGCGCCCACGGCACCCGGATCTCGGCCCCGACGCTGTCGTGGGAGACCCAGAACGGGGCGGTCAACGAGGGCTCGTTCCCATTGCAGCACAATGGACGAACGTTCCTGACCTACTCGGCCAGCCACTGCAACGGGCCGAACTACAAGATCGGGATGCTGGAGTACACCGGGAGCAACCCGCTCCAGATCGGCTCCTGGACGAAGACCACGACCCCGATCTTCCAGCGCAACGACGCCGCGGGCGTGTACGGGCCGGGCCACCACTCGTTCTTCACCTCGCCGGACGGCACCGAGACCTGGATCGCCTACCACGCCAACGACACGGCCTCGCAAGGCTGCGGGACGACCCGCACGACGCGGGTGCAGAAGATCTCCTGGAACGCGAACGGCACCCCGAACCTCGGCGTCCCGGTCGCGACCACCACCGTCCTGGCCGGTCCTTCGGGTGAGCCGAACCAGCCGCCCGTGTCGATCCGCAACCGCTACAGCGGCCTCTGCCTGGACGACTACAACTTCGGGACCGCGCCGGGCGCGGAGGTCCGCCAGTGGGCGTGCAACACCGAGACCGTCCAGGACTGGTACCTGCACGACCTGGGCAACGGCTACTTCGCGATCAGCAACCTCTACGGCGGCATGTGCCTGGACGACTACAACTTCGGCACCGCTCCGGGAGCCGAGGTGCGGCTGTGGACCTGCAACAACCAGAACGTGCAGCAGTGGCAGGTCGTCGACGCCGGAGGCGGCTACAAGAACCTCGTCAACCGCCACAGTGGACTGTGTCTCGACGATTACAACTGGGGCACCGCGAACGGCGCGGAGATCAGGCAGTGGACCTGCCTGAACAACACCGCGCAGCAGTGGACCATCGCCTAGGCGCGCGGGGCCCGGCCTCCGCCTGGCCCCGTTCGCATCCGTTCGACCTCTTGGAGTCCCACATGCGCACCCCGTCCTTCGACCGCCGCCGGCTCTTCCAGGCCGCCGGTGCGGCGGCCGTCGTCTCCGCCGCCTCCACTTTCGGTCTCGCCACCGCGGCCTCGGCCGCGCCCGGCGTCCTGTACGCGAATCCGCTCGCGTCCCAGCGCGCCGACCCGCACATCGTGCGCCACACCGACGGCTACTACTACTTCACCGCGAGCGTCCCGGCCTACGACCGGATCATCATGCGCCGCTCGACCACGTTGCAGGGCTTGGCGACGGCAGCCGAGACCACGATCTGGTCCAAGCATGCGAGCGGCCCGATGAGCTACCACATCTGGGCGCCGGAGATCCACTACATCAACGGCAAGTGGTACGTGTACTTCGCCGCCGGGCGCGCCGACGACGTGTGGGCGATCCGCATGTACGCGCTGGAGAACGCCAGCGCCAACCCGATGTCGGGCACCTGGACCGAGAAGGGCCAGATCACCACGCCCCGGGACTCGTTCTCCCTGGACGCCACCACGTTCACGAACGGGAGCACCCGCTACCTGTGCTGGGCGCAGAGCGACCCCGAGCTCGGCAGCGGCACCAGCCTGTACCTCGCGGCGATGTCGAGCCCGTGGACGGTGACCGGTACGCCGGTCCGGATCAGCAAGCCCACGAACTCGTGGGAGGTCATCGGGCACAAGGTGAACGAGGGCGCCGCCGTCGTGAAGCGCAACGGGAAGGTCTTCATGACGTTCTCGGCCAGCGCCACCGACGCGAACTACGCGATCGGCCTGCTGACCGCCTCCCAGAGCGCGAACCTGCTCGATCCGGCCTCGTGGGTGAAGAACGCGCAGCCGGTGCTGCGCAGCAACGACGCGACGGGCCAGTTCGGGCCGGGCCACAACTCGTTCACCGTCTCCGAGGACGGCCAGAGCGACCTCCTCGTCTACCACGCGCGCCCGTACAAGGCGATCAGCGGCGACCCGCTCTACGATCCGAACCGGCACACCAGGGTCCAGAAGTTCTACTGGAACGCGGACGGCACGCCGAACTTCGGGATCCCGGTGGCGGACGGGCCGACGCCGTACCGGTTCGCCGCGCACGGTTCGACCGGGGTGTTCCTGAACCACTACGAGTTCCGGTTGAAGGCGAACGCGAGCCCGGCGATGCTGGCCGACTCGCAGTTCAGGATCGTGACGGGCCTGACGGGTTCGGGGACGGTGTCGCTGGAGTCGACGAACTTCCCCGGGTACTTCCTGCGGCACAAGAACTACGAGATCTGGGTCGAGAAGAACGACGGCTCGGCGCTGCTGAAGGCGGACGCGAGCTTCTACCGGCGCGGCGGCCTGGCGGACGCGGCGGGCGTGTCGTTCGAGTCGCTCAACACCGCGGGCAGGTACCTGCGGCACGCGAGCGGCCTGGTGAACCTGCTGACCGTGGCGACCGACGCGGAACGGACCGCGGCCACGTTCCACCTCGAATAGGCCCGGAGGCCCGGTGCTCCAGCGCGGGAACCGGGCCGCTCCGGCCGGCGTCTGACCGGTGTCCGTCCCCTCACACCGGAGTGTCCGATGCGCCGTCTCCTCACCACTGGCGCGGCAGCCCTGCTGTCCGCGTTCCTCGTCTTCGCCAATCCCGGTTCGGCCTGCGCGTGCAGTTGCGTCGAAGTGACCGATGCGGCAGCCTTCGCCGAGGCGGACGCCGTGTTCACCGGCACGCTGCGCGGCAGCGACGAGCACGGCTTCCCGCACCCGGAGTCGGTGACCCTCGAATTCGCGGTCGACGAGGTATACAAGGGCGAGGTGAGCGAGGTCCAGGGCGTCCTGACCTCGGCTGCCGATGCGTCCTGCGGTTGGCTGCCGCCCGAAGGAGAGGCGTACCTGGTGTACGCCAGCGAGGAGGGCGGACAGTTGTGGGCTCGCCTGTGCGGCGGTTCCCGTGAGCTCGAAGGAACGCCGCCCGCGTTCGATGCCGAAGGGGGCGTGCCGATCCCGGGCGCGGACGACCTGGCCGGTCCCGAGGCGTGGCCGTACGGCGCGGCCGCGGCGCTCCTGCTGGCCGCGACCGCTGCCGCGTGGTGGCTCCTGCGCCGCCGCCACCTCAGGAGTGTCTAACCCTCGTCGCCGACGGTGATCAGTTGCGCCTCCGCCTCGGCGGAGTGGTGCGGTCGTCCAAGGTGGGCGAGCGTGCCCTTTCCGAAGGCCAGCACCAGGATCGAGACGAGCAGCGCGCCGACGCCGAACCAGTACGGCGCACCGTCCCCAAGGGACTTCGCGATGCCGCCTGACACCGCGGGTGCGATCGCGCCGCCGAGGAACCGCACTCCCGAATACGTCGACGAGGCCACGTTCCGCGGCAGATCGGTCGCCTCCATCACCGTCTCGGTGAGGGCCGTGTTGAGCACGCCCAGGAACAGGCCCGCGACGATCACGACGGTGATGAGCACCGGCGCCGACCGCACGCCGACCGCCATGGTCGCGAGGCTCGCGGCCAGCAGCGCGAACATCGAGTAGAGGACCGGCAGGAGCCCGAACCTGCGGGTCAGGAAGGGCGCGACGAAGACCGAGGTGATCGCGAGCGCCGTCCCCCAGCCGAAGAAGACCAGGCCCAGTTCGTGCGCGCCGAAGTCGAGCCCGGCGTTCGCCGCCGCCGCTTCGAGCGGGTACGGCGTGTACGCGAGCAGCGTGAAGAAGCCGTAGTTGTAGAACAGCGCGGTGACCGCGAGCGTGAGCAGGGCCGGGTTGCGCAGGGCCGTGAATCCAGCGGTGAGACTGACCGGCTCGGGCTTCGCGGCCGGGCCGCGCAGGAGGACGACGATCGCGACGAGGCCCACGCTCATGAGTGCGGCCGTCCCGAAGAACGGTCCGCGCCAGGAGACCTCGCCGAGCGCGCCGCCCAGGAGCGGGCCGATGGCGAGCCCGATGCCAAGGGCCGCTTCGTAAAGGATGACGGCCTGGCGGCTGCCGCCGCTGGCCGCACCGACGATCGCGGCGAGCGCGGTCGAGATGAACAGGGCGTTCCCCAGACCCCAGCCTGCGCGGAAGCCGATGATCTGGCCGACCGTGTCGGACGCGCCCGCGAGGGCGGCGAACGCGACGATGAGGGCGAGCCCCGCGAGCAGCGTGCGTTTGACGCCGAGGCGGCTGGAGATGAACCCGCTGAAGAACATCGCGACGGCCGTGATCAGCAGGTAGCTGGTGAACAGCAGCATCGTCTGCGACGGGGACGCTTCGAGGTCCTGGCTGATGGCGGGGAGGATCGGGTCGACGAGGCCGATCCCCATGAAACTGACCGCGCAGGCGAACGCGATCGCCCACACGGCGGTGGGCTGGCGCAGGATCGAAGCCGGTCGGGTGGGCGCTGCTGATGCCATGGGATGGGTGTCCTCGGTTTTCCTATCGGGTCATTTGTCGTTCAGCCGGTCGGCGAGCTGCTGGAGCAGCACGGCGGCGCGGCCGAGCACGGCGAGATCGTCCTCGCCGAGCTGTTCGAGCGCGGGCCGCACCTTGGCGGCGGCGCGCATGCGGAAGGCCTCGAGCTCAACGACCCCGGCGTCGGTGATCCGCACGATCGCGGCGCGCGCATCGGTGGGATCGGCGAGGCGCGCGACGAGACCGTCGTCCTCGAGCCGGTTCACCGTGGCGGTCATCGCAGGCTGCGTGATGGTCTCGCGCAGCGCGAGCTCACCGACGCGGAGGTCGCCCTCCTGCTGAAGGTTGGCGAGCACGCGCAGCGCAATGAGCGAACGCTGCTCACCGGCCTTCCGGGAAGCGGTCCGAGCGAACCGGCTCCCATTGGAGATGAGCCGCGCGGCCAACTGGTCGATGCCCTCGGGGCTCCGTGAAACCATAGATCAACTATATACACACCTTATGTAAATTGGCGAGCTCATGGGCAGTGAGAGGCCGCCGCGCGCACAGCGCTCGGCGGCCTGGTTCACTCCTTCTTCAATCTCAGACGGCGGTCGCCTTCACCGACTGCTGGCTTCCCGCCGGCGCATTGCTCCAGAGGAGGCAGTTCGCCGGGCCGGTGCCCGGAGCGGTGATGAAGAGTCCGCTCTCGGTCGCGCCGAATCCGGTGCCGAACTTGCCGTTGGCGTTCGACGACGGATCGCTGACCATGGTGTCGACGTCGGTCGTGGCGACGGCCGCACCGGTGATGTGCACCAGTCCGTCGTCGTCGGTGGTGTCGTAGTTCTCGTCCGGAACGCCGATGACCAGTTTCAAGCGGTCGTTGTTCGCCTGGGCAGACGGATCGAGGTTGTACACCCCGACAGTCGTGCCCACATGGTCCGAGGCCTCGGCGCTGTCGCCGAGGAACGAACCCTGGCTGAAGTTCCCGGCCCCGGTGAAGCCGCCGGCCGAGTCCATGTCGACCAGGTGCACCATGCCCGCGTTGGCGACGGTGTTGTCGACCAGGTCCTCCCACGGAACGCCGATGCCGAAGCGGGTCTGGACCGCGTCCACACCGCTGCCGCTGGGCCAGTAGTCGGCGGCGGCGACGGCGTACCCGATCTGGTCGCCCGCTTCGATCCCGGCGCCCAACGCCGCGTCCTCCTGGTCGATCCAGGCGGTGAAGGTCGGCCAGCCCTCGGGGGAGATGTCGTGCCTGAACACGACCGTCCCGCCGGAGTCGACGAGCTGGGCGGCGCCGCCGTCCTCGAACGGCGCGCCGACGATGAACCGGGTCGGCGTGGCCGCGATCGACCAGCCGAACTTGTCGCCCGCCTCGACCGCCCCGGTGACGCCGTCGGTGTTCTGGTCCACCCAGGCCTTCGAGTCGCCTTGCATGTAGATGAACGCGCCGCCGTCGACCACTTCGGCGACCTCGGTGTCGCCGTCGCGGTAGGCGCCGGTGGTGTCGGTCTGCACGTCCTCGCCGGGGATGCCGACGATCAAGACGGGAGTGCCGTCGGTGCGGTTGGCGGCCGCGACGGTGTATCCGAACTGGTCGCCGTCCTCGTTCGCTCCCGGCATGCCGCTCGCGGTCTGCCCGAACAGGTAGTCGGCGTCGGCATCGATGCCCTCCGGCGACCCGCGCAGGACGCTGACGTACCCGATCCCGTTCTCACCGGGTGCACCGGCGACGATCTCGGAGCAGCCGTCCCCGTTCTCGTCGTACGTGGCGACCGAGTACCCGAACAGGTCGGCGGCCTCGGAGCCTCCTTCGACACCGGCGGTGTCCTGGTGGACGATGCTGACCGCGCCGGTGGCGCCGTCGACGAAGTAGACCGCACCGGCGTTGGTGACGCCGTTGACGTCGTAATCGGAGAACGGGAGCACGGCGTCGCGGTAGCCGTCGCCGTTGACGTCGCCCTCCGCGCCGAAGCAGGTCGTCGGGTCGGCCCACGCGGGGCTCGGACCGGCGATGTTGCCTCCCGTGGACAAGCGAGTCCACAGTGCACCGATATCGCCGTCGGTTCCCGCGCGGAGCGTGAAGAGGTCCTCCTTGCCGTCGCCGTTGACGTCCCCTCCCGCGACGTCGGTGTGCACCCACGGCGTCAGGTCCGAGGCGCAGCCGACGCACCGGTCGGAGAACCCCCTGGCCGCCGGGGTCGAGAATCCACCCCGGTTGGGCAGGGCCGCACTGAAGTTGATGCGGATCCGGTTGTTGAACTGGTAGGTGGCCACCAGGTCGGGCAGCCCGTCGCCGGTCACGTCGGCGACGGTGATCCTGTCGCGCTCGGTGTCCCAATTGTTCGGGGTGTCCAATGCGTACACGGGTGTGCCGAGGCCCGCGGCGGAGCCGTAGCGGACATACATGTCCGCGCTTCCGTCCGCGCCGGTGCGGATCTCCACGACGTCGCCCCACCAGTCGTGGTCGAAGTCGCCCACGGCCAGTTCGATGAGGTTGGCGTCGCCGGTGCCCGTGGCCGACTGAACCGGGGCGGTGAAGCCGCGGTTGCCGGTGGCCTTGAACTTCGATCGCCAGATCGAGTAGGCGCCGGTCCCGTCCCCGCGCAGCAGCACGAGGTCGTCGGCCTGGTCGCCGGAGAGGTCCTCCAACTGGATCTGCGTGTCGGAGAGCAGCCAGCCGTCGCCGGGCGCCAGTTCCAGCTTGGTGATGCCGAGCGAGGTGAAAGCGAAGCCGTCCTTGTGCTTCGAGCAGTCGCCGCCGCCCTTCTTGCCGCTGCACGAGGGCAGCGCCCAGACCTCGAAGGCGGTGTCACCGGGGACGGCGAGCACGAGGTCGTCCGCGCCGTCGCCGTTCACATCGCCCGATCGCCACACGGCGTCGCCGAGGTGCCAGGCCCGCTCCTCGATGAGGTTGAGCATGTCCGATTCGAAGACCGGCGTCTCCTTTCGGACGAGATTGCCGGCGCCGTCGTTCTCCAGCAGGTAGATGTCGGAGTACTGGTCGCTGTTCTCGACCACCGCCAAGGCGTCGGCATACTTGTCGCCGTTGAAGTCGCCAGTGATCAGCTCGCTGTAACTCTCGCGGACGGTGCCGTCGGCCAGGGTCTTCACCTGCTGGTCGTCGAAGACGCCGGTGCTCACGTTGACGTTGTCGATCGCGCCGGGCCAGTAATCGGTGACCGCACCCTTGTGGAGCGCGGCGCCGACGCGCATCGACCCGGTGGACGACCACAGGGAGAACCCGGTGGCCTTCCCCGACGGAAGGCCGTTGACGTAGATGCTCGCGGTCCCGGTCGACGCCTCGTAGGTGACCGCCAGGTGCGTCCATTGTCCTACCTGGACTGGAGTGTCGGCGTAGAGCTCGGTCCAGGTCATGCCGGACAGCGCGTCGCTGCTGGTGGCGCGGAATCCCCACTGGTCGTGGGCCGCTTCGTAGCCGAGGAGGAACGGGCTGCTGTTGACGCCGTCCTGGCTGAGCACGTTCACATTGCGGTCGTCGCGGTCGAGGCGCACCCAGGCGCCGACGGTGAAGTCGCCGTTCGTGGTGAGCACCTGGCCGGTGCTGGTCGCGGTCGCGGTCGACCCGTTGAATCCGGCCGCCGTCCCTTCGAGGCCCTCGACCAGTTCGACACCGCCGGAACCGGCCAGCTCGTTGCTGGCGCCCGAGAGGTCCGGGAAGTTGGTCGTGGTGCCGGTCTCGAAGTCCCAGATGCCCTCGGAGTGCTGGCCGAGGCGCTGGATCTCGCCGAGCGGCACCGCGCGGTCCCATACCTTCACGTCGTCGACGTCGCCGGCGAAATGGGTCGCCTCCCGGCCCGCCCACAGGTCGCGCCCGAGCGCGAACGAACCGGTCGCCTTCCATTCGTCGGTGAACGCGGCCGTGTTCTGGAGCTGGCCGTCGACGTACAGCTGGAGTTGCTGAAGGCCGAAGGAGAAGACGCCGGTGACGTGGTACCAGACGCCGGACTCCGCGGTCACGTTCGATCCGGCCGAGACCGCGAGCAGCCCGGAGGCGTTCGAGTCCTGATTGGAGGCCACCATGAGGAACTTGTGGCTCTCACCGTCGTACTTGAGCATGAACGCCGAGTTGACGGTGCCGTCCTGCGACGCGATCGTGTAGTCGATGTCGGTCTGGTGGATGCGCACCCAGGCCGAGACGGTGTACGAGGCGTTCGTCGCGACCACCGGCGAGGCGGATACCGCCTCGTCGTCCCCGTCGAACGTCAGGTACTGGAGGTGGTCGTCCGCGGCGTCGGCGGCGGTGCCGCCGGTCCACTCGCCGCCGGTGACCGTCAATGGACGGGTCACGTCGGTGCTGTAACCGGGGTAGTTCGTGTCGGCCGCGGTCGTACCCGTCGTCTCGTCCAACTTCCAGTGCGCCACAGGCGAACCGGTGGAACTGACACTGAACGTGTAAGTCTTCTTCGTCGAGACGTTGCCGTGCTGGTCGTAGGCCCAGACGCTCAAGTTCTGCGTGCCGCTGGAGGTCGGATCGAGCGCGATCTTCGCCGCCGCGCCCAATGTGGATACGGGCGCCGTGTTGTCGCCGTACGCGTCCTGGAGGCTCCACGAGTATCCGGCGGTGTCGGTCGACGTCGAGTCGATCGTGAACCGCCCGGTCTTTCCCACCGCGCCATGTGGAGTGCCGTCCGAGGGGTAGTCGGTGGAGACCACCGTAGGCGTGACCGGTGGCGTGGTGTCGATCAGGACCGTGCACCCGCCGGCACTGGCGCCGGTGGCGCGACTGTCCTTGGCCGCCACTGAAGCCGTGTACGTCTGGCCGCTCAGCTCGGAGGCCTTCACCGTCCAGGTGGCCTTCGCGCGGTCGGCGCCCGAGGAGTTCCAGGACTTGGAAGTGCCCGAGGCCTGGTCCTTCCAGGTGAGGACGCCGTCCATGTTGTCGCCCTCGTCATCGGTGAGCTTCGCCGTCACCGTCCAGGAGGTCGCCGCACCGAGCTTCACCGTCTTGCCCGCCGCGCACGACTGGTTGTCGATGGTGAACGAGCCCGGCTTGTTCGGCGGCGTGTTGTACTTCACGCTCAGGTAGAAGCCGGAGTGGCCGTCCTTCACCTTCTCAGGGCCGAAGCGCCGGAAGCTCGGGCACTGGTCCCCGCACGACTCCGACGAGGACTTGAGTCCGAACTGGATGTTCTTGTCGCTCGTGTCGGCCACGTCCTGGACGTAGTCGGTCACGTCCGTCCACAGTTCACGCGGCGCGCCGCAGCCCGAGGCGATGCCCTCGTCGCGGGAGGCGATCTTGGTTCCCCAGTCGCCCTGGTCGTTCCACGTCCAGTTCTTCAACTTCCCCGCGTCCAGCTCGTACAGGTCGGCGGTGGCCGAGATCCCGTCGCACGAGCGCATCCACGAGTACGTCATCGTCATCCGCAGATTCGCGTCGATGATGTCCTTGCCGCGGAACTTCGAGGTGTTGAACTCGAAGGCCAACCGCCACGTCTGCTCCATCGAGCCGTCCGCCTTGTGGGCGCGGCCGAGCCGGGCGGTCCCGTTGGGGTCCTTCTCGAACGAACCGCCGTTGTAGTAGCTGCGGTCCTTGTACGAGGAGTAGTCCGAGACCATCGCCCACGCACTCGAATCGACCTTCACGACCTCCGGGTCGATCCTGATCGGATAGACCACGTCCGGGCTGGCCAGCATCGCCGCATCGGGGGTCAGCGTCAGCACGTCGTTCGCGAACACCGCCGCCACACCCGCGGTCGTCGAGAACGTCGACGGCGACCAGTCGGTCACGGCCGCATCGCCCACGCCCGCCTCTGCGACGGTCGAGTCCCACATCAGCGGCGTCGGGCCGCCGTAGACGACGTTGCCCTCGTAGTCGCTGACCTCCAGCGCACCGGTCGCCCCGACCGCCGCGGTGAACCCGTCAAGCACCAGCCCCAGCCGGAGACTCGCCGCCGACGCCGCACCCGCGGCGGTCTTCACCTCGAAGATCTTCGCGAACCCCGTGTTCGTGGCCCGCACCTTCAGGTCCACGCCCGGAAGCACCTCGGCGTATACCGCGGTGTCGCCCTCCACTGTGGGCGACGGCAGCGCCGCCGACCACGTGTAGGCCACGGACCGGCCGTGCACGTCGGTCACCTTCGCCAACTCGGCGGTGCCGCCGCCCGAGAGCTCCAGGCCCAGATCCGAATTCGCGGGGACGAACGTCCCGGACCCGGACGCGACCAGCGTGTTGTCGATGTCCGCCCAGATCCCGTCATCGGTCTGCGCCTGATACGGCTCCAGCGCGATCTCCTCGATGAACGTCCCGTCCGGAGCGGCGAAGACCTCGGCATCGGCGCTGGCGAGCGATTCGATCTCGACGTTCTCACCGCTGTCCGCCGCCTCGGCCACGGCCTCGGCGATCTCGGTGTCCTCCTCGGTCGCCGAAGAGTCCTCGCCGGCCGGAACGCCTTCGCCGGGGGTCTCCTGCGCGAAAACGGGGGGCGGCGTGATGAAGACCGACAGCGCGGCGGCACCGACGGCCAAGGCCGCCAGACGCAGCGCGACCGGCCTGCGGGGTATGGATCGCAAGGGGGGCTCCCTCTATTCGATTGGCATGGGGGGTCGCCGCAGCCCGTTGCGAGCGAGCGGCTGCGGAGAGTATGCCAGAGGACAGTTGATCAAGGACAGACGATGTCCCAGCAAATGGGCGCATACGCGGATGCGTGGAGAAAGGCTTGAATGTTCCGTTAGGACTCTGCTACAGTCCGGTCCGAAACAACTTCATGCACCCCTCCTGGAGCCCCTGTGGACGACGCCCCCCGCGTTTCGAAGCCCGTGCACCCCATCGACAAAGCCCTCTCGCCGAGGCCGGTCTTCGCGGACGCCGCGGACCTGCCGTGGCGGGCATCGCCGAAGACCCTGGTCAAGCGCGGAATCGCCTTCGGCGCCATCGCGGCACTCGTCACCGGCTTCCTCCTGTGGGTCGGCATCTGGGAACCGGAGTACCGTCCAGACGCGATCGAGCAGGAATTGTCGGTCCCCGGAACGGACTACGAAGCCGAAGACGTCGAACTGCCCGAAGACGACTCCGAGAACCGCGTCCTCACTGACGATCAACAGGTCGCATTCCCGGCATTGACCGCAGTCGAGGCCGAAATCCCGGCGGGCGAATCGGTTGAAATCGCCGATCTCGGCATCACCCTGCGTGCCACCGGCGACAACCCTCCGTCCAGCATCCGCGTCGAACTCGAAGCCGCCTCCGCGGCCGACGGCCTCCGCTGGAACCTCGAACGCACCGACGGCTCCGCGGAACCCGGCACCGTCGAAGTCGCCTTCGACTACACGGACTACCGCAACGCCGGCGGCGCCGACTGGGACGACCGCCTCAAGGCCTACGACGCGACCGGCACCGAGATCGCCTCCGCCAACAACGCACTCGAGGGCACCCTCACCGCCCAGATCGCGCTGGCCCCCGGCCGCTCCGGAGGCGGCTCCATCGCGACCGCCAACGCGGGCAACGACAGCGGCCACACCCAGGCCGCCACGGCGAGCGCCGCCGTCACCCTCGCCGCCTCGGCCGCCGGCGACAACGGCACCTTCGCCGCCACCAGCCTCGCCCCGTCCTCCACCTGGTCCGCGGGCAACCCCACCGGCGACTTCGCCTGGTCCTACCCGATCGACACCCCCTCCTCTGCAGGCGGTCTCGACCCCTCGATCGCCCTCGCCTACTCCTCCTCCGCAGTGGACGGACGCAACGAGTCCACCAACAACCAGCCCTCCACCATCGGCGAAGGCTTCTCCTTCGACCCCGGCTACATCGAACGCAACTACACCGCCTGCCAGATGGACGACGAGGACGGCGCGAACAACCCCGCCGAAGCCGAGACCGGCGGCGACCAGTGCTGGGCCACCGACAACGCCGTCCTCTCCCTCAACGGCTCCGGCGGCGAACTCGTCCGCGACGACGCGACCGGCAAATGGAAGATCAAGAACGACGACGCCTCCAGGGTCGAGAAGCTGTCGGGCGCGAACAACGGCGACGACAACGGCGAGTACTGGAAGGTCACCACCGGCGCGGGCATCCAGTACTTCTTCGGACTGGGCCGCCTGCCCGGCTACGGCACCGGCGACGCCGAGACCGAGTCCACCTCCACCACACCCGTCTTCGGCAACCACACCGACGAGCCCTGCCACGCCACCGCCTTCGAGGACTCCTGGTGCGACCAGGCCTGGCGCTGGCGGCTCGACTGGGTCGTCGACACCCACGGCAACGCCATGGCCTACTTCTACGAGGGCGAGACCAACCACTACCTGCTCAACCTCGACGACGACAACCCCGTCGACTACGACCGCGGCGCCAACCTCACCCGCATCGACTACGGCCTGCGCAGCGCCGACGCCTACGCCGGAGCGGTGAACCGCGTCGTCTTCGACCTCGCCGACCGCTGCCTGGCGGGCGCCACCTGCGACTACGACCACCCCGAGAACTGGCCGGACGTCCCCCTCGACCAGTACTGCGACGGCACCGCAGCCGACTGCGAGGCCATCTACTCGCCGACGTTCTTCACCGACCAGCGCCTCAGATCCATCACCACCCAGGTCTACACCGGCGGGGCCTGGAAGGGCGTCGACAAGTGGGCGCTGGCGCACTCGTGGCCCGACCCCGGCGACTCGACCCGCGCGGGGCTCTGGCTCGACGGGATCACCCGCACCGGCCTGGCCGGGGTCGAGCCGATCTCCTTGCCGGCCACCACCTTCGACGGCATCCAGCTGTACAACCGCGTCCAGAAGACCCTGGACACGAAGGCCCCGATGAACTGGTACCGGATCTCCGCGATCCGCAACGGCACCGGCGGCGTCACCACCGTCAACTACACCGACACCGAATGCAACGCCAAGACCGGCCACATGCCGTCGTCCCCTGAGGACAACGACATGCGGTGCATGCCGGTGGTGGTGACGACGGCCGAGGACAACAACGGCACCCCTGAATACGACTGGTACCACAAGTACGTCGTCACCGAGGTCGCGGACATCGACACCACCGGCGGCTCGCCGCCGGTCACCACCGCCTACGAGTACGTCGGCACCCCGGCCTGGCGCTACGCCGACGACGACGGACTGACCGATCCCGAGTACAAGACCTGGTCGGAGTACCGGGGTTACGCGAAGGTCCGCACCGTCACCGGCGACGGATCCGACGACGAGCTCGTCACCGAGACCTCCTACTTCAGGGGGCTCGACGGCCAGAACCTGCCGGGCGGGGGCACCACCGACGTCGAGGTCGACGGCATCACCGACCACGACGAATACGCCGGGCGCCCCCGCGCCGAGACGACCTTCCTGGACGGCGCGGCGATCTCCAAGACCGTCACCACGCCATGGCGATCCGAGCCCACCGCGACCCGGGTGCGCGACTGGGCCACGGTGTACGCCCGCCACACCGGCACCAGTCTGGTCGCCTCCTCGTCCGTCCTCGCCGACGGCACCTGGCGGACGGTCACGGCGAAGACGACATACGACGCCTACGGCATGGCCGTCTCGACCGAGTCCTCAGGGGACGCCGCGGTCGAGGGCGACGAGCAGTGCGTCAAGATCACGTACGCGCGCAACACGACCGCGTGGATCGTGAATCTGCCGGTGCGCACCGAGACGTTCTCCGCCAAGTGCACGGTCACGCCCTCCTACCCCGCGGACCTCATCTCGATCGAGCGCGTCTACTACGACAACGCGACCGTGCACACCACGGCGCCGACCAAGGGCGACATCACCAAGACCGAGACCGCGAAGGACTACGCGGGCGGCGCCCCCGTGTACCTCGTCACCGGTTCGGTCACCGTGGACCAGTACGGCCGCGGCAAGACCGCGACCGATGTGGACGGCTACGTCACCACGACGACGTACACGCCCACTACCGGCGGACCGGTCACCGCGGTGACCACCGAGAACACCCTGGAACACTCCACCACGCAGATCCTCGACCCGTTGCGCGGCAACGTCCTCCAGTCGATCGACGCCAATGAGAACCTGACCGAGATGGCGTACGACTCCCTTGGTCGCCTCGTCGCCGGATGGACGCCCGACCGGACGCGCGCCGACGGTTACGAGGCCGCCGCGACCTTCGAGTACCTCCTGCGCGACGACGAGGCCTCGGCGACGATCACGCACGGCATCAACGCCAACAGCACGTACACCACCACGATCGAACTGTTCGACGGCTTGATGCGCTCGCGCCAGACCCAGGTCCCCGCCCCCGACGGCGGCCGGATCATCACCGACACCGTCTACGACACACGCGGTCTCGTCCACAAGCAGTACGGGGCCTACTACAACGACGAGGCCCCCTCGGCCTCGCAGTTCCTCACCTCGGACAACGACGTGCCGAGCATGACCGCGTACGAGTACGACACCGCCGGACGCGTGACCGCGGAGGTCTTCTCCTCGCACGGGATCGAGCAGTTCCGGACCACCACGGTCTACGACGGCGAGGAAGTCACCGTCATCGACCCCGACGGCCGCGCCGCGACCTCGGTGGTCGACGAGAGCGGCAACACCGTCGAGGTCCGCAACCTCCACACCGCCGACCCGGCCGGCGCCTACGACTCGATCTCCTACGAGTACGACCACGCCGACCGACTGGTGTCGATGACCGACACCGGCGGCAACGAGTGGACGTACGAATACGATCTGCGCGGACGCCAGACCGCGGTCGAGGACCCCGACACCGGGCGCACCGAGACGACCTACTTCGACAACGGCCAGGTCGAGTCGGTGACCGACTCGCGCGGTGAGAGCCTGTGGTACCAGTACGACGAGCTCGGGCGCGTCTTCCAGGTCACCAAGGACGACGAGTTCGGCGAGCTGGTCGAGTACTACGAATACGACCTCTTCGGCCTCGGCCTCCCCGCCACCACGTCCTCCTGGGACGAGGCGGGCAACCTCTACAAGACCCGTGTGCTCGCCTACGACGCCGCGAGTCGTCCTACGGGCGTTCGCTACTCGCTCGACGGCGACTTCGGCGGGCTCGACCGCTCCTTCGACTTCCGCTACACCTACAACCGGGACGGCTCGGTCGCCCAGGTGAGCTACCCGTCCGCGGGCAGCCTCGCGGCGGAAGAAGTCGTGACCACCTACTCCGACCTCGGTCTGCCGCAGACGACCTATTCGCCGCGGCAGTGGTACGTCTCGGATTCGACGTACACCAAGTACGCCGAGATCGCGCAGCTCACCCTGGACCCGGACGGCCCGAACGTCGCGAACGCGCCGGTCGCCTGGCAGGCCTTCACCTACGAGGACGGCACCCGGCGCATGACCGGGTCGACCTTCGCGATCTCGACCGGCCCCGACCACCAGATCACCGACCTCGCCTACGAGTACACCGACGGCGGCCTGATCACCTCGATCGACAACCAGTCGGACCTGGGCGCGGACACGCAGTGCTTTGCCTACGACTACCTCAAGCGCGTCACCGACGCCTGGACCGGGTCCACGCCCGCCGCCTGCGACGCCGAGCCGACGAGCGCGGCCGGTGTCGGCGGCGCGGCGGAATACTGGCAGTCGTGGACCTTCGACGACTCCGGCAACCGCACCGGCCAGGTCGACCACCTCGCTGGCGAAACGATCGACTACGACTACGAAGGGGCGCAGCCGCACACGGTCACCTCGGCGACCATCGTGGACGGATCGGGCACGAAGACGCTGTCCTACGCCTATGACTCGACGGGCAACACGGTCGCCCGTCCCGACGAGAGCGGCCAGGCGCAGACACTGACCTGGTCGCCCGAAGGCGAGTTGGAGTCCAGCACCACGGCAGGCGACGTCACCGACTACGACTACACCGCCGACGGCAGCCGGATCTCCAGGACCGACCCGGACGGCACCATGACGGTGTTCCTGCCGGGCATGGAGGTCGTGAAGGCGCCGGACGGCACGATGAGCGCCTCACGGTATTACGCGCATGGCGGCCAGCAGGTGGCGATCCGCGCCAACGACGACAACCTGTCGTGGCTGGGCGCCGACCAGCAGGGCACCACGACTGCGAACGTCGACGCCGATTCCCATGCGGTGCAGGTCCGCTACTTCGACCTGTACGGCAACGAGCGCGGGACCCCGGTCACCACGTGGGTCGACGAGCGCGGCTTCCTCGGCGCGACCGAGGACCCGTCAGGCCTGACGCACCTGGGTGCCAGAGAGTACGACTCGATACTGGGCCGGTTCATATCCGCCGACCCGGTCATGGACCCGACCGACTCGCAGCAGATGGGCGGCTACGCCTACGCGAACCACTCGCCGGTCTCCTTCTCGGACCCGTCGGGTCTGACGCCGGGGTACACCAACGGCGGCTCGTGCATCGACGGCGACTGCTCCTACCACAACGGCGACGGCTCGCTGCGCGACAAGGACGATTGCCAGGCGTACGCGGGCACCTCGGCTGCGTGCGGCGCCGGAAAGGGCACAGGCTCGGTCAGCAACAACACCCGGGCGAAGGCCGACGCCGAACGCGACATCGACGAAGACCTTCAAGCCGATGCCGATGCGGCGCAGGACGTCTTGAACACCTCGATAGTCGACGTGGTCATTGATGTGGGCGCGGAGATCCTCCTGGATCTGATCGGCGTCACCGACATCATGGCCTGCGTCGGCGAAGGCGACATGATGTCGTGCGCCTCGATGCTGATGGACCTGATCCCGTGGGCGAAGGTCGCGAAGCTTGCCGGAAAGCTCTTCAAGGCCGCCAAGAAGATCTACAAGGCGGTGACGGCCTTCCAGGAGAAGCTGTCGTGGGCGCGAAGCGCGATGAAGCGCTACGACGACGCGGTAGAAGCGGCCGCCGAGCGGGCTAGAAAGAAGTTCGACACCGCCGGCACGGATGCGCCTTCATGCAACATCGGGAACTCCTTCACCGCTGAGACAGCAGTGGTGATGGCAGACGGCTCAAGGAAGCCGATCAGTGAAGTGGAACCGGGCGACGAGGTTCTCGCCACGGACGAGAAGACCGGTGAGACGACCGCCCGCAAGGTGGTCACGGGCATCGAAGGCACGGGCGCGCGGATCCTGGTGACGATCAGCGTCGACACCGACGGCGACGGCAAGGCCGACGACGAGGTGACCGCAACAGACGGCCACCCGATCTGGACAGCCAACGAAGCAGATCTGTCCAAGAACCCCGAAACGGCCGCCATGCCGGGCGGATGGACCGAAGCGATCGATCTGAAGGCCGGCCAATTCCTGCGAACCAGCGCAGGAACCTGGACTCAGATCACTGCGATCGAGGTCAGCGCCGAGATCACCACGGTCTACAACCTCACGGTCGCCGAAGACCACACCTTCTCGGTAGCGATCGCCGACACCGACTTCTTCACCCACAACTGTAAAGGTTCGGAGAACGGGCACCCAGGCGACTGTGTTTGCGACCCGGAGAGTGGCTCAAGCGAGATCATTATCGAAACCGGCAGTTTTGAGTCGGCGCGGAACCGTGCGCTTGATGAGCTGGGAACAATCGATCCTTCCACGCGTAGTGTCGACGTGGGTCGACTGCCTGCTGCAACCTCAACCTACGGTAGAGTCGTCGGATTTACCGGGAAGGGAGCTGACGGCCAATTCAGGCGCTTCAGAATTGATTTTGACCCAGACAAAGGGCCACATATCAACATCCAGATTGGTAAAGGAATCAGCAACAAGTGGGCGATTAAGTTCCCGGGGAGTCTCGGGTCGTTCACCAATCTGCTCGGAGGGAACACGTAGTTGTATTCGCCTGTGCGCTGGGAGCTGCTTCCGAAGTTCCTGAAGCTTCGGAAGCAGCCCGAATCAAGGGGTGGGAGGATCTATTCATCCGAAGACACGGTCAAGGTCCTTGGCCCCGAAGCGTCCCGATCTACGACGAGTCGGATCCTCGGGAATCTCCCCGCGGCGAACGCGATTGAAATCGATTGGAAGCAACTCCCGCATCGGGTACTCGGGAGCTCTGAAGATCCAGAGGATGAACTCGCTTATTCAGCCAGGCAGGTCCTCGGGTCCGTCGTACATAGTGGTGAGCGCGCCCTGCTTCTGTGGTCGACCGAACTCTGCATCGAGCTGGATGCGGCCTTCCTTGCCGGTCATATGGATGCGCTCATTGATGCTGCACCGGGTTTTTCGATCTTTCTCCCCGACCGTTCCGTTCTCATCGACTATCGATTCGACGGAGTTTTGATCCTCGGTGAAATCGGAGACCGTCTCTAACCGGGTTTCGTTCTTCGTTGATCAGGCGGGGTCTCGGTTCCAGGTCCAGGCGTAGTTGGTGTCTTCGCATTCGAGGGCCGGGTCGCAGAGTTCGAGAGGGCGGAAGGTGTCGACCATGACGGCGAGTTCGTCGAAGTAGTCGGCGCCGATGGAGCGTTCCGCGGCCCCCGGCTGCGGGCCGTGCGTGAAGCCTGACGGATGCAGCGAGATCGAGCCCTGCTCGATGCCCGAACCCCGGCGGGCCTCATAATTGCCGCCGCAGTAGAACATCACCTCGTCCGAGTCGACGTTGTGGTGGTTGTACGGCACCGGGATCGCGTCCGGGTGGTAGTCCACTTTGCGCGGCACGAAGTTGCAGATCACGAAGTTCGGCCCCTGGAATACCTGATGCGCCGGCGGGGGCTGGTGGATGCGGCCGGTGATCGGCTCGAAGTCGTGGATCGAGAACACCCACGGGTACAGGCACCCGTCCCAGCCGACCACGTCGAACGGGTGGTTCGCGTACGTGAACTTCGTCCAGAGCGTCGCGCTGCCGCGCCCGCGGTGCTGGACGTAGACGTCCACGTCCTCGCCCTCCACCTGGAGGGGCTCGGCCGGGCTGCGCAGATCCCTTTCGCAGTAAGGGGAATGCTCCAGGAACTGGCCGCGCACCGACAGGTAGCGCTTCGCGGGGGTGATGTGGCCCGTCGATTCGATGACGAGCGTCCGGAGCGGTTCCTCGCCCGTCGGGATCACGCGGTAGATCGTCGACATCGGCATGATCAGGTAGTCGCCCTCGCCGATGTCGATCGCGCCGAACGACGTCTCGACCAGGGCCGCACCGGATTCGACGTAGATGCACTCGTCGCCGATCGCATTGCGGTACAAGGGTGAAGGACGGTCCGCGACCGCATAGGAAATGCGACAGTCGCCATTGGACAAGAGGTGGTTGCGGCCGAGGATCGCGTCGCCCGCCCCGTCGAGCTTGTGCGTGCGGAAATGCCGCGGCTTGAGCGGGTGGTTCGCGACCGGTTCGGACTTCTCGGGCCGGTGCTCGGCGGCGGAGCTGATCGCCGTCGGCCGGAAGCGGTGGTAGAGCAGCGAGGAATCGGAGGAGAAGCCCTCCTGGCCCATGAGCTCCTCGTGGTAGAGGCTCCCGTCGCCCTGGCGGAACTGCGTGTGTCGCTTGTCGGGGATCTGCCCGACGGAACGGTAGAACGGCACGTCGACTCCTTTGTCGGTGCGCGCGGGCCGAGGGTGTGGCCTGCGGCGCGGTGGCTATGCCCTGAGAATAGCCTTCCGAGCGTTCGATTTCGACCGCTCCGCGCACCGGCGGGCGCGATCGGGCCCGCTTCGCGCATCAGCTGCGCGGACCGCTGGACCCGAGGCGCGCCTCCCCTTTAGGCTCTGGGCATGGTTGGACCGATTCCCGCGATGCTGCGGGGCCTGATCGACGACGCGGCGCTCTTCCCACCAGGAAACGCGCCCCTCGCAACGGCCGTCCCCGCCCACCGCGGGTACCGCCAGTCCTGGTTCGAGGGCCTGGTCGGCCCGCTCCTGATCCCGCAGTCGCGGCTGCGCGAACTCGATCCGGGACGCGGCGAACTGCACCTCGGCGTCATCGTCGACGGCGACCTGGACCAGGTCCCCGAGGACGTGGCCGCGCTCGGACCAGAGGTCAGCGTCGCGCACTACGAGTCGCGCCACGCGCTCGACCACCTCGTGCGCGCCGCGCCCGCCTGGGGCAAGCCCGTCTACGCCGAGATCCCCTTCGGCGACGACGCCCTCGACGCGGTCCGCGCGACCGGGTTCACCCCGAAGTTCCGCACCGGCGGCCTCGCCGCCGAGTTCTTCCCCTCGCCCGAGACGCTCGCCGCGGCGATCGTCGGCTGCCGCGTGCGCGGCCTCCAGTTCAAGCTCACCGCCGGACTCCACGGGGCCGTCCGCCACCGCGATCCCGAGACCGGTTTCGACCATCACGGGTTCCTGAACGTGCTGGTCGCCGCCAACGAAGCGGCGAGCGGCGCCTCCGTGGAGAGCCTCACCGAGGTCCTCGCGTCCACCGACGCGGATGACCTCGCCGCCCGGGCCCGCCGCGTTCTGAACCGGCCCCGCGCCCTGTGGACCGGCTTCGGCTCGTGCAGCATCGACGAACCGCTCGACGACCTCGCGAAACTGGGACTGCTGCAACGAGGGGACACCGCATGACCGCCACCAGCTGGGTCGACGGCGCCGACGAAGGGCCTTTCGGCCTCGGCCACCTGCCGTACGGGGTCTTCTCGACCGCCAAGGACGCCGCCCCGCGCATCGGCGTCCGCATCGGCGACCAGGTCCTCGACCTGCGCGCCCTCGCCACCGGGACGTTCTTCCTGCCCTGGATCCGGCCCGCGTTCCACGAGCACGCCCTGGACGGGTTCATGGCGATGGGCCCGCCCGCGTGGCGCCTCGTCCGCCACCAGCTCATCGAACTCCTCGGCGACCGGCGCCACCAGGACCAGTCCGCGACACTGCTGACGCCGATCAGCAAGGTCCGCATGCACCTGCCGTTCAACGTCGCGGACTATGTGGACTTCTACGCCTCCGAGGAGCACGCCACGAATCTCGGAAGGCTGTTCCGTCCCGATTCGGAGCCGTTGCTGCCCAACTGGAAGCACCTGCCGGTCGGCTACCACGGCCGGGCCGGGACGGTGGTCCCGTCGGGGACCCCGATCATCCGGCCGAGGGGCCAGCGCAAGTCCAAGGACGGGCCGGTGGAGTTCGGGCCCAGCGCGCGTCTCGACATCGAGGCCGAGGTCGGCTTCGTGGTCGGCGTCGGGACCAAACTGGGGACGCCGGTGAGTCCGGACGACTTCGCCGAGCACGTGTTCGGGGTGGTGCTGGTGAACGACTGGTCCGCGCGCGACATCCAGGCCTGGGAGTACGTGCCACTCGGGCCGTTCCTCGGGAAGTCCTTCGCGACCTCGATCGGGCAGTGGGTCACGCCGCTGGACGCGCTGGCGGGAGCGCGGGTCGCGGCGCCGGTGCAGGATCCGGAGCCGCTGGGGTATTTGCAGGAGTCGGAGCGGTTCGGGTTCGATCTGTCGATGTCGGTGCGATGGAACGGGACTGAGGTGTCGCGGCCGCCGTTCGCGGGGATGTACTGGACGCCGGCGCAGATGTTGGCGCACATGACGGTGAACGGCGCGAGTCTGCGGACGGGCGACCTGTTCGCCTCGGGGACGGTCTCGGGGCCGGGGGCGGATCAGCGGGGTTCGTTCCTGGAGTTGACGTGGGGTGGGAAGGACCCGGTCATGGTGGGGGAGGGCGAGACTCGGACGTTCCTGGAGGACGGGGACACCGTGTCGATCAGCGCGACCGCGCCGGGTGCGGAAGGCGGCGTGATCGGCCTGGCCGAGGTGAGCGGGACGATCCTGCCCGCGAAACACTGACTCCCGCTACGGCTTCGCGGCCTCCTCCACGAGCGGCAGCGTCCTATATGGGATCTGCTCCTCCAGTGCGATCACCGTCGATGCCCGCTGCACCCCGTCGCTCGCGAGCACCCGGTCGATAACCCCCTGCAACTCCGCGTTCGTGCGCGCCACGATCCGGCACAGCATGTCGCCGCTTCCCGTGACCGTATGCGCCTCAAGCACTTCCGGAATCCGCCCGAGCCGCCGCGCCACATGCTCGTGCCCGACCGCCTGCCGCAGCTCCAGCGTCACGAACGCCATCACCGGATACCCCAGCGCCGCCGGGTCCACGTTCGGCCCGAACCCGCGCACCACCCCGCGCGCGCCCAACTTGTCGAACCGCGCCTGCACCGTCCCCCGCGCCACCCCGAGCCGCCGCGAGCACTCGAGCACCCCGATCCGCGGCTCCGCCTCCAGCAGCTCGATCAACCTCGCGTCCAGCGCGTCGATCCCGACCTGGGCATTCACCTCATGACTGGTCATGTTGTCCAGTGTACGACCCGATCCACTGGTACTTCTGCGCAAGTTGCCCATCGCGAAACGCACTGCTTGCCCAGTCCCGGGATCTGCACAATGATCAAGGCCACACGAGGCTCGACCACCCGCGCGAGCCGTCGAAGCGACCGAAGGAGGCCGCCATGGTCGACACCGCGAACCGCACCGGCAACACCGATGCCGAACTCGCCGATCCCAATCCGGCCGATCCCAGTCTCGCCGACCCCGGTCTCGTAGGCGCCGTCGAGCACGACATCCGCGAGGACGCCTTCCCAATCAAAGGCTGGGACCACGTCCGCTACTACGTCGGCAACGCCCGCCAGGCCGCCCACTACTACTCGACCGCCTTCGGCATGACCGTCTTCGCCTACCGCGGCCCCGAGCAGGGGCACCGCGAGCACGCCGAGTTCGCCCTCAAGTCCGGCGGCGTCGTCTTCGTCCTCGCCGGCGGCGTCACCGCCGACTCCGAGGCCACCCGCCACTACGCCGCTCACGGCGACGGCGTCATCGAGGTCGCCCTCGAAGTGCCCGATGTGGACGTGAACTACAAGCACGCGATAGCCCAGGGCGCCATTGCGATCGAGGAGCCGCACGACCTCACCGATGAGCACGGCACCGTCCGCCGCGCCGTCATCGGCACTTACGGCGAGACCCGCAACGTCCTGATCGACCGCTCCGGCTACACCGGCCCGTTCCTCCCCGGCTTCGTCGCCCGCGAGCCCATGGTCACCCCGCCCGCGAAGCGCTTCTTCCAGGCCATCGACCACGTCGTCGGCAACGTCGAGCTGGGCCGCATGCGCGAGTGGGTCGCCTACTACGAGCGGGTCATGGGCTTCACGAACATCGTCGAGTTCGTGGACGACGCGATCGCCACCGAGTACTCGGCCCTCATGAGCAAGGTCGTCGCCAACGGCAGCCGCAAGATCAAGTTCCCGATCAACGAGCCCGCCGAGGGCAAGCGGAAGTCGCAGATCGACGAGTACCTGGAGTTCTACGGCGGCCCCGGCGTCCAGCACATCGCGCTCGCCACCAGCGACATCCTCGCGGCCGTGGACGCGATGCGCGAGCGGGGCGTCGAGTTCCTGGAGGCCCCGGACGCCTACTACGAGGACCCGGAACTTCGGACGCGCATCGGGAACGTCCGCGTCCCCATCGAGGAACTCCAAGCGCGGCGAGTCCTGGTGGACCGTGACGAGGACGGCTATATGCTCCAGATCTTCACCAAGCCGCAACAGGACCGGCCGACAATGTTCTACGAGATCATCGAGCGGCACGGCTCCCTCAGCTTCGGCAAGGGCAACTTCAAGGCCCTGTTCGAGGCCTTGGAGAAGGAGCAGGCCAAGCGCGGCAATCTGTGACGGGGAGCTCCAGCATGCACGCACCACACGGCACCGACCTGCACTGCCGCACTTGGGAGGCCGAGGCGGCCTACCGGATGCTCCAGAACAACCTCGACCCCGAGGTCGCCGAGCGGCCCGAGGACCTGGTCGTCTACGGCGGCACCGGCAAGGCCGCGCGCTCGCCCGCCGACCTCGCCGCGATCCTGCGGACCCTGGAGACGCTCGCGCCCGACGAGACGATGCTCGTCCAGTCGGGCCGCGCCGTCGGCGTCATGCGCACCCACGAGTGGGCTCCGCGCGTGCTCATCGCGAACTCGAACCTGGTGCCGGACTGGGCGACCTGGCCCGAGTTCCGCCGCCTCGAGGCGCTCGGCCTGACCATGTACGGGCAGATGACCGCGGGCTCGTGGATCTACATCGGAACACAGGGAATCCTCCAGGGCACCTACGAGACCTTCGCCGCCATAGCCGAGAAGCGCTTCGGTGGCAGTCTTAAAGGGACGTTGACGCTCACGGCCGGGTGCGGCGGCATGGGCGGGGCCCAGCCGCTCGCCGTGACCATGAACGGCGGCGTGTGCCTCATCGTCGAGGTCGACCCCGAGCGGCTCGAACGCCGTGTCCGCACCCGCTACCTCGACACCGTCGCCGCCGACCTGGACGACGCGATCGCGCAGGCCCTGGCCGCGAAGCGAAGCGGCGAGGCCAAGTCGATCGGCGTGGTCGGCAACGCCGCCGAGGTCCTGCCCGAGATCCTCGCCCGGGGGGTGGAGGTCGACATCGTCACCGACCAGACCTCCGCGCACGATCCTCTGTCCTATGTGCCCTCCGGCGTCTACTACCGGGACGCGGCCGAGACCGCCAAGGCCGACGCCGAGGCGTACACCGACCGCGCCCGCGAGTCCATGGCCCGCCACGTGGAGGCCATGGTCGGCTTCCTCGACGCGGGCGCCGAGGTCTTCGACTACGGCAACTCGATCCGCGGCGAAGCCCTCGAAGGCGGCTTCAAGCGCGCCTTCGCGTTCCCCGGCTTCGTCCCCGCGTACATCCGGCCCCTGTTCTGCGAAGGCAAGGGCCCCTTCAGATGGGCCGCCCTCTCGGGCGACCCCGCCGACATCGCCGCCACCGACCAGGCCGTGCTCGACCTCTTCCCCGAGAACCGGTCCCTGAGCCGGTGGATCGGGCTCGCCCGCGAGCGCGTCGCCTTCCAGGGCCTCCCGGCCCGCATCTGCTGGCTCGGGCACGGCGAACGCGACCGCGCCGGGGTCCGGTTCAACGAGATGGTCGCCGACGGGACCCTCAAGGCCCCCATCGTGATCGGTCGCGACCACCTCGACTGCGGCTCGGTCGCGAGCCCCTACCGCGAGACCGAGGGGATGCTCGACGGCTCCGATGCGATCGCCGATTGGCCCCTGCTCAACGCCCTCGTCAACACCGCTTCGGGCGCCAGCTGGGTCTCGATCCACCACGGCGGCGGCGTCGGCATCGGCCGATCCATCCACGCTGGACAGGTCACTGTGGCCGATGGAACTCCGCTCGCCGCGCAGAAGCTCGAACGCGTCCTGTCGAACGACCCCGCCATGGGCGTCATCCGCCACGTCGACGCCGGATACGAGGCGGCGGACGAGATCGCCGAAACGCACGGCATCCGGATCCCGGTCAGGGAATCCTGAACGAGGCGGCGTTCACGAACTCCCGGCAAGGCGGGAGCTCGTGAACACCGCCTGGAGCCGGACCGACCGGTGGCCGGACCGCGAGCCGGACCGTCCGGCGCCCGGAATCGGAACGACCGTCGGCTCAACCGTGAGCCGAACTGACCGGCGACCGAAACCGGAACCGGACCGGCCAGCACTCGGTCCGGGAGCCGAACCGGCCTGCGGCCCAAGCGCACCATCGAGAACGGGGATCACATGGACACCGCCGAGTTCCGACGCCTGTGGGACGAGCTGGCGCCCATCGGACGCGCCGACGGCGGCGGCTACCTGCGGTTCTCCTGGTCCAAGGCCGACCTCGCCTGCCGCGACTGGTTCCGCGCCCAAGCCGAGTCGCGCGGCCTGCGCCAGGAAACCGACCGCAACGGCAACCTCTACGCCTGGTGGGACGCGACCGCCACCCCAGCCCCGGAGGAGGCCGACTTCGACGGCCGGGCCGTGCTCACCGGCAGCCACTTCGACTCCGTCCCGCACGGCGGCGCCTACGACGGCCCCCTCGGCATCGTCTCCGCGTTCCTCGCCGTCGACCGCCTCCGCGCCGAAGGGGCCGAACCCGTGCGGCCCATCGGCATCGCCGCTTTCACCGAAGAAGAAGGCGGACGCTTCGGCGTCCCCTGCCTCGGCTCACGCCTCATGACCGGCGTCGTCGACCCCGACCGCGCCCGCGCGCTGACCGACCCGGACGGCACCACTCTCGCCGAAGCGATGCGCGCCGCCGGGGCCGACCCCGACGCGCTCGGCCCCGAACCCGACCGGCTCGCGAACTTCGCCGCGTTCGTGGAACTCCACGTCGAGCAGGGCCGACACCTCGACGGCGAGGACGCGCCAGTCGGCGTCGCCAGCGCGATCTGGCCGCACGGGCGCTGGCGCGTCACGTTCACCGGCGTGGCCGATCACGCCGGGACGACGCGGTTGCCCGACCGGCGCGACCCGATGCTCACGTTCGCTTTCGCGGTGCTGGCCGCCCGCAAGGAGGCCCGGATTGCCGGTGGCCTGGCCACGATCGGCCGAGTCCTCGTGGAACCGAACGCCACCAACGCGATCGCCGCAAAAGTGACCGCCTGGCTCGACGCCCGCGCGCCCGATGAGGCGGTGCTCGGCGAGATCCTGCGTGGCTTCGAGTCCAAAGTGGTCGAACGGGCGGGCCGTGACGGCACCGGTTTCGCGATCACCGCCGAATCCGAGACGCCCGTGGTCGATTTCAACGCGGTGCTGCGCGACCGGATCGCGGCCCTGCTGGGCCAATTCATGGCTCGCGAGCATCGCCAAGACGGCGGCGCGCCGATCCTGCCCACGGGTGCGGGCCACGACGCGGGCGTGCTCGCCGCGCACGTGCCCACGGCCATGCTGTTCGTAAGGAATCCCAGTGGTATGTCACATACTCCAGTCGAGTCGGCGAGCGACGAGGACTGCGCCGCAGGCATAACGGCGCTCGCGGCAGTACTGCGGGACCTCGCGTGCTGACCTACTGGGCCGAGCACGCCTGGCTCCCCGAGGGCCCGGCCGCGGCGGTCGCCGTCGAGGTCGCGGACGGCCGCATCACCGCGGTCCGCCCCGGCGCCCCACCGCACGGCGAGATCCTGCGCGGCGTGACGCTGCCGGGCTTCGCGAACGCCCACTCCCATGCGTTCCACCGCGCGTTGCGCGGCCGCACCCACGCCGGTGGCGGAACTTTCTGGACCTGGCGCGAAGGCATGTACGCCCTGGCCGAACGCCTCGAACCCGACTCCTACTACCGGCTGGCGCGCGGCGTCTACGCGGAGATGGTGCTCGCCGGGATCACGTGCGTCGGCGAGTTCCACTACCTGCACCACGCGCCCGGCGGGCGCCCGTACACGGACCCGAACGCCATGGGGGAGGCCCTGATCCAGGCCGCCGCCGACGCCGGCATTCGCATCACCCTCCTCGACACCCTCTATCTCGCGGGCGGTTTCGACCGACCGCTCGAGGCCGCGCAGCGGCGCTTCGGCGACGGCAGCCTGGAGGCCTGGCTCGGCCGCGTCGAGAAGCTGCACCCGGGTCCGCACGCGGTTGTCGGCGGCGCGATCCACTCGGTCCGTGCGGTGCCGGAGGAGGCGATCACCGCGTTCGCGTGCTCGACCGAGGGCCGTCCCGTGCACGTCCACCTCTCGGAGCAGCGGGCCGAGAACGCGGCCTGCCGCACCGCGCACGGGTGCAGCCCCACCGAGCTGCTGGAGCGGTGCGGGCTCCTCGGCCCGGACCTGACGGCCGTCCACGCGACCCATCTGGCGGGCCACGACATCGAGCTGCTGCGCCGCTCGCGCACGACCGTGTCCTTCTGCCCCACCACCGAACGCGACCTCGCGGACGGGCTCGGCCCGGCGCGCGCCCTCGCCGAGGTCGGCATCCGGCTCTCCCTCGGCACCGACTCGAACGCCATTGTGGACATGTTCGAGGAGGCGCGCGCGGTCGAGATGCACGAACGCCTCGTCAGCGAGGAGCGCGGCCGGTTCACCGCCGAGGAGCTGCTGGAGGCGATGACCCGCCACGAGAGCCTGGGCTGGGCGGACGCGGGCCGCATCGCGGTCGGCGCGCGCGCCGACCTCGTGACCGTCTCGCTCGCAACGGCGCGCACGGCCGGGATCGACCCATCCGGCGTCGTCTACGCGGCCACGGCCGCCGACATCACCGACGTGATCGCGGACGGCCGCCACATCGTCCACGAAGGACGACACCGCTACATCGACGCCGGGGCCGAGCTCCGCGAAGTGATCGGGGAACTGTGGCAATGAGTCTGCTCATCGACCGCATCGGCGAACTGTTCACCGCCGATCCTCAACTCGGCGTCCTGCGCGACGCAGCCGTTGTCGCCGAAGGGGACACGATCGCGTGGATCGGCCCCAGCGCCGAAGCCCCGGAGGCGGACGAGCGCTTCGACGCCAGAGGCCGGGCGGCCGTGCCTGGCTTCGTCGACAGCCACACCCATCTCGTGTTCGCCGGCGACCGCAGCGCCGAGTTCTCCGCGCGCATGAGCGGCGAGCCCTACACCGGCGGCGGCATCCGCACCACGGTCGCCGCCACCCGAAGCGCCACCGATGCCGAACTCCAGTTCGCGGCCGCGGCACACCTCGGCGAGATGGTCCGCCAGGGGACGACGACGGTGGAGATCAAATCCGGCTACGGCCTCACCGTCGCCGACGAGGCCCGCCTCCTGCGCATCGCCCGGCAATGCACCGCCGAGACCACCTTTCTCGGGGCGCACATCGTCCCGGACGGCGCCGATCCCGACGAGTACACCGCCCTCGTCTGCGGACCCATGCTCGAAGCCTGCGCCCCGTACGCCAAATGGATCGACGTGTTCTGCGAACGCGGCTCCTTCGACGGCGACCAGGCCCGGGCCGTCCTGACCGCCGGAGCGAAGGCCGGACTCGGACTCCGTGTCCACGCCAACCAGCTCACCGCCGGGCCCGGGGTCCGACTCGCCGTCGAACTCGGCGCCGCCTCCGTCGACCACTGCACCCACCTGACCGACGCCGACGTGGACGCGCTCGCGAACGGGAGGACCGTCGCCACGCTGCTTCCGGGCGCGGAGTTCTCGACCCGCTCGCCCTACCCGGACGCGCGCCGCCTCCTCGACGCCGGAGTCACCGTCGCCCTCGCGACCGACTGCAACCCGGGCTCCTCCTATACGAGCAGCATGGCCTTCTGCATCGCGCTCGCCGTGCGCGAGATGGGCATGACCCCCGCCGAAGCGCTCATCGCAGCCACCGCAGGCAGCGCGGCCGCACTGCGCCGCAGCGACATCGGCCGAGTCGCCATTGGAGCCCGCGCCGACCTGGTGGTGCTCGAAGCCCCCTCGTACGTCCACCTGGCCTACCGGCCGGGCACCCCGCTGGTCCGGGCCGTCGTGCACGGCGGGAACCCCTTGCAGCTGAAGCGATCGAACTGAGGAGCAGCCATGCCCACCGTCCACATCAAGCCGGTCCCGGTCGCCCCCGAGGAGGTCCTGGCGGTCGCCCGCGGCCGCGCCCGGGTCGTCATCGACGCCGAGACGCGGGAGGCGATGGGCCGCAGCCGCGCCTTCGTGGACGCGATCGAGCGCGAGGGCCGCCCCGTCTACGGCGTCTCGACCGGTTTCGGCGCCCTCGCGAACACGTTCGTCGAGCCCGAGCGCCGGGCCGAACTCCAGCACGCGCTCATCCGCTCGCACGCGGCCGGGGTCGGCGACCCGATGCCGGTGGAGGTCGTGCGCGCGATGATGCTGCTGCGCCTGCGCTCACTCGCGATGGGCCGCTCCGGGGTCCGCCCCGAGGTCGCCGACGCGCTCGCGGCGCTGCTCAACGCCGACGTCACCCCCTGGGTCCCCAGGCACGGTTCCCTCGGTGCCTCAGGGGATCTCGCGCCGCTCGCGCACTGCGCGCTGGTGCTGCTCGGCGAAGGCTGGGTCCTGGCTGAGGACGGCTCCCGGCTCGACGCCGCGCAGGTCCTCGATGCGGCCGGTCTCGCGCCGATCACGTTGTCCTCCAAGGAGGGCCTTGCTCTCATCAACGGCACGGACGGGATGCTGGGGATGCTCCTCCTGGCCGTCGCGGACCTGCGCCACCTGCTGACGATGGCGGACGTGTGCGCGGCACTGTCGAACGAGGCGATGCTCGGCTCCGACCGCCCGTTCCAGCCCGAACTGCACGAGATCCGGCCCCAGCCGGGCCAGGCGTTGAGCGCCGCGAACATCCACCGGCTGCTGCAGGACTCCGAGGTCATGGACTCCCACCGCAACGACTTGGCGCACGCGGTCCAGGACGCCTACTCGATGCGCTGCGCCCCGCAGGTCGCCGGAGCCGCGCGGGACGTCTTGAACTATGCGGAAACGGTCGCGGCCCAGGAACTCCTGTCGGTGGTCGACAACCCGGTGGTCCTGCCGGACGGCAGGGTCGAGTCCACGGGCAACTTCCACGGCGCGCCGCTCGGCTACGCGGCCGACTTCCTGGGGATAGCGGCGGCCGACGTCGGCTCGATCTCGGAACGAAGGGTGGACCGCCTGCTCGACGTGACGCGCAACAGAGGCCTACCCGCATTCCTCAGCCCGGACCCGGGAGTGAACTCGGGACTCATGATCGCCCAGTACACGGCCGCGGGGATCGTGGCCGAGAACCGGAGGCTCGCCGCGCCCGCGTCGGTCGACTCGGTCCCGACCTCGGGAATGCAGGAGGACCACGTGTCAATGGGCTGGGCCGCAGGCTGCAAGCTCAGGACCATCCTCGACAACCTCGGCACCCTGCTTGCTGTGGAACTCCTGTCGGGAGTCCAAGGCCTGCAACTGCGCCAACCCCTGATCCCGAGCCCGGCGGCCAGGGCGGCGATAGCGGCAGTGGCCCCGATAGCGGGAAAGCCGGGCCCGGACCAGTTCCTCGCCCCGGTCATCGAGCAGGTGAAACACCTGCTCGAGGGCCCGCACCTCAGAACGGAGATCGAATCCGCGGTCGGCCGGCTCCGCTGAATCGCAGGAGCGGCGTAATGCGACGTCTCGATTATAGCGATTACGCTATAATCTGATATATGGACATCGAGATCGCCCCGGCAGTCGATCGGCTGCGCGAGGCCCGGGTGGAGCGCGGGCTGACCCAGGCCGCGATCGCCGCCAAGATCGGCACCACCCAATCCGCCATCGCGCGATTGGAATCCGGTGACGCCGATCCTCGCCTGAGCACGCTCGAACGTTATGCGCGGGCTGTCGGCATGACCGTTGCAGTCGACGCGCCCGCCGCGGCCGTGCCCTCGCTCGATGGAACCGCCACGGAGATACGGCGGTTGTTGACCGGCAACGAACTCAACGCGGCGCTTCGCCAGGTGATCCAGTTCCTTGACGACACCCGCTCCGCCGACACCGCGACGGTGCGGCATTCCCTGCGCGTCGAGCCGGACAGCACCGGGGACAAGCGTTGGGATGCGCTGCTCGCGGGGATCGCGGAGTATGTCAGCTACCGTGCTCAGATTCCCGTTCCCGGGTGGGCCAGCGCTCCCGGCAGGTTCCTGCGGCGGGCGTGGTTCGTCATCGAGGACCTTCTGGGGCGACCGTCGCCGGGGCTGGCGGCCTGGGCGTTCGCGGACTCCCCCCCTGAGTTGGCGAACCGGGGCGTCTTTCTCGACCGAGCATCGTTGGAGAGCGTGTGAACGACCTGGGGCGCGAGGAGATCATCGAGCTGCTGACCGAGCTCGGCGAAGAACTCGACAAGGTGGGGGATCGCGCTGAGCTCTTCCTCGTCGGTGGCGCCGCGATGGCGTTGGCGTACAACACGAGGCGAGCGACCCGCGATCTCGACGCCGTGTTCGAGCCGAAGCAGATCGTCTACGCCGCTGCTCGGAGGATCGCCGACCGCCACGGCATCAGTGAAGACTGGTTGAACGACGCGGTCAAAGGCTTCCTGCCGGGCGAGGACCCGAACGCGACCCTGATCTTCCAGGCGCCGGGGATCGCTGTGAGCGTCGCATCTCCCCGGTATCTGTTCGCGATGAAAGCGGTCGCCGCTCGCGTGGCTCGTGACGAAGACGACCTGAAGGACCTTTATCGGCTCTCCGGGTTCGGTTCGGTCGACGAAGCGCTCGATTGCGTCGCGGAGTTCTACCCGCCGCACCTGCTCAACCCGAAGACCGAGTTCCTGGTGCGCGAGCTCCTGTCATAGGCAGCCCGGGCCTCATGGTTGGTCGAACCGTTCGCTCGATGCTGTAATTGGGGCCGACCGAATGCGGAGGGCCGATGACAGCGACGCCGAATGCCGGGACCGGGGTGCACGCGTACCTCACCCTCCAAGTCGAGGCGCTGCACCAGTGCCGGGAACCGGTCATGGACCGCGAACCGGACGCGGTGCACCGCATGCGCGTCGCCACGCGCCGCCTCCGCTCGCTCCTGTCGACCTACTCGGGCCTGTACACCGAGATCCCGTTCTCGCGACGGCGCCTGCGCTGGCTCGCCGACGAACTCGGCGAGGTCCGCGACCTCGAGGTGCTGCGGATGCGCTTCGCCAAGAAGCTCGGCGACGAGCGCCCCGACTGGTTCAACGCCCTGGCCGAGCAGGAAACGCTCGCCTACGGGCCGCTGATCCAGACGTGCTCGCGCGAGCGGACCCTCAAGCTGCTCAAGGCCGCCGAGCGACTGGCCGAGTCCCCCGACTTCTCGCCCGCCGCGGCCCTGCCCGCCGATGCGGTGCTCGCCCCGATCGTGGCTGCATCGCAGCGCGACCTGACCCGGGCGCTGGAGGACATCGCCGGCGCGGCCGATCCCGACGAGGCGCGGCACGCGGCCCGCAACGCGGCCAAACGGACCCGCTACACCGCCGAGGCCGCCACCGTCCTCGGCGAGAGCGCCGAGACGATCGCCGCGGAGGCCAAGAAGCTCCAGAACCGCTTCGGGAAGTGCCAGGACGACGTCGTCGCGATCGCGTACCTCGAAACGCACGCGCCCGACGATGCGCTCCTGGAACGCGAACGCCGCGCCCACGCCAAGCATCTGGCCCGCGTGGACGCGGCGATCGAACTGTCTTAGAGTCCGGAGAGTTTCTGGCCCGCGCGGATGACGGCCATGCCGAGGCGGTCTCCCGGGCGCCTTCCCAGGCGCTCTATCGGTCCGGACACCGAGATGGCGGCCACGACCCGGCCGGTCTTGTCGCGAACCGGGGCCGAGACGCTCACGACGCCGGGCTCCCGCTCGGCGACCGACTGCGCGAAGCCGCGCCGCCGCACCTCGGCGAGGGTCTTGGACGAGAACCGGCACTTCGGCAGCAGCGGCAGGATGCCCTCAGGCGGCTCCCATGCCAGCAGCACCTGCGCACCGGAACCGGCGGTCATCGGCAGGGCCGCACCGACGGGCACGGTGTCGCGCAGCCCGGAGGCGCGCTCGGCGGCCGCCACGCACACGCGCTCGTCGGCGCGCCTGCGGTACAACTGCGTGGACTCCCCGGTCTGGTCCCGGAGCAGGTTCAGGACCGGCTCGGCGGCGCTGAGCAGGACGTCGGCCGTGGACCCGGCGAGTTCGCCGAGTTTCGGACCGGGACGCCAGCGCCCCTCGTGGTCGCGCTGCAGCATCTCGTGGGCCTCCAGGGCCTGCGCGAGACGGTGGGCCGTGGCCCTGGGCAGTCCCGTCTCATGCACGAGCTCAGCCAGGCTGGCGCCGTTGGTGCAAGCCGTGAGGATGAGCACCGCCTTGTCAAGGACGCCGACTCCGCTGATAGTATTCGTTCTCACGAGCTGAACACTACCTCCCATATACCGAGAAGTCCAACGACTGGGAACAGAGATGTCACGTACACCACACGAAGCTGAGGAAACGCGACCGCGCACCCTCGCCGAAAAGGTCTGGGACGCCCACGTGGTACGCACGGGCGGCCAACAGCCGGACCTGCTCTACATCGACCTCCACCTCCTGCACGAGGTGACCAGCCCCCAGGCCTTCGACGGCCTCCGGGTGGCCGGGCGCAAGGTCCGCCGGACCGATCTGACGATCGCGACCGAGGACCACAACACGCCCACCGACAACCTCTTCACCATCGCGGACCCGACCAGCCGCAAGCAGATCGAGACGCTCCGCGACAACTGCGAGGAGTTCGGGGTCCGCATCCACTCGCTCGGTGACGCGAACCAGGGTGTCGTCCACGTCGTGGGACCCCAGCTGGGACTCACCCAGCCGGGCATGACCGTCGTCTGCGGCGACTCCCACACCTCCACGCACGGCGCGTTCGGCTCGATCGCGTTCGGCATCGGCACCAGCGAGGTCGAGCACGTGCTCGCCACGCAGACACTGCCGCAGGCCAAGCCGAAGTACATGGCCGTCACCGTCAACGGGTCCCTGCCCGAGGGCGTGTCCGCCAAGGACCTGATCCTCAAGATCATCTCCATCACCGGCACCGGCGGCGGCAAGGGCCACATCGTCGAGTACCGCGGCCAGGCCATCGAGGAGCTCTCGATGGAGGGCCGAATGACGGTCTGCAACATGTCGATCGAGTGGGGCGCCAAGGCCGGCCTCATCGCGCCCGACGAGAAGACCGCCGCCTACGTCCAGGGCCGCGCGCACGCGCCCAAGGGCGAGGACTGGGACGCCGCCGTCGCGTACTGGCAGACCCTCACCACCGACGAGGACGCGGTCTTCGACAAGGAGATCGTCATCGACGCGGCCTCCCTGAGCCCGTTCGTCACCTGGGGCACCAACCCCGGGCAGGGCGTCGAGCTCTCCGGCAACGTCCCCGTGCCCGAGGACATCGCCGACCCGGTCGAGCGCACCACCGCCGCGAACGCCCTGACCTACATGGGCCTCAAGGCGGGCACGCCGATGCGCGAGGTCGAGGTCGACGTGGTCTTCCTCGGCTCGTGCACCAACGGCCGCATCGAGGACCTGCGCACCGCCGCGGACGTCATCAAGGGCCGCAAGGTCGCCGACACGGTCAACATGATGGTCGTGCCCGGTTCGGCGAAAGTGCGCGAGCAGGCCATCGCCGAAGGCCTGGACCAGGTCTTCATCGACGCCGGCGCCGACTGGCGCTTCGCGGGCTGTTCGATGTGCCTGGGCATGAACCCGGACCAGCTGACCCCGGGCCAGCGGGCCGCCTCGACCTCGAACCGCAACTTCGAGGGCCGCCAAGGCAAGGGCGGGCGCACCCACCTCGTCAGCCCGGCCGTCGCCGCGGCCACCGCCGTCACCGGCCATCTCGCCAGCCCGGCGGATCTGTAAGGAAGGCCAAGGAACATGGACAAGTTCACGACCCACACCGGGACCGCGGCGCCCCTGCGCCGCTCCAACGTCGACACCGACCAGATCATCCCGGCCGTGTACCTCAAGCGGGTCACCAAGACCGGCTTCGAGGACGGCCTGTTCGCCGAGTGGCGCGAGGATGAGAAGTTCCTGCTCAACCAGCCCGAGTACCGCAAGGCCACGATCCTGGTCACCGGCACCGAGTTCGGCACGGGCTCTTCACGCGAGCACGCCGTCTGGGCCCTGAAGGACTACGGGTTCAAGGCGGTCATCGCCCCGCGCTTCGGCGACATCTTCCGCGGCAACTCGCTCAAGAACGGTCTGTTGACTGTGGAGCTGCCCGAGGCCGCCGTCGAGGAGCTGTGGCTCCTGGCCGAAGTGAACCCGGACGCGGAGATCACCGTGGACCTGGTGGAGTGCGAAGTCCGTGCGGGGGACCGTACCTGGGCTTTCGAGTTCGACCAGTTCCTGCGCTGGCGCATGATGGAGGGTCTCGACGATGTGGCGCTGACGCTGCGCGACGAGCACCTGATCGCCGCGTTCGAGTCGAACCGGGACGCTTGGCGGCCTAGGACTCTCCCCGCCGCGGTCTAGTTCACACAACCCGATCTGGTTAGGCCTCACGTACGGAGCCGGTGGCGATGCCACCGGCTCCAGGCGTGTTCGGGTCCCTCCCAACGGGGTTGCGAAGGTCGATTTCGGGCGGCCGAATAAAAATTCCCTGCGACACAACGGGTCTATTTTCGCGGAAACAGTTGCCTTCGCCTTCGAAACGTCATAACGTGCGCTTAACAAGCTGGTATGGCTCCAGAACTTATCGGGAGGGTAGGACCTGTGAACAAGGCAGAGTTCGTTGATCGGATCGCCGCACGCACTGGCGACCGGGCCGCTGCGAAAGAAGTCGTGGATGTGGCGATCGACGAGATACAGCGCGCGGTGGTGAAAGGGGAGAAAGTCTCCTTCGCCGGTTTCGGCGTCTTCGAGAAGCGCCAACGCGCCGCTCGCATGGCGCGCAACCCGCGCACCGGGGATGCGGTGAAGGTCAAGAAGACCGTCGTCCCGGCGTTCCGTCCGGGCACCGGGTTCAAGGAACTCGTGACCGGCAAGCGCAAGGCGGTCAAGTCCGCTCCGGCCGCGAAGAAGGCGTCGGCGGCGAAGAAGACCGCCCCCGCCAAGAAGGCCACGACGAAGAAGACGGCCGCGAAGAAGACCACGCGCGCCGCCTCCACGGCGACCCGCCCGGTCGCCACAGGTCGCGTGGCGGCCAAGAAGACCGCGGCGAAGAAGACCGTGGCCAAGAAGACGGCCGCGACCGCGAAGAAGGCCGTGCGCAAGACCGCGGCCGCCAAGCCCGCGGCCAAGAAGACCGCGGCGAAGAAGACCACGAAGCGCGGACGTAGCTGATGCCGCGGCCCCGAACCGGTTCGGGGCACGGCGAGGCACCCGTCCGACTCGCACGGGGAGAGGGCATTCAGGATCCACCTGAATGCCCTCGTTGCATGTCCTTAGCAGTTCGGCCGGAGCGGCACGGGGCACTAGCGCCCGGCACCGCCGAAGACCGCGGCGGTGAACCCATTGGCGAACTTCTCATCTGGATCGACGCGTTCGCGCAGTCGCTCGAAGTCGCCCATTCGCGCATAACGCGAGCGCACTTCATTCATTGGTATCGTAAACAATTTGCCCCAATGCGGCCGCGCAGAGAACGGTTCCAATGCTTCCTCTAGCGCGGCCATCACCGGCTGAACCGCTTCATAGTCGCTCACCCACGTGAAATGCAGGCCCACTGTGTCGCGTCCGTAAGCCGGTGAAAGCCACAGGTCGTCCGCCGCCATAGTGCGGATCTCGCTGATCTGCGTCACCGTCCCGAGCTTGTCGCCCAGGCCCGCGAGCGCCTCGAGCGCCGCGGGCGCGTCGATGCGGTCGATCAGGTACTCCGACTGGAGCTCGTCCCCGGCGCTCGGCGTGAACTCCGCCTTGAAGTGCGGCAGGCGCTCATGCCACGGGCCGGTCTGGCCCTGCTGCAAGGTGCACGCCGCGGGGTCGACGCCCGGGACGGGGTGGCGCGGCCCGTCCGCCAGCGGCGCCCCGTACCAGTTCGCCTGCGGGAACGGATGAGTCTGGTCGGCCGTGCGCCGCTTCACCCAGAACTGGAACGAGGGATCGGGGCCCCAGGCGGTGAACAGGCTCGTGCTGTACGCGGCCGAGGTCAGCTCGTCGAAGTGCGACACGGCCGCGTCGAAACCCAGCCCGTCGTACACGTACTGGCGCATCTCGAAGGCCGGCACCAGGTCCAGCGTCACGGTGTGGACCACGCCCAACGACCCCAAGTGGACGATCGAGCCGTTGAAGTCGGCGTCGCCGCGCTTGACGGTCCGCAGTTCCCCGTCCGGGCCGATGAACTCGATCGCGGCCACCGCCGTCGCGAGGTTCCCGTTGCGGTCCCCCGAACCGTGCGTGCCCGTCGCGATCGAACCGGCCACCGAGATGTGCGGCAGGGACGCCATGTTGTGCAGGGCGAAACCGGCGCGGTGGACGGCCGCGCTCAGCGCCGCGTAGGTGATCCAGCCCGAGACGCGGACGGTCCCGGTGAGGGCGTTGATGTTCGCCTCGGGCTCGATGCCCGCGAGCGAGAGCATCACCGCGTCGGAGTCGGCGATCGTGTTGAACGAGTGGCCCGAGCCGAGCACGCGCAGGCGCGGGGCGGCCGCGACGACCGCGCGCGCCTCGTCGAGGGTCGAGGGCCGCTCGAAGCGGCTGGGGGAGAAGCGGATGTTCCCGGCCCAGTTGTGAAGGTCGGTGGGGGAGCGGTCCGGCACTGGGGCCTACCTCCTAGTACGCGAGCAGCGGCGCTCGAATCCGATGGCGGGGGCAACCCTAGCGCGGCCGTCGCGGCCCCTCCTAGAGCCGCTCGACGCCGACGAGGCGCTGGCCCGACAGGGACAGCACCCAGGCCTCACCGGGCCTGGTGGACACGTCAGGGGTCTCCACGCCGTCCTCGTCGGCCAGGATCGCGACCGTGTCGGACACGACTTCGGGCTCGGCGCAGACGATCGCGGCCCCGCCGCCGCCCGCCAGCTCCCGCACGCGCGCCGCCGACCGCTCCGGATTGCGCTCGTGCGACCCGGTGTCGAACACCGAGTCGCCGCTGAGCCTGCACCGCACCGCCAGCGAGATCGGCTCGACCGTCTGCACGCTGGAACGCCCCGTGGCGCTGTAGGACCGGTCCGGCTGGTACAGCGAGGCCAGCGCCGCCAGCCGCACCGCCTGGTCCTGCCCGCGCGGGCTCAGCGGCCGCGTCACCTCCGGCCCGTCCCAGTCCTGCTCGACCTCCGCGGGTGCCACCACGAGGACCGTCGCGGTCACCGGCGGCAGCGCCGAGAAGGCCTTGAGCACTTCCTGGTCCCGCGGGCGCTGAAGCGCCTCCCGGGCCTCGGCGAGGGTCATCCAGCGCCGCTCGCCGATCTCGTCGTCGGCGGTGAAGGCCGCGTCGGGCTTCTCGGTGCGCATCGCCCAGTAGTCGACCCACTTGAGGACGTCGCCCCCGGGATTGGGGAGCACGTACGAAGGCCTGCACAGCCACAGCTGGGGGATGACCGGGATGCCGGTCTCCTCCTCGACCTCGCGGCAGGCCGCGGTCAGGGGGTGCTCGCCGGGGTCGAGCTTGCCTTTCGGCAGCGACCAGTTGCCGACCTTGGGCCGCCACACCGCGACCACTTCGACCAGGCCGCGCTCGCCGTTGCGCCACAACAGGCCCCCGGCGGCGGCCACCCGCCTCTGCTCCTCGATCACGACAGTGCTCCGTTCCCGACAGCGCCCCGTCTACGAAGGGTCTCGCTCACGCCTCATACGGTACTGTGACGCACCCAATCCTGGGAAGTGCGCCACCCGGGTGGAGGAGTTCACGGCCGCATCGTGAGGATGCGGACGGCGACCACTCTCTCGTCAGCGCCGCCGCTCCCGGAGACATCGCCGGGTACGGGACCCCAGTCGAGCGCGACGCGCTGTCCGGGGCGCAGGAGGCGCAGCCCGGAGACGGCGAAGGCCGCCGCGTCGAAGGGGACGCGACGGCCGCTGTCGAGGACGACCTCGCCGGAGGTGTCCTCGTTGAAGTTCGAGACGGTGCCCTGCATGGCTTCAGCTTGGACCAAAGGGCCGCCGAAAGCCAGTAGCGGAGCGCTCGTCAGGGCCGGGTTACTCGGGACTGTGCTGTCTCCGGTGGCGTTGCCTCCGGCTGGGTTACTTGCGAATCTGGGTGCGGTTGCCGCCGCCGATGGCCTTGTAACCCTTGTATCCGAGGAAGACCAGGCCGCCGATGACGGCGACGATGAGGGCGGCCTTGATGAGGAAGCCGAGTGCGCCGAACACCCAGCCGATGAGGCTCGCGACGAGCCAGATCGCGATGATCGCACCGCCGAACAGGGCCGCGAGCCAGCCGAAGAGGCGCAGGTTCATGTCACTCACTCCGAGTCGTGTCGTGTACCGAGCCGACACGTCCTGTCGGCAGGCTAGATGTCATTGTGACTCTATGATGACATCATAGCCGATCGCGCGCAACCCCGGGGATCTCGCCGTTGCGGCCCCGGACGCCGCGTCCGCGCGCCGCGTACCTGCGAGTTCACTCGACGTATACCGCCGCGGCCGTGCGGGGAGTCAAACCCCACGCTTTGCTTACCGTCGCAGAAGCGACCCGAGGCGGGAGTTAGAGTGCAATGCACTGACGATCCCGTACACAACGGCACAGGCCGAGCCCAAGGCTCAGGGCCGCCGCCATGGAGGCCCCGCGCCGCCCATGCGCCCGCCGAGAAAGAGAGCCACCAGGTGACCGAGGCGACGCCCGAGGCGCAGTACACCTTCCGCCGCCGCGGCGGCGACTCCCTCACCGCGTACATCCAGGTCTGCGGCAACCTCGTGAAGGGCGGCATGCTGCTCTTCTCCCGCCGCAGCTGGTCGGGCATGGAGAACGTCCCGCTCCGAGGCCCCGCGATCCTGGTGTGGAACCACTACTCGGACATCGACCCGCTCCTGGTCGCGCACTTCGTGTGGAACGCCGGACGCCACCCCCGGTTCCTGCTCAAGGAGTCGATCCTGCGCATCCCGGTGCTCGGCCCGCTCGTCAAGTGGACCGGCCAGGTCCCGGTCAAGCGCGGCAGCACCGAGGCCGCGGACGCCCTGCGCGTCCTCACCGAGGAACTGGGCGAGGGTCACGTCGTCATCGTCTCCCCCGAGGGCACGGTCACCAAGGAGCCGGACCGCTGGCCCATGCGCGGCAAGACCGGCGTGGCCCGCATCGCGCTGGAGACCGGCGCCCCCGTCATCCCCATCGTCCAATGGGGAGCGCTCCAGATCCACGACCGCAAGCGCGACAAGAAGTTCAAGCTCGGACGCAAGCCCGTCACCGTCAGAGCCCTCCCGCCCGTCGACCTCTCCGCCTGGCAGGGCGGGGAGATCACCCGCGACGCGCTCGTGGCCGTGACCGACCGCATCATGGGGGACCTGCGCGACGGCCTCGCCGCCATCCGCGGCGAGAGCGGGCCTCCCCTGTACGACCCCCGGCAGCACCGTCGTGAAGAGCGGCAAGACCACGAAGAAAGCGAGCCGACCGAGTGAGAGCAGCCGTCATGGGGGCCGGGTCCTGGGGAACCGTGTTCGCCAAGATCCTCGCCGACGCCGGAACCCCGGTCACCTTGTGGGCCAGGCGGGGATCCGTCGCCGACGCGGTGAACGAGCACCGCCGCAACCCGGACTACTTCCCGGACATCGACCTGCCCGAGCTCGTCTCCGCGACCGCCGACGCCGCCGTGGCCCTGCGCGGCGCCGACCTCGTGGTCCTGTCGGTGCCCAGCCAGACCCTGCGGGGCAACCTCGCGGCGTGGGCGGAGCACCTGGAGCCGGACGCGACGCTGCTGAGCCTCATGAAGGGCATCGAACTCGGCTCGACCGAGCGCATGACCGAGGTCATCGCCGAGGTCACCGGTGCGCCCGAGAAGCGCATCGCGGTCCTGTCCGGCCCCAACCTCGCCCGCGAGATCGCCGAGTCCCAGCCGACCGCCTCCGTCGTGGCGTGCATCGACCACGACCGGGCCGTGGACATCCAGCGCGCGATCACCACCGCCTACTTCCGCCCGTACACGACCACCGACGTGGTCGGCTGCGAACTCGGCGGCGCGGTCAAGAACGTCATCGCCCTGGCCTACGGCATGGCCGCGGGCATGGGCCTGGGCGACAACACCAAGGCCACGATCATCACCCGCGGCCTCGCCGAGACCACCCGCCTGGGCATGCGCCTGGGCGCCGACCCGGTGACGTTCGCCGGGCTGGCCGGGCTCGGCGACCTGGTCGCCACCTGCTCGTCCCCCTTGTCGCGCAACCACACCTTCGGCGAGCAGCTGGGTCTGGGCGCGACGCTCGAAGAGGCCGCGCGCGTCACCAAGCAGACCGCTGAGGGCGTCAAGAGCTGCCGGTCCATCACGGACCTGGCCCGCAAGGTCGGCGTCGAGATGCCGATATGCGACGCCGTGGAGCGGGTATGCCACGAAGGTCTCGACCCCAGAGCCGCGGTCGCCCAACTCATGGGTCGCGAGACCAAACCCGAAACCGACAGTTTGAGGTCCGACAATGCAAACTTACGGCTCCACAGGTTCCGCCGAGGCCACGACCAAACCCACCGTCGCCGTGTTCTTCGGCGGTCGCAGCGTGGAGCAGCCCGTGTCCTGCGCCTCGGGCTCCGGCGTCGCCAAGGCCCTCCGCGAACGCGGGTACGACGTCACCGCCGTCGGCATCACCCGCGCCGGAGAATGGGTCCAGCTCCCCAACGACGCCACGTTCGCCATCGAGTCCTCCGACGCGCTCCCCGAGGTCACCGCCGACGCGGGCAAGGCCCTCGCCGTGGACCTCGGCCCCGGCAGCGTGCCGATCGCCGACGTCGCCTTCCCGGCCCTGCACGGCCCCTTCGGTGAGGACGGCACCATCCAGGGCCTGTTCGAGATGGCCGGCATTCCCTATGTCGGCTCCGGGGTCCTCTCCAGCTCGGTCGCCATGGACAAGGAGTTCACGAAGCGGCTCGTGGCCGCCGCCGGGATTCCCCAGGGCGCGTACGCGGTCCTCAAGCCGGGCGAGGAACTCGACGCGCAGGCCGTGATCGACCAGCTCGACCTGCCGCTGTTCGTCAAGCCCGCCCGCGCGGGCTCGAGCCTGGGCATCAGCAAGGTCCGCTCCAAGGCCGCCCTCATCGAGGCGGTCGCCAAGGCCCGCGAGGTCGACGACAAGATCGTCTTCGAGGCCTCCTTCGAGGACATCCGCGAGATCGAGATGGGCGTCCTGGCCCGCCACGACGGCGGCCTCGACGTCACGTTCCCGCTCGAGGTGCTCGCGATGGGCGAGGACGGCTGGTTCGACTTCGACGCCAAGTACCTCGACAACCCCGAGCCGTTCAACCTGCGCCCCGACTACCCCGAGGGCGTGGCCGAGCAGGCCCAGGCCCTCGCCCGCGAGGTCTTCCGGCTCCTGGACTGCCGCGACCTCGCCCGCGTCGACTGCTTCCTGACCCCCGACGGCACGGTGTACCTCAACGAGATCAACACCATGCCGGGCCTGACGCCGATGAGCGGCGTGCCGCAGGCGTTCGCCGCCTCCGGCATCTCGTACGGGGACCTGGTGGAGCGCCTGGTCACTCTGGCCGCAGCCCGAGTTGGCGGCCGTACGGCGGGCGCGTAACCTGGCCATGAGCTTTGCGGACGGATTGATCGCCCGCGGAGCGGCTGCATCACCGTGTGCGCGCCAGTCCCCGGGACCTCCCAGGTGCAAACTGAGCGCGCTACACTCACGCGTTTCTGCTGGTCAGGAGCGCATTGTGCCTCGTCATTTCTTCGGGGCAACGCATGAATTACTGGAGAGATCATTGCAAGCTAAGGCGAAAGTCAAGCTTTCCCGATCCCTCGGCATCGCTCTGACGCCGAAGGCCGCCAAGTACATGGAGCGTCGTCCCTACCCTCCGGGGCAGCACGGCCGCGGCCGCAAGAAGGAATCGGACTACAAGAACCAGCTCGTCGAGAAGCAGCGCCTGCGCGCTCAGTACAACATCTCTGAGCGTCAGATGCGCAACACCTACGCCGACGCCGTCAAGAAGGCCGGCAAGACCGGTGAGAACCTGGTGTCGCTGCTCGAATCCCGCCTGGACGCCTTCGTGCTCCGCGCCGGCTTCGCGCGCACCATCTACCAGGCGCGCCAGTTCGTCAACCACGGCCACTTCACCGTGAACGGCCGCAAGGTCGACATCGCGTCGTACCGGCTCAAGGCCGGCGACTTCGTGCAGGTGCGCAAGCGCTCGCGCGAGACCACGCCGTTCCAGCTGGCCGCGGCCGGCGCCTGGGCGGGCGAAGTGACTCCGGCCTACATCGAGGCTCACCTCGAAGGCCTGATCGCCCGCTTCCTCTCGGTGCCCGAGCGCAAGCAGATCCCCGTGATCTGCGACGAGCAGCTCATCGTCGAGTACTACTCGAAGTAAGCATGCGAGCTTGACTCGGCCCGAACACGGCCGAGTACCGAACGCCGCCCCGTTCCAGTGGTTCAGCGGAAACGCCGAGTCACTGGAAACACCGGATCACCGCGAACACCGGGTGACCGGAAAGCCGGGGCGGCGTTCGGATCGCGTCTCTTTCAGTGCCCTCTGTCACGGTCAACCCCCTGGTAGGCGGTCTCGGGACGCGAGTAGACTCGCTCAGTGGTGCAGTGCGTCCCCATGTGGGTCGCCGTGCGTTCCGGGTGTCGCCGTGCAGCCGGGCGCCGCTGGCGAAGTGCCGCACCATTCCTACGCCGCCCGAACCCTCGGGTCGGCGTGCCAGTAACTCCGACCTTCGCGGGTGCGGGGTTTTCAGACTAGTTGTCACGGTAGCGGAGGACATGCCGAAAAAAGACGGTGCCATCGAGATTGAGGGCAAGGTCGTCGAGTCCCTCCCGAACGCAATGTTCCGGGTTGAACTCACCAACGGCCACAAGGTACTCGCCCACATCAGTGGCAAGATGCGCCAGAACTACATCCGAATCCTCCCCGAGGACCGGGTCGTGGTGGAGCTCTCGCCGTACGACTTGTCGCGCGGGCGGATTGTCTACCGCTACCGCTGACCTGACTACACGTAAGTAGGACCCGTGAAAGTCAAGCCGAGCGTCAAAGTGATCTGCAAGAACTGCCGCGTGATCCGCAGGCACGGACGAGTGATGGTTATCTGCTCGTCCGACCCGCGTCACAAGCAGCGTCAGGGCTAGGCAGCACACACGCCGAAGAAAGGCCCCAGAAGGGGAAACCGCCGCCAGTGCGTCAAGCACAACCCTCGGCTCGGAGGCCGGGGCTCGCATCGCCCATCAGGGCAGGGGATCAGACCCCAGCGGGAAGGCAGTGGTCAGACCTCCGACAACGCTAGGAGTATGCCTGTATGGCACGCCTGGTCGGAGTCGACCTTCCGCGCGACAAGCGCCTGGAGATCGCACTCACCTACATTTACGGCATCGGCCGCACGCGCTCGCTCGAGACGATCGCGGCAACCGGCCTTGACCGCGACAAGCGGGTCAAGGACCTCAACGACGAAGAGCTCGTGTCGCTTCGCAACTACATCGAAGAGCACTTCCAGACTGAGGGCGACCTGCGCCGCGAGGTGCAGGCCGACATCCGCCGCAAGATCGAGATCAACTGCTACCAGGGTCTCCGTCACCGCTACGGTCTCCCGGTCCACGGTCAGCGGACCAAGACCAACGCCCGTACTCGCAAGGGTCCGAAGAAGACCGTCGCGGGCAAGAAGAAGGCACGTTAGGAGACCAGCTGATGCCACCGAAGACTCGCGGCGGTTCTAAGAACCCGCGCGCCAAGAAGAAGAACGTGCCCCACGGGCACGCCCACATCAAGAGCACCTTCAACAACACCATCGTGTCGATCACCGACCCGTCCGGTGCCGTGATCGCCTGGGCCTCGTCCGGCCAGGTCGGTTTCAAGGGCTCGCGCAAGTCCACCCCGTACGCCGCGCAGATGGCCGCCGAGTCGGCCGCTCGTCGTGCGATGGACAACGGCGTGCGCAAGGTCGACGTCTACGTCAAGGGCCCGGGTTCGGGCCGCGAGACCGCGATCCGCTCCCTCCAGGCCGTCGGCCTCGAAGTGGGCTCGATCAACGACGTCACCCCGCAGCCGCACAACGGCTGCCGTCCGCCGAAGCGTCGCCGCGTCTAAGTCGCCTTAGCGACCACGCAGCTTCACTTCGGAGCCGAGGCGAGGCCTTCGGGCCTCGCCGAAAGCGAAGATCAGAACTGAGAATCTCGAGTTTAGGCGTCAAATAGCGGGCGCCCCGAACAAAGGAAACCACGCAAAGTGCTTATCACTCAGCGGCCCACGCTCTCCGAGCAGCAGCTCAGCCCGACCCGCTCCAGGTTCACCATCGAACCCCTGGAGCCCGGCTTCGGCTACACGCTCGGCAACTCGCTGCGGCGCACCCTGCTGTCGTCCATCCCGGGCGCGGCGGTCACGTCGATCAAGATCGACGGCGTCCTGCACGAGTTCTCCACCATTCCCGGCGTGAAAGAAGACGTCGTCGAACTGGTGCTGAACGTCAAGCAGATCTGCGTCTCGTCCGAGAGCGACGAGCCCGCCACGATGTACCTGCGCAAGGAAGGCCCCGGCGACGTGCTCGCCGGCGACATCCAGCCGCCCGCCGGCGTGCAGGTCCACAACCCCGAGCTCAAGCTCGCGACCCTGAACTCCAAGGGCCGCCTTGACATGGAGTTCGTGGTGGAGCGCGGCCGAGGCTACGTCTCGGCCCCGGCCAACAAGAACGAAGCGAACGAGATCGGCCGCGTCCCGGTCGACTCGATCTACTCGCCCGTGCTGAAGGTCGCCTACTCGGTCGACGCCACGCGTGTCGAGCAGCGCACCGACTTCGACAAGCTCACCGTCGACGTCGAGAGCAAGCCCTCCACCACGCCGCGCACCGCGCTGGCGTCGGCGGGTTCCACCCTGGTGGAGCTGTTCGGCCTGTACCGCGAGCTCGACACCGAGGCCGAGGGCATCGACGTCGGGCCCAGCCCGGCCGACCAGCAGCTCGCTGCTGATCTGGCGCTCCCCATCGAGGACCTCGACATGACCGTGCGCTCGTACAACTGCCTCAAGCGGGAGGGCGTGAACACGGTCGGGGAGCTCATCAACCGGACCGAGGCCGACCTGCTGGATATAAGGAATTTCGGGCAGAAGTCGATCGACGAGGTCAAGATGAAGCTCGCCGGCATGGGCCTGAGCCTGAAGGACTCTCCCGGCACGTTCGACCCCAGCGAGGCCGCAGTGGCCTACGGCGGGTCGCCGGTCGCCGAGTCCGATGAGTACGAAGACGACGGTGAAGACCTTCGCGAGACCGAGCAGCTCTAGCACCTAGCGCTGCCAGTGGCGGTCGGTTCCGTAAGACGGTCGGCCGCGTCAACCCAAGAGGAGTACGACAATGCCCAAACCTACAAAGGGCCCGCGCCTGGGCGGTTCCCCGGCACACGAGAAGCTCATGCTCTCGGGTCTCGCGGCTTCCCTGTTCGAGCACGGCAGCATCACCACGACGCTGACCAAGGCTCGTCGCCTGCGCCCCTACGCCGAGAAGCTCATCACTCACGGCAAGAAGGGCACGCTGCACCACCGCCGTCTGGCGCTGGCCAAGCTGCGCAACAAGGACGCCACGCACGACCTGTTCGAGCAGGTCGCCCCGCGTTTCGCCGCTCGCGAGGGCGGTTACACCCGGATCATCAAGGCTGGGAACCGCAAGGGCGACAACGCGCCGATGGCGATCATTCAGTTGGTCGACTAAAACAGCGTGAGACCGCGCGCAGGGCCTCGGCCTTGCGCGCGGTTTTCGTTTTCGCGGTCTGCCGTTCTGCTGGTCTTGGAGGGACGGCGGAACGGCAACCGCGCCATATGACATGTGATACGTGATATGGCACTGATGGATCATGTTGGGGGAGCGGTGGATCGCACGGGTTTGACGAGACTGCGACTCGGGGTCGCCTACGACGGAGCCGAGTTCTCCGGGTGGGCGCTGCAGCCGAGCCTGCGAACCGTCGCGTCGGAGGTCATCCGCGCACTGGAGATCCTGTTCGGCGAGATCGCCGACTTCACCGTCGCCGGGCGCACCGACGCCGGGGTCCACGCCACCGGCCAGATCGTCCACGTCGACGTGCCGACCGCGAAGTGGGAGGACCTGAGCGACCGGATCCTGTGGCGCCTGCGCGGCATCCTCCCGCTCGACGTCCGCGTCACCGCGGCCGAAGCGGTCGACCCGTCCTTCAACGCGCGCTTCGCGGCCCAGTGGCGCCGCTACCGCTACCGGGTCGCCGACGCGACCTGGGGCGTGAACCCGCTGCGGCGCCTCGACACCCTCGCCTGGGCCCGGCCCCTGGACGTCGAGCGGATGCACGCGGCCTCCCAGCGCCTCCTCGGCGAGCACGACTTCGTGGGCTTCTGCAAGCAGCGCGAGGGCGCGACGACGATCCGCGAACTCCAGCAGTACGACTGGGCCCGTGACGAGGACGGCATCGCTGTCGCCACGGTCCGCGCCGACGCGTTCTGCCACTCGATGGTCCGCAGCCTGGTCGGCGCGGCCCTCGCGGTGGGCGACGGCCGCCGCGACGAGACCTGGCTCGCCTCGATCCTCACGATCGGCGAGCGGGCGAACGACGTCCACGTGGTCGGCCCGCACGGCCTGACCCTCATGGAGGTCGCGTACTCCGAGGACCCGAAGGACTGGCAGGACCGCGTCGACCTGACCCGCCGCGTCCGCACCCTCTGAGCGTCGCGCTCAGCCACTTCCCAGCTCGCAGAACCCGTTCCGTGATCTTGTGACGGACCGGTCACAGTAGTGTCCTGTTTGCGCACCGGACCATTGCGGTTCGGACACAACGGGAACGACAACGCGAAAAAGGCAGTCTCATAGAGGTATCCCCGATACCGCCACAGTAAGAAGGGACCCCTCTATGAGACGCCTATGGAACGCCACGATACCCGCAGTACTGCTGCTGACCGCCGTCACCGCGTGCACCGGAACCGGCGGCGACACGACCGTCAGCGACACCGCGGGCCAAGCCGCACCGGAGGCCGCCGACGAAGCAGCCGACATCGAGTCCGGTGAGACCTACGCCTTCAACGAGCCGGTCGACCCTGCCGAGGACCCCGAGTCGACATTCGCGGTCGACGTCGACACCGCCTCCTACGACTACGCCCGTCGCTCCCTTGAGGACGGTGAGCTGCCTCCGGCCGACCAGATCAGGCCCGAGGAGTTCGTGAACTCCTTCGACCCCGAGTACACCGAACCGGTGGGGAACGGCTTCGCCGTGTACACCGAGAGCGCACCGCTGCCGGAGTGGTACGCCTCGGGTGATGCGACGCAGGTGATGCGGGTCGGCCTCCAGACCCGGTCCGAGCCCGACACCGAACGCGCCGACGTGAACCTGACCTTCGTCATCGACGTCTCCGGTTCGATGGAGGGCGACCGCATGGAGCTGGTCAAGGACTCGCTCCACCTGCTCATCGACGAACTGCGCCCGGAGGACGCGGTCGCGATCGTCACCTACGAGTCGGATTCCGATGTGCTGCAAGGTATGACGGAGGTCGGCGACGGCGAGGAACTGCACGGCGCGATCGACGACCTGTACGCCCGCGGCTCCACGAACATGCTCGCGGGTCTCGAAGACGGCTACGAGCTGGCCGGCGAGGCGTACGACGACGACAAGGACAACCGGGTGATCCTCCTGTCGGACGGCGAGGCGAACGTGGGCCTCACCGAGCATGACGCGATGCTGGAAGACCTGGGCGACGAGATCGCCGAGGGCACCACGCTGCTCACGGTCGGGGTCGGCGACTCCTACAACCAGGAGTTGCTGGAGCAGTTGGCCGACAACGGGGACGGTTGGGCGGTCTATTTTGCGACCGAGACCGAGGCCGAGCGGGTCTTCTCCGAGCGCCTGACCTCGACCCTCGGCGTGACCGCGCGGGACGCGAAGATCCAGGTGACCTTCGACCCGGAGTATGTGGCCGAGTACCGGCTCATCGGCTTCGAGAACCGCGACGTCGCCGACGAGGACTTCGCGAACGACGATGTGGACGGTGGCGAGGTCGGTCCCGGGCACAGCGTCACGGCCTTGTACGCGTTGACGTTGAAGGATGAGACTGGGAACGCAGCGGTGATCGACGTGCGCTGGCAGGACCCGGAGACCGAGGAGATCGGGACTGCGGAGGCGGTGCTGAACACCGGGGAGGTCAGCGATGCGGCGAACCGGACGTTCGAGGTCGCGGTGATCGCGGCGGCGTTCGCGGAGCTGTTGCGCGGGAGCGCGGAGTTCGACATCGCCGAGCTGCTGCCCGCGGCCCAGGAACTGGCCGTGGCGACCGAGGACCCGGACGTGGACGAGCTGGCGGAGCTGATCGGCACCGCCGCGGATCTGGGTCTGGGAGAGTAGCGGCGAAACGAGCAGGGGCCCGGCGAGAAGCACTGGGCCCCAATACGTTCGGGTCGGTCGGTGGTCGGTGGTCGGTGGTCGGTGGTCGGTGGTCGGTGGTCGGTGGTCGGTGGTCGGTGGTCGGTGGTCGGTGGTCGGTGGTCGGTGGTCGGTTGCGGCCGCAGGGCCGCGGCCGCCGGTGGTCGGGTCTACTTGAGGAGGACGCTCACGCCCAGCGCCTTGGGGTAGAGGTCCGCTCTCGTGAAGACGCTGGTCCCCCAGCAGAGGCCGACATGTGAGCCGTAGGCCCGGGTGTCGAACGACCAGCCGCCGCCGGAGTCGCCGCCGTCGGTGACCGCCGCGCTCATCCGAACCAGGCCCTGGGTGAGGTAGCCCTTGAGGGTGCAGGACCACACGGTCTCCTCCACCTGGGTATCGCAGTTGCGTTCGTTCGAGGCTCGACCGAAGACGCAGATCGTCTCGCCCACGGTGAACTCCCACCACGGCTCCACCGACAGGGTGTCGCGCCTGACCGTGGGATGGGAGTAGAACTCCGCCACATCGGTGTGCGTCGGGGTGGTGTGCCATTCGACGTCACCGAGGTACCCGCGGTGCTCGGTCTGCTTGTCCAGGTCGAAGTAGCCTTCACTGGAACCCCACGCCTGGTCGATTCCGGTGCAGTGCCCGGCAGCGCTCACGCCCGTGACGCCCTGCGGGTCGATGACCGTCCACCCGCTGGTGCACTCGGGCTCCTTGCTGTCGAAGAGCGGCAGGCCGCCGTAACCGTGCTGCGCAATGTTGCCGAGTTCTTCGGCGACCGTAAGCGCGACGCCCCGCTGGAACTCCTCGGAGAGCCGCTCGCGGATCTCCTCGGGGTCGGTGGGCAGGCCGGGTTGGACGGCGAGGTGGGCGGTGATCGTGCCGTCGGTGATGTCGACGCCGCCGGAGAGGTCCGCGTAGCCGAGTGCGATCAGCTCGCGGTCGAGCCGCTGGTTGCGGCCCTCGAGCTCCAGATATGAGAACGGCTGGCGGTCGGCGACGATCACGTCCAGGCCGCTCTCCCCGATCACATCGCGGACGAACGCGTCCGCCTCGCCCTTGAGGTAGAGCGTCGGGGCGCCGCCGGGCTCCTCAGACAGGGCGGTGCCGACGAACGTCTCCAGGCGCTCGGGTGCGATCGTGCTCGCGATGGAGCCGACGGCCTCGGCGACCCGGTACTGGGCCTCGGCCTGCGCGAAGGTCCAGCCGTGCGATGCGGCGGTGATGGTGAGATCGTCCCTGAGGGCTTCCTCGGGGGTCTGGTACCCGTCCTCGGGTTCGGGGTCCTCGTCTTGGGCGGTGGCCGCTGCCGGCGTCGCCAGCAGCAGCAGGGGCGCCACGAGCGCGATGAGCACGCGCGTTGCGATGGGCTTCTTCATGGGGTGAGTCCGATCTGCTCTCATGGGGGAGAGTGGAACTGCGAGCGTCAGGGTTGACTCGCAGGTTGCGATGTCCTGGGCAGGAATTCACGCTACCAACTCGGAACGGTCGGGTGGGTCCCTTGCGGTACGTCCTCACGGGATCGGCTCGCCGCGGCCCCGCAAAATTGAGCGCTGGTGATCCGGCGCTGAGGGCACGACGGTGAAGCCCGAGGTCCGGGCGCGTAACGCCAGGTCCAGACGTTTTTGAACACGTTCGATCCGGCTTCCGACGCCCTTGTGAAAGCATTCACAAGACCATTGATTCGGACGTTCCGACACGTAGTTTCAAGACATGGACGCAACCCAGCTCCTCGCCCAAGCCACCGACGCGGCGACCTCACCGCTCGCGTCGGTGCTCGCCGCCGCCGACCCCGCGGGACTCATGCCCGCCCGCCAGCAGATGGCCCTGTCCCTCGGATGGCACATCCTCCTCGCCTGCTTCGGCGTCGCCTTCCCCGCGATCATCTTCGTGATGCACCTGCGCGGCATCCGCAAGAAAGACCCGGTCGCGCTCGACCTCGCCAAGCGCTGGGGCAAGGTCTCGGCCGTGCTCTTCGCCATCGGCGCGGTCTCCGGCACCGTCCTCAGCTTCGAGATGGGCCTGCTGTGGCCCGGCCTCATGGGCACCTACGGCGACGTGCTCGGCCTCCCCTTCGCCTTCGAAGGGCTCGCCTTCTTCCTCGAAGCGATCTTCCTCGGCATCTACCTCTACGGCTGGGGCAAGATGCCGCCCAAACTCCACCTGCTCATGGTGCTGCCCATGGCGATCACCGGCGTCGTCGGCACCTACTGCGTCCTCACCGTCAACGCCTGGATGAACTCGCCCGTCGGGTTCAACGTGGTCGACGGCGAGATCGTCGACGTCCGGCCCTGGGCCGTCCTGTTCAACCCGCACGCGCTCATGCAGTTCGGGCACATGTGGGTCGGCGCGTACATGGTCGCCGGGTTCTCGATCGCCGCCGTCTACGCCGTCGGGATGCTCAAAGGCCGCCGCGACCGACACCACCGGCTCGGGTTCATGGTCCCGTTCGCGTTCGCCACCATCGCCGCCCTCGCCCAGCCCTTCGTCGGGCACTTCCTCGGCGACGGCCTAGCCGAACGCCAGCCCTCCAAGCTCGCCGCGTTCGAACTCGCCGAGACCACCGACGAAGGGCCCTCGCCACTGCGCATCGGCGGCGTCTACATCGACGGCGAAGTCAAAGGCGCACTGGACATCCCGTACCTCGGCTCGATCATCGCGATGAGCTCATTCACCGAACCCGTCCCGGGCCTCGACCAGATCCCCGACGAGGACGAACCGCCGGTGACCATGACCCACTTGGCATTCCAGTCGATGATCGGCATCGGATTGCTGCTCATGGCCGCCGTCGCGCTCTTCTGGTTCCTGCGCTGGCGAAAATACGACCTGCTCAAGAACCGACTGTTCCTGCGGTTCATGGCCGTCTCGGGGGTGCTCGCGATGGTCGCGCTCGAAGCGGGGTGGATCGCCACCGAGGTCGGACGCCAGCCGTGGATCGTCTACGGCGTCATGCGGACCACCGAGGCCGCCGCCGATCATTCGGGTGCCCTCTGGGGCGTCTACGGCGCTTCGGTCCTCCTCTACGGGGGGATGACCTTGGGCGCCATCGTGGTCCTGCGGTCGATGGCCCGGCGCTGGCGCGAAGGCGCGGCCGACCTGCCGAGCCCGTACGGGCCCCGATCGCGGATCGCCGACCAGGCGGTCGAGGTCCGCGACTGCGCGGACGAGAAGGACAGCACCGGCCAGAAAGCGGATGAGCAGGACAGCGCCGGCTCGAAAGAGGCAGCGAAATGATGACCCTCGAGTTCGCCGTCGCCGCAGCACTGTTCGCAGGAGTCCTGTTCTACGCCGTGCTCGGCGGGGCCGACTTCGGCTCGGGCTTCCACGACCTCACCGCTGGCGGGAGCCGCCGCGGCGCTCCATTGCGGACCCTCATCGACCACAGCATCGGGCCGGTCTGGGAGGCCAACCACGTCTGGCTCATCTACGTGCTCGTCATGTGGTGGACCGGATTCCCCGAATCGTTCGCCGCGGCGATGACCACCCTGTACGTGCCGCTGGTGCTCGCCCTGGTCGGCATCGTACTGCGCGGCGCGAGCTTCGCGTTCCGCAAGTACAGCGAGACGCTATGGCAGGCAAGGCTGTTCGGGATCGTGTTCGCGACCTCGTCGGTGCTCGCCCCGTTCTTCCTCGGCACCATCGCCGGGGCGCTCGCCTCGGGCAGGGTTCCCGCGGGCGGCAACGGCGACCCGTGGTCGTCGTGGCTCGCGCCGACGCCGCTGTTCGCCGGGGCGATCTCGGTCGGGACCTGCGCGTTCCTCGCAGGGACGTTCCTCACTGCCGACGCGGCCCGGGGCGGACAGGTGGCGCTGGCCGCGAGGCTCCGCGTCCGGTCGCTGGTGGTCGGGGTGGTGACGGGGGCGGTGGTGTTCGCGGCGCTGATTCCGATCGAGCACGACGCGCCGACCTTGTGGGAGGGCTTGATGAGCCGCGCCGCGCCGGTGATGGCGCTGTCGGCGCTGGGCGGGATCGGGACGCTGGTGCTGCTGTGGACCGGCCGGTTCGGTCCGGCGCGGCTGACGGCGGTGGTCGCGGTCGCGGCGGTGATGGCGGGCTGGGGTGTCGGGCAGTACCCGTGGGTCCTGGTGGATCAGGTGACGATCACCGAGGGGGCGGGCGCGCGGGCGACGATGCAGGGGCTGCTGGTAGCGGTCGGCATCGCGGCGGTGATCGTCGCACCGGCCTTGGCGTACTTGTTCTACCTGACGCAGTCGCCGAGATGGAACCAAGCGGCTCAGGGAAGCGGGGCGGAGCAGCCAGGTCGCGCGATGTATTGACCGCCGCCCGCCGCCCGCCGCCCGCCGCCCGCCGCCCGCCGCCCGCCGCCCGCCGCCCGCCGCCCTGCGATCGCTCACTGTTGACCGGGAACCGCCGACCGGCGGTCGCCGGTCGCTCACCCGTCGCTGCTGGTCCGTGGCCGCTTACCGCGATCCATTGACCACTTTCGGGTGACACTGTCGCTGCGGACCCCGGTTTTTGTCACACCCGGGCAGGAGGATGGCCGCTATGGTCCCCTGGGTGGGTGGGGGTTTGGGATGGTATATGACCTTTAGCTAGTGGGGCCGGGCGCGCCGCGGATGTTGACGGCGCGCCCGGCCCTCAGCGCGGTCCTGGGGAGGCGGCCCTTGAGGGGACCGGCCGCGCGATCGAGCGGTCGTTCGGAGGACCGGCCGTCCGGCCGTTCCGCCGAGTACTAGATGCTCAGCGACCAGCTGTTCAACGTGCCGCTGGATCCGCCGGAGTAGGTGTCGGTCACTCGCAGCGTCCAAGTGCCCGAACGGGTTTCGCTGGACAGACCGACGCTGTAAGTGGCGACGATGTTGGGGGTCGTGGAACTGCTGGCGGACTTGAGGGTGTAACTCGAGCCGTCTGGGGCGATGAGCGCGATCGCGATGTCGCCGCTGTACGGGTGGGTGATGTTGACGCTGACCGAGCTGGTGGACGACGCGGACCCCGTGCACGACAGTGCGATCGTCGAGTTCAGCGGCGTGCCTTCGGGAACGGCGGCCGCGGTGGTCTTCGAACCGGTGCAGCCGGTGCCGCCGGAGGAACCGCAGTAGTTCGTCAGGTGCGACTGGAGAGCGGTTTTCTCGGCCGAGTCGACGTCCAGGTCGTAGAGGTATTTGACGTGGATCCAGGCCTTGACGTAGTCGCAGCGCACGGAGGTGTTGGTGGGCATCCACTCTGCCGGGTCGTAGTCGCTCTTGGAGGAGTTCGCCGAAGTGGTGGCGATCCACAGCTGCGGGGAGTTGATGTCGTTGGCGAAGGCCTGCCGCTGGGCGGTGGTCCAGGACCAGGCGCCTGAAGCCCAGGCCTCGGAGAGCGCGACGACGTGGTCGATGGTGGCGTTGGAGACGGTGGTCGTCCAGACGTTGTCGAAGTCGGATTGCCAAGAGCCGGAGGTGGGTTGGCAGCCGTCGCTGGTGACGACGTTGGTGCCGTCGCGTTTGAGGATGTACTGGCGGGCAGTGCAACTACCGGTGCCGGTGACGGATTTCCAGTGGGGGAAGAGGTCGCGGTCGTAGGTCGAGCCGTGGGACTCGGCGGCGACGGAGAGGGCGGTGAGTTCTGACTGCGCGGTGGAGGTCGAGGGGATGCCCGGAGGCCGGACGGCTTGGGCGGGAGCGGATCCGAGGGAGAAGAGGGTGACGAGGGCCAGCGCGGTCGCGGCGAGCGCGGCCACGGCACGGCGAGTGGGGAGGGTCCAGGGAAGCATGTGCAGCTCCTGAGCGATCTGATGGGGAACCGGGGTTGCCGGTCGTGGGGGAGTGAGCCGAAGGGGGATCGGGTCATCGGTCCTCTTCGATGAAAACATGGGATCATCGGCTATGGCAAGGGCCACAGAAGATTGTTCACAAGAGGGACATCAACGAAAGGTTCAATGCAGCCGTCGAGCCGTCGAGCCGTCGAGCCGTCGAGCCGTCGAGCCGCCGGGGACTACCTGCCCTCTCACCCGGAACCCGCCCTCGACTCCCATGTCGGGCGGCTCGAACTCGGCAGTGTCATACCCGCCGGGCACCATCGAATCGGGGGCGTCTTTGAACCGCCACCTTCTGGTCGCCCCCTGCCCTTCTAAGGCTCGTAGCGACTCGCGCGCTCACGAAAAGCGCCCCGCCCGCGCTTGCGCGCAGGCGGGGCTCAGCTCGGGAACCGCGTTCGTGCATTGGGCCTTCGCCCCACGCTTGCGCGGTGAAGGCGAAGTCTGATCGTTGCCGTTGCCGTTGCCGTTGCCGTTGCCGTTGCCGTTGCCGTTGCCGTGAACGGACCGCGACGCGACTTCTGTCCTTACTGGATGTCCCGACGGGGCTTGAGCTGATCAACGAACCAGACGTCCACGATGTCGCCCACTATCACGCGCACCGGCTCATCAGCGTCCTCAATGGCCTCGCCATCAGTGCGGCCGATGACCACGTACATCAGGTAATGCCCGTAGGTGTTGTAGCCGACCATGGTGGCGGCCCGGCCCAACTCCTCGGCTTCGCCGTCGGTGCGCAGGGCGGCGAACCCGCCGTCCAGGCCCGCGTCGATCGCGGCGCGCAGGTCCTCGGCCTGGGTGGCGTCGCCGAGGTTGAGCACGCCCGCAGTGGCCGCATACTCGCCGTCGGGATTGACCAACGTGGCGCGGATCGTCTGGGTGCAGTCGGCGTCGGCGAGCAGCTCGGCGAGTTCGTCGAGCGCGGCCTCGGCGCAGTCGGTGAGCTCCTCGGACTGGAGCACCTCGTACGCCCCTGCGGCCCCGGCCGGAGTGATCGCGTTGGCGCTGAACAGTTCTTCGACCGTGATCGGTGCCGTGTCGGTCGTACGGTTCGCGATCGGGTCGACGACTTCGGGTGCGTCCGTCGGATCCTCTACAGAGGACTCCTGACCCGGATCGGAGGCGGCCGCCGTCGGGGCGGCCGGGTCCGGCTCGCCCTCGCGCAGCACGATGAACGCGCCGGCGGCGCAGGCGGCCGCGACCGCCAGCGCGCTGACGACCGCGAGCGCCACGAGCCACCAGCGGGTGCGGCGGCGCGCACGCTGTGCGGCGCGGCGCAGCGGCCGGGAGGCGTGGATCTGGTCCAAGTGCGCCTCCATCTCCTCTTCCGCGGAGAGTTGAGCGGCCGAAGACTGAAGGTCCTCCGGGCTGAGTCGTACGGTGGACGCGTTCATGCGAGTGCGCTCGTTGTGCTCAGCCCAGTCGAATCCCGGTTCGGACTGGTTTCGGCGCCCCTGCGTCTGCTGTGTCTGCTGCTGCGGGACCCCGAAGGGGGACGGGCCATGTGCCATGGAGGCAGCTTAGACCCGGGCCGGACCGGAATCGGGAAACGTTCCCTCGGGAGGTGGACGCCGACTGGCGCCGTTCATCTTCCCGGGTGACAAGCAGTGCTGCGTGACATATCACATGCCACACCGGTGCCGGTCACATCCGCCGCGCAGATCTCTCCCGGCCGATCCCGTCGCCCCGCGCCGCCGAGGCGCGCGACAATAGCGGATGTGTCTGACCAGCCAGAGCACTACTTCAGCGAGCAGCCCGCCGTCGACGACCGCGAGCGCACCATCGAGTTCGAGCTCGACGGCGTCACCTATGAGCTGACGACCTCGACCGGCGTCTTCTCCGGCGGCCGTCTCGACCCCGGGACCAGCGTGCTGCTGCACAAGACCGTCCCGCCCGAGACCGCCGGAACCTTCCTCGACCTCGGCTGCGGCTACGGGCCCATCAGCGCCGTGCTCGCCCAGCGCGAGGACGCGGAGGTCTGGGCGGTCGACGTGAACCGCCGCGCCCTCGACCTGACCCGGCGCAACACCGAGAAGGCCCCCGGGACGGTCCATGTCGCCGTGCCCGAGGACGTCCCGGCTGACCTGCAGTTCGACGAGATCTGGTCGAACCCGCCGATCAAGGTCGGCAAGGAGGCCCTGCACGAACTGCTGGAGGCCTGGCTGCCGCGCCTCAAGGACGGCGGCGTCGCCTGGCTGGTCGTCTCCAAGCACCTCGGCGCGGACTCGCTCGCGCGCTGGCTGGCCGAGCGCGGCTGGGCCGTCGACAAGCACGCGAGCGCCAATGGCTACCGGGTCCTGCGCGTCGACCGCACCTAGGGGTCATTCTCAAGCCTCCCTAGCTGACAAGCGATCTGATTGGGGCGCTTGGCGAACCGGCAATGCCGGGCGTCGAGTCGCCCCATGCTTCGTTTACGACCGTGTCCACTTCCTGACACCGCGGTTGCGAAGTGTGTTCGCGATGGCGTAGCGTCACCGCCGTAAACGAATTACCCACGGGAGTCCGATGCATCGGGCTGAGAGGGGACTTGGTAGTCCCGACCGTCGAACCTGATCCAGATCATGCTGGCGCAGGGAGAAGGAGCTATGCAGGCTACTCGTCTACCCCGACTCCACGTCATCACCGACACCCGCGGCCCCGTCGCGGCCCACGGTGCCGATCCCATTGCGGTGCAAAGTGACGCGCTGCTCGCGGTCACTCCGGCCGTGTTTCAGGCTGGCGATCCGCTTGCGGCAGGGCTGTCGCAAGCCTCCAGCGCAGTCAGCACTCCTCCCCGGGATCCGATCGCCGTCGTGTCGGCCGCGCTGGCGGCCGGGGCCCGACTGATCCAGGTCCGGCCCGAGGACCATTACACCGACCGAGCGGCCCTCGACCTCGCGGCCGCGATCGCCGCGCTCTGCGATTCCCATGGGGCGCTGTGTCTAGTCAACGACCGGGTCCACATTGCACAGGCAGTCGGCGCGCATGGCGTTCATCTCGGCGCCGACGATCTGCCGGTCGACGTCGCCCGTCGCCTTCTCCCCGCCGATTCGATCATCGGTGGCACCTGTCGTGAACCCGAATCCGCGCGTGCCGCCCGCAGGGCGGGGGCGACCTATCTCGGGGTCGGGCCAGTCTGGGGGACCACGACGAAAGCCGGTCTGCCCCAACCGATCGGACTCGAAGGCCTGGCTGCGGTGTGCGAGGCCGTCGACCTCCCGGTGATCGCTATCGGCGGCATCACGGCCGAGCGCGCGGCTTGGTGTCGCGAGGCCGGTGCTTATGGCGTCGCGGTCGTCGGCGCGATCGCCGCCGCCGCGGATCCATTTCAGGCCACTGTGGAACTCCTTGAAGCCGTGGGGGAACGCTGATGCGTATTGCGGTCGTCGGCGCCGGTTCGATCGGGCTCGCCGTCGCGTGGCGGGCCGCCCAGTCCGGTGCCGAGGTGGTCGTGTTCGACCCGGAGCCGGGCTCGGGCGCTTCACGCGTGGCCGCGGGGATGATCGCCCCCGTCACCGAATCGCATTACGGCGAGGAGGCCCTGGTTCCGTTCATGGCCGAGTCTGCCGACGCCTGGCCCGGCTTCGCCCGCGAACTCGAAGAGGCCTCGGGCCTGAAGGTCGGATTCCGGGACGTGCCGACGCTCGTTGTCGGTGTGGAGGACGGCGACCGGGCAGAGATCGAGCGGCAGGCCGGGCTGTACCGGTCCACGGCAAGGAGCTTCGAGGTCCTGAACGCGCGGGACGTTCGCAAGATCGAACCGCTGGTCAGCCACCGCATTCGAGGCGGCATTCTCGCGGCCGAGGACCGCGCGGTCGACCCGCGCGCCGTCCACGCGGCACTGCTGGTGGCCGTGGAGCGGGCCGGGGTCGAACTGCGACGCGAAGGCGTCGAAGACCTGGGGACGATCGATGCCGACCAAGTGGTGCTGGCGGCCGGATGCGGCTCGGCGCGGTTCGGCCGTGCGCGGGACGGTGCCGGGAGCGGTATCGGGTGGAGCTTGCCAGTGCGGCCGGTTCGCGGGGCGGTGCTGCGGCTGCGGGCCGTCGGCGACCAGCCGGTGCCGCGAACTACAGTGCGCGGCTACGTGAAAGGCCACTCAGTCTACATCGTGACCAGGGAGAACGGCGAGATCGTCGTGGGCGCGACGAGCGATGAGCGGGGCTTCGATCGCCGCATCGGGACTGCCGGGGCGGTGCATGACCTGCTGCGCTGGTCGATCGAACTGGTGCCTGAGATCGCGGAGTACCACCTGGAGGAGGTCAGCGTCGGGTTTCGGCCGGGGACGCCGGACAATCTGCCGCTCCTCGGTCGCCTCGACGGGCGCACGGTGGCCGCGACCGGCCACTACCGCAACGGGATCGCGCTGATCCCGGCAACGGCAAGGAAAGTCGTGGCGCTGCTGCGGGGTGAGGAGGCGGGGATTCCGGAGGCCTTCGATCCGCTGCGGTTCGGTGGGGCCGGCGAGGCAGTTGGTGGCGGGATCGAGGGCAGGGGGCGGCCACCTGTGACGCCGTTTGCGAGCGCCCCCGATTCAATCCTGCCCGAGGGGTCCGACAGTTCGGACTCCGAGAATCCGGACTCCGGCGATTCAGGCCCCGGCGATTTGCACTCCGGCAGTTCGAGCCCCGGCCGTCCGAAATCTGAGCCAACTACTGAGGAGGCGGGATCGTGAGCATTGAAGTCAACGGTCAAGCGCGAGAAGGCGTCACGACCATCACTGATGCGGTCGCGGCCGTCACCGAGGCCCGGCGTGGGATCGCCGTCGCGCTCAATGGCGAAGTCGTACCTCGATCCGAATGGGACCGTCCACTCGCCGACGGCGACGCCGTCGAAGTCCTCACCGCGACCCAAGGAGGCTGACCATGACCCAGCACCACGCCTCACGTCCCACCCCCATTTCCAGCCCTCCTGGCCCCACCTCCACCCCCAATCCTGGCCCTGACCTCAAGATCGCCGACAAGACCTTCACCTCCCGCCTCATCCTCGGCACCGGCGGCGCCACCAACCACACCCAGCTCGCCGACGCGATCACCGCCTCCGGCACCCAACTCGTCACCGTCGCCCTCCGCCGCGTCGACCCCGGCGCACCCGGAACCCTCCTCGACGTCATCGACCGCTGCGGCGTCGACCTCCTCCCCAACACCGCCGGATGCTTCACCGCCGAACAGGCCGTCCGCACTGCCAGACTCGCCCGCGAAGCCTTCGGTACCGACTGGATCAAACTCGAAGTGATCGGCGACGAGGACACCCTCCTGCCCGACCCGGTCGAACTCCTCGACGCCGCTGAAACCCTTGTGGCCGAAGGTTTTACAGTCCTGCCCTACACCAGCGACGACCCCGTCCTCGCCCGCCGCCTCGAGGACATCGGCTGCGCCGCCGTCATGCCCCTCGCCGCCCCCATCGGCACCGGCCTCGGCATCCGCAACCCCCATAACCTGGCCCTCATCTGCGAGAACGCCGCCGTCCCCGTCATCTGCGACGCCGGCATCGGCACCGCCTCCGACGCCGCCCGCGCCATGGAACTCGGCTGCGCGGCCGTCCTCCTCGCCACCGCCGTCACCCGCGCGGCCGACCCCGCACTGATGGCCGCCGCCATGCGCGACGCCGTCAGCGCCGGACACGCCGCCCGGCTCGCCGGACGCATCCCCATGCGTCACTTGGCAAAGGCCTCCTCCAGCTTCGACGGGATGGCCGACCTGTGAAACGCCTCCACCCGCAACCGCCCGTCGCCCTCACCATCGCCGGATCCGACTCCGGCGGCGGCGCCGGAATCCAAGCCGACCTGCACACCTTCGCCGCCCACGGCGTCTACGGCACCAGCGTCGTCACCGCGATCACTGCCCAGAACACCCGCGGCGTCACCGCTGCCGAACCCGTAAGCACGGCGCTCGTGCGTGCGCAGTTGGACGCCGTGCTCGGCGACTTCGCGGTCGCGTCGGTCAAGACCGGCATGCTCGGAGGCGGTGAACTTCTCGCGCTCGTCGCTGAGTACGGCCGGGACGATCGGCTCCCGAACCTCGTCGTTGACCCGGTCATGGTCACCACGACAGGCGACTCGCTGTACGAAGGCGATCCGGCGGCGTACCTCGCCGAACTCGGGCCGCTCGCGACCGTGTTGACGCCCAACCTGATCGAGGCCCGGCTACTGCTCGGTCGCGAGATCGAGGGCGTGGGGGAGATGCGAGAGGCCGCCCGCGCGCTGGCAACCTACGGCCCGCGCGCCGTGCTCATCAAAGGCGGGCACGCGGGTGCCAGGCGAGGCGATGGCGGTCGGGAAGCCACCGCATTTGAGGGCGGGAACGTCGCGGATGCAGGGGAGCCGTCGGGCTCGGTGACCGACGTGCTGTGGTGCGACGGCCAGATGCTCGACCTGAGTGCGCCGCGGGTCGCGACCCGCAACGACCACGGCACCGGCTGCACGCTCGCTTCGGCGATCGCGGCCCGGATCGCGCTCGCGCATCCGCTGCCGCAGGCGGTCGCGGGAGCGAAGGCGTACGTGACCGAGGCGTTGCGCGCGGCCGCCGACTGGCGGTTGGGCACCGGCCCCGGCCCGGTCCACCACCATCACGGCCGCAAGAGCGCGGCGTTGTGAGCGCCGTCTGAATGGCTGGGTCTGCAGCAGAGAAGGAAGACCCGGACGGCAACGGGTGTTGGCGGGCCCGGCCGCCAGCGGTCCGGGAGGTTGCCGGGGACACCGGTTCGCGGGCACGCGGAAGGAAGTCTGTGTGGCGTTTCGAAGCGCCCCCGGTACGAGGGTGCCTGGTGAGTACGACATTTCCGCGGCGCGGCTCGGCGCGATCCGGGGGTGGTGCCGAATTTTCGCGGCGCGGTCCGGACCGGGAACGGGAATGGTGCCGACCTGGCGGCGGCTCGGGGTTTCTGGCCGCTTGTTGCCGGGTCGTTGGCGGGGCACCTTCGGTTTTTGGGCAGGGGCTGGCCATCTGGGCGGCTGTTTCTCAGCGCCCCCGATTCCACCCTGACATTGGGGTCTGACATTGCTGTGCCGTCTTTTTGGTTGGCGGGCACGGGGTTTATCGAACACTCATTGAGGAGCCATCATGAACGGTAGAAGCAAGGTCTACGCCGAAGGATCGCGTCCCGACATCCGGGTGCCATTCGCCCAGGTTGAGCTCAGTGGCGGCGAGCCGCCCGTGCGGCTCTACGACACCTCCGGGCCCGGTTCCGACCCCGAGGTCGGGCTGCCTCCGCTTCGTGCGTCCTGGATCGCCGACCGCGACGGCGCCCCCGTCGGCAGACTCGACCACAACGGCGCCCCGCTCGCCTCCAACACCCAGCTCCACTACGCCAAGCAGGGCATCACCACTCCCGAGATGGAGTTCGTCGCCCTCCGCGAAGGCCTCGCCCCCGAGTTCGTGCGCTCCGAGATCGCCGCCGGACGCGCCATCCTCCCCGCCAACGTCAACCACCCCGAGACCGAGCCGATGATCATCGGCAAGCACTTCCTCACCAAGATCAACGCCAACATCGGCACCTCCGCCGTCTCCGACTCCATCGCCGCCGAGGTCGAGAAGCTCACCTGGGCCGTCAAATGGGGTGCCGACACCGTCATGGACCTCTCCACCGGCAAGCACATCCACGAGACCCGCGAGCACATCGTCCGCAACTCCCCGGTCCCCATCGGCACCGTCCCGCTCTACCAAGCCCTCGAGAAAGTCGACGGCGACCCGGTCAAACTCAACTGGGAGGTCTACCGCGAGACCATCATCGAACAGGCCGAACAGGGCGTCGACTACATGACCGTCCACGCCGGGGTCCTCCTGCGGTACGTCCCGCTCGCCGCCCAGCGCGTCACCGGGATCGTCTCCCGCGGCGGCTCGATCATGGCCGCCTGGTGCCTCGCCCACCACGAGGAGAGCTTCCTCTACACCCACTTCCGCGAGCTCTGCGAGATCTTCGCCGAGTACGACATCGCCTTCTCCCTCGGCGACGGCCTGCGCCCCGGCTCCATCGCCGACGCCAACGACGAAGCCCAGTTCGCCGAGCTGCGCACCCTCGGCGAGCTCACCCACATCGCCTGGGAATACGACGTCCAAGTCATGATCGAAGGCCCCGGCCACGTCCCCATGCACAAGATCAAGGAGAACGTCGACCTCCAGCAGGAGCTGTGCGGCGAGGCCCCGTTCTACACCCTCGGCCCGCTCACCACCGACATCGCGCCCGCCTACGACCACATCACCTCCGCGATCGGCGCCGCCATGATCGGCTGGTTCGGCACCGCGATGCTCTGCTACGTCACCCCCAAGGAGCACCTGGGGCTGCCGAACCGCGAGGACGTCAAGGAAGGCGTCATCGCCTACAAGATCGCCGCTCACGCCGCCGACCTCGCCAAAGGCCACCCCGGAGCCCAGGCCTGGGACGACGCGCTCTCCAAGGCCCGCTTCGAGTTCCGCTGGCAGGACCAGTTCAACCTCGCGCTCGACCCCGACAGGGCCCGCGAGTACCACGACGAGACCCTCCCGGCCGAGCCCGCCAAGACCGCGCACTTCTGCTCCATGTGCGGACCGAAATTCTGCTCCATGAAGATCAGCCAGGAACTGAAGGAGTACGCCGCGCGCGGCATGGCCGAGAAGAGCGACGAATTCCTCGGCTCTGGCGGGAAGGTCTACCTGCCGGTCGTTGAGACGAGCTAGGCCGTACACGGTACGCAGTACTTCGTACGGGATTTGCGTTCGTCGTACGTTGTATTCTGTACTGTGTACGGCGCGGTGGAAGTGGGCTGTATCCGAGGTCACGGCGGCCCCCGGCAAGGGGGCCGCCACCACCGCGTAGACTTAGCGGCTGTTGTTCGAGTACTTCCGCACCAGGGCCGATTCACGGCCCGAAAGCACCATCGCGGAGGCGCTGTCCAACGAATCCCACGCCAGTCGCATCGCGGCGGGCGCGCGCCGTTCCAAGGCCGACGGGATTCAGGCGGTCCCGCCTTCATCTGCGGGATTCGTTCCACACCGACAACGAAAGCTAGGTAACACTGTGCCGACGTACAGCCCCAAAGCGGGCGACCTCGACCCGCAGTGGCTCGTGATCGACGCGACCGACGTGGTGTTGGGTCGTCTCGCGACGCACGCAGCCGATCTGCTTCGCGGCAAGCACAAGCCCACCTTCGCGCCGAACACGGACGGCGGCGACTACGTCATCGTCGTGAACGCCGAGAAGGTCGTGCTGACCCGCAACAAGCTCCAGACCAAGATCGCCTACCGGCACTCCGGTTACCCGGGCGGTCTCAAGGAGAAGACCTACAACGAGTTCATGAAGAAGGCTCCCCACAAGGTGGTCGAGAAGGCGGTCTTCGGCATGCTGCCGAAGAACAAGCTCGGTCGCGCCGTGTCCAAGAAGCTGAAGGTCTACGCGGGTCCTGGCCACCCCCACACCGCCCAGCAGCCGAAGCCGTACGAGATCAAGAAGATCGCGCAGTAGGCGCGGGCGTAGAGGAGCATTCACATGAGTGACGAGATCCAGGCCAACGAGGCCGTCGAGACCGAGCCCGTCGAGGCTGCCGTGACCGAAGCCGTCGAAGCGGAGGCCGTCGAGGCCCCCGTCGCCGAGACCGCTGAAGTCGAGGCCGTCGAAGTCGAGGCCGTCGAGGTTCCCGCGGAAGCCGTCGAGGCCTCCGTCGAGGTGCCCGAGGCCCCCGTCGAGGTTCCCGCCGACGTCGCAGCCGCGCCGTCCGTGCCGAGCATTCCCAGCATCCCCGCGGGCCAGGCCATCCAGACCGTGGGCCGGCGCAAGCGCGCCATCGCCCGCGTCCGCCTGGTGCCCGGCTCCGGCAAGTACGTCGTCAACGGCAAGACCCTCGAGGACTACTTCCCGAGCAAGGTCCACCAGCAGACCGTGGCCGAGCCCTTCGTGACCGTCGAAGCCGGTGACAACTTCGACGTCCTGGTCAACATCAAGGGCGGCGGCTCCACCGGTCAGGCCGGCGCGCTGCGCCTCGGCATCGCCCGGGCCCTGCTCGAGGTCGACCCGAACATGCGCCCGGCCCTCAAGGCCGCCGGCTTCCTGACCCGCGACTCCCGCGAGAAGGAAAGCAAGAAGTACGGTCTCAAGAAGGCCCGCAAGGCACCGCAGTACTCGAAGCGCTAGCACGCTCTCCCGCGCATGCGGGAACGCGCTAGTCTGCACAGCGACGGGGCTGCCGAGGAGGACATCCTCGGCGGCCCCGTCGCTCGTCTGCAACCCCGGCACTGCCGTCCGGCACTGCCGCCAGCCACACATATGGCCGGTCCCGGCTCGCAGGGCGTCGCGGTGCCGCAGGCGGCCCGCGAGCGTCACGAGCAGGCCGGTCGACGGTCCGAAAGCGCCGCCGACCGCCGACTCGAACTCGCAAGCGTCGCCGACATGACCCGCGAGAACCGCACCGGCACCGCCAAGATGGGAAGCCACACCGTGTCACGACTGTTCGGCACCGACGGCGTACGGGGGCGGGCGAACGCCGACCTCACGCCCGACCTGGCGCTTCGCCTCAACATAGCCGCAGCCCGGGTCCTCGGCGGCTCGGACCGCCGCCCCGTAGCCGTGATCGGCCGCGACCCCCGCGCCTCCGGTGAGATGCTCGCCGCCGCCAGCGCCGCCGGGCTCGCCGCCGCCGGAGTGAAGGTCATCGACCTGGGCATCCTTCCCACCCCCGCGGTCGCGCACCTGACGGCCCTGACCGGCGCCGACTTCGGCGTCATGGTCTCTGCCTCGCACAACCCCATGCCGGACAACGGCATCAAGTTCTTCGCCGCGGGCGGCCGCAAGCTTCCCGACGAGGTCGAGGACGCCATCGAGGCGGCCATGGACGACCCGTCGCCGCTCCCGCAGGCGGGCGGGGTCGGGCGCATCTCGCGCTCGGTGGACCCGGTCGAGGCGTACATCGAGCACCTCGTCAACGTGTGCCCCAATCCCCTGGACGGTCTGAAGGTCGTGCTCGACCCCGCGAACGGGGCGGCCACCGGTGCGGCCCCCGAGGCCCTGCGCCGGGCCGGCGCCGAGGTCATCACGATCAACGACGACCCCGACGGTCTCAACATCAACGAGGACTGCGGTTCGACGCACATGGGCGGGCTGCGGGCGGCCGTCGTGGCGCACGGCGCCCATGCCGGGATCGCCCTCGACGGCGACGCGGACCGCTGCCTGGCCGTTGACGCCGAGGGCGACATCGTGGACGGGGACGCGATCATGGCGGTCCTGGCCCTGTCGATGCGCGAGGCGGGCACGCTGCGCGGCGACACCCTGGTCACCACCGTCATGAGCAACCTCGGCCTGCACCAGGCGATGGGCGCGGCCGGGATCAAGCTGGAGGTCACCGGCGTCGGCGACCGGTACGTGCTCGAACGTCTCGCCGAGGGCGACTTCTCGCTCGGCGGCGAGCAGTCCGGTCACATCATCCTGTCCGACCACGCCACGACCGGCGACGGGACGCTGACGGCGATCATGGTGCTCGCGCGCATGGCCGCGACCGGCCGGTCCCTCGCGGATCTGGCGTCGGTGTTCAAGCCCGCCCCGCAGGTGCTCGTCAACGTCCGGGTCGCGGACAAGTCCGTGATCGACCACGAGGACGTGCGCAACGCGGTGGCCCTGTGGCAGGCGAAGCTCGGCTCGGACGGGCGGGTCCTCTTGCGCCCCTCGGGCACCGAGCAGCTCGTGCGGGTCATGGTCGAGGCCTCCGAGGAGCCCGTCGCGCAGTCGGTCGCGGCCGAGCTCGTGGCGGTCGTCGAGCACGCGATGGCGTAACCGGGCAGCTGTCCTGGCCAGCGGGAGGGCGCCGCAACCGGGGCCTTCCCGCTGGCATAGATGGACTAAGCTCACGCCCTATGGACAACCCAATCGTCTGGATCCTGATCGTCATACTGCTGATCGGCCTGATCCTGGTGTTCGTGGCCGTCGGCGGCCGCAACAAGCTGGTGCGACTGCGGAACATCACCCAGGAGTCGTGGGCGCAGATCGACGTCGAGCTCCAGCGGCGCTACGACCTCCTGGACAACCTGATGTACATCGTCCAGCAGGCGGCCGGGTCCGAGAACGCCACGCTCCGGCAGGTCGCCGAGGCGCGCGCGATGGCCATGCAGGCCCGCCAGGACCCGAACACCGGCCACGGCGCGCAGGGCGCGGCCGAGGGCCAGCTGGGGAACGCCATCCGCGGCGTCATCCACATGCAGGAGGCCTACCCGGCCCTGCAGACCAACCAGAACTTCCTGCAGCTCCAGACCGAGATCACCGAGACCGAGAACCGCATCGCCGCCCCGCGCCGGTTCTACAACGCGAACGTGCGCGAGTACAACACGTCGCTGCAGGTCTTCCCCGGTTCGATCTCGGCGAAGATGGGCGGGTTCACGCCCGAGGAGTACTTCGAGCTGGACTCCCCGCAGGCCCGCGTCGCGCCGCGACTGCGCGACACGCAGCAGCCGCAGTTCATGCAGCAGCCCCAGCAGCAGCAGTTGCCGCCGCAGCCCGCGCCCGGCCAGGTGCCGCCCGGGTACGGCCAGCCGCAGCAGGTCGGCTACGGCCAGCAGCCCCCGCCCGGTTACGGTGCCCCCCAGCAGCAGCCCGGTTACGGCCAGCCGCAGGCGCCCCCGCCCGGTTACGGCGCCCCGCAACCCGGCTACGGCCAGCAGCCCCCGCCCCCCGGCTACCCGCAGCAGCCCCAGCAGCCCGGCTACGGCCAGCAGCCCTACGGCCGGTAGCCGCACTTCGATCCCCCCTGCCCCGGCGACGCTTGCAAGGATTGAGCGAGCCCGGCCCGTGTAAGAAGGAATTCACCCCGTGGAGAACTGGCTGTTCTACGTCGCCTGCGGCGCGATCGTCATCGTCGTGGCCTACTTCGGCTGGCGTGCCCGCCAGAAGAAGATCGCGATGTTCCGGGCCTGGGCGGCCCAGTACGGCTTCCATTACGAGCCGTCCGACAACTCCGTGGTCGGCCTGTCCACTGAGGAGCCGTTCAACAACGGCCACTCCCGCAAGGGCATCGACGTCTTCCGCGGCCAGTACAAGAATCTGCACGTCGTGTTCTTCCAGTACCAGTACACGACCGGCAGCGGCAAGGAGTCGCAGACGCACACCCACCAGGTGGTCGCGATCGGCCTGCCGACGCAGCGCCCGCTGCTGGACATCAGCCAGGAGAACTTCCTGACCAAGCGGTTCGCGAAGGACATCGACTTCGAGAACCAGGCGTTCAACGACTTCTTCCGGATCAAGTCGCCGAACCGGCGGTTCGCGTACGACGTGATCCACGCCCGCACGATGGAGTGGATGCTCGCCGACCAGCGCGCCCGCACCTACCAGTGGCGCTTTGAGGGGCCGTGGCTGATGACCTCCCGGTCGGGAGCGCTCAAGCTCGAAGAGGTGTTCTTCTACGCGGACTTCCTCATCGACATCTACGCCCAGGTGCCCCGGCACGTCTGGTCGAACAACTAGCCGCAGGGACGGGCCGCGCCGCAGGGCGCGGCCCGTTCGCGTACCGGCCCGACGCGAAGGAGACGACCGTGGGACTGCTGACCTTCGCCGTCGTGATCGGAGGGCTGGTGTTCGCCGGAGCCGTCGGCGGGGCCGTCTGGCTCATGCACCACGCCGCGCAGATGCGCACGCGCAAGATCGCCGAGTACCACCTGTGGGCTTCGCAGCACGGTTTCCAATACTGGCCCCACGATCCCTCGGCGCTGGCGATCTCGTCGCGGTCGCCGCTGTCGAACGGCAACGGCCGGCAGGCCCTGGACGTGTTCCGGGGCCGGTACCGGGACGCCCACCTGCACTGCTTCGAGGTCCGGTACCACACCAGCAGCACCGACAGCACCACCACGTACTACCACCAGGTGGTGGCGATCAGCCTGCCCGCGTTGCGGCCGCTGCTCGACGTCCGCCACCAGAACTTCCTGACCAGGCGGTTCGACAAGGGCGTCGACTTCGGTGACCCGGTGTTCGGCGAGCGGTTCAGGATCGAGTCGCCGAGCGCCCCGTTCGCCCGCGACGTGCTCCACCCCGCGATGCGGGAGTGGATGCTCGCCGACTGGCGCGCAGCCGCGTTCAACTGGCGCTTCGAAGGATCGTGGCTGATGGCCTACCGTTCGGGCCATCTCGATCTGCGCCAGGTCTTCGCCTGCGCGGACTTCCTGCACGAGGTCTTGGAGCGGGTGCCCGAACACGTGTGGTCGGACCAGTAGCCGCCGGGACGGTTGCTAAGATGGCTCCGCATGGGCTTTTTCGCAATGCCCAGTCCGCGATGGCCCGTGGTGTAATCGGCAACACTACTGATTTTGGTTCAGTGATTTCAGGTTCGAATCCTGGCGGGCCAGCCACACCCTCGTCAGCGCATCTCGTCGATGATCGCCGCGAAGCCCGACTCGGCCGCTCCCAGGAGCGGCCCTTCCTCTCCCAGCACCGGCGTCCGCAGCCTGAGCCGTGAGCGCAGGTGCGGCAGGGTCGTCTCGGCCAGCGCCGACCTGACCGGGGCCGCCGCCGAGAGGTACAGCTCCCGCAGCCAGCCGCCGAACAGGATCTCGTCCGGTCCCGTCGCGGTCACGACCGCGCCGAGCGCCCGGCCCAGGTCCTCGCCCGACCGCCGCAGTCCGTCTCTTGCCGCCGCGTCGCCCAGTCCGGCCGCGGCGGTGGCGCTCTCGATGTCCTCGGCGTATCCGAACGCCTCCATCTCGGCCTCCAGACACCCGCGCAGTCCGCACGCGCATTCGCGCCCGCCCGGTTCGACCACGATGTGGCCCAACTGGATCGAGCCGCCCCGCTGCGCGCGGCCCTCGACGACGAGTCCGGCAGTCAGGCCCCGCCCGCCGTGCAGGTACAGCAGCTTCGTCGCCTCGTGGGCGTCGCCGCGAGACCATTCCCCGACCGCCGCAGCGGTCGCGGTGTCCACGACGCGCCACTCCCTGCCGGTGGCCTCGGCCAGCTCGGTGGCCACATCGCGCCCGGCCCAGCCCAACTCGGTCGAATGCGCGACGGTGCCCGCGTCGACCAGTCCCGGCACCGCCGCCACCGCCCGGGCGGCGTCGCGCGCGGTGCCCCCGGTGATCACCGAGACGGCCACGATCGGGTCGGCGCCGGCGTCCAGCGCCGTCTCCGTGCGCTCCAGCACCTCACCGCCGAGGCCGACGAGCGCGAACCGCACCCGGTCGGCGCGGATCTCGATCGCGGCCACGGTCACCGCTTTCGGGACGCACTCCACGAGCGTCGAAGGCCGGCCGGCCGAACCGGTCGACCGTCCCGTCGTCTCCTGCAAGTGACCCGACTCGACCAGGTCCGAGGCTACAAGTGCGATCGTGGACCGGTTGAGCCCCAAGGCTTCGGTGAGTTCGGCGCGGGTCTTCGGACCGTGCCGGTGGAGCTGCTCCAGCAGCGCCGCGCGATTGCGCCGCCGCAGCTCCACGGCAGGGGGCCGGGCCACCGGTCAGTGCCTGCCGAAGAGCTTGCCCCGGCCCCGCGACATGGCGTCGACGCCCGCCGCGAGCAGCAGGACCGCACCCGTCACGCCGAAGCGCACCCCGGAGCTCAGCCCCATCAGGCCCATCCCGTTGTTGATGATCGCCACCACCGCTCCTCCCAGCAGGGCGGCCCGCACCGTCCCCTTGCCACCGAAGAGGCTAGCACCGCCGATCACGGCCGCCCCGACCGAAAGCAGCAGCACATTGGACCCGCCCGTGTTCGGGTCGACCGAGGCCGCGCGCGAGGCGCCCACGACACCGCCCACCGCGGCCATGCCCGAGCAGATGACGAACGCCGCGATGCGCACCCGGTCGACGTTGACGCCCGCGCGCACCGCCGCCTCGGCGTTCCCGCCCACCGCGTAGAGATGGCGCCCGAACCTGGTGCGGTGCAGCACGAACGTCCAGATCGCGAAGAAGCCCCCGAGGAGCGCGACCACCACGGGCACGCCGGTGAGCGAGATGATCTGCGGGTTCGCCGAACGCTCCAGGTTGAGCAGGAACACCGTCGCCGTCAGCAGCGCCGCGAGGGCGCCGATCCGAGCGAGCACCACCGCGAACGGCTCGTGCACGAGCGACCGCCCCACGCGCCGCCGCCACCGGCTCAACTGAAGCGCCCCGTAAGCGGCGACGGTGAGCACCAGCAGCGCCCAGCCCTGCCAGCGCTCCAGGTTCCCGCCCGCGACGGCCTTGACCGTCTCGTCGTGGATCGTGATGTTGCTGCCCTCGCCGAGGATCATGAGCACGATCCCCTGGAAGGCCAGGAACGCCGCGAGCGTCACCACGAACGACGGGATGCCGAGCTTGACCACGAGCGTCCCGATAATGAGTCCGATGAGGACACCCGTGACGAGGGCCGCCCCGACGCTGACCGGCCACGGCCAGCCCCACTGCGTCAAGATCACCGCCATGATCGCCGAGCACACGCCCGAGGCGAACCCGGCCGACAGGTCGATCTCGCCGATGACCAGCACGAACACCAGACCCATGGCGATGCACGCGACGGCCGCGCCCTGCCCGAAGAGGTTCGCGAGGTTCCCCACCGACAGGAACACCGGCTGGGAGAGGCCGAAGAACACGCACAGCGCGATGATCCCGGCGACGGCCGGGAGCGCCCCGACCTCCCCGGAGCGGACTTCGGACCAGTAGTCCTTGATGTGGCCGGCGACGGCGCGCGCCGCGCCCGGCGGCGCGGCGGCCTCGGGCCGGGGAGGGGCTTGAGTGGTCACTTCCGGTCTCCGTTCGTTTCGGCCGCTGCTGCGCCCAGGCCCGTCGGCCCGGACCGGCCGCTGGTGATCAGCTCGACGACCTGCGACTGCGTGGCGTCGGCGGCGTCGAGGACGGCCGCCATGCGCCCCAGGTAGAGCGCGGCGATCCGGTCGGCGACGGCGAAGACGTCGTTGAGGTTGTGGGAGATGTAGAGGACGGCCAGGCCCTGGTCGGCGAGGCGCCGGATCAGTTCGAGGACCTGGCGGGTCTGCGCCACGCCGAGCGCCGCGGTCGGCTCGTCGAGGATGACCAGCCGTGAGTTCCACAGGACCGCCTTGGCGATCGCGACGGTCTGGCGCTGGCCGCCGGAGAGGCTGGCGACGGGTTGGCGGAGGTTGCGGATGGTGCGGACGGCGAGGGTCTCCAGGGTCTCGGCGGCGAGCTGCTCCATGGCGTCGTCGTCGAGGACGATGCCGCGTCGGCGCTCCCTGCCGAGGAAGAGGTTCTCGACCACGTCGAGGTTGTCGCACAGGGCGAGGTCCTGGTAGACGACCTCGATGCCGAGTGCGGCGGCGTCGCGGGGGCCGGAGATGGCGCGGGTCTCGCCGTCGACGCGGATGTCGCCGCCGTCGATGCCGTGGATGCCCGCGACGCATTTGACCAGGGTGGATTTGCCGGCGCCGTTGTCGCCGACGAGCGCGCAGACCTCCCCGGCGTCGATCGCGAGATCGACGTCGGAGAGGACCTCGACCGGTCCGAAGCGCTTCGAGAGGCCGGTGAGTTCGAGCAGCACGTGCGGCCCCTAACCGATCCCGTGCTCGGTGCAGAGCGCGGCGTACTCGCCGGCGCACAGCTCGGCCGGGTCGGCGAAGCCGTCGTCGACGACGACCTGGATGTTGTCGATGGTGATGGCGACGGGTTCGAGGAGCACGGAGGGCACCTCGGCGGCGGAGATCGGGTCGACGACGCTGGCGTCGGTGGTCGGCTTCTCGCCGTTGGCGAGTGCCACGGCGAGGCCGGCGGCGGCGTTCGCCTCCTCCTCGATGGCCTTGTAGACGGTCATGCACTGGTCGCCGGTGAGGATGTTCTGCAGGCCCTGGACGGTCGCGTCCTGCCCGGTGACGGGCACCGTGCCGTTGAGGTTGTTGCGCTCCAGGACGGTGATGACGGCGTGCGCGAGCCCGTCGTTGGCGGCCAGGACCCCGTCGATCTGGGTGCCGGTGTCGGTGAGCATCTGCTCGAACAGGGTGCCGCCCTGGGCGTTGTCCCAGTCGGGGACCCATTCGTCAGGGCCCTTCTCGAAGGTCCCGGCGGTGTAGAGCGGGTCGAGGACCGAGTCGTAGCCGTTCTTGAAGAGGGTGGCGTTGTTGTCGGTGGGGGAGCCGTTGAGTTCGGCGATGAGCGGCGTCGCGGCCCCTTCGAGGCAGGAGACGAGGGTCTCGCCCTGGAGGACGCCGACCTGCTCGTTGTCGAAGCTCACGTAGTAGTCGGCGCCGCCGTCCTCGGTGAGGCGGTCGTAGTCGATGGTGGCGACACCTTGGGACTTGGCCTTCTCGATCACGGTCTTGCCGGTGCCGGAGTCGAGGTTCACGGTGATGAGGACGTCGACGCCCTTGGTGAGCATCTGGTCGGCGATGGTCTGGAAGTCCTCGCGGCTGCCCTGGGCGTTCTGGATGTCGTAGTCGACCCCGGCCGCCTCGAAGGCCGCTTCGAGGTACTTGCGGTCGGCGGTCTCCCAGCGGTCGGAGGAGGCCGAGTCGGGGAGGATGACGCCGATGAGCGGCGTGTCCTCGCCGCCTCCGGAGTCGTCCTGGCCGCAGGCGGCGGTGAAGGTGAGGGCCAGGGCTGCTGCGGCGGTCGCGCCGAGCGCGGCCCTGATCGTGCGATGCGAACCGCTGGAGCTGCGGAAACGAGTGGCGGGAAGGTGCATGAGAGGTACCTCCGGTATTTGTTGTTGACTGCAACATATGACGAGTGACGCAGGTCGCACAAGTATCGGAGCGATGGAGAGCGTGTTCCATTAGTAACGATTCGGTAATGGACCGTGTGCGGCGGCTTGGACAGCCCGGGCCGTTCACCTCCCCGCCACCGACTACCATGGCCCATCATGAGCAGTGAGCGTTCGGCGATCATCCTGGCCGCTGGCCTGGGCACCCGCATGAAGTCCGCCAAACCCAAAGTCCTCCACGAGCTGCTGGGCCGCTCGCTGGTCGGCCACGTCCTCCGCAGCGTCAAGGCCATCGGCCCCGGACGCCAGATCGTGGTCATCGGCGCCGCCGCCGACCAGGTCCGCGCCCACCTCGCCGAGGTCGCCCCCGAGGCCGAGACGGTCTTCCAGGCGCAGCAGCTCGGCACCGGCCACGCCGTCCGCATGGCCGTCGAGGCCAACCCCGACCTCACCGGCACCGTCATCGTCGCCCTCGGCGACGCCCCCCTCCTGCGCGCCGACTCCTTCGCCGAACTCGTCGAGGTCCACGAGAAGACCGGCAACTCCGTCACCGTCCTCACCGCCGTCGTCGACGACCCCACCGGCCTGGGCCGGATCGTGCGCGACGGCGAGGGGAACGTGCTCCGCAACGTCGAGCACCGCGACGCCGACCCCTCCGAACTCGCCATCCGCGAGATCAACTCCGGCACCTTCGCCTTCGACGCCGACGTGCTCCGCGCCCAGCTCGCGCGGCTCGACTCCGCCAACGACCAGGGCGAGCTCTACCTCACCGACGTGATCGAACTCGCCCGCGAGGCCGGGCACGCCGTCGGCGCCGTCGTCGTCGACGACCCCACCGAGGTCCTCGGCTGCAACGACCGCGCCCAGCTCGCGCAGCTGCGCCGCATCCTCCAGGGCCGCATCAACACCGAGCTGATGAAGTCCGGCGTCACCATGGAGGACCCTGAGACCACCTGGATCGACGCCACCGCCAAGATCGCGCCGGACGTGCTCCTCCACCCCGGCGTCCAGCTCAAGGGCGCCACCGCCGTCGACTCCGGCGCCGAGATCGGCCCCGACACCACCCTCACCGACACCATCGTCGGCTCCGGCGCCGTCGTCGTCCGCAGCCACGCCCTCCAGGCCCACATCGGCGAAGGCGCCCACGTCGGCCCCTTCGCGCACCTGCGCCCGGCCTCCAAACTCGCCGAGAAGTCCAAGATCGGCGCGTTCGTCGAGACCAAGAACGTCGAACTCGGCGCGGGCGCCAAGGCCGCCCACCTCGCCTACCTCGGCGATGCGACCATCGGCGCCGACGCCAACATCGGCTGCGGCGTCATCGTCGCCAACTACGACGGTGTGCGCAAGCACCACACCGAGATCGGCGAAGGCGCCTTCATCGGCTGCGACTCCGTCCTGGTCGCCCCCGTCTCGGTCGGCGACGGCGCCTATGTCGGCGCCGGCTCCGTCATCGTCAAGGACGTCGAACCCGGCGACCTCGGCGTCGCCCGCGCCCGGCAGGCCGCGCTCACCGACTGGGTCGCCAGGAAGCGTCCCGGCACGGTCTCCGACAAAGCAGCAAAGCGAGCGAAAGGTGAGGCGGGAGTGTCCGAAGGGTGACGCGACACTAAACGCCCCGGTCCCCTCGCGCCCCCGGGCCTGGCAGGGGACACTGGAACCGTCAAAGGTTCAGGTGAGACGACCTATGGGGGAGCCCAATGGCGAGCATGTCCGCTGTCAACTCCAAGATGCTCATGCTGTTCTCCGGGCGCGCCTACCCGGAGCTGGCTGAGGAGATCGGCAAGCACCTAGGTGTCGCGCCGACTCCGATGAGCGCCTACTCGTTCGCGAACGGCGAACTGTTCGTGCGATACCAGGAGTCGGTCCGCGGCTGCGACGCCTTCGTCGTCCAGTCCATGCCCGCGCCGATCAACGAGTGGGTCATGGAGACCCTCATCATGATCGACGCGCTCAAGCGCGGCTCCGCCAAGCGCATCACCGTCGTGCTGCCCTTCTACCCGTACGCGCGCCAGGACAAGAAGCACCGCGGCCGCGAGCCCATCTCCGCGCGCCTCATGGCCGACCTGCTCAAGACCGCCGGCGCCGACCGCATCCTCACCGTCGACCTCCACACCGCCCAGATCCAGGGCTTCTTCGACGGCCCCGTCGACCACCTCTTCGCCATGGGCACCCTCGCGCGCTACGTCGAGGAGAAGTACGCCGACCGCCCGATGGCGATCGTCTCCCCCGACACCGGGCGCGTGCGCCTCGCCGAACGCTGGTCCGACCGCCTCGGCGGCTGCCCGATCGCGTTCGTGCACAAGACCCGCGACCCCCTCAAGCCCAACCAGGTCGTCGCGCACAAGGTCGTCGGCGACGTCGAAGGCCGCACCTGCCTGCTCATCGACGACATGATCGACACCGCCGGGACCATATGCTCCGCAGCGGAAATGCTCAAGCAGTCCGGCGTCGAGGACATCGTCATCGCCTCGACGCACGCGATCATGTCCGGTCCCGCCGTCGAGCGCCTCGCCGCCGCACCCGTCAGCGAAGTCATCGTCACCAACACGCTTCCGCTGCCGAAGGAAGCCGCCGACCTCGACAAGATCACCACCCTGTCGATCGCCCCGTTGGTCGCCAAGGCCATCTGGGAAGTCTTCAACGACGGCTCCGTCACCACGCTCTTCGGCGGCCTCTCCTAGGGCGGACGCTTGTCACATATCGATGCCCGTGTCAAGCCCGATCCGACGCGCGTAGTACTCTGGTGGGGTTGCCGACGGCGAGGGTGTCCTCCAGAGGGCGCCGTAATCGACGCAAAGGCGTAGGTCTTTTCAGGGCTGTTCTGCCCTTCTGAATGCCGACGTGAGCGTCGAGCGCCGCATGAAATGTTGCTAAAAAACAGGGGAGTATTTCCGTGTCCGAAGTTCGTATCAGCGCCGAGCCTCGCACTGACTTCGGGAAGGGCGGTGCCCGCCGTACGCGTCGGGCCGGGAAGGTTCCCGCGGTGGTCTACGGCCACGGCGAGAAGCCGAGCCACATCTCCCTTCCTGCGCTCGATCTCGCCGCCGCCATTCGCAAGGGCGGCGCGAACCAGCTCATCAGTGTCGAGGTCTCCGACGGCACCCGCGTGCTGGTCATCCCCAAGGACATCCAGCGCGACGCGATCCGCGACGACATCGTCCACGCCGACCTCCTGATCGTCCGCCGCGGCGAGACCATCACCACCGACATCCCGATCAACTACGTCGGTGAAGGCGAAAAGGGCGGCCTGGTCGTCCACGAGCTCAACACCCTGAGCGTCGAGGTCGACGCCACCGCCATCCCCGAATCGATCGAAGTGAGCATCGACGGCCTGGCCATCGGCTCGCAGCGCTACGTGCGCGACATCGTCGTCCCCGAGGGCATCGTCATCCTCTCCGACGGCGACCTCGTCGTCGCCTCCGTCAGCGAGCCCCGCGGCGAAGCCGACGCCGAAGCCACCGAGGCCGAAGCCGCCGAGTAAGACCGAGACCTTCATGACCGACACCCCGACGCTCGTGGCCGGCCTGGGCAACCCCGGGTCGAAGTACGCCGCGAACCGCCACAATGTCGGTTTCATGGTCGTCGACGCGTTGGCTCGACGCGTCGGCGGTCGTTTCGCTGTGGCCCGCAAGGCCCGCGCCGAAGTCTGCGAGGCCCGCCTGGGGGTAGGCGGGCCTCGCGTCATTCTCGTCAAGCCCATGACGTTCATGAACCTTTCGGGTGAATCCGTCGGGCCGCTCGCCCAGTACTTCGACGTCCCACCGGAATCGGTGATCGCCGTCCACGACGAGCTGGACATCCCCTTCGGGCAGGTGCGCATCAAGCGCGGCGGCGGCGAAGGCGGCCACAACGGCCTGCGCTCGATCTCGAAGGTGCTGGGCACCAAGGACTACGCCCGGGTGCGGTTCGGCATCGGCCGCCCGCCCGGACGCCAGGACGCGGCGGACTACGTCCTCAAGGACTTCGCCAAAGCCGAACGCCCCGAAGTGGACCTCAATATCGAACTCGCCGCCGACGCGGTCGAGGCGATCATCGAGAAGGGCTTCGTCATGGCCCAGAACATCGTCAACGCCCCTTCGTAACGGCGTTCAACTCTTCGCTAACGGCATTGCGCCGCAATCCGACTCGTCTGATCCGTAACCGTTCCCCCGGCAACGGACCGTCTCTCATGTACTCCGCTGCGTGACAAGGCCGTCACTCATCGTCCGTTCGATCGTTAGATCGGTTGTGACAGTGGTTGAGGCAGTGGTCAAGGCAGAGTCAGAGGCGCACATGGTCGGACCGTCAGCCCCCGAGCGGGGGCGCGTCTACTCCATCACTCCCCAAGGGACACGGCCGTACAGCGGGCCGCCCGCCTGGCAGCGCAAGTACTTCGCCGGGATCATCGGGTCGGACATCGCCGGCGGCCTCCTCGGTGCGGGCCTCGCCTTCCTGGCCCGCTTCGGCCATCTCGACCACCACAGCCGCGTCTACGCGCTCGCGCTCATCGCGCTGCCCGCGGTGTGGGTCGGCGTACTCGGCCTCTCGCGGGCCTTCGAGAAGCGGTACCTGTTCGTCGGCACCGAGGAGTACCAGCGGGTCGTGCACGCCGCGGTGGCGCTCACCGCCGCCGTCGCGATCCTCTCCTATGGACTCGAACTGCCGACTTCGCGCGTGTTCGTCCTCATCGCGATTCCCACGGCCGCATCCGTTTCCATCATCGCGCGTTTCGCGTGGCGCAAGTGGCTGCACCGGATGCGGCGCGGCGGGCGATGTATGAAGCGCGTGGTCCTGGTCGGCCACGAGTCCTCGGTGGCCGCGCTCATCGTGCAGCTGCGCCGCGAGCACTACCACGGGCTCAAGGTCGTCGCGGCCTGTCTGCCCACCGAGCGGCCCCAGGGTGCGTTGCTGGACTTCGACACTCGTGTGCGCGGCAGCTTCCACCGCATCGGCGAGGCCGTCGCGGCCGAGCGGGCCGACACGGTGATCGTCCTGTCCTGCCCCGAGATCGACGGCACCGCGCTGCGGCGCCTCGCCTGGAAGCTCGAACGCAGCGAGGTCGACCTCATCGTCGCCTCCGCGCTCGTCGACGTCGCGGGGGACCGCACCACGGTGCGTCCCGTCGACGGCCTGCCGATGCTCCACCTGGACCATGCCCGGCTCACCGGGGTGCGCCGCTTGGCGAAGGAGGCGGTCGACCGGGTCGGCGCCGCCGCGCTGCTGCTGGCTTTGTCGCCGCTGCTGCTCGGCGCGGCCTTCCTCATCCGGTGCACTTCGCAGGGTCCGGCGCTGTTCAAGCAGGAGCGGATCGGCAAGGACGGGCAGCCGTTCACGATCTGGAAGTTCCGCACCATGCACCAGGACGCCGAGCGGCGACTGGCGGCCATCTCGCACTTGAACGAGGGTGACGGGGTGCTGTTCAAGATGAAGGACGACCCGCGTATCACCGGTGTCGGCAAGTACTTGCGCCGCTTCTCGATCGACGAGTTCCCGCAGCTGGTCAACGTGCTGCGCGGCGACATGAGTCTGGTGGGGCCGAGGCCGCCGCTCGCGGTGGAGGTGGCCGCGTACGAGAGCGACATGCGCCGAAGGCTCGCCGTCAAGCCCGGCATGACGGGTCTGTGGCAGGTCTCGGGCCGCTCGGATCTGCCGTGGGAGGAGGCCGTGCGCCTCGACCTGCGGTACGTCGAGCACTGGAACCTGTCGCTCGACTTCGTGATCCTGCTGCGCACGGTGACGGCGATCCTGCGCCCGCACGGCGCGTACTAGGCGGGCTCCGGCCCCCGGGGTCGGGTGTGTCCGGTTCGGGGAACCCCCGAATCAACAATGCCGCGGGGGTATGACAACTCGCGGTCGCTCCGGCCCCCGAGGTCGGGTGTGGCGGGTGTGCGGCGCCCCCGAATCAACAATGGCTCTTGGGTCCGACAGTTCATTGCCAGCAGGAGGAAAATTGAACCCGCGAGTCGCTCCCATTTTGCGGGATCACCTGGCCCAACATTTGGACGCGGATGCGCCGCAGCGTAGACTGACCGGCATGCATGACGCCCCAGGCTCCGTCTCCGAGACCGGAGCCCCGACCGCCACGCCCGGCGCCGCCGAGGCCGCCGACGTGGCCTTCGCCGCCGAGCTCGCGACCGGCGCAGGGGAACTGCTGCTCAAACTTCGGGCCGAACTCGGCTTCGCCGACGCCCGCACCCTCAAGGACGCCGGAGACCGCAAAGCCGACGACTACCTGCTCGGACGCCTTGCCGCCGAGCGTCCCGGCGACGCCGTCCTCTCCGAGGAGGGCAAGGGCGAACAGGGCCGCATCGGCACCGTCCGCCTCGACGCCGACCGCGTCTGGATCATCGACCCGCTCGACGGCACCCGCGAATACGCCGAGGAAGGCCGCGAGGACTGGGCCGTGCACGTCGCCCTGTGGCAGCGGGGCCTCGGCCTCACCGCCGCGGCCGTCGCCCTCCCCGCGCAGGCTGTGACCTTGCGCACCGACCAGCGGTACGCGGTGCCTGCGGCACGGCCCGCCGCACCGCGGATCGCTGTGTCCCGCACCAGGCCTCCCGCCGAAGCCCGCGCCGCCGAAGCCGCCCTGCACGCCGAACTCGTCCCGATGGGCTCGGCCGGAGCGAAGGTCATGGCCGTCGTCGCCGGTACCGTGGACGCCTACGTGCATTCGGGCGGCCAGTTCGAGTGGGACTCCGCCGCACCCGTCGGGGTGGCCCTCGCCTCCGGCTGGCACGCCTCCCGGATCGACGGCAGCCCGCTGCGGTACAACAACTCCGACCCGTATCTGCCGGACCTGCTGGTCTGTCGCCCCGACCTGGCCGAGCCGCTGCTCGCCGCCGTCAACGGACCCTCGGCGACGCCTGCGAGCAGTAAATCCGCACAGTACTGAACCATCCGGCCCGAATCCGGGCCACGAGAACGAACCGCAACCCCGAACGGGGTCGAGCTGAGAGGAGCATTGCGCCGGTGAGCGACTACCGCATCAGTCATCTGGCCGCATTGGAGGCCGAGGCGATCTTCATCTTCCGTGAAGTCGCGGCCACCTGTCAGCGCCCCGTGCTCCTCTTCTCCGGCGGCAAGGACTCCATCGTCATGCTGCACCTGGCGCAGAAGGCCTTCGCGCCGGCGCCGGTACCGTTCCCGGTCATGCACGTCGACACGGGCCAGAACTTCGCGGAGGTCATCGACTACCGCGACCGCCGCGTGGCCGAGGCCGGGGTGCAGCTCATCGTCGCCTCCGTCCAGGACGCGATCGACCGCGGCATGGTCACCGAACCGCCGGACGGCACCCGCAACCGCATCCAGACGCCCGTGCTCCTGGAAGCGGCCGAGAAGTACCAGTTCGACGCCCTGTTCGGCGGGGCCCGCCGCGACGAGGAGAAGGCCCGCGCCAAGGAGCGCGTGTTCTCCTTCCGCGACGACTTCGGCCAGTGGGACCCCAAGAACCAGCGGCCCGAACTGTGGAACCTGTACAACGGCCGGGTCCACCCGGGCGAGCAGATCCGCGTGTTCCCGCTGTCGAACTGGACCGAGCTGGACGTGTGGCGCTACATCGGCGCCGAGGACATCCCACTGCCGGAGGTGTACTTCTCCGCCGAGCGCGAGGTCGTCGACCGCGGCGGCATGCTCTACGCCGTCAACGAGTTCATCAAGGTCCGCGAGGGCGAGGAGATCTTCACCGAGAAGGTCCGCTACCGCACCGTCGGCGACGCGAACCTGACCGCCGGGGTGCGCTCGTCCGCGACGACGATCGACGAGATCATCGCCGAGGTCGAGGTCTCCCGCATCACCGAGCGCGGGGCGACCCGCGGCGACGACCGGACCTCCGAAGCCGCGATGGAAGACCGGAAACGGGAAGGCTACTTCTAATGACGGACACCTTGACCCTCCGCGAGGACACGCACGAGCTGCTGCGCTTCGCCACGGCCGGTTCGGTGGACGACGGCAAGTCGACGCTCATCGGGCGCCTCCTGTTCGACTCGAAGGCGCTCTTCGACGACCAGTGGGACGCCGTCGAGGCGGTCTCGGCCGGTCGCGGCGACGAGTACACCGACCTGGCGCTGCTGACCGACGGCCTGCGCTCGGAGCGCGAGCAGGGCATCACGATCGACGTCGCGTACCGGTACTTCTCCACGCCCGAGCGCAAGTTCATCATCGCGGACACGCCCGGGCACATCCAGTACACGCGCAACATGGTCACCGGCGCCTCGACCGCCGACCTGGCCCTGATCCTCGTGGACGCCCGCAAGGGCCTGGTCGAGCAGTCGCGGCGGCACGCGTTCCTGTGCTCGCTGCTGCGGGTGCCGCACATGGTCCTGTGCGTCAACAAGATGGACCTGGTCGACTACGACGAGGCGGTCTACAAGAAGATCGAGAACGAGTTCTCCGCGTTCGCGACCAAGCTCGAAGTCCCCGACCTGACCGTCATCCCGGTCTCGGCGCTCAAGGGCGACAACGTCGTCAACCGCTCCGAGAACATGCCGTGGTTCCAGGGCCCGAGCCTGCTCCACCACTTGGAGAAGGTCCACATCGCCTCGGACCGCAACCTCGTGGACGTGCGCTTCCCGGTCCAGCACGTGATCCGGCCGCACTCGGGCGACCACCACGACTACCGCGGCTACGCGGGCCAGGTCGCCTCGGGCGTCATGAAGCCCGGCGACGAGGTCACGGTGCTGCCCAGCGGCTTCACCTCGCGCATCGCCTCGATCGAGACGGCCGACGGCCCCATCGAGGAGGCCTTCCCGCCCTTGAGCGTGACGGTGCGCCTGGAGGACGAACTGGACGTCTCCCGCGGCGACATGCTCTGCCGCCCGGGGAACCAGCCGCGCGTCTCGCAGGACATCGAGGCGATGGTCTGCTGGATGGACGAGGCGCGGCCGCTGCGGGTGCGCGGCAAGTACGCCGTCAAGCACACCACCGCCGATGTCCGCGCGATCGTCAAGGACGTCCAGTACCAGCTGGACATCAACACGCTCCACCGCGATGAGACGGCGACCGAGCTGCGGCTCAACGAGATCGGCCGCGTCACCCTCCGCACGACCAAGCCGCTCCTGTGCGACGACTACCGCCGCAACCGCGCCACCGGAGGCTTCATCATCATCGACGAAGCCGACAACCGGACTGTGGGCGCCGGCATCATCGTCTAAGCGCAGCAAAGGATTCGGGCCCGGCCGCTCTGCGGTCGGGCCCGAATCCGTTGTCCGCCTGGGTGACAGACGTCTCGTAGGCGCGGTTTCATGTCGGAGTGTCGAAACGCGAATCATGCGGTGAGCTCCAATACCGTTTCATGTCATGGTCACCCATCCGCATGAAATCCCCATCCGGCTGTTCCAAGACCGACCCGAACTCGCGGCCGAACTGTTGGTCAAGACCGTCGGCGCCACGATCCCGCCCTACCGCATCGCACGCTCCGAGTCGGAGGCGCTGACCAACTGCGATCCGCTGGAACTGAACTGCGACAACGCCACGGTGTTCCGTGACGGTTTCGGCAACCCAGTCTATGCCGTCATCACCGAGATCCAGCGCAGCGAAGACAAGGACAAGTGGTACAGCTGGCCGATGTACCTCACCATCCTGCGGGCCCGCCTCAGATGCCAGGTGCGGCTACTGGTCATCTGCACCGATGAGGCGACCGCAACCTGGGCGAAGCAGCTGATCCGGATCGGGCCGCCGGAGTTCATCCTGCGCCCCGATGTGATCGGGCCGGGGGACTTGGTGCGGCTCGTCGATGAGCACGACCCGAGGGAAGCAGTCGAACTGCTCATCCTCGCCGCGGCCACCCACGACAAAGGCCCGCAGACCAAAGCCATCGCCCACGATCTCGGGCGGCGGCTCAACGAGCTTTCCGAGCCCGAGCGCAGAAAGTATGCTGGATGGGCATGGCAACTTCTTCCGAACGCAGCATGTGAAATTCTGGAGGGTTATATGAGCATGACGTACCAGGAGTACCGGGACAGCCCGGCCGGTCAGCTCGAACTGAGAGGCGAAGGCAAGGCGCTGGTGAAGCTGCTGGAGCTGCGCGGCATCCGGGTCACCGAAGCCGCCAGGGACCGGATCGAGGCCTGCACAGACGGCGATGAGCTCGATCGCTGGTTCGCTCGCGCGATCAACACCTCCAGCCTCGACGAGATCTTCGACTGACTCGGCTGAGTCACATGCCTATGACGGACCAGGAGTACCAGGAGTATCTGGAGAGCCCTGCTGGTCAGCGGGCTTACAACCGCGGCGTAGCCCTCGGCTACGCCGATTCGATACTCAAGCTGTTGCAGCACCGCGAGATTGAGGTTTCGGAAGCCGCTCGCGAGCGGATTATGGCTTGTACCGGCCGTGAGCAGGGTCGGCCTTGGTTTCGCCGGGCCTACACTGCGGCCAGCGTGGACGAGATTTTCGATTGACGCGGCGCGAGCCGCAAAGCTTCCGAGGGCCCAAAACGCGTAGCGTTTTGGGCCCTCGGAAGCTTTGCGGGCCTAGGGGTTGATCCAGTTGCCGATCGTGATGAGGCTTGCTGCTGACGCGCCGAGTACTGCGATCGCCACTACTGCTGCGGCAAGGAGCCTGAGCGGGGTCTGGGTCCAGTCCGGGCCCATCTGGCGGCGCATCGCCGGCATCGAGCCGGTGCCCGGTTCGGGCTGCGGCGCCTGGACCGCCGGCGGCATCTCCTCTTCCTTCGGGCGCATGAAGGCCGCAGTGGGGAGGAGCTGGGTGTCGCCGGTGTCGGCGCCGTTCAGGCGGACGTGGTCGACCTGGACGCTGACGGCCCCGACCGTGCCGCGCAGGCCGTCCCCGACCCGCGCGAACTGCGTCGTGTCGTCAGGCCTCGGGTTTGGATGCGGCTCTTCGAAACGGGGCGCCGATCCTTCGCGGCCCACGCGCGGTATCGCCCATTCGACGCTGTGCGGTTCGGAGTACTGGGGCGCTGCGGCGCCGCCCGGTTCGGCGTACTGGCGGGGCGCCGAGCCCTCGGTGCGGCGCGGCTCCGAGGTCTCCCAGCTGTAGCGGTACCGCGAGCGCGACTCCTGCTGGGGCGGTTCGGCGACCGTGTCCACCTGGACGGTGCGCAGCTCGTCGGTGCGGTGCCCGTTCCCGACTCGGGGGAGTTCCCCGGTGGTCGGATGCGACGGGTCGCCGTAGCGCGGTCCCCAGTTCTCGTGGCTCACGGCCGGTTCCCTACTCCTGGACGGCGGACAGGATGTTGTCGAGGTGGCCTTGGAGGTTCTCGATGTCGGCCTGCTGCACGGTGATCGTGCGCTGGGCCGCGTCCACGATCAGGTCGTTGTCGCTGAGGTCGAGGACGAGCTTGGCCATGTCGACGCCGCCGATGTGGTGGTCGATCATCAGGTTCGCGAACATGATGTCCGCGTCGGTCCCGGTGAGCGTCTTGAACTCGGCCATCTGCTCATCGGTGGCCATGCCGGGCATGAGGCCGCCCGCGGACTCGCTGTCGTGGGCGTGCTCTTCGCCCGCCCACGCCATCGGCTCGCCGGTGGAGAGCCGCACGTCCCAGTCCCGCAGCCACGAGCGGTACATGCCGATCTCGGCGCTCTGGGACGTGGCGATGTCGTACGCGATCGCCGTCATCGCCAGGTCCGAGCCGTTCTGCCACTCGTACATGGCCATCTCGACGGCCTGCTGGTGGTGCGTCTGCATGTCCCGCGCGAACCCGGCCTCGACCGAGTCGTCGCCGGGAGCGGCCGTGCCGGCCACGTAGCCGATCGCGGCACCCGCGGCGAGCATGAGCACCGCGCTGATCGCGATCAGCAGTGCGGGCCTGCGCCACAAGCGGCTCATCTGTCGTCCTCTCCTGGCGGGCGCTCCCCGAAGCGCCCGCATCTCACCTATGACTAACGATCGCGACCCCGAAAGGTTCGCGTCCGTCAGCCGGTGGCGGCCGCGTCGGCGATCGTGGTGGCCACGCCGCCGGTGCAGGTCGCGTTCGCTTCGGCCGTGTTGTCGGCGTTCTGGATGTAGAAGTCCAGGAACTCGTCGATCTTCGGGTCGTTGATGTCCTTGGTCTGGTACTGCACGCCCCAGGCCTGGATCGAGACCGCCACGCCGAGATCCTGGTACGGGCTCATCAGCGTGTAGTCGCGGCCCTCGATCTTGGAGGCCAGGGTGCTCACGCCCTCGCCGTCGACCAGCGCGGCGTCGTAGGTCAGCCACACCGCCCCGTGCTCCAGGGAGTGGACGGCGTTGCCGTCGAGGATCGGCGCGTCGTAGACCGAGCCGGTGCACGTCTGCCACTGGGAGAGGTGGTTGCCGCCCGCGGGCGGGCTGATCTCGTACTCGGGGACGGCGGTGGGGTCCTCGCTGTCCACGTGGGTCTGCTGCACGACCCAGGGGTTGTCCAGGTCGTCCTCGGTGATCTCGCCGTCGCTGATGGCCGCTTTGGCCTCGGTGACGTTCGCGTAGTCGCCGTAGAAGTCGGTGATGCCCTCCGGCGGCTGGCTGCGGTCCCAGACGACGAACATCGCGGCCGCGATCAGGCCGAGTGCCACGACGCCGACGCCGGTGAACGTCCAGATCATGCCCCACGGCTTGGGCTGCTTCACCTGGACGGCGCGGCCTTTGCGGGCGGGGGCGGTCGTCGCGGAAGACTTGCCGGCGGGCTTGCGGTCCTTGCGAGCGGACGAGGCGGCCTTGGTGGACTTGGCCTCGGGCTTTTTGGCCTCGGACTTGGCGTCCTCGGTCTGCTTGCCTTCGGTCTTCACGTCCTCCGGCTTGTCGTCGCTCTTGACTGCGCCTTTCCCAGAGCCTTTGCCGGCGCTCTTGGAGGCGGTTTGCTTCTTGGATGCCATTCGCGGGGAAGCCTTATTCGTCGACGTCGGGATGAGTCGGAGCGGAGCCGGGGAGGGCCCGGTGTGATTTCCGCTCGCGTACGACACCTTACCCGGTCGCAACGCGACGATTCCTTAGAGAGTTCGCACCTGCGCCGTTGCACGACTTGAGCGCCCCGGCTACCCGGCGGTGGCCGTGTTCCCGCCCGAGCAGGTCGCCATGGACTCGGGGTTGTACCGCTCGTTGAGGATGTAGGTGTCCAGGTAGTCCTCGATGACCGGGTCGGCCGGGTCCTCGGTCTGGTACCGGTTGCCCCAGGACTGGAGCGAGATCGCCACGCCCTGCCCCGGGTACGGGCTCATCAGGCTGTAGTCGCGGGTGCCGATGAGCAGCGCCAGCGCGTCGACGTGGGCCTGGTCGACCAGCTCGGGGTCGTAGGTCAGCCACACCGCGCCGTGCTCCATCGAGTGGACCGCGTTGCCCTCGACCAGCGGCGCGTCGTAGACCGAGCCGTTGCACGTCTGCCACACGCTCAGGTGGTTCCCGCCCGCCGGGGGCGACAGCTCGTAGACCGGGTTCGTCCCGTCCCAGCCCATCGCCGCGTCCACGTGGTCCTGCTGGGCCACCCACGGGAACTCCAGCTCCTCGGCCGTGACCTCGCCCGCCTGGATCGCGGCCGTGACGGTGACGAAGTCGCCGTACTCGCCGTAGAAGTTCTCGACGCCCTCGAGGTCGCCGGGCGCGGCCGCGGCCTGCGTCGTCTGCTCCTCGGCCGCCTCCCCGTCCCCGGCGGCGTCCGTCCCTCCGGAGGTGCAGCCCGCGAGCGCGGCGAGCGCGAACATCGGGGCGAGAGCGGTCCAGCGGTGGCGAAGCGGGCGCATGTTCGGGGCCTTCCGTCGAGGTTGCTCCCGACAACCTACCCACCGGGCGCAGTTGCGCTTCGCAAGCATCGGCGTGGCTGGCCACAACGGTGTTTATCACTCGCAGGCGTCTGCGGCGGGAGTCTACGATTACCGGGTGACTCCTGAGACGCTCGCAGAGAAAGTGCTGTCCGCTACGCGCGCCGCCTTCGAGGCCCTCGGCCTCGACACCGCCGTGCTGCCCGCCGTTACGGCGGTAGAGCGACCCAGGGACCCCAAGCACGGCGACTACGCCTCGAACATCGCGCTGCAGACGGCGAAGAAGGCCGGCGCGAACCCGCGGGCGCTCGCCGAGAAGATCGCCGAGAACCTCGCCGGTGTCGACGGCGTCGCGAAGGTCGAACTCGCCGGACCGGGCTTCCTCAACATCACGCTGGACGCGGCCGCCGCGGGCGAGATCGCCGGGAAGATCGTCGCGGCCGGATCCGCGTACGGCGACAACGAGTCCATGGCCGGGCACCACATCAACCTGGAGTTCGTCTCCGCGAACCCGACCGGTCCCGTCCATGTGGGCGGCACCCGCTGGGCCGCCGTCGGCGACGCCCTGTCCCGGGTCATGCGCGCCTCGGGCGCGAAGGTCACCTCCGAGTACTACTTCAACGACGCGGGCGTGCAGGTCAGCAACTTCGCCGCCTCGCTGCTCGCCAGCGTCAAGGGCGAGCCGACCCCCGAGAACGGCTACAGCGGCGACTACATCGGCGACATCGCCCAGCGGGTGCTCCAGGAGCGCCCCGACGCGCTCGAAGCGGCCGACCCGAGGGAAGTGTTCCGGGAGGTCGGCGTCGAGCTGATGTTCGCCGAGATCAAGAACGACCTCGACAACTTCGGCACCCACTTCGACGTGTACTTCAACGAGAAGGACCTCCACGACAAGGGCGAGCTCGACGCCGCCGTGGCGCGGCTCGACAAGCAGGGCCACATCTTCGAGTCCGAAGGCGCGGTCTTCCTGCGCACCACCACCTTCGGCGACGACAAGGACCGGGCGCTCAAGAAGTCGAACGGCGAATGGACCTACTTCGCGGCCGACTGCGCCTACTACCTCGACAAGCGCGAGCGCGGTTTCGAGAAGCTCGTGCTCATGCTCGGGGCCGACCACCACGGTTACATCGGCCGTATGCAGGCCATGAGCCGGGCCTTCGGCGATGCGGCGGGCACGCTCGAAATCCTCATCGGGCAGATGGTGAACCTGCTGAAGGACGGCCAGCCCGTCCGCATGGCCAAGCGGCACGGGAACGTCATCACCCTCAACGACATCGTCGAGGCCATCGGCGTCGACGCCGCCCGGTACGTGCTCGCGCGCTACTCCTCGGACTCGACGATCGACATCGACATCGACCTGTGGACCAAGCACGGCAGCGACAACCCGGTCTACTACGTGCAGTACGCGCACGCCCGGACCTCCGGGGTCCTGCGCAACGCCGCCGAGCGCGGCGTCGAGAAGGGCGAGTCCTACGACGCGTCGCTCTTGAGCCATGCCCGCGAGTCGGACCTGCTCAAGGCCCTCGCCGAGTTCCCGGCCGTCGTCGCGACCGCGGCCGAGCTGCGCGAGCCGCACCGCGTCGCCCGCTACGCCGAAGAGCTGGCCGCCGCCTACCACCGGTTCCAGCACGACTGCCGCGTCCTGCCGTTCCCCGACGAGGCGACCACCCCGGTCAACCAGGCCCGCCTGTGGCTGGTCGACGCGACCCGCGTCGTGCTCGCCAACGCGCTCGGCCTGCTCGGCGTCTCCGCCCCGGAGCGGATGTAATGCGGACCCACGAAGCCGGTGCACTGCACGGCGACTTCTCCGCGTTGAGCCCTGCCTGGCTGGGCGTTCCTGACGACGTCAACGCCCTGCTCCCGCAGCTGTGGGCGTCCAACGTCGAACGTGCCGACACCGGCGCGCTCCACCTCGGCGGCCTCTCGGTCGAGAAACTCGCCGCCGAGTTCGGCACGCCCGCCTACATCCTCGACGAGGACGACTTCCGCGCCCGCTGCCGCGCCTGGACCGAGGCCTTCGAAGGCGCCGACGTCTTCTACGCCTCCAAGGCCTTCTGCTCCAAGGCCGTGCTCCGCGCCGCCGCGGAAGAGGGCCTGTTCGTGGACGTCTGCACCGCGGGCGAACTCGCCGTCGCCCTCGCCGCCGGGCTCGACCCCGCCCGCCTGGGCCTGCACGGCAACAACAAGTCCCTCGCCGAACTCCACCAGGCCATCGAGCTCGGCGTGGGCCGCATCGTCGCCGACTCCTTCACCGAGATCGAGCGCCTCAACACCATCGCCGGGGAACTCGGCAAGCGCCCGAACGTGATGGTCCGCGTCAACGTCGGCGTCGAGGCCCACACCCACGAGTTCATCGCCACCGCCCACGAGGACCAGAAGTTCGGCTTCTCCCTCGCCGGAGGCGACGCCTACGAGGCCGCCCGCCGCGTCCTCGCCGCCGAGCACCTCGAACTCGTGGGCCTCCACTCCCACATCGGCTCCCAGATCTTCGACACCGCCGCGTTCGAGATCTCCGCCGCCCGCGTCGTCCGCCTCCACGCCAAGCTCCAGACCGACCACGACGTGGCCCTCCCCGAGCTCGACCTCGGCGGCGGCTTCGGCATGGCCTACACGACCCAGGACGACCCGCAGTCGCCCGCCGTGATCGCCGCGGCCCTGCGCGGCATCGTCGACGAGGAGTGCGCGGCCGCTGGGATCGACGTCCCGCGCCTGTCCTTCGAGCCCGGCCGCGCCCTCATCGGCCCGGCCGTGTTCACCCTCTACGAGGTGGGCACCGTCAAGCCCGTCGAACTGTCACTGGGCGCCTCGCGCCTGTACGTGTCGGTCGACGGCGGCATCAGCGACAACATCCGCACCGCGCTCTACGACGCGACCTACTCCGCGACGCTCGCCTCGCGTTCGTCCACTGCGACGCCCGCGCTGGCCCGAGTAGTGGGAAAGCATTGCGAATCCGGCGACATTGTTGTTAAAGATGAGTTCCTGCCGGCCGACATCGCGCCGGGGGACCTGATCGCGGTCCCTGGAACCGGCGCGTACTGCCGCTCCATGGGCTCCAATTACAACCACGTGCCGCGCCCGCCGGTCGTCGCGGTCCGCGGCGGCGAGGCCCGCGTGATCCTGGCCCGCGAGACGGTCGACGATCTACTTCGACTCGATCTGGGCTGATCGAACGGCGCTGCGGCGACGATGCGGCTAGACACCCACAAGGAAGAGGGACACCAGCGATGAAACTCGCGCTTCTCGGATGCGGCACCGTCGGCAGTGAAGTCGTGCGCCTCATGCGAACGCGCGGGGAGGAGCTGGCGGCCCGGGTGGGTGAACCCGTCGAGATCGTCGGCATCGCCGTGCGCCGCATCGACCGCGACCGCTCGCACCTGCCCGTGGACAAGTCCCTGTTCACCACCGACGCGCTCGGCCTGGTCAAGCGCGAGGACGTGGACATCGTCGTGGAGGTCGCCGGGGGCATCGAGCCCGCCCGCACCTGGATCATGACCGCGCTCGGTTCGGGCAAGTCGGTCGTGACCGCGAACAAGGCCCTGCTCGCCGAGGACGGCCCGACCCTTGCCGCCGCCGCGAAGGCCGGGAAGGCGGACCTGTACTACGAGGCCGCCGCCGCCGCGGCGATCCCGCTCATGCGCCCGCTGCGCGAGTCGCTCCACGGCGACACCATCAACCGGGTGCTCGGCATCGTCAACGGCACCACCAACTACATCCTCACCAAGATGTCGCAGACGGGCGCGTCTTTCGAGGAGGCGCTCTCCGAGGCGACCGAACTCGGCTACGCCGAGGCCGACCCCTCCGCCGACGTCGACAACTACGACGCCGCCGCCAAGGCCGCGCTCATCGCCTCGCTCGCCTTCCACACGCACGTGGACATCAAGGACGTCTACCGCGCGCCGCTGCGTGACGGGACCTCGTCCACCGGCGAGTGGACGCGGGGCGTCAGCGCCGCCGACATCGCCTCCGCCGCCGCTGAGGGCCGCGTCGTCAAACCGCTGTGCATCGCCACCCGCGAGGCCGACGGCGTGTCCGTGCGCGTCCACCCGGCGATGATCCCCTCGACGCACCCGCTCGCGAACGTCCACGACGCCTACAACGCCGTGTTCGTCGAGGCCGAGTCCGCCGGGCGCCTCATGTTCTACGGTGCGGGAGCCGGCGGCACCGAGACCGCCTCCGCCGTGCTCGGCGATATCGTGGCCGTGGCGCGCAACAAGCGCGGCGGGATCACCGCCTTCCCGCCCGAGGCCGCCTACCAGGACCTGCCGGTGAAACCCATCGGCGAGGCCCGCACCCGCTACCACGTCAGCCTCGACGTCGTCGACGAGCCCGGCGTGCTCGCCCGCGTGGCGGCCACCTTCGCCCACCACGGCGTCAGCCTCGCCACGGTCCACCAGTCCGGTCGGGACGACGACGCCCAGCTCGTGGTCGTCACCCACACGGCCGCCGACAAGCAGCTGTCGGACACCGTGAAGGAACTGACGCAACTGACCTCGGTGCACCAGGTCACCAGTCTCATGCGCGTCGAAGGAGAATAGGGCGAGATGGCCCCCGAGAACACAGCCTCCAGAAGCACCGCCCCGAGCCCGATGCGCCCGGGGTGGCGCGGCCTCATCGAGGAATTCCGCGACCGGCTCCCGGTCACCGACGCCACCCCGGTGATCACGCTTCAAGAGGGCGGCACGCCCCTGCTGCCCGCCCCCGTCCTGTCGGCGAAGACCGGCTGCGACGTCTACCTCAAGGTCGAGGGCCTGAACCCGACCGGCTCCTTCAAGGACCGCGGCATGACGCTCGCGGTCTCCAAGGCCGTCGAGGACGGTTCGAAGGCCGTCATCTGCGCCTCCACCGGCAACACCTCCGCTTCGGCCGCGGCCTACGCCGCGCGTGCCGGGATCACCTGCGCGGTGCTCATCCCGGCCGGGAAGATCGCCCTCGGCAAGCTCGCCCAGGCGCTCGTCCACGGCGCGAAGGTCCTCCAGGTCGACGGCAACTTCGACGACTGCCTCGGCATCGCCGACAAGCTCGCCATCGAGTACCCGGTGACCCTCGTCAACCACCTGAACTACAACCGCATCCTCGGGCAGAAGACCGCCGCGTACGAGATCACGCAGGTCCTCGGCGACGCCCCGGACATCCACTGCCTCCCGGTCGGCAACGCGGGCAACATCACCGCCTACTGGCTCGGGTACAACGAGGACCACGCCGCGGGCGCGATCACGAAGCTGCCGCGGATGCTCGGCGTCCAGGCCGCGGGCTCGGCCCCGATCGTGGACGGCCGGGTCGTGGAGCACCCGCAGACCATCGCCACCGCGATCCGCATCGGCAACCCCGCGTCCTGGACCAAGGCCCTGGACGCGAAGAAGGAGTCGAACGGCGACATCATCGCCGCCACCGACCGCGAGATCCACGCCGCCTACATGCTGCTGGCCCGCTCCGAAGGCGTCTTCGTGGAGCTCGCCTCCGCCGCCTCCGTCGCGGGGCTGCTCAAGCAGTCCGCGGCCGGTTGGGTCGAGAAGGGACAGACGATCGTCTGCACCGTCACCGGCAACGGCCTGAAGGACCCCGACTGGGCCGTCTCGACCGCCCCGCAGCCGCACACCGTCCCCGTCGACGTGATCAAGACCGCCACCGCGTTGGGGCTGTGATGGGGAGCGAAGCGACCACCGGTTCGGGTGGCGGCCAGCGACGGGTGGGCCGGTAGTTTGGCCGCCTTTATGACCGGCCCGCGGGCGACCGTCCGCGTCCCGGCTACCTCCGCGAACCTCGGCCCCGGCTTCGACTCGCTCGGCCTCGCCCTCGACCTGTGCGACGAGGTCACGGCCGAGGCCACCAGCGGCACCGCCGTCACCGTCGAGGTCCAGGGCGAAGGCGAGGGCACCGTCGCCCTCGACGAGCGCCACCTCGTCGCCGCCACGATGCTGCGCACCTTCAAGCACCTCGACCTCACGGCACCGGGCCTGAAGATCAAGTGCCGCAACAGGATTCCGCACGCCCGCGGCCTCGGCTCCTCTTCCGCCGCGATCGTGGCCGGGATCATGCTGGCCGACGCCCTCGCGGGCGCCGGCATGACCCGCACCGAGAAGCTGAAGCTCGCCAGCGCGATCGAGGGCCACCCCGACAACGTGGCCCCGTGCCTGCTCGGCGGCTTCACCATCGCCTACGCCACAGAGGACGGTGCGAAGGCGATCGGCCTGGACCCGTCGCCGCGCGTGCACCCCTGGGTGTTCGTGCCGCAGACCAAGGGCCTGACGGCGGTCGCCCGCGCGGCCCTGCCCGAGAAGGTCCCGCACGGCGACGCCGTCTTCAACCTGTCGCGCGCCGCACTGCTGGTGGCGGCGATCTCGCACCATCCCTCGCGGCTCTTCGAGGCCACCGACGACCGCCTCCACCAGTCGTACCGGGCCAAGGGAATGCCGGAGAGCACGCATCTGTTGAGAGAGTTGCGTTCCGCCGGGGTCGCCGCGGCGATCTCCGGTGCGGGGCCGACCGTCCTCGCGCTCACCGTCGACGACAAAGGCGTCCCCGAAGCCCCGCAGGGCTTCGCGGTGATGCGTTTGGACGTGGCTGACGGCGCGGCTCAGGTGGCGACCTCCCCGAACGAGTGATCCTCGGGTCCGTTGTTGTCAATGGGAAGAGTGCGCTACTATTCCAACTAGACGACCACCCGGTGTCGTGACTGCTCGAAGCCTTGCTTATGCTTGTAGTCACAACAGCTGCGGCGCATCCAGCGCACGCCTGATCTCTTGTTTGGGTCATCACCCTCAACCATGGATTTGTGACTTTGCGTAGCTCCAGCGTGACTTGGGCCAGTTTCGACGAAGGAACAGCCTCTGTCCGCATTTGGACCCAAGCCTCAGGCTCGGACCGGATCGCAATGGAGTTGACCGCAACCAGCGAGGATCGTCACCAGCGGGGAACGGGACCACGAGTGTCACCGTCCACCGTCATTCATCGCGAGCTGGTCGGTCGCAGACCCAGAGGCGTCGCCTCGATCAGGACCGTCTGCTCAGCGGACAGCCCAGGGGTGTTGCACCCAGTGTCAACCGTCGCTTTCAATCCGCCTTGGCCACACAGTGTCCAAGGGCGGCAAAAGCGATGGCGGGACGCAGACCAGAACATCGGCATTGCGGCTATTTGAAAGACGCGGAAACTCCTCGAATTCGCTTCGAAGTTCCGCCAGGGAAGGAATCCATTGAGCGACACCACCGGCACGACGTCGGACCGGATAAGCGATGCGGCGTCGGATTCGGGAGAACTCCCGGAGGCCAAGAAGCGCCGTCGGGCAGGAACCGGTCTGGCTTCTATGCTGATGCCCGAGCTCCAGCAGATGGCGCAATCGCTCGGCATCACCGGCGTTGGCCGGATGCGCAAGAGTGAATTGATCGCAGCCATCCAGGAGCGGCAGGATGCGGGCTCCCAGCCCGGCGGTGCCCGCGCAGAACAGGAGGCCCCGCCAGTGCCTGACTCTGACCACACGCCGATCGAAGAGGCTCCGTCGACCAACATCGACGCGAACGAGCCCAGCGACAACGGCTCCGAGAGCGCAGAAGCCAAGGGCGGCACCGCCGTCCGTCGGGCCACGCGCCCGGCAGGCCCGCCGCAGCCGCGTCGCCAGCAGCGCCAGCACGCCGAGGCCGACGACCGGCAGACCGAATCGGTCGAGTCCGAAGCCAAGGCGTCCGCCTCGGCTCGCGGGTTCGACGACTCGACGTTCGAGTCCGATGAGGACCGTCCGCGTCGTCGCCGCGTCCGCGAAGGCGGACGTGAGAACAGCCGTGAGAACGGCCGCGAAGGCAACCGTGAGAACGCCCGTGAAGGCGGACGTGACGGCAACCGCGAGAACGGCCGCGAGAGCAGCCGCGAAGGCGGCCGCGACAACAACGGACGCGACAACGGCCGCCCCGAGCGCGCCGAGCAGTCCGAGGTCCGCGCCGAGCGTCGCAACGACGACGAAGGCTACGACGACCGCGGCCCGCAGGGCGACAACGACGGCCGGCGCCGCAAGCGCCGTGACCGTTCCGACCGCCGCCAGCGCGGCGGCCGCGACGAGACCGAGCAGCGCGGCAGCGGCGGCGGTGAGCGCAGCGTCCCGAGCGACGAGCAGCTCGTCCCCGTGGCTGGGATCCTCGACATCCTCGACAACTACGCGTTCATCCGCACCACCGGCTACCTCGCCGGGCCCGACGACGTCTACGTCTCGATGTCGCAGGTCCGCAAGTACCGGCTGCGGCGCGGCGACGCCATCACCGGCGCCGTCAAGCCCAGCCGCGGTGCGGCCGCCGAGGAGCCGAACGGCCAGGGCGGCGGCAAGCAGCAGCAACAGCAGCGCCGCGAGAAGTACAACCCGCTCGTGCGCTTGGACACCGTCAACGGCATGAACCCCGAGGACGCCAAGAAGCGCGACGAGTTCTACAAACTCACGCCGCTGTACCCGCAGGAGCGACTGCGTCTGGAGACCGAGCCGAACGCGCTCACCACGAGGGTCATAGACCTCGTGGCGCCGATCGGCAAGGGCCAGCGGGCCCTCATCGTCTCGCCCCCGAAGGCGGGCAAGACGATGGTGCTCCAGGCGATCGCGAACGCGATCACCACGAACAACCCCGAGTGCCACCTCATGGTGGTCCTCGCGGACGAGCGGCCCGAAGAGGTCACCGACATGCAGCGTTCGGTGAAGGGCGAGGTCATCGCCTCGACCTTCGACCGACCGCCGTCGGACCACACCACCGTCGCCGAACTCGCGATCGAGCGCGCCAAGCGCCTGGTCGAGCTCGGCCACGACGTGGTCGTGCTGCTCGACTCGATCACCCGACTGGGCCGCGCGTACAACAACTCGTCGCCCGCCTCGGGACGCATCCTGTCCGGTGGCATCGACTCGACCGCGCTGTACCCGCCCAAGCGCTTCCTGGGCGCGGCGCGGAACATCGAGTTCGGCGGCTCGCTCACGATCATCGCCACGGCGCTGGTCGAGACCGGCTCCATGGGCGACACGGTGATCTTCGAAGAGTTCAAGGGCACGGGTAACGCCGAGCTCAAGCTCGACCGCAAGATCGCCGAGAAGCGCACGTACCCGGCCATCGACGTGCACCAGTCGAGCACCCGCAAGGACGAGCTCATGATGAGCGCGGAGGAGCAGGCGGTCATGCTGAAGCTCCGCCGCGTCCTGTCTTCGCTGGACCCGCAGCAGGCGATCGACCTGCTCATCGACCGGTTGAAGAAGACGCAGACGAACGCCGAGTTCCTGATGTCCATCGTCAAGAACACGCCGGGCGAATAGCAGTGAAGTGTGAGGCCGCTCCGGTTGAGAGCGGCCTCACGCCTTACCATTGGATGCTGGTGCGCAGGTCGCGCACCCACTAAGAGCCCCTTCGAGGGCCCGACGCGGTACCGGTTCACGGCTGTGCGAACAGCCGACCCGGCGACCGAAGAGAAAGGGAAGTCATGAAAGACGGGATCCACCCTGAGTACGTCGTCACCGAGGTGACCTGTTCCTGCGGGAACGCGTTCACCACCCGTTCGACGGTGGCCAGTGGCAAGATCCAGGCTGCGACCTGCAACAAGTGCCACCCGTTCTACACCGGCAAGCAGCGCATCCTCGACACCGGCGGTCGTGTGGCCAAGTTCAAGGCCCGCTACGCCAAGACCCAGGAGAAGGCCGCCCAGGCCGGTAAGTAGCTGCCCTGGCGAGCTTGCGAGCCGTGAATCAGCTCTGCCGCGCAGCGCTCGTGTCGATTGACGCGGGCGCTGCGTTTTTTCGTCTTTCCTTCCGATGTGCCGCCTTCCGATGCGCTGCTTTCTAGGACCCTCCTTCTTAAGGACACGAGATGACGACCGCCGCCGAGAACCGCCTGGACTCACTGCTCGCCGAATACCGCGACCTCGAGGCCCAGATGGGCGACCCCGCCCTGCACGCCGACCAGGCCCAGGCCCGGCGGGTCGGCCGCCGCTACGCGGAGCTGTCCCCGATCGCCAAGACCGCCGCCGACATCGCGGCCGCCAAGGGCGACCTGGAGACCGCCCTGGAGCTGGCGAGCGAGGACTCGGAGTTCGCCGAGGAGGCCGAGCGGATCAAGAAGCGCATCCCCGGGCTGGAGTCGAAGCTCGCCGAGCTGCTGGTCCCGCGCGACCCCGACGACGCGAAAGACGTCATCATCGAGATCAAAGCCGGTGCCGGCGGCGAGGAGTCCGGCCTGTTCGCCGGGGACCTCCTGCGCATGTACCTGCGCTACTTCGAGCGCCGGGGCTGGGCCGTGGAGACCCTCGAGATGGTGCCCACCGACCTCGGCGGCATCAAGGACTCCTCCATCGCCGTGCGCACCAAGGGCACGCCCGAAGGCGGCAACGGCGTGTGGTCCCGCATGAAGTTCGAGGGCGGCGTGCACCGCGTGCAGCGTGTGCCCGTGACCGAGTCGCAGGGCCGCGTCCACACCTCCGCCGCGGCGGTCGTGGTGATGCCCGAGGCCGAGGAGGTCGACTTCGAGCTGAACATGAACGACGTGCGCGTCGATGTCTACCGTTCCTCCGGCCCCGGCGGCCAGTCGGTCAACACCACCGACTCCGCGGTGCGCCTCACCCACACCCCCACGGGCGTGGTCGTGACCAGCCAGAACGAGAAGAGCCAGCTCCAGAACAAGGAAGCCGCGATCAAGGTGCTCCGCGCCCGCCTGCTCGCCAAGCAGCAGGAAGAGGCGGCCGCCGCCGCCGGTGCGGCCCGGCTCCTGCAGGTGCGCACCGCGGACCGCTCCGAGCGCATCCGCACGTACAACTTCCCGCAGAACCGCCTCACCGACCACCGCGTCGGCTTCACCGCCTACAACCTCGACCAGGTCATGGACGGCGCCCTCGACGAGGCCCTCGACGCCCTCGCCGCCGCCGACCGGGCCGAGCGCATGGCCCGCGGCACCGGCGAATAGATGACCACCTGGCCTCAGGCCATCGCCGAGGCGGCAGCGCGCCTCACAGCGGCCGGCGTCCACTCCTCGCGAGTCGACGCCGAGCTGCTGGCCGCCCACGTCTCCGGGCGCAAGAGGGCGCAACTGCTCATCGCCGCCGACCCCGCCGACGCGCAGCTCGCCGAATTCGGCGCGCTCGTCGAGCGCCGCGCCTCCCGTGAACCGCTCCAGCACCTGACCGGCTCGGCACCGTTCCGCTACGGCGAACTCGCGGTCGGCCCCGGCGTCTTCGTGCCCCGGTTCGAGACCGAACTCCTCGTCGACTGGGCGCTCACACGCCTTCCCAAGGGCGGCACCGTCATCGACGCGTGCTCCGGTTCGGGGGCGGTTGCCCACGCCATCGCGACCGAGCGGCCCGACGCCCGCGTCTGGGCCGTCGAGATCGATCCGGACGCGTTCGAATGGCTCGAATCCAATCTCGACGGGACCGGGGCCGTCCCGGTCAACGCCGACGCGGTCGCCCCCGGGACCCTCGCCGAACTCGACGGGCTTGTGGACTTGGTCACCGCCAACCCGCCGTATGTGCCCTTCGAGATCGAGGTCGCGCCCGAGGTCAAGTTCGACCCGTCCGGCGCGGTCTACGCCGCCGAGGCCGGGCTCGCCGTCATCCAGCCGCTCGCCGTCCGCGCCTCGGCCTGGCTCAGGCCCGGCGGCTGGTTCGGCTTCGAGCACGACGACACGCACCGGCGGGCCGCGCCGGAGATCCTGCGCGTCAGCGGGTTCACCGAAGTGGAGGACCACGACGACCTCGCCGGCCGCCCGAGGTTCGCCACGGGAAAGCTGGCCTCGTGACAGGGAAGCTAGGCTTGCTGCCGTGAGGCTCTTCAATTGCAGGAAGATCAAGGACCGCGCGACCGGCATCAAGTCGGCCGCCCGGGCCGTGACCGGCGGCCGCCTGGTCGTCATCCCGACCGACACCGTCTACGGCATCGGCTGCGACGCGTTCAACCACGCCGCCGTCAAGGCGCTCCTGGCCGCCAAGGGCCGCGGGCGCGACATGGCGCCGCCGGTGCTCATCGGCTCCAAGCGCGCCCTCGACGGCATCGCCTCCGACGTCCCCGACTCCGCCAAGGAGCTGATCGAGGCGTTCTGGCCTGGGCCGCTCACTGTCGTGGTGCCCTACAGCCCGACGCTGACCTGGGACCTCGGCGACACCGACGGCACGGTCGCGGTGCGGATGCCGCTGCACCCGCTCGCGCTCGAACTGCTCAAGGAGACCGGCCCGATGGCCGTCTCCTCGGCGAACAAGCACGGCCAGCCCCCGGCCGACACCGCCACCGACGCGAAGGCCCAGCTCGGCTCCGACGTCTCCGTGTACCTGGAGGCCGGGCCCAGTGAGGACAACCTGCCCTCGACGATCGTCGACTGCGTCGCGCACCCGCCGCAGGTCCTGCGCGAGGGCGCCCTGACGTTGGAGCAGATCCGCAAGATCGTCCCCGACACCCTCGACCGCGACGGCTACGGCCCCGGTGAAGGTCCCGAGGACGAAGAAGCCGAGGTTGAAGAAGCCGACCTCGAAGAGCAAGAGGTTGAAGAAACCGACCTCGAAGAGCACGAGCACTCCCACGAACACGTGCAGGAAGTAGCCGCAGCGGCCGAGGCCGAAGACGCCGCCGAGGAGCCCGAGGCCGGACAGAAGGCCGCCGAGGAGTCCCGGTGAACCCGCCCTTCTCGGTCCTGCACGTCTGCACCGGCAACATCTGCCGGTCGCCGATGTCCGAGCGCATCCTCGACGGGCTCACCGGCGAGGGCGTGTTCAACCACGGCGCGGGCATCTCGGCCTTCCACGAGGGCGAGAACATGCAGACCAACTCGATGGACGAGCTCGAATCGCGCGGCTACGACTTCGAGGGCCACCGCTCGCGCCACCTGGTGCGGGCCCACGTCGAGGCCTCCGACCTGATCCTCGTCGCCACGACCGGGCACCTCGAGTTCATCGCCGAGCGTTACCCCGAGGCGAACGGCAAGACCTTCCTCGTGCGCACCTTCGGACGCGTGGCCGCGGACGTCGCCGCCTCGCTTCCGGAGGGCGACATCGCGATCCGCGGCAAGGCCCTCGTGGCCGCGGCCGAAGAGCGCCGCGCGGACTACGACGAGATCAACCTCTCGGACCCGTGGGGGATGACCCGGGCCGTCTACGGCCAGATCGCCGCGCAGCTCGAAGCGGCCTTGAAGCCGGTCGCCCTCGCCCTGGAGGGCGAACGGTGAAGATCGCGCGAGTTGCTGTTCAGAGGGGCTGGTTGAAGCCGTGCTTCGCCGTGGCGGGGATCGCGGCCGTCATCGCCGCCGTCGCCGGCTGGATCACCGCCGGAGGGGCCGGGGCATGGGCCGCTCCGACAGGAGTAGCGTTGGTCGCCTTGGGCTTCGCGGGTTCGGTGTGGGCGGTGGCCGCCGTCGAGAAGATTGACTTGCGTCTCACCATTCTTATGGCGTTGATCACCTACGCGGTGAAGCTGATGCTCGTCTTCGCCGCCCTCTGGATCGTGCAATCGATCGCCCCGAATGCCTTGCTGCCCTTCGCCTGCGGCATCGTGGGCGGTGCCGTCGCATGGCTCGTCACGCAGGCGGTCTGGTCGTATCGGGCGAAGATCCCGTACATCGAGTTGGGGCAAGGGAACTGATCGGAGGCCGCGGCCAGACACGCCGTGTTTCGTTGAGGTTGACAAACGCGCACGGATGGCGCTCATCTCAGCGAACCCGCTGGGCAGTTCCTGTGTAGTGGCTGTTAGAGTTCAGCCTGACATGGCCGACAAACAACCCCCCGAACGCAAGCCCCAGTCCGATGGCTCGGAAATGGGTTGGCGCGCTCTGGGTTATTTGCTTTCCGGGATCATCTTCTGGGGTGGTCTCGGGTATCTCGTCGACCTGTGGCTCGAACTGCCCAAAGTCGGGCTCCTGGTGGGGATGCTAATCGGTGCTGCAGCGGGAATGTATCTGCTGATCAAGCAAATGTCGCCGTAATTTGACCGACACTGACTGAGAGGCGTGACTCGCGTGACCGACTCAGCCAACGTGATGGCCGAAGGGGACTCCCACTTCCCCCCTGGGATCCACAGCTTCGACTTCGCTGACTGGTTCTCCGGCCTGAGCGGGACCGCTCTCGCTCACATGTTCACGACGATCACGCTCGGCGTATGGCTCACCGTCGCCGTGCTCATCGTCTTCTTCCTGTGGGCCAACCGCAAGCCCCAGATCGTTCCGACCAAGAGGCAGTGGCTGGCCGAATCGGCCTACGGCTTCATCCGGAACACGGTCGCCATCGACCTGATGGGCAAGAAGACCGGCGTTCGCTTCGCCCCTTACCTCGCGACGCTGTTCCTGTTCATCGTCGTCATGAACTTCTGGGCCGTCGTGCCCGGCATCCAGGTCTCCCCCAACGCCCACATCGCGTTCCCGCTGATGCTCGGCGTCATGTCCTGGGTCATCTACATGTTCGTGGGCATCAAGCAGCACGGCTTCGTCAAGTACATGAAGATCACCTGCGTGCCCCCGGGTGCGCCGTGGTTCATCTACCCGCTCCTGATCCCGATCGAGTTCCTGCAGAACATCATCCTGCGGCCGGTCACCCTGGCGCTGCGGCTGTTCGCGAACATGTTCGCCGGCCACCTCATCCTCCTGGTCTTCATCCTCGGCGGATTCGAGCTGCTGAACTCCGGCAACGTCCTCATCCAGGGACTGTCGGTCTTCTCCTTCGCCATGGGTATCGGCATGACGTTCTTCGAACTCATCGTCATCCTGCTGCAGGCCTACGTGTTCACCTTGCTCACGGGCATGTACATCCAGGGGTCCCTCGCGGACGAGCACTAGACGCTCCCCGAGCTTTCGCCCCTCAACCACAGATTTCGCAATTGAACAAACATCGTGGCGTGATAGACACGCCACGCTGACACCTAGGAGAAAACGCCATGGAAGGCACTCTCAACGTCGTCGGCTACGGCCTCGCCGCGATCGGCCCCGGTATCGGTGTCGCCCTGATCTTCGCCGCGTGGATCACCGCCACCGCCCGTCAGCCCGAGTCGGCCGGCATCACCCGCCCGATGCTGTTCATGGGCTTCGCGCTCGTCGAGGTTCTGGCCCTGTTCGGCCTGGTCCTCGCCTTCGCCCTCTCTTAAACCCCGGTTGGAGCGATCATGATTCAAGCCGCCGAAGGGTCGGCGATCCTCTTCCCGATCTGGCAAGAGATCGTCGTCGGTGCGATCGCCTTCGGTCTGCTGTGCTTCGTGCTCATGAAGTTCGTCTTCCCCATCATGGAGAAGACCTTCGAAGCACGAGTGGACGCGATCGAAGGCGGCATCGAGCGTGCTGAACGGGCTCAAGAAGAGGCCAATCAGACGCTCGAGGAATACCGCCGCAAGCTCGCCACCGCGCAGGACGAGGCCGCCGCAATCCGCGACGAAGCCCGCGCCGACGCAGTGGCGGCCAAAGAGGAGATCCTGGTCTCCGCCCGTGAAGAGGCCAACCGCGTCATCGCGGCGGGCCACGCCCAGATCGAGGCCTCGCGCCAGCAGCTCGTTCGCGAGCTGCGGAACGAGGTCGGCAACCTGGCCGTGGACCTGGCCGGGAAGATCATCGGCCAGCGCCTCGCCGACGACGCCGCCACGACGGCGACTGTGGATCAGTTCCTTTCACAGATCGCCGACGAGACGACCGAGACGAGCGGAGCCCGCTGATGTCGACGACTGGACGCGAAAGCATCGAGGCCGGCCGGGCCGTGCTGGAGGCCACCGTCTCCGGCGCGTCGGCCGGGCAGCTCACCGAATGCGGCGAGTCGCTGCTGGGAGTGACGAGGTTCCTCGTCGACCAGCCTCGGCTGCGTCGCGCCCTGTCCGACCCCGCCCGCGAAGCGGACGACCGCGAGGGCCTGCTCCGCGGGCTCCTCGCGGACCAAGTGGGTGCGACCGCCGCTGACGTGGTGGCCGCACTGGTGCGGGGCCGCTGGAGCAGCCCGTCCGAACTGGTCGACGGCACCGAGCAGCTCGCCGTTGAGGCGCTGCTGCTCGCCGCCGCCCAGGACGGCACCCTGGCCAACGTCGAAGACGAGCTGTTCCGCTTCGGGCGGCTCGTCGACGGCGACGCCGAGCTGTCGTCGGCTCTGGGCGCTTCGGGTTCCGACCCGAAGGGCCGGGCCGGGCTGGTCGAGCGTCTGCTCGACGGCAAGGCCGAGCCGGTGACGGTGAAGCTCGCGGTCGCCTCGTGCTTCGGCATCGGCGGGCGCAGCTTCCACGCTTCGCTGGCCTACCTGGTCGAGGCCGCTGCCGCGGCTCGCGACGAGGCCGTGGCCTACGTGACCGTGGCGAAGCCGCTCGATGAGTCCGGTGAGCGTCAGCTCGCCGCCAAGCTCACCCTGGTCTACGGCCGCCCGGTGGCGCTCAAGGTCACCGTCGACCCCGCGATCGTCGGGGGCATCCGAGTGCAAGTCGGCTCGGAGCTGTGGGACGGTTCCGTCTCGCGCCGCCTCGACGAAGCCCGCCAAGCCTTGGCCGGACGTTGATCCAGCCGGTAACAACAGAAAGGGAAACGTTCAGATGGCTGAATTGACCATCTCCTCTGACGAGATTCGCAGTGCGCTCGACGCCTACGTCTCGTCGTACCGGCCGGAGATCACCCGCGAAGAGGTCGGTACCGTCACCTCCGCCGGCGACGGCATCGCCGTCGTCGAGGGCCTGCCCTCCGCCATGGCCAACGAGCTCCTGGAGTTCGAGGGCGGCGTGATGGGCCTGGCCCTGAACCTCGACGTCCGCGAGATCGGCGCCGTCCTCCTGGGCGACCCGGTCAAGGTCGGCGAGGGCCAGACGGTCAAGCGCACCGGCAAGGTCCTCTCGGTTCCGGTCGGCGACAAGTTCCTCGGCCGCGTCGTGGACGCCCTGGGCCGTCCCATCGACGACCTGGGCGAGATCGAGGCCGAGACCGAGCGCGAGCTCGAAGCTCAGGCCCCCAACGTGGTCAACCGCCAGTCGGTGTTCGAGCCGGTCGAGACCGGCATCAAGGCCATCGACTCGATGACCCCGATCGGGCGCGGCCAGCGCCAGTTGATCATCGGCGACCGCAAGACCGGCAAGACGCAGGTCGCGATCGACACGATCATCAACCAGCGGGCCAACTGGGAGTCCGGCGACCCCGACAAGCAGCTGCGCTGCATCTACGTCGCGATCGGCCAGAAGGGCTCCACGGTCGCCGGCATCAAGGGCATGCTCGAGGCGCACGGCGCGATGGAGTACACCACCATCGTCGCGGCGAACGCCGACGAGCCCGCGGGCCTGAAGTACCTGGCGCCCTACACCGGTTCGGCCATCGGCCAGCACTGGATGTACGGCGGCAAGCACGTCCTCATCGTGTTCGACGACCTGTCCAAGCAGGCCGAGGCCTACCGCACGGTGTCGCTGCTGCTGCGTCGTCCCCCGGGCCGCGAGGCCTTCCCCGGTGACGTCTTCTACCTGCACTCCCGTCTGCTGGAGCGCTGCGCGAAGCTGTCCCAGGAACTCGGCGGCGGTTCGATGACGGGTCTGCCGATCATCGAGACCAAGGCCGGCGACATCTCGCAGTTCATCCCGACCAACGTCATCTCGATCACCGACGGCCAGGTGTACCTCGAAGAGGGCCTGTTCAACTCGGGTGTGCGCCCGGCGATCAACGTCGGTACGTCCGTCTCCCGTGTCGGTGGCGCCGCGCAGACCAAGGGCATGCGATCGGTCGCGGGCTCGCTGCGTCTGGACCTGGCCCAGTACCGCGACCTGGAGGCCTTCGCGGCCTTCGCGTCGGACCTGGACGCCACGTCGCGCGCGCAGCTGGACCGCGGTCTGCGGATGGTCGAACTGCTCAAGCAGGGTGTGGCCGAGCCGTTCCCGATGGGCGAGGAGACCATCTCGATCTGGGCGGGCACCTCCGGTGCGCTCGACGACATCCCGGTCGGGGAGGTGCGCCGCTTCGAGGGTGAGTTCCTCACCTACATGCGCGCCAACCACAAGGACGTCGTCGCCCAGCTCAACGCGGGCAAGGACAAGGTCGCCGGCGACATCGAGGACACCCTCAAGCGCGCCATCGCCAAGTTCAAGCAGATGTTCAAGGCCACCGCCGACAACCTGCACGTGACCGACGCCGCCGAAGACGCCCTCGAGGGCGACGTCGACGTCGAGACCGTCAAGCGCGTCAAGAGGGGTTAGCCATGTCAGCGCAGCTTCGTACCTTGCGTAAGCGGCTGAAGTCGACCCAGTCCATCAGGAAGATCACCAAGGCGCAGGAACTGGTCGCGACCAGTCGCATCGCCAAGGCGCAGGAGCGGGTGGCGAGGTCGCTGCCGTACTCCCGTGCCATGACGAACGTGATGACGTCCTTGGCGTCGAACGCGTCGATCAACCACCCGCTGCTCCAGCCGCGTGCGGCTGTGCGGCGGGCGGGCGTCCTGGTCGTGACGGCGGACAAGGGGATGTGCGGCGGCTACAACGCCAACGTCATCCGCACCGCCGAGCAGCTGATCTCGCGTCTTTCCGAAGAGGGCAAGGTCCCGGTCCTGTACGTCGCCGGCCGCAAGGGCGTCGAGTACTACCGGTTCCGTTCGCGCCCCGTCGAGCACTCCTGGACCGGGTTTTCCCAGCAGCCGAGTGTCTCGGACGCGCAGGAGATCACGCGGACGCTGCTCGCGGCGTTCATGTCCGGCGCCGATGACGAGGGCGACGAGGCGGGAGCGGACGGTATCCTCGGTGTGGACGAGCTGCACATCGTGCACACCAAGTTCGTCTCCCTCCTGACGCAGAACCCTGAACCGCGGCAATTGGCTCCCCTCGAGGTCGAAGAGGTGGAGGAGCACGAGCTCGACGAGCACGTGCTGCTCCCGGACTACGAGTTCGAGCCGAACCCGGAGGCGCTGCTCGACGCGCTGCTGCCGAAGTACCTGACGACTCGCATCTACGCGGCACTGATCGACGCCGCCGCCAGCGAGTCGGCGTCGAGGCGTCGCGCCATGAAGGCCGCGACGGACAATGCCGATGAAATGATCAAGACCCTGCGGCGGAGCGCGAACGCGGCGCGGCAGGCGGCGATCACGCAGGAGATCAGCGAAATCGTGGGTGGGGCCAGTGCCCTTTCCGCCGCAGGAAGAGAGTAACGATGACTGACACTCAAGGAGTGGGGCGCGTCGTACGGGTCATCGGGCCGGTCGTCGACGTCGAATTCCCCCGAAACGCCATTCCGGCGATCTTCAACGCACTGCATGTCGACATCGACTACACGGGCGAGAAGAAGACCGTGACCCTGGAAGTGGCCCAGCACCTGGGCGACAACCGGGTCCGCGGCATCTGCATGGCCCCGACCGACGGCATGGTCCGCGGCACCGAGGTCCGCGACACCGGTGCGCAGATCAAGGTCCCGGTCGGCGACGGCATCAAGGGCAAGGTCTTCAACGTCCTCGGTGAATGCCTGAACCTCGCCGAGGGCGAGACGCTCGAAGCCGACGACTACTGGGAGATCCACCGCCACGCCCCGGCGTTCGCGCAGCTGGAGCCGAAGACCGAGATGCTGGAGACCGGCATCAAGGCGATCGACCTCCTCGCCCCGTACGTCAAGGGCGGCAAGATCGGCCTGTTCGGCGGCGCCGGTGTGGGCAAGACGGTGCTCATCCAGGAGATGATCATCCGTGTGGCCCAGAACTTCGGCGGGTCCTCCGTGTTCGCCGGTGTCGGTGAGCGCACCCGTGAGGGCAACGACCTCATCGCTGAAATGGCCGAGGCCGGGGTTCTGCCGAAGACCTCGCTGGTCTACGGCCAGATGGACGAGCCGCCGGGCGTGCGCCTTCGCGTCGCCCTGTCGGCCCTGACGATGGCCGAGTACTTCCGCGATGTCAAGAACCAGGAGGTGCTGCTCTTCATCGACAACATCTTCCGGTTCACGCAGGCCGGTTCGGAGACCTCCGCGCTGCTGGGCCGCATGCCCTCGGCCGTGGGTTACCAGCCGACCCTCGCGGACGAGATGGGTGAGCTCCAGGAGCGCATCACCTCGCTGCGCGGCAAGGCGATCACCTCGATGCAGGCCGTGTACGTCCCCGCGGACGACTACACCGACCCGGCGCCGTTCACCGCGTTCACGCACCTCGACGCGACGACGAACCTGGAGCGGAAGATCTCCGACAAGGGGATCTATCCCGCGATCGACCCGCTGGCCTCGAACTCCCGCATTCTGGAGCCCGAGGTCGTCGGCGCCGAGCACTACCAGGTCGCCTCGACGGTGAAGCAGATCCTGCAGAAGTACAACGAGCTGCAGGACATCATCGCGATCCTCGGCATGGACGAGCTGTCCGAAGAGGACAAGCTCGTGGTCGGCCGCGCGCGCCGCATCGAGCGCTTCCTGTCGCAGAACACGTTCGCGGCGAAGCAGTTCACCGGTGTGGAGGGCTCGTTCGTCCCCGTCAAGGAGACCGTCGAGGCCTTCAAGAAGATCGCCGAAGGGGAGTACGACCACTTCCCGGAGCAGGCGTTCTTCATGTGCGGCGGTCTCGAGGACCTGCACAAGAACGAAGAGGAGCTCCGCAAGAAGGGCTAAGGCCCGATTGCGGATCGACTGGAAAGGCCCCGGAACCTCGGTTCCGGGGCCTTCTTTGTTGTTTGAGTCGTTGCGGCGCTTCAGATGCCGCGGCCTCTCCTGTGGAGGGCCGCCATCACTGCGGGGACGCCGACGATGCCCGCCGCGGCCGCCGCTGCGACTGCGGCGCGGGGCTCGCCCGGGTTCGCCTTGGTGGCCCGCAGGGCCCAGCGCAGGGCCTCTTTGCGGTCGCCGGTCGCCGCGTGCCAGCACGCGATCTGGCCGTACACGCGGGCCGCGCCCTCGGGGCTGCCGTGGATCTCCGGGTGGCGGTCGAGTATCCACCGCAGCGAGGAGATCTTGGTGTCCCAACGGGTCTCGAAGTGCGACCCGGCCCAGTTCACGAGCGCGTAAGGCACGTCCACGTGCGCGATCGGGCGCCTGCGCGAGGCGCGCAGGAGCATGTCCCAGTCCTCGTTCTGGCTGCCGGGCGCGTCCTCGGCGACCAGCCCCAGGCCGCCCATGAGGGCCGCGCGGCGCAGCAGGAACGTCGAGGAGTGCAGCATCATCATGCGCGAGCGCAGCAGGTCCACATGGCGGACCATGGTCTTCTGCGCCAGGCGCGGGTTGCGCCGCCCCCGGTAGTCCACCTCGATCGCGGTGGTGCACAGCTCGGCCTCGGTGCCCAGGGCCGTCACCTGCGCGGCGAGCTTCCCGGGGAGCCATTCGTCGTCGTCGTCCAGGAACGCCACCAGATCGGTGTCCAGGGCGGTGATCCCGGTGTTCCGGGCCCCGGCGAGGCCGGGGGTGCGCTCGTTCTTGACGACGCGCACGGGCCGCTCGCCGTCCTCCGCGACCTCCTCGTCGGGCTTGGCGCGGTCGTAGACCACGACCACTTCGAGCTCGCCGGGGTAGAACTGTGTGAGGACCGAGCGCAGCGCGGCCCGCATCTGCTGGGGCCGGTCGTGGGTCGGGATGACGATCCCGACGGAGGGCCAGTCGGTCACACGCGCTCCTTCTCCAGGTTCACTGCCTCGATCGCCTCGGCTTCGCGCGACTCAGCCGCAAGCGCCTCAGCCTTGCGCGCCGTGGCCTCGCGCATCTCGGCTCCGCGCGCTTCGACGGTGCTCGCGAATGCGGGCTCGTCGGCCACGGCGTCCTCTTCGTCGAGGTACCCGTACCGGCCGAGCAGGGGCCGGGTCAGGGTCGAGACCATGCGGCGGGTGCCGTCGGGCAGGTCCGCGGTCCAGGCCTCGTCGGGCATGATCGGGATGCGCCCCACGGTGAACCGCATCGGGTTGCCTGCCGCCGAGTGGCTCGGGCCCAGATCGGCCCAGCCGTCGCCGACGAAGTTGAGGTCCGACTCGGCCAGGTCGAGCCCGCAGAACCTGGCGAGCGAGGCGATGACCTTCCTGGGGCGCTGGATGATCCGCTCGTAGCGGACCCGGCGCACCGGCACGCCGCGGCGGGCCAGGAGGCTGAACGCGGCGTTCTGCGCGTTCCACAGCATCGCGGCCTTCGCGGGGGAGTAGCGGGTCATCTGGTCGCCCGTGGGCGACTCGGGCCGGGCCACCTTCTTGGTCCACGAGTACGCCACGCCGCGCGAGTCGCGCACGACGTGCATCACCCGCAGGTCGATCTTCGGCGACCAGCGCAGGCAGTACGCGAGCGACGCGTGCTTGGAGGAGTCGACCACGACCTGCGCGCGCGTGTCCTTCGCGGCGGCGGTGTAGATCTTCTCGAAGTACTCGGCGTACTCGGTCACCAGCTGGTGCTGGGCCGGGGCGAGCTTCTTCGCGGCGAGCGCGGGGATGTGCCGGGTGCGGTCGACGGTGGCCTTCAGCGCGTTGAGGCGCTCGACGTCCACGTCCTCCCAGGACCCGAAGGCCCGCTGGCCGATCCGCTGCCAGAACTCGCAGTGGGAGAAGGTCGCCCCGCAGGCGCACATCTCGTTGCCGACCAGGTCCCGCTCCCACAGGTGGGTGATCTCGCCGAGCGGCACCACCCCCGGCAGCTGGCCGAGCAGCCGCTCCAGGAGCGTCGTGCCGCTGCGGCCCAGTCCTCCGATGAAGACCACCTTCACCCGGTTCTCGGACTTCTCGGCCGTATCGGCGATCTTCACGCTCACTGGACCCTCGCTCACCCTCGCTCGTTCGTGCTTCCCGGCCGCTGCGTCCGCGTCGACGCGGGGTTTCCCGGCCGACCGGGGTCGGGGCCGAGGACCGAGGTCTCCTCGGAATCCTGCACATGCCCTCTGATGATTCTTATAACGATTCGAGGTGGGGTGGGGGACACGCCCTGTGATGAAAAAACCCGGAAAAACGCGCGCCGCCCTTTAGCGTCTTGGCATGGAGCGCTTGGGCCCTTCGCACACGAACCGCGCCGACGGCGCCGCCACCCGTCCCGACCGCGGCGTGCCCGCACCGCGCATTCGCGTGGGCGGCATCGGCATCGACCCGGTCACCGAGCAGGAGGCGGTGCGCCGGGTGCTCGACGCGCTCGAAGCCGGACGCGGCGGGCAGATCGTCACCCCGAACGTCGACATCGTCGCGGCCGCCCGCAGGAGCCGGGAGCTGCGCACGATCGTGGAGGCCTGTGACCTGGTGGTCGCCGACGGGGCGCCCCTGGTGTGGGCCTCGCGGGTGGCCGGGACGCCGCTGCCCGAGCGCGTGGCGGGTTCCGACCTGGTCTGGAGCCTCTCGGCGGCCGCCGCCGAACGGGGCCTGCGCATCGCGCTCCTGGGCGGCACCCCTGACGGGGCCGCGCGCCCGACCGAGCGGGCCGCCGAGATCCTCGAGGCGCGCTATCCGGGCCTCAAAGTGGTCGGCGCCTGGTGCCCGCCCATGGGCTTCGACCGGGACGCGTCCCAGTGGGCGATGCTCGTCGAGCGCGTCGCGGCCGCCGCGCCCGACCTCGTCTACGTCGGTCTCGGCTTCCCCAAGCAGGAACTCGTGTGCGTCCGCCTGCGCGCGTCCGCCCCGAAGGCCTGGTTCCTCGGCTGTGGCGCGAGCATCGACTTCATCGCCGGATACCGCCGGCGCGCCCCGAAGTGGATGCAGCGCACCGGCACCGAATGGCTCTTCCGGATGCTCTCCGAACCGCGCCGCCTCGCCGGCCGCTACCTCAGAGACGACCTCCCCGAAGCCCTCCGCCTCCTCGCCGACGCCTACCGTTCGCGGCGATGACACCCATGGACATCGCCGAAGAGGAGCAATTCTGGGAGCAGGCACGGGACAAGATGGGCACCCCCTCAGCGAGCGAAGATATTCAGCGCGAGAGCGAACGGCTGTCGCCTTCACTCGATGACGGGCTCGAACCCGAGGACTGGAGCGACGCTTTGTGAACCACGGCGCCATCCGTTTGATCGGCTTCGGGATCCCGGTGGTCGTGCCGATTTCGCGGACCCGGAAGGACTACCCCACTCATGTGGAGCTCGAGGAAGTCCTCCCGGTCACCAGCTATGCCCAGTGCGAGCACCTGCGAACGGTGTCCACCCGGAGATTCGTCAAACGGGTCGGTGCGGTCGACGGCATGCAGATGCTGAAGATCGAACTCGTCCTTCGCCGGATCCTCGGGCTGAGCTGAACGGTCAGCGGCGCCGGGCGATGTAGACCACGTCCGAGGCCCACTTCGACATCGGCGAGGCCAGCGCGGCGTCGGCGGCCTTCGCCCCGATGCCCCACGGCCGCCGGTAGCAGCCCTGCGTGAACAGGGTGAAGCCCTGCATGCCCACCAGCTCGTACCCGTGCCGGTCGAACAGGTCGCGCATCTCCTGGTGCGAGAGCTCCTGGAACCACGTGCTCGCGTCCAGGCGGCCGAAGGTCTTGCGCAGGTGCCGCAGCGAGGTCGCGTTGCCGTGGTTCTCCACCAGCAGCAGCCCCGCGTCCGCGTCCGGCAGCGCCATCGAGGCGAAGTCCATCAGCTGGTCCCGCAGGTGCAGGTCCACGTTCAGGACGAACCGGAACGCGGTCACCAGGGCCGGGCGGCCCGGGTCCGTGTCAGGCACGGCCAGTCCCGGCTCGACGAGGTGCGCGTGGCCGGGCGTGCCCAGCTCGCGGCCCTTCAGGAGCATCGCCTCCGAGGTGTCGTAGCCGTGCGACACGGCCACCATGCCCGCGAGCATCCTCGAGACCCGGCCCGTCCCGCACGCGAAGTCGTGGTGCGTCGGCTTGGTCCCGAACGCGTTCGGCACGAAGCCGCGCAGCCATCCGGCCTGGCGGCTGGAGACGATGGACGAGAACGTCCCCGGCGCATAGGTGCGCTCGGCGTACTTCTCCACGGCGGTAGGGTCCTGGAACACCTCGGTGTAGTTGCTGGCCACGAAGTTCCCCTCAATTCGGAGTTCAGATGCTGGTCCGGTAGCGCAGCAGCGCCACCGCCCACGCGAGACCCGCGGCCGCGAGAGCGGCCAGCGTCCACCACGGGCCGAGCGGCGACGCCGCCAGCGGCAGGACCCCGAATGCGAGGCCGGCCGCAAGGAGCGCCCGCCTCGTCAACGCCCCGAACGGGTGCAAGCCGAACGTGCGCCACAGTTGCACGAGTGGAACCAAATTATTGACCAGAACGGCCGCCGACCATGCGATCGCCGCGCCGACGACGCCCATGGAGGGGATCAGCGCCAGGTTCAACCCCACATTGACTAGCAGTGAGATCGAGACGTCGATCAGCTGCCAGGAGGTCTTCCCGGCCATCGCCAGCATCGAGTCGACCACCCCGCACGCGGAGCTGATCATCATGGCGGGCACGAGGATCCACACCACCATGCGCGCCTCCTCGTTGGCGTACTCGCCGCCGAACAGGCGCAGGTACCAGTCGGCGAGGAACCCCACCGCCAGGTACACCGGCCAGGTCAGGCCCACGATCCACGCCGTCGACGCCTGGTAGAGCGCCCGCGCCGACGCGGGCGCCCCGGCGGCCATCGCCGCCGCGGCCCGCGGCTGCACCGACTGCCCGACCGCGCCGGAAGCCATCTGGCCGACGATCACGAACCGGGTCGCGACCGTGTACACGGCTGCCGGGCCGAGCCCGGCCAGCGCCGCCACCATGATGATGTCGAGGCGCTGGAGGCCGAGCTGCGCGACCCCCGCGGCCGCCCTCGGCGCGGTGAAGCCCCAGAAGGCCCGGGCCGAGACCCGGTCGGGGAAGCCCGGATCGCGGCGCGACCGGCGGTGGCGGCGCAGCAGGTACCAGCCCGCCGCGGCGGCCGCGGGCAGGTACGGCAGCGCCCACGCGAACGTGATCGCGTACGCGGAAGCGGTGCCCGCCACGGCGATCGCACCGAGCCCGATCAGCTGGGCGACGGTGCGCCCGAGCTTGTCGATGAGGACCGAGGGGCCCATGAGTCGGTAGCCGCGCGTCGCCGCCAGCAGCGCCTCCATGGCCACGGACGCGGGCAGGAACACCGCGATGAGCCGCACCAGGTCCGGGCGAGCGAACATCGGCGCCGCCAGCAGCAGTCCCAGGGCCGCCGCCATCGAGGCGATCGCGGCGGGCCACAGGCCCAGCCGCAGGACCGAGCCGACCGCGCCGTCCCGCCCGTTCTGATGCAGCCGCGCGACCCAGTACACCAGGCCCGTGGGCGTTCCGAGTCTCGCGATCGCGCCCGCGAGCAGGAACACTGAGGTCGCGGCGAAGAACGCGCCGGCCTCGGCGGGTGAGAGCGCCACGGCCGCCAGCCACGTGACGGCCAGGCCCCCGATGCCCGACACGGCCGCGCCGACGAGGTTCGCGAGGCCGCCGCGGGCGGTGCCGCGCAGCTCCTCCCGGCCGTCCTCCTCCGCTTTGAGGCCCGCCTGAGCGGTCAGCGCCGCCAACTCGGCACGCCTCCCAGCCATTCCGCGAGCCGTTCGTCATGGGGACCGTAATGCTCGGTCAGCAACTCCCGCAAGGAGGACGACATCGGGGAGGGGCGCCCGCGCGCATTGTGCCGCGCAAAGGCGAACTCGCCGATCCAGGGCAGGCCCAGGAACCGCAGCACCCGCTCGAACGCGTCCTCGGGCCGGGAGAAGAACTCACCGGAGTCCAGGACCAGCACCCGGTCGCGCCCGACCCGCTCGGCGAGCGGGTCGAGGAAGTCCGCGTACTGCCCGCGCGCGGTGTACGCGTGGTGCTGGTGGTCGAAGTCGTACAGCCCCGGGTCGGCCAGCAGCCGCTCCTCCACGCCCTTCAGGCGGTCGTGCTCGGCCTCCACGGCCTCCGCGAAGTCCACGATCGGCTCAAAACCGCGCGCCACCTCGTGCGCGTGGTGCGACCAGGCCCGCTCCACCGGATCGCGCACCAGCACGATCACCTTGACCCCCGGCAGGTCCCGGGCGAACCGCTCGGCCGCCAGCGGGTGGTACAGGTAGTACGGGCTCGACTCGAAGCCGACCGGCGCGAGCCCGGTGTGGTCGGCGATGCGGCGCGCGCTCGCCTGCGTCGGGAAATGCCCCCGGTACCAGGCCGGGCCCCGCTCGTAGTTCGTGTCGAAGTAGTGCACTCCCTTGTGGAACACCGGCTTCAGCATCGCCGGATGCTGCGCCAGGGCCCGGTACAGGGACGTGGTGCCGCAGCGCTGCCCGCCGCAGATCAGCAGGCCCGGCAGGATCCGCGAGGAGGCCGTGAGGCGCCCGAACGTGCGGGACGAGTGCCCGACGACGGCCTTCAGCTGGCTCGGGATGCGCTCGCGCAAGGTGCGCTGGCTCATTGACGACTCCTCATTCGGCACGGTGCGGCGGTCAGCACTGGCCGCCCGTGCTCTCCGTGGGTGTGGTGCGCTGGCGGGCGATGTGGCGCAGCAGGGTCGGCAGCAGCCAGCGGCCGAGGGCCCCGAGCGCCGCCCCGGCGCGTTCGGCCTGGTCGCCCATGTAGCGGGCGGCGAGGTCGACGAGGTACAGCAGCGCGGTCGCCTCGGCCTCCGAGGGCGCGACGCCCATGGGGGCCAGGATCGCCGGTGCGTCGGCGACGAGCCCGAGCACGGCGGTGGTCGGGTCGGCGCCCTTGGTGATGATGTCGTCCTGGAGCCGGTAGTGGGCGGCGTCGAACCCGTAGGGCACGCCGGTCTCGAAGCGTTCGAGGTCCCACAGGTAGATGACCTCGGCGGTCTCGCGGGTGTTCCACGGGGACCAGTCGCCGTGCCACGCGCCGAAGGACAGTTCGGTGGCGGCGTAGCGGTCGAGGAGGGTCTCCCCGGCGGTGTGGAGCGTGTCGGCGTCCGGTTCGGCGCTTTCGCTGAGCGCCTTCAGCCGCGAGCGCAGCCGGGCGGCGTAGTTCGACTCGCCCAGAGGCGAGCGGGAGTTGCCGCACGTGTCGGCGAGTTCCCGCATGGCCGCGACGCGACGCGCGGGGCCGAGTTCGGCCGGGGCGGCCCAGGCCGGGAGCGCGGAGGTCACCATGAGGTTGTGGCCGTTCCAGTTGCCCGAGTGGAGCAGTCGCGGCACACGCAGGAGCTTCAGGTCGGCGTACTCGCTCAGCCGCCTGGTGGCGGCCGTCTCGGCGTCGACGAGTTCGCGGGTGAGCGCGTTGACGCCGAGTTTCGCGAACGCCACGGTATTGGCGTCCCCGTCGAGGATCTGGAGCACCGGTTTGCGGTTCGCCCGCGCGGGTCCGATGTGGATGCTCAGGTGGACCTCGTGGCCGAGCAGCGAGGCGAGGTGGTCGTCGATGCCCTCCGCGCCGCCGACCTTGACCCGGTGCGGCAGCAGCAGGCGGTCGACGCCCAGTCGCAGCGCCCACACGGCGGCGTCGCGCTTGAGGCGGGCGCCGCGCGCGGCGGGTCGGGCGTACCGCGAGAGCGCGGCCGCGGCGACCTTGCGGTCGGCGGCCGGGATGAGCACGCGCGGCTTGCGCCGCCCCGGCACCACGATGTAGGGCGTCGTCGGTTTGTCCTGCCTGGCACCGGGATAGAGCTGGTCTATCACCTCCGCGAGGTAGGTGGCGCGCCTGCGCAGGTCGTCGGCGGTCTTCAGGGCTCGGCTCATCGCTTCTCCGTCTCTGGGCCGTGATACGGGACTGGGAGGCGCCCGCGAACTCCCGGGGGTTCGCAGGCGCCGCCTGGGGCCTCGGGCATGCGGCCCGCGGCGAGGAGGACGTAGCTGAGCAGGGTGAGCAGGAGGGGCGTGACGAGGGCGTTGTAGTAGAACATCGACAGCAGCGAGAAGCCCACGACGGCGCTTCCGGCGATGCCGACCGCGCTGTGGTCGGAGCGGAAGCGCCACAGGACGGCGAGGGTGAACCCGAGGTAGGTGATCGTGCCGAGGAGGCCGTGGGCGAACAGGACCTGCCAGAGCTGGCCGTTCCCGCCGAGGGTGCGGCCGCCGCACCGCGGGCATTCGGGGGTCGGCCCGACGGCGATCGACTCGCCCGAGCCGAGGGTCTTCCGCGTGGAGCCGAACCCGATCACGGGCGAGTGCGCGATGACGAGTTCGGTGGCCCGCTCGGAGGAGAAGGCCCGGCCCTCATCGGAGTGGCCGTTGTCGAGCCGCGTCTGAACCACCGTCCCCAGTGGTGTGAGGACGACGAGGAGCACTGCGGCGCAACCGGCCCCGCCGAGGGCGAGCATCCCGCCGGGCCTCCCGGAGACGAGCAGCCGCAGCGCGGCGAAGACCGCGACGGCGGCCAGGCCGAGCCACAGGCCCCGATTCATCGAGTACACCGCGGGCACCAGCGAGACCACGAGCAGCGCGGCCGCGCCGACGCGCCACTTGGTGGCCGTAGGCACGCAGAACGCGGCCACGACCAGCCACACGGCGGTGATCGCGAAGTTGTTGCCCCACGTGTTCGTGTAGCCCCAGGGGGCGGCCGGACGCGGGGTCTCGTAGCCGAGGAAGTCCATGGTCTGGGCCGCGGCCGGGTGCACCAGCGACTGCACGAACCCGTCCTTGGCGACGGCCTTGGGCAGCAGCGCCTCCACCGGGGAGGTGTACTCGAAGTGCCCGAAGAAGGTCCCCAGGAGCCCGCCCGCGACGGTCACGACGAAGAGCCAGGCGAGCAGCCGGATGAGGCGCTCGCGGCGGAGCTTGCCCTCCACGACGAGGTTGTAGGCCCACAGGGCGATGAGCGTGCAGCAGCAGTAGAAGCCGAGCCGGAACGTGGCCCCCGGGAGGCTGGAGAACCAGGTCTCGGGGACGGTGCCCGGCGGGTCGACGCCGAGGTTCGCCAGGCTCAGGGTGACCGCGAGCAGGAACAGCAGCCACCACCCGAACGCGGGCGGGACGGCGATGGAGCGGCGCCGCACCAGTTTGACGGCGGCGACGGCGGCGACGAACGGGATGACTAGCACGCCCAGGCCGAGCGCCCACCACAGTGGATAGGCGGCCAGGAGCCAGGCGAGCGAGGCGCCTTCCTTTGCGGGAGGCCGTTCTTGAGCGATCCGGCTGCGCCCGGCCGAGCGGGCGGCCGCGAGGAGCGTCATCGCGGCTCGGCCGACCGCGCCGTCGGCACGGCCCCTTGAATGACCGCAGCTGCCGGCACCGCCGGGATGATCTCGGTGGCGGCCTCGCTGGAGCCGGAGCCGAGGTCGGCGACCTCGTCCATGACCTCGTCCTCAATGGCCTCAAGCGAATCCGTGGGCGTCTCGTCCGCCGACACCAGCCGCATCGCGGCGATCTCGCGGCGGGCGGTCGGCAGCGGCACGCTGTTCATCGGGCCGAGCACGCTCGGCAGCAGGACCGCGCCGAGCAGCGGCGTGTCGATCTGGCGCATGGCGACCGCGGCGGCGGCCGTCTCCACGATGGCGTCGCGCTGGGACTGGACGGCGATGATGACCGCGTCCGCGTGCCCGGCGAGCAGCTGCGCGTCCGCCGAACACGACAGCGGCGGCGCGTCGACCACCACGAACCGTCCGGCCTCGGCGAGCTTCGCGAAGGTCGCCGCGGCGGCCTCGCTGGTGGGCCCTGCGGCCCGGGCGGCGGCGCCGGGGCCGATCACGTTGAGGCTCGGCTGCCTCGGGGCCGCCTGGAGCGCCACGGCGAGGTCGATCCGCCCGGCCCAGACGTCGGCCAGGCCCGGAACGGACTCGGTGCCGAACAGCTCGGGCAGTCCGACGGTGGTGCTCGGGTTCGCGGCGACGGCGGTGACGCGGTCGCCCGCGCGGGACATCGCGGTGGCGAGGTTCGCGGCGACGACGCTCGCGGCCGGCCCGGGGGCGACCCCGGCGACCACGATGACGCGCTGGTCGCCCGTGAGCTGCGAGGCGACGACATTGCGCAGCTGGGAGAACACCCGGCCGCCGGGGCTGTAGGCCCCGAAGACCTCGCGGCGCTGGAACTTCACCGCCGGTGGCACGGAGGCGAGCACGTCGAGTTCGCATCGCTCGACCAGGTCGGTCGGGTAGGCCACCTTGCGCGCCAGGCGGTGCCGGGCCCAGGCGAGCATGAGGCCCAGCGGGAGGCCCGCGCCGAAGGCGGCGGCGAGGTTGAACATCGCGTTCGGGCTGACGGGGGCCTTCGGCAGCGTGGCCTGGTTGATGACCCGGCCGGGGGCGACGGCGCCCTGCTGGGCCTCCAGGGTCGCGATCTCGGCTTCGAGCTCGCCCGCCTGGCGGCGCAGATCGTCCAGACTGGATTCCAGCGAGGCCCTGCCGTTGTCGCCGGAGTCCATGCGGGACAGGTCGTTCTCGGCGTCGTCGATGTCGGACTCGATCGCGTCGAGGCCCAGGTTCGTGGAGGCGATCGCGCTGTCGAGCGAGGCGGTGGCCCCGGCCTGGCGGTGCGCGAGGTAGGCCTCGCTGAAGGCGACCGTTCCGGCCCTGGCGGCCTCGGGGTCGCTCGCGCGGAAGTTGATCTCCAGCACGGCGGTGTTGGGCGGCACGGTGACGGACACGCGCGAGACGAGGTCGGCGGCGTCCTCGGTCCCCAGTGCCTCGGCGGCGGCCTCGGCGACCTCGGTGGACTTGACCAGTTGGGCCTCGGTGTCGAGGTTGACCTGCCCGGCGGTGCGCGCCCCGGTGACGGCGGTGTCGCTCGCGGTGGGCAGCACCAGGACCGAGGCGGTCGACTCGTAGACCGTCTCGCTCAGGGCGGTGTAGGCGAACCCGGCGGCGAGAGCCGCCGCCACCGTTCCGATGATGAGCCACCAGGAACGGCGGACGATGACGCCGTAATCGGCGAGCGTGCGGGCGGCAGGGGTCCTCAACGCGAAGGCCTTTCTCGTTCTTGGGATCTCGATGGAGTAACGATCGATGTGTCGCAAAAGTGACGGGCGCGCCGCGTCCGTCGGGCCTGGAGAACGCGAGGGGAACGCGATGGGGTTGTGTTTGACCGAGCAGACTAGTAGAAACCATTTTGTTCGCTAATATGATGATTCGCGTCATTTGAGGCACGGTCACATTGGACTCGGCCGCGACGCGGTCGCTTTGAGACGGAAGCAGGTGGACGATGAGCGATCCGAAGCAACGGCAGCGCCTCTGGGCGGGGCGGGGCATCGTGACCGTTCTCGCGGTGCTCCCGCTGGTCCTGGCCGGATTCGTGATCGGCTACGGGGTCGGCTCGGGCCCAGGACGCCTCGGGACCTCGGTCAACGAGGCGTGGGAGGGCGGGGACGGCACCGTCGACCACCGGCCGCTCGCGGCCTCGTTCACGGCCACGGCCATCGCGGGTCCGGCGCCGGAGTCGCCGATCGTGCTGCCCGTCGGGTACTCCGACGACCTCGGCATCGCCGTGACGCACCTCCAGTTCGCCCTGGACGAGTCCACAGTGCGCCCCGACCACACCGCCGAGCTGCGGCTGCCGGTCGCCGTGCCGCCCGACAGCGAGGACATGACCCTGGAGGTCGCCTCCGTCCACCCCGTCAGCTGCCTGTGCTCCCTGACGGCCGCCTCGGCGCCGCCGTACGGGACCGTCTGGGACGTCGCCGAGGTCGACTCGTCCACCACTGAAGTCGTCTTCGACGTGACCGGCGCGATCGACGCGCCCGGCCGCTACGGCTTCGCGATCACCACGCCCGACCGCGCCGCCTACCTGGAGTTCGAGGGCACCGAATACGGCGAAGGGCCCGCGCTGCGGACCGTCTCGGCCCCTGCGGCGCTGCCGTCCAACCCGGTCCCGCCGACCATGCCCATGCCGGACCCGGACCCGGATCCGACGGTGCCGCCGGTGGACCCGTCCACGCCGCCGGGCTCGGAGAGCCCCGCGCCGCCGGTGGACCCGACCGACTCGCCGAGCCCGTCGCCCAGCCTCTCGCCCAGTGTCGACCCGAGCCCGGTGCCGGGCTTCCCGGCCGCCGACCCGACCACCGGCTCGGTGCCCGAGCAGCCGCGCGAGGAATGGGGCCAGGCCGAAGACCAGCTGAGCACCTGCACCACAGGGGACAAGCTCATCCCCACCTGCGGGGCCCTCGTCGGCGTCGCGGCGGGCGCGCACACGTCCCGCCCCAAGGAGCAGGCGTTCCTCGAATTCGAGAGCACAGTGGAGCAGACGCAGCAGATCTACCACGCCTATGAACGCGGGAACGCGAGGCTCTTTCCGACCGCCGACCAGATCGCGCTGACCGAGGACCCGGCGCATCCGCGGACGCTGTTCATCAACTGGAAGCCGCAGGGCGCGACCTGGGCCGAGATCGCCGCGGGCGACCCGGACACCGACGCCTACCTCGACCGCCTCGCCGCCCACATCAGCACGGACTTCGACAAGCCGTTCTTCTTCACCGTCCACCATGAACCCGAGAACGACGTGGTCCAGAAGGCGGGCTCGGGCATGGAGGCCGCCGACTACGCGGCGATGTTCCGGTACGTGGTGGAGCGGCTGCGCGCGGACGGGGTCGACCAGCTCGTGTCGGTCATGAACTACATGGGCTACCTCAAATGGGTCGAGAAGCCCTGGCACGAGGCGCTGTACCCCGGCGACGACGTGGTCGACTGGATCGGCCTGTCGGGGTACGGGCAGTCGCTCCACGACGACGGGCAGTCCGACTTCGGGGAGATCGTGGACCAGACCAAGGGCGAGAGCGCCTGGCCCGGTTTCTACCACTGGGTCGCCAAGGAGCATCCGACCAAGCCGATGATGCTCGCCGAATGGGGCGTGTTCCACGAGGAGCGGTACCCGGACCACCAGGCCGCGGTGTTCGCGGCGGCGCGATACCAGATGGCGCACTATCCGCGGCTGAAGGCGATCGTCTACTTCGAATCGCCCGACGCCGAGGGCCGCAATTCCGAGGTCCATCTGGATCAGGACGCCTTGGACGCCTTCAGGGACCTGATGCAGTCCCCGTTCTTCGACGTGCGCCTGGAGTGAGCGAATCCGCTACTGGGCGGCCGGGGCCTTCGGGTGGCGCTTGTACGGGGACACGAACCGGTCCTCGGCGATCCAGAACCGCCAGGCCGTGTCCGCCGCCTTCGTGATCCCGGTCCTCGGCCCGGCCAGCACCGCCAGCGCCGAGTCGCCCGCGTGGACGGCGCCGACCATGTCCGTCCCGTCGTCCGACCGGTCCCAGCCCATCGCCTGCGCCAGCCGCGCCGGACCCCGCGCGAGGTCCCGGTCCGGCACCCGCTCGCCGCGGCGCTCCCGCGCCGCCTCGATCCCGCCCACGACCTCGCCCGCCCGCAGCAGCACCGCCGCCCCGGTCCCGGGCGCACCGCAGACCAGGTTCGCGCAGTAATGCATCCCGTAGGTGAAGTAGACGTACAGACGCCCGGCCGGCCCGAACATGACCGCCGTGCGGTCCGTCCGGCCCCGGAACGAATGCGAAGCCGGATCGTCCTCCCGGTACGCCTCGACCTCCGTCACCCGCACCGTGACGCCGTTCGCGGTCACCGTGCAGCCCAGCAGTTCCGGGGCCACCGCCACCGAATCCCGCTCGAAGAACGACCGGTCCACCAATCCGCTCACGCGCAACCGGTCGGCGCGTCCTCCGCGGCCGGGACCTTCTCGGCGATGACCTTCGACAGGTCGTTGAGCACGTCCACCGGCTGCTCGTAGTCCGCGGGCACGCTCACCCCGACCGGCACCTGCCGGTCCAGCGTCGTCCACACCGCGCCGTCCTCGTCCGTGAACCAGCACACGCCGTTCAGTTTGTACACCGCCGCCGTGTCCTCGACCTCGACCGGATCCGCGCCACAGGTCGCCACGACCGCCGGGTCGCCGTACGCCAGCACGGCCTCAGCCGCGCCCGCGCCGCCCTCGACCGGGCGCGCCACCAGGTCGCCCGCCTCCTCAGGAGCGGTCGCCGTCAGCGCCAGGCACACCACCGCGTCCTCCTCGCCCAGGTCGGGAACCGTCACCGACACCGGCGACAGGTCGCCCTGCACCAGATCCGAATCCTCCGCCGCTGGCGCGATCGCGTTGAACACCACGATCCCCGCCACCACCGCGACCGGGACCGCCACAACGGTCGCCACGATCGCCGGAAGCCTCGACTTGCCCACAGCGCCCAAGAGGTCCGCGCTCCTCAGATCTCGAGAATCGAACAGGTCAGCGTGCGGGTAATGCCCGCCACCCGCTGGACTCTACTCACCACCGACGCCTCCAGATCATCGACGGTGGCGGCCTCGGTGAGCACCACCACGTCATAAGGGCCGGTCACGGTGTCGACCCTGACCACGCCCTCGATCTCGGCCACGGCCTTGGTCACCGCGTCGGCCATCCCGACCTCGGTCTGGATCAGCATGTACGCCTGCACCATGGACAGGCCTCCTCAAGGAAACGGGCAAAAAGGGGATCGGAGGCCAAACTCGACACGGGCGGGCCTGACCGCTTCCCGATCGCCGTTGAGCGAAGATTACCCAGTGGAACACCGACCTTCAACTGCCCCGGAAATGATTCGACCGTGAGCGAGACCGTCGCCGAAGTCGGCGAGTTCAGACTGATCGAACGCTTCACCCGGCACTTCGGGACCACCCCCGCCGTCGTGCTCGGGCCCGGCGACGACGCCGCCGTCGTCACCGCCCCCGACGGCCGGGTCGTCGCGTGCACCGACATGCTCGTGGAAGGACGCCACTTCCGCCGCGACTGGTGCTCGGCGGCCGACGTCGGCCACAAGGCCGCCGCCGCGAACCTCGCCGACATCGCCGCCATGGGCGCCAAGCCCACGGCGCTCCTCGCCGCGATCTCCGCCCCGCAGGACCTCCCCGCCGAATGGCTCGAAGGGTTCGCCTCGGGCCTAGCCACCGAGGCCGCCGCCGTCGGCGCGGCCGTCATCGGCGGCGACACCACGCGCGGCGACCAGCTCACGGTCACTGTCACCGCCCTCGGCGACCTCGAAGGCCGGGAGCCGGTCACGCGCGGCGGGGCCCGGCCCGGGGACGTGCTCGCCCTCGCGGGCAAGGTCGGCTGGTCGGCCGCCGGACTCAACGTCCTCTCCCGCGGCTTCCGCTCGCCGGGCGCCCTCGTGGGCGCCTACCGCAGGCCGCAGCCGCCGTACGCGGCCGGACGTGACGCCGCCCTCATGGGCGTGCGCGCCATGATCGACATCTCCGACGGGCTCATCGCCGACCTCGGTCACATCGCCACCGCCTCGGGCGCGGCGATCGACGTCGACACCGAGGCCCTGCCGATCCCCGAGACGATGCGCAACGCGGCCGAAGCGCTCGGCTCGGACGCGCGCCTGTGGATCCTGACCGGGGGAGAGGACCACGCGCTGGCGGGCGCCTTCCCGCCGGACGTGATCCTGCCGGAGTCGTGGCGGCGCATCGGGACCATCGGCGAAGGCAGCGGCGTGACCGTGGACGGCCGCCGCTGGACCGGCCCGACCGGCTGGGACCACTTTCGTGGAGAGCAGAGCCCCAGCGAGCAGGGCCCCAGTGAGCGGAGCGGCGGAGACCAGGGCGCAGGGGAGTAGCGCGGTTGCCGTACCGAGATACGACAAAGCGCCGCCGGGGCCAGGCCCCGGCGGCGTAAGTCTTTCGCGGCGTCAGCCCTTAACGGGTGACTTTGCCGGCCTTGATGCACGAAGTGCAGACCTTGGCGCGGCGCTTGTTATCACCGGAGCCAGTCGCGATGCGGATGGTCTGCAGGTTCGGGTTCCAACGACGACGGGTCTTCTTGTGGGACCACGGGACGTTGTTGCCGAAGCCCGGGCGCTTCGCGCAGACTTCACACACGCTCGACATAATCCAAAACTCCTGCATTGACGTTCAACCGGCCCACCCGGACGGTGGGCAACCCGGCAATTCTAACGGACTCGAGAGAGCGGCGGACATCCAGGTGCCGGGACCTGCGCCACAGACGCGCGAACCCCGCTCCCCGAAACCTCGCGGTCTCCGGGAGCCCTCTCGGGCGGCGGCCGGCCCGCCCCGGTCTCCCAAAGGCGATGCACCTGCGCCGCAAGCGGACGCGAGACCGGATCACACCGGTCTGTCGGTCCTCCCAGGACGCTCCGCGGCCGCTCTGTACTGTGTCGGCTGCCGCGGACGGCTACCGTCGGTGACTCTAGGATGGGTGGTAATCCCGTAGGCTGGCCGCATACAAGTGTTGTGCCGATGCCCATATCTTTTTTGGTGAGTCGAACATGAGCCACACCCCGCAGCAACCTGCCGACGGCTGGCAGCCGTCGCAGCAACAGCCACCGGTGTACCGCCCCAACGAGCAGCCGCCGGCCGAGGAACCGCCACCGTGGTCGCCCGAGAGCCAGCGCTTGTCCCCGATGAGCCAGCAGGTCCCGGTCGAGGACGTCGACGGCACCGTCAAGTACGTGGGCGGGCCCGGCATGCAGTCGCCGCCGCAGTACGGGCCGCCTCCGGGCGTCCCGGTCTCCCCGTTCGACTCGCCGATGCAGCAGCCCCAGCAGGGGATGCCCGCGGCTCCGTTCGACCCGCAGCAGCAGCAGCCGTACGGGATGCCCGCCTCGGACCCGTTCGCGGGCGGCGGCGGCATGCCCGTCTCCGGCATGCCGGTGTCCGGGATGCCTCCCGTGTCGTCGATCCCCGCTTCGGGAATGCCGGTCTCCGGCCCGGTCGGACCCGGCCAGCCGTACGGTCAGCCGCCGTTCGGCGGGGGCCAGTTCGGCCCGCAGGGCGGCCAGCTCGTGCCGGTCTCCGGCGGCGCCGCAGGCCAGCCCTGGGGTGCGCCCGACTCGATCAAGCGCAAGAAGAAGGGCGGCAAGGGCCCGATGTGGCTCCTGCTCGTCGGCATCGTGGTGATCGCCGCGGCCTTGGGCGTCGGCGGTTTCATCCTCTTCAACCCGACCGACGACGACCCCAAGACCGAGGCGACCATCGAGACCGTCGACCCCAGCGTGGACGAGGCCCCGGCGGAGAACGCGCGCGCCAACGAGGCGTCCGGCCTCAGCGTGCTCGCCGCCGAGGAGTGGGTCGACAACGCCGACGCCCCCGCGGTCTTCCTGGACGCGACCGGCCTCGGATTGAGCGACGGCACGACGCTCGCCTACTTCGGCACCCTGGACCCGGCGGCGCTCGGCGTGACCGCCGATTCCGGGATGGGCGACATCGGCGACGCCTTCGACACGCTGCTCGCCACCCACCTGGGCGGCGCGGTCGAGGGCGAGGTCACGGCCACGCCGTACCGCGTCGACGCCCGGGCGGCCGAGTTCCGCACCTACACCGTCGGCGCCACGACGGTGCTGACGGCGCTCATCGAGACCCCGGACGGGTACGTGGGCTTCGCCGGGTTCGCCGGCGCGGACCAGGTCGCGACCCTCGACGCACTGCGCTCGACCCTGACCTTCGGGTCCTGAACCCCTGAACGGCCCGGCTCCTGAACGGGCCGGGCAACTGAACCGGCTCAGCCGTTGCACGGCCCGAGCCGCTGAACGACACCGACCGGCCTCCACGCTCTCGCGGCGCGGAGGCCGGTCGGCTTTTCCCCCGGTCGGCGCCCGTGCGCTTCCGCGCGCCGCCGCGGAGGCGTATCCTCATGGCCCGTGGTGGAAATCCCTGAGACCGGACGCCAGACCCTCGACGCGGACATCATGCGCGAGTGGGCCGCGCGCGGCATCGACACGTTGACCCGCCACCGGCGCGGCGTCGACGAACTGAACGTGTTCCCCGTCGCCGACTCGGACACCGCGACGAACATGCTCGCGACCCTCCAGGCGGCTTTCCAAGGCGGCACTCCAGGTCTGGGCCTCGAAGCCCTCCTGGACGAGGCCGCCGGGCGCGCGCTGCTGTCGGCGCGCGGGAACTCCGGGGTGATCCTCGCGCAGATGCTCCGCGGCCTCGCCGACGTCTGGAACAGCGACGAGATCGACGCGAAGGGCTTCGCGGCCGGGCTGCGCTCGGCCACCGACGCGGCCACCGCCGCCGTCGCGGTCCCGACCGCCGGGACGATCCTCACCGTCGCCGAGTCGGCCGCGTCCGCCGCGGCCAGGGCCGCCCCGTTCGGGCTCGTCTCGGCCGCCAGGGCCGCCGCCGAAGCCGGCTCCGAGGCCGTCGCGGCCACGCCGGGCCAGCTGCCCGCGCTCGCCCGCGCGGGCGTCGTCGACGCGGGGGGACTCGCGCTCGCCCTGCTGCTCGAAGCGCTGGTCGAGACGCTCACCGGCTCGGTCTCCACGGGCGCACTGGATCTGCTCGAACGCCACCGCGTCCGCACGGTCGAGCAGGTCGAGGAGGTCCCGCGCGAGAGCGGTTCGGAGGCCTTCGGCTACGAGGTCCAGTTCCTGCTCGAAGCGAACGCGGCCGCCGCGGCCGATCTGCGCCACCAGCTCACGGCCCTGGGCGACTCGGTGGTCATCATCGGTTCGCGCGCCGCGAAGGACGTCACCACGTTCAATGTCCACGTGCACGTCAACGACATCGGCGCGGCCATCGAGGCCGGGATCGAGCGCGGCCGGGTCCACCGCATCTCCGTGACCCGCTTCGACGACATCGCCGGACACGGTGCGGCCCTTCGGCACACGGCTCCTTCGGCGTCGGGCGCCCGGCACCATCCGGCTCCTTCGGGGGCGGCCACGCGGCATCACGTGAACCAGTCCGCCATGGCGACGCGGCGCCACCCGGCCCCGCCCGCCGAGGAGGCCCCGCAGCGGGTCGTCGTCGTGGTCACCGCCGTCGCGGGCGTCCGCGCGTTCCTCGCGGGTGAGGGCTGCCGCGCCGTCCGCGCCGAAGGCCTCGCCGTCGAACTCAAGGCCGTCCGCGACGGGGGTGGCCAGAGTGCGATCGTCCTCACCGACGCCCCCGAATCGGCCCGCGCCGCCCGCGGGGCCGTGCAGGACGCGCGCGGCGACGGCTACCGGGTCACCGTGGTGCCCACCGGTTCGGTCATGCAGAGCCTCGCCGCGTTCGCCGTCCACGACCCCGACCGCCACTTCGACGACGACGTCACCGCCATGGCCGAAGCCGCCGCCGCCTGCCGCACCGGCGAGCTCCGCGCGGACGGCGAGGGCATCGCGGTCCTCGTCAACGGCGAGACCGCCGGGGCCTTCCCCGAAGCGGCCGAAGCGGCCCGCGACCTCGCCGACCGGCTCTGCTCCACTGGCGCAGAACTGCTCACGATCCTGCCGGGCGCCGGGGCGGACCCGGAAACTGTCACAGCCTTGAGCGATCATGTGCGCGAGGCGTGGCCGCTCGTGGAGATCCAGCAGCTGCCCGCCGGAGACGACGAACCGCTGCTGCTGATCGGAGCCGAATGACCATCGGGCTGGAAACCCGGCTGAGCGAGGTCCTCGGGAAGAAGACCTGCGAGGCCCTCAGCGAGGGACTGGGCCTGGACACCGTGGGCGACCTCCTCGGCCACTACCCGTTCCGCTACGCCCAGCGCGGCGAGCGAACCGACCTGGGGGCCTTGGCGATCGGCGAGGACGTCACCGTCGCCGCCCAGGTCCGCGCCGCCGTCAAGAAGAGCTTCGTCCCCAGGCACCCGGGCCAGAAGCGCGGGAAGTCGCGCGACCTGCTCGAAGTGATCGTCGCCGACGAGGCCGGAAGGTCGCTGACCCTCACGTTCTTCAACCAGGCGTGGCGCTCGAAGGAACTCGTCGCCGGACGCTGGGGCCTGTTCGCGGGCAAGGTGGCCCAGTTCCGCGGCCGCCTCCAGCTGAACTCGCCGCAGTACCAGCTCCTCGCCGAGGACGCGGCGGACCCGGCCAGCGCCATCGAGGAGTTCGCCGGGACGCTCATCCCGGTCTACCCGGCCACCGCCGAGCTGCCCACCTGGAACATCGCCAAGGCCGTCCACACCGTCCTCGACCTGGTGCCCGAGCCGCCCGACCCGCTCCCGCGCTCCCTCCGCGAGGACCTGCACCTCCTCGGCTACGGGAAAGCGCTGCGCCAGATCCACCGGCCCGAGTCCCACGAGGCGCTCGGTGCGGCGAAGAAGCGCCTCAAATGGCAAGAGGCCCTGGTCATGCAGACCGTCCTGGTGCGGCGCAAGGCCGCGTCCCTCGCCGAAGCCGCGACCCCGTACCCGCCGGGCGGACCGATCCTCGACGCGTTCGACGCCCGGCTCCCGTTCGAACTCACCGCCGGGCAGGTCCAGGTCGGGGCCGAGATCGCCGCCGAACTCGCCCAGGCGCACCCGATGCACCGGCTCCTCCAGGGCGACGTCGGCTCCGGCAAGACCCTCGTCGCGCTCCGCGCGATGCTCCAGGTCGTCGCCCACGGCGGCCAGGCCGCCCTCCTCGCCCCCACCGAAGTCCTCGCCGCCCAGCACCACCGGTCGATCGTGGAGATGCTCGGCGACCTCGCCCGCGGCGGCGAGCTCGGCGCGCCGCCCGAGGCCACCCGCGTCGCCCTGCTCACCGGCTCGGCCACCGCCGCCCAGCGCCGCACCGTCCTCGACGAGGTCAAGACCGGCACGGCCGGGATCGTCATCGGCACCCACGCCCTGCTCTACGACGGCGTCGACTTCGCCAGTCTCGGCCTGGTCGTGGTCGACGAGCAGCACCGCTTCGGCGTCGAGCAGCGGGACGCCTTGCGCGCCAAGGCGGAGCAGCCCCCGCACACCCTCGTCATGACCGCCACCCCGATCCCGCGGACCGTGGCCATGACCGTCTACGGCGACCTGGAGACCAGCCGCCTCACCGAACTCCCCGCCGGACGCAATCCCATCGCGACCCATGTCGTCCCCTACACCGACCAGCGGTGGATGCAGCGGGCCTGGACCCGCGTGCGCGAGGAGGTCGCGAACGGCCGCCAGGCCTACATCGTGTGCCCGCGCATCGGGGGCGACGACGCAGAGGACGCCGGCGGTTCAGGCAGCGACCGCCGCCCGCCGCTCGCGGTCGTCGACGTCATCGAGCAGCTGCGCAACGGCCCGCTCCAAGGCCTGCGCCTGGGCCTGCTGCACGGGCGCCTCGACGCCGACGAGAAGGACCGCGTCATGCGCGCCTACGCCGCGGGCGAGATCGACGTGCTCGTGGCGACCACCGTCATCGAGGTCGGTGTGAACGTCCCCAACGCGACCGCCATGGTCGTCCTCGACGCCGAACGCTTCGGCATCTCCCAGCTGCACCAGCTGCGGGGCCGCGTCGGACGAGGCGTCCACGCGGGCCTGTGCCTGCTCGTCAGCGAGGTCCCTGACGGCACCTCCTCGCGCGAGCGGCTGGACGCGGTCGCGTCCACGACCGACGGGTTCGCGCTGGCCGAACTCGACCTGGAGCAGCGCCGCGAGGGGGACGTGCTCGGCGCGGCCCAGTCGGGCGTGAAGTCGCACGTGAAGCTCCTGTCGCTGCTCAAGGACGCCGACATCATCGAGGCGGCCCGCACCGAGGCCTCCGCGCTCATCGCGGCCGACCCCGAGCTCAAGGGGGAGCCCGCGTTCGCGGCCCTGGTCGACGATCTGGCCGAGGACCGCGGCGAATTCTTGGAGAAGGGCTGAGCCTGGAGCAGGGCTGAGCCCGGAACACGGCTGAGCGGCCTTCGATCGCGGCGTCCGGCCTGCTCGCCCGCGGTCGCCTCGGCAAGGGCGCTCGCCTGCTGCGGGGGCGGATTACAGTAGTGCCAAATGACTAGGATCATCGCCGGCAGCCTCAAGGGCCGCCGCCTCGCCACGCCACCGGGGGACCGCACCCGGCCCACCTCCGACCGGGTCCGCGAAGCGCTGTTCAACTCGCTCGCCCCCGGCGGCGACCTGGACGGCCTGCGGTTCGCCGACCTCTACGCCGGGTCCGGCGCCGTCGGCCTGGAGGCGCTCTCGCGGGGCGCCACCGCCGCCCTGTTCGTGGAGTCCCACGCCCTGACCGCGAAGGTGCTGCGCCGCAACATCGCCGACCTCGCCGTCACGGGTGCGGAAGTGATCTCGGCCCCGGTCGAGAAGGCCCTCCAGAACGAGCCGGCCGAGCCGTTCGACATCGTCTTCGCCGACCCGCCGTACGCGGTCACCGACGCCGAAGTGGCCGAGGTCCTCCAGGCGCTGGTCGCGAACGGCTGGCTCGCGCCCGACGCCGACGTGGTGGTCGAGCGCGGCGGCAAGGAGGCGACCGTGGCATGGCCGCCGCAGATCGCAGAAGACCGCATCCGCCGCTATGGCACCACGGCACTTTGCTACGGTCACGCCCTGTGAAACCTGAAGCGCGAATCGCCGTCTGCCCAGGGTCATTCGATCCGGTGACGTACGGTCATCTCGACATCTTCGGACGCGCCGCCCAGCTGTACGATGAGGTGTGGGTCGCGGTCTTCCACAACGCTTCCAAGAACGCGTTGTTCAGCGTCGAGGAACGAGTGGATCTCCTCCGCGAGACCACCGCGGCCATGCCCAACGTACGCATCGCGTCCTTCCAGGGCCTGACCGTCGACTTCTGTCAGAAGCACGGTGCCGGTGTGATCGTGAGAGGCGTCCGCGCGGCATCGGACTTCGACTACGAACTGCAGATGGCCCAGATGAACTACGGAATGGGAGGCATCGAGACGGTGTTCATCCCTACCAACCCCCTGTACTCCTTCCTGTCCTCTTCGATGGTCAAGGACGTGGCGAAATGGGGCGGCGACGTTTCGCCCCACGTGCCTGAAATCGTCCAATCGCGACTGATTGAGCGCTTGAGGCAGGTTTAACCACGTTTTCAACCCTCATCCGGGACAATTTCCCCTATGACTGACATCGACGGGAGCAAATCGGTGGGTGCGCTCGACCGGATCGAAGAGATCATCGCCTACGTGGAGCAGGCCAAGGCCGTGCCCATGTCCCGCGCGTGCAAAGTGGACCGGGCCGAGATGATCGCCATGCTCGAAGAGCTCCAGAGCGAACTCCCCGGCGACCTGCGCCGCGCGGAGGCCATGCTCCAGGAACGCGACAAGATCATCGACGCAGGTGAACGCGAAGCCGAACGGATCATCACCGAAGGCGAGACCGAGCACGCGCGCCTGGTCTCGCGCCATGAGATCACGGTCTCGGCCGAGCACGAGGGCAACCGCATCATCGCCGAAGCCCGCGGTGAGGCGCAGCGCCTGCGCGACGAGGTGGACGAGTACGTGGACACCACGCTCGCGAATTTCGAGCAGTTCCTGCACCGCGCCCTCTCGGGCGTCGAGCGCGGCCGCGACAAGATGAGCACCCTCCGCGAGATCGGCTCGTTCGGGCCCCCGCAGCAGGAGCAGTTCGAGGACGAGAAGCCGCTCCCGCAGATCTGATCGGGCGAACCGGCGTCCGCGTTGTGCGGCGCCGGTTTCCCCTCCCGCCTGGGTTGGGGCCGCTTCCGCCCTTGATGTAGCATTACCGGTCGGCCTCTATCGAGCCGCAACTCCCTATCGAAGGACCGCAGTACACCCATGACGAAGACCGCTCCGGATCCCGCAGCGCCGCTGGTGTTCGACACCGCGGAGCTGGGGCGCAGGCCGGGAACGTCCATGCACATCGAGCGCGGCGTGCCCGCGCCCGAGGCGTTCGGTCTCGCAGCGGTGTACGCCGTCCCCGCCTCGGCGGTCATCGACCTCGACGTCCACCTGACCTCGGTCAGCGAAGGCGTCCTCGTCGACGGCAAGGTCGAAGCGGTCGCCGAGGGCGAGTGTGCGAGGTGCCTCGCACCTGTGCAGGACACTCTCAGGGTCCAGGTGCAGGAGCTGTACGCTTATGAAGGCTCCGTCACCGAAGCGACCACCGAAGCCGACGAGATCATGCGGCTTCAGGGTGACCTGCTCGATCTGGAGCCCGCGGTTCGGGACGCGCTGGTGCTGGCAATGCCGGTCACCCCGCTGTGCCGACCCGACTGCCCGGGGTTGTGCGCCGAATGCGGCGTCCCCTGGGACGAACTGCCCGACGACCACGGTCACGTGACCGTGGACCCCCGTTGGGCGGACTTGGACAAGCTTCGGCTCGCCGACACCGACGGCGAATCGAAATAGCACAGCGAATAAGTATGGAGTTCTGAAGTGGCTGTTCCGAAGCGTCGTATGTCGCGAAGCAACACCCGGCACCGTCGGTCGCAGTGGAAGGCTGCGCCGATCCAGCTGGTCGAGTGCCCGCAGTGCCACGCCCAGAAGCGCGGCCACCAGGTATGCGAGGTGTGCGGCACGTACAGGGGCCGTCAGGTCCTCGAGGCCTAAGTCCTCCCGCATATGGGCGACAAGTCCGTACAACATTTCGAAGCCGTGTTCGGGGTCCGAGATATCGACCCCGAACTGCTTCGTCTCGCCCTGACACACCGGTCCTACGCGTACGAGAACGGCGGGCTGCCCACCAATGAGCGCCTGGAGTTCCTCGGGGACTCCGTGCTCAGCCTGGTGATCACCACCGCGCTCTACCGCAACCACCCGACGCTGCCCGAAGGGCAGCTCGCGCGTCTGCGCGCGTCGGTGGTGAACATGAAGGCGCTGGCCGGCGTGGCGCGTCGCATGGGCGCGGGCGGTATCGGCCCGCACCTCATGCTCGGCAAGGGCGAGGAGTCCTCGGGCGGTCGCGGCAAGAACTCGATCCTGGCCGACGCGGTCGAGGCGCTGCTCGGCGCCATCTACCTGCAGTACGGGATCGAGATCGCCAAGCGCGTCGTGCACTCGTTCTTCGACTCGCTCATGGAGGCCGCGGCCGGGCAGGGCGCGGCCCTGGACTGGAAGACCAGCCTCCAGGAGCTGACCGCCGACTCCGGCCTCGGCGTGCCCGAGTACCGGATCACCGAGTCCGGGCCGGACCACGCCAAGCAGTTCACGGCCTGGGCGGTCGTGGCGGGCGAAGAGTTCGGCGAGGGCTCCGGCGGCTCCAAGAAGGACGCCGAGCAGATCGCGGCGCAACTGGCCTGGCAAGTTCTGTCAGAACGCCTGGGCGTCAAGTCGCGTTAGCAGCTTTCGCGAGGGGCGGCACCGGTTTCCGGTGCCGCCCTTTCGCGTTGCTATTGGCGTTGGCACTTGGGGCAGTAGTGGGCGGACCTGTCGCCGATGACCTCTCGGGCGATCGGGGTGCCGCAGCGTTTGCACGGTTGGCCCGCGCGGCCGTAGACCGCCAGTTCCCTCGCGAAGTAGCCGGCCTCACCCCTCGCGTCCACGTACAGCTCGTCGAACGAGGTCCCGCCCACCGCGAGCGACTCGGTCAGCACGTTTCTCACGTGGCCGAGCAGCTCCAGCGCCTTGCGCTTGGAGAGTGAGTCACCACTGCGCCTGCCGCGCAGGCGCGAGCGCCACAGCGCCTCATCCGCGTAGATGTTCCCGACCCCGCTGATCCAGCCCTGGTCGAGCAGCGCCTTCTTCACCTCGATGCGCCGCCGCAGCAGCCGCGCGGCGCTCAGCTCCGCGTCGAACTCGGCCTCGAACACGTCGGGGGCGATGTGGCCCATGGTCTTCGGCACGGCCCCGTCCATGTCGGCCAGCTCCCAGTACCCGAAGGTCCGCTGGTCGATGAACCACAGTTCGCGGTCGTCGGTGAAGCGCATCCGCCCCCGCAGGTGCTTGTGCGCCTCACGCCCGTCCGTGACCACGTGCAGTTGGCCGCTCATGCCGAGGTGGCAGATGAGCGCGCGGCCGTCGTCGAGGCCGAGCCACATGAACTTGCCGCGGCGGCCGCTGCCGGTGATCCGCAGGTCCTTGAGGTTCGCTTGGAAATCGGCGATGCCGGGGATGTGGCGGCGCACGGTCCGCGGGTTGTAGACCTCGACGGCGCTGATGCGTCCGCCGCGGAAGGCCGCATCGACCCCGCGGCGGACCGTCTCGACTTCGGGTAGCTCTGGCACCGTTCAATTATGAGCCCCCGCCTTCCCGGGGGCGCTCCCGCTCCCTCGCACGTGGTTCAGCTGAGCTGCGGGTGCTTCTCCCTGACCGTGTCGATCCCGTAGTTGATCGCGAAGGCGATCGCCGCGAGCCGCGAGTTCACGCCCAGTTTGCCGAGCACGTTCTGCACGTGGGAGCGCACGGTCGAGACCGATACGCCCATCTGGTCGGCCATGTGGCTGGTCGGCTCGCCGCGCACGATGCGGCGCAGCACGTCGTCCTCGCGCGGCGTCAGGTGGTGCGCCAGTTCGAGCGCGTCGTCGTCGCCCAGGAGCGGCGCGGGTTGGAGCGCGGCTCGCAGGAGCTGCGGGTCGTAGTAGGGCGGGCTGGCGAGTCCGCGGTCGATGGCGTGGAGCAGGTCGCCCGGCATGATGTGGGTGTTGGCGATCCCCGCGGCCGAGACGGAGACGGCCTTGCGCAGTACCGAGCCGTCGTCGCGGTCGGTGATGAGGAAGACGGGCCGCTTGCAGTCGGTCAGGACCCGGTTCCGGGAGACCGCTTCGAGTGCTACCAGGCAGCAGTCGATCCTCACATCCGCCGACACGAGCGCCCTGGCGCTCCGGGCCTCGACTGGGATGTCACCGCGTCGGTGGAGCAGGGGTCGAATGCTGGCGGAGAAGACCTGATTCGGGTCGTACAGCATGACACGCACGGTTGGCACCTCATCCTTCAGGTTTTTCGCGCCTCCCCAGATGCGCGCCCGTTCAGGCGGCCACCCCAGCATGACTGTTGGTAATCGCCCCGTCCAGCGTTGAGTCGGATGGACGACAGTAAGAGGTAGGGGTCGGTTTCACCTGCGATAATGCGGTGCCTTTTCGGCCCACGGGCCCGTGCCGACCCACCGGTCGGGGCCCGGGGCGGGCGGCTGATTCCTAGCCGAAGTCCTGCACCCAGTAGATGGTGCCGTCCCGGTCGGCCGCGCCGACGCCTATGACGTCGTAGCCGCAGTTGAGGATGTTCGCGCGGTGGCCCTCGGAGTTCATCCAGCCCTCCATGACGGCCTCGGCGTCCGGGTAGCCCGCGGCGATGTTCTCGCCGACGCCGCCTTCGTAGCCCTGCTCGGCGGCCCGGTCGGTGGGGCTGCGCCCGTCCTGCGAGTCGTGGCTGAAGTAGTCGTTGGCGGCCATGTCCTCGGCGTGCAGGAGCGCCGCCTTGTCGAGCCGCGAGTCGCGTTCCAGCGCACCGCAACCCGCTTCGGCCCGGGCCTGGTTCACCAGGTCGAACACTTCGGCTTCCGCGTCGGCGTACGCGGAGGACGAGTCGCCGTCGGAATCCCCGCCGCCGCTGCCGCCCCCGTCTTCCTCGTCCTCTTCCGCTGCGGCCGTGGTCTCCTCGGCGGTCTCGGTGGTCGGGGCCTCCTCGGGCTCCTGCTGGCGGATCTCGGCCTCGTCGAGGAGGAGTTCGGGGAGCGCTTCGGCCGTGACGGTCGCCGCCACGGAGCCGGGGGTGGTCGCGCCCTCGGAGGAGGCGGCGTTCCCTTCCAGTGGGGAGTCGAGCGCCCACAGTGACGTCGCAGCGGTCGCGAGGCCGAACGTCGCAATGATCGCCAGGAAGATCCGGCGGCGGGTCTCTTTGGGGTCGCGATGGCGACCGCTCTGGAGTCTTCGCATGGAGGTACGGCCTCGTCACGTGGGGTTACGTGGGGAATGTTCGTATTTTCGCGGACCCTACCAGGTTCGAGCCCACTTTGCACGGCACGAGGCGCCGCTCCGGGCGTGACGTACCCCCGCAGGTGTGACCCCCGTCGAATTCGGGGCGCAGAGCATGTGCAAAGCTTGACGAAGACCGCCGTTCAGGCGGATGATGTTGGGAGACGGCCAGTGTTCACGAGCCGTGCTCCACTGGTCCGGCGAGGGGCATTCGGCCCCAGCGGCTAACAAAATTCACTCAGCAAAAATGCGACGTTATTTATGGTGCGTACGCCAACGCCACCTGACTGCGTGATCGCAAGGAGAAACCATGGCGAAAGCCCTCTACGGCCACATCGGCCAGGCTCCCAACAAGCGCCTGCTCGAAGAAGTGGTCCAGCTACGTGCGCGAGTACGCAACCTCGAGACCGAGCTCGCCGAGCTCAGGTCCAGGGAAGACGAGATCGAACACGATCATGTCGAGGAGTTGATGCGGCTGCACGAGCCCGCGTTGACTTAAGAGCGTCACTCGCGACAAAGGAACATCAGCGCGCCAGCTGCCTGACAGCCGGCGCGCATTGCCATGTTCGGGCTCCAACGCACCGGGTACCCCGGATCTCCCCGCCTGAGTTCGGCCCCTTTGGGGTCTTTGATGTGCCCGGTTCGGTCACACCGGCCTTGTAGGCTGGGGCGGTCCCGTACCACGCCGACGCAGACCCATCCGGAGCGACCCTTGTACCTCAAGAGCCTCACGCTGAAGGGATTCAAGTCCTTCGCCTCGGCCACGACCCTGCGCTTCGAACAGGGGATCACCTGCGTGGTCGGCCCCAACGGCTCGGGCAAGTCCAATGTGGTCGACGCGATCGCCTGGGTCCTCGGCGAGCAGGGCGCGAAGTCCCTGCGCGGCGGCAAGATGGAGGACGTCATCTTCGCCGGCACCACCGGCCGCCCCGCGCTCGGCCGCGCCGAGGTCACCCTCACGATCGACAACTCCGACGGCGCGATCCCCATCGACTACTCCGAGGTCTCGATCACCCGCCGGATGTTCCGCTCCGGCGAGGGCGAGTACGAGATCAACGGCGACCGCTGCCGCCTCCTCGACGTCCAGGACCTCCTCTCCGACGCCGGCATCGGCCGCGAGATGCACGTCCTGGTCGGACAGGGCAAACTCGACTCCTACCTGCACGCCCGCCCCGAGGACCGCCGCGCCTTCATCGAGGAGGCCGCAGGCGTCCTCAAGCACCGCAAGCGCAAAGAGAAGGCGCTGCGCAAGCTCGAAGGCATGCAGGGCAACCTCGACCGCCTCGCCGACCTCACCGGCGAGCTGCGCCGCCAGCTCAAGCCGCTGGGCCGCCAGGCCGAACTCGCGCGCCGCGCCCAGACCATCCAGATGGACCTGCGCGAGGCCCGCCTGCGCCTGCTCGCCGACGACCTCTCCTCCCTGCGCGGCAACATCGCCAAGGACCTCGCGGACGAGGAGGCGCTCAACGAGCGGAAAGAGGGCCTCACCGAGGAGCACGCCCTCCTCACCACCCAGGTGGACGAGGTCGAGGCTGCGCACGGGGCCGACAAGCCGCGCCTGGCCCGCCTCCAGGAGACCTGGTACCGGCTCCAGGCCGTCGCCGAGCGCCTGCGCTCGACCGCGCAGCTCGCCGCCGAACGCCGCCGCTACCTCGCCGAGGAGCAGGAGGACCGCGCCGGGCGCGACCCCGAGGTCCTGGAGACCGAGGCGCAGCGCATCCGCGAGCAGGAGATCGAACTGCGCGAGTCCATCGCGGAGGACTCCGAACGCCTCGCCTCCGCCGTGGAGGCCCGCGAGGACACCGAGACGGCCCTCTCGGACGCCGAGCAGCGCATCGTCACCGCCGTGAAGGCCGCCGCCGAGCGCCGCGAAGCGCTCGCCACCCTGCGCGGGCGCGTCGACTCCCTCCAGACCCGCACCGCGGCCGCCGCAGAAGAACTCGAACGCGCCGCCCTCGCCCTCGCCGAAGCCCGCGAAAGGGCCGAGGCCGCCGCCGAGGCCTACGCTGAAGCCGAGGCCGAAGGCGAAGCGGTCGAAGCGAACACCGAATTCGACGAGGCCGTCTCGCAAGCGAAGGCCCGCGTCGCCGCGGCCAAGGCCGAAGCGGACCGCCTCCAAGCGGCCGAACGCGAAGCCGACCGCGAGGCCACCCAGTGGGCCGCCCGCGAGGAGGCCCTCGCCGTCGGCCTGCGCCGCAAGGACGGCGCCGCCGCCCTGCTCGCCCGCTCCGAAGCCGTCCCCGGCATCCTCGGCTCCGTCGCCGCGCTCCTCACCGTCGAACCCGGCTACGAGGCCGTCCTCGCCGCCGCCCTCGGCCGCCTCGCGGACGCCCTCGCCGTCACCGGCCCCGACAGCGCCGCCGCGGCGCTGCAACTGCTCCGCGACGAGGACGGCGGCCAAGCCGCGTTCTTGATCGCCGGTTCCCTCACCCACGCGAGCGTCCCGCCCGGCCACAAAGCCGTCGCCGACCTCGTCACGGCCCCCGCCGCGCTCGCCTCCACGGTGCGCGCCGTGCTCGCCGGGATGTGCGTCGCCGACGACCTCGACGCCGCCCGCGCCCTCGTCACCGCCAACCCCGAACTCACCGCCGTCACCCGCGACGGCGACGTGCTCGGCGCCGCACAGGCCTTCGGCGGATCCGCCAAAGGCCAGTCCTACATCGAGATCCAGGCCGCCGTCGACGAGGCCCGCGACCGCAAGATCGCCGCCGAATCCCTTGCGACGCAACTCAGTGCCCAGCTCGAAGGCGCTCGCGAAGCCCACGCCGAAGCCGAGGCCGCCGCCGAGGAAGTGCGCACCGCGCAGCGCCAGGCCGAAGCCGCGCACAACGCCGTCAGCCGCCGCCTCGCCGAACTCGGCGCCGCCGCCCGCAGCGCCGAAGCCGAGGTCGCCCGCCTCGCCCAGACCAAGGACCGCGCCCAGACCGCCCGCGAGGCCGACACCGCCGGGCTCACCGACCTCGAAGCCCAGCTCGACGAGCTCGAATCCCTCCCCGCGATCGAGGAGCCCTCCACCGACGAGCGCGACGTCCTCTCCCGCGAACTCGACGCCGCCCGCCAGAACGAGATGGAGACCCGCCTGTCGGTCCGCACCGCCGAAGAGCGCGCCTCCGCGCTCGCCGGCCGCGCCGACGCGCTCTCCCGTCAAGCGCAATCCGAACGCGCCTCCCGCGCCCGCGCCGAAGCCCGCCGCGCGGCCCGCGCCCGCGGCGCCGCCGTCGCCGCCCTCGTCGCCGAAGCGGCCGAGAACGCCGGAGTCCAGCTCACCGAATCCCTCGAGACCGCCGCGATCGAACGCGACCGCGTCAGTGCCGAGCAGGCCCGCCGCGAGGCCGCCCTCGCCGAGCTGCGCACCCGCGCCGGGGCCACCGCCGCCGAACTCGAACGCATCACCTCCGCCGCGCACCGCGACGAGGTCGCCCGCGCCGAGCAGCGCCTGCGCATCGAGCAGCTCGAAGAGAAGGCCGGCGCCGAGTTCGGCGTCGACATCGAGACCCTGCTCGCCGAGTACGGCCCCGACCAGCCCGTCCCGCCCAGCGCCGAGGAGATCGCCGCCGCGGAGGAGAAGGGCGGGTCCGAGCCCGCGCCCTACGGCTTCGACCGCGCCCTCATGGAGAAGCGCGCCGCCCGCGGCGAACGCGAACTCAAACTCCTCGGCAAGGTCAACCCGCTCGCGCTCGAGGAGTTCGCGGCACTCGAAGAGCGCTACAAGTTCCTCAACGAGCAGCTCGAAGACGTGAAGAAGACCCGCGCCGACCTCCACACGGTCGTCAAGGAGGTCGACGACCGCATCCAGCAGGTCTTCGCCGAGGCCTTCGCCGACACCGCCCGCGAGTTCGAGGACGTCTTCCAGACCGTCTTCCCCGGCGGCGAGGGGCGCCTCCTGCTTACCGACCCCGACGACCTGCTCCACTCCGGCGTCGAGGTCGAGGCCCGCCCGCCCGGCAAGAAGGTCAAGCGGCTCTCGCTGCTCTCGGGCGGGGAGCGGTCGCTGACGGCGCTGGCGCTGCTGTGCGCGATCTTCCGCGCGCGCCCCAGCCCGTTCTACCTGATGGACGAGGTCGAGGCGGCGCTCGACGACGTGAACCTGGGTCGCCTGCTGAACCTGCTGGTCCGGCTCCAGGAGAACTCGCAGCTGCTCATCATCACCCACCAGAAGCGCACGATGGAGATCGGCGACGCCCTCTACGGCGTCACGATGCGGTCGGGCGTCACGCAGGTGATCAGCCAGAAGTTCGTCCGCGAAGAGGAGTGAGGCCATAGCGGCGACGCTTGCGAGCTGCGTTTTAGCCCCCGCAAGTACAGTGGTCGTGCACTCGAACCTGTGGAGGACTCCCGTGGACAACCTGTGGATCTGGCTGGTGGCCGCGCTCGTCGCCATCAGTGCCGTCGTCGGCGTCACGCTGGCCGTGCGCGCGTCCCGCTCGAAGGCCCAGCCTTCGGCGCCGGAATCCGTTGAGCCGCAGGTAAAGGACGAACCCGAGGCGGCGGTGACCGCCGAGCCCGCGGCCCCGGCTCCGGTCGCCTCGGCCATCGAGACCCCCGAGCCCGTCGCGGGCCGCCTGGTGCGGCTGCGCTCGCGCCTGGCCCGCTCCAACAACGCCCTCGGCAAGGGCCTGCTGGCGCTCCTGGCCAGCGACAAGCTCGACGACGAGGTGTGGGACGAGGTCGAGGAGACCCTCCTGAGCGCCGACGTCGGCATCACCGACACGACCGCGGTCGTGGAGTCCCTGCGCGAGCGCGTCAAGGTCCTCGGCACGCGCGACCCCGAGGACCTGCGGCGGATGCTGAAGGCCGAACTCACCGCCGTCCTCGAACCCGATCTGGACCGCTCGATCGCGACGGTCTCGCCGTCCGGCGAGGGCCCGGCCGTGATCTTGATGGTCGGCGTCAACGGTTCGGGCAAGACCACGACCTGCGGTCGCGTCGCCCGGGTGCTCATCGCCGAGGACAAGACCGTGATCATGGGCGCGGCCGACACGTTCCGCGCCGCCGCCGCCGAGCAGCTGGAGACCTGGGGTTCCCGCGTGGGCGCCAAGGTCGTCCGCCGCGGCGAGGGCGCCGACCCCGCGTCCGTCGCGTTCGACGCGGTCAAGGCCGGTGCCGACGAGGGCGCGGACGTGGTCCTGATCGACACCGCCGGCCGCCTCCAGAACAAAGCCGGGCTGATGGACGAGCTCGGGAAGGTCAAGCGGGTCGTCGAGAAGCAGGGGCCCGTGGCCGAGACGCTGCTGGTGCTCGACGCCACGACCGGCCAGAACGGGCTCCAGCAGGCGAAGGTCTTCGGCGAGGTCTGCCAGGTGACGGGGATCGTGCTCACCAAGCTCGACGGCAGCGCCAAGGGCGGGATCGTGATCGCGGTACAGCGGCAGTTGGGGGTACCGGTTAAGCTGGTCGGACTCGGAGAAGGTCCGGACGATCTGGCCCCGTTCGAGGTCGGAGCGTTCGTCGACGCCATCGTCGATGGCGCCGAGAGCTGACATTGAAACCGAACGGGCAAATCGGGGACCGGTGAGCGAAGACGAGATTCCGCTGATCGGCGGAAATACGAGCACGGTCATCCGGCTGGGGGACACGGTCCGCCGGAACACGGGACCGTGGACGCCGGCGGTGCACGCCCTGCTGCGGCACCTCGACGGCGCCGGTTTCACCGGTGCGCCGAGGGTGCTGGGCATCGACGAGCACGCCCGGGAGGTCCTGTCCTTCGTGGAGGGCGAGCCCGGGAAGTACCCGCTGGCGCCGCACTGGACCACCGACGAGACCATGACCGCGGTGGCGAAGATGATCCGCATGTTCCACGACGCGCAGTTCGGCTTCCGGCCCGCGCCGGGCGCGACCTGGCGCTCGTTCGGGCCGCCGCCGCCGGACACCGAGGTCATCTGCCACCACGACGCCGCGCCGCACAACGTGGTCTGGCGGCCGGACGGGACGCTGTCGCTCATCGACTTCGACCTGGCGAGCCCCGGCGCGCGGATCTACGACGTGGCCTACGCGGCCTGGACGTGGGTGCCGATCTTCACCGACCGGGACTCGATCACCTTGGGCTGGAAGAAGCCCGACCGGGCGCGGCGGCTGCGGATGTTCGCGGACGCGTACGGGCTCTCCGACCGGGACCGCCAGCGCTTCATCAAGGTGATCCGCAAGCGGATCGTGGACCACATCGAGGGCATCCGGCGGATGGCTCAGGCCGGTGACCCGGCCTTCGAGCGGATCGTCCAGAAGGGGCACTTGCGCCGTCCCGCGCGGGACCTGCGCCTGCTGGACGCCGAGCGGTACATCCTGGACGAGGCGCTGCGCTGACCCTGCACTGAGACCCTGCGCTGACTTTCCTTGCGCGGCAGGGCTTCCATGCGAGCGGGCGAAGACCCTCCGACGAGCCGGGAGCCGGGGGTCCTCGCCCAATGGAGCGCTCCCAAAAACGGCCGTGGAGGACCGTCGGATTTTCGGTGGAAACCGAGATTCCTTGGGAGCGGCGAAGGAGTTCGCACAATGGATTTCGAGGGAATTGCAGCAAACGTACCGTGCTAGCGTTTGCCTGTCAATACATTGTCAAACGTCAATATTAAGTGCTCCCGGGCCCGCGGATCGACCGCGCAATGTCGTTGGGAGACAGAGCGAGCGCCCCGGCCGCCTGCACACCGCGACCAGGGCGCTCGACCCTCAGGAGAGCAGGGTCAGGGGAAAGCACTAGTCGAGCAGGTCGTCCGCCCGGCTCAGCACGTAGGCCGCGACGGCCCGGCTCAGCTCCACGCCCGCGAGGTCGGCCGAACGGGAGTGGATGCCCGACCAGACGCGCGCGTCGATGTTCTCCGTCGTGAGCGGGTGCCAGGTCGTGTAGGTGCGGGTCACGCCGGGAGCGGTCGGGCTCGGGATCGAGTACGCGGCACCGGGACCGTCGCCGACGAGCTGCGTGAGCACCTCTTCGGCCGAGCCCGAGTAGGTGTTGTGGCCGCTCGGGTAGTCCGGGTGCGACGGGGTGGTGTGCAGCGGGGCCCAGTCCGGGTCGGGCACGGTGGCCGCGTCGCCGTCGTCCACCGGCCCGGCGATCGCCGTGACCGGCCGCCACCACACGTGGGCGTACTTGGAGTCCGAGGTCGCGATCTGCGTGTCCACCGAGGCGACGTGGAACAGCGCCACGAGCTCGACCTGGTCGCGCAGCGACCCGTCGTGGTGCTCGAGCGCGGCCCGCAGGACCGGCGTGTAGAGGGTGAACGAGCTGCCGAGCCAGAACTGCGCGGTGTCGGTCTGCGCCTGGCTGCGCGCCGTGGAGTTCAGGCCGCCGTAGGCGTAGACCTCCGCGACGTCGGCCCGGTAGGCGGTGGAGCCGAGCGCCGGGGGCGCCTCGAGGCGGAACTGGTCGGCGCTGTCGAGCGCGAACGGCACGGCGAGGCGGGTGCCCGCCTGCTGCGCGGGCCCGAAGGCGGGCGGGGTCGGCTGCCACACGCCGGGTGCGGCGGCGGGCGGCGTCCAGGCCGGGTTGACCGAGGCCGGGTCGAGGCCGTCGCCGTCGCGTTCGGTCAGCAGGGCGTCGGCGCGGGCGGCACCGGCGGCCACGCCCTTGCGCTTGGCCTTGCCGTCGGGGATGAGCGCGAGCGCTTCCTGAAGGGCCGCATCGAGTTCGGTGACGCGGGTGGGCGCGAGGGCGACGAGTGCGCGGTGGACGGCGGCGGCGAGGGCGGCCTCGCGGTAGTGGCCGCTGTTGACGCCGTGGGGCGCGCGGCGGACGGCGCGGGCGGCGGCGAGCCAGGCGATCGCCCAGGTCCGGCTGTTGGTGACCTGAGCCGTCGCCGCGGCGGCCGTGATGGTGGCGACGGTGGTGTCGTACCAGGTGAGGACGGCCGCGGACGAGGAGGTGGAGGAGGCTGCGGCGGCCGGGGACGCGGCACCGACGGCGAGGCCGGCGGCCGCGACGGGTGCGGCGGCGATGACCGAGCGGCGGGAGAGGGAGGTGCGGGTGTTGGCGGTGGAGGACATGACGCTCCTTGCGGTGCGGAGAACGGGAGAAGGCGGGGACCGGGAACCGGCGGGACGCGGCATCGATACGCGACATCGACAAAATGTCCACACTGGTCAGACGGAGGACGCGGTGGGCCCCGAAGGACGGGGGAGCGCGCGGTGGGGGAGTGGAGTGCGTGAGCCGTGGGGGCGGTCTCAGCGACAGAGGGCGCTGGCGACGCGCATCTGGTCGACCTCGCGCCGCTGTGCGAATGCGTTGGCGGGCTGCATGGAACGACCATAACAGTATTCCCATCGGAATACTAGGAAAAGCGGATCGGGATTTGCGGGAGCAGGGTGCGGCCGGCTGGAGGCGAGGGCGCTCTCCCACCCTGGGTGGGTAAGTATGTCCGGCCCCACCTTCCCCCGCGGGTCCGACAAGAAGGCGGCCTTCGCCGCTGGAATGTGGCGACATTCATGCTGCGGTCCAGCGCAGCTCTCTGCTCGTCAAGGGGCCGTACGGGGTCAGGGCCGCCAGGTCCGCCTGATGCTCGCCCGGCTCCTTGTCCAGCGCCCTCGTGAACCGCAGCTCCGCCGCGTGCGGGCCCTTCTCCGCGCTGATCGCGGCGCCGTTCCACACCCCGCCCACCGCGTACGGATGCGCCGGGCTGATCCGCACCGCCGGTTCGCCCTCCAAGGCCACCACGGCGACCGCGAGATCCGACAGCCTCGGGTACGCGTCCCCCGCGTCCCGCAGCAGCCGGTCGGTCGACAGCACCTGCCCGTCCTGGAACACCGGCACGTACCCCTTCGGCGCCCACGCCGCCCCGCTCACCGACGCGTGCGCGAAGTACGCCGACCACAGCGCCACATCCTGGATCGCCATCCTCGGCCCCACGTGCACCGGCTTCGCGGGCCGCTCGCGCTCCTGCAACTCGGGCAGGCTCAGCGCCCGGCCCTCCTCGTCCACCCAGTACGCCCCGTGCTGCCCGTCGAGCAGCACCCACCGGTCCAGGTCGTCGATCCACGCCTCCGCGACGGCGTGCCCCTGCCCCACCCCGTCGTGGTAGTCCCCGCGCCGCAGCCACACCCGCCGCGCCGGAATCCCCCGCGCGTTGAGCCCCTGCGCCAGCACGATCGAATACTCCACGCACGAGAACCGCGCGCCCAGCGCCACCTGCTCGAGCACGTCCAGCGCGTCGCCCGCGTTGATGCGCGCGTTCGCGTGCCGCCACAGCGACGACGTCCACGCCAGCAGCTCCCGCGCGGTCTGCCACGCGCCCGCCGAGGGCCGCGGCAGGCGAGAGAGCAGCTGCGGCTCGCGGTGCGCCTCGACGCGGTCGAGCCGCAGCGGCGCGGCCGCACCCGGTTCGGGCCAGGCGGTGATGCGCAGCGGCGGCTCGGGCACGTTCGCCCGCGCCCGTTCGAGCACCAGCGCCCAGTCCGCGTCCGCGCCGAACGCGGCCGACAGCTCCGGCTCGAACAGGTCCGTCTGGTGGAACCCCGCCTCGATCGCCTCGTCCAGTTTCGCCCGCGCGCCCTTGAGACCGACCTTGTGCGCGGCGATCGAAAGCGAAGGCGCCCACAGGTCGCGCCAGAACTCGGTGTCGGCGCGCAGGGTCTTCTCGAGGTCGAGGAGCGTCCACCACCGGGCGCCGCGCATGGCGTCCTGGGCGACCGTGCGCACCTGCGCCAGCTTCTGGGGTCGAACCATGTGTATGAGGGTAGTCACCGCGGCGCGCGGCGCGAACACCGTTGTGCCCGTCGCGGCGGGACGCTAGAGTGGGCGGCATGATCCTTTAGAAGAGATTCGGCCGACCGATCCGGGCGCCGACCCGCATCGATGGTCCGGCCAATACGACTGAGTGCAGCTTCTCGAAGCACATGCCTTGCAGAAGCACAGCCTTGAGACGTCGAGCAGCAGCTCCGTTTCGCGCTCACGTCTCTTCCACGCTCTACCCGAGAAGGGGATCCGTATGACCGCCGAAGCTCCCAAGCCGCCGAAGGCCACCCAAGATCACGCCGGGCACGACCACGCAGGTCATGACCACGAAGGCCACGATCACGAGGGTCACGAGCACGCCGAGCCGCTCAACCGCGAAGAGCGCCGCGCGCTCGCCCGCGGCAAGAAGGGCGGGGCCGGCAAGCAGCAGATCGGCTCCAAGAACTCGAGCGTCCGCTCCCAGATGCCCAAGGGCGGGCCCGGGAAGTTCCAGCTCCCGACCAAGAACGGCTGAGCCCCAGACCGCCAGGGCGCCGACTTTCGGAGCACTGATTGTCAAAGCACTGACCGTCAGGACATTGACGTGACGCGGGCGGCGGACCTTTCGGTCCGCCGCCCGTTTTCATGCTCCTTCGCTAGATCGCTACGCAGGTCACGGCCGGGGTCCCGGTCGGACTCGACCCTATGAAGCCGAAGACCTCCCGGCTCTGGCCCGCGGCGACGGTGCCGTTCCAGCCCACGTCTGTCGCGGTGACACCCGCTCCCGAAGCGGTGATGGTGGCGTTCCAGCTGCTGGTGATCCGGGTCGTGCCCGCCCAGGTCCAGGTGAGCTTCCACCCGTCAAGGGCCGCGGACGAAGCGGTCACGACCACCTTGCCCTGCCAGCCCGATCCCCAGTTGCTCACCACGCTGATCGCCGCCGAGCAGGACCCCGAGGGGTTGCCGGTGGTCGGATTGGGCGAAGGGGTCGCACTGGTGGTCGGGTTCGTCGGGCCCGGGTCGTCGCCGTAGACGCTCGCGATCTCCGAGGTGTTCCCGATCCCGTAGGTCGAGTCGAAGACCCGCTGGCCCCAGGTCGTCTTCTGGTTCGGGTCGAAACTGAGCACCTGGTCGAGTTCGCCGCCGGTGTTGCCCGAATAGGACCACGCCAGCCAGCCGATGCCGCGCGCCTGCGCCTCCGACTGGATGGTCTCCCAGGCGACCGTCTGGCCCTGGAACGTGTCGCCGTACTCGCCCACGATGAGCGGCAGGTTCATGTCCTCGAACGCGTCGAAGTAGGCGATCACCGTCGCGGGGCTGGTGTAGACGGCGTACATGTGGATCGAGAAGAGCGTGTTGTCCTGCGGGTCGGCCGCGGCGACTGCCGGGGCGTTGTCCCGCATGACGTTCTGCCAGTCCTGGCCCCAGTTCGGGGCGTCCACCACGAGCGTGTGGTCGAAGCCGATGGTGCGCATCCGCTGGATCGCGTTGATCGTCGGCTGGGTCCACTGCGAGGGGTTCGTGTTGCCGATCGGCTCGTTGCCGATGTTGATCATCACGTACGCCTCTTCGCCCTCGAGGACGCTGTACAGGCCCTGCCAGAAGGTGACGGCCTGATCCAGGGTGGCCGCGCCGGTCTCCTCGCCGTAGCCGGTGGTGTCGTGGACCTCCAGGATGCAGATCAGCTGCTGCGCCTTGCACTCGTCGACGATCTGCTGGACCCGCGCGGGCGTGGAGACGCCCCAGTTGCGCTGGCCGGAGCCGAGGACGACGCGGACGGTGTTGGCGCCCAGGTCGCTGATCTCGCCGTAGCTGGCGAACTGGCTCTCGTACCAGACGTCGGGGTGGGAGGTCCCGCGCATGATGAACGGGTTGCCGTTGGCGTCGATGACCTGCGTGCCGTCGATCGTGAAGCCGCCGGTCTGCTGCGCGCCGGCGGGGACCAGCTGCCAGACCCCCGCGATGGTGATGGCGAGCGTGGCGGCGGCGGCCATGAGCCACTTGCGCAACCGACGGCTTCTGGACAGTCGACGCCGTGCCGGGGCGGCGTCGGGGGTGCCGGTTTCCATGTCTATCCCATCTGTAGATGCCGGTCGAGGTGAATCGGTTCACCAAGACCTGTGGATAGACAAGCATAAATATTGATGTGGTTCAAGACATCGGTGCGAGATTGGCCTTTCTCGCTGGTGGAAAACGGATTCAGAACGTTGCCGGGACCCGTCTACGGGCCCTAGGAAGGGGCCGGGCCGGTGGAGCCGCGCGGCAGGAGCTGCGCGGGCCTGGACTGAACCGAGAAAGCTCGGGCCTCGATGCTCGGGGGTTCGGTCCCGATGAGCATCAGGAGCACTTCGGCGCAGCTGGACCCGTACGCCGAGATGTCCCGCGTCAGCGAGGTGAGCGCCGGGTGGGGCAGCCGGCACAGCGGCGAGTCGTCCCAGGCCACGATGGACAGCTGCTCCGGGACGTCGAGTCCGAGCTCGTGGGCGACACCGAGTCCGGCCACGGCCATCACGTCGTTGTCGAAGACGATCGCGGTGGGGCGCTTGGCCGATGAGAGCAGGCGCCGGGTGGTGCGCGCGCCCTGCTCGCCGGTGTAGTCGCAGTGGATGGTCGTCATCGACTCCAGCGCGAGCTCGGCGGCGGTCTCGGCGTAGGCGGCGTCGCGGATCGCGGTGTGCAGCAGGTGGGGGAGCCCGGCGACGCGGGCCACCCGCCGGTGGCCGAGGGCGTACAGGTACTCCAGGATCTCGCGGCACGGCTCGGCGTCGTCGTGCCACACCGCGGGGAACCGCGCGCCCTCGATGGGTCCGCCGACGGCGACGGCGGGCAGGCCGAGGTCGGCCACGTAGTCGAGCCGCTGGTCGCTGATGCCCACGTCGCACAGGAAGATGCCGTCGACGCGCCGCTCGGCCCACCAGCGCCGGTAGACCTCCAGCTCCTCCTCGACGGTGTCGACGATCTGGAGGGTCAGGCCGAACGAGCCGGCCGACAGCGTCGCCTCGATGCCGCTGATGAGCTCCATGTAGTAGGGCTCGATCCCCAGCGTGCGGGCGGTGCGGCGCAGGGCGATGCCGACGGTCTGCGCGGAGGAGACCGACAGCGACCGGGCGGCCCGGTTCGGCACGAAGCCCATCTCGGAGGCGATGGCCAGGATCTTCGCGCGGGTGGTCTCGGAGACGCCGGGTCTTCCGTTGAGCGCGTAGGAGACCGCGCCCTTCGACACGCCCGCCGCGGCGGCGATGTCGGCGATGGTCACACGCCTGTTCATCGGTCGTCCTTTCAAAGGGGGTCCCGGTCGAGGGCACGGAAGACCGGGTGCGCGTTCGCGCCTTCGCCGGTTTCCAGACTGTAGCGCACGGCGGCTCCGAACCGGTTCAGCCGTGGTGGGGGTTCCGCCCCAACCAGATATCGACATGCATCATTTCAATTTGGTTAAGGTGGCACTGAGACATTGACTGGTGACCCCCGGGATTATAGGTTCGGGTCACTTATCCGGTTAAGCACCGCGGGCTCGCTCGGCACCCTGGACCTGCGGTGACGCACCGGCTAACCCCTCACACGATCGGAGTGAACCGCACCGTGATCTCAAGAAGCAAGCGTTTCAGCGCCGCGGCGGCAGCGGCCGCCATCGCGCTCACCGCAGCCGCCTGTTCCGACGACGCCGGCGGCGGCGCCGGCACCACGATGGAAGAGGAGGACGTCGACACGATCACCGTCTGGCACACCGGAGACGCCTCCCAACTGCCGATGATCGAAGCCGTCGGCGAACTCTTCGAAGCCGAGCACGGCGTCACCGTCGAGGTCGAGGCCATCGACTGGGCCGACGCCCACGCCAAGATCCTCACCGCCATCCAGAGCGGCGACGGCCCCGACATCTTCACCGGCGGCCTCTCCTGGGGCATCGAGTTCGGCGAACTCGGCGGCCTGGTCGACCTGCGCCAGTACGACACCGAGAACCTCGAGGCCAACGTGATCGAAGGCCTCTGGAAGTCCATCGAATCCCCCGGCGGCGAGCTCTACGGCGTCCCGCTCAACATGACCACCTACTCGATGTTCTACCGCACGGACATCCTCGAGGAGAACGGCATCGCCGTCCCCACCACCTGGGACGAGATGGACGCCGCGATCACCAAGCTCCAGGGCGCGGGCTACGACACGCCCTTCGCCGCCACCTGGGAGCCCATCGGCTGGCTCGACTGGTTCAACTACATGCACCAGGCCGGCGGCACCCTCTACAGCGACGACTGCTCCGCGGTCACCATCGACTCGCCCGAGGTCGTCGAGGGCACCACCTACTGGGCCAAGCGCTTCAGCGAGCAGAACGTCCCGACCGACCAGCCCGACCTGGGCGCCGGCATGTCCGCGGGCGAGTACGTGTTCGCCACCGGCGGCTCCTGGAACTACGACACCCTCGCCGTCGGCTTCCCCGAACTCGAAGGCAAGTGGAGTTCCGCGCCGCTCCCGGCCGGGCCCGCCAACGCCGGATCCTTCATCGGCGGCAACGTCATGGGCGTCATGGACCAGTCCGAAGCGCCCGGCACCTCCGCGGCCTTCATCGACATGGTCTACTCCGACGAGGGCGTCGCCGCGATGCTCGACACCGCCGCCGAGAACAACGTCCTGTGGCTGCCCCCGCGCACCGACAAGGTCATGGACACCCACCTCGACGACGCCAACAAGACGGCCCTGACCGAGATCTTCGAGACCTCCGTCGGCCCGCCCAACTGCACCGGCTGGGAACCCTCCTCCCCGGACGTCCAGCTCGCCCTCCAGTCCATCGTGCTCGAAGGCACCCCGGTCGAGGAAGCCCTCGCCGCCGCCAAGACCTCGATGGAAGCCAACCTCGGCTAAGGCCAGTCCTCTAGGACGCTAAGCAGGGGAGGGCCCGCGACGCCGCGACGGGTCGAGACCGCCGCCACCGTCCCTGACGGCGCCGCACGCGCCGCCGCGGGCCCTCCCGCCACCCTCACGCCTCGGAGAACTCCCTTGACCGTCAAGCAGACCGCAGGCCCCGAGCGGGCCGAAGCGCCCGAACCCCAGGCCGCGCCCCGCCGCACCGGCCGCCCCACCCACCGCCTCCAGCGCTACGGCCCCGCCTACGCCATGCTGCTGCCCTTCGCGGTGCTCTTCATCGTCTTCCTGGTCTACCCGCTCATCCGCTCGTTCTATTACTCCCTCACCGACTTCAACGGCATCAAAGCCCCCGAGTTCGTCGGCTTCCAGAACTTCACCGAACTCTTCCTCCACGACGACCGCTTCCACAAGGCCATCTGGAACACCGTCAAGTACGTGCTCGCCTCCGTGGTCCTCACCATCGCGCTCGGCCTCGTCCTCGCCATCGCCTTCAAATCGACCTCCTTGCGCGACAGGGTGATGCGCACGATCTTCTTCCTGCCCTCGGTCTCCGCAGGCGTCGGCGTGATCCTGGTGTGGCGGTGGATCTTCATGGTCGACTCCTGGGGCCTGGGCAACACCGTCGTCCGCTTCTTCGGCGGCGAGAACAAGGCCTGGCTCGCCGACCCCGCCGTGAGCATCCCCGTCCTGGTCACCATGGCCGTCTGGGGCGGGGCGGGCTACGCGATGGTCCTGTTCGTCGCCGGCATCAACGCCATCCCCGACGAGCTGTACGAGCAGGCCTCCATCGACGGCGCCTCCAAGGCCCGCCAGTTCTGGCACATCACACTGCCCCTGCTGCGGCCCGTGCTCGTGTTCGTCATCATCACCTCGACGATCGGCGCGTTCCAGATCTTCGAGCCCGTCTACCTCCTGTGGCGCCGCTCCGCCTCCATCGTCGGCGGACCCCTCGACAGCGCCCTCACGATCGTCCCCTACCTGTACGACATGGGCTTCAACCGATTCCAGCTCGGCTACGCCTCCGCCATCGCCTGGGTGCTGTTCCTCATCATCTTCCTGGTCACCCTCGTCCAGCTGCGTGTCACGAAGACCTTTAAGGAGTTCGAGTGATGAGCGTCAAGACCCTCGCCTCAGCCGGAACGGTCACCAAGCGGCCGCCGTCCCTGACCCGGCGGCTCAACCTCGCCGCCGAACTCGCCCGCATCCCGCTCTACCTGTGGGCCCTCGTCGTGCTCATCCCGTTCTGGTGGATGATCATCGCCGCCTTCAAGACCGTCCCGGAACTGATGAAGAACCCGCCCACGTTCTACCCCCAGAACCCGTCCCTCGACTCGTTCTACGACCCGAACGCCGCCGGCATCGGCGACGACCCCACCCCCGACAGCGTCCCCGGCGTCTTCCAGCGCTGGGAGGACGTCGCGGGCGGGTTCCTCCGCTTCGCCGCCAACACCTTCGGCATCACCGTCGTCGTGACGGTGCTGAGCCTGCTCATCGCCTCGCTGGCCGCGTACATGCTCACCAAGACCGCCGCTCCGGGGCGCCGCATCGTGTTCGTCACGATCATCTCCTCGATGATGATCCCGTGGCAGGTCAGCCTCATCCCCAACTACCTGCTGACCTCCGACCTGCACATGACCGACTCCTACCTCGGCTACATCATTCCCGGCCTGGCCAAGGCCTTCGTGGTGTTCTTCCTGGTGCAGTACCTCAGATCGATCCCCGACGACCTCGTGCACGCCGCGCGCGTGGACGGGGCCAGCGAGTGGCGGATCTGGTGGCAGATCATCCTGCCGCTGCTGCGGCCCGCGCTGGCGGCGATGGCGATCTTCGTGGCGCTGGGGGAGTGGAACAACTTCCTGTGGCCGCTCATCATCATCCGCACCGACGAGCTGATGAACCTGCCGATGGCGCTGTCGAGCCTGAACAACGCGATCGTCTCCAGCCCGGGGTCGATGGGCGTGGCGATGGCGGCCTCGCTGCTGGCTACGCTGCCGACGGTGGTGTTCTTCTTCCTGTTCCAGAAGCACTTCATCAAGGGCATCGCCCTGTCCGGGATCAAGGCGTGAGAACCACGCGATGCCCTTGACGGGGCGGCGATGCAGCATCATGGGGACCACTCTGTCCGGATTCAAAGCGCAAGACTAGGAGCCTCTTTGAGCGCCAAGCGAACCCTGCACGAAGGCTGGACCGTCTCCGGTGACCCCGGGGCGCCGGTGGCCGTCGACGGCGTCCCCGCGTCGGTGCCCGGCGTCGTCCACACCGACCTGCTGGCCGCCGGGCTCATCGGCGACCCGTACGTGGACGAGGCCGAGCGCGACCTCTCCTGGATCGGCCGCCACGACTGGACCTACCGCACCGCCTTCGACTTCGCCGAGGAGCCCTGGGACGGGATCGACCTGGTCTTCGACGGGCTCGACACGGTGGCCCGGGTCAGCCTCAACGGCGTCGTCCTCGGCGAGACGGCGAACATGCACCGCCGCTACCGCTTCGACGCACGCGAGGCTATCCGCCAGGGCGCCAACGAACTCGAAGTGCACTTCACCGCTCCGTACACCTACGCCGAGGCGCAGCGGGACCGCCTCGGGGACCGGCCGAACGCCTACCCGGAGCCCGGGAACTTCATCCGCAAGGCCGCCTGCAACTTCGGGTGGGACTGGGGCCCGAACCTCGCCGGGGTCGGGATCTGGCGGCCGGTGCGCCTGGAGTGCTGGAACACCGCGCACATCGAGGAGGTCGTCCCACAAGTCTCCATTGAGGACGGCGTGGGCATCGCCGAGTTCGACGTCCGCCTGCGGCAGGTGGCCGACGCGGACGTGGAACTCAAATGCAGGATCGGATGGCACCTGCAATTCGGCAACGGCCACTACGTCGCCCAGGCCGATCTTCGGGTCCCGGCCGGCGCCGAGACCGCGACCATGCGCGTCGAGGTCCCCGAACCGGACCTCTGGCACCCGCGCGGCTACGGCGCGCCGGAGTTGTACGAGGCCTCGATCACGGCCGTCTCCGGCGAGACCATTCTCGACGGTTGGCGCGCCGAGATCGGCTTCCGCACCGTCGAACTCGACACCGAGCCCGACGACGACGGCCGCCCGTACAACCTCAAGGTCAACGGCGAGCCCGTCTGGGTCAAGGGCGTCAACTGGATCCCCGACGAGGCCCTGTTCAGCCGCATCGACCCCGCCCGCATCGAACGCCGTCTGCGCCAGGCGGTCGCGGCCGGGATCAACTACATCCGCGTGTGGGGCGGCGGGATCTACGAGTCCGAGGACTTCTACCGGATCTGCGACCGGCTCGGCCTCCTGGTGGGCCAGGACTTCCTGTTCGCCTGCGCCGCCTACCCCGAAGAGGAGCCGTTCTGGTCCGAAGTGGAGGCAGAGGCGCGGGACAACCTGGCCCGCCTCGCCTCGCACCCGAGCCTGGTCACCTGGACGGGCAACAACGAGAACATCTGGGGCTGGCACGACTGGGACTGGCAGCAGGACCTGGGCGACCGTACCTGGGGCGCGGGCTACTACCACGACCTGCTGCCGAAGCTGGTGGCCGAAGTGGACGGCACGAGGCCGTACTGGCCCGGCAGCCCGTACTCGGGGGAGCGGGGACTGCACCCGAACGAGCAGGGGCACGCGTCCGTCCACATCTGGGACGTGTGGAACGACGAGGACTACACGCGCTACCGGGAGTGGAAGCCCCGCTTCGTGGCCGAGTTCGGCTACCAGGCCCCGCCGACCTGGGCCACCGTGCGGCGCATGGTGACCGACGAGCCGCTCCAGGCCGAGACGCCCGCGATGCTGTGGCACCAGAAGGCCGCGGACGGCCAGGCGAAGCTCCAGCGCGGCCTCGACGCCCACCTGCCGCCCGTGCGCGACTTCGACGACTGGCTCTACTTCACGCAGGTCAACCAGGCCAGGGCGATCCGGCTCGGCATCGAGCACTTCCGCTCGCTCGCGCCGTACTGCTCCGGTTCGATCGTGTGGCAGCTCAACGACTGCTGGCCGGTGACCTCGTGGGCCGCGATCGACGGCGAGGAGCGGCTCAAGCCCTTGTGGTACGCGCTCAAGAACGTCTACGCCGAGCGCATGGTGACCTTCCAGCCCGACGGCGAGGGCCTGAAGCTGGTGGTGATCAACGACTCCGCCGAGCACTGGGACGGCGTGATCGGGTTCTGGAAGTGCAGCCCGCAGGGCAGGATCATCGGCCGCGCGCTCGTCGAGATGGAGGTCGACGCGCGCGGCTCGGCGGTCCTCGAGCTGGAGTCGGCTGCCGTCCCGGTCGACGGCGAGTTCCTGGTGACCGGACCCGAGGACTATCCGCGCGCGACCTGGTTCACCAAGGAGGACAAGGACATGGACTGGCCGAAGGCCCGGTTCACGGCCGAGACCGCCGTCGTGGACGGGGGCGTGGCGGTCACGTTGACGGCCGAGACGGTGCTGCGGGACCTGTGCCTCTTCGCCGACCGGCTCGACCCGGACGCGGTGGTGGACAAGGCCCTGATGACGCTGCTGCCCGGCGAGGAGGTCACCTTCACGGTGACCAGCGACCTGATCGCGGCCTCACCAGAACTGCAGCGGGCCTTGACGTCGAAGCCGGTGCTGCGGGCGGTCAACGACTAGCGCGAGGCGGGACGGTGGTGGCGTTGCGTAGGCGCTGCGATTCACTCCTTCACTGCGGCAACCGATTGCGATCGACGTGGCGTATCCCTGCTGTCCGATCCCCTTCGGATCCTTTACGGCGCAAGGAGCATCAACGATGATGAAGCAGTGGGTCACCAGACTCGGGATCACGGCGGCGTTCGCGCTGGCCATGGTCGCCGGCGTCACGAGCCCGGCTTTCGCGGCCAACACCAACGTCGACCTCGTCTACCGGGACATCCTCGTCGGCGAGATGATGCACGTCGACGACGGCGACGTCTTCCGCGTCTACGACTGGTACGCGGACGGGCACGGCGTCGAGGGCACGCTCCAGTACTACAACTCGCTCCAGGGCGGCTGGATCAACACCGAGTCGGAGTACAACAACACCGGTTCAGGGACGTACGTCAAGTTCGCACACGACGTCCTGAACGTCTGGGCGTACCGGATGAAGGTCTGCCTCCAGGACGGCGCCAACGACAGCACGCCGATCAAGTGCGCCTACGTCGGTTTCACCGAGTAGCACCTGAACGAAGCCGCGCGCCGGACCCCGCTCGGCGGGGTCCGGCGCGCGGTCTTGTCTGCTGGCGCGGTGGCGTCTGCTGGCGCGGTTAAGCGGACTCGTCCTTAGCTTCGGCCGTCTCGGGCTCGGCGGCGGTCGGTTCGGCGTCCGCGATCGTCGCTTCGACCGTTGCCTCTTCAACCGATGCCTCTTCAGCCGCGGCCTCGCCGATCGAGGTCTCGTCGGCCATGGTCTCGGGGGTCTCGGCCGGCTCCGACACCGCTGCGGGTTCCGGTTCGGGCTCCGGCTCCTCCTTGGCGGGCATCGGGAGCGCCTGGGAGATCCGCAGGCCCTGCTGGAGCAGCTCCCAGCCGATCGGCAGCGCGGCCGCGTCCGGCAGGTCCAGGTCGAAGCCGAGGTCGTCGGCGAGGCCGCCCTGCTTGGCGAGTTTGACCACGACCGGGTGCGCCGAGCGGTTGGGCGCGTAGCACCACTTCGGCGCGGCCAGACCGAAGTCGCGGGCGATCATCATGGCGGCCATGGCGGCCGGTCCGTCGATGAGGATCGCGGTCGAGCGGACCGCGGCCGTGAAGATCGCGGCGGCCATCGTCCCGATCGCCGCGCCGCCGAGGCGCGAGATGAGCGCTTCGGGGCTGCGCTTGAAGCCGCGGTTGAACGCGACGTGGTCGCGCAGGGCCGCGATGCGACCCATCCAGGCCGAGTCGTAGACCGACCCGCCCGGCGCGTGCAGCTGCGGCATGAAAGTGGTGATGTCGTCCTTGGCGATGAACGAGCAGACGGCGACCGAAGCGGTGGTCGCGCCCGCGCCGAGCGCCGATATCAGCAGGAGGTCCGCGCCCGCGTCGATCGCGCGGTCGGCGGTCTCGCGGCCCAGGCGCAGCGCCGCGTCCAGCTCGGTCTCGTCCAGCAGCGGCCCGTCGACGCCCTCGCTCGCGCCGGTGTGCACCACGGTGAGCGGGAGTCCGGCGCGCGAGGCCTGCTCGGCGAGCGTCCCCTGGCCTTTCTCCAGCTCGGCGGCCAGTTCTTCGACGGGCGCGTAGTCGCCGGTGTCCCAGCCGTCCGGGTAAGTTCCGGCGAACAGGAGCAGCTGCGGGGATGCGAACGGTTCGGGGGCCTCGGTGGCCTGCATGCGGGCGGCCCAGCCGACGGCGGGTTGGAGGCGGCCGAGTCCGGCGCCTTCGATGAGCGCGTCTTGGAGCCGCGCGTTGGCGCGGGTGGTCCACACGCCGTTGGGGAACTTCGCTTTGAGGTCGGCGAGGGGCCCGGCGTCGGTCGTCTCTGTCACGGCACAAGGCTAGCGCGGGAGTCGTGGGGCACAATTGCCTAGTGACCACCATCGACTTCGCCAAAGGGCACGGGACGGGCAACGACTTCGTGATCGTGCCGGACCTCAAGGATGCCCTCCCGTTGAAGGACGCCCAGGTCGCGGCGCTGTGCGACCGCCGGTTCGGGATCGGCGGCGACGGCCTGCTGCGCGTGGCGCCCTCCGAGGACCCGGACGCCGAATGGTTCATGGACTACCGCAACGCCGATGGCTCGATCGCCGAGATGTGCGGCAACGGGGTGCGGGTGTTCGTCCGCTACCTGCTGGAGCAGGGCTTGGCCGAGGGGCCGGAGATTCCCGTGGCGACGCGCGCCGGGGTCAAGACGGTGCACGTGGACGGCGAGGAGCTGCGGGTGGACATGGGTCCGGCGGCGTTCGGGCCGGTCTCGCAGGCTTCGGTGGAGGGGTTCACGTGGGCGGGTCAGTCCGTGTCCATGGGGAACCCGCACCTGGTGTGCCACCTGGGGGACGACGCGGAGCTGGAGGCGCTGGAGCTGTTCCATCAGCCCCGGTTCGACGCCGGGGTGTTCCCCGAGGGCGTGAACGTGGAGTTCGTGGTCGGCTCGGCGCCGCACGTGCGGATGCGGGTCCACGAGCGCGGTGTGGGCGAGACGGCCTCGTGCGGCACGGGCGCCTGCGCGGTGGGCGCGGTCGCGCTGCGGCACGCCGGGCTGGACACGGGCGAGTGCAAGGTGGACGTTCCGGGAGGGACGCTCACGATCACCGTCACCGAGGAGACCCTGTACTTGGCGGGCCCGGCCGTGATCGTTGCCGAGGGTTCCTTCCGCGTATAGGAAACGCCCCGCTGCGGGCGTCGGTTTCGCGTGTGGCGCTCGCGAAACGCACCTACCATCCACGAGCCCCCACCCTCCCAGAGGGGCCCGTAGCACCCACATTGCCGCGGGGGTACGACAAAACGCCCCGAAGACCGACGGTCTCCGGGGCGTTGATCGCGTCACATCCGCTAGCGCATGACCCGCTTGACCGCCGCCGCGACCGCGGGGGCCACGTTCGGGTCGAACACGCTCGGCACGATGTACGTCGCGTTCACCTTCTCCGGGCCCACGCAGTCGGCGATCGCCTGCGCCGCCGCCACCGCCGCATCGTCGTTCCAGTCCCGCGCCTGCGCGTCCAGCAGCCCCCGGAACACGCCCGGGAACGCCAGCACGTTGTTGATCTGGTTCGGCTGATCGCTCCGGCCGGTCGCCACGATCGCCGCGTACCGCGCGGCCTCCGTCGGGCTGATCTCCGGGTCCGGGTTCGCCAGCGCGAACACGATCGGGTCCTTCGCCATCTTCGCCACGTCCGAGCCCTTGAGGATGTTCGGGGCGCTCACGCCGATGAACACGTCCGAGCCCTCGACCGCACCGGACAGGTCACCGGAGTAGTTCGTCTTGTTGAAGTGCTCGCCGAGCCACTTCCACGTCTCGTTCTCGCACTCCAGGTCCGAGTGCAGGGCCCCGTCGCGGTCCACCGGGATGATGTCGCCGATCCCGGCCTTCTCCAGCAGCCGCATGACCGCGGTCCCGGCCGCGCCGCAGCCCACGACCGTGGCGCGCACGTCCTTGAACTCCTTGCCCACCACGCGGAGCGCGTTGGTGAGGGCGGCGAGCACCACGATCGCGGTGCCGTGCTGGTCGTCGTGGAACACGGGGATGTCGAGCCGTTCGCGCAGGCGCGCCTCGATCTCGAAGCAGCGCGGTGCGGCGATGTCCTCGAGGTTGATGCCGCCGTAGGTCGGGGCGAGCGCGGCCACGATGTTGACGATCTCGTCGGTGTCCTGCGTGTCCAGGCACACCGGCCAGGCGTCGACGTCGCCGAACTTCTTGAACAGGGCCGCTTTGCCCTCCATGACGGGCATGGCGGCCATCGGGCCGATATTGCCCAGACCCAGCACCGCCGAGCCGTCCGTGACGACGGCGACGGTGTTGCGCTTGATGGTCAGGCGGCGGGCGTCGTCGGGGTTCTCGGCGATCGCCATGCACACGCGGGCGACGCCGGGGGTGTAGGCCATCGAGAGGTCGTCGCGGTTGCGAAGGGGCACTTTGGGAGTGACCTCGATCTTGCCGCCGAGGTGCATGAGGAAGGTCCGGTCGGAGACCTTCTTCACGTCGAAGTCGGGCATGGCCTCGAGGATGTTGGTGACCTGCTCGGCGTGCTGGGAGTCGGAGGTGTCGCAGGTGAGGTCGACGGTCATCCGCTTGTTGTCCGAGGCGACCACGTCGAGCGCGGTGACGATGGCGCCGGCCTGTCCTACGACGGTGGCGAGGCGTCCCGCCGCGCCCGGGTCGGCCGAGAGGGCCAGCCGGACCGTGATGGAGAACCCGGCGCTGGGAAGACGGGCTGTAGTCATGCCGCTCCTTATGTGTGCACTTCATCGTGGACGCGATGTCGGATGCCTTGAATGATGCCACCGTCGCGGGCCCGGCCGCCTGGGCCCTGTGCTGGGCATAGGCTTCGCCACTGCCGCAGGCGCTGGGAGCGCTGCCGGGGGTGCGGGCGGAGTGCGGGAGTGTCCGCCGCGACGCGCGGCGCGATCGGGACGATATTCGTTCGCCGTTGTCACCGGGGCGTGTCAAGCTTGACGCAATATGCACGAAGAGAAACTGAACTTTCAAGAGGACTACGCGTCCGACGCCCCTTCGACGGGCGAGCTGGACCTTGAGGCACGCCAAGCACTGCGGCGCGTCTCCGGTCTGGCCTCCACCGAACTCAAAGACGTCACCGACGCCGAGTACCGGCGGCTGCGCCTCGAGCGCGTCGTCCTCGTCGGCGTCTGGACCGAGGGCACCAGTGCCGACGCCGAGAACTCCCTGGCGGAGCTCGCCCAGCTGGCCGAGACGGCCGGCTCGGAGGTCGTCGACGGCCTGATCCAGCGCCGCTCCAAGCCCGATGCCGGGACCTTCATCGGTTCGGGCAAGGTCCTGGAGGTCAAGGACACCGTCGAGGCCCTGGAGGCCGACACGGTGATCGCCGACGGCGAGTTGTCGCCGGGCCAGTTGATCGCCCTCGAGAAGGCCATCAACGTCAAGGTCATCGACCGCACCGCCCTCATCCTGGACATCTTCGCCCAGCACGCCAAGAGCAGCGAGGGCAAGGCCCAGGTCGAGCTCGCGCAGCTGCAGTACCTGCTGCCGCGCCTGCGCGGCTGGGGCGACGCCATGAGCCGCCAGGGCGGCTCGAACGGCGGCGTCGGCCTGCGCGGTCCCGGTGAGACGAAGCTGGAGACCGACCGCCGCCGCATCCGCGCGAAGGTCGCGAAGCTGCGCCGCGAACTGGCGAAGCTCACCGTGACCCGCGAGACCAAGCGCGACTCGCGCACCCGCAACCGGGTGCCGGGCGTGGCGATCGCCGGCTACACGAACGCGGGCAAGTCGAGCCTGCTCAACGCCCTCACCGGCGCGGGCATCCTCGTCCAGGACGCGCTGTTCGCGACCCTCGACACCTCGACGCGGCGTTCGCGCACGTCCGAGGGCCGGGAGTACACGGTCACCGACACGGTCGGCTTCGTCCGCCACCTGCCCCACCAGCTCGTCGAGGCCTTCCGCTCGACCCTGGAGGAGGTCGCCGAGGCGGACCTCATCGTCCACGTCATCGACGGCTCCCACCCGGACCCGATCGGCCAGGCCAGGGCGGTCCGCGAGGTCCTCGCCGAGGTCGGCGCCGAAGAGGTGCCCGAACTCATCGTCGTCAACAAGCTCGACCTGGTCGAGCCCGACGACCAGCTGCAGCTGCGCTCCGACTGGCCCGACGCGGTGTTCGTCTCCGCGCATTCGGGCGAGGGGATCGACAAGCTCAGGGCCGCCATCGAGCAGGCCCTGCCGCAGCCGGACACCATGCTCACCGTGTGCATCCCCTACGTCCGCGGCGACCTGGTCTCGCGCCTGCGCTCACGCGGCGAGGTCATCTCCACCGAGCACCGTGGCGACGGCACCGTCATCACCGCCAGAGTGAACGAGTCATTGGCAGGGGAATTGCGAGCGTTCGTCCTCGAAAGGGATTGAATCGCAGTGGTCCTGAACATGTCTCATGGGGGTCCCTTCGCTGACCCGGCGTGTTCTGCGACACTTGCGTGATGCGAGAGCGCCGTGTGGGTCGAGTGGCCCTGCCTGCGCGGCTCGTCGCCGGGGTGGTTGGTGCCGCAGCCCTGGTCACGGCCGCCTCCCCCGTCTATGCCCAGGATGAAGAGTCCGGCGGCGGGGAAGTGCTGTGCGAGCTGCACGACCCCCGCCTGTCCAGCCCCGCCGGGATAGCGGACGCCGGCGAAGGCGACGGCTGGTGGATCGTCTCGGCCGCCGACGGCCAGGACCTGACCCTGTCGGTCGAGCGCGTCGGCGAGGACTGCAACCCGCGCGGCACGGACGAGGTCTTCATCGACCACCAGCCCCGCGACCCGCAGGCGCTGGCGGTCGACTCCGACGGCTACCTCTGGGTGGGCGACACCGGCGACGCGACGAACCGCGACTGGATCACCGTCAACCAGATCGACCCTGACGACCTGGCCAACAACGTGGCCTACCGCTATGTCTTCCCCGGTGCGGCCGAGGAGACCGAGGCGTTCGTCATCCCTCCGGGCGACGACAAGAAGCCGCTGTTCATCAGCTCGGCCGCCGATGAGGCCACGCTCTACTTCCCCCCGGGCGACAACCTGGAGGAGAACACGGCGCTGGAGAACGTCGGCACCGTCGCGCTCCCCGAGGGCGGCTCGGTCACCGGCGCGGCCCTGAACGCGGACGGCACGAAAGTCGCGCTGCGCACCGAGAGCAATGTCTACGAGTACACCGTGGACGGCGGTGACGTCACCGCGGCACTGACCGGTGGCACGCCCGTGACCACGCCGATCGCGGACCCCGGCACTCCCGAGGGCATCGCCTACGACGCCGACGGCAACTTCAACACGCTGTCCTCCGCGAGCGGCGACGACGGCACCCAGGGCACCATCACCTCCTACGCCCCGGCCGCCCCGGCCGCCGAAGAGAGCAGCGGCGAGGACGAGGCGGCGGCCGGCGACAGCGCCGCCGAAGAGGGCCCGAGCCTGGTCGACCGCATCCTCGACCTCGGCTTCGACACCATCGTGAAGATCCTCGCGGCCATCGCGATCCTCGGCCTGCTGATCATGGTCCTCGGCATCGTGGTCATCCGGAAGTACCGAAAAGCCAACGGGGACAAAGAAGAAGACGCGACCGAGATGGGCTTCGCGGCCGAGGAGTCCGGCTTCGGCAAGGACGACTCCTACCTCGAGAGCGACCCGGTGGACCTGGGTCTCGACGCCGGCCAGCCCGATCCCGACCTCGGCCAGGTCGCCCGCGGCTCCGGCGTGTACGGCGGCGGCGCGCGGCAGGAACCCTCCGGGAACGTCTACGGCGGTGCCCGCCAAGAGCCTTCGGGCAACGTCTACGGCGCGCAGGCCCGTCCCGAACCTTCCGGCAACGTGTACGGGGCGCAGCCGCGGCCCGAACCGCCGGCCGCCCCGCAGGCGCCCGGTTCGGTCTACGGCGGCGCCCGCGAGGAGCCGCAGTACGGTGCGTTCGAAGGCGGCGGCCACGGCAGCGTCTACGACAACGCCGGCCCCGGCCAGTCCTTCGCGGCCCGACCCCCCGAACCCTCGGGGAACGTCTACGGCGCGCAAGCTCGGCCTGAACCGCCCGCGGGCCCGCCCAGCGGCAACGTCTACGGCGCGCAAGGACCGGCACAGGGACAGCAAGGACCTCCCCAGGGGCAGGCGCCGGGCTCGGTCTACGGGGCCGGGAACGCCGAACGGACCCCCGAGGCCGATGAAGGCTACTGGGGTCCGTCAGACACTGGTGGTTCCACCTATGGCCGGGGACGCTAGCGCGGCGAACGCGCCGGGTTGACCGGGATGTACGGCCGCTGCGCACCGTCCGAGGACGGCACGCGAGGGCCGGTTCAGATCTTGCGGAGGACTGCGACGACCCGGCCGAGGATCTCGGCTTCCGAGGCGTCGATCGGGTCGTACAGCGCGTTGGCCGGGAGCAGCCACGGCTTGCCGTTCTTGCGCTTCCAGGTCTTCACCGTGGCCTCGCCGTCGATCATGGCGGCCACGATCTCGCCGTTGAGCGCGTCGGGCTGCTGGCGCACGACGACCCAGTCGCCGTCGGTGATGGCCGCCTCGACCATCGAGTCGCCCTTCACGCGCAGCAGGAAGTGCACGCCCTCGCCGACGAACTCGGCGGGCAGGGGCATGACGTCGTAGTCGCGCTCCTCCGCCAGGATCGGCTGTCCCGCGGCGATCTCGCCGACCATCGGGACGTAGCGGGGGCGCGGGTGCTGCGAGCAGGTCTGGACCCCGCCCGGAGTGGACTGGCGGACCCCTACCGCGCGTGGCCGACCGGCCAGGCGGTTGAGGTAGCCCTTCCGTTCCAACTGCTTCATTTGATAGGCGACCGACGAGGCCGAGGCGAGCCCGACTTCGGCGCCGATCTCTCGGACGCTGGGCGGGTACCCCTTGTTGTTGATGAACTCCTCGATGTACTCGAGGACTTGCTGCTGCCGACGCGTCAGCTTTCGCGTTTTCGGTCGGGCTGTGGTGGTCTCGCTGGCCACAGGAGGCTCCTGTAAGACAAATGGGACGGTATGTCTGATTCCGACAATGTAACTCAAGCTGCTGCGTCAAGTCAAACATTCGTGCGATGTCGGCGTGTCGTCGCACTGGTCGGAAGGTGTTTCGCCGCAGGTTCACCCGTACGGGTGAACGATGATATGCCGCGCGGTGGTTCACTGGAGCCCGCCCCCGAACTCCCCACCAATGATCTTGGCACATCGATCTGCGCTATCCTTGACACAAGATCTTGTGGTTTGTTGTATCGTCACTCACTAGGTGTAGGGGTTCCTGTGCCGACCGGATCGGTGGAAGGCAGACTTTCTCTCCGGCGGAGCGCGAATCGGCGCGGCGGAGCCCCGAAACCGTCGGACCCTGGCGAGACGATTGCTGAGAAGGAGCCTAGCGATGCGATGCCCATATTGCCGCCATCCGGACAGTCGCGTGGTCGACTCACGCGAGGCCGAGGACGGCAAGATCATCCGCCGCCGCAGGGTCTGCCAGCAGTGCGAGAAGCGCTTCACCACGGTCGAGGAGTCGATCCTGGCCGTCGTCAAGCGCAGCGGCGCCACTGAACCGTTCAGCCGCAGCAAGGTCGCCTCGGGCGTCCTCAAGGCCTGCCAGGGCCGGCCTGTGGACGCCGACGACGTGGCCAAGCTGGCGCAGACCGTGGAGGACGAGATCCGCTCGCGCGGCGTCGCCGAGGTCCCGGCCAACGACGTCGGCCTGGCCATCCTCAAGCCGCTGCGCCAGCTCGACGAGGTCGCCTACCTGCGCTTCGCCAGCGTCTACCGCAGCTTCGAGTCCCTTGAGGACTTCGAATCCGAGATCGCGCAGCTCCGCGAGGAGCACGCCGCCCGCAACGGCGGCTAGCACCACCGAACACCCGTACGATTCCCGAGAACACCAGGCATGAGCAGACAGGGGCGAGGAGACATGCCGAAGACCACCAAGGCCGCCGAGGGCGCCGCCAAGACCACCGCGAGGACCACCAGCGTGAAGAAGCCGACCACAGGCGGCCTCAAGGTGGAGCGCGTCTTCACCACGCCGGGCGTGCACCCGTACGACGAGGTCGCGTGGGAGTCCCGCGACGTCGTCATGACCAACTGGCGCGACGGCTCGATCAACTTCGAGCAGCGCGGCGTCGAGTTCCCGTCGTTCTGGAGCATCAACGCCACCCAGATCGTCACCTCGAAGTACTTCCGCGGCGCCGTCGGCACACCGCAGCGTGAGACCGGCCTCAAGCAGGTCATCGACCGGGTCGTCCACGCGTACCACGTCGCCGGTGAGAAGCACGGCTACTTCGCCACCGCCGAGGACGCCCAGATCTTCGCCGACGAGCTCACCTGGCTCCTGCTCCACCAGTACTTCAGCTTCAACTCCCCGGTCTGGTTCAACGTGGGAACTGCTGCGCCGCAACAAGTCTCAGCGTGCTTCATCCTCAGTGTCGACGACACCATGGAGTCGATCCTGGACTGGTACAAGGAAGAGGGGATGATCTTCAAGGGCGGCTCAGGCGCCGGGGTCAACCTCTCCAAGATCCGCGCCTCCGCCGAACTGCTCTCCTCCGGCGGCAACGCCTCCGGTCCGATCAGCTTCATGCGCGGCGCCGACGCTTCGGCGGGCACCATCAAGTCCGGCGGCGCGACCCGCCGTGCGGCGAAGATGGTCGTCCTCGACGTCGACCACCCTGACATCGAGGCCTTCATCGACACCAAGGCCCGCGAAGAGGACAAGATCCGCGCCCTGCGAGACGCCGGTTTCGACGTCGACCTCGGCGGCGAGGACATGTTCAGTGTCCAGTACCAGAACGCCAACAACTCGGTGCGCGTCTCCGACGTGTTCATGAAGGCCGTCGAGGACCGCACGGACTACGCGCTCGTCGGCCGCATGGACGGCAGCGAGATCGGCCGCCGCGACGCCGGTGACGTCTTCCGCAAGATGGCCAAGGCCGCATGGGAATGCGCCGACCCGGGCATCCAGTACGACGACACGATCAACGACTGGCACACGAACTCCAATACGGACCGTATTTACGCGTCTAATCCCTGCTCAGAGTACCTTTCACTGGATGATTCGTCGTGCAATCTCGCGAGCCTCAACCTGATGAAGTTCCTCGGCGAGGACGGCTCGTTCGACGTTGAGCGGTTCGTCAAGACCGTCGAGTTCGTGATCACCGCCATGGAGGTCTCGATCTCCTTCGCGGACTTCCCGACCGAGAAGATCGGCCAGACCACCCGCGACTACCGCCAGCTCGGCATCGGCTACTCGAACCTGGGTGCGCTGCTCATGACCTCGGGCCACGCCTACGACTCTGAAGAGGGCCGGGCTCTGGCCGCGGGCATCACCGCGCTCATGACCGGCGTGTCCTACCGCCGCTCGGCCGAGATCGCCGGGGCCGTCGGCCCCTACGCCGGATACCAGCTGAACGCCGAACCGCACCAGCGGGTCATGGCCAAGCACGCCGCCGCCGCGGAACTCGTCACCACCTTCGGCGACGTCGACGCCACGATCCTGGAGGCCGCCAAGGCCGAATGGACCCGCGGCAACGAGCTCGGCGCCGTCAACGGCTGGCGCAACGCCCAGGCCAGCGTGCTCGCGCCCACCGGCACGATCTCGTTCATGATGGACTGCGACACCACCGGCATCGAGCCGGACCTGGCGCTCGTCAAGCACAAGAAGCTCGTCGGCGGCGGCTCCATGGAGATCGTCAACCAGTCGGTCCCGCAGGCCCTCGACCGCCTCGGCTACAGCGAGGCCGAGCGCACCGCGATCGTCGACTACATCGCCGACCACGGCCACGTCGTGGGCGCCCCGCACCTGGCCGACGAGCACTACTCGGTGTTCGACTGCGCCATGGGCGAGCGGGCCATCTCCCCGATGGGCCACGTCAACATGATGGCCGCCGTGCAGCCGTTCGTGTCCGGCGCGATCTCCAAGACCGTGAACCTGCCCGAGACGGCCACCGTCGAGGACATCGAAGAGGTCTACTTCCAGGGCTGGAAGCTCGGCCTCAAGGCCTTGGCGATCTACCGCGACAACTGCAAGGTCGGGCAGCCGCTCTCCGCGAAGAAGAAGGAGATCGACAAGGCCGTCGAGGCCGCGGTGGAGAAGGTCGTCGAGACCGTCTCCGCGCACGGCCCGGTCCGCCGCAAGCTGCCCAAGAAGCGTCCGAGCCAGACCATCTCGTTCTCGGTCGGCGGCGCGGAGGGCTACATGACCTCCTCGTCCTACCCGGACGACGGCCTGGGCGAGGTCTTCCTCAAGATGTCCAAGCAGGGTTCGACCCTCGCGGGCGTCATGGACGCGCTGTCGGTGTCGATCTCGATCGCCCTCCAGTACGGGGTGCCGCTGGAGAAGTACGTCGAGAAGTTCACCAACATGCGCTTCGAGCCCGCGGGCATGACCGACGACCCGGACATCCGGATGGCCTCCTCGCTGGTGGACTACATCTTCCGCCGCCTGGCCCTGGACTACCTGCCGTTCGAGGAGCGGGCCGCGATCGGCATCCTGACGACCGCCGAGCGCACCGCCGAGCTCAACGGCGAGGACCCGTCCAAGGTCAACCAGCCCGAGGTCGACCTGGAGGCGCTGCGCGGCTCCGCACCGGTCGAGGACGGCGCCGCCGGGGACGGTCCGGCCGAGGACGCGGGCATCGCCGACGCGGTCGCCCAGCGTGTGCAGATCGAGTCGAAGAAGTCGCGCCTGGACATCCTCAACTCGGCCCAGGCGCGCAGCGCCGACGCGCCGCTGTGCATGAACTGCGGGACCAAGATGCGCCCGGCCGGTTCCTGCTACGCCTGCGAAGGCTGCGGCGCCACCAGCGGTTGCAGCTAGTCGGAGCACGAATTTAGGGCCCCAGGCGCATCGCGCCTGGGGCCCCCTTTCACTTACTTGCCCTCACCTTAATCCCGGCCGAAGGCCCTGCGCGGCGTTTCGGAGAAATCCTCGGGAGCCCTTTCGGCGGCCGCGGCGACTTCGCTCCGTGACCGCCTCAAAACAAGACAAGACGGGCCGAAGGTGTCCTGTGCCACGGTCATAGACTCCCCTCTATGCATAACGTCCCCCCGGCCCCCGCGGTCCGGATCGATCCCGGGGCCGCCGCGGCAAGTCTCACCGAAACCACCGGTCGACCCCTCGAACCCGGCGCCGTCTTCGCCGTCTACCGGCTCGGCAGAACCGCCTTTCACACGGCCGTGATCCGTCGCGTGGACGACGAGTATGTCCTCCTCGCCGAGCGGACCGAGGCGATCGGGGGCGCCGAGTTCGACGGTCTGCTCCTCGCCTACCTGTCCGGCCGCCATCCCGACGCGGGCCGCCGGCTCTGGTCCCGTCTGGACGACCCTGCCGACGCGGGCGACCAGCGCCTGCGCGCCACCTTGATCGACAAGATCATGCGCGCCCGGGAAGAGCTGTCCGAGCGCGAGTTCACCGTGATCACCGTCCCGGCCGCCGACGTCAAGCTGCCGATCACGCGCGAGGAGCTCGACTCCCGCATCCGCGAGCTGATCGCGACCACCGTCGACCTCTTGGAGGAGACGCTGGAGGAGGCGGGCGTCGCCCCGCAGGAGATCGCGGGCTTCTTCATGGTCGGCGGCGCGGCCCGGACCCCGCTCGCGGCCACGGAACTGCGTCGGCGCTTCGGCATCGGTCCGGTGCTCGTGGTGCCCTCGGCCAGAGTGCTCACCGCCGAGGCCGCGCCCGCGCCGACGCGGGAGCTGCCCTTGGTCGAGCAGTTGGGCGAGGAGGCGGCGGCGCCACGTCGGCGTGGTTCGGGCCGCGCGATCCTCATCGCGGCGGCCCTGATCGTGATCGTGGTCGCCGGGGCCGCGTTCGGCGCCCGGCTCGGCGACGACGACCCCGACGCCACCGGCGCCCTCCCCGAGGCCACCGAGGAACCCGCCTCCAGCGAGGCGGTCGCGTCACCCGACCCGACCCTCACCGTCTCCGCCGAGGAGACCTCCGAGTCGCCGAGCCCGGAGGAGGAAGAGGAGCAGGCGGACCCGACCGAGGCCGAGACCGAATCCGAGGACGAGGAGCCTGAGACCGAGAGCGCCCCCACGGGAGCGGTGCCGGACGTGATCGGCCTGTCGACCGCCGAGGCCCGCAGTGCGGTGGACGACGCCGGGTTCGCGGGCGTCGACCAGTCGGGGAAGCAGCGGGGCGTCTTCGAGTTCTACGACGACTGCGAGGTCATCGAGCAGCAGCCCGAGGCGGGAACGGTCCTGCCGCTGTCGGAGAAGGTCGACGTGACCTTCTCCTACGGCACTGACGACTCCGAATGCTAGAACTTCAAGCACGATCGTGCTATTTTTAGGTCATGCGCAAAGGCGAGATGACCCGGCAGGCCATCCTCGACGTCGCGGTCCGACAGGCCCGCTTCTCGGGGCTCTCCGGCCTGACCATCGGCTCCCTCGCCGCTGCCGCCGACATGTCGAAGTCCGGCCTGTACGCCCACTTCAAGTCCAAGGAAGCCCTCCAGCTCGCCTGCATGGAGCGCAACGGGGAGCAGTTCATCGACGAGGTGATCCGTCCCGCTCTGGCGAAGCCGCGGGGGATCACCCGGCTCCAGTCCCTCGTCGAGCACTGGATGCAGTGGTACGCGCACCCGGGCGGCTGCCTGTTCCTGGCCTCCGCCGCGGAGTTCGACGACATGTCCGGGCCGCTGCACGACCTCATGGTCTCAGAGCAGCGGCAGATGCTCGACTCCCTCGCCCGGATCGCCTCCACGGCGGTCGGCCAGGGGGAGTTCCCCGAAGACACCGATGTCTTCCAGGTCGCTCAGGAAGTGTTCGGCATCCTTTTGTCCTACAACTGGATGAGCCGGATCCTGTCCTATCCCGACGCCGCCGATCGCGCGTGGGCGGCGTTCAACCGACTGATCGAATCGCACCGAACCTGACCCAGGAAGGCCAGCACCCAATGGCGTCCACAGCCCCGAGCAACGTCTCGAAAAAGAAAAGCACGACCGTTCGTGCTCCTTGGTACATCCGTTCCGGCTTCACCGCCGCCGAGTACGTGGCCCCCGGCCCGGCCGCGAAGCTGCTGTGCGAGCTGTGGTTCAAGCTCCCCGCCGGGCCTGAGAAGCGCCTCCGCGGGGACGCCCCCGCCGGGTCCGCGGTCTTCGAGATCGACTGCCTGGGCACCACCGTGTGGGGCTTCGACTGGGCTCCCGACACCACCGGCGAGCATCCCCTGGTGTACCTCGTGCACGGCTGGGGCGGCTCGACCGGCGACTTCCGGTTCATCGCCGCGACCCTGGTCGCCTCCGGCTTCCGCGTCGTCGCCTTCGACGCCCCCAGCCACGGCAACTCCGGTCCCGGCCCGTGGGGCGACCGGCACGCCAACGGCCTGCACCTCATCGAGGCTATGAACGTCGTGCTCGACAAGTTCGGGGAGCCGGACGCCGTCGTCGCCCACTCCATGGGGGCCGTCAGCGCCGTGCACGGGATGCTCCAGCACGGCGTCGACCTCAAGGGCGTCCGCTTCGCGATGCTCGCGCCGTTCATCGGCGGCGTCGAGGGGTTCCAGGACACGATCGGCGCGATCGTGCCGGTCGGCCCCCGGATCTTCTCGCGCCTCATGCCCCTCGGCGAAGCGAAGGCCGGGGTGAACCTCGAGGACTTCTCGCTGCGCGGCATCGAGATGGAGGCGCCGGTGCTCATCGTGCACGACCAGGGCGACCGCCCCAACCCGTTCCGCCACGGCAAGTCGCTCGCCGAGGCCTGGCCGAACGCCGAGCTCATGGCGACCCAGGGCCTGGGCCACCGCAAGGTCCTCGTCAGCCCGGCCGTGAACAGCCGGGTCGCGCAGTTCCTGCGGGAGGGCCTGCAAGCCTGAGGCGCGCAAGCGAAAGGGGCCGGGTCTCCAGACCCGGCCCCTTCCTCATGTCTCAACCCTCGTAGTGGATCGACAGACGCGTCCACGCGCCGATGTTGATGTAGGTGCCGTCGCCCACCGGGAACTCCACGTTCGGTGCCAAGGGCTCGTCGGAGCCGTTGAGGAACGTGCCGTTCGAGGAGCCGACGTCCATGATCGACCACGAGCCGTCCGGCTTGGCGAACAGCTTCGCGTGCTGCGCGCTCACGCCCGGGTCCGCCACGTCGCCCGACAGGTCGATGTCCGGGGTGATGCCCCGCTTGGCGCTGTAGCGCCCGATCGACAGGTCCGGCTTGTCGAGCGGGAAGCGGCGCGGCTTCGCGAACGACGGGTACTGGAGCTGCGAGGCCCCGTCCGAGGCCGCGACCTTGTGGAAGTAGCCCTGGTCCGCGGTGACGGCGACACCCCAGCGGGTGGCGGCCGACTGCCCGGGCGGGGCGTAGTTCGAGGCGAGGTCGCTCGGCTGCGCGTCCGGCATGGAGAACCCGCCGGTGCCCGTCGCGGGCGGCGCGGAGGTCGGGGCGCCGAACGGCGCGGCCGGGACGCCCGGAGGCGGTCCGGGAGGCGCCGAGGTCGGCGCGCCGTACGCCTGCTGCGCGTAAGGGTCCTGGCCGTACCCGCCGGGCTGCTGCCCGTAAGGATCGGCCTGAGGCTGCGCGTAAGGGTCCTGCGGCTGCGAAGGCTGCCCGTAGGGGTCCGGCTGCTGCCCGTAGCCGGGCTGCTGGCCGTAAGGGTCCTGCTGCTGCGGCTGGCCGTACGGGTCCTGCCCGTAGGCCGGCTGCTGTTGCTGCTGCCCGTAAGGGTCCTGGCCGTACCCGGGCTGCTGCTGCTGGCCGTAGGGGTCGGGCTGCTGCCCGTAACCGCCCGGCTGCTGCGCATAGGGGTCCTGCTGCTGCGGCTGCGCGTAAGGGTCCTGCGGCTGCGAGGGCTGCCCGTAGCCGGGCTGCTGCGCGTAAGGGTCCTGCTGCTGCGGCTGGCCGTACGGGTCCTGCCCGTAAGCGGGCTGCTGTTGCTGCTGCCCGTAGGGGTCCGGCTGACCGTAAGGGTCGTTCGCCGCGTAGCCCTGGCCGAAGGCCGCAGGGGACTGCGGGGGCTGGCCTTGCTGCCACGCCGGGTTGGGCGTTCCGCACTGCTCGCAGAACTGGGCCTGCGGGTAGGCCCCGCACGCGCACTGGTACCCGCCCGGCTGTGGGGCACCGCCGTAGGTCGGCTGGTAGGTCAAGGTCGTCCCCCTCCAAGCATTTGGGTGTACTCGGCCTCGCTGACGACACCGAGCAGCGGGGCGGACCCGTCGACCTGATTCGGGACCTCCTGGCCGGCATGCTCTTGGGCATACGCATCGACCTGGACCGAACCGGGGGATTCGAGTTCCACCACCGCGACACTGATGTTGTCATGCCCGCCGTTGGCGAGCGCTTGTCGTGTCAACGCTACCGCCTTGTCGCCAACACTGCCGTCCGGCAGTGGCAGAAGGTCGTGATCATCATTGAAATAGCGCGACAGACCGTCGCTGCACACTACGACATGCCCGCCCCCCAGATCCACGCGGAGGAGGTTCGGATTCAGGGTCGGCGCGTCCGCCCCGAGCCACGCGAGCAGGGCTTTCGCATACGGATTCTTGTAGCGCTCATCGGCCGGGTCGACCCCCTGGTACTCCAGGCGGGCGTGGATCGTGTCGTCCACCGTGAGGCACCGGGCTTCCTTCTCACCGGCCCAGTACGCTCGCGAATCGCCCACCCAGCACAGGATCACCTGGTTCCCCTCCACGACCGCCGAGACGTACGTCGAGGACGGCGGCGAGTTCGGGTACTGCTTGCCCACGGCCGCGACGGCCGAGTGAGCGGCGCCCACCCCGCGCCGCGAGGCGTCCTCCGCGGAGAGCCCTTCGCCCAGTGCGGATCGGATCTCCGTCACAGCGGCTTCCACCCCTGCGAGTGACGCCCGCTCGGAGTCGGAGGCCCCCGAGACCCCGTCGCACACGACGGCGATCTTGCGGCCGTCCTCGGCGAGCGCGATCGCGATCGAGTCCTGGTTGTAGTGGTGGCGCTTGCCCACGTCTGTGGCCGCGCCGATGGCGGGCAGCGCGAACGCGAGGTGGTCGTCGGAGCCGCCCGGGTGGTCCGGGTTCTCCTCGACGGCGATCGAGGACAGCCACGGGGCGGACTCGGCCGGCACCGCGAACTCCTCCAGGTCGCCGCCGCAGTCCTCGCAGTAGCGGCCGAGGTCGGCGGGGAGTCCGCAAGCGGTGCACCGCTTCGCGGCGCCCAAGGTGGATGAGGGCTGCATAGGGCTCCTTCGCTACAGCATCGTGCGGGGGCGGTGGCGGTTGGCCAGGTCGAAGTAGTACACCTGGTCCTCCCTGCGGGTGCAGGCGTGGGCGAGGTCACGGTAGGACCGCTCCAGCGCCAGGCGCAGTTCCCGCTCCTCGGGCCGGGCCCCGAAGACCCGCGGCTCTTCGGCCGGTCCGGTGCGCTGCACCGTCTCCAGGGCCAGGTGGAGGATGCGGGTCGACACCAGGTGGCGGCGCCGCGGTTCGAGCTTGAGCTCGTCGAGGCGACCGGCCATGTGGTGCAGGTCCAGCAGCGACGGCGGCGCCGTGCGCGAGTGCAGGGCGGTCTGGATCGCCGCGGTCTGCGCGATCCCGTACTGCGCGGACGTCTTCGGCACCTGGTGGAGCGCCGTGATCGCCTCGGTCGACTGGCCGTCCAGGTCCAGCAGGCGCGCGCGACCGTATGCGGCCGAGACGAACCGGTGGTCGCAGGTCCAGATCCGCGTGTAGTGCGGCAGCGCGAGGTCCCGGCGCCCGGCCAGCTCCGCGCAGGCCGCCAGGGCCAGGCGCGGGGCGAGTTCCCCGGGGAGGTGGGAGTAGACGGCGTCGAAGTGCGCCGCGGCCGTGTTGAAGTCGGCGGCGAGCAGCGAGATGGTGCCCCGCAGCCAGGTGACCTGCCACGTGTTGCCCTCGCGCTGCGCGAACTGGTCGAGCGCGGCGGCGGCCTGGTGGAGGTCCCCGGCGTTGACGAGGGTCCGCACGCGCCGCAGCTGCACTTCGGGGCTCTGGGCCGGCGCGGAGGCGAGTTCGGCGAGGATCCCGGCGGCGTCGGTGGCCTGGAGGGTCGCCATGAACGCGGCCATCGGGTCGGCGAGGTCGACCATGGGCGTGGGCAGCGCGTGCGCCACGTCGAAGGGGTCGCCGACGGCGTGGACGTCGTATTCGACGTCGGGTTCGCCGAAGACGGCCTGCTCGCCGCTGAACAGCGTCGAGGGCTCGAACCGCGGTTCGCCCTTCTGGACCGACTGGACCTCCTGGAGGACGCCGCGCACCTGGGTGCGCATGTCGTCGGCGTCCTGGAAGCGCGAGCGCGGCTCGATGTGGCAGGCGCGCAGCAGCAGCCGGTGGAAGGACCCGTACTCGGCGAACTGGGGCGCCTCGGTGGCCGGGGGCATCTTGTCCCGGTAGGTGCCGGTGAAGCCCTTGAAGTCGAGCGCGAGCACGGCCATCGAGCGGCCGATCGTGTACAGGTCGGAGGTGACCGAGGGGCCCACGGAGAGGATCTCGTCGTTGGGCACCGAGTAGCCGGGCGTGCCGTAGATCGCCGACTCCATGTCGTCCACGTGGCGCACGGCCCCGAGGTCGATGAGCTTGAGCCAGGTCTCGACGTGGATCACGTTGTCGGGCTTGAAGTCGCAGAACAGCAGGCCGCGGTCGTGCAGGTAGGAGAACGCGGGGAGCAGTTCGGCGGTGTAGGTGAGGACCTGCTCCAGGGAGAGCGGCTTGCGCTCTCCGGCGTCGTCCACGTCGTCCCTGATGTCGCGCAGGGACTTCCCGGCGATGTACTCCATGACGATGTACGACTGGAGCTGGCCCGAGCGCGGGTCGGCGGCGGTGACGAAGTCGTGGATGTCCACCACGTTGGGGTGGTCGATGCCGACGAGGAAGCGCCGCTCGTTGATCGCGGCCTCGATCGCGTCCTCGTCGGAGGTGTTGATGAGGCCCTTGATGACGACCCACCGCTGGGTGAGGTCGTCGGCGAAGTTGCGGTCGTTGGCGAGGTAGATCCAGCCGAGGCCGCCGTGCGCGATCGCGCCGAGCACCTCGTAGCGCTCGGAGAGGACGTCGCCGGGGCGCAGCGAGGGCGTGAACCAGTAGCGGGAGCGGCAGTAAGGGCAGAAGCCGTCGACGCGGCCGCCGCGACCGGCCTGGGGCCGCCCGACGGCTTTCCCGCACGAGGAGCAGAACCGCTTGTGCTCGGGCACCTGCGGGGTCTCCATGACCGCCTTGGCGGGGTCCCTCGGCGGCACCGGCGGCATGTCGGACAGGCCGCCGCGCTGGCGGGCGCTCGTGGTCGTGGAACGCGTGACGGGGCCGGTGATCGGCTGCGGCAGCGGCGAGGCCGGGGCCCGGTAGGGGGCCGGGGGCGGCGAGCCGATCGCGTTCGCGGGCGCGACCTGCTGCGAGTACGGGTGCGACACGGGCGGCGACAGCGGCATCGTCCCGGGGGGCGCGGGCGGGGAGGGCGCGAAGCCCGGCTGCGGCGCGATCGCGGGCGGCGTGGAGAGGCGCTTGCGCACGCGCAGCGTGTCGCTCTCCTCGGCGCCCTGGGCCGGCTGCTCGCTCTGCTGGCCTTGCAAGGTCGGGCCCGGGAGGTACCGCTGGGTGTGCTCGGGCGGTGGCTGGTCGCTCATGGCGCTCCCCTTAGTCCCGGTAGTCGACGGTCACGGGCGCGGCATCGGTGCCGAGCGGGCCCTTGAGCCACTTGTCGTAGGCGGTCTGCCAGGCGCCATTCGCACGGACGCCCTCCAGGGCACCGTTGACGAAGCGGGCGAGGTCGGTGTCGCCCTTCGCGAAGGCGATCCCGTAGGACTCCTGGGAGAAGGTGTCGCCGACGATCTGGAGCGTCGGGTCCTGGACGGCCATCCCGGCGAGGATGGTGTCGTCGATGGCGATCGCGTCCACGGTGCCCTGCTGGAGCAGGACGAGGCAGTCGTTGAAGTCGGGGACCGTGACCGGCTGGACCTCGGCGTTGACGGCGGCGATGTTGCCCACCGAGGTGGAGCTCGCGCCGGTGCACACCGACTGGTCCTTCGTCATCTGGGCGAGGCCTTCGATCCCGGAGTCCTTGGTGACGAGCAGGCGCTGGCCCGCCCGGTAGTACTCGGTGGAGAACTCGACGTTCTCCCAGCGCTCGCAGGTGATGGACATGGTGCGCACGACCATGTCGACGCGCCCGTCCGCGAGGGCCTGCTCGCGTTCACCGGAGGTCATGGGCACCCATTTGACCTTGGTCGCGTCGCCCATGACGGCCTGGACCATCGCGGTGGCGATGTCGATGTCGAAGCCCACGAGGGTGTCGCCCTCGAGGTAGCCCATGAGGTTCGTGGACTGGCTGACGCCGATGGAGATCTGGCCGGGGTCGTTGAGGTTCGCGCGGGCCTGCTCGGCGGTGACTGAGCCGGGGTTGTAGGACGCGAGGGGGTTGCAGCTGTTGTCGGGCGCGGCGGGGCTGGCCTCGGGGGTGAAGTCGATGCCCGAGGGCAGCGGGGTCGGGACGTCGACGTGCGGGGGCTCCATGTTCGCGGGCCTGGAGCAGGCGCCGAGGAGGAGGCCCGCCGCGGCGGCGGTGACCAGCGCGAGGCGCAGGCCCCGCGTCGCGGTCCGGGTCGGGTTTCGCCTGTGATTCATGCGTAGTACTCCGCCACTCGCATCTGGATGCCCACGGCGGCGCTGATGAGGGCCGCCAGGGCGAGGATCGCCAGCCCGGCCGCGGCCCCGTAGAGGGACCGCTGGGCGTCGCCGGTGGCCTCGACGAACCCGTCGGCGCTGGTCCGGGTCGCCGCCGTCAGCGCGTCGTTGAGCGCGTCGAAGGAGGCGGTCATGCTCTGCTCGTCCGAGCCGGTCACGAGGGTGACGGCGGCCTGGAACTCGCCTTCGCGGGCGAGTTTGACGGCCTCGTCGTGGCCGGTGCTCCACGTGTCGGCCGCGTCCTGCGCGTCGTGGATCAGGTCGGTCTGATCGGCGTCGCCCGCGAAGGCGTCCTCGAGCTGTTCGAGGAGCCCGCCGGAGCCGGTGAGCTCCTCGATGTTCTCGTCGTAGCGTTCCAGGGCCTGCTGGTCCTCGGCGCGGGCGATGAGGATGAGCGATTCTTCCGCGCGGGCCTGCTGCGCGGTCATCTCGGCCTGGGCGAGCAGCGCGAGGGGCCGCGCGCCGTCTTCATGGGACCGGTCGGTGTGGTTGGCCGAGGCGAGCGAGGCCGTCGCGAGCCACCCGGCGAAGCCGACGAGCAGCACCGTCGCGCCCACGAGTCCGAGGTTGAACGTGCGGTTCGTCTTGCGCGAGAGCCACATCTGCGTCCACACGAGGGCCGCCAGCGCGAGGACGACGAGGACCGCCGCCGCCCACGGGAACGCCTCGGCGTCCTCGCGGGATTCGCTGAGCTGCCCGAGCGCGTTGTCCTGGAGGTCGTTCGCGCGCGGGAGCATCTCGTCGCGCATGAGCGTGGAGGCCTGCTCCTGGTAGGTCGCGCCGACCGGTTCGCCGAGGCGGTTGAAGGTCTTGGCGGTCTCGACCAGCCCGGTGTAGACCGGCAGCTGCGTGTTGAGCTCGGCGACCAGCGCCGTGTCCGCGGCGGTCTTGACCTCGCCCGCGGCGGTCGCGAGGGCCACGGTCGCGTCGCGCAGGGCCTCGCGGTAGGTCAGGTTCACGTCGTCGGAGGGCGTGCCCGCCGTCAGGTACGAGGAGGCCGCGGTCGCGTCGGCCTGGGAGAGCGCCTGGTAGAGCTGGAGTGCGGCCACCGACAGGCGTCCCGACTGGCTGGTGGTCTCCTCGATGACCGCGGACTTCGCGAGGATCGCGGTCATGCCGGTGACCCCGGCGCCCAGGATGAGGGCGGCCAGGACGGCGAGCAGGCCGCGCAGCTGTCCGGGCGTGTAGCGCAGCGAGGCCAGGGTGCGGTCGAACCGCCGCGGTCCTGAAACGGGTGCCGCTACCGGTGCGGGCGCCTGGGCCTGCGCTGGAGGGGACTGGACGGACAACTGCTGCACCTCACTGGATTCGCGGCTCGCGGGTCGTCGCACGAACGCTGCTCTGCCGTCGTCGCACGCACGTCGACGCGATTGGAGTGTCGGGGGACTCCCACATGGTATCGGCCCGTGGCAACGGCCGCTGACTACCGTCTCGCGGCGGTTCTATGGCGGTCCCGAGCGGTACCGTGGGTGCGTGCACGACACCGAACCTGACTCCACAGTGGATGACGCGGCCTGGTTGGCCCGCGCCGTCGAGCTGGCCGAACGCTGCCCGCCCTCCGCCACCGCCTTCAGCGTCGGCGCCGTGATCGTCGCGGGCGGCCGCGCCGTCGGCGAGGGCTGGTCGCGGGCCGAGGACCCGAGCGACCACGCCGAGGAGGTCGCCCTGCGCCAGGCCGGAGCGGCCGCGCGCGGCGCCACCGCCTACTCCTCGATGGAGCCGTGCGGGCACCGCTCCTCGCGTCCCGCGCCCTGCTCGCGCCTGCTCATCGGTGCCGGGGTCGCCCGCGTCGTCTACGCCCTCGCCGAACCCGCGAACTTCGTGGACGCGCCCGGAGGCGACGCGATCCTGCGCGAGAACGGCGTGGTTGTGGCCGTGATGCCCGAATTCGCGGCGGCGGCCGAACGACCCAACGCGCACCTCCTATAACCTGGGCCCTATGAGGCCAATGATCGACGCCGCCGAGGCCGCCGCGCAGGCCGGAGCGGTCCGTCTGGACGTCCGATGGACCCTGGGCGGGCCCTCGCGGGAAGCCGACTACGCCGCCGGGCACCTGCCCGGAGCGGTCCGGCTCGACTTCGACCGCGACGTCTGCGGGCCCGCGGGCCCCGTCGGCGGACGCCACCCGCTCCCCGAACCCGAAGCGCTCCAGGCGGTCCTGCGCGCCGCCGGGATCGACGACGACTCCGCCGTCCTCGTCTACGACGACGGCGACTACATGGCCGCCGCCCGCACCTGGTGGACGCTGCGCTGGGCGGGCCTGGACGACGTCCGCGTCCTCGAAGGCGGCCTCAAGGCCTGGACCGGCGCCGGACTCCCACTGGAGACCCAGGCGCCCCAGCGGACCGAGGGCACCGTCACCGTCCGGCCCGGACAGCTCCCGGTGCTCGACGCCGAGGACGCCGCTGCCTGGGCCGAGGAGCGCGAACTGGTCGACGTGCGCGCCCCCGCGCGCTACCGGGGCGAGACCGAACCGATCGACCCCGTCGCCGGGCACGTCCCCGGAGCGGTCAACCTCTTCCTCGGCGAGGACGACCTCGCCGACCCCCAGCGCCTGCGCGAACGCTACGAGGCCCACCCCGACGCGGCCTACTACTGCGGCTCCGGCGTCGGCGCCGCCCGCACTGCCCTGGCCGTCACCACCGCCGGCATGACCACGCCGCCGCTGTACATCGGCTCCTGGAGCGACTGGCTCTCGCAGGGCCGCGAAGTCGCCACGGGGGAGGAACGATGAGGAGACTGCTCTTCGCACCCGCCGCCGCGCTGCTGCTGGCGCTGGCCGCGTGCAGCGACGTTGAAATGCCCGGCGGGGACCCGGCGGACACCGCCGCGAACGAGGCCTCCGACTCGGCGGGCGCGAGCGCCCCGGTCGAGCTCGACCTGGCCGACGCCGAGGGCGCCTGCCCGTTCATCGACTCCGACGTGCTCAACTCGACCACCGGCGAGGACTTCCGCTTCGCCTCGGGCGGACCCGGTGAGGTCGCCGAGGGCGAAGAGGCCCCGGCGCAGCTCACCTGCGCGGTCCAGACCGGCGAGGCCGCCTACCCGGACCTGACCGTGTTCATCATCGGCACCGACGCGAGCGTCGAGGTCTACGAGGACGAGATCTCCGGCGACGCCGAGTCGATCGACGACCTCGGCGAGGCCGCCTACTGGATCGTCCACACCGAGGACACCGGCGCGGGCCCGGCCCTGGAGATGGGCTGGTACGACGGCGGCACCATCTTCGAGCTGCGCTACACCACGCCCGAGCAGACGCAGCCCGAGGCGGTCGACGCCCTCGTCGCCGGCTTCACCGATCTCGCCAAGGGCATCGCCCAGGCCCACGCGGACGCCAACGCCGGATAGCCCCCACCGAAACGAGGACGACGCCGCCGGATCTTCATCCGGCGGCGTCGTCGTCTCGCAGAAAGTGAGCGCCCTCCCCGCCGGGGGTGCGGGAAGGGCGCTCAGGTGCGGAGTCGGGTTCACGGGCGTGCCCGTTTCCGTTACGGCACCATGGAAGTCGCGACCCCCGGGCGTTTGGAAACGTTTGCAACGCTTTGGACAGACTACTCTGCGGTAGCTCCGGGGTCAATACTCGTTGTGAGGAACCCTCGCGGCACAGCGGCGACGCCGCTGTGCCTGCGGCGCAAGGTGACCGAGGTTACAGAACCGGGGCCGGGACGGCGAAGATCTTCGCCGCGTCGTCCACCGACAGGCGGATGGTCTGGAGCGCGGAGGTCACCGCGACCTCGCCGTCGAGCCGGTCGATCGCGACCTCGGCGCCCGGGTCCACACCGGCTTCGTGCAGCGAGGCCAGCAGCTCCGGGTGGGTCTGCGCCGACTCGCACAGGCGCGTCACGCGCACCTTCGAACCGGGGGAGACCACGCTCATGGGCCGCTCGTCCACCTCGTGGCCGACGGTCACGGCGGTGGCGTCGAGCTCCTTGAGACCGGGGATGGTGTTGCCGTACGGCGAGCGGGTGGGGTGCTTCAGCAGGTCGTACACGCGCTTCTCCACCGAGTCGCTCATGACGTGCTCCCACTTGCAGGCCTCGTCATGGGCCTCCACGTAGGACATGCCGATGACATCGACGAGGAGCCGCTCGGCGAGCCGGTGCTTGCGCATCACGGCGACCGCCTGTCGGCGGCCCTCCTCGGTGAGCTCCAGGTGCCGGTCGCTCTTGACGTTGAGCAGGCCGTGGCGCTGCATCCGGCCCACGGTCTGCGAGACCGTCGGACCGCTCTGCTCCAGGCGTTCGGCGATCCGGGCGCGCAGCGCCGGGACGCCCTCCTCTTCGAGTTCGAGGATGGTGCGCAGGTACATCTCAGTGGTGTCGACGAGGTCCGTGGTCACAGCTTCGTTCCTTCACGTTGTCCGCCCGCAGGGCACCGAGCGGGGTGGGTCGAGTAGCCGCCAGACCCCCTGTCCACCTCAATGGTATACGGCCATCGGGCCGCTAACCACGCCCGCCGGGGCGAACGCCGCGCTCAGGCGACGTAATCGGCGAGGCGGCCCGCGTAGTCGGGCTGGCGCAGACGGTGGAGCGCGTTCTTCTCGATCTGGCGCACCCGCTCGCGGGAGAGGCCGAAATCGGCCGAGACCTCTTCGAGGGTGCGCTGGCGCCCGTCGTCAATGCCGAAACGCAGCCGCAGGACGGTTTGTTCCCGCTCGGGCAGCGAGGCCAGGACGTTCGCGATGTGGCGGCGCAGCAGCGCGTAGGAGACGGCGTCGTCGCTGGCCCGCTCGCGCGGGAGGTGCGCGACCAGGTCGCCCAGCGCGGTCGAGTCGTCCTCGCCGACGGTCTGGTCCAGGCTCACCGGCTCGCGGTCGTAGGACATGAGCTCCAGGACCTTGCCGGGGGTGACGTCCAGTTCGGCGGCGATCTCCTCGTAGCGCGGCTCGCGGCCGAGTTCGACCATGAGGTCCTGGCGGACGCGGTTCATGCGCTTGATCTGGTCGACGGTGTGGGCGGGCACCCGGATCGTGCGCGACTGGTCGGTGACGGCGCGGTTGATGGCCTGCCGGATCCACCAGGTGGCGTACGTGGAGAACTTGTAGCCCTTCTGGTAGTCGAACTTCTCGACGGCGCGGATGAGGCCCAGGTTGCCCTCCTGGATGAGGTCGAGCAGGCTCAGCCCGGCGCCGGAGTAGCGCTTGGCGACGCTGACGACCAGGCGGAGGTTCGATTCGAGCATCCGCTGCTTGGCCGCGCGGCCCTCGGCCGCGATCCGGGCGAGGTCGGCGCGGAAGTCGGGGTCGGTGATCTCGGCGATGCGGCATTCGGCCATGAGGCCGGCCTCGATGGCCTTGGCGCACTCGACCTCTTCGCTGGCGGTGAGCAGTCGGTGCTTGCCGATGCCGTTGAGGTAGGCGCGAACCGGGTCACCGGAGTATTCGGTCGTGCGCTGCTGCGCCGGCCGCCTGGCCGGCCGCTGACGGATGCTGTCGACAGGTGCCATCGAATTCGCCTTTCGCTGCATTCCCTCGGCGCGTGGGTTTGGTCCGCGCCTTACCCGGTGGGCACCGGGTGTCGGGCTATCAGCTTGCAGCGGAATCCGGGCTTTGCGATCCCCCAGGGGCAAGGGTGGCACGAACCCGGGAGACACGATAAGAATTTCGGTTTGGGGGCTTCCCAGCGATACCTGATGGCCACCAGCCGTACAACGAAGACCGCCGCGATGGCGATCAGCATCAGCGTCCAATGCCCGATCTGGGACTCCCACCGCGCCCCGACCGCCACGATCACCGCGCCGATCACGGCCGCCATGGCGTAGAAGTCCTCGCGCAGGACCGCCGGGATCTCCTGGACCAGGACGTCCCGCAGGATGCCCCCGCCGATTCCGGAGAGTACTCCGACGATGCAAGCCGCGTAGATCGCGAAGCCGTAGTCGAGGCCCTTGACCGTGCCGACCACGGTGAACAGGGCCAGTCCGGCCGCGTCGAGCACGAGCATCGTCGCCCGCATGCGCGACAGCGCCGGGTGGAAGCGGAAGACGACCAGGGAGGCGACGACGGCGACCAGCGGGTACCGCCAGTCGGTGAGGACCAGGGGCTTGGCGTCGATGAGCAGGTCGCGGACCGTGCCGCCGCCGAGGGCGCACAGGACGCCGATGACGACCACGCCGAACAGGTCCAGGCGCTTGCCGACCGCGGCGCTCGCGCCGGAGGCGGCGAAGACCGCGACGCCGACCAGTTCGGCGACCAGGCTCAGCGCGCCCGGGTCGATGTCCAGAGAAGTAGGCTCCACCTGAGCGTTATAGCAGGTAGAGCCCGGTCACATCTCCAGTCTGGGAGAAGGTGAGAGCCGCGCTTCGCGCTAGCCCTTCATCTTCGCGAAGATCTCCTTGCAGTTCGGGCAGATCGGGAAGCGCTCGGGGTCCCTGGTGGGCACCCACATCTTCCCGCACAGCGCCTTCACCGGGATGCCGTCGATCATCGCGGCCAGGAGCTTCTCCTTCGGGACGTAGTGCGAGAAGCGCTCCTCGTCGCCGTCCTCGTAGGTGTAGTTCGGGTTGGTCTGGGTCTGCTCTTCGAGCAGGGTGGAACCAGCCCCGGACGAACCGGCTCCGGTCGAATCGGCTCCGCCGGTGGTGGGCAGTTCGCTCACGTCAACTCACTCCTCTTTCACGGGCAAGGATTCGTCAATCTTGCCACGCGGGAGGCGCCCGCACCCAACGCGCAGGTACTAGTAGCGCTCACTCCGTGTCGATCATGCGGTGCTCGGGCGCTTCGAGGGTCTCGACCCTGCGCTGGTGCTTGTTGAACCGGCCCGGGCGCTGCACGAGGCGGTCGTTGGCGAACAGGACCGCCAGCCACGGCAGCAGGACCATGCCGAGCACGCCCAGCGGCAGCCAGATGAACAGGTACGGGGCCTCGACGATCACGAGGACGCCGCACGCGATCACCAGGAAGGCCCTGACGGACATCATCACGATGTACCGGGTCGTCCTGATCCGCCGCTCCTCGTCAAGCGACATCGGCGCATCGGTGATGCTCGCCGCCTTCTCACGCCTTGCCACCCTTCGAGCCTACGCCTGCGGGGTGCGGCAGGATCTGTGGCATGAAAGCAGTCGTGCAGACCGTCAGCGAAGCCGAAGTGACCGTCGAAGGGGCGAGCGTCGGCGCGATCGGCGAAGGACTCCTCGTCCTCTTGGGCGTCACCCACACGGACGGCGACGACGAGGCCCGCTGGATCGCCGGAAAGATCTGGTCCCTGCGGATCATGAAGGACGAGACCTCAGCATCCGATGTGGACGCGCCGATCCTCCTGGTCAGCCAGTTCACCCTCTACGCCGACACGCGCAAGGGCAGGCGGCCGTCCTGGAACGGTGCCGCACCCGGTCCGGTGGCCGAGCCCCTGGTCGAAGCGGTCGCCGCCCACCTGCGCGACCTGGGCGCACGCGTGGAGACCGGAAAGTTCGGCGCCATGATGGAAGTGCGCAGCGTCAACGTCGGGCCCAACACCATCCTGCTCGAACGTGACCATTCCAATTTACGGGTGGCAAGCGAGCACCGGGATGCTGCCCGCCGCCTAAAATCAACCGGGTCCACCGTCGTCCGAGAGGAGCCCGCATGATCCCGGCCGCCCCACCCGAAACGCTTCCCTCGCTTCGGGTCTGGCAGCGCAAGGCCATGGTCTCCTACCACCGGGGTCAATCGCGCGACTTCCTGGCCGTCGCCACGCCCGGCGCCGGCAAGACCACGTTCGCACTGCGCATCGCCTACGACCTGCTCGCCGACGGGACCGTCGACACCATCACCGTCGTCGCTCCCACCGAACACCTCAAGGCCCAGTGGTCCAACGCGGCCGCCCGCTTCGGCATCCAGCTCGACCCGGTCTTCAAGAACGCGGACGTCCACAGTGCCGCCGACTACCACGGCGTGGTCGTCACCTACGCCCAGATCGGCGCCGACCCGGCCGTGCACCGCCGCCGCACCCTGGCCCGCCGGACCCTCGTCATCTTGGACGAGATCCACCACGCCGGGGACGCCCGCACCTGGGGCGAGGGCGTCCAGACCGCCTTCGACGAGGCCGAGCGGCGCCTCGCGCTCACCGGCACGCCCTTCCGCAGCGACGACAACCCGATCCCTTTCGTCGACTACGAGGAGGACCCGGACGGCACTCGGCGTTCGCGCGCCGACGCCCTCTACGGCTACCGGGACGCGCTGGCCGACGGCGTGGTCCGCCCGGTCATGTTCATGGCCTACTCCGGCCAGGCGAAGTGGCGCACCAGCGCGGGCGACGAGCTCGCCGTGCGCCTGGGCCAGCCGCTGACGAAGGACCTCACCAGCCAGGCCTGGCGCACCGCGCTGGACCCGGAGGGGGAGTGGATCAAGCAGGTCATCAAGGCCGCCGACCGCCGCCTGTCGTCGCTGCGCGCGGCGGGCATCCCCGACGCGGGCGGGCTCATCATCGCCTCCGACCAGAACAGCGCCCGCTCCTACGCGGGGATCCTCAAGCGCACCACCGGGAAGAGCGCCACGATCGTCCTGTCGGACGACGCGGGCTCCTCGGACCGGATCGCGAAGTTCGCCGATTCGAACGACGAGTGGATGGTCGCGGTCAAGATGGTCTCCGAGGGCGTGGACATCCCGCGCCTGGCCGTCGGCGTGTACGCGACGAACGCGCAGACCCCGCTGTACTTCGCGCAGGCCATCGGCCGCTTCGTGCGCTCGCGGCGGCCCGGCGAGACCGCCTCGGTGTTCCTGCCGAGCGTCATCCCGCTGCTGAGCCTGGCCGAGAACCTCGAGGCCGACCGCGACCACGTCATCAAGCCCAAGTCCGCAGAGGACGTCGACCCTGAGCTTTTGCTGGAGCAGGCGCAGCGGGTCCTCAACGAGGGCACCGAGCTCGGCGGCCAGCGCGAGACCCTGGAGTCGAGCGCCGAACTCGATCAGGTGATCTTCGACGGCGGCTCGTTCGGCCTGCCGGTGCAGTCGGGGAGCGCCGAGGAGCAGGAGTACCTGGGCCTGCCGGGGCTCTTGACGCAGGAGCAGGTGCACCTGCTGCTCCAGAAGCGCCAGCGCGAGCAGATGGCGAAGCAGAAGAGCGGCGCGAGCACCGAGGTCGTGGACCGCCCGGCGGCGGAGCCGGCGATGACGAACGCGCAGAAGCGGCTCAAGCTCCGCAAGCAGTTGAACGCGCTCGTCGGGGCGCAGTCGTTCTCCACGAACGAGCCGCACGGGAAGATCCACGCGAAGCTGCGGTCCACCTGCGGGGGCCCTCCGAGCGCGCAGGCGACGATCGAGCAGTTGGAGGAGCGGATCGCCGCGATCCGCTCCTGGTGAGCCGTCCAGTGCCATGAAACGAAGCCGCCGCCGACGCATCGCGTCGGCGGCGGCTTCGTGTCGAAGCCCGTGTGAGGAGTGTCGACCGCTGACATGACGAGGGCCCGAGCGGTTTCCCGCTCGGGCCCTGTGGCTTCTAAGTCTGTGTGTGTTGTACGGGCGTCAGTTCTGCGAGGCCATGAGATCGGTGCCACGCCATTCGAATTCGGGCTCGGCGGTGAAATCGATGGCGATCGGCACGAGCTTCTCGGCGAACTGGTTCGCGTGGTGGCCGCAGAAGACGAGGTCGCCGCCTTCGGCCAGGGTCACGCGAAGCTTCGCCGCGGCGCTACACCGATCGCAGCGCTCGCCCGCGATCGGACGTTCCTCCACCTGGGGCGGGGGCGTCAGGGTGGATGTCATACCAGGTCCTCCGCTGCGTTCGGTTGCTGTGTCTGCGACACAGATGGATACTTACGTCGGCCCGTTGACCGGCTCGTTCCGTTCAACGCCTGCACTGTACTACCTCTTCCCGACTTCGAATGACTGAGACTCGGCTCACTCTTCGGGTCGGTCGTGATAGTTGCTCCACACCGTAGCCCACGGAACGGCGATCGACAAGCGGGCTCAGCTCTCGAGTACCCACCCGTTCGGGTGATACACCGCCGCTCGCGGGCGTATGTGCCGGGCGAATTCGACTGGGGCGCGGGCGTATTGCGAACGATGCGGCCCTAATCGAGGTAGTCGCGCAGGACCTGGGAGCGGGACGGGTGTCGGAGTTTCGACATCGTCTTGGACTCGATCTGGCGGATGCGCTCGCGCGTGACGCCGTAGACCTGGCCGATCTCGTCGAGGGTGCGCGGCTGCCCGTCGGTGAGGCCGAAGCGCAGTCGCACGACGCCGGCCTCGCGCTCGGACAGGGTCTGCAGCACCTGCTGGAGCTGGCCCTGCAAGAGCGAGAAGGAGACCGCGTCGACGGCCACAATGGCCTCGGAGTCCTCGATGAAGTCGCCGAGCTGGCTGTCGCCCTCGTCGCCGATGGTCTGGTCGAGGCTGATGGGCTCGCGGGCGTACTGCTGGATCTCCAGGACCTTCTCCGGGGAGATGTCCATCTCCTTGGCGAGTTCGTCCGGGCTGGGCTCGCGGCCGAGGTCCTGAAGCAGCTCACGCTGTATGCGGCCGAGTTTGTTGATGACCTCGACCATGTGGACTGGTATGCGGATGGTCCTCGCCTGGTCGGCCATGGCGCGGGTGATGGCCTGCCGGATCCACCAGGTGGCGTACGTGGAGAACTTGTAGCCCTTGGTGTAGTCGAATTTCTCGACGGCGCGGATGAGGCCGAGGTTGCCCTCCTGGATCAGGTCCAGGAACGCCATGCCGCGGCCGGTGTAGCGCTTGGCGAGCGAGACGACGAGGCGGAGGTTCGCCTCGAGGAGGTGGTCCTTGGCGCGGTCGCCGTCGCGGACGATCCATTCGAGGTCGCGGCGCAGCTGCGTCGGGATCTCGTCGCCGCCCTCTTTGAGCGCCTTGATGCGCTCGACGGCGTACAGGCCGGCCTCGATGCGCTTGGCGAGCTCGACCTCTTGGGCCGCGTTGAGGAGCGGCACCTTGCCGATCTGCTTGAGGTAGGCGCGGACGGAGTCGGCGGAGGCGGTCATCTCGGCGTCCTTGCGGGCCTGCTTGAGCGCCTCCGAGTCCTCCTCGTCCCACTCGAAGCCGTCGCCCTCTTCGTCGCCGTCTTCGCCGTCCTTCTTGGACTTCCCGCGAGTGGCCTTCTTCGCGGCCTTCTTGCGGGTCGCCTTCTTGGCGGGGGCCGCGGCGGCGGCCTCGGCCAATGCGTCTTCGTTGGCGGCGGCGAGGTCGGCCTCGTCGGGCTCCTCGCCCTCGGCGGGCTTGCCGGGGGCGGCCTTCTTGACGGCCTTCTTGGCGGTGGTCTTCTTCGCGGCCTTCTTGACCGCCTTCGCCGCGTCGTCGTCGCCGTCAGTGTCGGCGGCTGCCGGTACGGCGGCCTTCTTGACGGTCGTCTTCTTCACCGCGGCCTTCTTGGCGGCCTTGGCGGTGGTGGTCCGCGAGGAGGTGGCGGTCCGGGCGGCGGGCACTCGCTTGCGCGTGGAGGAGGAGCCGTCCACGACCACGGTGACGTCGGCCTCCGCGAGCGCACGCAGGACCTTCTTCCCCTCGGCGGGGGAGATCTGCGCCGACTCCAGGACCTGAGCGACCGTCGCGGACGTCAGCTGCCCGTTGCTCTCTCGGGCCAGAGAAAGCAGCGAGTCGGTCAGGGAATTGACGTCTGTGCCGGTGGGACGTGCGTCAGTCACGAGCAACCTTCCGAGGCAATGGCGGGCACGGCGCAGCCGGGCTCCATAGCGGGTGAGCATTGGATATTGGGTCGGCAGCCCAGGTCGGCACAACGACCGGGCAGGCGTGAATTGTAACGCCGAAAATCGCCGGCGGCCCGTCCGTGGTGCCGTTTCGAGCTGTGTTTCCGCATTTTCAGTGTCCGCGTCGCGGGCAGGGGTGCGGCGGCGTCCTATTCTACCGTGCAGGTGCCCTCGGGCGGCTCGATGCCGCCGCTCTGCGCGAACGACTGCCTGGCGTCGGAGGTCGACCGGACCTCTTGGAAGTCATCCCCGAGGGTGATCGTGATGGGCTGGTCCCAGTCGAGTGAGAACTCCTGGCGGCCTCCGAGGAAGTACGCGTGGGCGTGGATTCCGGCCGCGTACTGGTCGGGCCCGAACTGCACCATGGTGATGCCGTCGTAGGGCTCCTCGGTGTCGCCGACCTCGACGATGATGAAGCCGCGCTCCTCGAGTTGCGCGGCGGCCTGGTCGCCCAGTCCGGCGCGGTCGGTGCCGTTGAGGACGACCACCTCGATCTCGGAGGGGTCGGGGATCGGTGCGGTCTTGATCTCCACCGCGCCCGGCTCGCAATCGCTGCTGGCCGACAATTGCGAGTCGTTTCTGATAGCCCAAAGCGTGATAAGGCCCGCTACCAGTGCCAATGCGCACAATACCGTCAAAGCGCGGATACGAGCGATACGCACGGCTGCCTCCCCGATTCTCCAAAACAGAGCGAACTGTTGTCCGACTCTTAGACGAGCCGAAGCCCCGCAAACGTTGCCACCCGAAGGCTATCGTGCGCAGCTCGTCTTCGTGGGCGAGAGGCGGTACACTCGCGGCCCTCGCCACGGACGTGTTTCTCGCCACAATAGGGATGAAAAACCGGGGGGCTTCGTGTATAGGAATGGACTGCACGCGGTAAGGTACGCCGCTGCAGGGACGGAACCGAACCCGCCAGGAACCCGAGCCGAGCCGCTGTGTCACCCGAGCACCCCAGCGGCAGCGGTACCCGCCGCGCACGGTTCCGGTGCCACAGAAGCAACCAATGGGAGTGGAATAACAATGGCAACCGACTACGACGCCCCGCGCCGGGACAAGGAAGAGAACACCGGGCCCGACGGCATCGAGGCCCTGGCCAAGGGCCGCACCGATCAATCGGGGTCGGTGGACGTCGACGAGGCCGAAGTGGCCGAGAACTTCGAACTGCCCGGCGCCGACCTCGGTGACGAGGAGCTGTCCGTCAAGGTCCTGCCCATGCAGGCCGACGAGTTCCGATGCTCCAGCTGCTTCCTGGTCCACCACCGCAGCCAGTTCGCCAAGGAGAAGAACGGGCAGCCGATCTGCAAGGACTGCGCATAGCGGTCAAGAAAGACCCCTCAGACAGCGCACGGCTCGTGGTTCTGCCGTCAGTTGACGGTTTCGCGAAAGCGAAGCTTGATTCTCGACGGCTTCGCGAAAGCGAAACCGCGAGCCGTCTCGCTGTCTGGGGTTCAGGCCTCGGCGAGCGCGGTGGTGCCGATGAGGGCCTCGCGCAGCCGCTCAGGGCGACGTGAGGACACGACCCAGTACGGGGTGGGGTCCTCGGGGTCGTCGAGCACGATCCGCACGCCACGGCTGATCCAGGGGCGCTGGACGACGAACGCCAAGGGGTGCAAAGCCACTCCGAGCGCGTCCGAATAGGCGACCTGCTCAAGGACCTCGATGCGGGCCACGGCCGACATCGGCAGCCTGGCGTCGTCCACGTGCAGCCAGACCTCGCCGTCGGTTTCCTCGACGACGCTCACCGGAAGCCTGCCGAGCCACCATGCCCCGATCAGGGGTGCGACCAGGATCACCAGGCTCGCGGTCACACGCCACCAGCGCATGTCGCCCAGGTTGGACAGCGCCGCGGCGATCACCGCCAGCGCCAGCACGGCCAGCCAACCCGCCAGCGGCAACCTCATGCGCTCGGCGTACCGTTCCCCACTCCTCATGTCTGAGACCATATCCCCGCAGCCTCGGCGACGCGGATCGACCTGCGTGCCGCCGCCCACGGCGACGCGGATCCATCCGCGACCTGCCGCACACGGTGGAAGCCGGGGCGGAGCTGTACATTCGCACAGCGATGAACCGCGGGCCCTGCGGCCGCGAGTGAGAGGATCCGACGATGACCGCTGACATCCCGGTCGCCATCCGGCGGCTCGACCCCGGCCTGCCGCTGCCCGCCTACGCGCACCCCGGCGACGCCGGAGCCGACCTGTACGCCGCCGAATCCGTCGAACTCGCCCCCGGCCAGCGGGCGCTCGTGGGCACCGGCGTGGCCGTGGCCGTCCCCGACGGGCACGTCGGCTACACCAATCCGCGCTCCGGGCTGGCCCACCGCCTGGGCGTCACGATCGTCAACGCGCCCGGCACGATCGACTCCGGATACCGCGGCGAGATCAAGATCAACCTCGTGAACCTCGACCCCGAGCGGACCGCCGTCATCGAACGCGGGGACCGTGTCGCACAATTGGTAATCCAACCGGTTGTGCGAGCCCGTTTCACCGAGGTCGACGACTTCGCGCCGACGCAGCGCGGCGCGAGCGGCCACGGTTCCACCGGCGGGCACCGCCGACTTGCAGAGGAGAACGAACGTGTTTAAGCGGCGACGGTCGTCGAAGCAGCAGCGCCCCGCCGAGGGCGCGGTCCTCGACTCCCTGGCCGAGAGCGGCGAGGAGATCGAACGCGAGGAGACCGACGGCCCTTACGACGTGGCCGACGCTCCCGACGACGACATCAGGCGCATCGATCTGGGAGCGATCCGACTCCCCGTCCCCAAGGGCGTGGGCTTCCAGGCCCAGACCGATGCCAAGGGCAACATCAGCCAGGTCCTGCTGACCACCGGCTCCTCCGCGCTCCAGCTGCTCGTGCGGGCCGCGCCCCGCACCGACGGCATCTGGGCCGAGTTCCGCGAGGAACTCACCGCGCAGGTCACGAGCCAGGGCGGTCAGGTCGAAGAGGTCGAGGGCCGCTGGGGCACCGAGCTCATCGCGAAGGTCGCGGCCAAGAAGGGCACCAACTCGGTGCGCTTCTGCGGCGTCGACGGCCCCCGCTGGTTCGTCCAGGCCACCTTCCAGGGCCAGCGGGCCCTCGACGAGTCGGCCGCCCCCGAACTCGACGAAGCCCTGCGCCTCCTCGTCATCGATCGCGGCTCGACCGCGATGCCGGTGCGCGAGCCCCTGGCGCTGAAGCTCCCCCCGAAGATGGCCGAGGAGGCCGCCGCGCGCATCGCCCAGCGCAAAGCCGAAGGCGGCGACGGCAACCGCGCCATCATCGCGGCCGGGGACACCCCCAAGCCGCAGGTGCGCCGCAAGCCCTCCCCGCGCCCCAAGCGGTAACGGCGACCCATGGCCCGCAGTCTCCCTCAGGAGCGGGCGACCGCGGGCGAGCGGGCGCGGCGCTGGCTCAGGCGCCTCGCCGTGCCCTCGCAGGAGCTCTTCGCCGAGGAGGTCCGCCGCGAGTCCGACCTCGGCACCACCCCGATCGACCAGCTCCAGGCCCGCCAGCTGGCGGCCGTCGCCGGCAGGCTCAAGACCGTGGTGCTGCGCACCGACGGGCGCTCGCCTTCAGTGGAGGCGGAACTGTTCGACGGCACCGGTCAGGTCGCATTGGTCTGGATGGGCCGACGGCGTATCGTGGGCCTGGAGGCCGGGACCAGGCTCCTCGCTCGCGGCCGCGTGGCCCAGCTGGGCGACGGACGCCTCGCGATCTACAACCCGACCTACGAGCTGCGCCCCTGAGCGCGGACCAGCCGATCGATCTGGAAGGCCCGCATTGAGCACCGAGACGCCGAGCAGGAAGCCAGCTCCCGATCCCCGCGACAGCGACACCGAGCGCCGCGGCGCCGAACCTCGCAACACCGATCTTCGCGACGGCGACGAGGACGAGCTGCCGCCGTTCACCGAGCAGCTCTCGCAGCAGCTCGGCGGCGTCAAGGGCGTGGTCGAGGCGGCCGTGCCGATCACCCTGTTCGTGGTCCTCAACCCGCTGCTGCCCGACCAGATGGGCCCCCTCAGCGGGCTCCAGTGGTCCATCGTCATCTCCGCCGCCAGCGCGATCGCGATCGCCCTCTGGCGCGCGGCGCGCAAGGAGTCGGTCCGCCACGCCCTCAACGGGCTCTTCGGGATCGCGCTCGGCGCGTTCCTGGCCTGGCGCTCGACCGACGCCCGCAACTTCTACCTGCCCGGGATCATCCAGGGCGGCGTCTACGGCGTCCTGCTCATCGTCTCGGCGCTGGTGCGCCACCCGATCATCGGCTGGATCTACGCCGTGGTCGCCCAGGGCGGCAAGAAGGAATGGCGGGAGAACCGGCCCCTTGTGGACGTGCTCAGCCGCATCACGATCCTGTGGGGGATCGTGTTCCTGCTCAAGAACGCCCTGCGGACCTGGCTGTACGTCCAGGACGCCGACAACGCGCTCGGCCTGGTGACCCTCGTCGGGGGCTGGCCGGTCACGATCGCCCTGACGGCCTTCACGATCTGGGCGGTGCGCCGCCGTATGAAGGCCGTTGAGGCCGCCGGGCCCGGGCCCGCGTAGACGACACGACGCCGAGAGGCGGCGCGGAGCCAGGCTCCGCGCCGCCTCTCGTCATGTCGGGCCGGTCATGTCAGGCCGGTCAACTCGGGAAGCAGTCGAACTTCGGGGCGCTGGCGAGCGACCCGGAGACGTTGAATCCGAATTCGACGGTGCCGCCGGTGGCTATGGCGGCGTTCCAGGAGACGGGTGCGGCCATGTCGACCCCGCCCATCACCGTGTGCTCGGCGTTCCATATCTGGCTGATCGTGACGCCGGTGGAGGGCCACGTCCAGTGGAGCATCCAGGTGTGCACGGCCTGGGTGCCGGTGTTCTTGACCTTCACGTTGACCGTCGCGCCCGAGCCCCAGCTGTTCACTGTGGCCGTTGCGGCGCAGGCGTATCCGGTGGCGGGGCCGCCGGTGGTGGCCGGGTCGGTCGGGGTGGTGCTGGTCGGGCCGCTGGAGGGCGTGGTGGCGGGGTCGGTCGGGGTCGTGGTCGGGTCCTGGGGCTGGCCGTCGCCGAACCACACGTCCGAGCAGGAGTAGAACGACTGGTCGAAGTGGCTGGCCTGCCAGATCATGTACACGATGTGGTGGCCGGTGCGTCCGGGCGCGGAGACGGGGATGTCGACGAGGGTGCCGCCGCCGGAGGGGGGCGTGCGCCCGACCCCGGGATCGATGTCGCCGGTGTCCTTCAGGAGTTCGAGGTCGGCCCAGTCGAGTGCGTCGGTCTGGGCGTTGTACCCCTGTTTCGTGACGTAGATCCGGTAGTAGTCGGCGCCGTGGTTGGCCTGGTCCCAGGTGGTGAACGTGAAGTTGGCGTTCACCTTGGTGGTCTTCCACGCGCCGGGGTCGTCAAGGGGGGCGTACCGGGTGCCGCCCGTGTGTCCGGCGCTGCAGAGCTGGTTGTCGGGGATGGCGGCCTGGTGGTTGCCGCCGACCTGCTCGCGGTAGAGGCCGTTCCAGTTCCACATGGCGTTGGGGTCGTTCTGCCAGGCGGCCCAGCACATGGGGTCCTCGGTGGCCATGGCCGGGTTCTGGAAGTCCGATCCCCAGCGCTCCCAGCAGCTGTAGTGGCGCGAGGAGGGGCCGATGGCGGTGCCGTGGCTGGAGGCGGGCTGGATGAACAGGACCGCTGCGGTGCCGGCCGCGAAGAGCGCGGCGACGAGGACGATGAGGCTGCGGAGGCTGAGCCTGCGGCCGTCTTTCCGGGGCGGATCGAGTCGGTGGAGGCCGAATCGCTTGACATTGATCATGATAGCGCTCCCAAAATATAGGAACATTGAGAACTTTCAATGTATCCCGAATCTCGGGCGCCTGTAAAGCCCGACTGCGCCCTTTTGTCGCCCCACCCGGCCGAATCATTCCCGCAGGTGCTTGGGGAGACGCTTCCCCAGGATCACCGAACGGGTCGCCTCCTCGGCGTCCTCATTGCACACGAACACGAGCTCATCGCCCGGTTCGAGCGTGTCCTCCGGGGTCGGGGCGATGACGCGGCGGCCCCGGATGATCGCCACCAGCGCCACATCGTGCGGCAGCGGCACCTCGGCCACCGTCGTCCCCACGTGCGGGGCCTCCAGCGGCAGCGTGATCTCCACCAGGTTCGCCTGCGACTGGCGGAAACTCAACAGCCGCACCAGGTCCCCGACGCTCACGGCCTCCTCCACCAGCGCGGCCAGCAGCCGCGGCTTGGAGACCGAGACGTCCACGCCCCACTCCTCGTTGAACAGCCACTCGTTCTCGGCCCGGTTGACGCGCGCGACCACGCGCGGCACCGCGAACTCCGTCTTCGACAGCAGGCTCACCACCAGGTTCACCTTGTCGTCCCCGGTGGCCGCGACCGCCACATCGCAGCCCTCCAGATGCGCCTGGCGCAGGTTCTCCAGCTCGCACGCGTCCGCCAGCAGCCACTCGGCCTCGGGGACCCGCTCGGGCCGCATCGAATCGGGATCGCGCTCGATCAAGAGCACCTCGTGGCCGTTCCCGACCAGCTCGGCGGCGATCGAACGGCCCACGTTCCCGGCCCCGGCGATGGCGACCCTCATGCGGTGCCTCCCTGCGGGGCGGCGCCCGCGATCTCGCGGATCTTCGCCTCGTCGCCATCGGCCACCAGCATGAACACCTGGTCGCCGTCCTGCAGGACCGTCGAGGCCGTCGGCAGCGTCGCACGCCCGAACCGGTTCACGTACGCCACCCGGTGGCCCGTCGCCTGCTCCAGCGCCGCCAGCGACAACCCGTACCAGCCCTCCTCGCACAGGACCTCGACCATCGACAGCGTCGCCGTCGGATCCCGCCACAACGGCGTCTGCCCCTCGGGCAGGAGGTGGCGCAGCAGCCGGTCGGCCGTCCACCGCACCGTCGCCACCGTCGGAATGCCCAGGCGCTCATAAACGGTGGCGCGCTGCGGGTCGTAGATGCGGGCGATGACCTTCCCGACGCCGTAGTTCTCACGGGCGACCCGCGCGGCGATGATGTTCGAGTTGTCGCCCGAGGACACCGACACGAACGCGTCCGCGCGGTTGATCCCCGCCTTCGCCAGGACCTCCCGGTCGAAACCGACCCCGCGCACCGTCGTCTCGTCGAAGTCCGGGCCGAGCCGGCGGAACGCCTTCGGGTTCTGGTCGATGATCCCGACCGTGTGCCCCAGTTCCACCAGACTGCGCGCCAGGGACGAGCCCACGCGCCCGCAACCCATGATCACCACATGCACTCGGCTCCACCCCATCTCAAGCGCCGATGCGCTGACACTACCGCGAGCGGGGCCCTGACCTGCCCGCACACGGCACACCGAAAAACCGTACCCCCCTGCCGATAATGTGAGCAACGAGACTTCTCACGCCCCACCGTATGGAAACGGGCGATACCCGCGTCTCAGTTCATGCACCTGTCACCACTCCCCGATGAGGTACCGATGAACCGACACAGCAACGAGGGACGCGGCCTGCCGCGCCGCGCCGTCTTCGGCGGCATCGCCGCCGGAGCCGTCCTCGCCGCCACCCACGCCGCCCCCGGCGCCGCCAAGAACGGCGGCGGCCACGGCAGCAAGCCCGCCAAGCTCGTCCCCGGCGACCTCGTCGTCGTCCCCGCCCCCGGCGGACCCAGCAACGCCACCGCCGTCGGACGCGGCATCGCGATCCTCGAAAGCTGGGGCCTGCGCGTCGAACTCACCGAGCACGCCCTCGACACCTTCGGGTACCTCTCGGCCCCCGACGCCGACCGCCTCGCCGACCTCAACTACGCGCTGGCCCACCCCGAGGCCAAGGCGCTCATGACCGTCCGCGGCGGCTACGGCACCACCCGCATCATCGACGACGCCGACTTCGGGCCCCTGGAGGACAACCCGAAGGTCGTCATCGGCTACTCCGACATCACCGCCCTGCACTTCGCGGTCGCCCAGCACACCGGCATCCCCACGGTCCACTCCCCGATGATGGCCTGGTCCTCCAACAACACGGCCGCGACCGCCGAGTCGCTGCGGCAGGCGATCATGACCGCCGACCCGGTCGTCCTCGCGCAGGACGCCGCCGTCTCCACCGTCGACGTCACGATCGACGGGACCGCGACCGGGCGGCTCCTGGGCGGGAACCTCTCGCTCATGGCCGCCGAACCCGACGAGTCGAACTGGCCCGACCTGGACGGCGCGATCCTCCTGATCGAAGAGGTCGAGGAGGCCCGCTACCGGGTCGACAACATGCTGACGCGCATCATCCGCGCCGGGCACTTCGACAACCTCGCGGGGATCGCCGTCGGCCAGTTCGTGCCCGACGAGCACGACGCGTACACCGAAGGGGAGTGGACGATGAACGAGGTGCTCCTGGACCGCTTCGGGGGCCTCGGCGTCCCGGTCCTGGGCGGCCTGAAGATCGGCCACGACCTGGACCCGCGCGTCGTCCCGCTCGGCACCGAGGCCGTCCTCGACACGAGCGCGGGCACGCTCACCGTCGAAGCGGCCGTGTGCGATTAGGGCCTGTCCTGTGGGTCAGCACGGGCCGGATTCCGCTCCGCCCTGACCCACAGGACAGGCCCTGGGCTCCGGCGGGCGAATCGGAGCCGACCCGCCCGCCGGATCCTCTACTGCTCACTCGCGGAAGGGGACCGGACGCTACGCTACGGCCGTGGCCCGGTCCCTGTCCGTCTTCAAACGGCTGCTCGTGGGCGAGCCGTTCGCCTCCGGCCGCCGGGCCGACCTCGCCCTCTCCAAGCGGTACGCGATCCCCCTGCTCGCGGTCAACCCGATCTCCTCGATCGCCTACGCGCCCGAGCAGGTCTTCCTCGTCCTCAGTGTCGCAGGGACCGCCGCCTACGCCTTCTCCGTGTGGACCGGCCTGGCCGTCGCCGCGGTCATGGTCGCCGTCATCGCCTCCTACCGGTACACCGTCCAGGCCTACCCGGGCGGCGGCGGGGACTACCGGGTGGTCGCCGCGAACTTCGGAGCCCGCGCGGGACGCCTCGCCGCCGCCGCGCTCGTCCTCGACTACATCCTCACCGTTGCGGTGTCGGTCGCCGCCGCCGTCGCGGCCCTGGCCTCGCTCTGGCCCGGCCTCCACCCCTGGCGCGAGTGGATCGCCGCCGCCGCGATCGCGCTCCTGGCCGCCTACAACCTGCGCGGCCTACGCGTCTCAGGGCGCTTCGCCGCCGCGATCACCGTCGCGTTCGTCGCGGGCACGGCCGCGCTCCTCATCGTCGGCTTCACCCGTCTCGGCGCCGGTGAGGACCTCACGGCCGCCTCCGCCGAAACGGACGCCGAGTCGACCCGCGAATGGACGACCGCGGCCCTGCTCGTGCTGTGCGCCAGGGCCTTCGCCGCCGGATCGGTCGCCGTCACCGGCATCGAGACCTTCACGACCCGAGTCCGCTTCTTCCGGCCCCCGCGCGGGCGCAACGCCGCGGCCGCGATCACCGCAGTAGGCGCCGCCACCGTCGCCCTCTTCACCGGCACCGTCGTCCTCGCCCACCTGGTCGGCGCCAGGTCCACCGCTGAACCCGGGCCCGGGGACCACCGCCAGCACCCGCTCCTCGCGCAGCTCGCCGACACCGTCTTCGACGCCTCGCCCGCCGCCGTCGGCCCGATCATGCTCGCCACCGCCGGGGTCCTGCTCCTCGCCGCGAACACCGCGTTCGTCGGCTTCCCGCAGCTCGCGTCCGTCTTCGCCGAGGACTCGCTGCTGCCGCGCCAGCTCCACAAGCGCGGCGACCGGCTCGTGTACTCCAACGGGATCCTCATCCTCGCCGTCGCCGCCGCGCTCCTGGTCGTCCTCTTCGGCGGCCGCGCGCACGACCTCATGGGCCTGTACATCGTCGGCGTGTTCCTCTCGATGGTCCTGGCCCACGCCGCGATGGTCCGCCACTGGCGGCGCGTCCTCGGCGTCGAACGCGACCCCGCCCGCCGGGCCCGCGCCCACCGCGCCCGGACGACCGCGCTGTGCGCCGCCCTCGCGTGCGCGGTGGTCCTGTCGATCGTCGTGCTCACCGACTACCGGCGCGGCGGGTGGATCGCGGTGCTCATCATCGGCGGCTGCTACCTGCTCATGCTCGGCATCGCCCGGCACTACACGGCGGTGCGCGAGGAGATCGAACTGCCGCCGGGCAGGCGGGCGCGGCCCGCGCGCAGCCACGCGATCGTGCTCGCGTCCAGTGTGAACCTGCCGCTGATGCGGTCGCTCGCGTACGCGGAGGCGTCCCGGCCCGACTCGATCACGGCGCTGACGGTGAACGTCGACGCCGTCGCCTCCCGCCACCTGCTCGCCGAGTGGGAGCGGCGGGGGATCGCGGTGACGCTCACCGTGGTCGACTCGCCGTACCGGGAGATCACCGGCCCGATCGTGGACTACGTGAAGGGACTGCGGCGCGACGGACCGCGCGACGTGGTGACGGTGTACCTGCCCGAATTCGTGGTCGGCCAGCGCCGCAGGCGGGGCCGGGCGCGGCACGGCTACTTCAACTGGTCGACGAACCTGCTGCACAACCAGACGACGAAGGCCATCCGCCGCCAGCTCAAGTACGAGCCGGGCGTCATGATCTGCATCGTCCCGTGGATCCTCGGCGAGAGCACCGAACCGCCCCCGCTGCGCCGCGTCTTCAAATGACACGGCTTCGAATGACGCGGTTGCAAATGACGCGGTCCGCATCGGAGGGCCGGAAATCCGCGACACCGGACGTGACGCTCCGCACGCGAACAGCCGCTCCGGTCAGCGGATTCCCAGGCGGCGACCGGTACCCGTGAGTAGTGCCGAGTGGACGCTCGGTGAAGACGCGAATTCGCAACTCGTCCGAGCCTTGCTAAGGCAGGGTTGCCTAACCTAAATTGAGGGGGCCCGTCCGCCCGCCCTCGACCGTGGAGCCCCATGTTCGCCACCTTCCTCGTTGGACTCCGCGAAGGCCTCGAAGCGGTGCTCGTCGTCAGCATCCTCGTGGCCTTCCTCGTCAAGACCGACCAGCGCCGCTACCTGCCGCACGTGTGGGGCGGCGTGGCCGCGGCGGTCGCGCTCTCGATCGGCGCGGGGGCCGCACTCCAGTACGGGAGCACCCGCCTCAGCTTCACCGGACAGGAGCGCTTCGAAGCCGTCACCTCGGTCCTGGCCGTCCTCTTCGTGACCTGGATGATCTTCTGGATGCGCGTGGCCGCCAAACGCATCGCCGCCCAGCTGCGCGGGCAGTTGTCCGAGGCGATCGGCATGGGGCCCTTGGCAGTCGTGTTCATCGCCTTCCTCGCGGTCGTCCGCGAAGGCCTGGAGACCGCCCTGATCCTCTACGCCATGGTCGACTTCGCGGACGACCCCGCCGCCTCGCTCGGCGCCGCGGGCGGCGGCATCGCCGCCGCGGTCGCGATCGGCTTCGGCCTCTACCACGGCGCGATCCGCGTCAACCTGACCCGGTTCTTCACCTGGACCGGCGTCCTGCTCGTCTTCGTGGCGGCCGGGCTCCTCAAATACGGCGTCCACGACTTCCAGGAGGCCGGCGACCTCCCCGGCCTGGGCGACCTCGCCTTCGACCTCTCCGCGGTCCTGCGACCCGGCACCTGGTACGCCGAGGTCCTCTCCGGCATGTTCAACCTGACCCCCACCCCCACCGTCATCGAGACCGTTGCCTGGGCCGCCTACCTGGTGCCGGTCCTGATCCTGTTCCTGCTGCCCCGCAGGAGCACCCGGCAAGAGCCCGACCGCGCGCCCGCCCCGGCGGGCGAGAAGCCCGAATAGGAGAACCATGCGCCACCACCGCATCGCGGCCGTCGCCGCCGCAACCGCCGCCGCGCTCGCCGCGCTCACGGCCTGCACCGAGGCGCCCGCCGAGGACGCCGAAGGGGGCCCGATCGCGGTGACCGCCACCGACGACGCCTGCGAGGTCGCCGTGACCGAAGCCCAGGCCGGCACCCTCACGTTCGCGGTCAAGAACGAGGGCGACAAGGTCACCGAGTTCTACGTCTACGCCGAGGGCAACCGCGTCATGGGCGAGATCGAGAACATCACGCCCGGGCTGACCCGCGAACTCATCGTCGAACTGCCCGCCGACGAGTACGAGACCGCCTGCAAGCCCGGCATGACCGGCGACGGCATCCGCGCGGCCTTCACCGTCACCGGCGAGGCCGCCGACCTCACCGACGACCAGGCCCTCCAAGCCGCCGTCGACTCCTACAAGACGTACATCGCGGGCCAGTCCACGGCACTGGTCGAGCAGACCGGCCTGTTCACCGACGCGGTCATCAGTGGCGACATCGACACGGCCAAAGCCCTGTTCCCGGTCGCCCGCACCTACTGGGAGCGGATCGAACCGGTCGCCGAGATCTTCGGCGACCTCGACCCCAAGGTCGACGCCCGCGAGGACGACTACGCCGCCGGCCCCACCGACCCGGCGTTCACCGGCTTCCACAAACTCGAGTACGACCTGTGGATCACCGGCGACGTCTCCGCCTCCGCGCCGATCGCCGAGCAGCTCATGACCGACGTCCAGGAAGTGGTCGACCGCGCCGCCTCCGAGGAGCTGTCCCCGCTGCAACTCGCCAACGGCGCCAAGGAACTCCTCGACGAGATCGCCACCTCCAAGATCACCGGCGAAGAGGACCGCTACTCCCACACCGACCTGTGGGACTTCGCCGCCAACCTCGAAGGCTCCGAGGCCGCGATCAGCTCCATGCGCCCGGTCCTGGAAGCGCGCGACCCCGAACTGGTCGCCGCACTCGACGAGCGCTTCGCCGCCACCTGGACCGCCCTGGAAGCCCACCGCACCGATGACGGCTGGCGCCTCCACGACGAACTCACCGAGGACGAACTCGGCACCCTGTCCGACGCGATCAACGCGCTCGGCGAAGAAGTCAGCAAGGTCGCCGCCGTCGTCGCCGGATAGCGGCGCGGCTGAAGAGGGAAGGCATGCAGTGAAACGACGACACGCCATGGGGCTCGGGGCCGCCGGCATCGCCGGAGCCGGAGCCGGGTTCGCCGCCGCAAGGCTCCTGCCCGAGCACGCCGCCCAAGCGGCGGCCGACCCGGCCGCCGAGGCGATCGCGTTCCACGGCGAGCACCAGGCAGGGATCGTCACACCCGCCCAGGACCGCCTGCACTTCGCCGCGTTCGACGCCATCACCGCCGACCGCGACGAACTCGTCGACCTCCTCAAAGCCTGGACCGTCGCCGCCGCACGCATGTGCGGCGGCGACTACGCCGGGCCCGGCGGCGCCGCGGGCGGCGACCAGTACGCCCCGCCCGACGACACCGGCGAAGCGCAAGGACTCCCGCCCTCCGGCCTCACCCTCACGATCGGCTTCGGCCCCAGCCTCTTCGAGGACGCCGACGGCGCCGACCGGTTCGGCATCGCCGCGAAACGCCCCGACGCCCTCACCGAACTCCCGCCCTTCCCCCTCGACGACCTCGACCCCGCCGTCTCCGGCGGCGACCTCTGCATCCAGGCCTGCGCCAACGACCCGCAGATCGCCGTCCACGCCGTCCGCAACCTCGCCCGGATCGGCTTCGGCACCGTCTCCCTCCGCTGGTCGCAGCTCGGCTTCGGACGCACCTCCTCCACCTCCCGCGCGCAGGACACCCCGCGCAACCTCATGGGCTTCAAAGACGGCACCGCCAACCTGAAAGCCGAGGACGAAGCGCTCCTCGCCGAGCACCTGTGGGTCGCCCCCGGCGACGGCGCCGACTGGATGACCGGCGGCTCCTACCTCGTCTCCCGCCGCATCCGCATGATGGTCGAGACCTGGGACCGCACCTCCCTGGCCGAGCAGGAGGCCATCTTCGGCCGCGACAAGGCCGAAGGGGCGCCCCTCAGCGGCGGCGGCGAATTCGACGAACCCGACTTCGACGCCGAGACCGACGGCGCACCGGCCATCGCCGTCAACGCGCACGTCAGGCTCGCCCACCCCACGAGCCGCGACGGGGCCCGCCTGCTGCGCCGCGGGTACTCCTTCGTCGACGGCAGCGACGAGCTCGGGCGCCTCAACGCGGGCCTGTTCTTCATCGCCTACCAGCGCGACCCCGCGACCGGGTTCATCCCGGTGCAGCAGGCGCTGGCCGCCGGTGACGTCCTCAACGAGTACATCGAGCACACCTCCTCCGCCGTCTTCGCCTGCCCGCCGGGCGTCGCCGACGACGCCGACTGGTGGGGCCGCGCCCTGTTCGACTGAGCGGAAGACGAGGTTGCACGGGGATCCCCTCACGAAGTGAGCGCCGCTCACTGTCAGCCCTTCGGGATACGGTCGGTTCCGGGGCCCCGAACGCCGATGTCACACCCGCGAGGTAAGTCGCGCTCCGGCGCGCCCGGCCCCGTATCCTGGCGTGCGGCACGCTGCGGCGCACTCGGCGCCGCGGCAGCCAAGCGACCAGAGGATGAGGACGATGATCGTCACCGTTGGAGACATCGCCGCAGGAGGCCACTGCGTGGCCCGCGTCGAAGGCGAGGTCTACTTCGTGCGCCACGCCCTGCCCGGTGAGACCGTCCGGATCGAGATCACCGACCGCAAGAAGCGCTTCGCGTTCGGCGACGCCGTCGAGATCATCGAGGCCTCGCCCGACCGCGTCGAGCCCCCGTGCGCGTGGGCCGGCCCCCGCAAGTGCGGCGGCTGCGACTTCCAGCACGCCACGCCCGAATCGCAGCGCCGGCTCAAGGCCAAGGTCCTGTTCGACCAGCTCACCCGCATCGGCGGCATCGCCCCCGAACGCCTCGACGGCGTCGAGGTCGAGGCGCTGGAGTGGCCCGAGGGCAACCTCGGCTGGCGCACCCGCATGCAGTACGCCGTCGACGCGGCCGGGCAGCCGGGCCTGCGCGCCCACAAGTCGCACGACCTCGTCCACATCGACCGGTGCGTGATCGCGACCGAGCGCATCCGCGAGTCCGACGTCCTCACGCAGAACTGGGACGGCATGGGCGCGGTCGGCGTCGTGGACGCGGACGACGACGAGCTCGCCGTCTACACGCAGCTGCGGCGCACCGCGCGGCCGCACCACAAGAGCGGGCCGAAGCTGGTCCACCAGAAGGTGGACGAGCACGAGTTCGAGATCGGCTTCGACGGGTTCTGGCAGGTCCACCCGGCCGCCGCGCCCACGTTCCTGGAGTGCGCGCTGGAGTTCCTGAGCCCGCGCGAAGGCGAGTCGGCCTGGGACCTGTACGCCGGGGCCGGGCTCTTCGCTTCCGGTCTGGCCGAAGCGGTCGGGGAGACCGGACGCGTTGTGGCCGTGGAGAACGCGGCCTCTTCGCGCACCGCTGCGAACCTCGCCGGGCACAAGAACGCGGGGGCGATCGAGGGGGATGTGGGCGCGATCGTGCCCGACCTCGGCTCGGTCGACCTGGTGATCCTGGACCCGCCGCGCAGCGGCGCGGGCGCGGAGGTCGTGGTCGCGCTGGGGGAGGCCCGCCCGCGGGCCATCTGCTACATCGCCTGCGACGCGGGTGCGCTCGCGCGCGACGCGAGCGACCTCGCGATCGAGGGCTACGAGCTGACGCGCATCCGCGCCTTCGACGCGTTCCCGATGACCCAGCACTTCGAGACGATCGCCCTCTTCGAGCCGGTCGACTGACCGGCGGGGCATACTGTCGCCGTGTCGCCGTGTCGCCGTGTCGCCGTGTCGCCGTGTCGCCGTGTCGCCGTGTCGCCGTGTCGCCGTGTCGCCGTGTCGCCGTGTCGCCGTGTCGGATTGGCGGCTTCTGCGGTGATTTGTCCCTTAGGGGACCCCTATTCTTAACCCTACGTCTGGGGTGCGACACTTTCGGTCGCGTCCAGAAGTGACTGTTCCTCGCCATTTCGGAGTGCGGTAACTTTGTTCCGCACCTGACCGCACTCCTCGGAGCCGATCGATGACCAACCCTCCCTACGCAACCGGACCCGCCGATCCGAATCGGCCGCCGCATCACGCCGGGCCAGCGGGCCCCGCCGGGCAGCCCGGCGGCAGCGCCGCCGCGCCCGGGCCGCAGTCCTTCCGGTACCAGCCGCACGACCCCTACGGGACGTTCGCCGCCGGCCAACCCGCCGGGCCCGTCCTGCCGCCGCCGCCCACGTTCGCCGAACGCTGGGGCATCACCGGCAGCAATGACCGTCCCCGGCAGGTCACCGTGATCCTCCAGGCACTGTGGATCTACCTGGCGGCCACCGCGCTCGCCCTCATCATCGGCATCGTCGCGGCGCTGATCGCGACAGCCTCGGCCATGTTCTTCGTCGGCATCGTGTTCAGTGTGATCGTCGCCGCCGCCTGCTTCGTCCTCATCTGGGCGATCGCGAGAGAAGCCCTGGGCCGCTTCGGGTTCCAAGACCCCCGAAAAGTCATCTACATTGGACTCGGCCTCCTCGGGCTCAACGCCCTCCTCGGCGCGTTCAGCTCCCTCAAGCTCATCCCCGGCCTCGTCCAGATCCTCGCCGTGCTCCTGGTCCTGGTCCTGCTCTTCACCAAGCCGGTGCGCGCGTGGCTGCGCGACCGCCCTGGCAACCTGCCGCGCAACGCCCCCGACCAGCCCCCGGCAGCGGCCCCGCTGATGCCGCAGGCACCGCAGCAGCCCGTGTGGCGGGACGTCCCGCCGACCGCACCCCGCCCGCCCGCCGACGGCCAGAACCCCGCCGCCCCGACCGGATGGCCCCAGCCACCGCAGCGGTAGCGACCCCGGACGGCAAGGCCCGCAAGCGGAACGGCCCTCAGCAGAGCCGCAACCGCAGCTTCAGTTGCAGCCGCAATCGCAGTCGCAACCACCGCAGCAGCCGTCGCCGTCCGAGTCCCCGCCACAGCATTGGCAGCACTGACAGCAGTCGCAATCGCAGCAGTCGCACGCGTTGCGGCAGCAGCCCTCGCGCGACCGCCCGCTCCACGGGTCCTCATAGTGCTCGGCGCAGCACAACTGGCACGTGCAGCACAGCGCCGCGAAGCCGCACAGGCCCGCCCAGAAACCGCGCTGGCGTGCGCGGTACCCGTCGCCCTCGCGCCGCACCTGGCGGTCAGGACGGTGCTGGTCAGGACGGTGCTGGTCGGGCCTGCGGTAGGTCGCGCAGGTCGACCCGAAGGTCTTCGCGACTGCATGGCGCGCATAGCGGTCGAGCAGCAGACTCGTCATCGCCTCGTCCACGAGCGAGACGGACGCCAAGGCCGCCTTCATGTCCGCGAGCGCGCCCCGGACCGCCGACTGCGCGCCCACCACGCCGACCCCGGTGGCGGCCAACGGGTTCCAGGCACCGCGCTCGGCGTCCTCCTCGAAGTCCTCGGCGGCGTCGAGCAGGTGCGCCATGCGCCCGAACGCGGTGCCCGCGGCCCGCAGCGCCTCGGCGTTCTCCGGCCTGCCGCCCAGCTCGGCCGCGTGCGCGAACAGCGCGGCGGTGGCCTCCTCTGTCGGGGCAGTGACGGCCGTGAGCGGCGTGCCGGGGACGCAGGCGGCCTCGATCTCGCGCTGCCGCTCGATCGTGGCGACCAAGGGACCGAGGTCCAGGCCGATCGAGTCGCCGATCGCGGTCGCCTTGGCGCGCATGCGGTTCGCCGTGACCCCTGCCAGGCCCCGCGCGCCCGGCCGGGCGACGAGGCCGTCGCCGTCCTCGACATGGTCGCGCAGCTTCGCCGAGGCGAGCAGCAGTGAGGCCGTCGCGGCCAGGCGCGGCCCGCCGCCGGTGGCGATGGTCTGGCGGCGCATGCCGCGCAGGGCGCACGGCCCGGCGTTGCGGCTGCCAGATTCGTCGCCGAGCTGGGCCTCGACCAGGACCGACAGGGCCAGGGCGTCGTAGTTGGTGGTGAGCCGGGCGAAGTGCCCGGCGTCGTCGCGCAGTTCGAGGCACAGGCCGCAGAAATGCCCCATCCAGCGGGGCTTGAGCTCGTCGGGGGTTCGCGAGGGGCAGGGCGCGAGGATGCCGAACAAGTGCTCTCCTAGCTCGTCGTCGAAAACAAGGCGGCGAGCGGCCGGGGCTCGACGTCCGGTCGGGGCTTGTGTGTCCTGGGGATGCTAGCGGGTCCCCGCGACCCCCAGGGGCCCGCGAACTCCCGTTGACGAGCAGACGCGACGCGACCGCCGGGCGAGAGCCGGCGGTCGCGTGCATGGGCAGGGCCGAGGTCAGCCGAGCGGAGTGAGGTTGTCGGGCATCTCGTCCCACGTGAGGCGCACGTGGGTGAGCGTGCCGAATCCGAGCGTGTCGAAGCCGCCGGAGGTGGTGCCGTAGTCGCCTCCGCCGCCCTCGGGGCTGTTGGTCCCGGCGATCGTGCCCACGTTCGGCATGGCGAACCCCTTGCGCGCGGTGTAGTGGTGGAAGACCATCTCCCACACCGGCCGGACCTGCCCGCGCCCGCCCGCGCCCATCACCGTCTGCTCGCTGTAGGCGCAGTTCTGGCCCGTGCCCCAGCTGTACTTGGTGAACGGCAGGTCGTTGTTCCCGAGGTTGTACCGCGCCACGTACTCCGCGGCCTTCGCGAAGGCGTTGCCGTTGGCCGAGTACAGGTCGACGCCCTGGTTCCAGGCCATCTCCATGATGGACGCCATGAGCCCGATGCCCATGATCGCGTGCCCCTGGTCCCGGCCGCTCTCCTGCCACTGGGCGAGTCCGCCGCTGTAGACGAACGGGATCGCGTTCTCGATGGAGCCGTTGCCCTCGCCGTTCCAGAAGTAGTCGATCGCCTCGTTGACGATGCCCGAGTCGTCGCAGGTGATGCCGATGGCGAGCTTGCTCGCCATGTTGCACAGGTCCCAGTTGGCCCAGTAGTTGGTGATGCACGCGTCGTTGTGGTTGGTGAGGAACGAGTTGTTCATCGGGAGGAAGATGCTCGTCATCATGTCCTGGAACCCGCCCAGGTCGAAGCCCGAGACGCCGCGGACGAGGTCGGCGGCGGCGCAGAACTGGTAGCCGTAGATTCCGGCGGCCAGGAACCGGTCGGCGTTGCCGTTGACGGCGGTGAGCGTCGAGGACCAGCCGTTGAGGATCTGGACGGCCTTGTCGCGGTGGGCGGTCGAGCCGCTGACCTTCCAGCGCAGCGCGTTCTGGTAGGCCGCGTGGATGTCGTTGTACAGCTGCGGGTAGTTCTGGCCGTCGCCGCCGCGGATGATGACGGCGGTCGGCCGGGCCGTCCAGGTGCTCTGGGCGTGGCCGTTGGCGATGAGCTTGTTCCAGCCCGAGAGCCACGGGTCGAGGCCCGCGTTGACCTTCGCGGTCATGCGGTTGAAGTCGGCCTGCGTGTGGAGCAGACCGGGGTGGGTCGCCAGTGCGCCGACCTCGTCGGCGCCTTCCTGGGCCTGGGCGATGTGGAGGCCGCCGGCCCCGGCGACCGCGAGGCCGCCCGCGGCCACCGCGCCCTGGAACAGGCGCCGCCGCTTGAGGTTCGGACCGCCGAAGGCGGATCCGGTGCCGAGCCCTGCCGGCTCGGAGGGGTGTGTGGACTTGTGACCTGACATGGTGCTCCTATGCGCCATGCGGTGCGCGATGCCGGGGAATGCCACCGCTGTACTGCGGCAATCGGTCCGAAGATCGGTGCCGTATGACATATTAACCTACGCATCAACATATTTCAATGCGATCCGACTTGTTTCGAGACATCTCCTGTTGAACGGTGCGGGACCAGGCCTACCCGGCCCCGCACCACGCTTCCAGCGAACGCCCTAGGCGATGAGCTGCTTGAAGTCGTTGCCCTCGAGCCAGGCGCTGACGCCGGCCTGCACGTCGCCGTCGTTCTCGGCGAAGACCGTGTTCTCCAGGTCCGCGAGCTGCTCGTCGCTCATCGCGAAGGTCACCAGAGCACCCGCGACGTCGGCGAACTCCTCGCTGAAGCCCAAGCGCGCCAAGGTGTTGATGGTCTCGGCCTCACCGAGGGTGAACTCGGGGTCCTCGAGGTTCTTCAGCTCGTACTTCGCGTACGCCCAGTGCGGCTGCCACAAGGTCACCACGATCGGCTCCTCGGCCGCGATCGCGCTGTCCAGCTCGGTGAGCATCGCCGTGGTCGAGGAGGTCTCCAGCTCCAGATCGGTGATCCCGTAGGTGGGGATCGAGCTGTTCTGCACGGCCTCGGTCAGGCCCGCGCTGGCCTCGATGCCGACGATGCGCCCGCCGAAGAGCTCCGCGTTGGCGTTGAGCTCGGTGAGCGAGTTGACGTCCACATAGGCCGGAACGGCCACGGTGAGTTTGGCGTTCTCGTTCCAGGTGCCGAGCGTCTCCAGCTGGTCCCCGTAGGTGTCCATGTAGGACTGGTGCGTGATCGGCAGCCAGCCGTCGAGGAAGAAGTCGAGGTCGCCCGAGGACAGGCCCTCGAACAGCGGCCCGACCTCGGTGAACTCCTGGGCCGTGACGGTGTACCCCGAGGCCGTGAGGGCCTGGCGCCACAGCTCGGTGGCGACGACCGCCTCGTCCCAGTTGATGTAGCCGATGACGATCTCGCCTTCGCCCTTCGGCAGGCCGAAGTCCACGCCCTCCGCGGTCTCCTCGCCCGGCTCCTCTTCCACCGAGCAGCCCGCGAGGGCCAGTGAGGCGATGGCGCCGGACGCCGTGGCGCCCTTCATGATCGAACGTCGTTGCATGTTTCCTTCTTTCCGGCGCGGGGGTAGTGCGCCAATCCGGGGTGTTCGGACGTGCATCTAGCGGGCGAGCTTGGCGGCCCTGGCAACGGGAGTGCGGTCGGACAGGCCCTGCGTCACGCGGTCGAGCAGGATCGCGAGGAGGACCACGGCGAGGCCGGCGTTGAATCCGGCGGCGATGTCCAAGCGGCCCAAGGACCCGGAGATGACCGAGCCGAGACCGCCGCCGCCCACGAGACCCGCGATGACCACCATGGACAGTGCCAGCATGATGACCTGGTTGAGCCCGGCCATGATCGTGGGCAGCGCCAGCGGCAGCTTGATGCGGACGAGGATGCGCGCGGGCGAGGCCCCGAAGGCCTGCCCGGCCTCGACCACCTCCCGGTCCACTTGGCGCAGACCGAGTTCGGTGAGGCGCACGCCCGGCGGCATCGCGAAGATGATGGTGGCGATGATGCCGGGCACCACGCCGACGCTGAACAGCATCACGACCGGGATGAGGTACACGAACGCCGGCAGCGTCTGCATGAAGTCCAGGACGGGCCGCGCGACGGCCGAGACCGCTTTGTTCTCGGCGGCGGCGATGCCCAGCGGGATCGCCAGAAGGATCGCGATCGCGGCCGAGACGAGGACCATCGACAGGGTTTGCATCGTCTCCTCCCAGTACGGGGTCCAGGCGACGACGAACATGCCCAGGCCGATGCCCACGCCGAGCTTCCAGCCCTTCGCGGCCCAGGCCACGGCGGCGAACAGCAGCACCATGACGCCCGAAGGCAGCCACAGCAGGCCGTCCGCGAGGTTCGCGTAGAGGAATTCGAGGCCGGTGTCGACGGCGTCGAACCCGGTCGCCCACGCGTCGCGGGCCCAGCGGATGAACGTCTCCATCCATTCGCCGAACGGCATGTCGGGCAGGGGCTTCCAGATGTACGTCCAGAGCCAGTTGCTGAGGTACTCGATCATGCGGGCTGACGCTCCCCTTCGGCTGCGTTGTCGACTGCCTTGCCGTCCGACGAGGTGCCGTCCGACGCTTCGGCATCCGTTGCCGCGGCGTCCGTCTCGTGCTCGGAGGACAGCGACTTGATGATGGACCGCGGCGTGACGACCCCGAGCGGGTCCGAGTTGTCGTCCACGACCAGCAAGGGCGCCTTGGAGTTCAGGACCGGCTCGTAGAGCTCGTTGACCGGCACGTCCGACTCGACGCGCTGGAACTCGCTGGTGTCGCGCGTCCCGCACGGCTCCATCACGGCCTCGGCGGTGAGCACGCGCGAGCGGTCGACGTCGGCGGTGAACTCGGCGACGTAGTCGTCGGCCGGGTGCAGGAGGATCTCCTCGGCGGTGCCGATCTGCTTGACCTGACCGTCGCAGATCGCGATCCGGTCGCCGATCCGCATGGCCTCGTTGAGGTCGTGCGTGATGAAGACGATGGTCTTGGCGAGCTTCGACTGGAGGTCGAGCAGCTGGTCCTGCATCTCCTGGCGGATGAGCGGGTCGAGCGCGCTGAACGCCTCGTCCATGAGCAGGATCTCGGTGTCGGCCGCGAGCGCCCGGGCCAGGCCCACGCGCTGCTTCATGCCGCCCGACAGCTGCGCGGGGAGCTTGTCCTCGTGGCCGGACAGGCCCGCGAGCTCGACGGCCTCCCTCGCGCGCTCCAGTCGGTCGGTCTTGTTCATGCCCTTGATCTCCAGGCCGAACGCGACGTTCTCGACGACGGTGCGGTGGGGGAGCAGGGCGAAGTGCTGGAAGACCATGCTGATCTTCTCGCGGCGCAGGCGGCGCAGCTCCCGGGCCGAGAGCGAGCCGAGGTCGACCCCGCCGATCAGGATCGTGCCGGAGGTGGGCTTGATGAGGCCGTTGAGCATCCGGATCAGGGTCGATTTTCCAGAGCCGGACAGGCCCATGACCACGAAGATCTCGCCGGGCTCGATCGCCCAGTTGTGGTCGATGACGGCGGCGGTGACGTTCTTCGCGCTCAACTGATCGCGCGGCACACCGGATTCGAGCTGGGATACGGCTCCTCTGGCGCCTTTGCCGAAGACCTTGTACAGGGAATCGACTGCTATCGCAGGCATTTCGTCCTTTCGAGGCATCGTCTTTCGCGCCTACGCCAGCCGCGTGGTCGCCCGGGGGCGGGCGCGTTTCGCTGACGGAGGCTTCCGTTGGGGGCGGCAACGGTTGAAACACTAGTCAACAGTTGTACTTTTTCAACCCGAGCGCTGCGTGAGAAGGTCAACACGGGACGTTGGAAGCGCGCGTTTTCGCAGGTGAGAGGCCCGTATTTCGGTGTCGACTTGCCGCTGGTTCGATTGTCTACAAATAGACATTCTGAAGAACTGACGCACGGCGTTGGCCGATTCGAGACCAATTCGTGACCATCGGCGAGCGTTGGCGTTGGCCTACGACAGCCGCGCCGCCTTCGCCCGCTCCGTCAGCGCCGCCAGGTCCGCCTCGCTCAGGCCCAGCGCCCGCGCCTTCTCGTACTCTCCCGCGATGCTCGTGCCCATCCGCATCGGCGAATCCGTCCCGAGCACCACCGCGATCCCCGCCTCCAGGAACCGCGGCAGCGGATGCGTCTCCAGGCTCCCGACCATGCCCAGCACCACCGCCGAGGTCAGGCACACCTCCACCGTCACCCCGCGCGTCGCCAGCAGCCGCATGATCCCCGGGTCGGTCACCGCGCCCACGGCGTGCCCGATCCGGCTGATCTGCTCGATCTCGGCCAGCGACCCCAGGTTCGAGGCGTTGAACGCCCCCGCGGGCACCGTCACGCCCAGACCCGCCGCGCCCGCCGCCTCGGCCACCACCCGGCCCCGCGACCAATCCGCCTCGGCCGCATACGGGACGTAGATGATCTCGATGCCCGCCAGGCCCGCCGCAGCCGCGTCCCCGAACGCGTCGCACAGCTCCCGCAGCATCGGGTCCCACAGGTTCATGCTCAGGATCGCGCCCGCGTCGAACCCTGGAAACTGCTCGGCCACACTCGACCGCGCGGCCTTGAACCGCTCCATGAACTGCGGATACACCACCGACTCCTGCGGCAGCCGCAGCTCGGTGTAGACCGCGCCCCCGCGCGCGGCCGCCGCGAGGGCGTCCTCGAGGATCCCCTCGTACACCTCCGGGTCCACCGCGTCGAGGTCGAAGCGCGGCACCGCCGACATGCGCTGGAGCCGGGCCAGCCCCGGAGGCGCCACGGCCTGCACGCTTTCGCGGCGGTCGGCCCAGTCGACCGGGGAGGAGCTCAACACCTGATCGAGGCGCGCGGGCCATTCAGTGTTCTGGTGCAGGTCGATGAGGTCCATGTTGGGATGATCACATTTCGATCACGAACCGGCCGGGCTTTCGCACGGCGTGTCCCTTTCGGGGAGTGACTGCTTTCCGACACTCACGCCTGCCGTCCCTCCTTCGGATGAACTTCCGCTGCGCCCGACCGGACTCGGGCCGATCGGTGCTCGCATCTGCACCGTCCGGGTGAACCGTGGCCGCCCCGGCCGCCGATGACTCCCTGATCACGGCCCCGCCGCCCCCATGAGGCACCTCCCATCCGCCCTCGCGGAGGTTCCGTCCCCGCTGCGTCACAGTTAGACTTCCCCCTTATGAACCCGAACGACGAACCCGAGATCGGCCCGCTGCTGTCCGGCATCGGCAGGCTGGCCGATTTCAAGTCGCTCGACGAGGACGAGCTCCCGCGGCTCGCCGACGAGATACGCGAATTCCTCGTCGGCGCCGTCGCCAGGACCGGCGGCCACATCGGCCCCAACCTCGGGGTCGTCGAGCTCACCATGGCGATCCACCGGGTCTTCGACTCCCCGCACGACCAGGTCGTCTTCGACACCGGCCACCAGTCGTACGTCCACAAGGCACTCACCGGCCGCGCCGGGCAGTTCGCCCGGCTGCGCAGCCGCGGCGGCCTCACCGGCTACCCCAGCCAGGCCGAGTCGCCCCACGACCTGGTCGAGAACTCCCACGCGTCCACGTCCCTGTCCTACGCCGACGGGCTCGCCAAGGCCCACGCGCTGACCGGCGCCGACCGGCACGTCGTCGCCCTCGTCGGCGACGGCGCGCTCACCGGCGGCATGTGCTGGGAGGCGCTCAACAACATCGCCGCCCGCGACGACCTCAAGCTCGTCATCGTCGTCAACGACAACGGCCGCTCCTACGCCCCCACGGTCGGCGGCCTCGCCAAGCGCCTCTCGGGCCTGCGACTCAACCCGGGCTATGAGCCCGCGCTCAAGAAGATCCAAGAGCTCGTCGAGCGCATCCCGGTCTTCGGCCGCGCGGCCTACGCGGGCCTGCACGCCGCCAAGACCGGCCTCAAGGACGCCCTTGCCCCGCAAGGGATGTTCTCCGACCTCGGCATCAAATACGTCGGCCCCGTCGACGGCCACAGCATCCCCGAGCTCACCGAGGCGCTCGACCGCGCCAAGCGGTTCGGCGGGCCCGTGATCGTCCACGCCCTCACCCAGAAGGGCCACGGCTGGGCCCCCGCCCGCGCCGACGAGGCCGAGCAGATGCACGCCCCCTCGGCCGCGTTCGACCCGATCACCGGCGAGCCCATGGCCGCCTCCAAGCGCCGCTGGACCGGCGTGTTCGCCGACGAGCTGGTGGCGCAGGCCGACCTGCGACCCGAACTGGTCGCGATCACCGCCGCGATGCCCGGCCCCACCGGGGTCGACAAGCTCATGGCGCGCCACCCCGAGCGGGTCTTCGACGTCGGCATCGCCGAGCAGCACGCGGTCACCTCGGCCGCCGGGCTCGCGATGAACGGCATGCATCCCGTTGTGGCCGTGTACTCCACGTTCATGAACCGCGCGTTCGACCAGACGGTCCTGGACGTGGCGATGCACCGGCTGCCGGTGACGTTCGTGCTCGACCGCGCCGGGATCACCGGCCCGGACGGCCCGAGCCACTACGGCATCTGGGACACCTCGATCTTCCGGGTCGTGCCGGGCCTGCGGATCGCCGCGCCGCGCGACGCGGCCACCTTGCGCGAGGAGTTCGCCGAGGCGCTCGCCGTCGACGACGGACCCACCATGCTGCGCTTCCCGACCGGCGCGATCCCCGAGTCCGATCTGGAGGCCGTCGATGTCCATGAAGGACTCGATGTGCTCGTCAAGCATGAGGACGACGAGCTCTTGATCGTCGCCTGCGGCGCGTTCGCGACCACTGCTGTCGAAGTGTCGGGTCTCCTTGCGGAGCAGGGCATCCGGGCCACCGTGGTCGACCCGCGGTGGATTTCGCCGGTGCCCGACGCGCTGGTGAAGCTGGCGGGGCAGTACCCGCTGGTCGCCACGATCGAGGACGGCATCCGCACGGGCGGCTTCGGCGACGCGCTGGCCCAGTCATTGCGTGACGCGGGAGAAGAGGTCCCGCTGGTCGACTTCGGCGTGGAGCGAGGCTGGCACCCGCACGGCACCCGGGCCCAGTTGCTCGCGGACCTGGGTCTGACGCCGAGCGCGATCACTGAACGCCTCGCGGCAGAGGTCCACCGCCGAGGCGAAGCCGAAGCGCACCACCACTAGGGGCCGATCCGTTCGGAAGCTGTGCACCACGACTAGCGGCCCGCCCGTTCGGGCGAACGCGGACACCACCACCGGCGACCCGTTCGGTTGAGTGACAGGGCTCGAGCACTAGTGACCACCCGTTCGGGTGAATTGCGACCGCCGACCGCGGTTCTTGTCGTACCTGCGCGGGAGAGTGGGCCCTACCTTTCCCCGTGGTGGGTGGGGGCTAGGGATGGTAGGTGCAAAAGCGGCGCGGCAGGCCCTGTAGGACCCGCCGCGCCCGGTGCTATCAACTAGACGCGACTACCGCCGTATCCGGTTGCACCGCTACCGCATCGATTTCAGGCTGTCGCGGATCCGCGACAGGTCTCGGCGGCGCTTCTCGAAGGTCGCGCCCGCGCCGATGAGGATCGCACCGCCGATCGCGGGCGGAATCCACACCGGGATCACGTGCCACAGCAGCGCCAGCTCGTTGATCGTCGCGATCGTCAGCGCGATCGATCCAAGCACCAGCGGCGCCTGCCAGCGCCGGTAGAGCCCGACGATGATGACCGCGATCGCGGCGGCGCCCACGCCGACCCGGCGCGCCACTTCGTCCTCGCCCCCGATCACCATGAGCAGGCTCGGGCCGATCCCGAGGAGGATCGGCACGGCCAGGGTCGACCACGACCCGGTTCCGGGGTGACGCTCCAGACGCCACAGTCCGATGAGGAACAGGATCACGGCGGGCGGCGCGGTGAAGAGCTCCAGGGTCGCGACGCCCTGCGCGGTCAGCAGCGACCACCAGCCGAGCGTGCCGGTGCACAGCGCGGCGATCACGTAGCCCCACTTGCGGACCGGTGCCATGAGCGCCACTCCGACCAGCGCGAGCGTGTACACGCCGAACTGCGCGGGCGTGAACCACCGCGAGTCCGTGCCGCCGAGCAGGTCGGCGAGCCAGGAGCCGATGACGGTGATGCCGATGGAGATGCCCGCCAGCACGTGCGAGAGGACCACGGCCAGGACCCGGTCGGGGCGACTGCGCCGTGGCGCCCCCACTGCGATGACGAGCATCGCGGCGGCGGTCACTGTGAGCCAGAACGGGATCCAGCCCTCCCCGGGGTACACCGACTCGGCGCCCGTGGCGTCGAGTGCGGCGATCGGGGCCCACACCGCGAGCGCGACCCAGCCGCAGCAGCGGCCGGCGAGGGTCCGCGACGCCAGCGCGGCGACGAGTCCGATGAGGGCGCACAGCACGAATCCGAAGAACGGCACGGCGTCCCATCGGTGGGGGTCGCTGTGCCATACCAGGATCGATGCCGACACCACGGCGAACGTGGCGGCGAGCGCCGCCCCTTCCGCGCGGAATCGGGCCGGCAGCAGCACGGACGCGAATCCCAAGATGACCAGGACGATCGGGACTTCCCACGTGAAGACGCCGGCCGGATCGACGACGGAGAACATGGTCCAGATGCCGCCGAGGGCGATGAGTGAGGCCGCGACGGCGGTGCCCCCGCCGACCAGGTAGGACGCGATGCGCAGTGTGGTCCGCATCGGTTCGTTCTGGACCCGCGCCACGAGGTTCGCGGCGAGGAACGCGACGAGGTAGGCGCTCAGGTCGGGCGCGTCGAAGGTGACCGTGGCGAACACCGCGAGGGCGGCGAGTCCGGCGACGGCGGCCGAGACGAGCGACCACGTGTCCTTAGTGGATGACACGGTGACGAGCGGGATGAACCCGGCCGCGAACAGTGCGAGCGAGGGGATGACCAGTTCGGGGGAGTCGGACCGGATCGTGAGGACCCACGCGGCCAGCACGAGCGACCCGGCGGCCGAAGCGGCGATGAGCATGGTCGTGAGCGAGACGCCGAGGCGGCGGGCGAAGTGGACGCCGAGAAGGTTCGCGGCGGCCAGTGCGGCGACCGCGGCGGCGACGGGCGGCACCACGGGGTCGTCGAGTCCGAAGGCTGCTCGCAGGCCGGCCGAACAGGCGGCGATGACGGCGGCGCAGGTGAGGAGCCGGGCGGCCCACTTGTCGGAGTTTTCGAAGCGGCCGGGGTGGTTGCCGGTGATCCAGGCGGCGGCGCCGAGGGCGACGGCGATGGTGAGCATGAGGACCACGGCCAGGCCGAGCGACGCGGCGGCGGCGTAGGACGCGCCGATCGCGGCGAGCGGGAGGAGCGCCCAGCTGGTGGCGCTGAGTTTCGCGATGCCGCGGTAGGCGGCGAGGACGGCGAGCACCCCGGCGGTCCAGGCGGCGACGGTCTCGGGGCCGAAGTCGGCGCCCGGGGGCCGGTACAGGTAGTACCCGGCGAGGGTGGTGCACCACAGGGCGAGCGCGGCGAGGGCCGCGAAGGTCTCGGCGGTGGCCCAGAGGCGGAACCGCTTGAACGCGAAGGGGAGTGCGAGGAGCAGGAGGGTGACGCCGCCGAGGATGGCGGCGCGGCCGCCGTTGCCGAGGTTGCGCCAGGCCACGGCGGTGAAGATGATGATCGCGGCGGCGACGAGCAGGCCGCCGAGGCTCAGGAGCACGGTCTGGACGGTCTTGGTGCCGACCTCGCCGCGCTCGGCGGCGGGAGCGCCGAAGGGCGGCGTGCGCGGTGCCGGGTACGGGAGGGCGGGGCCGGGAGCGCCCGCATAGGGTCCGGCCGGGTTCGGCGACGGCACGTAGGGAGCGGGCGGGTTCGGCGACGGCACGTAGGGAGCGGGCGGGTTCGGCGACGGCGTGTAAGGAGCGGAGGGGGCCGGCGGCGTGGGCTGCGCCGGGTTCGGGGGCGGTGCGGCCGGGGGCGGGCCTGGCGGTGTCGCGGGGGCGGGCGCGGCGGGCGTGCGGGCCTGCTGCTCGGCCTCGGCGAGGAAGCGGGCGGCGACCTCGGTGAGGCCGTCGAGGACGCTGCGGCGTTCGGCTTCGACGGCGGTGCGGCTCTGGAGCGTCGCGGGCATGGACGCGAGGACGGCGTCGAGTTCGCCGAGGCGCGCCAGGAGCGGCTCGGGTCCGCGACCGCACGCGCCGCAGCGCTCGGCCGTGGAGGGCCGTCCGCAGCGTGGGCAGTTGTACGTAGTCATGTGCACAGTGTGCGGGCACTGTCAAATCCGTGTCCGGGCAAAGCGGGCTGTTTTTGTGCGCGTCTCACAACGGAACACGCGATCCAGGCGGGATTCGGGCCTGAATTTCTTCAGGATTCCTCCAAACGGTTCGAACACCCGCGCAGCGGAAATGTCGGACCCGCCGGGCACCCTCGTAGTAGGGGCGCGCGATACCGCCTTCTGCGCCCCTCCGCCATGCCCGCCTCCCCTCGGGAATGGGAACGGGCCCCGCGACAAGTCGCGGGGCCCGTTCCGTCGGGAGGAGGAAAAGCTTGCTTACGCCTCGGCCTCATAGGCGTCGATGATGCTCCAGGCGAGGTCTTCCCACTGGGCGTAGTAGTCGGGGAAGGCCGACACCTGCACGGCCTGGGCGGCCTCGGCGATCGACATGTCCTGCCAGCCGCCGATGTCGTCGAGGGTCCCGTAGAACTTGCTCGCGGAGGTCGAGACGTCCATGAGCTCCTCGACCGAACCCCAGCCCATCGAGGTGCGCTGCTGGAAGATGCCGACCGAGTCGTGGTCCTCGTAGTGGACCGAAGAATCGGTGTAGTCCCAGCTCTCGGGGACGGAGTCGGAGGCGGCGTTGTACAGCTTCGCCTCCTGCATCGCGGTGGCGAGGGCGACGGCCCAGCCGTTCTCGTCGAAGCCCATCTCCTTGCCGGTCTCGATGATCGTGACCGCGTTGGCCTCCTGCTCGTCGTCGATGTCGCTGACGTCGATGTCGACGGGCCCGGCCGGCTCCTCGGTGGTCGCCTCTTCGGTCGCCGCCTCGGTGGTGGCCTCCTCAGTCGCGGCCTCCTCGGTCGGCGCGGTGGTCGCGGCCTCTTCGGTCGTCTCAGGGGCGGTGGTCTCGACGGCCGCCTCGGTCTTCTCGGGCTCCTCCGTGTTCGAGATGGCCCAGGCCGCCGTGGCGCCCGAACCGGTGAACACCGCCGCCGCGACGGCCACGACGGCCAGACGGCGCACGCGGTGGTGCTCGTGGGTCTCGGAGAACGCATTGCTCAACCGCTGGGAGACTGCGGCTGCGGCGCTCCGGACCGGACCGGTCACGCCTTCGATGATCTTGCGAAAATGCACCTGGCTACCGTAGGGACGGAAATTCGCAGGTAAAAGCCGCTTGGTTCAGCGTTTTCCAAAGGTCGGACGAGGTTCCTGGCCGGTAAGTTACCGCCAGGGCAAATGCCCGGTACCGCCCCTATCGCCGTGCTTGCCCGAGCGCGTCCAGGCTTCCGTGTTACCGCTACTCATACGACGAGAGCCCGGCCTCAACCGAAAGGTTGAGACCGGGCTCCGCGCAAAGATAAGGTGACCGAGGCCACCTAAGCGTTTGCCGCGAACGGTGATCCGGACACCGCGGTCGAAACTCCCGCCCGGTCCAGGTACGGCGTCAGCCCGCCCAGCCAGAACGGGAAGCCCGCGCCCATGATCATCGCGAGGTCGATCTGCTTCGGTGAGGGCACCACGCCCTCGTCGAGCATCAGCCGGATCTCCTCGGCCAGGCCGCCCAGCACCCGCTGCTTGACCTCCTCGGCCGACGACGGCTCGCTCCCCAGCTCGATCAGGGCCGCCGCCTCGGGCGTCAGCTTCCCCTTGCCCTTCGCCGCGGCGTCGAACACCGGGAAGTCGGCCTCGGCCAGGCGCCGCAGGTTCTCCGAAGCAGGGAACCGCGCCCCCAGGTCCTCGTTCAGGTGCTGGCACAGGTGCCAGGACACCTGGAGCCCCACGAGCTCCAGCAGCGCGAACGGCCGCATCGGCAGCCCCAGCTCGTCGAGCGCCACATCGGCGACCTCGATCGGGGTGCCCGCGTCCACCACGCCCGTGACCTCCGCGAGCATCCGGCCCAGGAGCCGGTTCACGATGAACGCCGGACGGTCGGCCGAGCCCACCGCGGTCTTCTTCAGCTTCTTCGCCACCGCGTACGCCGTCGCCAGCGTCGCGTCGTCGGTCTTGTCGGTCGCGATGACCTCCACCAGCGGCATCACGGCCACCGGGTTGAAGAAGTGCATCCCGACCAGGCGCTCGGGGTGCGCCAGCTGCGACGCCATCGCCGTCACCGACAGCCCCGAGGTGTTCGTGACCAGCAGGCACTCGTCCGAGACGATCGACTCGACCTCGGCGAACACCGCCTGCTTGACCTTCAGCTCCTCGAAGACCGCCTCGATCACCAGGTCGCAGTCGGCGTACACCGCCTTGTCGGCGCTGGCCGACACGAGTGCCCGCAGTTTCGCGGCCTTGAGCTTCGAGGCCCGGCCCTTCGCCTCCAGCTTGTCGATCTCGGAGCGCACGTACGCCAGGCCGCGCGCGGCGCGGTCGGCGTCGAGGTCGGTCATGACCACCTGGACGCCGAGGCGCCGGGCGAACATGAGCGCGATCTGCCCGGCCATGAGCCCGGCCCCGACCACGCCGACCTTGCCGATGTCCTTGGCCAGACCCGGACTCGGTGCGCCCTCGGGACGCTTGCCCAAGGCCCGCACCAGGTTGAACGCGTAGATGCTCGACTGGAACTGCGCCGCGGCCTCAAGATCCGCCAAGGCGTCGTCCTCGACGAGCGACCCCTCCTCGAACGTGGCCGTCCGCGCCAGCTCCAGCAGGTCCACGGCCTTCACCGCGGCCGCCGAAGCATTGTGGACCTTCTCGTCCACGAGCTTGCGGACCCCGGCGATCACCAGCGGCCACGATTCGCGGTCGACCTCGGGCCGTTCCACCGTCAGCTCGCCGGTGGCGACCCGGACCGCCCACGCCAGGGACTCCTCGATGAAGTCCGCGGCCTCGAACTGGGCGTCCGCGATGCCCAGCGGCACGAGGTCCGTCCCGCGCAGCATCTTGTTCTGGTTCAACGGGTTCCCGACGATGACCTGCGCGGCCTTCTCGACCCCGATGAGGTTCGGCAGGATCTGCGAGCCGCCCCAGCCGGGGATGAGCCCGATCGAGACCTCGGGCAGGCCCAGGCCGAGCGCGGTGGTGGAGACCGTGCGGTAGTGGCAGTGCAGCGCCAGTTCGAAGCCGCCGCCGAGCGCCGTGCCGTTCACGAACGCGAACGTGGGAACACTCGAGTCCTTGAGCCGCTTGTAGACCGAGTGCCCGGCCTGCGCGAGGGCGAGGCCCTGCTCGCGGGTCTTCAGCAGCGGCATGAGCTTGATGTCGGCCCCGGCCAGGAAGATGAACGGCTTCCCGGTGACGGCGACGAGCTTGACGTCCTCGGCGGCCTCGACCTCGTCCAGTGCACGCCACAGGTTCTTGAGCCCGCCGGGCCCGAAGGAGCTGGGCTTGGTGTGGTCGTAGCCGTTGTCGAGCGTGATGAGCGCGGCCCGCCCGCCCAGGCCCGCGGGCTCCAGGTAGCGGACGTGGGCCTCGGTGACGACCTCTTCCTCGAAATCGGGAAGGTCCAGCGGCGTCGCGTACATTACTTGGCCCCCTTGAAGTTCGGGTTCTCCCAGATGACCGTGCCGCCCTGGCCGAGGCCGACGCACATGGTGGTGATGCCGTAGCGCACCTCGGGGTGCTCGACGAATTCGCGGGAGAGCTGTGTCATGAGGCGCACGCCCGAGGCCGCGAGCGGGTGGCCCATGGCGATCGCCCCGCCCCACGGGTTGACGCGCGGGTCGTCGTCGGCGATCTTGAAGTGGTCGAGGAACGCCAGCACCTGGACGGCGAAGGCCTCGTTGATCTCGAACAGGCCGATGTCCTCGATGGACAGTCCGGCGCGCGCGAGGGCCTTCTCCGTGGACGGGATCGGCCCGATGCCCATGGTCTCGGGGTCGACGCCGGCGAACGCGAAGCCGACCATCGTCATGGCGACCGGCAGTCCGAGCTCGGCGGCGGTCTCGGCGTCGGCCAGCAGGCACGCGGTGGCGCCGTCGGTGTTCGGCGAGGAGGTGCCGGCGGTGACGCGCCCGTGCGGCCGGAACGGCGTGCGCAGGTTCGCCAGGCCCTCCATGCTGGTCCCCGGCCGCGGCAGCTCGTCGCCGGTGGCGACGGTCCAGCCCTCGTCCGAGCGGGCGGCCATCGTGGTGATGTCCGCGGACAGCTTGTCGACGGCGGCGGCGTAGCGCTGCTGCGTGCGCACCGCGTAGGCGTCGGCGCGCTCCTTCGTGAGGTGCGGGAACAGGTCGTGCAGGTTCTCGGCCGTGACGCCCATCTGGAGGGCGTCGGGGTCGACCAGGCGCTCGGCGATGATCCGGGGGTTGGGGTCGACGCCCTCGCCCATCGGGTGGTTCGACATCGACTCCACGCCCCCGGCGATGGCGATGTCGTACTGGCGCGAGGCGATCGCGGAGGACACGCTGGTCACCGCGGTCATCGCGCCCGCGCACATGCGGTCGATCGAATAGCCCGGGACGGAGCGCGGGAGCCCCGCCAGGAGCGCCGCGGTGCGGCCGAGTGTGAGGCCCTGGTCGCCGATCTGCGTGGTGGCCGCGAGGGCCACCTCGTCGACCCGTTCGGGCGGCAGCCCCGGGTTGCGGCGCAGTAGCGACCTGATGGCGCGGATGATCAAGTCGTCCGCGCGGGTGTCCTCGAAGAGTTTGCCCGCCTTGCCGAACGGGGTCCGTACCCCGTCGACGAAGACGACATCGCGGATGGTGTCGTTCACGCCAGCCCCTCCTTTGGGTATGCAACGTCACAACGAATGTTACCCGCAAGTAAGTTCGATGTCACGGCCCCACCCAGCCTAGTGGCCGACGGGTCCCGGCAGGTGCGTCAACGCAGGTAGCGGGCCCGGGATTCGGTTCGAGCGAGCGCATCCGGGCACGGCGTCGCTAGCGTGTGCCGCATGGATGACCCCGACAAGTTCAGCGATTCCAGGCCCCCGACGCCGACGCGGCTCTGGCTCATTCCGCTGGCCTTGGTGCTGGCCGCGGTCGTCGGCGTCACGATCTTCTTCAACAGCTCATATTTCGACGTCGAGTGCCCCGGCCCGGGTGAAGCGGCGGCCGTGGCCTGCGGCGAAGGGACCCCCGGTCCCCGTGAACCGGTGGACCCCACGCTGGTCCAGTTCGCCGACGCGGTCGACCTGACCGCCGGGCCGGCGCCCTTCGGGCAGGACGACGAGTTCGTGTCGATCACCCCGGACACCTGGATCCCCGACCTCGCGCTCGACGGCTGGACGTCGATCGACCAGGAGGACCTGGACGGCGCGCGCCGCGGCTTCACCTCCGGCGAGGCGGCGGTCCACTGCTACGAGGCGGGGGACCAGACGGTCGTGTTCAACGATTTTCTCGCCGAGAGCGACGTCTTCTCGGCGGTCGCGGTCGTCAAGCGCGCCGCCCTCCCCGAGGAGTCCGCTTACGCGCTCGCCGCGGACCCGGTCTTCGGTCACTACACGGCCGACGGCCTCGCCGTCCTCACCGCCGAAGCCGACTTCGCATGGACACAGAAAGTCGACCCCGCCACCGGCGAAACCATCGAGGGCGACTGGACCGAGCACTGGGGTTTCACGGCCGTATACCGCGGCATCATGGACGCCGTCATCTGCTCGTACGGAGGTCCGGAGGGCACGGAGGCGGAGCTCGAACAGCTCCGCGAGCGGCTGCTGGGCATCCGCCTCACCCCGGCGGCCAGCGAACCCCGATAACGGTTGGTCAACACGCGGATTTGCGACATGCCGAAGGTGTGTCGCTCCCAGGTTTTCGTTGATACCATCGATATCGTCAGGGGGTGACAACAATGACAGATGCGACAAAAGCGGTCTACCTCCGGGGCATTGACCCGGACACCTACCGCTGGCTCAAGATCCGAGCCGCTCAACACGAGCGCTCCATGCAGGCCGAGCTGCGCGCGATGATCCTCGGAATCAAAGAGGCCGATGAAGCCGGTGACAGCTCGGCCGAGGCGATGTTCGCGAAGATCATGGGTGACTCCGAAGGCTTCGAGGACTTCGTGATCCCTCCTCGCGAGGGCAAGTTCAGGCCGGTGGACTTCGGCTGATGATCATCCTCGATACGAACGTCATATCTGAGCGCTTTCGGCCCGCACCAGATGAACGAGTCAAAGAGTGGCTTCGCTCTGTCGAGCAGACGGATCTCGCCGTGACGTCGATCACCGTGGCCGAATTGCGCATCGGGGCCGCGGATATGGACCAAGGGCGCAAGCGTGCCGAACTCGAGTCGAAGATCGACCGGCTCGTAGAGGTGGAACTTCAAGATCGCATCGAAAGCTTCGACCTCGCTGCGGCGGACATGATCCCGAGGGTGATCTCCGAGCGGAACGGGCTCGGTCGCCCGATCACCATGGAGGACGCCATGATCGCGGCCATCTGTCTCACCCGCAGGGCCGTGCTCGCGACCCGGAACACCAAGGACTTCGACGAGATCGGCATCACGCTCATCAACCCTTGGAAAGACTGACCGGAACCCCCGGTATCAAGACAGACAAGGGCAACGGCGTTGGCGCCGTTGCCCTTTCGTGTGCCGTCAGTCCTTGAGGGCCTCGGCGAGGTCTTCGGCGAGGAGTTCGATCTGCCATTCCCTCGCTCCGCCCTCGGTCAGGACCGTCCGCACGTGCTCCTCGGTGACGCGCTTGGGCGGCTCCCACGCCAGCCCGCGCACCAGCGCGGGGGAGATGAGGTTCTCGGCCGGGAGCCGGTGCTTCCCCGCGGTCTCGGTCACCACTTCGCGGGCGGCCGCGAGGCGTTCGGCCGCGACGGGGTCGCGGTCGGCCCAGCGGTGCGTCGCGGGCGGACCCTCCTGCGGCGGCGTCGTCGAAGGCAGCTCCTCGCCCGGCAGCGTCCGGGCCTCGTCCAAAGCGGTGAGCCACAGCCGCGCGTTCGACCGGCCGCCCCTCCTGCGGAAACCCGGCAGGCCCATCAGCTCGGCGAAGTCGGTCGGGTCGGCGGTGGCCGCCTCCACGATCGCCGCGTCAGGCAGCACCTTGCCCGGCGCGCGGTCCAGCTTGCGCGCCAAGTCGTCCCGGGCCTCCCACACCGCGCGGACGCGGCCCAGCGCCTTGGCCCCGCGCACCTTGTGGATGCCGCTGGTGCGCCGCCACGGTTCCTTGCGGGGCTTGGGCGGACCGGCGGTGCGCACGTGCTCGAACTCGGCCTCGGCCCACTCGGTCTTGCCCTGCTTGGCGAGTTCCGCGGCGAGCATGGCGCGCAGTTCGATGAGGAGTTCGACGTCGAGGGCGGCGTAGACGAGCCAGTCGTGGGGGAGCGGGCGCGAGGACCAGTCGGCCGCCGAATGCTGCTTCTCCAACCGGTGCCCGAGCAGCTGCTCGGTGATCGAGGCCAGCCCGACCTTCTCGAAGTCGCACAGCCGCGCCGCCAGCTCGGTGTCGAACAGGCGCGCGGGACGCAGCTCCAGCTCCTCCAGGCACGGCAGGTCCTGGCTGGCGGCGTGCAGGATCCACTCCGGCCCGGTCAGCGCCCGGCGCAGCGGCTCCAGGTCCTCGATCGGGATGGGGTCGACCAGGAACGATCCGGAGCCCTCCCGCCGCAGCTGGATGAGGTACGCCCGGCCCGAATAGCGGAAACCCGAAGCGCGCTCGGTGTCGATCGCGATGGGGCCCGTCCCGGCTTCGAGGCGCTCTGCCGCCTCGGCGAGATCCGCGGAGGTCTGGATCAGCGGGGGCATGCCTTCGCGCGGCTCGGTGAGGAGTTCCGCTTCGACTTCGGCTTCAGGTTCGGGCTGGGGATCGGTCACCTGTTCACCGTACGGCCAGGTAACCTACGCGCGCTACTGCCCCGCCGGGCCTGAGACCGATTTCCACCCGATAGTGGCTGGATCACCCGATTTCTTCTCCATCGTGGACGACGGCCGGTAGGGGGTAGTCACGGCGAAGCCTGCGAGCTGTAAGTCGGCGGAGTCACATGGCCGCCGCGAATGCGGGCCACATCGCACTCGCCGCTCCGGGCAACCGTGCGGACGGCGTGGAAGGATGGCATCGTGTCTAGCGCAGCAGCCATTCCCGCCACGTCTCCGTTCCTAGCGGCCTGCCGCGGTGAGGAGCCGAGCCGGACCCCCGTCTGGTTCATGCGCCAGGCCGGGCGCTCCCTCCCCGAGTACAAGAAGGTCCGCGAGGGCACCTCGATGCTCGAGGCGTGCAGCACGCCCGAGCTCGTCGCCGAGATCACCATGCAGCCGGTCCGCCGCTACGGCGTGGACGCCGCGATCTTCTTCTCCGACATCGTCGTCCCGCTCGCCGCCGTCGGCGTGGACGTCAAGATCGTCCCCGGGGTCGGCCCCGTCGTCGCCGAGCCCTTCCGCACCGAGGCCGACGTCAAGCGCCTGCGCAACCTCGACCCGTGCGATGTCCCCTACATCACCGAGGCCATCGGCCTGCTCGTCAAGGAACTCGGCGACACCCCGCTCATCGGCTTCGCCGGCGCCCCCTTCACCCTCGCCTCCTACCTCATCGAGGGCGGGCCCTCCCGCGACCACGCGAAGACCAAGGCGCTCATGAAGTCCGCCCCCGAAGTCTGGCACGGCATCGCTTCGCGCCTCGCCGCGATCTGCGGCGAGTTCCTGCGCGTCCAGGTCGAGGCCGGTGCGCAGGCCGTGCAGCTGTTCGACTCCTGGGCCGGGGCCCTCTCGGAGGCCGACTACCGCCGCTACGCCTTGCCGCACTCGACCGCCGCGCTGGCGGGCGTCGCGCAGTCGGTGCCGCGCATCCACTTCGGCGTCGGCACCGGGCACCTCCTGGAGGCGATGACCGAGACGGGCGCCGAGATCAGCGGCGTCGACTTCCGCACCCCCCTCGACCAGGCCGCCGCCCGCCTGCCCGACAAGGTCCTCCAGGGCAACCTCGACCCGGCCCTGATCCTCGCCGACGACGCGCCGCTCCTGGCCGAGACCGACGCCATCCTCGCGGCCGCGCGAACGGCCAAGGGCCACATCTTCAACCTCGGCCACGGCGTCCTGCCCGACTCCGACCCCGGCAAGCTCAAACTCGTCGTCGACCACGTTCATGAGCAGACCACCCGCGATCAGACCGGCCGCGAGGCCACCGCCCGATGAGCCCGATGACCCCCGCCCGCGTCACGGGCACACCCGGCCGCACCCGGGTCCTCGTCGTCGGCGGCGGCATCTCCGGCCTCGCCGCCGCCTACCGCCTGCGCGAACGCCTCGGACCCGACGCCGAGATCATCGTCGCCGAGCAGTCGATGCGCCTGGGCGGCAAGATCCACACCGTCGACTTCGCCGGACGCTCCGTCGAGACCGGCGCCGAATCGCTCCTGGCCGCCCGGCCCGAAGCCATCGACCTGGCCCGCGCCGTCGGACTCGGCGACGCCATCGTCCACCCGGCCCCGCTCAAACCCGCCCTGAGCCTCGGCGGCCGCCTCGTCGACTTCCCCGCCGGGCACATGATGGGCATCCCCGGCGACCCCGCCGACGTCGCCGCGATCGCCGACGCCAAGGAACGCCCCGACAACGGCCTGCCGATCCTGGAGCCCGGCGCCGACATGTCCGTCGGCGCCCTGGTCCGCGAACGCCTCGGCGACGAGATCCTCGACCGGCTCGTCTCCCCGATGCTCGGCGGCGTCTACGCCGGCGACGTCGACCGGCTCTCCGTCCGCGCCGTCATGCCCCAACTCGCCGCCGCCCTCGAACGCCATGCGCGCCTTACCGAAGCGGTCGCCGAGATCAAACGGCCCGCGACCGGCAAGCCCGTGTTCGCCACCCTCGACGGCGGCCTCGGCCAGCTCGTCACCGCGACCTCCGCCGCCGCCCGCGCCGAGATCCGCCTCGGCATGACCGTCCGCGAACTGCGCCAGACCGCCACCGGCTGGGAGGCCATCGCCGGGCCCGTGCCCGACCCGATCAAGATCACCGCCGACGCCCTCGTCATCGCCGTGCCCGCGGGCCCGGCGGCCGAACTGCTCCGCGCCGTCGAACCCCAGGCCGCCGCCGTGCTCTCCGGCGTCGCCTACGCCTCAGTGGCCTTGGCCGCCTTCGCGTTCGACAAGATCGACCTGCCCGAACGCTCCGGATTCCTCACCCCCGCCTCCGAAGGCAAGACCGTCAAGGCCGCCACCTTCTCCACCAAGAAGTGGCCCCACCTGGGACGCCGCCGCCAGATCGTGCGCGTCTCCATGGGCCGCATCGGCGAAGAGGCGCTCCTCCAGTACGACGACGCCACCCTCGCCAAGACCGCCCTGCGCGAACTCGGCGAACACCTCGGACAGCGCGTCCCCGACCCGGTCGATCAGCGCATCGACCGCTGGGGCGGGGCACTCCCGCAGTACACGCCGGGACACGACGCCCGCGTGGCCGCCGCCCGCGAGGCGCTGGCCTCCCACCGCGGCATCACGATCGCGGGCGCGGCGGTGGACGGGGTCGGCATCGCCGCCTGCATCGCCTCCGGGCAGCGGGCCGCGGATATCGTGGCCGCGCAGTTGAATGACCGTTCGAACGACTCGAAATAGCTCGAAGCAGAAGGGCCGCAACGTGACGGAACAGCAGTCGAGGGCGCAGGCGTCAGGCGCGCAGGTGCCGGGAGTGCAGTCGAACAACCCGAACGCGCAGCGCATCAAGGAACTGAACGACACCATCCGCTACACCCTGTGGTCGGTGTTCCGCGTCGAGGAGTCCATGCCCTCGATCCGCCAGGACCTCGCCAGCGACACCGAGGCGTTCTTCGAGAAGCACTGCGCCGACCTCGGCGTGACGGTGCGCGGCACCTACGACCTCGCCGGTCTGCGCGCCGACGCCGACGTCATGGTGTGGTGGCACGCCGAGTCCTCCGACCAGCTCCAGAAGGCCTACGCGGACTTCCGCCGCTCCGCCTTCGGGCGCCACCTCGCGCCGGTGTGGTCGAACATGGCCCTGCACCGCCCGGCCGAGTTCAACCGCAGCCACCTCCCGGCCTTCCTCACCGAGGACCCGAAGGGGTACGTGTCCGTCTACCCGTTCGTGCGGTCCTACGACTGGTACCTGCTGCCGGACGACGAGCGCCGCGACCTCCTGCGGGAGCACGGCCAGATGGCCCGCGACTACCCGGACGTGCGGGCGAACACCGTCCCGGCCTTCTCGCTCGGCGACTACGAGTGGATCCTCGCCTTCGAGGCGGACGAACTCCACCGCATCGTCGACCTCATGCGCGAACTGCGCGCCTCGCGGGCGAGACTGTATGTGCGCGAAGAGATCCCGTTCTATACCGGCAAGCGCCGCTCGATCACCGACATCATCAACGACCTGCCGTAGGCCTCGCGATGGACCCCTCGAACGTCCACAATGCCGACGGCATGGGCTACGGCATCGTCATCACCGGAATCCTGATGGCCGGCGGCATGCTCATCCTCTTCGTGTGGGGGATCCTCGCGGTCTCGGCCCTGCTGGGCCTGACGAGCTTCTCCGTGATGGGCCTGCTCCGAAAGAAGCGGCCGGAGGAGCCCGAGGAGGCCGGTCTCGATGACCTCTTCTGACTGGCTCTCCGCGCTGGCGCTGGTCGCCGCGTTCGCGCTCATGGTCGAATCGGTGCGCCAGCTGCGGCGGCGCTGGGCCCTCGTGAAGGTCGAGGGCGTCTCGATGGAGCCCGAGCTGCGTGACGGCGACGAACTGCTCGCCAAGCGCACGCGCAGGATCGCGACCGGTGACATCGTGATCGTCGCCGCCCCCGATCCCGAATTGGGCTGGGCGGAGGCAAAACGGGCGAAGGCTCCCTGGTGGGTCAAGCGCGTCGCGGCCGGTCCCGGCGAGCCGATGCCCGGCTCGGGCGACCCGGTCCCGCCCGGCCACTACTTCCTGCTCAGCGACAATCCCGCAGGCGACGACTCCCGCCGCCACGGCCCGGTGCCGGCCCGAACGGTCTTCGGAACACTGGTGAGGAAGTTCTAGCGCCTTAGGTAATCCTAAGGTGCGGGCAGTTAATCCCGTCATTCGGGACGTGGCAGAATTGATCCATGCCAGCGCTTCGATCACGCACTTCCACCCATGGCCGCCAGATGGCCGGCGCCCGCGCGCTGTGGCGCGCCACCGGCATGACCGACTCCGACTTCGGTAAGCCGATCGTGGCCATCGCCAACTCGTACACGCAGTTCGTGCCCGGGCACGTCCACCTCAAGAACATGGGCGACATCGTCGCCGAGTCGATCGCCGAGGCCGGGGGCGTCTCCAAGGAGTTCCACACGATCGCCGTCGACGACGGCATCGCGATGGGTCACGGGGGCATGCTCTATTCGCTGCCCAGCCGCGAGATCATCGCCGACTCCGTCGAGTACATGGTCAACGCGCACTGCGCGGACGCGCTCGTGTGCATCTCCAACTGCGACAAGATCACCCCGGGCATGCTCATGGCCGCCCTGCGCCTGAACATCCCCGTCGTCTTCGTCTCCGGCGGGCCCATGGAGGCCGGGAAGACCGTCGACAGCAACGGGATCGTCACCCAGAAGCTCGACCTCGTCGACCCGATGGTCGCCGCCGCGAACGACGACGTCTCGGACGCGCAGCTCCTCCAGATGGAGGAGGCCGCCTGTCCGACCTGCGGTTCCTGTTCGGGCATGTTCACCGCGAACTCGATGAACTGCCTCACCGAGGCCCTGGGCCTGTCGCTGCCCGGCAACGGCTCGACCCTCGCCACCCACGCCGCCCGCCGCGACCTCTTCACCGAGGCCGGCCGCGTCGTGATGGACCTGGCGCGCCGCTACTACGACGGGGACGACGAGTCGGTCCTGCCGCGCAGCATCGCCACCCGCGAGGCCTTCGAGAACGCCATGGCGCTCGACGTGGCGATGGGCGGCTCCACCAACACGATCCTGCATCTGCTGGCCGCCGCCCGCGAGGCCGAGATGGACTTCCAGGTGTCGGACATCGACGCGATCTCGCGCCGCGTCCCGTGCCTGTCGAAGGTCGCCCCGAACTCGCCGAAGTACCACATGGAGGACGTCCACCGCGCCGGCGGCATCCCCGCGATCCTCGGCGAGATGTACCGCGGCGGCCTGCTCAACGAGGGCGTCCACGCCGTCCACTCGCCGTCGATGGCGGATTGGCTCGGCAAGTGGGACATCCGCTCCGAGGCCCCGGCGCCGGAGGCGATCGAGCTGTTCCACGCCGCGCCCGGCAACGTCCGCACCACGCAGGCGTTCTCGACCGCGAACCGCTGGAAGACCCTGGACACCGACGCCGAGGACGGCTGCATCCGCTCGGTCGAGCACGCCTACACCGTCGACGGCGGCCTGGCCGTCCTGTTCGGCAACCTCGCCGTGGACGGCTGCGTGGTCAAGACCGCGGGCGTGCCCGAGGAGAACCTGCAGTTCACCGGGCCCGCGCACGTCTTCGAGTCGCAGGACGACGCGGTCGCCGGGATCCTCAACAAGTCCGTGCAGGCGGGCGAGGTCGTCGTCATCCGCTACGAGGGCCCCAAGGGCGGCCCCGGCATGCAGGAGATGCTGTACCCGACCTCGTTCCTCAAGGGACGGGGCCTGGGACGCAAATGCGCGCTCATCACCGACGGCCGCTTCTCGGGGGGCACCTCGGGCCTGTCCATCGGGCACGTGAGTCCTGAGGCGGCCGGAGAGGGCCTCATCGCCCTGGTCGAGGACGGCGACCTCATCGAGATCGACATCCCGGCGCGCAAGCTCGAACTCAAGGTCGAGGACGCGGTGCTCGCCGAACGCCGTGTGGCCCAGGAGAAGCGCGAGCAGCCGTTCACCCCGGTGAACCGCGACCGCGTGGTCTCCAGGGCCCTCCAGGCCTACGCCGCGATGGCGACCCCGGCCAGCGACGGCGCCGTCCGCAAGGTCGGCTGACGCACAACGGATCGACACGGGAGCGGGCGGGCCTCAGGGCCCGCCCGCTCCCGCTTCGCTTCCCCGACGCTCCGGCCGTTCTGGAGCGGCCCCTTGACACCGCGAAATCACGGGTAGTCATCACATTGCGACGCAACGGGGTCGCCGAATCGCGCCCGCGGGAGGGCCCGGGAATGAATCGCGACACCATGCGGCATCCTGTAAAGCACGAGGCTTCCTACGATTGGGCCAATGGATGACGCCAACCCCCCGCAGAGTCCGGCAGCTGCTGTCCTGGACCGCGACCGCCGGAGTCTGGTGCTCCGTGCTCACCGCGGCCCTCGTCGTAGGCGCGCACACCTCCCTTGAGCAGATCGGCCCCGACTCCGCGGCGGCCCTCGGCAGCATCGGCGCGGCCGGCGCCGGACTCCTCATGTGGCGTGCGGCCGGGCGCATCAAGGTCGGCCGCCGCGTCACCTACCAGCTCATGGCCGCCGGGATCCAGACCACCGCCGCCACCGTCGCGGCCGCCTGCTGGCTGCCGACCACCGCGGCCGACGTCGCCGCCGGGTGCGGGTTCACCACCGCCGTCATCCTGTGGGCCCTCGCGCTCCTGCGCCTGCCCGACAGCGGCTGGTCCCCCCAGGCCGTCCAGCGCCGCCTCGTCGACGGCGCGTTCGTCGGCCTCTGCGCCCTGTTCGCCCTCTGGCTCCTGGCCGCCCGGCCCCTGTTCAAGGAGTACCGCGGCCATCTCGCGGACGGCGACCTCGCCATCGTCATCCCCCTGATGCTGGGCGTCATCATGCTCGGCGTCGGGGTCACCACCACCTTCCGCATCCAGCGCTGGCGCCGCCGCCACGCCTTCGCGTACCTCGCGGTCTTCGCCGTGCACCTCACCGGCACGGCCATGTACACGACCTGGCAGTGGGACCGCCCCGAGGAGCGCGTCCTGTGGTGGTCGGTCGCCTGGGTCGCCACCTGCGCGGCCCTCCTCGGCGTCACCTACCTCGCCCGCTCCCAGAAGCCCGCCCCGATCGACAAGCCCAACTACCCGGGCGTCCACTACACCGTCATGGGCGGTGCCGCGGCCATCGCCGCCGCGGCCGTGCTCATCCACGGCGCCAGCGAAGGGGCGCTCCCGCTCGACGCGACGCTGCTCGCCCTCGCCGCCTCCGGGGCCCTCGCCGCGCGCCTGGTCCTCACCTACCTGGACGTCCGCCGCGTCGCCGTAGAGGCCGCCGCCCGCCAGCGCAAGCTCGCCGCCATCGTAGGCGTCACCTCCGACACCGTGCTCGTCCTCGATCCGGACCTGACGGTCACCTGGCGCTCGGAGGACTCCGTCTGGAGCCCGGCCACCGACGCGGGGAACTGCGTCGGCGCCTCCTTCCTCGAACTCGTCCACATGGACGACCGCCGCGGCGTCGAGGAGGACCTGCGCACGCTCCTGGACGGCCTCAACAGCGCCGGTCAGGTCTCCTTGAACATCCGCGTCCGCGATTCGATGCGCCGCTGGCGCCACACCGAGACCGTCGTGAACGACCTGCGCGGCCAACCCCAGGTCCGCGGCCTCGTCGTCCGCGTCGAGGACGTCGGCGCGCGCCGCAGCCTGGAGACCGAGCTGGCCCGCCTGGCCTACACCGACCCGCTCACCGGCCTCGCGAACCGCCGCGCGCTCCTGCAGAGCCTGGAGGACGGCGTGGCCGCCGAGGAGCACCAGACCGGGCTGCTCCTGCTCGACCTCGACGGGTTCAAGAACGTCAACGACACCCGCGGGCACGACTTCGGCGACGAACTGCTCGTGGAGGTCTCCCGCCGCATCAAGGAGCTGCTGCGGCCCACCGATGTCGGCGCGCGCCTGGGCGGCGACGAGTTCGCGATACTGCTGCGCGCCAGCTGGTCCGAGGCCGTCGCGACCGCGAAGGCCCTCGTCGCGCGACTCGCCGAACCCTATGAGTTCCATGACGACTCGACCGTGTTCGTCACCGGTTCGGTCGGCATCGCCACCGCCGCCGAGGGACTCGACGACCCCGAGATCCTCCTGCGCAACGCCGACCTCGCCCTGCGGGAGGCCAAGCAGGCCGGGAAGAACCGCTACGCGACCTACGACGCCGAGTTCGACCGCAAGGTGCGGCGCCGCAACGAGCTGACCCAGGAGCTGCGCGGCGCGATCGACCGCGACGAGCTGCGCCTGGTCTACCAGCCGGTCTTCTCCGTGTCCGATCGCACCATCGTCGGCGCCGAGGCGCTCCTGCGCTGGAACCACCCGCGTCTGGGTCATGTGAGCCCGAACGAGTTCATCCCCGCCGCAACGGAATCGGGCCTGACCCAGGATCTCGCGGTGTGGACGGTGAACCGCGCCGCCGAGCAGCTCGCGACCTGGCACGCCGTCAGCATCAAGGCCTGGATCTCGGTGAACGTCTCGGTCAAGGAGCTTCACACGCACCTGTTCGCGACCGAGGTCAACACCGCGCTCATCGCCGCGGGCGTCCCCGCGAAGCGCCTCGTGCTCGAAGTCACCGAGCACGACTTCTCCCACCAGATGAACACCCTCATCGCCCAGCTCGGGGCCCTGCGCGGCGCGGGCGTGCGGATCGCCTTGGACGACTTCGGGTCCGGGTACTCCTCGCTCGGGCAGCTCGACCGCCTCCCGGTCGACATCCTCAAGATCGACCGCGACCTCATCGCCAAGGACGACGGCGGCGTGGGCCCCCTCGCGGCCGTCACCGTCGAGCTCGGGCGACTCCTCGGCATGGAGGTCATCGCCGAGGGCGTCGAGACGGACACGCAGCTCCAGGCCATGATCGCGGCCAAAGCCCCACTCGTGCAGGGGTATCTGCTCGCCAAGCCCATGCACCCGGACGACCTGACGCGCTGGCTCACCGAGGAGCCCAGGGCGCTGCCCGCCGAACCGGCCGCGGTGCCCGCCCCGGTGCCGGCCCCGCGCGACACGCCGGTTGACGTCCCGCAGTCTGAGAAAAGTTGACTCACGGGCCGGAATCGTGCATCCTGGGGAGCGTGCCGAACGAGAACTACGACCTGAACGCGACCGCGCCCGCCGCGCGGCCGCTCCTCGTAGTACTTATCTAGCGCACCGTCGTTTCCGACGGTGCGCTCGCCCCGTGCGTCTTGCACGCGGGCGATTTTTTCTGCCCGGGGAACGACGCAGCATGTCGAACCAGCCGCAATTATCCCTATTGGATGAAGGACATGAGCACACCAGTGAAGGCACCGAAGCCAGGGCCGCAGGCTGCCAAGGCTCAGCCCGCCAGGCCGAAGGCACCCAGGCCGGCTCCCCCGCTCGGCACTCCCGCCGCCGCGCCCGTCCTCACCGGCGCGCAGGCCGTCGTCCGCGCGCTGGAGGAGCTCGAGGTCGAGGCCGTCTTCGGTATCCCGGGCGGCGCGATCCTCCCGGCCTACGACCCGCTCCTGGACTCCGAGCAGGTGCGCCACATCCTCGTCCGCCACGAGCAGGGCGCCGGCCACGCGGCCCAGGGCTACGCGCTCGCCACCGGCAAGGTCGGCGTGTGCATGGCGACCTCGGGTCCCGGCGCGACCAACCTGGTGACCCCCCTGGCCGACGCGCACATGGACTCGGTCCCGATCGTGGCCATCACCGGCCAGGTCGCCTCCTACGCGATCGGCACGGACGCCTTCCAGGAGGCCGACATCGTCGGCATCACGATGCCGATCACCAAGCACTCGTACCTGGTGACCTCGGGCGAGGAGATCCCGCGGGTGCTCGCCGAGGCCTTCTACGTGGCCGCCTCCGGGCGCCCGGGCCCGGTCCTGGTCGACATCCCCAAGGACATCCTCAGCGGCTCGGCCCCGTTCGTGTGGCCGCCCAAAATGGACCTGCCGGGCTACCGTCCCACGACGCAGCCGCACGGCAAGCAGATCCGCGAGGCAGCCGCGCTCATCGCCGAAGCCAAGCGCCCCGTGCTGTACGTCGGCGGCGGCGTCATCAAGTCCGGCGCGCACGCCGAACTGCTGGAGCTCGCCGAACTCACGGGCGCTCCCGTGGTGACCACCCTCATGGCGCGCGGCGCCTTCCCCGACTCGCACCCGCAGCACCTGGGCATGCCCGGCATGCACGGCACGGTCCCGGCGGTCCACGCGCTCCAGAAGGCCGACCTGCTGGTGGCCCTGGGCGCCCGCTTCGACGACCGCGTCACCGGCAAGCTCTCCAGCTTCGCCCCCGACGCGAAGATCGTCCACGTCGACATCGACCCGGCCGAGATCGGCAAGAACCGCGAAGCGGACGTCCCGATCGTGGGCGACTGCAAGGCCGCCATCTCGGCCATGATCGAGGCCTATGAGGACGGTGGCAAGGAGCGCCTGAAGACCTGGTGGGAGACCCTCGACGACCTGTTGGCCCGCTACCCGCTGGGCTACACCGACGCCGACGACGGACTCCTGGCCCCGCAGTACGTGATCGAGCGCCTCGGCGCCCTCGCGCCCGAGGACACGATCTGGACCGCCGGCGTGGGCCAGCACCAGATGTGGGCGAGCCAGTTCGTCAAGTACGAGAAGCCGGGCACGTTCCTGAACTCGGGCGGCCTGGGCACCATGGGCTTCGCCGTCCCGGCCGCCATGGGCGCCAAGCTGGGCCGCATGGAGAGCACCGTGTGGGCCATCGACGGCGACGGCTGCTTCCAGATGACCAACCAGGAGCTGGCGACCTGCGCGATCGAGGGCATCCCGATCAAGGTCGCGGTCATCAACAACGGCAACCTCGGCATGGTCCGCCAGTGGCAGACCCTGTTCTACGACAAGCGGTACTCCAACACGAACCTGTCCACGCACCACTCCGAGGCGTCCCCGCGCGTCCCCGACTTCGTGAAGCTCGCCGAAGCGCTCGGCTGCGTGGGCCTGCGGGCGGAGACCCTGGACGAGGTCGACGCGATCATCGAGCAGGCCAACGCGATCAACGACCGCCCGGTGGTCGTGGACTTCACCGTCGGCCCGGACGCCATGGTGTGGCCGATGGTCCCGGCCGGGGTCTCCAACGACGAGATCCTGTACGCGCGCGACGTGCGCCCGAACTTCGACGACGAGGGTGAAATCTAAGATGAGCGTGCACACTCTGTCGGTCCTCGTCGAGAACAAGGCGGGCGTCCTCGCCCGCGTGTCCGCGCTGTTCGCCAGGCGCGGGTTCAACATCGACTCCCTCGCCGTCGGCGAGACCGAGCACCCCGGCGTCAGCCGCATCACCATAGTGGTGGACGTCGAGGCGGGCTCGCTGGAGCAGGTCACGAAGCAGCTCAACAAGCTCATCCACGTCCTGAAGATCGTGGAGCTCGAAGCCGGCTCCTCCGTGCAGCGCGAACTGCTGCTGGTGAAGGTCCGCGCCGACGCCGCCACCCGCGGTCAGGTGATCGCGGCCGCCGAGCTGTTCAAGGCCCGCTCGGTCGACGTCACACCCGACACGGTCACCTTCGAGGTCACCGGGAACTCCGACAAGATCGAGGCGTTCCTGGAAGTCCTGGAGCCGTTCGGGATCAAGGAGCTCGTCCAGTCGGGGACGGTCGCGCTGGGGCGCGGCGCCAAGTCGATGGCGTCGCTGTCGCGCTACGTCTCACCGAATAGTTAAGTAAGGAAGAAGCAACGCATGTCCGCTGAAGTGTTCTACGACGACGACGCCGACCTGGCCCTGATCCAGGGCAAGAAGGTCGCCGTCCTCGGCTACGGCTCGCAGGGCCACGCCCACTCGCTGAGCCTCCGCGACTCCGGAGTCGCGGTCGTCATCGGCCTCCAGGAGGGCTCCAAGTCCCGCGCCAAGGCCGAAGAGGCGGGCCTGAAGGTCCTCACTCCGGCCGAGGCCTCCGCGTGGGCCGACGTCATCATGATCCTGGTGCCGGACACCGCCCAGGCCAAGCTGTACGCCGAGGAGATCGCCCCGAACCTGTCCGCCGGGAACAGCCTGCTCTTCGGCCACGGGTTCAACATCCGCTACGACCTGATCCAGGCCCCGGCCGACGTCAACGTCGCCATGGTCGCCCCGAAGGGCCCGGGCCACATGGTCCGCCGCCAGTTCGTGGACGGCAAGGGCGTCCCCGCGCTCGTCGCGGTCGAGCAGGACCCCTCGGGCGACACCCAGGCGGTGGCGCTGTCCTACGCGAAGGCGATCGGCGGCACCCGCGCGGGCGTCCTGAAGACCACCTTCAAGGAGGAGACTGAGACCGACCTGTTCGGCGAGCAGGCCGTGCTCTGCGGCGGCGCCGCCGAGCTCATCAAGGCCGGCTTCGAGACGCTGACCGAGGCGGGCTACGCCCCCGAGGCCGCGTACTTCGAGTGCCTGCACGAGCTCAAGCTGATCGTGGACATGATCTACGAGGGCGGCATCGCCAACATGTGGTACTCCGTGTCGGACACCGCCGAGTACGGCGGCCTGACCCGCGGCCCGCGCGTCGTCAACGCCGACACCAAGGCCGAGATGAAGCGCATCCTCACCGAGATCCAGGACGGCACCTTCGCCAAGGAATGGGTCGCGGAGGCCGAGAAGCGCGAGAACTACAAGAAGCTCCAGCAGGAGCAGAACGACCACCCGATCGAGGAGACGGGCGCGAAGATGCGCGCCCTCATGCCCTGGGTGCAGCGCAAGATCACCGAGACGGCGTAAGTCTCACAGCACTGAAGAGGCCGGGAACCGCACTGCGGTTCCCGGCCTTTTCTCTTGCCCTAAGCGGAGATGCAGAACAGGTGGCCCTCCGGGTCGGCCAGGACCGTCCAGTCCTCGCCGCCGGGCTGGAACTCGGGCACCGTCGCACCCGCCGCGACGAGCTCCTTCACCGCGGCGGCCACGTCGGGCACCGAGAAGTCGAAGTGGAAGTGCTTGGCGTCGTCGGGCCACGCCGGGCCCTTGTACCCCTCGACGCGCTGGAATCCCAGGCCGACGGGGCCCTCGCCCAGACTCGCGGAGTCCGCGTCGCCGGAGGTGACCGGCCAGCCGGTGACCTTGGCGTAGAACGCGGCGAGCGCCTTGGGATCGGCGCAGTCGATGATGACGGTGGAGAGGGTCGCGATAGCGGACATGTCTTGCGGCTCCTGGATATCGGTCGTCTTGGACGTCCCCAGTCTGCGTCCGGGCCGCGGCTCCCGGCTTGAACATTCTTGCGGCCTTGTCGCACCCGGCCGGTAGCCTTCGTCCGATGATGACCGTGACCACGGTGGCCCAGCGTCCGGACTTCACCGTCTCGGCCGTGACCTGCCGCGACGACCACCGCGGGTGGGCGGCCGAGACGACGAGCGAGGACTACCGGATCGTGCTGGTGCGCCGGGGGCGCTTCCGCCGCCGCGCCGACGGCGTCGCCGGTTACGTCGACCCCTCGATGGGCTACGTCGGCGTCCCGGGTGAGGGGGAGGAGTTCGCCCACCCCCGCGGCGGCGACCTGTGCACCGCGATCCGCGTCGACGCCGCGCTCTGGACCTCGATCGCCGGTGAGGACGCGGCGCTCGACCGGGGCGCCGTCTACGTGGACGCCCGCCTCGACCTGGCCCACCGCCGCCTCCTCGCTACGGGAGGCGACCCCGACTACGCCGCGGCCGAGCAGCTCCTCGGGCTCCTGTCCGGCGCGCTGCGCCAGGTCGTGGCCGGGACGATGCCGTCCCCGGGCTCCGCGAGCACCGACCACCGCCTGGTCGCCATGGCCTGCGAGGCGATCGGGGCCGGGCATCCCGCCGCCGGAGACCTCCTGTCGCTGGCCGCGTTGCTGGAGGTCTCGCCGTTCCGCCTCAGCCGGGCGTTCAGCCGCCGCCTCGGCGTCTCGCTCACGCACTACCGCAACCGCGTGCGCGTCGGCTGGGCGCTCGACCTGATCGAAGCGGGCGAGACCGGCCTCGCCGCCGTGGCCGCGCAACTGGGCTTCGCGGACCAGGCCCACCTCGGGCGCACCGTGAAGCGGCACTGCGGGCACACCCCGACGGCGCTGCGGCGGCTGCTGGAACCGGCCGACCGGATCCCGGCCGTGACCGTGTGACGGGGCTCGCGTCTATCCTTGGGGAGTGGCTCAGCAGGGTGTGAAGACGTATCAGGTCAAGACGTACGGCTGTCAGATGAACGTGCACGACTCCGAACGCATCGGCGGTCTGCTCGAAGAGGCCGGCTACGTGCCGGTCCAGGCGGACGCGGACCCTGATCTGGTCGTGTTCAACACCTGCGCGGTACGCGAGAACGCCGACAACAAGCTCTACGGCAACCTCAGCCACCTCGCCCCGGCGAAGTCCGCGAACCCCGACATGCAGATCGCCGTGGGCGGCTGCCTGGCGCAGAAGGACCGCGGCGAGATCGTCAAGCGCGCCCCCTGGGTCGACGCGGTCTTCGGCACCCACAACATCGGCTCCCTCCCTGCCCTGCTCGACCGCGCCCGCCACAACAAGGCCGCCGAGGTCGAGATCCTCGAATCCCTCGAGACGTTCCCCTCGGCCCTGCCGACCAAGCGCGACTCCACCTACTCCGGTTGGGTCTCGATCTCCGTGGGCTGCAACAACACCTGCACGTTCTGCATCGTTCCCGCCCTGCGCGGCAAGGAGAAGGACCGCCGCCCCGGCGAGATCCTCGCCGAGGTCCAGGCGCTCGTCGACGAGGGCGTCTCCGAGGTGACCCTGCTCGGGCAGAACGTCAACACCTACGGCGTCGAGTTCGGCGACAAGCTCGCCTTCGGGAAGCTCCTGCGCGCGTGCGGCGCGATCGACGGCCTCGAACGCGTGCGCTTCACCAGCCCGCACCCGAAGAACTTCACCGACGACGTGATCGCGGCGATGGCGGAGACGCCGAACGTGTGCCACCAGCTGCACATGCCGCTCCAGTCCGGCTCGAACAAGGTCCTCAAGGAGATGCGCCGGTCCTACCGCTCCGGCAAGTACCTGGAGATCATCGACCGGGTCCGCGAGGCGATGCCCGACGCGGCCATCACCACGGACATCATCGTCGGCTTCCCGGGCGAGACCGAGGAGGACTTCCAGGCGACGCTCGACGTGGTCGAGAAGGCCCGCTTCTCCAGCGCCTTCACGTTCCAGTACTCGATCCGCCCCGGCACCCCCGCGGCGACCATGGACGACCAGATCCCCAAGGCGGTCGTGCAGGAGCGCTACGAGCGCCTGGTCGAACTTCAGGAGCGCGTCTCCTGGGAGGAGAACCGCAAGCTCGAAGGCACCGAGGTCGAAGTCCTCGTGACCGTGGGAGAGGGCCGCAAGGACAAGGCCACAGGCCGCCTCTCGGGCCGCGCCCGGGACGGCCGCCTGGTCCACTTCGCGGTGACCGCCAGCGACACGGACCCGGCCGGCAACGCCGAGGGCGTGCGCCCCGGCGACGTGGTTACCACCGCGATCACCTACGGCGCCCCGCACCACCTGGTCGCCGACGGCGCGGTCCTGACCCACCGCAGGACCAAGGCGGGCGACGCCTGGCAGGCGGGCAAGGCCACCAAGCTCCCCGGAGTGAGCCTCGGCATCCCCACCATCGGCCGCAAGCCCCAACCGAAGACCGAAGCCCCAGGCTGCGCCTGCTGAAAACTTGAAGATATCACTTACTGAATAGTGATATAATCGAGGTATGAAACAGCTACTGCTTCGAGTCGACGATGAGCTTCACGCACACCTGAGCGAAATCGCCAAGGTTGAGCACCGGTCTGTCAACTCGCTCGCGAACGAGATCCTCGCGCTTGTAGACGCTCGTGACCGGCACACCTTGCGGGAGAAAGTCAGGGTCAAGGCCGCCGCACTCGGAATGCTCGCACCCCCGCTCAAGGCGGTTGAGCAAGCCGAACCGATCGATGACGTCGAAGCGCTGCGGGCGAAAGTGCTCGACTCGATGCGGGGCATCGGGCCGATCGTGGACAAGATGTTCGAAGAGGACCGGGACCGGAATTGATCGTCTACGCAGACTCTTCGGTGTTGACTTCGGCCTACCTGCCCGACGAGGGGGCGCAGCATGCGCGCTCCATGAAACTGCTCCAGGACCCTGAAATCGCAGTCATCACCGGCACGTGGGGGCGCATCGAGGTCACGGGTGCTCTTGTTCGAGCCGCAAGGGCGAGCCGCGGCGATCAGACGATGTTGCTGAACCTGTGGAATGCGGATTCGAGTCCGAACGGTCCGGTCACAATTCTCAGTGTGCCGCAGCAGGAAGTCGAAGAGCAGGCCATGGAGATCGTGGTCGCCCATGGCATCAGAGCCATGGATGCCTGGCATCTCGCCTGCGCTTCACTACTGCTTCCCGAACTCGCGGGCGACGAAGAGCCGGCCTTCGCCTCCAGAGACAAGGAACAGGCCAAAGTTGCCCGAGCACGGGGTTTCACCCTCGTCTGACCGGGTGTGTTCCGGAGCCCGGGCGCCCGTCGGGGGGCACCGTTCATGCCACAATCGGTTGGTATGGAGCAGGAATCCGACGTTCAGGCGCAGCGCGACCTCATGTACGGGGAGCTGGACCTCAGCTCGCTGACGATCTTCTCGGGATCGTTCATCAACTACGGCTACTGGGGCGAGATCGAACCCGGCCACCAGATCACCGTCGAAGAGCGCACCGCGAGCCAGGCCGAGCTGTACCGGCAGGTCGTCTCACGGCTCGAACCACTGCCTGCTTCGCGCCTGCTCGAACTCGGGTCCGGCCTCGGAGTCGGTGCCGCGCTCGTGGCCCGCGAGTTCGGCGTGAACGTGTCCGGGCTGGACCGCTCACAGGCGCAACTCTCCCGGGCCGCCGAAGCCAATGCCGCGGCACTGAAGGAGCTGCCCGACCGGCTCTCCTTCCGCGAAGGCTCGGTCACCGAGATCCCTTGGGACGGCGGCTCATTCGACGGCGTCTACGCCGTCGAGATGCTCCAGCACGTCGACGACCTCGCCGCCGTTGCCCGCGAGGCCCACCGGGTCCTGCGCCCCGGCGGACGATTCGCGACCGCGACCTTCTTCGCCCCCGACAGCGCCGGCCAGACGCCCGTCGCCGACCTCATCGAGACCGTCGAATCCGGCATCGACGTCATCCACACCGTGGGAGAGTTCGCCGCCGACCTCACCGCCGCCGGCTTCGAAGACGTCGCCGTCACCTCCATCGGCCCGCACGTCTGGCGCCAGTTCGACCAGTGGGTCGCCCAGACCGAATACCGCGACTCCTGGGGCCGCAACTGGCTGCGCTGCTACGACAACGCCTGGATCGACTACTACCTCGTCACCGCCCGGCGCTAGCTCAGAACCAGTACAGCAGGCCGAAGTAGAGGAACGCCGCCCACACCGGGACGCTCGCCGCGCCGAGGATCAGACCCGTGAGGGCGAACGAGCGGTTGTCGGACTTGCCCTTCTTGAAGTTGTCGAGTCCGATGAGGCCGAAGACGATCGCCAGCACCGTGAACGGCATGAAGCTGACGAACGACAGCGCGCCCATCGCGAGCGCGAGGTGCCCCATGTCGTTCGACGGCGGCCGATTCGCGTTCCTCATTGGAGATCCGCATCCGGCTGGGGTCGGGTTGTGGCATCGCGCTGATCCTTTGGCGGGGAGGGGTGCTCAGGCTCGGGCGTAGGAGTCCTCAGCGTAGACCGAACGGGCGGGCGGCGCGATGCGCCGCCCGCCCGTTTCCCGGCCCTCTCAGACCAGGCTGTCTTCCCATTGGCGGTGGAGGGTGGCGTACTCGCCGCCGTGGTCGATGAGTTCGTTCGGGTGGCCGTCCTCGATGATGCGGCCGTGCTCCAGGACCAGCACGCGGTCGGCGATCTCCACTGTGGAGAGGCGGTGGGCGATGATGATCGCGGTGCGGTCCGCGAGGATCGTGCGCAGCGCCCGCTGCACCAGGCGCTCGGACGGGATGTCGAGCGAGGAGGTCGCCTCGTCCAGGATCAGGACCCGCGGGTCGGCCAGGAACGCCCGCGCGAAGACCACCAGCTGGCGCTGGCCCGCCGAGAGGCGGCCGCCGCGCTTGCGCACGTGGGTCTCGTAGCCTTCGGGCAGCGCCTCGATGAACTCGTGGGCGCCGACCACCTTGGCCGCCTCCACGATCCGCTCCAGCGTCGCCCCCGGGCGGCCCAGTTCGATGTTCTCGGCGATGGTGCCGTTGAACAGGAAGTTCTCCTGGGTGATCATGACGATGTTCGCGCGCAGGTCCGCCTCGGACAGCTCGCGCAGGTCCACGCCGTCGAGCGAGACCGCGCCCGCCTTCGGGTCGTAGAAGCGGCTGACGAGCTTCGCGATCGTGGTCTTGCCCGCGCCCGTCGCCCCGACCAGGGCCATGGTCTGGCCCCCCGGGATGCGCAGGTCGAGGCCCGGCAGGACCACCTGGTCCTCGCGGTACTGGAACCGCACGTTGTCGAAGCGCAGCTCCCCGCGCGGCCGCTCGATCGAGCGCGGCTCCTCGGGTTCGGCCACCTCGATGTGCTCGTCCAGGACCCCGGAGATCTTCTCCAGCGCCGAAGTCGCGGACTGGAGCACGTTGTAGAACTGCACGAGTTCGTTGAGCGGGTCGAAGAACCGCTTCATGTACAGCAGGAACGCCGCCAGCACGCCGAGATCGGTGTTGCCCTGCATGACCTGCCAGCCGCCGAACAGCAGCACCACCACGGTGGCGAGGTGCCCGATGCCCCTCATGCCGCCGGACATGAACGCGTTCTGCTGGTGGCCCTTGGCCTGTGCGAACCGGTTGTCGGTGTTGAGATCGGCGAACAGCTCCCGGTCGCGGTCCTCGCGCCGGTACGCCTGGACCGCGCGCACACCGCCCATCGACTCCACGAAGTAGACGATGAGCAGCGCGACCGTCTCGCGCGCCTTGCGGTACGCGATCGCCGAGACCTTGCTGAACCAGCGGCCCAGCAGGAGCATCAGCGGGAACGTCAGCAGTGCCACGGCCGCCAGGCGCGCGTCGATGACCAGCATGACGATGGTGATGGTGACGACGTTGAGCCCGGCGAGGACCAGGTCGTCGACGCCGTTCTCGGTCATCTCCCGGATCGACTCGATGTCCGAGCTCTGCCGGGCCGTCACGCGACCCGACGTGAACCGCTCGTGGAACGAGACCGACAGGTCCTGGAACTTGCGGAACACCCTGTTGCGCAAGGCGAACAGCATCGCGTTGCCGACCTTCGCCGACTGCGCGACGTAGAGCCGCACGCACACGTACTTGAGGATCGAGACCACCGCGAACGTGATCACGATGCCGATCAGCACCGAGTAGTCGCCGCGGTCGCGGATCGCCGGGATCGCGTTGTCGATGCCGAACATGACCAGCAGCGGCGTCGCCATGCTCGTGAAGTTCTGCACCACCAGGATCGCGCACAGGAACCCGATCGCCTTCTTATGCGGGCGCATCATCGACCCGAGCAGGCGCCGGGACTGGGCCCGCAGCTCCTTGATCGACTCGACGTCGTCCATCTCGGCGCTCGTGCGGTCCGCCTCCGCGGACTCGGCCCGGCCGCGCCAGGAGGTGTGCTTGTCGGTCTTCTCGGTCGTCTGCTGCTCAGTAGCCTTGTCCGCCACGGTCATGCCGCCACCTCCTCAGATTCGGCCGAGAGCACGTCCACGTACTCCGGGCTCGTGGCCATCAGCGCGGAGTGCTCGCCGACCGCCACGATCCGCCCTTCGTGCAGCAGCGCGACCCGGTCGGCCAGGGCCACCGTCGAGGGCCGGTGCACCACGACGAGCGCGGTGGTGTCCCGCAGGACCTCCGACAGGGCGCGCTCGACCAGTTCTTCAGTGTGGACGTCCAACGCCGACAGCGGGTCGTCCAGCACCAGTACCGCGGGCCTGACGACCACGGCGCGGGCGAGCGCGAGGCGCTGCCGCTGGCCGCCCGAGAGCGACAGGCCCTGCTCGCCGATGCGGGTGTCGAGCCCGTACGGCAGGTCGTACACGAACTCGGCCTGCGCGACGCGGAGCGCCTCGGTGAGGTCGCGCTCGTCGGCGTCGGGCCGACCGAGGGCGAGGTTCTCGCGGACGCTCATCGAGAAGAGCGTGGCCTCCTCGAACGCGGTGGTCACGACCGAGCGCAGGTTCGCCAGCCGGAGGTCGCGGATGTCGGTGCCGTCCAGCAGGATCCGGCCGCCGGTCGGGTCGTTGAGCCGCGAGGGCAGCGAGACCAGTGTGGTCTTGCCCGAGCCGGTCTTGCCCGCGATGGCGACGGTCTCGCCGGGCCGCACCACCAGGTCGACGCCGCGCAGGATGTCGCGGGTGTCGTCCTCGTAGCCGAAGCGCACGTCCTCGAAGACGAGTTCGCCCCGCACCTCCGAGCGTTCGACGACCTTCGCGCCGGGCCGGTCGGTGATGGCCGGTTCGGTGTCGAAGACCTCGTAGACGCGGTCGGCGGCGGTCATGGCCTCGTTGCCGTGGGCCATGACCCAGCCCGAGGCCTCGATCGGCCACAGCAGCGCGAGCTGCAACATGATGAACGCCGTGAGGTCGCCGACCGACAGGCGCCCTTCGGCGACCATGACCGCGCCGAGGGCGAGGACGCCGCCGACGGCCGCAGTGGCGATGGCGTCGTAGCCCGACCAGGAGCGCGAGGAGATCATGCTCTTGTTGATGCCGCGGTCGCGCAGCTCAGCGGCCTGCTTCTCGAAGCGGGCGGCCATGAGCGGCCCGCGCCCGAGCGCCTTGATGGCCCGGATGCCGAGTGCCGATTCCTCTGCGGCGCTGGAGACCTCGCCGGACTGGTCCTGCTCGGACCTGGCGGCGGGCAGGTAGTCCTTGAAGAACTTCCGTCCGATGAGGAACAAGGGCACGGCCGAGGCCGCGACGATGAGGGCCAGTCGCCATTCGATGAAGAACAGCTGGCCCATGATGATGAGGATCATGCCGATCGAGGTGATCGCGAAGACCAGGCCGCCCGCGAAGAAGCGGCGGACCATGCCCAGGTCGGAGGTGACGCGGGCGAGGAGCTGCCCGGTCTGCCAGCGGTCGTGGAAGCCGGTGTGGAGCCTCTGGAGGTGCTCGTAGAGGCCCGCCCGGATGTCCGCCTCGATCGCCATCGCGGTCGTGGTCTGGAAGTAGCGCCGGGTCAGCTGGAGGATCGCGTCCGCCGCGCCGAGCACGGCGATGATGCCGACGATGACCCACAGCCCGTGCATGTCGCCGTGGTGGATCGGGCCGTCGATGGCCCGCCCGACCAGTGGCGGGATCGCCAGGCCCGAGGCGATGTTCAGCAGCACCATCGTCCACAGCAGCGCCAGCCGGTACCGGTAGGGGTGCAGGTACTTCTTCATCCGCCACAGGTTCGTCAGCGCCGACTGACGGGGCGGGGGAATGTCTGTCTCGGAATCTTCTGGAGTTTTCAACCGCTCTGAGCCCACCGAACCAAACTACGAGGGCGGTATGACATTCGGCAACCGAATTTCACCTGCCGACCGGTAAGTAATCCCACTAGATAAGTCGGTTTTATTGGGGCCCTAGGGAACCGCTTGCAGAAAAATCAAGCCGCCGCGCCCAACAAGCGGGACGCGGCGGCGCGGCGCCTAAGCGATCAGTTGCGCGCGCAGCTTCGGGCTGCCCTCGAACCCGATCGCCTCCGCGTAGCGGACCATCGATCCGAAGCGCGTGTCGATCTCCTCGATGGTCTGGAGCATGGCCTCCGCAGGCGTGTCCAGGCCGCCTTCCACCGCGGGCTTGCCCAGGTTGGCGTCGCGCCATTCGCGCCAGCGCGACAGGCCGATCCGCGACAGCTCGTAGTCGGCCGCGATGTCCTCCCGCTCGACGCCGAGGATCGAGAGCAGGACCGCCGCCACCAGACCGGTCCGGTCCTTCCCGGCCATGCAGTGGAAGAGCACCGGCTCACCGGTGGCGATCACGTCGAGCGAGTCGCGGATCGCACGGTAACCGGACTCCAGCATCCCCGTGTAGCGCTGCCGCAGGAAGTCGACGACCTCGCCGTCGCGGTCCCTGTCGATGTCCTCCCACCGGATGTGGAGCAGCTCGAAGTGGTGGAACTCGACGCCGTCGATCTCGGGGAACCGGCCGGTCTGCTCCAGCTCGCCGGAGCGGCGCAGGTCGATCACGTGGCGCACCCCCAACTGCTCCACGACGTGGTCGAGGTCGGCCTCGGTCGCCTGCCCGAAGTTGTCGGAGCGGAAGACCTGCCCGGTCTTGACCTTCTTGCCTTCCATGGCGTTCCATCCGCCGATGTCGCGGAGGTTGAAGATGTTCTCGGTCGGGACGAACTGCTGGGGGAGGGTCTCCAGGTTCATTCGGCTGCCTTCCTGTCGGGACGGGTGCGTTCGCGGCTCGCGAGCGCCGCCGGGGTAGGGCGGTACGAAGACGAACGGCGCGGACCGGTTCGGTCCACGCCGTCCTAGCCCTGCTCCATTATCCCGATCCGTCCGCGAACGCCCACATGCGTTCGGGCGAACCTCCGGAAAACGGCAGGTTTCGCCTACTCAGAGCCGTCCACAAGCTGCGCGCTGCGTTACTTGGCGGAACCCTCAGCCAGTTCGAGGAACTGCTTCTTGCTCGCCAGGTCCTGCTCGGCCTTCTTGATCCGGCCCGAGTTCCCGTCGGCCTTGGCCCGCTCCAGCTTCTCCTCGGCCTCGGCGACCTGCTGGCGCATCTGGAGCAGCAGCGGGTTCTTCTCGACCGGGACCTTGCGCCAGGCGGTGTCCAGCGCGTCGCGGAGCTTGTCCTCGACGTTGCGCAGGCGCCGCTGGAGCTTCGCCTGGTTCTTGCGCGGGACCGCGCCGATGTCGTGCCAGCCGGCCTGCAGGTCGCGGAACGCGTTCTGCGCGCCCTTCGGGTCGGCCTCGATGTCCAGCGCCTCGGCCTGCTTGAGCAGCTCTTCCTTCGCGGCCTGGTTGGCGTCCAGCTCCGCGTCGCGGGCCGAGAACACCTCCGAGCGCGCGTTGAAGAACACGTCCTGCGCCGCACGGAACCGCTTCCAGGCCTTCTGCTCGGCGTCCGGCGCCAGTCGCCCGGCGTCCTTCCACTCGTTCATCAGGTTCTTGAGCTGGTCGGCGGTGTTGCCCCAGTCGGTCGAGGTCGACAGCTCTTCGGCCGTCTTGATGAGCTCTTCCTTCTTCTGGCCGATCACCTTGCGCTCGCCGTCGAGCTGCGAGAAGTAGGCGCCACGGTGCCGCGTGAACGTGTCACGGGCGGCCGAGAACCGGCGCCACAGCTTCTGGTCGGTCTTCCGGTCGACCCCGTGGATCGCCTTCCACTCCTCGATGATCTCGCCGAAGCGGGCGCCCGAGGCCTTCCAGTGGCTGTCGCGGGCCGCGAGCTCTTCCGCCTCGGCCACGAGGGCCTCCTTGGCGGCGACCGACTCGGCGCGCTCGGCGTCCTTGGCGGCCTTGAACTCGCCGAGCTTCTCGTCGGCGTGCTTGGACAGTCCGTCCAGGCGGGTCGCGAGCCCGTCGACGTCACCGACCACGGCCGCGGTGTCCAGGCCCTCGCGGAGCTTGCGCAGCTGCGAGGCCGCCTGCTCCACGTCGGCCGACTCCGAGTTCAGGCGCGCGGCGATGAGATCGACTTCGACCACGAGGTCGGCGTACTTGCGGGCGAAGTGCGCGAGCCCCTCATCGGAGGAGCCGGCCTGCCAGGAGCCGACCGCGCGCTCGCCGGAGGTGGTCTTCAAGTAGACCGTGCCGTCGGCGTCGATGCGGCCGAAGCTGGTCCAGTCTCCGAGGTCACTCATCGCGGTAATCTCAAATCCTTCACACGAACTAAGGGACGTATTTCCCGTACCTTACGGTGGTCGACGGGTCTCCGCCGGCCAGGTGGGACCGCACGAACCGAGGGGGTCATTCAGTTGAACGGTGCCAACTTATGGCTCGCATTCTTCGCCATGAGGCGGGCGGCTCCCCCACCCTACAGCCGCCGGTGATCGCCATCGTAGGCCCCACCGCGGCGGGGAAGACCGCGCTGTCGGTCGCGCTGGCGAAAGCCCTGGACGGCGAGGTGGTCAACGCCGACTCGATGCAGCTGTACCGCGGGATGGACATCGGCACCGCCAAGATCACGGACGCGGAGAAGGACGGCGTGCCCCACCACGTCTTCGACATCCTCGACGTCACCGAGCCGGCCGACGTCGCCAGCTACCAGCGCCTCGCCCGCGAGGCCATTGCCGACATCCGCGCCCGCGGCAGGCGCCCGATCCTGGTGGGCGGCTCCGGCCTCTACGTTCAGGCGGCGCTCGACGAGATGGACTTCCCCGGCACCGACCCGGTGATCCGCGCCCGGCTCGAAGCCGACCTCGAACGCGAGGGCTCGGCGGCGCTGTGGGAGCGGCTCAAGGCCCTCGATCCGGAGGCCGCGAAGGCGATCCTGGCCTCGAACGGTCGCCGCGTCGTGCGCGCCCTCGAAGTCGTGGAACTCACCGGTTCGTTCACGGCGAGCCTGCCCGAGCCGAAGGCCCATTTGGAGGCGATCCGCATCGGCGTCGACCTCGACACGCCCGTTTTGGACGAGCGCATCGAGCGGCGCGTCCGGCTCATGTGGGACGGCGGGCTCCTCGACGAGGTCCGCGCGCTCGAGGCGCGGGGCCTGCGCGAGGGCCGCACGGCCTCCCGCGCCCTGGGCTACCACCAGGTCCTGGACCTCTTCTCGAAAGAGCTCAGTGCGGGGGAGTACGCCGAGGCTGAGGCCGAGGCCTTCCGGATCACCGTCCAGGGCACCCGCCGCTACGTGCGCCGCCAGCGCTCCTGGTTCAAAAGGGACGGCCGCATCGAATGGTTCGATGCGGCCGATCCGGAGCTCTTCGAGCGTGCGCTTACGCGCGCGGGTTCGGAGCCGTGGTCTCCTTCGGGTCGGTGACGGCCACCGGCTCGAGAAGGTCGTTGATCTTGGCGTAGACCTCATCTGAGAGCTTGACGCCGACGGCCTTGACGTTCTCCTCGACCTGCTCGGGGCGGGTCGCGCCGATGATCGCGGCGGAGACGTTCGTGTTCTGGAGGACCCATGCGAGGCTCAGCTGCGCGATGGTCAGGCCCAGCTCTTCGGCGATGGGGCCGAGCTGCTGGACGCGTTCGAGCACGTCGTCCTTGAGCCAGCCCTCGACGAAGCGGCCGAACTTGGGGTCGGCGCCGCGCGAGCCGGCCGGGGCGGCCTGGCCGGGCTTGTACTTGCCGGAGAGCACGCCGCCGGCGAGCGGGGACCAGACGATCTGGCCGATGCCCAGCTCCTCGGAGGCGGGGACGACCTCGGCCTCGATGACGCGCCACAGGGCCGAGTACTGCGGCTGGCTGGAGACCAGCTGGATCTTCAGGTCCTTGGCGAGTTCGGCGCCGGCGCGGATCTGCTCGGCGGTCCACTCGGAGACGCCGATGTACTGGGCCTTGCCGGAGCGGACCACGTCGGCGAACGCCTGCATGGTCTCCTCGAGCGGCGTCTCGACGTCCCAGCGGTGGGCCTGGTACAGCTCCACGCGGTCGGTCTGGAGGCGGCGCAGGGAGTTGTCGATCGACTCCTTGATGTGCTTGGCGGACAGGCCGCGGTCGTTCTTGCCCGGGCCCATGGGCCAGTAGACCTTGGTGAAGATCTCGATGCCGTCGCGGCGCTGGTCCTTGAGGGCGCGCCCCAGGACCTCTTCAGCGGCGCCCTGCGCGTAGACGTCGGCGGTGTCGAAGGTGGTGATGCCCGCGTCGAGGGCGGCGTTCACGCACGCGACGGCGGCGTCTTCCTCCACCTGCCCGCCGTGGGTGATCCAGTTGCCGTAGACCAATTCGGTGATGACCAGGCCAGAGCGGCCGAGATGACGAAACTCCATGCCCACAGGTTACCTGCCGAGCGGCTAGCGTCAACGAAACCATTCTCACAGATCCCGCGCGTGTGCCGTCAGCCCGCAGACGCGGGCTATCGCACCTGCCGCTACAGCGGTCCGTCGTCGATGGAGACGGCCGCTTCGAGGGACCGCAGCGCCTCGGCGCGGTCGGCGCGGATGGGCACGATCTCGTTGCCGTCGAGGCCGAGCGAGCCCCACGAGTACCCGTCGGTGACGAGGAATCCGGCCGGGTGGACCTCGATGCGCTGGTAGCGCGGGGGGACGACGACGCGGCCGGACTTGTGGACGACGAGCACGCGTCCGCGCTGGGACGCCACCGCCACGCCGCCGACGAATCCGGTGACGGTGCGCCCGTCGGTGGTGGGGGTCTCCATGCCGTTGTAGAGCATCGGGACGACGACGGTGCCGGTGCGGTCGATGGCGCCCCAGTCGGCCTGGCAGACGGCGGCGACGCCGCCGCGGAAGTCGCTGGCCTGGCTGAACGCGGCCTGCACGACGGGCCGGCCGTTCGGTCCGAGGTACCCGTACCGGCCGGTCTGCGGGTCCTGGAAGCGGTCCGGTGCGGGGTGCCCGGCGCGTTCGGGCCAGCCGCGCGGGGGCGGCCCGAACCCGGCTTTGGCGGCGCGCTCCTCGATGAGCACGAGGGCGGTCTCGACGATCTGCATGACGAAGCCGTGCGGGTTCTGCTCCGAGGCCCGCTGGACGTGGATGAGCGCTTCGGTGATGCGGCCCTGGGCGATGCAGGAGAGTCCGGCGTAGGCGCGGACGGCGCCGGTGAGGGTCCGGGGGAGTTCGCCGGCCTCGGCGAGCGCGAACAGCTGGTCGGCCTCCTCGAAGCGGCCCCGCACGCGCAGGACCTGGCCGAGGCGGGCGCGGGCGGGGGCGAGGAGGAGGTCGGCGCCGACGGCTTCGGCGTATTTGACGGCGGCCGCGGCGTCGACTTCGGCGCCGTCGAAGTCGCCGAGGACCCGCAGGATGACCGCGCGGACGCCCAGGAGCCGGGACTGGTCGGCCTCGGCGTTGTGGCGGGCGAGCCGGAGTCCGGCCTCTTCGCGGATCTGCTGGAGGGCAGCGGTGTCGGCGATCGCGTGACGCATGGTGGCGCGATCGAGTGGGCCGAGGGCGCGGAACAGCCCCGCCCGCAAGTCCGCCGCGACATCCACCACGTTGACTACTTTCCGGGGTCAGAGAGGATTACGACAATTCGAGGGTAAGCCATCGGTGACCCGGAGGATACGGCAGAACGATCTCGGGCTTGACCGATGCGCACGTGAGCGGCTGAGCACTCGGGACGTGCGGTGCTTGGGGGCGCAGTCGGGCGGGGCCGGGCAGCCCCGCCCCTGCTCGTGGTCCTAGCGGACGACCTTGCCGAGGTCGTCCTCGGTGGCCTTGTAACTCATGCGGGCGCGCGGGTTGCGCATCGAGCGGGGCATGATGCTCCGCTGGATGGCGTACCAGTACAGGCCGCCCTTGCGCTGCTCGCTCTTGGGGAAGCGCTTGGCCATGAGCCTGCCGACCTTGCGGGTGAGGAACACCGATTCGACGATGATGACGGCGGTGAGGGCCAGCAGGGCGATGAACAGGTAGCTCTGGAGCGCGACCGAGCCGGTGGAGAGGATGAGGATCGCGAACGCGCCGAACATGTAGTACTGGCCGAGGGACCAGCGGGAGTCGACGATGTCGCGCACGAGGAGCCGCTCGGGGCCCTTGTCGCGGGCGAGGTGGTACTTGTCGAAGAGCGGGTCGCCCTTCCACTGGCCTTCGGCGATGCGCGAGCGCTCGCTGCGGAGGTCGTCCTTCGCCTGCTTCTTCTGCTCCTTGGTGAGCGGGCCGGACTTCTTGGCCGCTTCCCGCTTCTCCTTGGCCGTCATCGGCGGATTGACGGGAGGGCGCGCCTTCGACTGGTTGGGCCGCTTGGGAGTGGCCTTCCCCTTCTTGTCAGTGGCGGAAACCGGCTTCGGTTCCTGGGTGGCAGGTTCTGCCTGGGCTGACTTCTTCGCCACGGACGATCGGCCTTCCTCAACTCGCTCGGGATGCTGTCTCGCAAGCATACCTACGCGATTTCGGCGCGCCTACGGCTCGCAGGCACGCCGGGGTCCCGTCCGCTAACGGCTCGCGAGCTTCGCCGTCGGCCGTTCGACCTTCGCGCCGAGGCCGAGGAGCTTCTCCTCGAAGTTCTCGTAGCCGCGGGTGATGTAGCGGTCGACGCCGTAGACGCGCGAGGTGCCCTCGGCGGCCATGGCGGCGATCAGGTGGCTGAACCCGGCGCGCAGGTCGGGGATCTGCACGTCGGCGGCGTGCAGCTTCGAGCGTCCGGCGATGACGGCCGAGTGCTGGAAGTTGCGGCGCCCCCAGCGGCACGGGGTCCCGCCGAGGCAGTCGGAGTACAGCTCGATGTTGGCGCCCATGCGGCGCAGCTCGGAGGTGTAGCCGAACCGGTTCTCGTACACGGTCTCGTGCATGATCGACAGGCCGTCGGCCTGGGTCAGCGCCACGACGATCGGCTGCTGCCAGTCGGTCATGAGGCCGGGGTGCACGTCGGTCTCCAGGGCCACGGGCTTGAGCGCGGTGCCCGGGTGCCAGAAGCGGATGCCGCCCTCGATCGGGTCGTCGTCCACCTCGTACGCGCCGCCGATGGAGCGGAAGACGTTGAGGAACGTCATCATGTCCGTCTGGTTCGCGTTGCGCACGAACACGCTGCCCTCGGTCGCCAGCGCCGCAGAAGCCCAGGAGGCGGCCTCGATGCGGTCGGGCAGGGCCCGGTGCGAGTAGCCCTTGAGCTCGTCGACGCCGACGATCTCGATGACCCGGTTGGTGTGGACCTTGATGATCGCGCCCATCTTCTGCAGGATGCAGATGAGGTCGATGATCTCCGGTTCGATCGCGGCGTTGCGCAGTTCGGTGGTGCCCTTGGCCATGACGGCGGTGAGCAGGACCTGCTCGGTCGCGCCGACGGACGGGAACTCGAGTTCGTAGCGGATGCCGTGGAGCCCGTTGGGGGCCGACAGGTGCGTGCCGTCGGGGCTCTTGTCCACGACCGCTCCGAACTTGCGGAGCGCGTCGAGGTGGAAGTCGATGGGGCGGCCGCCGATGTTGCAGCCGCCGAGGTCGGGGATGAACGCGCGGCCGAGGCGGTGCAGGAGCGGCCCGCACAGGAGGATCGGGATGCGGCTGGTCCCGGCGTGGACGTTGATCTCCTCGACGCCGGCGGACTCGACCGAGGTGGGGTCCATGTACAGCGTGTCGCCGTCGAGCTCGACGTCCACACCGTGAACGCGCAGGAGGCCGGTGACGACCTCGACGTCGCGGATCGCGGGGACGGAGCGCAGGACCGAGGGGGAGGTGCCGAGCAGTGCGGCCACCATCGCCTTGGAGACGAGGTTCTTCGCGCCGCGGACGGTGACCTCGCCTTCGAGGGGGGTGCCGCCGTGGATGATGAGCATGTCTTCAGGGATGGCGTCGGTGCTGCTCAACAGGTCTCCTCGATGGGTGGAGTGCTGGGACGGAAGCCGGGAGGCGTCAGCGAATCGTTCAGGTTCCGGCTGGCGCCGGTTGGCCGCGAATTCGATCGGCGGACCAACGATAACGGAATAGCCACAGGGAAAACGCCCAGGTGGCGACATAACCCACGGTGATCATGCGCACCGCCTACAGCCGCAACGCGCACCCTCGAGCAGGCGTGCCGAGCGCCTTCCGCGGGCCGCGAGGCGTCCCGCATGGGACACGCCGCGACCCGCAGCAGCGGTTGCATCACGTCAGCATTCTTCAGGAGGCGCGGGCTTAAGGCAGCGTGAGCTTTTAAGGAAGTGCGAGCATCCGGTCGAGTGCTTCGCGCGCGTAGGCGGCGGTCGCGGCGTCCACGGTGATCTGGTTCGGGACGCGCCCGGCGACCAGCTCTTCGAGGGCCCACACCAGGTGCGGCAGGTCGATCCGGTTCATCGTCGAGCAGTAGCAGACCGTCTTGTCCAGGAACGAGATCTTCTTGTCCGGGAAGCGGTTCGCCAAGCGCCGCACCAGGTTCAGCTCGGTGCCCACGGCCCACGAGGAGCCGGGCTCGGCCGCCTCGAGCTGCCTGATGATGTACTCGGTCGACCCCACGTAGTCGGCCGCGGCGACGACCTCGTGCTTGCACTCGGGGTGGACCATGATGTTGACCTCGGGGTCGATGCGGCGCATCTCCTCGACGGTCTCGAGCGTGAAGCGCCCGTGGACCGAGCAGTGGCCCTTCCACAGGATGATCTTCGCGTTCCGCAGCTCGTCATCCGTGAGCCCGCCGTTCGCCTTGTGCGGGTTGTAGAGCACGCAGTCTTCCAGCGTGTAGCCCATCTCGCGGACCATCGTGTTGCGGCCCAGGTGCTGGTCGGGCAGGAACAGGACCTTCTCGCCCTGGTCGTACGCCCACCGCAGCGCCCGCTCGGCGTTCGAGGAGGTGCACACGATCCCGCCCTCGCGCCCGACGAAGCCCTTGATCGCGGCCGTGGAGTTCATGTACGTGACCGGGACCGTGGTCTCGGCGATCCCGACCCGCTTGAGGTCCTCCCAGCACTGCTCGACCTGCGAGGCCGTGGCCATGTCGGCCATGGAACAGCCCGCGGCCAGGTCGGGGAGGATCACCCGCTGGTGGTCGCCGGTGAGGATGTCGGCGCTCTCGGCCATGAAGTGCACGCCGCAGAAGAGGATGTACTCCGCGTCGGGGCGCGCCGCGGCCTGCTGCGCGAGCTTGAACGAGTCGCCGGTGACGTCGGCGAACTGGATCACTTCGTCGCGCTGGTAGTGATGGCCGAGGACGAACACGTTGCCGCCCAAGATCTCCTTGGCGGCGCGGGCGCGCTCGACGAGGTCGGGGTCGGAGGGTGCGGGGAGTTCGCCGGGGCAGTCGACGCCGCGCTCGGAGCCGGCGTCGGTGCCGCGCCCGAGGAGCAGCAGCGCGGTCTGGGTGTTACCAGGTTCAATGAAGCCCGTCATGCTCGCAATGTTAATCGCTTTCGGGCTCTTTCAAGCACGGCCGAATCCGCCCTGTGGACAGGTAGTCGCGACCCCGCCACCGCGACCGCCGCGAACCGCCGCAGGCAGCCGCATCGGCAAGCGGTTACAGACTAATTCGAGCCATCGTTTAAGCTCGGAGTGTGCGCATCCTCATAGCTCCCGACAAGTTCGCCGGCACCATGAGCGCCGCCGAAGCCGCCGACGCCATCGCCGACGGATGGCTCCGCGCCCGCCCCGGCGACACCACCGCAACCCTCCCCCTCGCCGACGGCGGCCCCGGCTTCATCGACGTCCTCGACCACGCCCTCCCCACCGCGACCAGGCGCACCGTCGACGCCTGCGACCCCCTCGGGCGCCCCGTCAAGGCCGACTACCTCCGCGACGGCGACACCGCCTACATCGAGTCCGCCGCCACCTGCGGCCTCCACCTGCTCAAACCCGCCGAACGCGACCCGGCCCGCACCACCAGCTACGGCCTCGGCATCCTCGTCGCCCACGCCATCGAGACCGGCGCCCGCCGCATCGTCGTCGGCCTCGGCGGCTCCGCCACCAACGACGCCGGAGCCGGGATGCTCACCGCCCTCGGCCACACCCTCCTCGACGCCACCGGCGCCGCCCTGCCCTACGGCGGCGGCATGCTCTCCGCCTGCGCCTCCATCGCAGGAAGCGCCCGCACCCGCGGCGTCGAATTCGTCGCCGCCACCGACGTCGACTCCCCGCTCCTCGGCCCCCACGGCGCCACCTACGTGTTCGGCCCGCAGAAAGGCGCCACCGCGAGCGTCCTGCCCTTCCTCGAAGCATCGCTGACGCACTTCGCAGAGATCGCCGAACGCGAGATCGGCCCCGCCGGCGCCGCCCTCCTGCCCGGCGCGGGCGCCGCCGGAGGCCTCGGCTTCGCGTTCTTCCTCCTCGGCGGCCGCCGCGAATCCGGAGCCCGCCTCACCTGCGACGCCGTCGGCCTCGACGCCCAGATCGCCGAAGCCGACCTCGTCGTCTCCGGCGAAGGCTCCTTCGACGCCCAGAGCCTGCGCGGCAAACTCGCCGCCGAGGTCGCCTCCGGCGCCACCGCGCACCGCACGCCCTGCATCGTCATGGCCGGACGCTCCGACCTCGCCGACCACCCCGACCTCGCCGGTGTGTACTCGGTCACCGAACTCGTCGGCAGCGCCGCGGCCGCCATGGCCGCGCCCGTCGCAGGCCTGACCGCGCTGGCCGAACAGGTGGCGAAGGAATGGCATCAGTAGGTACGGTCGATCAGTATCCGAACCCGGGGTCCAGACCCCGCTCATAGAGGAACCGGACAGAGCCGCAGATCCCGCTCTTGGGGGAACCGCACAGTGCCGCAGATCCTGCTCTTAGCGGAACTGGGAATAGCGACACGTCTGATCCGGTTGGGTACTGTTGACGGGTCGAAGAGACCCGGTCGACCTGGATCTCGCACTTACCAGAGGAGTTGCTAGTGAGCGCCACTCAGCAGGCCGAGGACGTCAAGGACAACGCCAAAGTCGGCGTCGTGCTCACGGACACGGCGGCCGCCAAAGTCAAAGCCCTGATCCAGCAGGAGGGCGAAGAAGGCCTGCGTCTGCGCGTCGAGGTCAGCCCCGGCGGCTGCTCGGGCCTGCGCTACGGCCTCTTCTTCGACACCGACGTGCGCGAGGGCGACAACGTCCAGGACTACGAAGGCTTCGGCGTCGTGGTCGACAAGATGAGCATCCCCTACCTCATCGGCGCGAGCATCGACTTCGCCGACCGCATCGACGCCCAGGGCTTCACCATCGACAACCCGAACGCCCAGGGATCCTGCGCCTGCGGCGACTCGTTCCACTAGGTCTGTTCACGCGGGCCTCGATCGGGCCCGTGGCCGAACGCCGCAGCCCGGCCGGGCGGCCCGTCGTGGCCAGCCAGGCCGGGCTTCATTTTGCCCGGCGCCGCCGCGAAACGGCCGCCCGTGTTAGGGTTGCCGCCCCGCCCGGCGGCATCCGCCGGGCCGCGAAGCCGCCCGCTCGGCATCGCCGATTCTCATGCGGGCCAACGGCAACCGCCGTTCGCAACCGATCATGTCCCCGACTGAACGAGGACCCTTTGCTGTGGCACTTGTAGTGCAAGGCATCAAAACCGCTCTCACCGGAACGACCGCCGACGGCGTCGGCCACGGCCTCGTCCGACTCGGCCAGGCGCCCGTCCTCATCGGCCGGGACGAGCTCGACCTCATCGAGGTCATGGAGCGCGGCGGCACCCTCGGATTGATCCACATCGGACCCGGCGAGGCCAAGGCCATGCACGCCTACGCCGACCAGTGCCGCGACCTCGGGCTGGAGTTCAGCGCCGACCCCGGCGACCTGGAAGGCCGCGAGGCCGTCGAGTTCCTCACCGGCGCGAAGTTCCTCGTCTCCAGTCAGGACCGGTACCAGCTGCTCCAGGCCACCACCGGGCTGAGCGACGACGAGATCCTCGCGCTGGTCCGCGTCCGCGTGACCACTTTGGACCAGGACGGCGTCGAGATCGCCGGGCACGACATGGACCGCGTCCGGGTGCCCTTCGCCCGCGCCCGCGAGATCATCGACCCCGCCGGTGCGGGGGAGGCCTTCGCGGCCGGACTCCTCGCCGGACTCGGGTGGGGCATGAGCCTGCGGCGGGCCGCCGAAGTCGGCAGCCAGATGACCGCGATGGCACTGGAAACGGTGGGGCCGCAGGGATATGCGGTCAACCCGGTCGAATTCGTGCACCGCCTGGAGCAGTCCTACGGCCCGGTCGCGGGCGCGGAGGCCTCCGCTTATCTGCTGCCGGACTAGAACGCGTTTCGGCGATCCAAAACCTTCATGTTTCCGTTTCCGTTGCGCCGGATGACGATTGCCACGCATTATCCACATTTCGGGATGATGAAGGCAATATCGAAGCAACATTGAGCCGCCAAGGTCTCCAGTCGCCGTCCGACGCGTAACGATTTCACAACGCACTCTTTCTTTTAGCTGTGTTGTGCGACATGGTGTGAGTTATCCCACGACCCACTCACACCCTGGAGCGTCCCAGTGCGACGAATGCGAATGACGGTGGCCGCTGTGGCCGCCGTCGGTCTGGCGGCCAGCGCTGCCGCCTGTACCGGCGATGAAGGCGACGTCGGCGATGGGGGCGGCGGCGACGCGATCATCAACATGCAGATCGGCGAAGTCAAAAGCCTCATTCCGGGAGGCTCCGGCGAGTCCGAGGGCTACCGGATCATCAAGAACATCTACGACGGCCTGGTCTACTACGACATCGACAGCGGCGAGCCCGTCAACCTGGCCGCCGAGGAGATCAGCTCCCCGGACAACCAGACCTGGACCATCAAGATCAAGGATGGCCTGACCTTCCACAACGGCGAGGCGGTGAACGCCGACGCGTTCATCCGCTCCTGGGACCGGATCGCGTACGCGCCGAACGTCCTGCCCCTCAACTACTTCTTCGGGACCTTCGAGGGCTACGCGGAGATGAACCCGGACCCGCTCCCCGAGGCGGAGTGGGCGGACCCCGAGGTGCCCGAGTACGCCCCGGTCGACATCACCCACCTCTCCGGCGTGACCGCCGTCGACGACCTCACCCTCGAGGTCAAGCTCAGCGCGCCGTTCATCGGCTTCCCGACCATGCTCGGCTACGAGGCCTTCCTGCCGCTCGCCCAGGAGTGCCTGGACGACCTGGCGGCCTGTGAGAAGAAGCCGATCGGCAACGGCCCCTTCATGTTCGAAGAGGAGTACGACCTGGAGGCGGGCGGTTCCGCCGTCACCTGGGCGGACTACAACGGCGGCAAGAAGCCCTCGATCGACGGCGTGAAGTGGAAGGTCTACCTCGAAGGCGACGACTGCTGGGCCGACTTCCAGACCGGTGACATCGACATCTGCAGCCCCGCGGCGGCCGACTACGCGTCCGCGATGAGCGACCCCGACCTGGCCGAGCGCCTTATCCAGGAGCCCGACCCGAGCATCCTCATGCTCGCGTTCCCGCTCTACGACGAGAAGTACCAGGACGTCAACCTGCGCCGGGCCATCTCGATGGCCATCGACCGCGAAGGCGTCGCGAACGTCGTCGGCCCCGAGCGCTTCCAGCCGCTCGACGAGTGGGTGCCCGCCTCGATCCTCGGCGGCGGTACGCACTCGTGCGGTGAGTACTGCGTCTACGACCCCGATGCCGCGAAGGACCTGCTCGCCGACGCGGGCGGCTGGCCCGAGGGCGAGAAGCTGCGCATCTGGGTCAACGACGCCAGTGACAACCTGGACATCTTCCGCGCCATCGGCGACTCCATCTCCGAGAGCCTCGACATCGAGTACGAGCTCGTCCCGATGGAGTGGACCGAGTTCCTGCAGGCCCGCATCGACCACCAGCTCGACGGGCCGTTCCGCTCCGGCTGGGGTCCCGACTACAACCTGAACGAGAACTACCTGGAGCCGATCTACGGCGGCGGCCCCACGGTCAACGACCAGGGCTGGGAGAACGCGGACTACGACGCCAAGATCCTCGAGGCCGGCGCCGCGGCGACCCTCGACGAGGCGGTCGCGCTGTACGCGGAGGCCGAGGCGATCCTCGCCGCGGACATGCCGAGCGTCCCGGTCTTCGGCCAGCAGTACAACTACTTCTACACCGACCGGCTCGACAACGTCCTGGTCCACCCGATCTACGCCGGCCCGCGCGGCGACTGCGAGCTGCGCGACGTCGTGATCACCGAGTAGTAGCGCCTTCATAACCACCGAATCCCGGGCGGGCTCCGTGCCCGCCCGGGATCCTAGAACTGGAAAATTATGGGACGCTACGTCATTCGCCGCCTTCTCCAGGCGCTCCTCACCCTCGGGATCGTGCTGTTCCTGCTGCACTACCTGATGGCCCTGTCCGTTCAGATCAGGGGCAACCCCGCGATGCTGTTCTTCGGCGGCGACCGGGCCCCCGACCCCGCGATGCTCGCGCAGGTCGAACGCCTCTACGGGCTCGACAACAAATGCTATGAGCGCGTGGGCGACCCGTGCCTGCTGCCGTTCGTCGACCGCCTCCAGGCCTTCGTCCAGGGCGACCTGGGCACCACCCTCAACGGCAACCGGGACGTCGCGCAGCTCCTGGCGATCTACATTCCGAACACCTTGCGGCTGTTCATCTTCGCGACGATCACGCTCGTGGTCGTCTCGATGGTGCTCGGCACCTGGGCCGCCCGCCACCGCGGCAAGCTGATCGACCACACCGTGCGCGGCACCACGATCCTCGCCGACTCGGTCCCCGTGTTTCTCATCCTTTTGACCTATGTGTACATCGTGGCGGTCCCGCTCACCCGCTGGGCCAGAGGGATCTGGGGCACCGAGTCGTTCATGGGCCAGGTCTTCAGACCCAACTACAACCCCGACTACCCGTGGACGACGATCATCATCCCGGGCATCATCGTCGGCACCGTCGGGCTCGCCACCATGACCCGGCTCATCCGCGCGAGCCAGCTGGAGAACATCGGCTCGGACTTCGTGCGGACCGCCAAGGCCAAGGGCCTCAAACCCTTGCGGATCACGATCGTGCACGTCATCCGCAACTCGATGATCCCGATCATCACCGGGGTCGGGTTCCTGTTCGCGTTCATGCTCTCCGGCGCGGTCCTCACCGAGGGCGTCATGGGCATCCCGGGCATGGGCCGCATGATCTTCCAGGCGGTGCAGCGCCAGGAGGGCAACCTCGTCATCGTCGGGCTCAGCGTCTCGGCGATGGTCGTGGTCTTCGTGAGCCTGGTGGTCGACCTGCTCTACGCCGCACTCGACCCGAGGATCCGCTATGAGTGAGCTGACCGCGCCCGTCGCGCCCGCCGAACGGCAGGCCTCCCTGTGGTCGGACGCCTTCCGCACCATGCGCAGGCGACCCGACGTCATCATCGCCACCGTGGTGCTCCTGCTGGTCTTCGCGATGGCGGCCTTCCCTGGCCTGTTCACCGACAAGGACCCGACGAAGTGCCTCGGTCGCGAAGCCAAGCTGCGGCCGGACACCTGGTTCACCGGGAACCATCCACTGGGGACCGACGCGTTCGGCTGCGACTTCGCCGCGACGCTGGTCCACGGCACTCGGCCCACGATCACCTTGGCGCTGAGCGTCATCGTCGTATCGGTCCTTTTCGGACTGATCCTGGGGATCTACGCCGGCTACTACGGCGGCTGGGTCGACAGCCTCATCTCGCGGGCCCTGGACGTCTTCATCGTCATCCCGATGCTCATGGGCGCCATCCTCATCCTGAGCCTGTTCCGCGGGCGCGTGTCCGCGGACAGCCTGGTCGAGACCATCGCCGCACCGGCGATCGCGCTCTCGCTCTTCGGGTGGATGGAGTTCTGCCGCTACACGCGGGCGGCAACCCTGGAGACGAAGAACCTCGACTACGTGGTCGCCGCGAAGTGCCTGGGCGCGAACGACCGCCGCATCATGTTCAAGCACATCCTCCCGAACGCGATCGTGCCGGTCACGGCCGTCGTGCCCACCACCATCGGCGGCATCATCGTCACCGAGGCGGCCCTGGCGGTCCTCGGCATCGGCGTCCAGCCGCCCGCGACCAGCTGGGGCGTGCTGCTCTCCAAGGGCACCGAGTGGGCCGGCGGCGGGTACGTGTACCTGTTCGCCTGGCCGCTGGGCCTGCTCGTCCTGACCGTGTTCGCGTTCGCGACCTTCGGCGACGCCCTGCGCGACGCCCTCGACCCGAAACTGAGGTGAGACCGGTGGCAGAGAACCTCCGCGTCATCGGCGACACCCTCCCCGGCGCCGACCTGAACGCGCCACTGCTCGAAGTGGACGACCTCCGCGTAGAGTTCCAAGTGCGCGGCAAGCGGATCCCGGCAGTGCGCGGCGCGAGCTTCACGCTCGAGCAGGGCCGCACGCTCGCCGTCGTCGGCGAGTCCGGGTCGGGCAAGTCGGTGACCTCCCAGGCCATCATGGGCATCCTCGACACCCCGCCCGGGCACATCACCGGCGGTGCCGTGCGACTGCACGGCATCGACCTCCTCCAACAGGACGAGGAGACCCGCAGGACCATCCGCGGCAACCACATCGCCATCGTCTTCCAGGACGCGCTCTCCGCGCTCAATCCCCTGTGGTCGGTCGGCTTCCAGATCGGCGAGCTCTTCCGCGTCCACCGCGGCTCCAGCCGCAAGGAGGCGAAGCTCAAGGCGATCGAACTGCTCGACCAGGTCGGCATCCCCGACGCGAAGAACCGGATCGGGCACTACCCGCACCAGTTCTCCGGCGGGATGCGCCAGCGGGTCATGATCGCGATGGCCCTCGCCCTCGACCCCGAGGTGCTCATCGCCGACGAGCCGACCACCGCGCTCGACGTCACCGTCCAGGCCCAGATCATGCGGCTGCTCAAGGCGATCCAGGCCGAGCGGCACATGGGGCTGATCCTCATCACGCACGACCTCGGCGTGGTCGCCGACGTCGCCGACGACGTCGCGGTCATGTACGCCGGGGAGGTGGTCGAGCGCGCGGGCATCCGCGACACGTTCAAGCGCCCGGCCCACCCCTACACGAAGGCGCTGCTGCGCGCGATCCCGCGCGTCGACACGGTCGGGCAGGAACTGGAGGTCATCCGGGGCCTGCCGCCGAACCCGGCCGCGCTCCCCGGCGGCTGCCCGTTCCACCCGCGCTGCTTCGCCGCCGAGGACAAATGCGCGACCGAGGTGCCGCCGTGGGTCGAACCGGCTGAGAACCACGGCAGCCGCTGCCACTTCGCCGAGGAGGTCTACACCGATGAACGCTGAACTGGGCCAAGCGAACCCGCCCGAACCGGTGCTCGAAGCCAAGGACCTGGTGAAGCACTTCCCGATCCAGCGCGGCATCGTCGTCAAGCGCACCGTCGGCCACGTCCAGGCCGTCGACGGCGTGGACCTGAAGCTCGACACGGGCAAGACCCTCGGCATCGTCGGCGAGTCCGGGTGCGGCAAGTCCACGCTCGCGAAGCTCCTCGTCGGCCTCGAAACCCCGACTTCCGGTTCGATCAAATTGCACGGCAAGGAGATCGGGAACCTCTCGGCGCGGCAGATCCGGCCGTTCCGGCGCGACGTGCAACTCGTGTTCCAGGACCCGTACACCTCGCTCAACCCGCGCCTCACCGTCGGCGACATCGTCGGCGAGCCCTTCGCGATCCATCCGCACGTGGTCCCGAAGGCCAAGCGGGCGGGCGAGGTCAAGGAACTGCTCGACATGGTCGGGCTCAGCCCCGACCACATCAACCGCTACCCGCACCAGTTCTCCGGCGGCCAGCGCCAGCGCATCGGCATCGCCCGGGCCCTGGCGCTGCGCCCGAGGGTTCTCGTGTGCGACGAGCCGGTGAGCGCCTTGGACGTGTCGATCCAGGGGCAGGTGATCAACCTCCTGGAGCGCCTGCAGAACGAGCTGGGGCTCGCGTACGTGTTCATCGCGCACGACCTGTCGGTGGTGCGGCACATCGCCGACGAGGTGGCGGTGATGTACCTGGGGAAGGTGGTCGAGCGCGGGACGGGCCCGGAGATCTACGACCACCCGCGGCACCCGTACACGCAGGCGCTGCTCTCGGCGGTTCCCGTGCCGGACCCGGATCTGCGGGGCCAGCGGGACGAGATCATCCTGCAGGGGGACGTGCCGTCGCCGATCAACCCGCCGTCGGGCTGCCGGTTTCGGACCCGCTGCTGGAAGGCCACGGAGCACTGCGCTGAGGAGGTGCCCTCGCTCGCGGTGGGGGACAAGGGAACCCATCCGACGGCGTGCTTCTACGCGGAGGAGCGCGACGTCACGCACGCAGTGAAGTGAGATGCGGCCCCGGACCTGATGGTCCGGGGCCGCTCTTGTGCCCGGTCAGTCGATGATGAGCGCGATGTCGAATTCGACCGTGACGGTCCGCCCCGAGGCGACGGCGACGGTCCGCGCCTCGGGCGCGACCTCCTCGTATGCGGCCGTGAGCTCGTATTCGCCCGGGGCCATGGTGAACGTGCAGGTGCCGTCCTCGCCGGTGACGCACAACTCGGCGGCGGCGGACGCCGCCTGGAACTTGTTGATGACGGTGCCCGCGACCGGCAGGCCGTCGGCGTCCACGACCACGGCGGTGACGGTGCCGGGCGCGGTGATCGCGTCGCCGCCCCCTCCGGGGTCCGCGCCGGTGGAGCAGCCCGCGCTCAGGGCGGGCAGCAGGGCGAGCGCGATGATGAGCTTCCTGCCTCGCATGTCGTCCACCTCGATCGTTTCGGTGTCAGGTGAAGGTTCGACGCTATAGCTCACCGACGGGTTCCGGCGACCTACGCGTCGCAGTGCCGTTCGGGTAGGGGCTAGGCGGTGTGTGGCGGGTTCGGGCGGGCGGCGACAACAGGGTGGGGGGACGGGTGGGGTCGGATTGCGGCTGCCTGGTCCGGTTTCCGTTGAGGTTCGGGCTGGCGGCGACGAAGAGGCGGGCGGTGGGGCGGGTTGGACGGCGGCCGAGAAGTCCGACTTCGGTTGGGGTGCAGGCGGTTCGGGTGGAGACGTGAAACAATTCCACTCGTTTGGGTGATGACACTGATGTTGCGTAGTGGGATAATTGAGGTACGTACAGGGATAGGGAATCCGTACAGGTGTCGAGTAGGTGCAAGCAGACTACGCCAAGCCTCTGGCCGAACCGGCAAACCGTCCTTTTTCGAGACGACGGCCCCGCAAGCAGGGGTGCTCCTCCGATCATTGGGGGCGTCAGATCTCATTCCAGTGCTATCGTCCGCAGCTGTCCGCGCCCTCGGTGGGCCGTGATTGGGTGGGCGGTCCTTGTCGGGATCACCCTGACCAGAAGGCAGTGCCACACCAGGTGGCACACGCGAATCGAGTAAGACCAGCACCACTCGCGTGATCGGCAGCATCGGACCGGGCATACCAGGACCCGGCCAGGCGCACACCACGCGTGCACCGGAGGCGACCCCTCCACATTCCACCGCACCCACCGCAGAGCAGTCATGCACCCGGTGCGGGCGGACCAGCAAGGCACGCAGGGGAACCGAAAGTGTCTCCCTGGCGCCGACGGTGTGATCCGGACAGGCCGGCACCGCAGGAACGCAGACCACCGGCCACCGGCCGAAGAACCGTGGCCGAACACGACCGGCCACAGAGCACCGCAAGGAGGTGAACAGACCATGACAAACCCGACCTTGACCGCGCCCCATGCTGGCCTGCGCCAGTGCACCCGCACGGCAGGTAACGAATGGACCGTAGCGAGGACCAGTCCTGGCCCCGGCGATGCACCCTCAGGCAGACTTCCGCTCCGCCGTCGCTGCCAGCCTGAGCCCCGCCCGAAACCCGACCCGGCCCCGGCCGCGAACCCCGGGCAGTTCCCCGCCTCACCGTCGCTGCCCGCCTGGGCCCCGCCCGAAACGCAGCGGGTCGACATCGCCTGCAGCCACGGCCGACCCGGCCCCGGCAGCCCACCCCAAGCGCGACGCGAGCGGCCGGGGCGCACCGGGCCCCGGCCGTGCCCACTCCCTCAGGCGGCAGTGGCCGCGGCGTACCGCGCCGCCACGTCCTGCCAGTTCACGACCTCCCACATCGCCTTCACGAAGTCGGGGCGGACGTTCTTGTACTGGAGGTAGTACGCGTGCTCCCAGGCGTCGAACGCCAGGAGCGGCACCGAGCTCTGGGCCACGTTCCCGTGGTGGTCGTAGACCTGCTCCACGATGAGGCGCTTGGAGTTCGGCTCGTAGGACAGGACGCCCCAGCCCGAGCCCTGGACGAGCGTGGTCGCGGCCGAGAGCTGCCCGTGGAAGCCCTCGAACGAGCCGAAGTACTCGTCGATGGCCTCGGCCAGGTCGCCCTCGGGGCGGTCGCCGCCGTCGGGGCTCATGTTCTCCCAGTACAGGGAGTGCAGGACATGCCCGGAGAGGTTGAACGCGAGGGTCTTCTCCAGGCCGACGATCCCGCCGAAGTCGCCCTTGTCGCGGGCCTCGGCGATGCGCTCCAAGGTGTCGTTGGCGCCCTTGACGTACGCGGCGTGGTGCTTGTCGTGGTGGAGTTCGAGGATGTGCCCGTTGATGTGCGGTTCCAGGGAGCCGTAGTCGTAGGGCAGGTCGGGAAGCGTGTAGACGGTCATCGTCGCCTCTCTGTAGCGGCAGTACGAATGTTGTCGCCACCGTTTCACAGTTGCAAGTCTTATGCAATAGAACGCGGCAAGGGTCGCCCCGTGATCCCGATCGTCTTAGGACCAAAGTCCGAGACCGCTTCGGATACGAAGGCGCGCGGCACCTTCCGCCCGAAACACGTTCCCGCTGACCCTCCTAGCGGGCCATCCGCCTGATGCCCTCCACCAGCCCCGGCAGGACCTCCAGGAACCGGTCGACCTCCTCCTCGGTGGTCTCCCGGTGCAGCGAGACGCGCACGTTCCCGTGGCTCAGCACGCCCATCGCCTGGAGCACGTGCGAAGGCCGCAGCCGCGTTGACGCGCACGCCGAACCCGACGACACCGCGAACCCCGCCCGGTTCAACTCCGTCAGCAGCACCTCCCCGTCCACCCCCAGACACGAGAACGTGACGATGTGCGGCAGCCGGTCCACCGGATCGCCCGGCAGCTCCACCTCCGGAATCGTCTCGGCGATGTGCTCCCTGATCCGCTCCGTCAACCCCCGCGCCCGCTTCGACAGCTCCTCGCGCTCGGCCACCACCGCCCGCAGCGACGCCGCCGCGGCCACCGCCGCCGGGACGTCGATCTCCCCGATCGCCTCCCTGATCGAGGAATCCTCCCCGGGGAACGGATTGCGCCACCGCGTCCCCTTGCGCACCACCAGGATCCCCGCCCCCGACAGGCCGCCCCACTTGCGGGCGCTGGCCGCCAGCACCGACCAGCCCTCGGGCACCGGCTCCCACGGCAGGCTCGCCGCCGCGTCGCACACCAGTGGCACGCCGTCCGCGTTCGCCGCGATCGCGCTGATCGGCTGCCGGGTCCCCACCTCGTGGTTCGCGCTCTGGACCACCAGCACCGAAGCATCGTCGACCCCCGCGAGCGGATCGACGTCCACCCGCCCGAACCGGTCCACCGGGACGCTCACCGAGGTCCCGCCCCGCGCCGCGTGCCAGTCCGCGGCGTGGAGCACCGCGGAGTGCTCGACCGCCGAATGCACGAGCGGCCCCGGTTCGCTCCGGGCCGCGATCACGCCCAGTACTCCGGCGTGCACCGCCTGCGTCCCGCTCGATGTGAAAACGACCTCATCAGGGCTCACGCCCAGGGAAGCGGCCGCCGACTGGCGGGCCGCGTCCAGCAGCATCCGCGACCGCCGGCCCAATGTGTACAGTCTCCCGGGACCCGCCCAGCCCTCGGACAAAGCCGCAGCATAGGCCTCGCGGGCCGCCGGATGGGGCGGCTGCGCGGTCGCGCCGTCGAAGTACGTCTCACTCACCCCTCCAATCTAGAAGACTTCCGGCACCGAACCCAACCCCTTGCGCCCCGGCGCACGAGCCAAGCAGTAGGCTCTTGCCGTCAAGATCTGCGACTTGCCGCCCGCCCGGCGGCGAACGCGGAGCCGAGCGCTGAGAAAGGCATGAGACAGGTGGTCGGAAAACCGTCCCGAGTACGTCGCGGCCGAGCCCGCCGCGCGATTGGTCTCACCGGGATCGCCGCGCTGCTCCCCATCGTCCTCGCGGGTTGCAGCCTTGACGACGCCTTCTACCTGGGCTGGCCGCGCACGCGCCCCACGACCCAGTCCGAGCAGATGTTCGACATGTGGATCGGCTCCACGGTCGCCGCGCTCGCCGTCGGCGTCATCGTGTGGGGCCTGGTCTTCTGGTGCATCGCGATGTACAAGAAGAAGGACACCGACACCGAGCTGCCCCGCCAGACCAAATACAACCTGCCCGCCGAGCTGACCTTCACGGCCCTGCCGTTCGTGCTCATCGGCGTGCTCTTCTACTACACGGTCATCGTGCAGGACAACGTCACCGAGATGAGTGACGACCCCAAGGCCTGCACGCAGATCACCGCGTTCAAGTGGAACTGGCAGTTCACCTACACCGACGAGGACTGCGAGCCGCTCACCGGCGCCGACGGCCAGGCCGTCACCGAGACCGGCAACTCGGACTACATCCCGATCATCGTGGTCCCCAACGAGGACGACGTCCGCTTCGAGGCCCAGGCCGAGGACGTCATCCACTCCTTCTGGGTCCCCGACCTGCTCTTCAAGCGCGACGTGTTCCCCGGCGGCGACGACCACGTCACCCGCTGGGAAGTCGACTTCAACTCCGAGGGCACCTTCGTCGGCCGCTGCGCCGAACTCTGCGGTGCCTACCACGCCTTCATGAACTTCGAGATGCGCGTGGTCTCCCCCGAGGACTACGAGACCTTCGTGAACGCCCGCGTCGAGGGCGCCTCGACGCCCGAGGCGCTGGAGCTCATCGGCCAGGACCCGTACGCGACGACCACCCACCCATTCGACACCGACCCGGCTTCGGGCGAAGCGAGCTAGGGGAGCGCCATGAAGACCGAGAACCGCCTCTTCGCCATCGTGATGGTGTCGATGTTCATCTTCGCCGGCATCTACGGCTACGTGACCTGGTACAACCAGAACCCGGCCTACGGCCGGCCCGGCGAGGTCGAGATGGTCGGCACGCTCGGCCTGGTCTTCTCGGGGCTCCTGACCGGCATGGTCTGGCTCGTCTTCTGGGTCATCTCGCGGCGCATCGACCCGCGCCCCGAGGACCGCCCGGACGGGGAGATCTCCGACGTCTCCGGCGAGGTCGGCTTCTTCAGCCCCGGCTCGTACTGGCCCCTGGGCCTCGCCCTGACGGCCGTCGTGACCGGTCTGGGCGTCGTCTTCTGGCTCCCGTGGCTCATCACGGCCGGCGCCGTGGCGGTCCTGTTCGCCGTGGGCGGCCTGACCTTCGAGTACTACACGGGCACCCGCAAGCTCGGCCCGCAGTAACAAGCCGCAAGAAGGCCCGCAGCGAAAGCTGCGGGCCTTCTTCCATGCCTAAACCTCGGCCTGCGGCCCCAGTCCGTAGTACGACAGAAGCTTCGCCGTAGCGCGCGTCATCTCCGGCAGCTCGCCGACCGGATACCAGGCCGCGTCCCACACCTCATGGCCGTCCACGATGATCTGCGTCGACTGGGGGTCGCGAACCAGGCGGAACACATTGTCGACCCAGCGCCCGTTCGTGTGGACCACCGCGCAGGGCACCGCGGGCTCCAGTTCGCTCAGCTCGGCCTCGATCCCGGTCTCCTCGGCGAGCTCCCGGCGCGCCCCCTGGATCGGGCGCTCCCGCCGGTTCAAAAGGCCCGCGGGAAGCGTCCAGCGCTTCCCTGGAGGCTGGCGCAGCATCAAGAGGTGCTCTTGGGCCTCGTCCATCACCAGGACGACTGAGCCGAGCGTGTAGGTCGGCGTCGCGATCCGGACGATCCGCCGCCGCACCGGATGCGGCAGGCTGTAGAACACCACCCCGACCAGGCGCCGCACCAACGGCGCCTTCCGGCGCTGCACAGAGGGAGTCACCGCCACACCCTACCCAGGGGCCCCGCGGGGTCCCGAAGCGCGCCCGGGGCCCCGGAAGCGAAGCGCGCGAAGAACATACGGAACGAGATGGCCGATACGCCGGGTTCTGTCGTTGAGCGGCCATCCATCTAGGCGCGCCGTTGCCGGCGCGCTCGAGCGGTCTACCCGCGAAGGCACCCTTACGGGTTCGGGCGAGCAGCCCTCGAACCTCCGCGCAGAGCCTCACGGCTCCTCTTGACCTTGCTCCGGGTGGGGTTTACCGAGCCGCCGCCGTCACCGGCGGCGCTGGTGGTCTCTTACACCACCGTTTCACCCTTACCAGCCGAAGGACGGCAAGGGGTGAACCAAAGGTCCAGAACCCTTACCAGCCGAAACTGGCGGTCTGCTTTCTGTGGCACTGTCCCGCGGGTCGCCCCGGGTTGCCGTTAGCAACCACCCTGCCCTGTGGAGCCCGGACGTTCCTCGCCAGTGATGGTCTCCCGTCACTGCCGCGACCGCCTGGCCATCTCGTCCCAGCGGTCAAGGCTACGCTGCCGGAGCCATGAATCTGCTCCAGGTCTCCGCTCTGCTGCTCGCCGGCCTCGCCGGCGGCGGCCTCAACGCCGTGGCCGGAGGCGGCTCCCTCATCACCTACCCGACCCTCATGGCCGTCGGCGTCCCGCCCCTCCAGGCCAACGCCACGAACGGCATCGCCGTCGCCCCCGCCTACGCCGCGGCCGCGTTCGGCTCCCGCGAGAACCTCCGCGGCCAGAAGCAACGCGCCCTCGGCCTCATCCCGACCGCCCTGACCGCCTCGATCTGCGGGGCGCTGCTGCTGTTGAACACCCCGCACTCGGTCTTCGAGGCGATCGTGCCGTTCCTGGTGCTCGCCGCGACGCTCCTCATGGCGGTGGGGCCCTGGATCAACCGCAAGGTCACGGCCCTCAACGGCGGCCGCGACCTGCACCCGGTGGCCTTGCACATCGGCGTGTTCGCCGGGTGCCTGTACGGCTCGTACTTCAACGCGGCGCTCGGCCTCATCCTCATCGCCGTGATCGCGATGAGCCTCAGTGAGAAGCTGGTCCGCGTCGGGGCGCTCAAGAACTTCTGCACGATGCTCGTCGGCGCGGTCACCTCCGTCATGTACGGCGTGTGGGCGGACGTGGCCTGGTGGGCGATCGGGGTGCTCGTGCCCGCGACGTTCATCGGCGGCTACATCGGCGCCCGCGTGTTCCAGAAGATCCCCGAGAAGCCGCTGCGCATCGCGATCGTGGTCTACGGCCTGATCCTGTCCTCGATCCTCTTGATCCGGTCTCTCTAGACGGGACTTCGCCGAACTCACATGACGGCGGGCGTCCGGGCGCGGAAGAATAGGCCTATGCCGACGCTTCGTATCGCACTCGCCCAGGACAACCCGGTCGTAGGCGACCTCGACCACAACGCCGACCTCATCCGCCGGGCCGCCACCGCGGCCACGGCCGCCGGGGCACACCTGCTCGCGACCACGGAGCAGTCCCTGACCGGCTACCCCGTCGAAGACCTCGCGCTGCGCCACTCCTTCGTGGAGGCCAGCCGCGACCGCCTCGTCCGCCTCGCCGCCGAACTCGCCGAGGACGGCAACGGCGCCCTTCCCGTAGCCGTCGGCTACCTCGACGCCGATGGACCCATAACCTCACGCACTGGTCACGGCGTCCGTAATGCGCTGGCGCTGATTCAGGACGGCAAGGTCCTCTTTCGCTACTACAAGCATCATTTTCCGAACTACGGGGTCTTCGATGAGGAGCGGTATTTCGTCGCGGGCCATGAGCTGCACCTGGCCCGCATCGGCGGGGTCGACGTGGCCTTCACGATCTGCGAGGACGTGTGGGGCGGCGTCCCGTTCGCCGTCGCGGCCGAGGCCGCGGCCGGGCTCGTCGTCAACATCAACGCCTCGCCCTACGAGCAGGGCAAGCACGAGCGGCGCATCGCCCTCGTCAAGGAGCGGGCCGCCGAGATCGGCGCCCCGGTGGTCTACCTCAACAGCGTCGGCGGCCAGGATGAGCTGGTCTTCGACGGCGGCACGATGATCGCGGGCCCCGACGGGACGATCCTCGCCAGCGCCCGACGCTTCGGCGCGGAACTCGTCGTCGCCGACCTCGAGGTGGCCGCGGCCCGGGACGGCGACATCGCGAACCACTCGTCCTCGCAGATGAGCACCACGCTGCACGTCCTCTCGGAGGAACCCGCGGCCGTGGTGACACGCATCGAGCCCGCGCACTCCCCGGACCTGGACCGCCTGGAGGAGATCTGGGAGGCGCTGCGCCTGGGCCTGGGCGACTACGTGCGCAAGAACGGTTTCAAGTCGGTGATCTTCGGCCTCTCGGGCGGCATCGACTCGGCGTTGACGGCCGTGCTCGCGCGCGACGCGATCGGCGCGGAGAACGTGCACGTCGTCTCGATGCCGAGCCAGTACTCGTCCTCGCATTCGCTCGACGACGCCGCGGAGCTGGCGCAGCGCTGCGGCCTGCACTACTCGGTCGAGGCGATCCAGCCGATCGTGGACTCCTACGTCGCCCAGATCGCGATCTCGGGTCTCGCGGTGGAGAACCTGCAGGCCCGCGTGCGCGGCAACCTGCTCATGGCCTTGTCGAACCAGCACGGGCACCTGGTGCTCGCGCCGGGGAACAAGAGCGAGTACGCGGTGGGCTATTCGACGATCTACGGCGACGCGGTCGGCGGTTTCGCGCCGATCAAGGACGTGCTCAAGACCCTCGTCTACGACCTCGCGACCTGGCGCAACGCGAAGGCGCGGAGCCTGGGCGAGACCGAGCCGATCCCGGAGAACACGATCCTGAAGCCGCCGAGTGCGGAGCTGCGCCCGGACCAGAAGGACTCGGATTCGCTCCCGGACTACGAGGTCCTGGACGGCATCCTCACCGGTTACGTGGACGGCGACGCCGGGCGCGAGGACCTGGTGGAGCTGGGTTACCCGGCGGACGTGGTGGACCGGGTCGCGGGGCTGGTGGACCGCGCCGAGTACAAGCGCCGCCAGTCGGCGCCGGGCACGAAGATCACCGTCAAGTCCTTCGGCCGCGACCGCAGGCTCCCGATCACGAACCGGTTCAGGGGGAAGCCCAGCTGAGGGAAGCCCTGCCGGAGGAGGCCCGGCCTCGCGGGGAGTAGGGGCGCCAGCGTGATTTGTCACATCGGCGTTGCGGACGCGTGACATAGACATCGATGAGCGTTAGTTTTGTTCCGTAGTTACCCGGGGACCGGCGAGGCCGGCCACGAGGAGATTCTGGAGCCACGACGATGACGTTGCCTTCGAAACACGCAGCATCGACTTCTTCCGCCGAGACCGATCACGCCGACGAGATCCCGAGCCTGTACGGGCCGGGCAAGAACGTCAAGCGCATCCGCACCCGCCACCTCATCGAAGCCAAAGAGCGCGGTGAGAAGTGGGCGATGCTGACCTCCTACGACATGTACACGGCCGCCCTGTTCGACGAGGCGGGCATCCCCGCGCTGCTCGTCGGCGACTCGGCGGCGAACAACGTCTACGGCTACGAGACCACCCTGCAGGTCTCGGTCGAGGAGCTGGTGCCGCTGGTCGCGGCCGTGGCGCGCTCGACCGAGCGGACGCTCGTCGTCGCCGACCTGCCGTTCGGGTCCTATGAGACCGGTCCGGCGCAGGCGATCGAGACCGCCGTCCGGTTCATGAAGGTCGGCGCGCACGCGGTCAAGCTCGAGGGCGGGCGCCGCATGGCCGCCCAGATCCGGGCGCTCACCGCGGCGGGCATCCCCGTCATGGGCCACATCGGATTCACCCCGCAGAGTGAGCACGCGGTCGGCGGCTACCGCGTCCAGGGCCGCGACGCCCAGGCCGCGGAGGTCGAGGCCGACGCGCACGCCGTCGCCGAGGCCGGGGCGTTCGCGGTGGTCCTCGAAATGGTGACCGCCTCGGTCGCCGCCGAGATCACCAAGCAGATCCCGATCCCCACGATCGGGATCGGCGCCGGCCCGGACACGGACGCGCAGGTCCTGGTCTGGCAGGACATGGCCGGTCTGCGCCGGGGCCGCCCGCAGCGGTTCGTGAAGCGCTACGCCGAGGTCGCCGACGTCCTGCAGAACGCCGCGAAGACCTTCGCGGACGAGGTGCGGGCCGGGGAGTTCCCGACGAAGGCGCACAGCTTCGAGTAGCGTGACCGGCCCGCTTGTGACCAAGCTTGCGAGCCGGAAACGCGCCCAGGTCTTTGGGAGCGGCGTCGTTTCGCGTAGCGTCTCACTACGTGAACGACGCCATCCTGCTTTTCGACTACGACGGCACCGTGCGGCTCGGCTCCGAGCACGCGACCCATTACGCCCGCCTCGTGGCCTCCGGACTCGACCGCGATGACGAGCGCGCCTTCCTGACCGCGCACGCCGCGTTCGTCGCGGGCAAGCCCACCACCGCCTCCACCTTCGATGCCTACGACGCCGACAACGCGGTACGCCGCCTCGCCGGCGAGTTCGGCGTGGCCGACTCGGTCCGCCACGACGCCTACGTCGAGACCCGCAAGCGCATGGCCGCGGGGGAGTTCCAGATCTGGGCCCCGAAGGGCTTCCCGGAGTTCATCTGGAGCCTGCCGCGCTCGATCGAGGTCGCCCTCGTGACGAACGCGCCCGCCGCCTCGCTGGAACCGGTGCTCGAGCGCCTGGAACTCGACGGCCTGTTCGACCACGTGATCGGGGACGCGGGCAAGCCCGAGGGCCTGGACGCGATCCTCGACGAGCTGCTGGAGGAGCGCCCGCCCGCCCAGCTGCTGAGCATCGGCGACATCCCCCGCAACGACCTCGCGCCCGCCGCCGAGCGCGGCTGCGCGACCGCTTACATCGACCATTACGGGCGGCCGTGGCCGGACGCGACGGTCACCGGCGCCTCCCTTGAGGAGCTGTACCCGTTCATCCACCGGTGGGTCACCGAGCGGACCGCGGCCTAGTCCCGAAGGCGTGAACCCAGCTTGTCGCACCACGGGCTTATGCTGGGAATGCGCCCTGAGCCGACCGATCCCCGGCTCAGGGCGTCCTCTGTCTCCAGGGCCCGCTCGTCGGGGCCCTCTTGTCATGGCCCTCTCGAAAGGGAAGCCGTTCAGGCGCTGATCGGGTCGCCGACCGCGATCGTGGCCGTTTCGCCGATCCGCACGTAGATCCCGAAGTGGTTGCCCAGCTCCGTGATGATGTGCCGGTGCAGTTCCTTGTCGCGCTCGTTGGCCCCGTTCGGGTCCCAGCTCGGCAGGACGCACCGCTCGCACGGCTTCTGCAACGTGAACTCGTTGTCGCCCAAGCGGATCGCCGTACCCGGCTCGATCGCGGTCTCCGCGTACGCCTCCAGATCGGCGCTGACGATCACGTTCGGGCGGAACCGCGACGCCTCGATCTCGCGGCCCAGCTCCTCGCTCAGGCGCTTGACGCTGGCCTCGAAGACCACGAGCATCCGCCCGTAGTCGCGCGTGACCTTGCGCAGCTCCACGCCCTTGTCGGCGTCGATCGAAGCGGCGAGCCTCTCCGCCGCCTCGGCCTCCTCCGCGCCCCAGGCGGCCCCGCCCGGCTCGTACAGCACCGGATCGCCCGCGACCGCGTCGGCGCAGCCGCACTGCGCCGGCCAAGCGGCCTCCCAACCCATCATCTTCGGGTGCGAGCCGCCCCACACCGCCTTGTCGGTGCCCGGCTCGAAGAGCCCCAGCACCCGGTCTCCGGCCATCCCGTCGAAGTCGACCACCGCGGAGCGGAGGGACTCCCCGCGGAGGCCCTTGACGGGGTAGCGCCACAACTGTCTGATCTCGCCTGCGAACACGTTCACCAATGTACCGATCTCACGTTTTAATCACCATCTGCCTGGGTTAACGTCTTAGACATAATCTGGTGAGACAATTGCGGCCCCAGGACCTAGGAGGACACTCATGGAACGGCAGAAGGAGTTCGTGCTTCGCACGCTCGAAGAACGCGACATCCGGTTCGTCCGGTTGTGGTTCACCGACGTGCTGGGGACCCTGAAGTCCGTGAGCGTCGCGCCCGCCGAGCTGGAATCGGCCTTCGAAGAGGGCATCGGCTTCGACGGCTCCGCCATCGAGGGCTTCGCGCGCGTCTACGAGTCGGACATGGTCGCCATGCCCGACCCGACCACGTTCCAGGTCTTCCCCTTCGAAGGCCGCGGCATCGGCGAGTCCGCCCGCATGTTCTGCGACATCCTCACCCCCGAGGGCGCCCCCTCCTGGGCCGACCCGCGCCACGTCCTGCGCCGCGCCCTGTCGAAGGCGGCCGACCGCGGGTTCACGTTCTACGTGCACCCCGAGATCGAGTTCTTCCTGTTCAAGGACATCTTCCCCGAGACCGGCGCCAAGCCCGAGCCCGTGGACGACGGCGGCTACTTCGACCACACCACCCACTCCGTGGCCCGCGACTTCCGCCGCCAGGCGATCCTCGCCCTGGAGCGCATCGGCATCTCCGTCGAGTTCTCCCACCACGAAGTCGCCCCCGGCCAGCAGGAGATCGACCTCCGCTACGCCGACGCGCTCACCACCGCCGACAACATCATGACGTTCCGGCACACCATCAAGGAGGTCGCGCTGACCAACGGCGTCACCGCCTCCTTCATGCCCAAGCCCTACAACACCCAGCCGGGCTCGGGCATGCACAGCCACCTCTCGCTCTTCGAAGGCGAGGACAACGCCTTCCACGACCCGGGCGACGAGCAGCGGCTCTCCAAGACCGCCAAGGCCTTCATCGCCGGGCTCCTGCGCCACGCGCCCGAGTTCACCGCGATCACCAACCAGTGGGTCAACTCCTACAAGCGCCTGTTCACCAGCCCGCAGCCCGGCCAGATCTCCGAGGCGCCCTCGTACGTCTCCTGGGGCAAGGCCAACCGCTCCGCGCTCGTGCGCGTCCCGGCCTACGGCAAGCCGAACTCGGCCCGCGTCGAGATCCGCTCGCTCGACTCCGCGACCAACCCCTACCTCGCCTACGCCGTGCTCCTCGGCGCCGGCCTCAAAGGCATCGAAGAGGGCTACGAGCTGCCCCCGGGCACCGAGGACGACGTCTCGGCCCTCTCCAACGCCGAACGCGTCGCCGCCGGGTACCAGCCGCTCCCGGGCAACCTCGCCGAGGCCCTCGACGTCATGGAGTCCTCCGAGCTCGTCCCCGAGATCCTCGGCGAGCACGTCTTCGACTACTTCCTGAAGAACAAGCGCCAGGAGTGGGAGGACTACCGCACCCAGGTGACGGCGTTCGAACGCAAGCGCTACATCAACCTGTGACCGATTAGCATGGTGGAGTGACCACCGCACTCGTCATCGAGAACGACCCCGCGCAAGGGCTCGGGCGGGCCGCCGCATGGCTCTCCGACGCCGGAATGGAACTCGACACGGTACGGCCCCACCTCGGTGAGGCCGTACCGAACTCGGCCGGAGGGCACGAGGCCCTCATCGCCCTGGGCGGCGGCCGCGGCAAGGACTGGAGCGACGACCTCACCGGGCTCATGGAGACCGCGGTCGCCGACACCACGCCGACCTTCGCCATCTGCTCCTCCGCACGGATGCTCGCCGTCGCCTTCGGCGGCGCGGTCGAGGACCACGAAGGGCCCTTCGGACCCCGGATGCTCGCCAAGCGCGACGCCGCCGGACACGACATCGTCTTCGGACCCGCCCCCATGACCATCGACGTGATCCGCTGGCGACGCCAGGAACTCGTGGAACTCCCGCCCGGTGCCACCCTGCTCGCCGCGTCCCCCCAAGGGGCCCTTGAGATCTTCCGCATCCGCGAGAACGCCTGGGGCGTCCAGTCCCACTTCGAGTTCACCCCCGAGCAGCTCGCCGGCTTCGGTGACTTCGACGAGGCCGCACTCGCCAAGGCGGCCGAGGCCGACGAGCACATCGTCGCCACCTGGAAGCCCATCCTGCAGCGGTTCGCGAGGGTCGCCGCGGGCGAACGGAAGGCACTGCCGGTCCTCGACGTGCAGTGAGACAGGAGTGCGATGACGCAGGTTTTCCATGACGCCGGTCCTCGACGGCGCCGGTATCCGATGACGCCGGTTCCCAATGACACCGGTCTCCGATGACGCACATGCCTGACGAGGCGAAGAGCGCCGACGCGGACGAGGCCCGGCTCGCCGTGTTCGCGGCCAGCAACGCGCTGGCCGACTTCCTGCGCGCCCACCCCGAGGTCGAGCCCGCGCTCACCGAGGACGAGGACGCCGGGCTCGCGCGCCTGAGCGAGGCTTCGGCCCTGGAACTGAACGCGGCCTGGAAGGCGAACCTGCTGCGCATCGCGGCGGCGGACCTCACCGGCCGGATCGACCTGAAGGACACGTCGGCGGCGCTCTCGCGCCTGGCGGACGCGGTCCTCGTCAGGGGCCTGCAACTCGCCCGCCTTGACATCCCCGGTGAGACGGGCCTGGCCGTGATCGCGATGGGCAAGACCGGCGGCGAGGAGCTGAACTACGTCTCCGATGTGGACGTGGTGTTCGTGGCCGAGGGCGACATCGACCTCGCCACGCGCCAGGCCGCCCGCATGATCCAGATCGTCGGGCCCGCGACCTGGCCGGTGGACGCGGGCCTGCGTCCCGAGGGCCGCAACGGCGCTCTGGTGCGCACGATCGAGTCGTACCGGGCGTACCTCAAGGACTGGGCGCGGACCTGGGAGTTCCAGGCGCTCTTGAAGGCCCGGCCCGCCGCGGGGGACCTGCAGCTGGGCCTCGACTGGCTCGCCGCGATGCAGCCGTTCATCTGGGGAGCGGCCGACCGGCCCGGCGTGGTCGCCGACATCCGGGACATGCGGCGCAAGGTCGCCGAGTCGGTGCCCGCCGCCGAACGCCGCTTCGAGATCAAACTCGGCCCGGGCGGCCTGCGGGACATCGAGTTCGCGGTGCAGCTGCTGCAACTCGTGCACGGCAGAGGCGACGCCGCGCTTCGGGTCCGCTCCACTCTGGAAGCGCTCGATGTGCTTGTGGCGGGCGGATACTTGGCCCGCCGCGACGGCGAGGACCTCGCCGACACGTACATCTTCCTGCGCACTGTGGAGCATCGACTGCAGTTGCAGCGCCTGCTGCGCACGCACCGCGTCCCGGACGGAGGCGAGCCGCTGCACCACCTGGCCCGGACGCTCGGCTACAAGACCGACGAGGGGTTCCTGGCCGCGTGGCGCGCGCACGCGACGACGGCGCGGCGGCTGCACGAGAAACTGCTGTACAAGCCGCTGCTCGACGCGGTGACCCGCGTGCCGACCCTCGAACTGCGGATGACCGAGTCGGAGGCGGCCTCGCGCCTGGCGGTGCTGGGGTTCGCCGATCCGGCGAGCGCGCTGACGCACATGAAGAAGCTGACCGAGGGCGTCTCGCGGACGGCGACGGTGCAGCGGGCGCTGCTGCCGGTGGTCCTCCACGAGCTGGCGGATTCGCCTGAGCCCGACCGGGGTCTGCTCGCGTACCGGCAGGTCTCGGACAAGCTCGGTTCGACGCCTTGGTATCTGCGGCTGCTGCGCGACGGCGGACCGGCCGCGGTGCGACTCGCCCGTCTACTGGGGACTTCGCGGTACTTCACGAGTCTGCTGCTCCATGTGCCGCAGTCGCTTCGGTACCTGTCGGACAACGCCGACCTGAGCCCGCGCCCGCGCGAGGAACTGACCCTGGGGATGCGGCAGGCGGCGAAACGCCACGGCGACGCGTCGGCCGCGATCGGCGTGGTGCGGGCGATGCGCCGGCGCGAACTCATCCGGATCGCGGCCGCGGACCTGCTCGGTCTCCTCGACGATCAGGCCGTGGGCCTGGCGCTCTCGGATCTGACGGACGCGGTGCTGGAGGCGGCGTTGGAGATCGCCTCGCGCGGCGTCTCGGACGTGCCGCCGATCGCGGTGATCGGCATGGGGCGCTTGGGCGGCCGCGAGACCGGGTTCGCCTCGGACGCCGACGTCGTATTCGTCCACTCAGGTGAGACCGATGCCGAACGCAAGGCCGCGGCGCGGATCGTGGAGTCGGTGCGGAGGCTGCTGGGCGCGCCGACGGCCGACCCGCCGCTCGATGTCGACCTGGATCTGCGGCCGGAGGGCCGGGGCGGGCCGATCGCGCCGAGTTTCGCGGCGTACCGGCGGTATTACGCGGACCGGGCGCGGCTGTGGGAGCGCCAGGCGCTGCTGCGGGCGCGTCCCGTGGCGGGGGATGCGGCGTTGTGCGAGGCGTGGAAGGAATTCGCGGACGGGGTGCGGTACCGGCCGGGCGGTTTGAGCGAGGCCGAGCGGATCGAGTTCCGGCGGGTGAAGGCCCGGGTGGACTCGGAGCGGTTGCCGAGGGGTGCGGATCCCAACGGGCACACCAAGCTCGGTCGCGGCGGGCTGGTCGACATCGAGTGGACGGCGCAGCTGCTGCAGCTGGAGCACGGCGAGGACGTCTCGCTGCACACGACGCGGACGGTGCCGGCGTTGGAAGCGGCGGCCGCGGCGGGTTATCTGAGCGGCGCGGATCTGGTGGCGCTGCGGGAGGCGTGGGAGTTCGTGTCGCGGGTGCGCAACGACATGACGCTGGCGAGAGGCGTGCCGAGGGACGACCTGCCGCGCTCGGGTCCGGAGCTGGCGGGGCTGGCGCAGACGCTGGGGTTCGGCGAGGACACCGAGCGGTTCCTCAATCATTATCGAAGGCTGACCCGGAGGGCGAACGAAGCGGCCCACCGGATCGTCTACGAGACCTGACCCACCGAGCCTAGACTTTGGTCGAACCCGAGCGGGAGGCGCCGATGATCGACTACACCGTGATCGGCCCCGACGGGGCCGAGGACCGGCACGGCGACGCGTCCGATCTTCGCGAGGCCGCCGCCCGCGACGGCGCCTTCCTCTGGGCCGCCTTCGATTCCCCCGATTCGCCGGACCTCGCCCCCACCCTGGAAGCCCTCGGCCTCGACCACTTCGGCGTCGACCCCGGCCACGCCGTCCACCCGCGCCCCAAGATCGAGATGACCGACGAATCGGTCCTGCTCCTCATCAAGACCGTCTGGTACATCGAGGCCACCCGCCAGGTCGAGACCGGCGACCTCAGCATCTACACCGACGGCCGCTCCCTCGTCACCATCAAGCGCGGCATGGTCGACCCGGCCGAAGCCGTCCGCGAGCGCCTGCGCGATCCCGACTTCCGCTCCGACGGCGTCGCCGGCATCGTGCAGGCCCTCTTCGACGCCGTCGTCGAGGAGTACGACGGCGCGGTCGAGGACCTCGCCGACGACGTCAGCGATCTGGAACAGGCCGTCTTCTCCGGGCGGCGCGCCGACCGCAACCAGGACATCTACTTCCTCATCCGCGAGACCCTCGAATTCCAGAACGCGGTCCACCCGCTGCTTCCCTTCGCGCACATGGTCAAAGAACGCCGCACGGGCCAGCGGGCGCTGGAGGGCAAGCGGATGCGCGAGATCGCCGGGCACCTCCTCCGCGTGGACAGCGAGATCGAGACCTGCATGAGCCTGCTGACCACGGTCCTCACCGCCCACCAGGGGCAGATCGGCACCTGGCAGAACGACGACATGAAGAAGATCTCGGCCTGGGCCGCGATCGCGGTGGTGCCCACGGCGATCGCGGGCGTCTACGGCATGAACTTCGAGTACATGCCCGAGCTTCACTGGAAAGCGGGCTATCCGCTCGTCCTCATTCTGATGGCCGGAGTCTGCGTGCTGCTCTATCGAGGTTTCAAACGCAACGGCTGGCTGTTACATATCGATGACGATGAGTCCCAATGGGAATGAGTGAGGGGCGGGACCGCGTACGGTTCCGCCCCTCTGGCCCTGCCTGCCTTCGTTGAACACCATAGCGTTGCCGCGCAACGCGAAAGTGTCGAGGCACTGCTCGCGCTCCGTGTGGGCGTGCGGAACGCTCCCATAATCCACCACTGTGCCACAAATCGTGACCATTGAAATTTTTCGATGCGAATGCTTGACTTCCCAAGGCGCGCCCGTAAAGATAAGGACACCTATCAGTTAAGTCTCTTTACTTTTGGGAGGAACATTGAGACGACTGAAAACCAGACGTATGATCGCCATTCTCACCGCGTCCCTGGCCGTGATCGCGAGCGGCCTCATCTACACGGTCGCCAACCCCTTCAGCGCCTCGGCCGAGACGGTCTGCTCCGACGCCTGGGTCTCCTCGGAGATCTACGTCGGCGGCGACCAGGTCAGCCACAAGGGCGTGGAGTACCGCGCCAAGTGGTGGACCACCAACGAAGAGCCGGGCACCACCGGCGAATGGGGCGTGTGGGCCTCGCTCGGCGCCTGCGGCGGCGGCACCGACCCCACCACCTCCGCCAGTGAGGACCCGACCGAGGAGCCCACCGAAGACCCGACCGGCAACCCCGGCCAAGGCGGGCAGATCAACGCCGCGTACTTCACCGAGTGGGGCGTCTACGGGCGCAACTACCACGTCAAGAACATCGTCTCCTCCGGCTCGGCGGCGGACCTCACCACCATCAACTACGCGTTCGGCAATGTGAAGAACGGCCAGTGCACGATGGACGACTCGTACGCCGCCATCGACAAGGCCTACACCGCCGACCAGTCGGTCGACGGCGTCGCCGACACCTGGGACCAGCCACTTCGCGGCAACTTCAACCAGCTGCTCAAGCTCAAGGAGGCCTACCCGGACATCCAGATCGTGTGGTCCTTCGGCGGCTGGACCTACTCCGGCGGCTTCGCCCAGGCGGCGCAGAACCCGGCCGCGTTCGCCGAGTCCTGCTACAACCTGCTGCACGACTCGCGCTGGAACGGCCTGTTCGACGGCATCGACATCGACTGGGAGTACCCCAACGCCTGCGGCCTGACCTGCGACACCAGCGGCACCAACGCGTTCCCGAGCCTCATGAGCGCCCTGCGCACCAAATTCGGGAACGAGCTGGTCACCGCCGCGATCACCGCGGACGGCACCTCGGGCGGCAAGATCGACCTCGGCGGTTACGGCGCCGCGGCCCAGTACGTCGACTACTACCAGGTCATGACCTACGACTACTTCGGCGCCTGGGACGCCGACGGACCGACCGCGCCGCACTCCGCGCTCAACAGCTTCAGCGGCCAGCCGATCGCCGGCTTCGACGGCGCCACGGCCATCGCCAAGCTCAAATCGCTCGGCGTGCCCTCGTCCAAGCTCCTGCTCGGCTTCGGCTACTACGGCAGAGGCTGGACCGGCGTCACGCAATCGGCGCCGGGAGGTTCCGCCACAGGGGCCGCGCCGGGCACCTACGAGGCCGGGATCGAGGACTACAAGATCCTCGTGAACGAATGCCCCGCAACAGGAACCGTCGGCGGCACCGCCTACGCCTACTGCAACGGCGAATGGTGGAGCTACGACACGCCCGCGACCATCGCGACCAAGACCGCGTGGCTCGACACCCAAGGCCTGGGAGGCGCGTTCTCCTGGGAGCTCTCAGGAGACACCAGCGACGGCGACCTGGTCTCGGCCATCGCCGCCGGACTGAACTAGTTCCTCCCGCACCGGAAGGCTGACCCGTCAAGGTCGGCGGGCTCCCGCCAGAGCCCGCCGACTTTGCTCATGCCATGAGCATCAACCACAGCGTGACGACGCTCAAACCCAGGAACAGCAGCGGCCCGAGGATGTTGTGGAAGACGCGGGCGCGGACGTGGGCGACCATCGCCAGGACGAAGAACACCACCAGCCCGACCGCCGCCGCGATGCCCAGCGGCCGCCAGAACAACCCGACCGCCAGCCCGACGGCCGCCGCGCCTTTCACGAATCCCAGGAACGGCAGCCATGAGTCGGGGACGCCCACGGCGTGCGAGTTCCGCTTCACCCACTCGGCCCGCATGAAGTTCGCGACGGCCTCGATGGCGTTGAGCGCGATGGTGATCAGGGTGACGACGATGAACGCGACGAACATTGCGGCAGCTTCCCAGTGGCTTCCCGGCGGCCGATCCGCCGAACGGATCCAGTCTCGATCACCCCTCGCCCACCGTCCAATACCTGTATCGATAACCTCCGGTTATGGATGTGGACACCAGGCTGCTGCGCTACTTCAACGCGGTCGCGGAGGAAGGCAACCTCACCCGGGCTGCCGCGCGGCTCTACATCTCGCAACCGGCGTTGACCAAGCAGATCCGGCAGCTGGAGGAGCAACTGGGCGCCGTGCTCTTCAAACGCTCAAGATCAGGAATGGCTCTGACCGAACCGGGCGAGGCGCTGGCCGAGGCAGTGGGCGGCGTCCTCGAAGCCTGGGACCGCGCCGAGCGGTCGGTGAAAGCCGCCGAGGCGTCGGCCTCCAAAGTGCTGCGGATCGGCTTCCTCGCCAGCGCCGCCAACGAGAAGACCCAGGACATCATCGCGGTCTTCAAGCGGCGACGCCCCGACTGGCGGGTGGAATTGCGCCAAGCGAGCTGGGGTGACCCGATCGAAGGTCTGGTGTCCGGCGAGGTCGAGGCGGCGTTCATGCGACTGCCGTTTCCGAACCAGGAGGACTTCCACCTGGCAATCCTCCTGACCGAACCTCGCTGTGTGGCAATGGCGGCGAACCATCCACTGGCGCAACGTGAGTCACTGCGCTTCGAGGAGCTGCTGGACGAACCGTTCATCGCGGCACCGGCGGCGACGGGCGCGTTCCGCGACCACTGGATCGAGGCCGAGGCTAGGGGCGGCCGCCCGGTGCGGATCGGCGCGGTGACCGAGCATCCGGACGACTGGTTGGCCGCCATTGCGAACGGCGACGGGATAGCCCTGGCCCCGGAGAGCGCGGCCCGGTATTACGCCCGCCCGGACATCGCCTACCGCGATGTCGGCGGACTCAGCCCGAGCGAAGTGGCGCTGGCCTGGCCGAAAGCCTCGCCCGCGAACGGCCCGCTGGACGATTTCATAACCGCCGCAATCGAACTCGCCGATTGAGCCTTCAGGTCCGGGTGGTGGCCACGAGCTTCACCTTGAATCCGTCACCGCACCAGTGTGCCGCCGAGGTCCGACAGGCCCGCGGCGGCACCGCGCTACTTGACGAACTTGGCGAGCTTCGTCGCGCCGGTCATGACCCATTCGAGCGGGCCGCGCTTCAAGAACCGCTTCCAGACCACCGCGAAGATCAGCGCCGCGACGATGAACACGCCCCACATCCGCCAGCCCGTCTCGTACCCGACCCCGTTTGCCGGGTGGTCCACCAGGAACCACACGCCCGCGATGTGTCCGACGTAGACAGTCAGCGACATCGACCCGACCGCGATGAGCGGGGCGAGCCACCACCGCAGCCGCGCCCCGGCCTTCCCGGCGAGGCCCAGGAGCAACACGAGGCCCGCGATGATCGCGATCGCGACGCCGATGTTCCCGGCCAGTTCGAACGGCGTGCCCGAGTGCGGGCCCGCGCCGACGAAGCCGGTCCAGTCGAAGCCGCCGGACATCGAGTCGTCGGGCATCTTGTCGTAGATCGAGGCGTGGTCGGCGTCCCAGGTCTTCCACTGCTCGTCGGTCCAGTTCGCGGAGTCCGTGCCCGCGAGCGCGTTCGACCAGGCCTGGTCGAAGGCCTTCCAGTCCTGCTCGTAATCGGGGACCGGCGCGAGCTTCCCCACCAGCCACGCGCCGCCGTAGCCGAGGAGGGCCAGCGCCGGGCCGATGATCGCCAGGCGGATCTGCACGGCCCGCTTCGCGAGGTCGAGCCTGCCGAGGGCCATGCCCGCGAGGATGTAGGACATCCACGCGGCCGCTGGGTAGGTGCCGCTGAGGACCAGCGAGAGCAGGCCGTCGCCGCCCCAGTTCGACAGCGGGTCCTTCGCGTCGAAGCCCTCCATCCAGGTCGAGTCCAGCGACCACACCCATTGGATGAGCACCGGCCCGGCGAGGCCGAAGACCGCGGACAGGATCGCGAGCGTGCGCGCCCGCAGCTTCACGAACGGGAGCGCGAGCAGGAAGTACAAGCCGTAGAACGCCAGGATCACCACGATCGAAGTGCCCGTGGCCGTCAGCCAGGTGCCCAAGGCCAGCAGCAGGACCGCGCGGATCACGATCTTGACGACCGCCTGGCGCAGCGGCCGCCCGGTCTTGGGCCGGTGCCCGCCCGCGATGAGGACCAGCGAGAGCCCCGCGAGCGTCGCGAACAGGGCTGAGGACCGGCCGTGGGGGAGGTCCATGAAGAACGTCTGCCAAGCCCCTCCGTCTGACCAGGGACCTACATGCGAGTAGTACATGCCGAACACGGCGATGGCGCGTGCGGCGTCGAGGCCGACGATGCGGCCGATGGACTCGTTCGGGGGCTGCTCGGCGAGGGCGGGGTCTGCGGCCCCGGGGTCCCGCGGCCTGAGCGCGATGGTGTCGGTCATGCACTCAGGGTGCGGCGACGCGAGTGCCGTTCCCATCCGGCGGCTCGCCGGTCCCGGCCCGCCTGCCGGGCGCAACAGGGCCGCCGACGGGACGCAACCGATCCGCCGCCCGGCCGCCGCGCACCCGCCGATCGGCGGGTTTCGCCCACATTGCGGCCTCTGCGCGCGCACGCAGTGGCACCGGCGTGCTACCAATCGTCTTGAGGGCCTGCCCGGATTCACCGGGCGAGAACGAGAGGAGACCGCATGATCCGCGTCCTGGTCGTCGACGACGAGGCCCTCATCCGCACCGGATTCCAGCACATCCTCAACGCCGCGGGCGACATCGAGGTCGTCGCCGCCGTCTCGGGCCGCCAGGCCCTCGCCGAGGTCGGCCGCCTCCACCCCGACGTCGTCCTCCTCGACATCCGCATGCCCGACGTCGACGGCCTCACCATCCTCGAACGCCTCCGCGCACTCCCCAGCCCGCCCGTCGTCGCCATGCTCACCACCTTCGACACCGACGAGTACGTGGCCGCCGCGCTGCGCATGGGCGCGGCCGGATTCCTCCTCAAGGACACCGACCCCGAACACCTCGCCCTCCAGGTGCGCACCCTCGCCGCCGACGGCGTCGTCCTCTCCCCGAAGGTCACCTCCACCGTCGTGGACGGCTACCTCGCCGGCCGCAGCCGCTCCGGCGAGTCCGTCGAGCGCCTCAGCTCGCGCGAAAGGGAGATCCTCGTCCTCCTCGCCGACGGGCTCTCCAACGGCGACATCGCCGCGCGCCTCTACCTCGGCGTCGGCACGGTCAAAGACCACGTCAGCGCCATCCTCACCAAACTCAAGGTCAGCGGCCGCGTCCAAGCCGCCCTCGTCGCCGAACGCGCGGGACTCCTTCGGGACGACCGATGAGATGGTGGCGCCGGCCCTGGCTCGTCGACGCGGCCCTCATCGTGATCAGCGCCCTCGACCTGTGGTTCAGCTACTGGTGGGAGCTGTACACCTGGGACGTGGCGCTGACCGTCGCCGGGGTCCTCGCGCTGGCCTTGCGGCGGCGCTGGCCGCTCCTCGTCTTCGTGGTGACCCTGCCGACCGCGTACTTCGTCGGCCAGGCCGCAGCGCCGCTCATCGCACTGTTCACCCTCGCGTCCCTGACCCACCGCCGGTGGCTGCTCGGGGTCTGCACCGTGGTCCTGGCGACCTGCATGATCTGGCCGGTCGGTTCCGGACCCTCGGAGCTCCTCACCGACTCCTGGTGGCTCGCGAGCGCCCTGTACGCGCTGGCTCCGGCCGCCGCGGCGGCCTTCCTGGGCCAGCTTGTGCAGGTCCGACGGGAGCTCTCAGCGCGTCTTGACGAGATCACCGAGGCCCGCGAGCACGAGCAGCTGATGGCGACGCAGAAGGTCCTCTCCGAGGAACGGGCGCAGCTCGCCCGCGAGATGCACGACGTCGTGTCTCATCAGGTCAGCCTGATCGCGGTGCGCGCGGGCGCGCTCCAGGTGAGCACCGCCGACCCCGAGGCCAAGGAGGCGGCCGGGACGATCCGCAAGCTCAGCGTCCGAACCCTGGACGAGCTGCGGCACATGGTGAACGTGCTCCGTGCGGGCGGCAGCGGCCCCACCGAGCTCGCCCCGCAGCCGACCCTCGCGCAGCTCGGCGACCTCGTCGCGGGCAGCGGCATCGAAGCGGCCCTTCAGGTCGGCACGCTTCCGGATCTCGACCCGCCTGCTGAGCGGGCGATCTATCGCACCGTGCAGGAGTCGCTGACGAACATCCGCAAGCACGCGCCCGGCGCGAGCGCCGAAGTGGTACTGGCCCATACCGGGGTGGGCACGGCGGTCACGATCACGAACACCGCGCCCACGCGGGCGACCGTCCCGCTCCCCAGTTCCAGGCACGGCCTCCTCGGCCTCCACCAGCGGGCCGCGCTCCTGGGCGGCACGCTCACGTGGGCGCCGACCCCGGACGGCGGCTGGCAGACCGTCCTCACGCTCCCGGTCGCAGTGCGGCCCAAGGGGACGGCGGATCGGCGAGCAGGAATCGCATGACCTCCATGAGGCGGTTCGCGGGCTGAGCGCTCCAGTGCGCGGCATGCGGTTCGGCCGGTGTGGCGATGCGCCCGACTGCCCAATGCAGGTGGTGCCAAAGGATCCGAGCGGCCCAGGCCTCGTCGCACTCGCCGAGGTAGCCCGCAAGGACGGTCGGCACGGCCCGCAGCGGAAGCTTGGCGAACTCGACTGCAGGATCGGCCCAGGCCGTGTCGCCCCAGTCCAGGATGGCCTTGAGCTCCAAGGTCTCCGGGTCGACGAGCAGATTAGTGGGGCTGGCGTCGCCGTGGATGAGCCGCGCGGGCGCGGCGGAAGGACGCAGCGGGTCGAGCCGATCGAACCAGCTGGAGAGCCACGCGGTGACCTCGGTGCTGAGGTGCCCGGCCGCGGCGAGCCGGGCGAGATCCGAACGGGGATCCCCGGACTCGTCCACAGGAACGCCCGGCAGCGCGTCGACGCCCGCGTGCAGCGCGGCCAACTCGACGCCGAGCCGCCGGTACGCCGCCGACCACCGCTCGTCGGCCGGTCCCTCGGGGATTCCGGGAACCACACCGATCACCCTTCGCAGCACCATGAACGGGGCCGCGATGAGCGCGCCGCTGTCGTCGAAGTCCACGAGTTCGGGAGTGCGCACCCCGGCCCGCACGGCCGCCGGGATCACGACCGCCTCCTTGCGCAGGTCCTCGCCCGTCTCCGGTCGCGCGATCCGCAGCACGAGGTGGTCGCCGAGGAAGTAGACGCGGTTCGCAATGCCCTGGGACGGCACCGGAGTGACCATCCCGGGGTCGACCCGGTGGCGCCGGGCGATCGCGGCAAGCGTTTCAGGGGAGGGCATCCGGCAAAGCTACGACACGTTCGGAAGAAATATCCGGCGCCGCGATGAATCCGCGCGGCGGGCCTCGTCTCGACTGGAAAGCAGGCGCGCTCTGCCGTGCCCGGGACCGACACCGATCGGCCCGGCGCGCTGAGGACCTGCACCGACGGACAGGGAGCGGCCGATGCCACAGCGAATCAGGATCGTCCGATGAGCGCCGCGGACCAGCGGGAACGCCTGGCGTCCCTGGCGCGGGGGATCATCGACGCCAACAAGTACATGACCTTGGCGACCGTCGGGACCGACGGTTCCCCTTGGGCCACACCGGTGTTCTTCACACCGGACGGGTACCGCGACCTCTACTGGGTCTCCTCGCCGACGGCGCGGCACTCGCGCAACATCTTCGAGCGGGCCTCGGTCGCCATCGTCGTGTTCGATTCCCAGGTGCCGATCGGCGGGGCGAGCGCGGTCTACATGCGGGCCAGGGCCGCAGAGGTGCCCGACGGCGAGATCGAGGCGAGCGCCGACCGCTACGCGTCCCGGTTCCCCGACCTCAAGTACTTCACACCGGCCGAGCTCCGCGCGCCCGCGCCGTACCGGCTCTTCCGGGCCGAGGTCGCCGAGCACTCGGTGCTGATCCGCGGGGGCGATCCCGAGTTCGGGACCGGCGTGGACTCGCGCCGCGACGTCGACCTCTGAACACCATGAAAGCCGCTGTCCTTCGAGATGAAGGGCAGCGGCTTCGTGTTCGTGAGCCTAAGAGACTAGAGCGCACGCAGGTTAGCGGCCTGCGGACCCTTGTTGCCCTGCTCGATGTCGAATTCCACTTTCTGGTTCTCTTCGAGCGACTTGTAACCGTTGCCGGTGATCGCCGAGAAGTGAACGAAGACGTCGGGGCCGTCGCCCTCCGGAGCGATGAAGCCGAAGCCCTTCTCCGAGTTGAACCACTTAACAGTGCCTTGCGCCATGCTTGTATATCCTTGATGTTGGTGCTCAGGCCGGCGGCCGCGTCTCCCAGGAACGAATCCCCACAAGCGCCGTTCCGCCATATGGTCTGATATTGCCGCCATTGCTGGCGCTTCACCTCTCCAGTTCTTGACGAACTGAAGCGGCTACTGGACCCTACAGCACTTCCGCCCCGATGTAACCAACCAGAGGGGAAACTCTCCTCACATTCAACCCTTTGGGCCATTTTGCCCCAAATATTTGTGACCGCCGCCATCCCTGACCCCGCCAGCCTCACAGTGCACCGCGCGAAAGCCTGGAAGCGTCCAGAGGCGCCGGTGCTGTACCCTGGCTACGGCTGTCGCAAGGCGGCCGAATCGGGACGTGGCGCAGCTTGGTAGCGCACCTCGTTTGGGAACCCCAGCCGCCCAACCGCATTGCACGTCTCCTGCCTGCGGAAACGTGGATCTACCTGCGTTTATAACCTCACCCTAACGATCCGATATGGTCCGGTTAGGTTCGGCTAACTTCGGTCGATTCTGGCAGGATCGTGCCGAATACGTGCCGAAGTTTTTCGTTGGTTACCCCGGCCTTCTTGTGATCGACCGGTGCGATGCGAAGGCTGCCGACATCCGCGCATGAGAGTCGATCTGCCTCGACACCGTTGAACGCCACGCGGCCGCGCTTGGCGAAATGGATACCGCTACAGGAAGTTGCCAACCTGTTAGCCCCCTGGCCCGCGATGGTCGAGGCGCCGTACACGGGTTCCGACGAGATCATCGGCGCCTTGCCTGGTCGGTCCAATCCGTGGCCACCTTCACTGCGATCTCACGCTCTGCCCGACCGCGCCACGATAGACCATCGGTGGCCTTGCCTGACCGTGGTCCTTCCCGGAAGTCTCGATGTCGGGTTCGACGTCAGCGTCCGTAGTGTCCGGCGATGGCTTTGCACTGGGCGATCCAGAAGACAAGCTTGTCATCGACCGACGGACTCGGTTTGAGGAGTCCGAGCCGGATGGCTTCCTTGTAGAAGCCCGGCCCGACGTCGTTCTCACCGAGGTAGTAAACCAGCGCGGAGATCATGAAGTCAGTCCCGGTCCGTGAACGATGCTGGCCGGTCATGTCCCCCAGCAGCTCACCGACCGCACGGCGTTCGCTGTCGTGATCGAAATTGAAGGGGCGGAAGCCGGTTCGGCCGGTGAGTACGGCGTTGAGCTCGGTGTAGCTGCTGGGGCGGAGGTTCCCGTGCGCATCAGCGAGTTTGGCCCGTTCAACCAAGAATGCCAGTCCGGTATCGATGAGGGTGTTCCATTCGGCGTCGTCCCGCCCGTGTCGTGGCATGGCTTGCCCTTCCTGAGATGTAGGTCAGTCGGTGAGCGGGTGGGGTCGGGCACTGTCCCAGAGGGTGTCGAACTGGTCGGCGAAGAGGCGGTACCAACGGCCGTCACGGCCCGCTTGCAGGCTGAACGAGGGATTGGCTTCGAGTGTCCGGTGCTGGTACATCTCGATGTGAATCTGTCCGTGGTCCTCGGATGCGTCCAGCAGGCACATGCCGAAGGTGGGCACGAAGGGCAGCAGGCGCAATTGCAGGTCCGCTTCTGATCGCGCTGAGTCGGCGAGCACGCGGAGCAGATCGATGCTGGAGGAGGTGCGGTGTCGGTAGAAGTCGGGGGCGTGGGCTTTCTTGCTGCGGGCAACCGCCTCGGTCTCGGCTGGGCTCTCGACATCGAGCAGCAGCACTCTGATCGAGGCACCGGCTTGGAGCCTGCGGTCGAGGACGGGGAGCGAATCGCGGATGGTGCGGGTGAGCGTGACACCCACCAGCCAGATTTCGGTGGCGGATGCCATGTCCTGCGCGAGTGAAGCGTGGCCGGTTGAGAGGAAGCGCTCAGCCGATACTGGTCCCGTCTCGGCTTCGAACAGTCGGTCCAATTGCTGGCTGAGGGTTCGTGACTGGTGGCGGTCGCCGAGCCGAGAGGTGGCCAGGAGAGCCAAGACCGCGAGGGTGGCTGCGGCGACCACGTTGGCGTTCGCGACGTTGAGGATGCCGAGGACGGCCACTGATAGGGCGACTGCGACCGTCACGTACAACTCGGCGTTGCGGCCGCTTCGAAGATCCGAGAAAGCACTCGGTGGTGCCTTCCGGTCGGTCGAGGAACCTGGCCGGCTCGAGGATTCGTCAGGGAGGGGTGACATCTCCTGATCGTCGCACAGACTAAGCCTCCGCTCAGGACTCAAAGTGGTGCCGGTCTTCCGAGGCCTCCTGCCCGGCCACCGGAGTCCGCTCCTCCTCGACCGTCCGCTGCGATATGCCAGAGTTGATCACTGGGGCGAGCTGCGGCATCGGATATGCGCTGAGACGGGAGGACCTGGCCCGCGGCGGTTCGTGACCTCGACCGCGCTCCGGCGCTGGCAGCGCTGACCATCGACCGTCTGGTGGTGATGATGCTCGACGTGCGGTCCCGGCGCGACATCGACGCCGCGGGCGAGCTGGCCGCGTCCCATTGCGGCGGTCTGGACCTGCTGATCAACGATGCCGGGATCACTCACGAGAGCGCCAGACACTCCGAGGTGGACGATCAACGGGTGCTCGACCTGCTGAGCGTGAACAGGGTCGGCCCACTGCTCGTGTCCAAACGGTTTCTGCCGCTGCTGCGCCCTGGTGGCTTGCTCGTCGACATCACCATGCCAGCCCGACTGTTCGGCACTCTGACCCGCACCGAAAACTATGCGTTTATCGCCAGCTGGTACGCGCTCACCTGGATGATCGCGGCCGTGCTGACTGGCACCGGCCAAGTGGCGGCGACGCAGTGGTTCGGGCGCCTGCGCACCGACTTCAACAACTGCGCGGAGAAGGCGATTCCGCGCGTCGTCAGCCGTATCGAGCAGCTCAGCTTGGCCGATCATGGTGCCTGCATGCTGCCCGACCCCTGGTAAACGCGTCGCCCATCCGCCATCGAACCGGACACCATTGAGTGACTCCCCCATAACCAGTGGGCGGTACTGGGGTGCGCAGAGCAGCTCGGGGCACAGCTACTCTTCGACCTCCCGATCGCGCTCGGGCCAGCACGGCAACGGAAGTTCGCTGTGTGACTGCGGGTGACCGCTGAGGTTGGTGTCCGACTGGGTGGGACATATACCCAGGTCGGCTGGCCCCCAGTGTCGCAGACCCTCAGCGGTCAGGGCAGGCAATTCAAGTACACCGAGACGGACAGCTTGCAACATGATCCGAAACGCGATCACCCGCGTCAACGCAGCAGCCCATGCCAAACTGTACATACCGACCACGCAAACTCCGAGTCCCCAAAGCACACCAGGCCGACCGGGTACAGCTGCGATCAAAAACACGAACGCGCACACGGGAAGCGGCACCACGAGCGCAGCCGCGAAACGGGTCTCGCCGTAGACGCGGGCGTACCGGTTAGCGAGTGCCGGGGCACGGTCGGGAACGACACTGAGGAACCATTCCAGGTCGTCTGCCAGTGCAGCCATGATGTCCGTGCAGGCGGCAGCATCGTTCGGTTCCTGGTCGGGGCGCTTGACGCCGATCAGCTCCAGTAGGTCCGCGTGGAAGCCTTCCTGGTGCGTGAAGGATCGAAGGATTCTGCTCCGTGAACCGGGAATCAGCTTCACCATTGTGAGGCGATACGCAAGACGTGGCACATGACGGCGCAGCAAGATCCCCCCGTTTCTGATGACATCGTACTGGAAGCTCGTCCAAACCATGCCGATGCAATAGGCCGCGAACAGGAGGCCACCCAGAATTGCCCCGGTGCCGAGGATCCCAGCTGCACGGTCAAGGTCGGCGTCGAAGTCAGCCGGGAGTCCGAAGTCGGGGTGCTGCCGACCCCAGGCGATCCAGAGGGCGATAAGCCACACGGTCCCGGCGGCCAGTGGCGCGCGAAGCTGCCGCAGTCCTGGTAGGAACGAAGTCACCATGAGCGTCGGTCTCCGATAGTGAGGGGGAACCGTCCGGTCCGTCATCAGGATGATGCGACGTTGTCCTGATCCCGGGGCATGCGCACGTCGAAGGACACAGTCTTAAGTGTATGACTTGGTCGGTGCCTCTGGGGTACATGCCAAAAGACCCGCTACCGGCCCTTCAGGTCGTTTCCACGCCGAGGTCTTACGCTTTCGCAAGTTCGCATCCGGCCTTGTCTTCGGCGACGAGTGGCTCGAACAAGCGGAGACGCCAGAGAAGGCACGACCTCCGGCATGGTCGATCAGCCCCTTCATCTCGGTGCGGGAGAAAGCGGCGAGCAGCCCGGTGCACTTCCATCAAGGCGCATCATCCACCTCGATCGGGCGCCGAAATGCGTACCGCGTGAGACGGTTGTCAACCGTAGGATTGTGAATCCTGTTCACGGCCCTCCTGTGTTTCGGACCCCGACGTCAACAGGTGCCGTAGGCTGCCCTAATGGACTTCTGGATTCAGCTCCCGAACGAGGCACGCATACCCGCGACCTTCGACCCCGCGGACCCTGAATCGTTCATCGAAACCCGTACCATCATCGAACGAAACACGTTCGCGGACCCCGGGTCCACGATACAGAAGAACTGGGAAATCTTCATGACCTGCGCTGAGGACCTCGACGGCTACGACTGCCGGACGATCTCTGGCGCACGCTCAACCCTGATTAGAGACGATGACGAAGAGTTCTTCGTAAGCTTCAACTGCCATGAGTTCCGGGTGGTTGAGGCTGGCAAGACCTTCCGGTTCAGCACCGGCGGTGAAGGTGGCGAGGCCATCATTTCGTTCATGCGGACACAGCCAACCATCCGAGCCAAGTACGCCTAACACCTAACGTCGGTTTCTAGCCCCTGTACACGAGGTCGAGCCTTTGGGCGAACGTCTCCCACGTCGGCGAAGTTACCGGTGCCCTTGGCATGGAGGCGCTTGACATCGCTGGAAGCGGTGCCCTCGAATGTGTCCGCGACGGTGAACGCGACCTGCTTGAGCGCATCACTGGCGTCCATATGTGCTCCAAGTGCCAAGTGCCAAGTGCCAAGTGGTAGTGGTGGCTGAGCGTACTGGCACCGTCCAACTCCACCACGGAAATGCGCGTGACCCGCTGACCGCGCTTATGGGCCCTATCCTGGGAAGACGCCCCCTCCGCTACTCCCGGACGACAACACCGCAGCCAGGAAACCCTCCCTCAAATGGACCTGGTGGTTTATCCCCGCGGCCGCCGTCTTGGTCATCCTTGCCAGCAGCCGTATCAGCTACCTCATCTTTGCCGAGCCCATCCCCGATCCGCCCGCCGCTTCCTCCGGCTTGAGCGAGAAGGAGGTCGCCAACCGGACGCTGGAAATCGCGCGCATGGAGGCAGAAGCGCGGCGCAACGCCTTCACGACCGCCGCAGGTTTCGTCGCGATCGCCGCTCTGATTCTGACATTTTACCGGCAACGCCACCACATGCGGGCCACGGCCAACGCTGAGGCTGATGCACTGCGCCGCCAGGAGCATCTCGAACGGGCCGCCGCCGCTACTAAGTTACGGTCGCGTTCTCGGTGCGTCCGGCGGTGCCGGTGTATTGGCGTTGGACTTCGCAGGTTTTGCGGCCTTGCTTGAGGAACCCGGTGTCGTCGACTACCAGCACCGCATCGGGCCCGCCGATCGTCTCCGAGACCGCCCGAGCGAGCCGATCACGCACGAGATCGGCGTCCCACAGCGCCCGCATCAGGAAGTACTGCACCGTATCGGGCCTGGCATGTCCGACCGCCTCAGCGATCATCCAGCCGTTCTTGCGCTCGAGGGGCGCCAGCAGCGCCGTCAGGTACTTCCTGGCATGCTTGCGGGTCTCGAATCGGAAGAAGTCATCGGCGATAAGCCCGAACCATTCGTCCAGGCGATCCCGCCACGAAGCCACCTCAGCAGTCTCAATATCCGCTACCGCACTCACCATGATCAGAAGCTACCCAGACGCCGACCACGGCACCACCGCCAGACCAGTCCGCACCTAACCTGAATATCGATGCCCCCCAAAGAAACAGCCAGACTGTCGGCAATCTGTCACGCCTACTTACGGCAGTCAAGCTAAACCCAGGGAACTGCTGTACTAGATGTGGAAATCAGGGCTGTCAACGACGCTTCAGGTCGCCTGCACGGGACCAAGCCATCTAAGGGTCATGAGGACGTGCTCCCGTGCCTCCATAGGCACATCGAGGTTGTCAAGCCATCCATGCAGAAGGTCGTAGGCAGCGCGGACGCGGAGGAGGGCCAACTTGGCCGCGGCCATCACGCGCCAATGCCAGGGGGTGCCCGTGCTGAGTGCTAGGTGCCAGAGCGCCTCTACCGCTGGCTCGCGGTTCAGCGCAGCCCATTCATACGCTGCCGAGATCCGAATGTCGTAGTCGACACCTACACGGTCACCTGTGATGAACTGTAGGGCTGCCTCGGCTTCACGGCTTGCGATGGGCTTCAGGGCCATTGCTGCTTCGAAGCGGCAGCGATCATGTACATCTGCCGCGGTCGCAATTGCCAGGATCGAGCGGCGCTTTAGATCTTGATCGAGGATCCGTTGCGCAGCATCCAAACGAGCGAACGAGTTGTTGGAGCTGTCGCGGGAGAAAAGGTCGAGAGCCTCAACAGCTGAGGCAGCGTCACACTTGCAGAACGCAACCAACAGCGCATAGCGGTGTTCCTGGGATAGATGCCGGTCTTGGACGGCATTTCGCAGCTTCCACAGAGAAACATCGTCCCCAGCGCTGCCATGTGTGAGACTGTGAACCGCACGGCGTCGCGAGTCTTCAGACTGGTTGTCGTCGTTGATTGCCGCCAACGCTTCTCGTCTTGTGTCTGCGATATCCAGGATCCGGGTATCGAAGAACCCGCATGTTGATGGTCTCGACCCTCCTTGGGCATGAAAATGTCTGCCCTTCCCGACCGCCTGTGGTGAGGACCGGTACTCAAAAAGCTGTGTCGTAGCGGAGTTGGTGAGACTGATCAGCGACAACAATCCCAACAGCTTGAGCATATTGAAAGGTGTTGAGGCAACACCCCAGAGCCCCGACATGTGGAGGCTCAGCGCGGTAACGGTCGCGGCTCCGAGGGCGACGGCAAGATGCGGGCGCCATCTCAACTTGCCGAAGGAGGCCGAACTCAGTACTGGACCTTTAGGTATGACCATTAAGTGGCAGAGGCTTTCGCGCATAAGAGACCTAGATGGGATGCTGCGCAGCGGAGTCACTCGAATGCGCGGCACACCAGAAGGTAGCCGTCTGCCGCTCCGTAAACAAGCGAATGCGAAGCAAATGGCACGTCCATCATATGGGCGATTTGTCGAGGGTGAGTAGCTTGATGTGAAATGATGCCGAACCGATGTTCTAAACTGGATCTTCTGTTAACATGCGTCCGGATTGAAAGGGTGCCTATGATTTGAGTTACATGAGGTCGGCTGAAATCCAAGTTGCATGTCTTACCACATCGGATCATCCCTTGTGTGGAGAGGATCGACTGTGCCAAAAACCTTCAGTCAAAGTTTGATGCTCACGCTAGGACCTCCCGAAATCACCGTGGCGCTAGCAAGTTGGTCTGTAGCACCATCATGCTCGGATGGTCGGGTCCGAGGATTCGCACCTGGTCGCCCAGCAGCTCGCGGTAGGCCTCCTCCGCCCCCGATACGTCGCCCCGCCGTCCTTGCAGGCGTGCCGAGGCGATTCGCGTGGCCAGCACCTCGCTGTGGTCGGGTCCGAGGATTCGCACCTGGTCGCCCAGCAGCTCGCGGTAGGCCTCCTCCGCCCCCGATACGTCGCCCCGCCGCTCTTGCAGGCGTGCCGAGGCGATTCGCGTGGCCAGCACCTCGCTGTGGTCGGGTCCGAGGATTCGCACCTGGTCGCCCAGCAGCTCGCGGTAGGCCTCCTCCGCCCCCGATACGTCGCCCCGCCGTCCTTGCAGGCGTGCCAGGGCGATTCGCGTGGCCAGCACCTCGCTGTGGTCGGGTCCGAGGATTCGCACCTGGTCGCCCAGCAGCTCGCGGTAGGCCTCCTCCGCCCCGGAAAGATCGCCTGCGGCCTCCTGCAGCGAGGCCAGTTGTGTGAATGCAGCAAGCCGTTGAGGATGGTCATGGCCGAGTTTCGTGTACTCGGCTGCGACTAGCTGCTCAAGCACTGCAGACCGGTTCAACCCAACACTGCCACCGGACTGCAATGCTGCTGGCGTTCGAGGACGGTCTTGTATTACGGCGTCATCAACCCCAGCGGGCTGGACCCGGAACCAGCCGTCGATTCCTCCAAACCGCATTCCCGCGCTGATTTGGGAGCCAATGAAGGTCACATGATCATTAAACGCGGTCTCATCGAAAATTCCTATTGCTTCAAACCGGACATTCCGGAAGTAGGCGGTGTCATTGAAGCGCGATCCTGAAAAGTTCACAGGACAGTCGAATCGGGCACCGTCAAACGAGGCGATACCGTGAAAGATAGCATCGCGAAACAACGCTTCTGTCGAGAAATGCGCGCCATCGAACGTTACATCCAGGCCAAACTCGCTTCCTTCAAAATAGGCCCTCGAAATTCGCGCCCGATCAAATCTAGTATTTCCTACAAATGTCCCTCCGCTTACATCTAGAACCTTCACATCGCAGTCTCGCAAATCAAAGGCGAAGAGAATGGATGCAGCGAGGTCAAGCTCGAGATTTGGCCAATAGCCAGATGTCTCTGCAGGCATGACATGGCGCAGAATAACTCTCTGAGCGACAATTCTGATTTCATGGTTTCCAAGTGGAAGATCAGCACTTATCGGCCCTTGCTGACTTGATGGAGCAATAGGTGTTCTCCGCAAGAAGTCGCAAATCTCATTGATAACGACCTGCCTATATTCTGGAAGCGACTGGCCAAAGTCTTCGAGACCTTGCAGTCCACTCATTCGCGACGCAAGATCTTCCTTGCCGATCAGTCGACGAGCGGTAACAAAGTCCGTAATAGAGTCAAGCGGATCTTCCAAACGGGAGTTCACTTGTAGCAAATCTGCATATGTACGACTCATGCGCGCACGCAGTTCTTCGCGGGTGCTCAAATCCAAGTGAATTATCGCGTTTCGTATTGAGGTTGCCTCCAGGATGATACTGCGATCCGACTCGAGTAGTTGCCCAAAGTTAATGAGTTCGTCCGCCCGTATGGAAATTGGCAAAAGATACGAGCGTGCTATTCCATGGCTGGCTAGGAGAGCATCCATGCCCTCCGCAAGCTCCTCAAACGCATGCAAAAACTGTGTTGACCCGACGAAGGTCGTCGCTCCTTCGGAGACAAATTGTGATGGTGCGCTTCGAACTGCGAGCGCAATCGTGGCCCCCACCAAAACGCCGGTGACCGACATCGCTACCGCCGAGGATGATCCGCCTGTCAAAAGGAGCGCAATTGGCACCACGAGAATTGCTGCTACTCCGAGAGGAACGTCGAGTCTCCGGTTGAATAGGCGATCTGGGTGCATTTTAACTGTACGCATTTTACCTCTTCATCCGAGCAATATAAACGTAGCTGCCTATAGTAAGCATCCCTAGGCCAGTCGCAAGTCCGGCCACCCACGGGTTTGCGAGATGACCTCCGAGCAACCCGACTCCCAAACCGCCGCTCGGCGAGACCGCAAGAACTATCTGGTCAATTCGAGACAAAGATGATGGATTTCGGCCAGCTGGCTCATCGGAACCAACGCTTGAACCAGAGGTACCCTCGATTGCCGAAGCTGCTCTCAACACATGGGTCGCCGTGATCTCAACACTGTCAGTCCCTTGAACGCGCTCTCGATACTCATAGACGGAGACTTCTTGGGCGAGTCGCCCTGCATATTTCTGCACACTGCTGAGGAACGCCGATTCCGCAGCATCGGAGGCACCGGCCAATTCCGTTACGATCCGGATTTCCAATCGCTGTCGCGGGGGTATTTGCACTCGATCGATGGGGCGCAGGTGGTGCCGTCCTTGTGACGGTATGGGCACCTTTGCGAGAATTGATTGGCATTCTTCGCCGTCTTCTTCAATTCCGCACGCCAGTACGTATTTGGAGATCCAATCGAGCGGAGGGATCCAATGCCCGTTCTCGGCCGCCAACATTTGGTTACTGCTGAGTACTGGCCCATCTATTTGTCGAGACGCCGTTCGGAGGTCGTGATAACTCATACCCGCTGACTCGCGCACCTTTCGAAGTGAGAGACCAAAATCCCCGGCGATCTCACCTCCGGAGCTTTCGCCGTTCCCAGGTGTCACATCGATAACTTTCGTCATAGCTCCTCATATTGCAGCCAGGCTCAGCTCATACTATAGGCGATACGATCTCTCGTTAGCGCTCGCGGCAATGCATTTCTGGCACTCAAATGGTGGATTCGAAATTGCCGATGCTTCTGACTCAAGTTCTAGAAATAGTTCTAATGCAACTGCTGTGCCAATATGTCCGTCCGATTTTCCTTGTTTGAGTTATTTCAGTGGATCCTCAGCGGCGATCGTGTATCCCGTGAAATCGCGCTTCCTCCGAAGCCGAATCGAGACAAACACTCCACCCGACAAGGTATTAACGGCATGTCTTAGCTGGTTGCAGGATTGGCGTGCGGATGGCTCGCTGCTGTCATATGTCGTCGATTCAGGCGTGCCATTCGGCGCTGACGCGGGTGACGATGGCGCTGGGAAGGGTGTAGGCGAATTTTCCAGGCAGGGAGATCGGTTCGGTCGTGATGGTGTCGACCGTCGAACGAGGCCCAAAGCCGGTCGCCTTGCGTCCACGGATCGATGAACCGGCGATACTCTCTCATCGCATGGTGCTGGTCTTCAGGTTCCACACGGCCGTGCGGTTCTGCGCTGAGTATCAGTCGGCGGCCAGCACGACATTCCCGTGCGCGATGAGTGCTCATCCGCGGTCGCCATCGCCCGACCAGGCCGTTTTCTCCGGTCGCCACGTCGAGTAGGGCCGGCCGCGGCCGCTCACCTGCAGCAGCAGGTACCGCTCACCGTCTTGTTGGGCGTTCACCCACCGTTCCCACACCGGCTGTGGTGGCCCTGCGTCGCCGAGCCGGTATGGGGCGACTGACGCGGTGCAACTCGAAGTCTGATCGGCCTGGTCGTCGCGCTCTTCCCTGCAGGGTTGGGGTCAGGGCGATCGACTGCGCATGAGGCTTCCCCAGAGAGGGGAAGCGGTCGGCGAGAGCAGTTTTCGCGCATGCGCCGACACAGAGGTCCATGTCGGACCTTTGCTGACCCGGCAGTCTCCCTGCTGCATCTCATGTTTCAGGCCCAGAGTCAGGCTGATCCAGACCGTCGCTGTGCTGCATACTCGTCTCTGGGCTGTGCTCTATGGGCGCGGGATTGTTGCTGGCCGACTTCGGTCTCGCTACGATGGCGTGAACACTGCTTGCGAGTTAGGCACACTCGGCCAGCGGCAACCCATGTAACCTCGCGTCCAAGCGACGGCATGGTGTCGCCGTATCGGTCCTCGATAATCAAATCTTGTTAGGAAGACATACCGTGGCGAAGCAGACCCTGATCACTTTGAGCGACGACCTTGATGGGAGTGAGGCAGCCGAAACGGTCGAGTTCGGTATTGACGGATACCTCTACAACATTGACCTGTCGGCCGCGCACGCTGACGAACTGCGGGACCGGCTGACGGCCTACCGGGAGTTTGGCACCCGCCTGGGCCGCTACTCGGTGCGCAATGCCGCACCTGCGACCGTGAAGCGCGTCTCGAACCAGGGCGACAAGGAGCGGAACCTTGACATCCGTCGTTGGGCCGAGGAGAACCATCTGCCGATCAAGGCGCGGGGCAAGATCTCGGACACGGTGATCGCCAAGTACGACGCCGCCCACACCTAGGCGTAACCGCCAAAGTCACCGCCCGTCCGGCGGTCGCTCCCGTCGGATCGTTGAAGTTATTGCAGGTCAAACCCTGATTCGCATCACCCGGTCTCTTGTGCGTGGTGTCAATACCTGACGATACTTTGAGGTGGCTGTGCTGTACCCTGGCTAAGGCCGTCTTACAGCGCGGTCTAGATCGGGTTGTGGCGCAGCTTGGTAGCGCACCTCGTTTGGGGCGAGGGGGTCGCAGGTTCAAATCCTGTCAACCCGACCATGTGATGTCTCGGGACATCGGAAACAGGTCGAACCTGCAAAGGTTCGGCCTGTTTTGCTATGCAGGTCTGGTGGGGCCTTTGGGTCGGCCGGTGGGCTGGTAGTCGCGGTCCGGGTCGAGGGTGAGCTCGCGGAGGAGTTCGCCGGTTGCGGCGTGGATGACGCGGATGTCGAGGTCTTCGACGATGAGTAGGACGCGGGTTCCTTCGTGGATCCTGCCGATGCCGATGTGGTGGAGTTTCCCGTTGTGGCGCAGGGTGACTGATCCGGCTTTGTCGATGGTGTCGGTGCGGATGCGGCTTGGGGTGTCGCTGGCGGCGAGGTCGCCGGGGGCGGCTTTGGGTCGAGTGTTGTAGATCGTGGCGGGGGTCGCGCGGTGGGGTAGCGACCGGTGGGGCCGGTGGTGGTTGTAGGTCTCGGTGAAAACGTCGATGAGGGCTTGGAGCTGCTCGAGGGTGGCCGGTTGCGGACTCGCGGCGGTGAGGTGTTTCTTCATGGTCTGTTGGAAGCGTTCGACTTTCCCGCAGGTGGTGGGTGGTTCGGCCTCGAGTTTTTCTGGACGACGCCGAGGCGTGCGAGTTCGTGTTCGAGGGCGTTCCGTCCGCCTTTGTGGTGTGCGAGGCGGGTGGTGAAGACCAGGCCGTTGTCGGTGAAGGTCGAGGCCGGTGGCCCGTGGGCGGCGACAGCGGTGCGGAAGGTGTCGCGGGTGATCGGGCCGGTGACGCGCTCGTGCGCGGTGACGTGGAGGGCGTAGCGAGTGCAGTCGTCGAGCCAGGTGAGGATCTCGCTGTCGGCGCCTGTGGCGAGGCGGTAGTGGGTGAAGTCGGCCTGCCAGCATTCGCCCGGCATGGCGGCTTCGAAGCGGATGTAGGAGGACCTGGGGCGTTTCTTCGGCGTGGGTTCGACCAGGCCGGCCCGGGTGAGGTAGCGGCTGATGGTGGCGGTCGAGACCGTGACCTGATGGTGCTGGGCCAGGTGCCAGGCGATCGTGTGTGGCCCGGCGTCGAGCCCGACCGCGGTGAGCTTCTCGCGCAGTTCCACGATCAGCTCGACTGTTTCTGGGGCCGTGGCGTTCGGTGAGGTTTTCGGGCGGCGTGAGCGTGGCTCGAACGCTGCCGCGCCTTCGGCCCGATAGCGAGCGATGAGTTTGGAGACCCAGCCCGCAGAGACCCCGTACTCGAGGGCGACCTCGGCCTGGGAGCGGCCTTCGAGGATGACAGCGGTGATGATCAGGCGGGCTTTCGACATGCCCGAGATCAGACACCGGAATGTTGCCTATGGCTTGAGACATGAGTTTCCTATGTCCTGAACCAGGACACTGTCAACCCGACCGATTTGCCGGTTTTCAAGCGTTTGGGTGGAAGGTCGTCACGACCTTCCACCCAAACGCGTTTCAGTGGCTCCTTACTTCTGAGGTGGTTCTGAGACATTCTTCAGTGGTTGCTCGGCCGCTTCGATCTTGTGTTGGTGGCGGTGGAGTTCGCCGTCGATGCAGTGCGCGTAGATCCGCAGGAGGATCTCGACCGAGTTGCCAGCCCACTCGGCGACCTGAGTTGCGGGGACGCCTGCGTTGAGCCACCTGGAAAGGCAGGAGTGCCGGAGATGGTAGGTTCGGGTGGTGAGCGGTGAAGCGGCCTCAACTTCGGTGAAGGCGATCGCTCGGGCCTTGTGGAACACCTTCTGGCAGGTCCGGGCTGAGAGCACCTTTCCATAGCAGGAGACGAACAGGCGTCCGTCGGGGCCAGGTTCGAAGGTGTTCATATGCGTGCGCAGGATCGCCACGAGCCGAGGACTGATCGGGACGATGCGCTTGGCGTCGGCTTCACGGTGCTTGAGGCCGCGGTATTCGCGGTTTGCCCCGTCGTCGGTCCAGGCGGGGCCGATGTAGGGGGCAGCACCCTCGAGGTGCATCTCGCCCCATTCGGTGTCCGTGGCTGGGAGAGTGACGTTGGCGCGGCGGAGTTCGACGGCTTCCTCGGGGCGAAGGCCGGCGTAGAAGCAGGTTGCGAAGAACGCCTTGAGTCTGGGGCCGCTCCACTGCACTTGTTCGACGGCGGCGAGGAGCCGTTCGGCTTGGTCGAGGTTGGCGCAGACTCGCTTGTCGACCGCGACTGAGGTTCGCGCGGTCTTCTTGACCTTGAATTCGGGATGGGTCTGGAGCAGGTTCGACTGGATGTGACCCGCGTAGACGGCGCGGTCGACAGGTGTGTTCAGTGCCGCGCGCATCCGCCGCTGCGAGGAGACGGCACGCTTGCCGCCATTGGCTTGGAGCGCGAAGCGGTCGAGGATCGCGTGTATGGCTGCTACGTCTCCCAAACATGTCACTGGCAGTTGATGTTGTTCGGCCCAGGCGAGGGCGGCAGCGATTTTCCCGGTTGGGGCTTCGGCCTTGTGGTTGAACGCGCACCGGCGCAGCGCCTTGCGCAGCAGGGCTTCCTGGGGGCGATTGTCCTGGGGGAGGAGGGCGACCATGGCGTCCATGAGGGTGCTTGCGACATTCTCGCGATGATGTGCAGACCATCGGTGCCAGTGAGCGCTGATGTAGTCGCGAAAGTGATCGAGGATGCCGATGGCAGATACCTCGTTGGCCGCTTCCTCTTGAATCTCTCGCGCCCAGGCGGTTGGTTCCCCGTTGGCGGTGCTGAACGGTAGGCCCTCGTTGGCAGCCGAGCGCAGCTTGGCTTTGTACGATTCCGCCGCTTCGGGGAAATCGAAGGGGACTTTGAACGGGACGCCTTCGACAGTCCAGCGCACATAGTGAGTGGTTTTCCGTTTGCCCTCGTAGACATCGGTCTTACGGAAGCGCACCTTGAAGCTTTCGGCCTTCACGCCTTGCTCCCGTTCTCGCAGTCGGTGAGCCAGCGTTCGACGTCGCTGGTGCGGAACCGGATGCTGCCGTTCGGGAGTTTGATCCGGGCTGGTGCCCTGCCGGAGGTGGCCCAGTCGTGGAAGGTGGATCGGGCGATGCCCACCAAGTCCAAGAAGTCGTCGAGTGTCATGAGGTCGATGCGTCCTTTCGATTTGCAGGAGCACCGGCACTGCCCACAGGCCAGTTCATCGCCCGAGTCCTTGGAATCCCCTGTGGACCTACCGGTGTGGTGGTCCCGGGCGGTGGATGAACGTAGCTCCGACTCCGGGGCCTGTCGAGCCTCCACTGCACGCGGACCAGCAGGTAGATGGCCGAATTCGGCGGACGAATTCGATTGGTTAGAAGACTGGTTGTCGAGGCGGCGGCTCATGTCGTCCTCCTGAACACCAGGACGTCCTCATGGGCTCGCACCAGCCCGCGCTGGCCAGCCTCTACCGTGCGGCGGACGTTGCCGAGGTGGAAGAAGGTCGCATGCGGGTACAGCACCTGCTCTTCGCCGTCCCAGCGAGCTAGGAGCGCGGCGTGCCGGTCGATGTAGGCGAATCCGGCATCCTCGGCGGCGGCGATCACGACGGCCGGGAAATCCACTAGAACGCCCTTATCGGTGTAGGGACGCGCGGTGATGACCATGTGGCCGCCAGGCCGCAGTGCGGAGAAGCATCCGTCGAAGATCGCGGCCAGACCGTGCCGCAGTCGCTTTTGGGAACTGCCACGGGCGAGCTGGCCTGGGTGCGGCTTCCCGGTGGCATAGCGGTTCGCGCGGCGCACGATCTTTCCGCCGGTCTCCCGCGCAGTCGCAGGAAGCCCATGCGCCGCAGGTCCGTAGGGCGGGCTGGTGACCACCAGGTCGGCTGGAAACGTCACGGTCTTGCCGGCGAACTTCCCGGCCAGCTCTCTGGCGTCAGCGCAGAACACCGCACCGGAGGAGCCTGGATAGGCCTTGCGAGTGTGGGCGATGTTGGCGTGGGCGACGCTCACCCATTCGGCTTCGCAGTCAACCCCCAGAGCGTTCCGTCCGGAGCGGATCGCCTCCACCAGGACCGTGCCGATCCCGCACATTGGGTCCATCACTGTCTCGCCCGGTGAGCTGTAGTACTCGATCATGGCTCGGGCGATGTGGGGCCACATCTTCGCCGGATGCGCGGTCCCAGCATCGGTGTAGAGCCCGTCCCGCTGAAGGCGGGGCTGGACCTGGCCGGTGGCCCAGATCGATGACTCGAAGCTAGTCACGGGCACCACCGGACTCCGACCGGCGCTCCTTGCACCACAGCACGACGTCGAAATGCCTCGCCATTGCCGGACACGCGGGCCGGTAGGCCCTGCGCGATTCGGCGGCATTCACTGCCGCATCGAACACGCGAGGCGGGGCGGCCACGATGTGACCGGCGAAGACGAGCCCGAACGCGCCAGGCGACTCCTCCTCCGTTTCCGCGGTTTCAGTGCCTTCGGTGTTGGCTCCGGCAACTGCGGCGGGGGAGTGGGAGAGCCGTGATAGGCGGGCCTGGTCGGCCATGCCCTGGCCCATGATCGCGAGCATCCCCTCGGGTCGCAGGGCGTGAGCGGCGGCGGCGAGGGCTCCGGCGCAGTCGAGCAGCCATGCCGAGGCGATGACAAGGCCGGTCGCGCCGTCGAAGGCCGCGAGCCGGGCACCGAGGCTGCGCTGGCCGACTGGTTGGATGCGGGCCAGGCCCTGCTTCGCGCCGGGCAGCTCCGCGAGCACCGCGCTGGCGGCGGTGCGGTCGCGGGTGAGGACCAGGGCGTGGCGGGCGGCGCGTGGGATGGCTTCCCAGCCGGGCACGTCGATGGTGACGATCGGGCCTCGGGCCGGTTTGAGTTCGGCGAGGAGTCCGGCGGTGAGTGCGGCGGCGTCGGCGACTTGCCAGACGCTGAGCGGCACGTCGAGCGTGCCGTACCGGCTAGCGGGCGCGCCGTGTCGGTTGTGGTGTTCGGTCATGGATGACGTCCCACCGGGCATCGATGAATCCAGGCTCTACCTGGTAAGAACATCGAGTAACCGCTCCCGGGAGGCAGGGTAGTCGAGGGTAGTCGGCCCCACGAGTCCGTGGCCCGTGCCGGGGACGAGGATGTGGGACGGTTGGGGAATGCTTCCCTCTCTACTCGCCGGAGTCCGCGAATTCCGATCCGCAGTCGTCTCCGGACTGATCTTGGTGTTCATCGTGTGGTTGCTGTGGCTGCGGCACCTCCCCGGACCAGGCGACGCCACAGGTCTTGGAGCCGATGCGTTCGCGTTGGTCGACTATGTCGGGAAGCCTGCCGCCCTCTCCGTGGCGCTGATCGGGGTGTACTTGATCGGCGCGGTCTGGATGCATCTGCAGGAGGCTTGGCGGCTCTGGATCAGGGCGTACACCATCGCCTATATTCCCCTTGACGGACTCGTGACACGGCTGCGTGAGCGCAACCCGCCTGACTTCGTGCTCGATCATTGCATCGGGCCGCACAGCGCGTTTCCGACGCTATTTCCGCAGCTCGGTTTCCGAAGGCCGAACACGGGCGAGTTGACCGAAATCCAGCGTGACCAACTGCGTCGTCTGTTGCTGCGCGACTTGGAACGGTCGATGTCACTTGCGCTGGAGGGAGAATCAGCCCTTCGCGGCTACTACGACCGGCACATTCAGGAATACCGGTTCAAATCGACGCTGGCACTCCCGTCAGGGCTACTGGCCTTCTCGATCGCATCCTCGTTTGGCGGATCGTGGGCCTTCGTCGGCGTGCTGGTCGGTGCTCTGGTCTGGTACGTCCTTTATCGGAGCGCGTTGGACTGCTATATCGATGCGCTGTACATGGCGCTTGAGGCAGCGAATTCAGGGGAGCTCGGTCTGCCACTGACTGCGGAGTACGGAGCGCGCGAGTTCGGGCCGCTGCCGACGGGATACGACCCGTACTCGGACGGCGTCGCTTCCGGCGCCGTCTTGGTGGAGGGCAGGCAGGGGTAGGCGCCGCCCGCCCTCAACCACTATTGCGAGAAGCGAGTGCGTGCGCGGCCTCCTCCTACACCGATCGCCCAGAGTACGGTGATCTTCACCGCGCTCCAGTATCCGATCGACGGAATCGTAGAGGCCCATTCATGATGCGCTACGCCTACGGCGATCATGAGCCACCAGCCGCCGACCATGGCGAGAATCGCCGTCAGAGCGATCGCATAGAGCACCGCTTCGGTGACTCTCGCGAAGCGTTTCATCTGGTCACCTCGTGCTTCTCTGACGCGTGACCGGTGATCCACTCATACAGGCCGCACTCAGCGATGCGACGTTCCTCCTTCGCCTTGTGATACGCGATGCTGTGCTGGCCCGAGCTCTCTCGCAGAGAATATTTCTCGAGACGGGTTTCGAGGATGAGGTCGGCCTGGAGCTGGGTGATGATGCCTTCAGCGACCGCGGCGACGAGGACGAGGTCGACGTGCTTGGCCTGATCGGGCGGCGGGTGTGATTCAAAGACGCCCGAGCACAATGTTTCTTGGTACTGCTTGAGGTCGAGCGCGTATTGCCGGGCGCTGACGTAGGCGTCTTGACAGAGCCGTGCGCAGATTTGCGGTTTGGTCGTGTCGACGGTGTTGATGGATTCGAGGAACGCGCTGATCGCTGCGCTTTCGAGGTCGTCTTGGATGTCGATGTTCGGCGCATGATAGCTGGCGCGCTTGACGGCTTTACGCAGGGCCCTAATGGAGATTCCGGCCGCGACGACGCCCCATTCACGCGGATTGACGCGAGCTTGCCTGACGATGCTGCTCCACACCTGGTCTTTCAGTTCGACCGGTGTTTTCCTCGCCGTGAGTATCCCGGTGAGTTCGGGAAGCCCGACTTCCTTTGCTAGAAGGCCGGTGGTGTAGCCGCCCCAGAATGCCAAAGGATCGGGCCCATAGGCGTGCCTGAGATAGGCGTGCTCGATGTTGTCGAGCGGTGAAACGTTCATGCTGATGGCTCCTCTCGATTCGCGGCACTCCGGTGAATGCCGCCTCTTCCAGGAACCCCGACTACCCGGTTACTTGTCAACCACGGCGGTTACCAGCGGCTACTAGAGAGTCGACTACCGGCCGTCGGACGCGAAGGTAACCGCAGGTGATAACCGCTACCTACGAGCATGTTATGTCTGTTTCCGCTGCGAGTAGTCGGCCGGTAATCGACTACTCGAATGGTTACCACCGCAGTAGTCGACTACTCGATGTTCTTTCCCTATGAGTCAGCCGTATGGGTGCTGGCTTGGGGCCTCGCCGGTCCGGATGCGATCCAGTCTCTGTGTTGCAGCCGATCCGCAGAGGAGGTGATGTCTCATCGGGCATTGCTCTGATCCGGCGAGCCCCGGCCGACCCGATTGTGAAATCGGGTCGGCCATTAGGGGAACGCTGCACGGGGGTGCCCGACATGGTCGCGGCAACATATCAACGAAGCCGCAAACCGCGCTTCAGCTATACGCATCTTGCGTTGATCGGCGTATGCGCCGCTCTGGCATTCGTGCTCTTGGTGCCGGATATCGCCTTCGCTCAAGAAGATGATCCGACCGAGAAGATCAAGACAGTTCTGGAAAACATCCGGAACTGGATTGTCGGCATCGCCGCAGTCCTGGTGGTCGTCATGCTGACCATCGCGGGCGTGCGGTATCTGCTCTCGAATGACCCGAGTGAAACCGAGCGCGCGAAAATCGCACTGAAGGCCGCTGCTGTCGGTTTCGCGATCATTCTGCTCGCGCCGTTCCTCGTCGCGATCCTCGTACAGATCCTGACGGGTGATTGAGATGATCGACGACTTGTGGGAGGGATTGCTCTCCGCAGTATTCGAGGCGCTCTTCGAGATCAAGCAGGAACTCTGGGACACCGTCTCAGGTATGCGCTACGAGATGCTGTACTCGTATTTCAACGACTCGACCGGACCGCTCTCCGACGCTTTCTCAGCGCTAGTAATGGCCTCTTATGTCGGCGTGGTCGTCGCGGCGGGCATCATCATCCTGTCCCATGAGACCCTGCAGACCAAATACACCCTCCGGGAGATGCTGCCCCGTCTGGTGATCGCGATCCTCCTCGTCGGTCTGGCAAGGGAGATCACCTGGCAAGTCTTTGCCATCTCTCGGTCCTTGGGCGATGCCTTCACGATCACTGATCGCTTCGGGAGCGTTACGTGCGACAACTTCCCTGAGGGCTCGACTACGCCGATCGACCCGGCTGAGTGCGAAGGCCACGAGTTCGTTCTGCGTTCGGAGTTCGCCAACCATGCCTTCATGGTCGCGACCGGACCGGACGCGGCCGACCCGGTGGGACTCGTCGATGTCGGTATGCAGCTTGTCTCGATCTGGATCTATGTGCTGCTCGTAGTCATCTTCTTGATGCGCAACATCGCCTGGTTCAGTCTCTTGGTCACCGCACCGCTGGCACTGGCCTGTCATTCCCTGCCGCAGCTGGAGCGATTCGCGCATTACTGGTGGCGTCTGCTGGGCGCATGCTTGGTCTCCTCGATCGGGCAGTGCGCGCTGATCTGGATCTACCACCAGCTCGACGGAACGATCCAATTCGATGACTCCGGCGAGGTCAAGTATGTCGATGACTACTCACTCCTGCTGTTCTACCTCGTCCTCATCGCCTGGTTGATGTGGAAGCTTCACAAGATCACCTTCCAACTCGCCCGCGGCACGCACGTACAACTGCCCGGATCCAAGTTTCTGGCATTCCTCGCAATGAATCGGCTCATGAACGGCCGCTCCCACAGAGGCAAAGCGCGCCGAAGCCGGAAGCGACTTGTCCGCGATGACAATGACGGTCCTTCGAACGGTGTTCGGCCCGAGCGTCCGCGTCCGGTCCGCCGCTATCCGGAAACGGAAGGGCAGCGCGACTATGCGGCATTCCGCGATCAGGCCGATGCCTTCCACGCCGAGCACGGTACGAAGCCTGGCGGCCCCGTATCGAACGCACCCACCACTGCGGCCCCCGCGAGTGAGGGGGACTCCGCCTCGGTTCCGGCGCGCTCGGGGAGCCCGGCCCCGTCGCCGAGCGAGGTCGCTGCTCGCTCCGAGCACCGAAAGAAGGTCCTCGAACAGCCCGACGACATACGGGAATGGGAGCAGTTCCGGCGCCAGTCAGAAGCGTTCCATGCGCACCGGGCCGAGATCGCCCGCCGGGCGCAGCGTGGCGGGGGTGCGCAGCGCAAGCGGGACCGCAGCGCTGACGCGGTCGATGCCTTGGCCGACGTGCCCCGCCATCTCCAACACCGCGACGCGTCCGTGGGCAGCGGAGGCCGACAGGCTCCGCGCAGAGCGGCGGGCAGGGTCGGGGAGACGGCAATGCCCCGCGCGCACCGCGGCGACCCCGACTGGGTCTTGATGGTCCTGCCCAAATACCGGGAGAACCACGAGGCGACCCGTCCGGCGGAGGAAGCCGGATCGGATTCGCAGTCCGAAGGTGAGCGGTCATGACCGGCCGCGGTGTGGGCGTCCCGGCGGATGTCGATCTGGCCGACAAGATCCTGTGGGGTCTGACGATCCGGCAAGTTGGGCTGCTGGCTCCCGTTGCGCTCGGACTGCTGGCCGCGTGGCGGATGCTGCTGGGCCAGGTGCCGATCTTGGTCCTCCTGGTTGCCACCGCACCCGTCGCCGCCGTGGCAATCGCGTTGGCGCTGGTCCGCATTGACGCAGTGGGACTCGACAGGCTTACCTGGGCGGCGGTCCGCAACCGTCGCGGCCTGCTCGTCCCCGGCGAGCCCGGTCGCGCCGCTCGGCGCTCAGCCGCGCACCTTTCGGGCCGGACTTTGCCCACTGAAGTAACGATGCGCTCCTCAGTCCGCAACGTCGCTCCGGAAGGGGTGATCGAGGCCGGTCCCGGTGCCTTCGCGATCGCGGTCGACGTCGGCTTCGTCAATTTCACGCTCCGCTCACCCGCCGAGCAGGCGACCTTGGTCGCGGCATTCGCGAGGCTCCTCAACGCCGTGGACTGCCACCTGCAAGTGGTCGTCTCGTCCCGACCGGTCGACCTCGGCGGCTACCTGACGGCACTGGAAACGCGATGCGCGGCGCTCGGGAGCGGTCCGCTAGCCGAGGCCGGCCGGGCGCACCGGGAGTGGATGGGCCGCTTGACCTCCGGACGGACCCTGCTGCGCCGCGAGATCACCGTCATCGCCTTGGCCCCACACCCTGACGGAGCCGACTACGCCGCACGCCAGATCGAGGCGACCGCGCAGGGCATCGGCGTGGAGGCGTTCCGACTCGACGGGGCCGAAGTCGCCGCGAGATGCCGCTACGCGGTCGACCCGTACGGCACGGCCACCACCCGAACCGCCACCGTCTGGAAGGAGACCGGTCATGGCACCCGTTAACACCCGCAAGAGCTGCAAGAAGGGGCGCAAGCGCCGCTCCTGGCCGGTCCCGGTGGACCTGTGGCCCGACAGCGCGGTCATCGAGGCCCGCCGCCTCGCCTGCGGCGACGGGCACGCCGCAGTGCTCATCCTGACCGGGTATCCGGCGCGGCTCCCGCTGGGATGGCTGGAGATCCTCATCGGCCAGCACGCCCGCCTTGCCGTCGCGCTCCACCTCGACGGAGTCCCTGCCGAAGTCGCCGCTTCGCGTCTGCACCGGCGCCGCGCCCGCCTTGAATCGGCCCGCTCCTACGCGGCGCACAAGGGCAAGCTGGACGACCCGGCGACCGACGCCGCCGCCGAGGACGCGGCCGACCTGGCCGACCGGATCGCCCGCGGCGAGACGCGGCTACTGCGCCAGGCGGTCTATCTGACCGTCTACGCCGAAACCGAGCACGACCTCGACCTGGCATGCGCGAAGGTCAGGGCAGCCGCGAGCAGCGCGCTGCTTGACGTCCGGCCCGCGACATTCCGCCAGTTCCCGGGCCTGCTCGCCTGCGCCCCCTTGGGCGTGGACGCGGTCGGGGCCTCGCGAACCGTCGACGTCGACGTGGCCGCCGCCTCGTTCCCGTTCGCCTCGGCCGACGTCCCGGGCCAGGTGACCGAAGACGCAATCCTCTACGGCCTCAACCTCTTCAGCGGCGGCCCAGTGCTGTGGGACCGGTGGGCGCAGCCCAACCACAACTCCGTCACCCTGGCGACCAGCGGCGCGGGCAAGTCCTATTTGACGAAACTGGAATGCCTGCGGCAGCTGTACAACGGCACCGGTGTCACGATTGTCGACCCCGAAGCCGAATACCGCGCGCTCGCCGAGCATGTGGGCGGGCAGGTCATCGCCCCCGGCCGGGCCGGGGTACGGCTCAATCCGCTCGCGATCCCCACCTTCGCCGAACGGGGCGAGCTGGGGCGGCGGAAGCTGTTCTGTCTCACCGTCATCGAGACGCTGCTAGGGGAACGGTGCGGCGCGGACGACGCCGCCGCAGTCCACACGGCATTCGCGGACCTTTACACCCAGGCGGGCATCGCCGACGACCCGGCTGCCTGGGACCGGCCGATGCCGAACCTCGCCGATCTCGTCCGCCTCCTTGGTGAACGGGGCGAGGGCCGGGCGCTGGCCGCTCGTTTGGCTCCTTATGCCGGGCCGGAGTCGGTCTTCGGGCCCGGCCCTACGGCAACGTCGGACGCCGCACTGCGGGTGTTCGACCTTTCGGGCGTCGAGCCCGAACTCCTCGGTGTGGTGACCCTCGTCGTCCTCGACGACATCTGGCGGTCGATCCGCGCCGACGGCGTGCGGCGACTGATCGTGGTCGATGAGGCGTGGAAGCTGCTGCGCGCGGGGCGCAGCGCCGAGTGGCTGTCCACATTGGCGAAAAGCGCGCGCAAGCGCCTGGCCGGGCTCGCGGTCGTCACCCAGGACGTGGACGACGTCCTGGATTCAACGCTGGGGCGGACTGTGATTGGCAACGCCGCGACCCAGTTGGTGGGCCGCCAGTCCCCGCAGGCGGTCGACGCGGTCGCGCGCGCATTCGGGCTCACCGGGGCCGAACGTGAGGTGGCCGCGACCGCTCGAACCGGGGAGATGCTGCTGCTCTCGGGCGCCACGCATGTCGCATTCCAGACCGTGGCCTCGACTCCGGAGCACCGGCTGTGCCTGACGGGTGCCGCCGCTTTCGCGCAGGAGGCCCGGTCATGAAGCGCCTGATCGGAGCCGCCTGCGCCGTGGTGGTGTGCCTGGGGGTGTGGCTGGTGTTCGTCGCCGCCTCCAGCGGCTCGCGCAGCGGCTACGCCGCCGGTGGCTCTTGCGATGCGAGCGACGCCGACCTGTACGCGATCGCCGAAGCGCTCGGGGACGGGTACGGGAAGGCGCAGGCCTCTCATGCGGTCACGATTTGGCAGACCGGGGCCGAACGGGACCTGCCTGACCGGGCCATGATCGTCGCGCTCGCCACCGCTATGCAAGAGAGTGCGCTCAAGGTTCTGGCAAATCCGGCCGTCCCCGACAGCTACGACTTTGCCCACGATGGCGAAGGGGGCGACCACGACTCGGTGGGTTTGTTCCAGCAGCGCCAGGCATGGGGTGAGACCTCGACCCTCATGGATCCCGCGGGTTCGGCGAACCTGTTCTACGACAAGCTCGAACGGATCGATGGCTGGGAATCGATGAGCGTTGCCGAAGCGGCGCAAGCGGTCCAAGTCTCGGCCTTCCCTGACGCCTACAGCAAGCACGAGGCTGGTGCGAGTGCCGCGGCGGCGCTCGTTGCGGAACTCCAGTGCTCGGGGGAGTGGGTCCACCCGACTCCGGGGGCGGGGATCGTCTCCGGCTGGCGCACCGGCGAACGGCCCCGGCACAACGGCGTCGACCTCGGCGCGGCCCGGGGCGAGGAGATCCTCGCCGCCAGCGCGGGCGAGGTCGTGAAGGTGACCTGCAATGCGCGCACCGCCGCAGGTCGCCAGTTGTCATGTGATGTGGACGGCTCTCCGTCCATCATGGGCTGCGGCTGGTACGTCGAGGTCGCGCACGCCGAAGGACTCCTGACCCGCTACTGCCACATGGGCCAGCGCCCCAGCGTCAGCGTCGGCGACCAGGTGTCCGCCGGGGACGTGCTCGGCTATGTCGGCTCCTCCGGTCGCAGCAGCGGACCACATTTGCACCTGGAAGTGCATCGGTCGCATGCGCCGTCGTTCGATACCGCCCTTGAGCCCGAAGGATTTTTCCGGGACAAGGGGGTCGAACTATGACCGTTCACGGTTGTATCTCCGATTTCCAAGCGGCAGTGGACGATCCGCGAGCGCGTTTGGCCGTGCTCGGCGTCGTGGCCGCTGCGTTGGCTGTTGCGGTCGTCCGAGTTGTCATGCACCGCCTCGATGAGCGTGCGAGGCGGTGCAGAGCGCAGCTGGTGCTGGTCGCGGCCCCTCCGGAGGTCGAGGCGGCCGGGTCGGTGCTGTTGTGGCAGCACCTGGCCCAGGCCGAGCGCGGCCGCTGGGGCCGGTTCTGGCGCGGACAACCGCACTTCGTTTTCGAGTACGCCTTCGACGGGCCCCGTCTGACGGTGCGCATCTGGGTGCCCGGGGGTGTTTCGGTGCCGATGGTGCGTGACGCCGTCGTCGCCGCCTGGCCCGGCGCGCAGACCACCGTCGCGGGCGCCGTGGCCTGGAAGCAGCAGGGGGCATCACGATGAGTACCACTGCGGGCGGCCGGTTCGCTTTGCGCCGCAGCGCCATCGGTCTGCCGCTCGTGCCCGCCGAGGTGGCCGACGGTCTGCGGGGCCTGGTCGAAGCCGGAACCGGCGGACGAGACTCCGACCGCGCCGTCGTTCAGGTCGTCGCCTGCCCGGCCAGTCGGGCCCGGGTCCGCCGCGCCCGCAAAGCCGTCCGCGAGCACCGCGGCCCCGGCCTCGCCGGTGGCCTGCTCGACATGGTCACCCCCGGTCCCGGCAGAGCGGCGAGGAGCACCGGTACCGCAGCAGAGCCCCGTTGGGTCACCGAATGGCGCAGGCAGACGAGCGCGCGCCTGGCCGAGGGCACGCTGTGGGAGGTCGGCGTCCGCTACGCCGCCGCCACCGATGCCTCCCGCAAGATCGCGCGCGAGCGCGCGGGTCGGGTCGGCGCGGCACTGGGCGCGGTCCTCGGACCGGCATGGCAGCGCAAACGGACCCGCCGCATCGAACGCGCCGTGGATGCCTGGGCGGCCCAGCACGGGCCGCTCATGACTTGCGGCGAACTGGCCCAGATCGCGCACCTGCCGCATGACGCGATCGTCCCGGCGCTCACACGGGCCGGGGCGCGCATCATCGCCCCAGTACCCGAGGCACTGTCGGGCGGGCGAGGCACGCGAGTCCTCGGCATGTCGCCGGCGACCGGGCGGAAAGTCGCGCTCGCCGCCGCCGACGGCCGCTTCCACTCCCACCTGGTCGGGTCCACCGGCTCCGGCAAGTCGACGCTGATCCTCAACTCGGTCATGGCCGACATCCGCGAGCGGCGGGCCGTGGTCCTCATCGATCCCAAGGGCGACTTGGTCCGCGATGTTCTGGACCGGCTCGAACCCGAGCAGGCCGCAGGCCGCCTGGTCCTGATCGACCCCGACCAGCAACCCGGGAACCGGCCCGGGCTGCCGCCGATCGACGCCGCCCCCGATGAGGAGGCCGCCGAGGTCGCGATCGACCACTTCGTGGGCATCTGCCGCCAGATCTGGGAACGGCACTGGGGACCGCGCGCCGACGACATTCTGCGGCAGTCGCTGCGCACCCAGGTGTGGCTCAAAGGCCGGGGCCTTCCCGGCAAGTCCGCCAAGCTCGCGGGGCTGGCCGGGCTACCGACCCTCCTGGGCGACAAGGAGGCCCGCGCGCCATTCATCACCGAGCTGGACGACAAGGAGATGATCCTGCGTGGGTTCTGGTCCTGGTTCGACACGCTCTCACCCGGTATCCAGTCCCAAGCGCTCGGGCCGGTCCTCGCGCGTCTGCGCACGGTCCTGGGCCGCAGCTTCGTACGCGACACGATCGGTGCCCCCGCGGAGTCGGCGTGCTTTGACCTCGGCCGAGCCCTCGACTCCGGCGGCATCATCCTCGCCCGCCTCCCGAAAGGCCAGCTCGGGGAGGACACCGCCAAACTCATGGGCTCCATCCTGGTCGCGCGGGTGTGGCAGTGCGCCCTGGAACGCCAAAACCGGCCCGAACACGCCCGGCCCGACGCGTCGCTCTACATCGACGAGGCCCACAACTTCCTGAACCTGCCGCAGTCGGTCAACGACATGCTCGCCGAAGCCCGCGCCTTGCACCTGTCACTGACCCTGGCACATCAGCACATGGGCCAATTGGACCGCGACCTGCAATTCGCCGTGTCCGCGAACGCGCGCAACAAGATCTACTTCACCACCAGCCCCGAAGACGCCCGGCTGCTCTCGCGCCACACCCTCCCGAATCTGACCGAACACGACCTCGCTCATGTAGAGCGATACCAGGCCTCGTGCCGCCTCGTGGCCGACGGTCGGGAACTGCCCGCGTTCACCCTGGCGACACTCCCCGCGCCGCCCATGGTGGGGAAGTCACAGCAGGTACGGGCCATGGCTGCCCGCTTTCCCGCCTTCACCACCCGGAGCGGGCGGTGACCCGCCGCCGCGGCATCGAAGCGCAGAGCCTGACCGGGCTGCGTCGCCGCCTCACCAGCCGAGACTTCGCGATCATCGATGGCCTGGCCCGCCACAAGGTCATGACCTCGGCAATGCTGACCGCCGTGTACTTCCCCTCGGCCCGAGCAGCGGCCACCCGGCTGCTCACCCTCACCGAACTGGGGGTCCTCGCCCGCGACCTCCTCCCGTCCTCGGGCGCGCACCGGTACACGCTCGGCTGGCACGGCCAGGTCATCTGGGCGCTCGGCCACGGCCAGAAACCGCCATCGAAGACCACCGCCGAACTCGCCTCCCACCAGGTGACCTTCTCGGCACAACTGGCGCACAAGGAGGCGGTGAACGCCTTCTTCGCCCGGTTGCACCGGGCCGGGCCCGCCGCCGGGGCCCGCGTCAGCGAGTGGCTGTCCGAAGCCGAAGCGGCAGCGGAGTTCGATGGTCTACGGCCCGACGCCGCCGGGACGCTCACCTGGGACGGCGGCCGGAGGCTGCGGCTGTGGTTCGAGCACGACCGGGGCACCGAGACGCTCGGCCGGCTCATTGCGAAACTGGAGCGCTACCCGCATCGCCGCTCCCTCCATCTCGCCGCCGACCGCGTCATCCTCGTCGAAGTCTGCGGCGAACGCAGGCTCGCCGCCCTCGCCCGCACCGCCCTGGACCTTGGCGACTTGCGTGGTGCCGCCATCTTGTACCAGAGCATCGACCCCGTCACCTCCCGAACCGACACCAGCCAGCAACTGTTCGAGGAAGGCCGCTGGCACCTGCTCGGCGGCACCGGCACCAAGGTGAGTCTGGCCGACCTCGCCGCGAAACGCTGAACCCCCGGTCGAAGGCGACCCGGACAAGGACCCCCGGAGACTAACCCCGGGAAGGCGTCCGGGAAGGGGCCTGACCATCCCCAAACCGCTTCCTCGGTAGAAGCGCAGCATGTCGTGCCTGGTAACCGGCTGGAGCTAGTCCGACAATATATTCCTCCCCGAAGGCGCTGGCGGCCCTTGCTGCCATCCCCGCCTTGCGTCCTCGCTTCCTCTCCCGCTCATTCCGCCTGAGGGGACCGGAAACGGGTCACAAGCAGAGGACCCGGTACCCCCGCCCGACGCCGACGGGCCGCGCACGGTGCTATCCCAGGGCAAGGCGTTTGTCGATCGCGGCGGCAACTCGCCGCGCAAGCACGTCGCCGTCCATGGCATCAGTCAGGGGCACGATCATCCGGACGGACGCAGGCCGGTCGGCGAGCATGGTGCGGCAGATGAACGACGTGAAATACCCCGCCGTGGTGACGCGCTCGTACTGCCCCCCTTCGCGCTCCACGCACCATTGAGCGAACGCGGCGATCGCTGTGTCGGGGTCCCCGGCGGGCTTCCCGACCAGTTCGCCGGTTCGAGGATTCAGCCACCAGTCAAGTGGCGGGAACCCAGCGACCTCGTCAGCGAGCGCGGGAAAGTAGTCGGTGACCGGCGTTGGTTCGGGCGATTGCTCATCCAAAGCGGGATCCTCTCGAAAAATGCGGTGCAATCACCAGCAGGCGACACCTGACCGGAATAGCACGAGTATCCCGTCCTCGACACCCCCACGCGCGCAGACCGAATCGCGTGGACCTGAAGCACCGCGGTCGGATACCAGTGCGGACACCGCAATCGCAAGCCCGGGACGGGCTGCTTCACCGAACCCGATCAGCTTGGCAGAGCGCATATTCATCCGATCGGGCGCTGACCGGCAGTCGGTAACCGGGGGTAGCCGGTTACCCGAGTGCAGAAGCGGCCGAAATGCCTGGGTAACCGGCTAGCGTGGACGTATAACAATTTTTCTTTCATCCACACCGAGCGCAGGCCGAGCCTGACACGAGCGGGGCACCGCCGAAGGATCTCCCACCAGGCAGCTGGTCGGACCCCAAAGCCGCCCCACCGACAGCCTCACCGCCCGCACTCAGCCGCCCCAGGGGTGGCACTCCGAGCTCCCGCTCGGCTTCGACGCCCGCTAGGGCGGTTACGAACCCGCGAGGGTTCTTCTCTACCCGGTCTGCCTTCTATGGCAGCGCGCACGGCTTCGCCGTGCCGATTCCCCGGGAGTTTCCCGTACCCGAACGCACCGGTTACCGGTGTGCGGCTTCGCCGTGCCTGAGCACGCGAGTCCCCTAGTAATAAGGAGCAACTGATGATCCGTCAGTGGGAAGTAGGCCAGAGGGCCCGCGTCCGCCCGATCCTCCACCTGCCCTCCAGCCCGACCACCGTCTACCGCTGCCGCGCGGCACACACCTACCCGGCCACGGTCACCGAGACCGTCCATCTGCCGAAAGGCACCGCGATCCGCGTCGTCCTCGACGAGCACGAGCACCTTGTCATGCGATCTGATCAGCGGAACATGCTCCTCGCCCCGAAGGAGCTGCACCCGATCAAATGCGATTGCCGCCGCTGCTCTTACCTCCCGGCCTCGCGCTGGCTCGACTACCCGCGAGCGCGGCTGCGCCGCTGGATCAGCGTCGGGTGGGCGAAGTACGAGAACCTCTTCGATTACTGAGCCCGGGCGGAGATGTCCGCGATACCGACGAATCGATCCCCGCAAGGCAGTGCCGTCCGGCACTGCCTTTCTTCATGCCCTCCCAAGGGGCCATCCACGCAGGAGCCAACCATGAACCTCAGCGAACCCGCCGTACTGCTGGCTGTGCTGTTCCTCTTCATCGCCGGTTTCGCGGCCGGACTGATCTGGGCCGACGTCCGAAACCGCCGCGTCGAACTTCCGCCCGTTCCGACCTGCCTGGCAGATCCGCAGCTCTGCGGTGAGCTTGACGCCTGTCGGGACCTGATCGACCAGTTCGACCAGGCCCTCGATCGCCGCCTTGACCAGGTCGCCGACGGCGGACACGATGACGGCGCCCTCGCGTTGCTCGGGGTGCTCGACCGCACCGGCATCAGCCGCGACCGGCTCTGCGAACTCAGTGACTTCCTCGCTTGGCTGGCCGTCTACGACGACCTCCACGGCGACGACAGTCCCGAGCAGTCGCGACGCGATCAGGGCCTGGCGCGCCTGGCGTCCCGCGTCAGCCGCACTACCGCGCGACGACACGCGTCCGGCGCGGGCGCCAGCGCGTAACTCGACCTTCGCGATAGCGCCGCTTGGACGCTGCCGCGATCAGTCCACGAACCAATCAACCAGGGGCGCAGCGACCGCTGCGCCCCTTTCCCATGCCCTCCGAGGGCAACGAAGGAAGGAACCCTCATGCAGCATCACACGACCACGGGCCCTAAGACGTCCGTGCACCCCGTGCCGGAGGCCGACTACCTCCGCAGCCTCACCCCGGCCCCAGCCGCGCCCCTCCTGTTCGCCTGCTGGCAGACCCTCGACGGCGCCACCGTCTGCCGGACCCTCCCCGTCGCCACCGCCGCGCTCGCCAAGCTCCTGGACGGGGCGCGGTTCGACCCGTGCGGGGAGATTGACGCCGCCTCCCTGGAAACCGCGTTCGCTGACGCCATGCCCGAGCTGTGCCACCCGTCGGGATACCAGCTGACCGGGATCGGTCTCGCCGCGGTCGGCGACGGCAACGTCGCCGTCGACGCATGGGTCGCGCAGGAGGCTGGCAGGACGCGGACCTGGCACCAGGACGTCGGCGGGGCTGAAGTCCAGGGCCGCATTGGCGTCGACGATCAGGTCCTGATCATCGTGCCTGAGGCGCGTCTGCTGGCGGCGCTGGAGCGGCTGCGAGCCAAGGCCACCGGCACCCGGCCGGTCCTCCTCGAACCCGCTTGCGTAGGGGAGACCGCCAACCAGGAGACGGCCGCCGAGACCGCCTCGGGCCGACTCTCCCGGGCGCTGTGCCGCTGGACGGTCCCCGACATCGCGAAGGCCCTGATCGCCGACGACGAGGAGGACCTCCACGACGACCTCCTCCGAGCAGTCAATGAACTCGACCAGCACGACAGCGTGATCGGGGCCGAACTGGCCCGGATCCAGGCCGCGACGGACGACCGCGCCGCCGGGAAGAGCGTCGGTCCGCTGCATGCCGACCCGGCCCACGTCGCCGCGATCGAGGAGGCCTTCGGCGGCCGCGAGGCCGCCTGGGTGAGGCTGCGCGACCTCCTCCTGGACGCGCGAGCCGTCCTTGGACGCCGCGCCATCAACTGAACCAACACAGCAATCCAAGGGGGCTGCCACATGGCGGCCCCCTTTTCCATGCCCTGCGACAAGCCGGGCGCTACCCGAACACGAAAGGACGGCTTCGGTCATGACCTCCATCGAACTCACTCAGGACACCTACCGGCTCCTCATGGAAGTGGCCGACATTGAACGCAGTCCCGGCCGGATCAGCGGCTTCATGTGGGACATGTGCCTGGGCCGCTCCCGTGCGCGGCTCGCCGCCTCGCCGCGGCCCGGGCGGACCTGGCACGAGGTCTACGCGCCCTGCTGCGTCGGGCCGGTCCCGGCCCCGGGGAGCACCGCCCAGGCTTTGCCGGAACGAGCATGGAAGCCCTCCGACATGGTCTCCATCGCACTCGCGCCATACGCCTCCGACCTCCTGCTGGCGACGGTCGGCGATGACCACAGCCCGGAGAAGGTCGACCGCTGCGTGTGGGACCTGTGCCTGGCCTACTACCGCACCGAACTCGTCGCCTCGCCGCGGCCCGAATGCCCCGACGAGGTCCTGGAAGTCGCCGCCCACCTGTCCTATGTGCAAGGCATCGCCAGCGACTTTCAAGGCGTGGCCGTCGTCGCCTGCGCCCACGCCCCGGCCTGCCAGCGCTTGACCTCCGTCATGGGCTATGCGGTCGAGACCGTCTCGTGCGAGACCTTCGCGGCATGGCTGCAGGGGAAGGCCGAGGAGGGCGCTGAAGCCGAGCGGGTCCGTAGCGAAGGTGTCATCGACGTCGAGGCCCGGGCCGCTTCGTGTCAGTGCCTGGAAGGCACGCCGGTGAGCTATCCGCGCGGCTACCCCGACCAGCCCGACGACCTTGTCTTCCTTGTCGGGAAAGACCTGGCCGAGCGCTACGAGGACCTGTTCTCACACCGGTACTTCGGTACGCACACCGTCGAGGAGATCGAGGACGTAGGCGGTGTCAAGTCGAGGCGCTGGTTCGGCTACAGCCACGAAGAGCTGTACGGATGCACCAAGGACCACGACGACGACGAGGAGTGCCCCGACGAGCGGGACTGGACATTCGAGTGCGACCGGAACTGCCACGAGGGCTGCGACTGGGTGCTGTACCCGCGCGACGGCCGCGCCCGGCTGGCCGTGCATGGCAACGACATCGACCTCGGCCCGCTCGAGGAAGACCACACCGCCGAACTGGTCGACCACTTGCTTCCCGACCTGCGGCTGTGATCGATCCAATAAGGAGCTTGACGCGCCAAGGCAGCGGCGCGATCGGCCCTGCGGCCCACTTTTCGGCGGGCTCGACACTCGATGGGAGTCGAGCCAATGTCATGCACGCCAAACAAACACAAAAAGGAGAAAGTTCCATGCATTTGGAATCATGGGCCGCTTTCGGCCTGACCACCACCGTGTGGTCTGACGAAGTGATCACCGGCTTTGTGCCGTACCTGCTGGGCTACCAGCCGACCGAGACAGTCGTTGCCATCGGCTTCAAGAACGGGCAGCCCTCCCTTACCGCGACATGGCCAATGGAGCGACTGGTCGACCACGCAGCCTACGCCGAACCCGCGAAGGACTGGGCGCCACTGTGCGACCGGTTGTACTTGCTGGTCTACACCGAGAACGACGAGCAGCGCTTCGACGCGGCCGAGGCACTGTGGTACGAGGAGCGGCCCGAGTTCAACCACATCGACCACTACGAAACGGTCGCCGTCTCGTCCAGAGGCCAGTTCGAACTCAACCACTTCAACCGCTACGACGACGACTTCGAGGAGGTTTGGGCCCCGGTCCGTTGGCCGCACCCGGTCCTGGCGCGGATGTTCGCGCTCTCCTGGAACGGGTGCCTTGACCCCGCGCAGCGGCCGAGGGCCGGAGACCTCGAGCCCACCATCCTGGAAGGACGATACGAGGGCGCGCTGACGGTCAAGGACCCCGACCCGCACCTGCATGCGTACTATCCCCGGGCCAACTACGGAGCGGCCTTGATGGACCGCGCTTTTCTGATAGCCCAGGCCTTCGATGCGATTTGGGTCGGTGATGATCCGGGGAAGCTCAGCCTCGGCTACTGGCGCACCGCTGGCAGAGACCAGGTGACCGGCACAGCGCAGGCGCTCGCTGCGGCTATCACCGCGTTCGCAATATGGCGCTGGGGACAATCTGGCGCTGAACGGGCCGCCGCTGACGCGGTCGCCGCTGACCCGGAATGCACGATCGCACTGGCCGTCGCCCGCTTGGTGGGCACTGGTTTCGAAGCCGAGGAACTGCGAAGGGCGCCCTACCGGACCGCGAACTCCGGCGACTTCCAGGGGCCGGCGGTGCCAGTGCTGGACAAGGCATTGCATGACGCGATCCGCCAGATCGTGACGGCCACGCTTGAGCAGGCACCCGATCCTGAAGGCGACCGGTTCGCGCACTCAACTCGATACGGCGCCTTGTGCGGCGCTTCGGACGGGTTGCGCTTTCACGACCTGCATCCGAGCCGGTCCGATTCGTACGGGCTGGAAGAACTCATCGACCAAGCCAATGCGGCCACCAGCGGCATCGGCCTCGACCACTTCCACGGTGTCGCCGCTCTCCGGACGAGGGGAGGCGGATACCGCACCGCGGACGTTGTGCTGCTCGACGGGTCAGGACAGCGCTACTTCCGAGGAGACAGCGGAGAACAGCCATCTTGGACGGCCTGGTCAACCTTTGAGCCCGATCTTGGCCGCAGTGAATACGACCAACTGCACCGACTCGCTCAGGCCCTGCGCAAAGCCGGTAACCGCTAGACCCAGTCCGATGTGAACGCCGCCGACCATCAGCGGCCGCATCATTCCACAACCAACGCGCGGCAGCGGCATCAGAAAGGAGCATTCACGCTGCCGCGCACCACAGCGTTTCAGCTCGCATCGATCGGACTGACACGCCTTACCCAAGGCTCGACACCGCACCGGAGTCGGGCCAATGTCATGCACGCGAACCGAAACGAAGGGCAACACCGCAGGCCCGGCCACCGGCCGGGGCCCAACAAGAAAGGAAGGCATCCGCTATGGCCCCCAGCGACAACCACGATGGATACGACGCACCGCCTTACTGGCTGACCGAATATCCGCAGCCGGGCCTCGAACGCAACTGGGCGCAGGTCCGCCGTCCCTATTCGACTGAAGCGTCGGACCGCCAGCGCCTGGCCGAATCAATCGACAACGTCCGCTGGCACCGCCTGTCCGACTCGGTGGCGTTCAGCCCGGGCCTGATCCTGCAGGTGCTCATACCGGAAGCTCGGCGCGCCGGCCTCGACCCGCTGGCGATGGGCATCGGGCCCGACCCGCTCGAATACCCCGAACCGCACCTGCTCGGCAAGCCGAGAGAAGAAGTCCACCCGGGCTACTTCGAAACCGGCTACCTCATCGCACTGCGGCAACTTGCAGGGCGCACCACCTTCAGCGCCTACTTCCTCGTTCTCAACGACGAAGCAGGACAGGTCGGCTTCGACATCGACGACCGGCCGCTACCGGAAGGACGCCTGACCCGGGCATGCGCCGCCCGCCTGCACGACCTCTGCACCGGGGCCGTCGACGAGGGCCGCTGCGAGTGCCCGTGCGGCAAAGCGCGCCCCGACACCGGCGAGCGAAAGGAGTAAGCGGACAAGAACCGACACCTGAACAAGTGGCCCTCAGCGCCCTATCGCGCAGGTAGGGGCGACTTCCCGAGGCTCGACACCGCACCGGAGTCGGGCCATTCTCATGCACACCCACCGAAATGAAAGGCAATACCGCCATGGCTACCAAGGCCGAAGAACGACGCACCGCCATCACCGAGTACCTCCAGTCCAACCCCGGCAGCCACACCGTCGACCAGATCGCTGGAGCGCTGAGCATCGCGGCGAGCGAGACCGCGCGGGCACTCAGCCAGCTGACCCGCGCGGGCACCATCGCCGAAACCGAGTCCGACGCTGCGGGGGCGGCCCAGTGGTCCGCGATCTCCAGCGATGCCACGGAGGAGGGTGACACCGCGGCCGATAGCGAGGCTCCTGGGGAAACCGAGGCAGACACCGCCGAGGCCGAGGCCGCCGAAGACAACGGCGATGTCGCCACCATCGGCGAGGAGGCGACAGCGACTGGGCCCGACATCGAAGCAGGACCCGCGACGCCCATCGGCGACGCCGACACCATCCCCGAGCCGCCCGGCGAAGCGCCTGAACACACCGGCCCGACCGACGACGCCGACAGCACCGGTGACGGGTCCGAAGATCCCGCGACCGAGGGTGAAGCTGTCGAGTCCGATGAGGGCGACATCGATGCGGGCCCGGAAGACTCCGGCGACGACACCGAACCGGAAGAGGAAGCACCGGAAGAGGAGGAGGAACCGGAGCCGGTGGACCCCGACCCGGCGGTGCTGCTGGTCGCCGCCCAGCTGGCCGTCCTGGACAGCCCGGTCGGCTTGGAGCAGGTCGCTTTGGCGGCGTTCCGCATCGCGGCCCCCAGGACCGTGGAGACCACGCTGCACGTCCTGTGCGCGCTCGCCGAGCATGGCGCTGTCGAGTGCTCGACGCCGTACCGGCCCGACGACCGCAGCCGGGACGAGAAAGCGGAGTGGACGGTCGCGGTCGACGCGACTGAACTCGACCGGATTGCCGCCATCGCGCAGCTGGCCGACGCCCCGGCGTCGGTCGAGTGCCCGACCTGCGGCTCAGAGACCGACCTGCCGCATCTGAAGGGCCATGGGCGCAGGCCGGACGGACCGGGAAAGAAGAGGCGCAAGGGTCTGGCGAGCGGGGAGCTGCGCGACATGCTCATCGTGCTGGTCAAGGAGAACCCCGGCGAAGAGCTGAAGCCGAACGACTTCGTCCGCGAATTGCGGGCCGACCCCCGGTTCAAAGACCGGATCTCCGCCAATCCGTCCGGCGCGGTCCGCTCCGCGCTCGCATCGATGGCCGACGTCGACAAAGGCGCCTGGGTGAGCCTGATCGTGGGCCGTACGCCGGAGACCTGGCGCTGCCGCGACACCAAGTAGTCCAGCCGATCTGACCAGCCTTCCCGCCGCCGCCCCGACTGAGCTCGTGCTCGCCGGGGCGGCGGCACCACCATGCCCACGCAAAAACAGGAGACTCCATCATGGATGGACCAGTAATCGAACTCGGCAGGGGCCGAGTCACCTTCGAAATTGTCCGTGTCGATGCCCGTCAAGGGCACTTCGGGCGGATCGGGCTGTTGGATGAGCGCGGGGCGCTGATGTGCCTCGGCTCCCCTCCCGCCCACGTCCCCGCCATGCTCACAGCCACCACACTTGCTGCGCTCGGTCCCGACCGGACCGAACCTGAGCCGCAGGTGCTCGGCAGCGGTGTCGTCAGTCTCCAAGGCATCGGGAGATGCATCGACTGCGTGTGGATGCGCCCGGACGAGGACAGCGGTCACGGCGGCATGGACCCTTCTGCCCTGGAAAGGGTTCGCGGATGCCGAGTCCAGCTTGACCTGTGTCTGATCACAACCGCGTGCGGCTGCGGCGGCACGGACCAGTCCCGCACCAGCATCGCGGGGACGGTGCGGCCGTGAACGGGATCGACATCATCCGGCCCCTGGCGACCGGCATTCTCCACACCCCGGCTCCCGAGCAGCGCTCGGGCCGCCTGGGACTCGTCGGCGTCCTCGGCGAAAGCGGTTTGACGATCATGCGCGGCATTACGGACTGGGACGACGCGGTCTTCGTCGCCGTGCTCCAGCACCGCCGCCGCTTCACGCTACGCCACTGGTTCGGGCCAGGCCAGACCGTCTACGCCCGCACCGTCGAGACCCCGGTCGTCCTCGGGCGCGGTCGAGTCCGCACTGCCACGACCGACCCGTCCGGCCTGTGCGACCTCGTCGGCGTCGAACCCACAGGCCCTGCCGCTATGCCCTGGATCAACGCGGTCGAACTCGCCCGCGTGGAAGGCCAGTGCGTCCGCCTCGAACTCCACCGCCCACCGCAGACCCGCAGCGGCGAGGGCCGCTGCATCGAATCCGCATAGGAGGAACACGATGAACGACATCCGCGTCCTCGGCACCGGCAGGATCCGTCTCCTGCCCGGCCCGAAGACCCTCGACCAGAGCTTGACGCTCTGTCTCGAACAAGCCAATGCGCACCGGGTCACGCTCGCCAGCGTCCCGACCGGACGGCGCTCGCTGATCGTGGCCGTCGCGCAGACCGCGCCGGACGGACTGAAAGCGCACTGCGCCAACGCCGCCGCAGCCGGGTTCACGCTCGGCATCGGGGTGATCTGGGGCAACCAGCCCGCGCCCGGGCTCGGCCCGATCGACCAGATCGGACTCGTCGACAAAGCCGAGGGTGGCTGGCGCTCGCGCATGCTCGACCATTTCGACGGCCGAACCGTGCAGCTCGAAGCCCACCCTGCCGCCTGCACCTGCGGGAGGGGCCTGCCGATCCCGCGACAGCGGGCCCAGGCCGGGCGGGAGGCGCAGCGATGAACACCATCGAACAGCCGGTGCAGCTCGGGGAGGGCATCCTGACCTGGCCGCCAGCCGAGCGAGAACTCGGACGCTTCGGCTCCATCTGTCTCCGGCAGGCGAACACCAACCAGCTGCGGCGCTTCGACACCGCCCCGGCTGGAGAAATCGTCCGGCTCGCGTTCACCGTCGAGTATGTGCGCGCGGCGATCCTGCCTCCGAACGAGCACCTCGGCATCGAGCCGACCACACCGTGCCTTGGTGAGGAGATCGACCTGGGCATCGGCATTTTGTTCGTCCTCGACCTGTCCGGCCTCGGGCCCGTCGCGGTCGGCATCCTGCCGACCGAGCAGCGCCTGCGTCACGACCAGTGGCTGGACCCGGTCGCGCTCTACAAAGCGCACAACCAGTCCGGCCGCCTCACCGCTCACCCGTTCCTGGGCCGCCGACCAGCCCCGTACCCGACTCCGGCCCCCGCCTAAGACGGGGACCGGGCCGTAAGAAAGTGCGGCCGAGTTTTGCCTGGAAAACGAGCTCGGCCGCACCCACCGCAACAACCCACAGAAAAAGGAGAGTGCAGTGAACCTGCAATCCTACTGCGCAACCGCCGACCCGGCCTCGCTCGATGAGAGCGAACTCGCTGGCCTCGTCCCGTTCCTGATCGGCAGGCCGCTTGGCGACGAAGTCGCCATTGTCGCCACCATCGCCGGTCGGCCCTCCATGCTCCGCACAATTCCGCTGGACCGCCTGGACGACAAGATCGAATGCGAAATGGCCGCCGCCTTTCTCACGCACTCCAGCATCGACGGCGTCTGGCTCATCGGCCACGGCACCCAAAACGATGACGCCGCCGCCGCGATCACCGAATTGGGTGCAGTTCTGGCACAGCGGGGCCTGTGCGACAGGCACCGGCTGATCCAGCTCGACCCGACCCGCCGCAACTGGCGCTACGCCTTCGAGGACGACGAACTCGACTGGGGCCCGATCCACCGACCGGGCCCGCTCGCCGGGCGATTGGCGGCCCTGGTCTTCCACACCGCATGCATCGCCACTCTCGAGGCCGAAGCATTCGCGCCCCACCGCAACGGGCGGCACGCGGATGCTACCGGCGACGTCCAAGCACGACTCGCACGGTTGCGCGACCGTATCGGTGACGACGCCGAACAGGCCGAAGCCGACCAGCGCCTGCTGAAGGAAATGCTCGATGCGGACGGCCCGGTGCTCTGGGCGGAACTGGTCGACCTGGGCGTGGCCCTGGACGCCAGCCCCGCTCTTGCGCGAAAGGCACTCGCGCGCATCTGGGCCTCAGATGACGCGACGGGCTCGGGGATGCGCGTGTGGACCGAGATCGCCCGCCTCACCACCGGGCGCGTCCGCGCTACCGCGTGTGCGCTCACCGCGCTGGCCGCGTGGCGGCACGGCGATCCGATCGCGCCCATCGCCGCCCGTGAAGCCCTCGCTGCGGACGCCGATTCCTCGCTCGCGCAAGCGGTCTCGGCCATCGTTACCTCCGGCGCTCTGGCTGCGAACTTCGAAGGCAGCAACGACCTCGCGTTCATAGCCGAACGGACCCCCGGCCTCGAAAACGCTGCGGGGGTGGCCTAAATGGACGCGCAAAGACGACACGCGATCGGCGTGCTGGTGCGCCGCCAGACCGCCGCGCTGGTCGGCGAGCAGACGAGCGCGATCGTCGGCATCTACCGCCGGCCCCGCAAGGTTATTCTCCGCGGACTGTCCGCGGTGCAGAACGCGCTCGGCCTCGAAGCCGATCCGAACGCCTACGCCGAGGTCCTGCCCAGCATCGCGAAGCGGCTGCGGGATGGAAGCCTCGTCGAGACAGGCACCGGCTGGTGCGCGGTCGCGTTCCTGGGCGAGGCCCACGGCCCGGCCGACGCGCCACGACTGGGGACCACCGTCCTTACCGACAGCAGCATCGGCCACGTGACCTGGAGCGGCGACCGAGGCGGGTCCGAGGCGTCCTGGGCCCTGTTCGAGGCCGATACCAAGGCGGTCGACCGTTGGGCGATTGGACTGTCCATGGTGCTTGCAGCGCTGACCGGCGAGCCGGGCCCGTGGGGAGGCACAGCATGAACAGGGACGTCCACGAGGAGATCAACGCGACGCTCCGTCGCGCTATGGCCGACCTCGTTAACGGCGATCGAGGTACCTGGGGCATTCTCGGCTGCTACATCGAGCAGGCCCGCATCGGCTGGAAGAGCCTGGACGGGCTCGGGAAGGCCATGATCGGCCGCCTGCAGGACCGCTTCGAACACGACGGCATCCAGCTCGGCGCGATCTTCGAAGCCGCCACGGCCGTTGCCGCCGAACTCCCCGGCGACGCCTGCGGCATCGATCTGGAGGGGCTGCGGGGTGTGGCGATCCTCGGCAGCATCGAGCACCCCGAACGGGGTGCGATCTGCCTCGTCGACGCGTTCTTCGACGACGGGTGGCGGCACCTGACCACCTGGGGACTCGATGAAGCCGCGCCGGTCTGGAATCTGATCAGCCCGGCAGACCAAGTCAGTGCGGAAGCGGTGCCCAGACCGGCCTGGGACCTGCTTGCCGCGCTGCGCGAGCGACGGGAGGCGCGTGCCGCCGCGCACTGGACTGGCCGGTGGGGCCGCGAAGATCACGAACACCTCTCGGTCATGCTGCGCATCGCTGCGGCCGACCATGTCGACAAGGAGCTCATCGCGATCCTGCTCGTCGTCAAGACCGACGCCGACTGGGAAGTGAAGGTCGACCGAGCACTATCCAGAATGGTCGACAGTCTCGTTGTGGGCGAGAGCCTGAGCATCCGCGAAGCAATCGAACGCATCGCGCTCGGATTCGGGGGTCGCCCGGTTCCCGAGGCGATGTCCCGGCCCGTCGGGATGGCAGTGCTCGTCAACCACACCGGCGACGGCGAAGGCATGCTCGGGTTGACGGCGTTGTGCGACGGCATCGTCCACGCCGTCTCATGGAGCCACACCGACGCCTTCCCCGACTGGGAGATCACCCCGATCTCCCAGGCAAGGCCCGAGGCCGGGCCGGTCCTCCCGGCCTACCAGCGGCTCCTCGACGCATTGAACAGCATCGACTGATCCGAAATCCGAGGGCTGGAGCCGCATTCGCGGCTCCAGCCCCTCGCCGTGCTGCCCGCGCAGAGTGCGGGCAGCACGCTCCCCGACTTCCATCACCTGAAAGGGCTATTCGTCATGCGAGCTGCAGGACAGCTGCAAACCGAAATCCTCGACGCGCTGCACGACGAGGGAAAACCGATGACCGTCAAGCAACTGCACGAGGTCGTTACCCAAAACGGCAAGACCTCCGGAGGCCAGATCGGTCATGACCTCAAGAAACTCCAGGCGGACGGGAAAGTCATCTGCATCGCCAACTTCCGGCCCCATATGTGGTCGTTGAAACCCGGCTACACCCACACCCCCGGTCAAGCTGCAAAAGCCGCAGCGGCGGCCGCGCCGTTCGCCACCGCGAAGCCGGTGCTGCGCGCGGCCCCGGTAATCCGGCCCGGCGGCACGCTCTACCACCCGCGCCTGCTCGCCGGACGGCCTGATGTGGAGGTGCTGCGGGACCTGCGCGAAGTCGGGAAGCCGGTCCTTCTTTATGGCCCGCCGGGGACCGGGAAGACCAGCCTCATCGAGGCCGCCTACCCGGACTTGATCACGCTCGCCGGCGACGGTGACACCGCTCCAGGCGACCTGGTCGGCGAGTACACGCAGCACCCAGACGGGACCTTCGCGTGGGTGAACGGGCCGCTGGTGCGCGCCATGCAGGAAGGACGGTGCTTCTTCGTGGACGATTGCACACTGATCTCCCCGGCCGTGCTCGCGGTGCTCTACCCGGCCATGGACGGGCGCGGCGAAATCACGTTGACCGCCCATGAAGGCGAGACCATCAAAGCTACCGATGGCTTCTACGTCGCGGGCGGGCACAACCCCGGCGTTGCCGGTGCGATCCTTACCGAGGCCTTGTCGAGCCGGTTTGCCGCGCACATCGAAGTCACCACCGACTACACGCTCGCTCGCGAACTCGGCGTCCCCGACGAGGCCATCGCCATCGCCGCCGACCTCGGCCAGCGCCAAAAGCGCGGCGAATGCACCTGGGCGCCCCAGATGCGTGAACTCCTGGCGCTCAAAGGCATCGGTGGGGTCATGGACGATTTCGCCACCTTCTGCAACCTCGTCTCGATCGCGCCAGAGCCCGATCGTGACATCGTCGCCGAGGCCGTCCGCGCCCACACCGGTATCAACGCCCGGCCGCTGAGCTTGGGCGCGCAGATCCCCGTCGCACCACCCGCTCCCCCTGGGATCGATGAGAGCGACGATGAGGAGGCCGACGATGCCCAGTAACACCAAGCACCTCTCCAACGCCCGAGCGTCAGCCCGGTCGCATCCGAAGTGGGCGCGGGTCGCCGACGGGCTGACTGATCTCGCGCCGCTGCTGTGCGGCAGGGATGACGTCCGCGTCGTCGTCGCCCCCGGGGCGGCCAAGGGCGCGCCAGGCATGTTCAACATCGCCACCGCCGTCATCGAACTCGACGCCGACGTGTGTTTCGAAGGCATCGACCCGGCGACGATCAACCTGGCGGATCTGCGCGACCATATCCGCTACATGGAAGGGCTGGGTGCGTTCTGCCATGAATGTGCCCACGCGGAACACTCGCGCTGGATACCGGGGTCGTCCTGGCCCGGTCCGGTCGTCGTAGCGGCGTTCATACTCGAAGACCTCCGCATCGAAGCCGCACAGATCCGCCGTCGGCCCCTCGACCTGGCCTGGCTCCGGGCTGCTTCGCTCAAACTCGACGTCCCCGACCTGCGCCGCACCCGGCCCCGGGCGTTCGGGCTGTGGCGAGCAGCCGCAGCGGCGGCGCTATGCCTGGGTCGTGTCGACGCCGGAATTCTCGACCCGGCTGACCCGAACATCGGCCGCGTCCGCAAGGCCTTCGTCCGAGCCTTGGGGAAGGACCTGTTCGCCGCGCTCGAAACGATCTGGCAGCAGGCGTTGACGGTTGCTGACACCGACGGTCCCATGATGGGTGCGCTCGGCGCGGCCTGGTGCAGGCTGCTGTGTGCTTCGAACACCGTGATCGCCGCGGCCAGCGACGAACGGCAGCAGGCGCTGGCCGCGGCGACCGACATGGCCGCAGCAGTCCTCGTGGACGCCGCCGCCGCGTCACCGACCGGCAGCGGGGGCGAATCGTTCGAGAGGCCGATCAGCGACTTGTTCGCCTATACCCGGCCGCCAGCAATATCGCATCCAGCGACGGGACAGGCGCGGGCCGCCGCGACCCGCCTCGCCCAAGCCCTCGCGGAGGCCGCCCAGCCGCCCCGGGAGCCGACCGTGGTCAACACCGTGACCCCGCCCGGGAAACTGAACATGCGCGGCGCGCTCGCCGGAGCCGCCCAACGCGCAGCAGGAGCACCGGTCACCGCTAAACCCTGGCGGCGCGCCGTCCGCAGACGCCAGCCCAACCCGGCGGTCAAGGTCGGTATCGCGCTTGACGTCTCCGGCTCGATGGACGTCTTCTTCGCTCCCGCGGCAACCGCGGCCTGGATGCTCGCTTTCGCCGCCAAGCAAACGGGGGGCATGGCCGCTGCCGCCACCTTCGGACAGCGGGTCCGCACGTTGATCGCACCTGGGAAGGTCCCGGCCGCGATCCCTGTTCCCGAACTGGAGTGGGGCACTGACCACCTGGACATCGTCATCGATGCACTGGACGGCGCTCTCGGGCTCGCGAAACCCGACCAGCACGCCCGACTGCTGTTCCTCATCACCGACGGCTGGCTCGCCCACAGCCAAATCCCGCCGGTCGCCGAACAGTGCGACAAGCTCCGGCAAGCAGGATGCGAGGTCATCCAGATCGGGCCCGCGCAGTCAATAGCACTGGAAGCATGCCGATTCGTGGAAGTCGCCGACCCGATCGCCTCCCTGCACATGATCATCCAAACCGCCGCGACCGCACTGCGCGACGCAGCCCGACGCGGGCACTGACACCTCCAATTACCAGGAAGGAAAGATCCACAATGCGTGAAGTCGAAATCAGTCCCAACACTTTCGAGCACCTGACCGCACACGCCAACCCGGGGGAGGAACTCGGTGACGTCATCGCACGCCTCCTGGCCGAAGCGACCGGCACGTCCTACTCGCCGACCAGCAAACCGACGTTCAAGGCACGCCCAAGGCGTCACGGCACACTGAAGCCGTTCATCGACAGCGGCGACTTCGTCCCCGGCGATGCACTCCACATCGCCTGGACACGCCTCGGAAGGGAACTCACCGTCACCGTCGACGAACAAGGCAAACTGCACACGGCGGACGGGCAGGTCTTCACCTCGCCGTCTGCTGCCGGATTCTCGGTCACCGGGAACATGGGTGGTGCCAACGCCAGGTTCTGGATGCACCTCAGGAGCGGCCGCACCCTCGCCTGGTGGAAGGAGCATCACGAGACCCGCGATGACATTCCGGCACAACCCAGCGCGATAGAAGGCTCCGGCGATTATCTGACCGACCCGTTCGGCCACCAGGACGAACTCGACCCGCATTAGACCCGACTAGCAGGGGTGCCGCAGCCTGAAAGCTGCGGCACCCCGCACGCGAGCAATCCTATTTCTATGCCCAAAACATCCACTATGGACTCACGGAACTGGCCGATTCAGTTCATAGCGGCGAGCGCGAATGCGGCCCACCAACCGGCCAACAGGAACGACCCCAGGGGATGGTAGGCCCCGGCCTTCCCGAACCCCCACCGGGTCACAACGACCGCCAACGTCGCCAGGGCGAACCCTGCGAAGAGGGCCACCCCCACCGTGATCCACGACAACCACCCCGCGAAACCCCCGATCACCGTCAGCAGGGCAACATCGCCGGGTCCGGCTTCGCCTTCGAAGACCCACCACCACGCCAGCGCGAGGATTCCAACGATCAGCGCCGCCAACGCTGCCCGCTCGAGCCGCTCCGATCCGCCCGAAGCCATCGTGTCCCAACTGAAACCGACCGCCGCCACCACCCCCAGGCCGCCGCTGACGATGAACGGCAGCCGGTGCATCACCGCATCCAGTACCGCCAGCACTGGTGTCACTGCCGCGAACGCCGCGAACGCCACCGCAGCGGGAGAGGCAGGGAAGAACGCCGCCACTGCTGCGGCACCAACGGCTCCACTGATCACCGCAGCAGCTCCGAGCACCCAGTGCGCGAGATCCGGCAGGCTCGTGAATGACCGGCCCCGGGAATCAGGGACCAAGCGGAGGGCCAGCTGCCACAGTGCGACGGCAACCATCAGCCCGCCGAGACCTGCCAATGCCCACATGGGAGGACCTTATGGCGTTGAAGCGGGAGCTGGAGATGATTTGTCGACCCTTACGTTGTACCTGGCTCTCCATTGAGGCGGCGGTGGGATTTGAACCCGCCGACAACTGCCGCAGAGCCGGGTTCCGCTGCTCGAAGCTACCTACCGAGTCCACCTCGGACACGGGTGGGGGACAGGTGGAGTACCACCAAGAGTATTGATACTGTCGCTCTGCGACGTTTGAGGGCGCTGCGAGCTTTGTGAGATGCGAGGTGGGTGCCGCTCGCGTGTCACGGGGCCCTGGTCGAAGCAGGCAGTGACGTTCGGGCTGTCGTGAGCTTCAGTGATAATTGGTCGGTGCGTTCACGATTCGCTGACCCCGACTATCAACTGGTGTGGCCCCGGAGCCTTTTCGTTGCAGAAGCGGCGAAACTGCTGAGCGAGCGCGCCCTGCCCCACTGGGATGACCGCTGCACGCTGCTTCTGGTGCACGCGTTCGTCAGCGGTTACCAAGGTGGACCCCAAAGCGAATTTGAAGACACCATGGCCGTGACCTCATGGGTTGCCGGCTTGCTGTTCACGCCCAGGCAGCAGTTCCTCAAAGATCTGATGGACAACGCCGATCAGCTGGCCGAGGACAGCTCGCACCGCCGCCCGTACTATCGCGAGCGCAAAGCTGGCCCGCGAGGCGTCACGGCCCTCGACGACAAGGCGGTCGTCCGCGAGTTCCTCACGCTCTTTGGCGAACTAAACGACACCGGATACTTCGATAAGCGCTTCGGCGTCCCCTGCGAGGAGGGCCCTCGCGATCACGATGCGATTGAGTTCTTCTTTCGGCGTGAGCTGGGCGTTGACAATCTGTGGCCGCTCAAGCTGGACCATCTTCTGGCAGACATGGATTTGTTCTTCGACGTGGTGGAATTGCTTCACGATCATGTCGCCAGACCAAGCACGCGGTACATGCACGGTGACTGGGATTGCGGTTGGCATCATGAAGATTTTGAAATCGCCCCTGGGCGAACGGCCTACCGGTGGCGGGTGAACCAGATCCTCGAACGCAGCCTCCTTGGTTTGCGCTTGGCGGACGAAGGCGATGACATTGGCCGCCTCGTTACCGTGACGGACGAGGCTCGTTCGGAACTCCTTCATGTCGTAATCACCCGTGATGGAGCACCTGCGGATCAAGTACGGCACGCCTTGTCGCTGTTCCGTCAGCGCGGGGCCGACCGGAATCAGAAACGTTCCGCTGTCGCAGCGTTGGCGCTGGTATTGGAGGAGCGGCGCCACGACGTTCTCATCGACGCACTGGCCAAGAGCGACCGCGGCGCGCTGTTTGAAATTGCCAACAACTTCCACATTCGCCACCAGGACTCCAAGCAGAAGCGTGACTATGAGGACTTCTACCTGGACTGGGTCTTCTGGCTCTACCTCGCCAGTATCGAGCTGACCAACAAAATCAGCGACGAGCAGGCCGTTCAGCCGCGAGGAAAGCGCCAGAAATCGTCCTGACCGCGGGGATCCGGGATGATGGGTAGCCGCGAGAGCAGAAGGGCGGGAGCTTGAAGCTCCCGCCCTTCTCCATGTCGCTCGTCCTTGGGTCTCGCTCGAAACTCCCGCTAGGACGAGGTGGGCATCAGAGCTTGGTCCTGATACATCTTCGCGACGAGAAGGTCCTTCTTGCGGTTGGCGATCGGGTAGGAGACGCGGCGTTCACTCTTGGAGAACTGCTCGGTCGCCGGGCTGCCTTTCGCCGGATACTTGAACCAGTGATCAATTCGGGTACCCGAGATGGGGGCCTCGTCGCCTTCGGTGAGAGCCATCAGGAATGGTGGGCAGCTCAACATCCAAAAGCCCTGAAGCCCAGAGACGCTGCCGGTATGAAGGTTGACGGTGGCCTTCCCGCCGCCGGAGGTCAAGTAGTTCATGCCGAGATTCGCGAGCGCTACGTGCAGTGTCATTGGGCCGATGTCGGACGGGCCCTTGGGCTCGTACGCCTCCTTAAGTTGGGGGTACTCGGTGAGCAGGAACTTGTCCATTTGGATCGCGAGGATCATCCCGAGGATCTGGCGTGCGACGCGCCCTGGCTGGAGCGTGATCGAGGTGCCTTGGCCGTGCACCAAGGGGAGGATGAACGGCACACCCGGAGCGGTCTCGTGGGACCACAGGTCATTCGGCGTCTTCCCCGTCTTCGCGCTGTATGCGGCTGCGACCTGCCGGAGCTGGTAAATGACGTCTTCCTGCCACTTCGCGTAGGCCTGGGGAAGGCCACGGTCGCTTGCGCCGTTGTTGCAAGGGCCGCAGAGCGTCGGAACCGCGTGACCGTCGCTGAACTGTTCAAACGCCTTGAGTACGCCCTGAACCTCGCGGTAGAGGGTGCCAACTCCGTCGTTCCCCGTCGCACGGGGCGGGATGTGCTCCTTCGTGAGCGCCTTGTCGGCGCCGCAGTGGCGACACCAGTTCGAGTCAAATTCCATGCACAAAGGGTAGTCATCCTCTTACGGCTATGGCGAATGAGTTTCGGCAAGACGGAGCTCCCGGAGCACCGCTGCCTCTGCGATGTCCCTGAAACAAACTGCGGATCACTACACTGCGGACAAGTCGAACGCAGGGGGCATGACTGATGGAGTTTCGGGAGATCAGCGAAAACCGGCGCGTGCAGCGGCCGTCAATCGAGGACGAGGACCTGGAGTCGGCATCGGTTGGGCTGAAGGGTGAGTTCGCGTTCGAGGAGGTCCACGTCGAGGGCGGCGAGTTCTCGGGTACGACTGGCGAGGGCCGTTTGACCCGGTCGGTGCTGGAGAACGCGGACCTGTCGGAGACGGTGGTCGATCCGCTGGCCTTGGCGGATGTTCGCCTGTCGGGGTGCGTGCTGTCGAACTCCCGCTGGAGCGCAGTCGATGCACGGCGGGTCGAGATCGTGAAGTCACAGGTGGTGGGGTGGCGGGTCGAGTTCGAGCTGGCGCAAGACGTCTACATCGGCGACTGCCGCGCCGACTTCGCAAGCTTCGACTTCGCCTCCGTCAAGGGCCTGGTGGTGTTCGAGAAGTGCCGGTTCAAGGAGTCCGAGTTCTCCGGGAGCCTGGCGAAGGCGGTCTTCCTCGATTGCGACCTTGCCGACGCCGACTTCTCTGCCGTGACCGACGCGCGGGGCCTGGATCTGCGCGAGTCGAAGCTCGCAGGCGCGAAGGGCCTGTTGTCGCTGCGGGGCGCGCGGGTCACCGACGACCAGGTGCTCCAGGTCGCCGGTGACCTCGCCCGCGAGGTGGGGCTAACGGTCGACTAGACCGGGCTTATTTCTTGTGCCAGTTGTCCCAGGACGGTCGGCTGTCGAAAGGCCTGGCTGGAAGCTTGTCCCAGGTGGGGCGGCTGTCGAACTTGCCTGCGGTGTGGGCGCCGGGCCCTGTGCCGGCGGGGGTCAGCAGTTCGGCCAGAGTCTCGCTGGCGAGTTCGATCCGTTCATCGAGTGTTGCGGCGCGCATGGGCGAGCACTCCTTCCATCGTGGTGATTTTTGATCCGGTGCAGTAGTCGGTTCGGGTGCCGTCGAGCCGTCCGTGCTCGAAAAACTTGTTGGACGCCTGTCCGCCTCCGCAGCTCTGGTAGTACTCGCAGGTCTTCGCACAAGCCGCCTGGCCGGCGGCGAACTCCCGAACCCAGGGCGCGTCGACGGCGCGGGCGAGGAGTTCGGCGAAGTCGTGCTTGAGGATGTTGCCGGAGGTGAAGCCGCCGAGGCGTTCGTCGGTGAATCCGGCCAGTTCGGGCGACAGCAGCGTCACGTTGCCGTTCCACTCCACGGTGGGGATCGGGTCGACCCAGTCCACCGGGGGCCCGGCATCGGGCGACCTGAGGTAGTCGGCGATGCGGTCAAGTTCGCGGAGGTGCAAGGCGGGGTTGGCCTCCCAGGCCGCGGTGATCGCCTCCCAGAACCGGGTGGTGCGCTCCAGGCCGAGGCCGCGACCGTCCTCATGTCGCTGAGCGGTGTTGACGCCTTCAGTCTCTTCGATGTTGATCCCCAGCGAGGTACAGCCCAAGGACACGAAGAACTCGTACAGCTCGCGCGCTTTCGCCGGGTCGGGGTCGTCCACGACGGTGATGGCGGTGAAGGGGATACCCGCGGCCCGCAGGTGCTCGATGCCCCTCATGGTGCGCGTCCAGGTCTGGCGCCCGGCCAGGTCGAGGCGGTGTCGGTTGGATTCGATCGGCCCGTCGATGCTGACGCCGACCTTCATGTCCCGGGCCTCGAAAAACTCACACCAGTCGTCGTTGATCCGGGTGGCGTTGGTCTGGATGGTGTGGACGACCGGCAGGGGGTCGAAGGCGTCGCACAGGCGCCGGAGCGTTTCAATGCCGATCGCGGTGGGTTCGCCGCCGTGCCAGACGATCTCGATGGAGTCGATTGGCACGGCGAGTGTGGCGACGTTGCGGGCGACGGCTTTGGCGACGGCGGGCGACATGTCCAGCCGGTCGCGCCGGAACGGCAGATAGCAGTAGTCGCAGTCGAGGTTGCACAGCGTTGTGGGCTGCATGATGATGGACCTGATCGGGCCGAACGTCAGCGCAGGTGCCGAGTCGGCGGCGATAGCGGATGGGGGCATGGGTCCTCCCTGAGCGGGGCCGCCTGGTGCAGCGGCGGTGGACTTGTCCCCACAATTCTCGATTCGGATGCCTTGGGCCACAATGCATTGGCGTGGCAGTGGTGTCGCAGTGGCGTTGCAACGACCCAGGTCAGGACCCGATCGGGGGGTGCAGCCCGCGCGCGGTAGCGAGGCTGGCAACCGCATCGGCAACGGCTTCGGGGCCGTGCGCGGCGAGTGCCCACAGCCCGGTGATCTGACGGGCGGACCTCCACACCAGTCCGGCGTCGTCGCCGGGGGCGGTGAAGGGGACGAGGTCGATGTTCGCCTTGGCGAAGCGGGCGGGCTCGACGTATCGCAGGCCCCCGCTCCCGCACAGGTACCTGTCGGCGCCGACTGCCGCGCAGAGGTCGGTCAGGCGGGCGGTTCGCTCGGTGGCGGCCTCGAAGGCGCTGGCGCGCAGGATGGTGCCGTGCCAACCGAGGGCGTCGAGCATAGCGGTGGTGGAGGCGGTCGCGGTGTCGGTGAGGGTCCCGGTCGCGTGGAGGGCGTCGAGGGTGCGGGCGCGGATGCGTTCGATCGCGGGCCAGTGGGGGCTCGTGCGGTAGGTGGCGGCGATCATCTCGGTGATGCGCCGAGTGGCCTTCTCCGGTTCGGCGGCAACCGTGTCGGCAATGAGAGTGGCGCGGCCCTTCGGACGGTGGGTCTCGATGCTGAGCCACTGGCGGTGCTCGGACTCGACGAGGGCGGCAAGGCGGGTGCGATGCTGCCAGTCGCGGCGGGCGGCCTGAACTGTGTCAAGGACGATCCAGACGTCAGCGGCGGCCAGCTTCGCGAGGGTCGCCATGCGCGGGAACAGGTTCGGCTGGTGGATCGCGCAGACGAGCCCGCGGGGGTCAGAGGAGTTTGGTGCCGTATCCGGCATCGACAAGGAGTCGGAAGGCATGAAGGGTCTCCGGGGGCTGGGGCTGCTCGATCGCGAAACCGAGTGCAGGATACCGCCAAATCCGGTCGAGGTCGCCCACGATGTTGGTCAGGACCGTCTCGGCGGGGATTGCGTCGCGGTGCCACATGAGGTTGAGGTACTCGCTCAGGCCGGCGCTTGAAGAGACGCACTGGAGGTCGACCTCGGGCCATTGGATTCGGCAGGTGGCGTATGCCCTGCGTTCCATGTAGGGCATCCCCACGGCCAGGACGGTCCTGGGCTTGATGCCCTCGGCGGCGAGGACGTCGCGGGAGTTGGTGAAGTTCTCCCCGGTGTGCCGCGCGGCAGTTTCGGTCAGGATGGCATCGGCTGGTACGCCGCGCTCGATCATCCTGGCGCGGTATGCAAGCGCCTCGCCGGTGCCGAGGTGGCGGCGGGTGGCGGCGTTTTCAGCTCCGGTGGCGATCACGAGCGGGGCCAGACCCTGGAGGTAGAGGTCCGCGGCAACGTCGGCGACGCCGATGTCGTGGCAGCCGAGCGCGATGATGACCTCGGCAGGGCCGGGGGCTTGGCCGAGCTGGTGATAGGCCCAGACCGTCTGGGCGGCCTGCCAGATCGCGCTCCTGGTGGCTGGGCGGGTCGGGTCCTCGATCATCACGGCGTCGTCCTCCTACCATTCTTCTTGGCGCGGATGGTCTCGATGCTCCGGCGCTGATGGCCCAGACCATACCGGGCGGTGATCGACAGCGCCTCCTCCAGGACCACCTCACCCTCGCCTCGGGTGGCGTTGTCCGAGAGGAGGATGTGGCCGCGCGCAGTCCACAGCCGCACTTGTTGAAGAGGGGTCGCGGCGGCTCCAGTGGCTTCGGCCGCGCTGATCGCCGCGTGCGCTTGGTCCAAGTTACCGGTGGAGCGGTGGACGAGCCCGAGTTTCTGCTGGGTCACCGACCAGTCCTCCATTTCGCCGAGCCGGTCGAACTCGGTCGCGGCAGCGCCCATCCATTCGGCGGCGGAACTATGCAAGCCCTGCTTGGTGAGCGCGGTCCCGACCCACAGCCGCGCCCGCGCCTGGTCACGCCTGCTGAGCCGGTCGTCGCCGCACAAGCGCTCATAGACGTTCGCGGCCTCGGCGAGACTCCCGCTCATCTCGGCGATCACGCCGAGTACGAGCTGGGTTTGGGCGTGGCGGCGTGCGAGCCCGAGGGAAGCGAAGAGGTCAGCGGCGGATCGGTAGCACTGCTGGGCGGCACCGGGCCCGATGACTAGGCCCTGATCGCGGCGCAAGTCGCCCGCGATGAGCAGCGACAGCGCGAACAGTTCCGCGCCCAAGCCTTCCAACGAGGGCGGTTGCGAGAGCCACCGTTCAGTCAGTCGGGTCGCGAGGATGAAATCTTGCCGGGCGACGGCCTCTCGGGCCCTTTCGAGGTCTTCAGCCCAATCGCTCAACCTGGTGCCCTCGAACGGCACCGGATCACCAGGAGCCAGCGCGGGCGCGGCGAGGAGGTCGTCAAAGCGCTGCCGCACGGAGGGAAGGGCGGCAGCGAGCGCGGCGTCGAGGATCTCCTGCGTCTCCGCTTGGGGCGTGATACTCACGTTGCGGGCCTCCCAATAGGAGACCGTGCGGGCTGCGACGCCAAGGTGGGCGGCGAAGTCGCGCACGGACAGGCGCATCGCGAGACGGAGCGCGGCGGCCTCGGCTCCGGTCCATAGCGTCACCATCACGCACCACCTATCGAAGGCATCCCTCCTATTGAAGCAGGTATGTCCGACGAGGACGAGTCCGTAAAAGTGGGGGTGGGGCAGCCACATCGGAACCCCTCGCATTGATGGATGAGTCGTGGCTGCCCCCAGGGCCGACGAAGTTGCGGACCTCCACGGCCCTGCTCTAGGCGGTAAACCGATATGGATTAAGCAGGACTTTCCCTGTGCCCCAATGCGATCAGGCCGCCCAATTCGTCTCGTGATCTGCAGTTCACCAGTCGTCTTCGGGGTAGGGGTGCAGGGCGAGCATGTCGGCCATGTGCTCCCGGTCGTCCTCGGTGTGGTCGTGGTGGTGGCCCGCGTCGGGGTAGTCGAGGACGCGTCTCAGGTGCGCGATGCCTGCGGCGTCGAGCACCTCGGTCCGCAAGTGTGCCGGGGCGGCGAGGTGATTGAGGACCGCGTGGATCGACCAGCAGTATCCGAGTTCGGGAGTGATCGCGCCACCGTGGCCGTCGTTGTCGACGCCGAGGGCCTGTACGGTCTTCGCCCAGTCCTGGATTTCGCTTTCGCGCCTTGGGTCGGCCGCGAGTTCATCGAGGACGAGCCGCACGTGCGCGCGGGTCATGGTGACGGTCTTGATGGCTTGGCTCGGTCGCCACAGGAACCTGGCAATCCTCATCGCCCACTGGGGGTTAGCGGGCGTGCGCCGTTCGAGGAGTCCGCACGCCTGCGCCTCCAGGGCCGTCCTGCGTGTCGCCCTCGTACCCGGTGTGGTGCCTTGGGCTTGGCGGAGGTGCTGTCGCAGTGCTGCGATGGCGGGATCGTCGAGCCGTCGCCGCTGGCCTTCGGCGCTGGCGAGGGTGTCGATCACGTCACGGATGAGGCTGGCGCGGTCGCTTTGGTAGGCGAGTGGGCCGCCGTCGGCGAGGCTGATGATGAGCCTGGCCCAGTGTGGCAGTTCGGTGGAGGAGACGAGTCCTTGCTGGAACCGGTCCAAAACCGCGTCCACGTGCTCAGTACCGATCGCCGCCATTCGGGCCGGGAGAGGCCCGGCCCGCTCCAGGCGGCGCAGCTCGATTTCGGCGTGGTGGGTCATGATGTCGGCGTTGATGATCCGCCACAGCAGGCGGCCGACCTGGTGGGTGTGGGGGCCGATCACAGTACGTCTCCTGTCACCGGAAGTGGTGCGGTCATGCGGTTCCCGTCTGGTCGTGCCCGTCGATGGCGGCGGTGATGGCGTCGGCGAGGCCGATCGGGTTGTCGACCATGGCGAAGTGGGCCGCGAACGGGATCTGATGCGCTCCGCCGGGCCCGAGTAGGGATCGCAGGTGTTCGGGGTAGCCCGAGCGTTCCCCCCACAGATAGGTGCGGCGGTGCATGCGGGGCCAGCGGGCGGCCAGGGCACCCGAATCGCACCAGGTGACCAGTGCGGCCGCGGCCTCCCACACGGTCGCGGGGTCGGCGTGTTCGATCCAGTTCCCCCAGATGCGCACGCCGGTCTCGGCATCGGCCAGGAGCCGCTCGCGCAGCCCGGCGAATCCAGCGCGGACGAACTCGCTTCGGCTCTGGGCGGCGATCTGGCGGGAGACGAGCCCGCAGTCCTCGCCGGTCAGGTTGCCCTCGATGCTGACCAGCGCACCGGTCGGGAGCGTGTTCGCGGCCAGGAGCGCGACCGCGCCACCCATCGAGTGCCCGACGAGGTGCACGGTGCGGTGCCCCAGTTGGCGGACGAGTTCGCTGACCAGGTCGGCGTAGAACCCGATCAGGTCGCGCTGCGCGGCGACCGGTGGCGACTGGCCGTGGCCGGGGAGGTCGATGGCGAGCCAGCGTCGCTGGTCCTGCCCGGTGTAGACCGGGTTGAACGCGCTCTTGTTGCAGCCCAGGCCGTGCACGAGAAGCACCAGCTCACCCGACCCTTCCTCGGCCGGGCTGCTGGAGGCGGCGACGGTGACCGGGTTGCCGCGGACGGCCACGGTCAGGCGGCTGTGCTGGGGCAGACCGGTGTGCTGCCCGGACTGCGGGTGCTGTTGGTTCATATGAGGTGTCCGATCACGGTGGCGGCACCGAAAACGGCGACGCTCGACAGCGCCATGGGTGCGTAGAACTGGAGCCGCAGCGCGGCCGCCTCCGCGCCGACCAGCACGCGCACGACGGTGATGCTGAAGGCGAGCCCGCCGAGGATGAGGATCGTGCCCATGCCCCACACCGAAACCGCCTCGGGCCGCCACGGCGCGGTCACCGGAGCGAGGACGAGAGCCCCGACCGCTACAGCGGTGAGCTCAGCGGCCGGGGCATGTTCGGGCCTGCGTGCGAGCCACCGCCGGTCGGTGCCATCCAGGTCACGCTCGATGCCCTCCAGTGTCTGGGCGGTGATGCCGTCGGGGCCGGGGTTCATGAGTCGGTGCAGGCCCTCGTGGAGCAGCATTTTCGCGCGCGGCTCGTACCCGAGGTAGGGGCCGCGGTCGAGGACATCCTCGATCTCCTGGTGCAGGAGAAAGGCCCAGGAGCGCAGTTCCCAGTCGGTCAGTGTCCCGTTGCGGTAGGCGTCAAGGGCGGCGCGCATCGCCGTGCGGTCCAGAACGGCCAGCGGCGCACCCTGATAGTCCCCAGCAGCGTGGGGCACTATGGCCGCGGCGGCTTCCTCGAAGGGCACGCGCAACCAGAGCAGGTCTTGCAGCGCCGCAGCGGCGCGGAGGTCAGCGTCGTTCACGAGAGCCGCCCGAGCGAGACGAGGATCTGCAGGACGCCGAGCCCGGCCAGAGCCAGTGCAATGGCGCTGTCGTGGGCGAGTTCCCCCGCAGTGCGGCGGGGGTGGTGGGTCGTGGTCTTCACGCGATCACCCCGGTTGCGGCGGTGATGATGACGGTGGTGAGGACGATCAGGATCATGGTCGCGCCGCGGACGGTCTTCGCCTCGGCGTCCGTGCCTTGGGCGACGAACCAGACCCCGGCCGCGAGCAGGATCGGGACGGTGACCATCACCCACACCGGCGGGAGCGCCGCCTGCCCTCTGGCCGCGGCCGCGTCGAACGAGCCGGCCAGGCCGCTCGCAGCCTCCCCGGCCTGCACCTGGGTCTGCCCCAGCAGGATCGGGCCGAAGTGCAAGGCGGCGGCGGTGAGAATCAAAGCGCCGAGGCCTGCGCCGATGATCTTGGGGAGGCGCTGGCCGACGCGCTTGTCGTGCTCGGCGTTCGCGGACTTCCCGCCCTGTTTGAGGAACACCAGGTAGAACATGTAGAACACGGCGAGGCCGAGGATCGGCAGGCCGATGACCAGGTTCCACTGGATCGTACTGGTCCCGGCGGTGAAGCGGTCGGCGAGGAACAGTGCGGCCAGGACACCGAGTCCGGCGGTGATGAGGGTGCGCTTCACGCGTCGGCCTCCTGCATGGTCGGCAGGAAGAACCGGGTGCGCGGATTGCGGCGCAGGCCGTGGTCCTCGCAGTCGATCGGGGTGCCGTCGCGGGCGGCGTCGATGGCCTGCACGGTGCGGATGAGTCCTTTGGCGAACAAGGAGCCGCTGAGTAGGCCGATGCTGGCCGCGTCCTCCACCTCCCATAGCGGGCTCGCCTGCCCACGGTGGCAGACGATCTCGGCGAGGAGGAGCCCACCGGCGTTCGGCAAGGTGGCGAGGCGGAATACCCGGCCCCCGTCGCTTTCGTGCACGAGGATGATCGCGATGGAGTGATCGAACCTCCGGATCGTGCCGATCTGGTCGGTGCCGGTGGTGGTGTCGGTCGTCCCGCTCCTGCGGGGAAGGTGACTCATTGCGTGGTGCTTTCTGTGTAGAGGTGAGTGATCCGCGCGGCCGACCTGGAGCCTCGGTGTGGTTTCCGGGTCCAACCGGCGGGGCCGGTGCCGGTCGGGAGGGTGCGCAGTGCCTGCCGGAGGCGGCGGATCAGGATCGCCGGGTACACCTGGTGGCGTTCGGCCGCAAGCGCATAGACGGCGTAGGTGAGCAGTTGGACGTCGTCGGGATCGAGCACGAAGTGCGGGCGGTGGGCGCTGGCGTAGCGGATGTCGAGGAGTCGCACGGCCTGCGCCCACTGCCGCACCTGGTCGTTGTCCAGTCGTCCCTGCCGCCGCGCTTCGATGGCCGCGAGCAGGTGATCGCGCGTCAGCCTCACCGGCGCGCCTGGCGCGGGCCCCTCATCGCGGAACGCCCTTGCTGCGGTGATGGTCTCCTCGATCGGGCCGCGCAGCTCGACCAGTGCCCACAGCACACCGGGATCGTGCTCCGGCGGGGCGTTCACGGCCGCCTCGCCGCTGGTGACGACTCGATCAGCCGCGCAGATGCCGGGGCGGGCGTGCCCGTGAGGGCGATGCGCTGCAACGGCTTCCACTCGGTGAGCGAGCCGGTCGAGGTCGACAGTGCCAGCTCGGTGGCGGTGAACGCGGCACGGAACCGGCCCAGCAGGGATCGGGCTCGCGCGTAGGCCCCGGGGCCCCGGTTGTGGGCGAGAGTCAGGTGCGGGTGGAAGGGATAGGCCAGGTCGACCGCGACCGGCCCCGACCGCAGGGCCGCCGCCAGATCGGCGCATTCCCTCGCTCCAATCGTGAGCGGCAGGTAGACCACATCGGATGTCGGGTGGAACGACGCCACCCCGTCGAGTTCCATCACGACCGGTACTTGAGCGGCGGCGACGGTGCGGACATGACGCACGAGCCCCGGGAGTTCGCCGGGGCGAACCCAGGTATGCGGCAGGAGCGTGATGTGGGCCGGGACGAGGTCGCCGAGCGGGTCGCCCAGGCCCGTCCGTGCGGCCGCGAGCAGGGACCGCCACGGTTCGGGCACCGGCAGGACCGCCCCGACCAAGATGCGCTCAGCCATCGCTGTCCTCCCCACCCGGTGCGCCTTGCCGCGGCGCGGGCCCCCGCCCCGGCCACCGCTCGGCGGCAGGGGCGGGAGGTGTCGGTGCGATGGTCGACGTCCACAGCAGCCGGGCGGACCCGCGTAGCGTCGCGCGTGTCCCTTTGCCTTTGGGGTCGTAGTCGCTCTGGCCGAGCCAGTCGGTCATGGTGTAGTTGACCCGCATCAGCGGCCACATGTCCCGCTGGAAGCGTGCATCGTCCCGGCCCAGGCGGTAGAACGTCGCGGCCCACATTGGGGGCCGCCCGTCAGGGTGCAGCTGTTCGACGGCGATCGAGGAGATTCCTGGTCGCAGCAGCAGCCGCATCCGACGATCCTCGACAAAAACCGGCAGCACATGCGCGGCCAGATCCCGATCGAACGTGGACGCGCGCCAGTCACCGCGCCACAAATAAACAATGTCGCCGGTCGCGGTCTGCCGGTCCTCCTCCGTCCAGCCCGTGGGGAAGCGGAAGCCGGGCTCTGGCCCGTTCAGGCCGGTCGCGGTGATGACCCCCGGGCTCGGGTTGGGATGCACTCGCGAGACGGTCACGCTGTCGTCAGCGAGCATCCAATCGGGGTCGGCGAAGACGCGGAACCGGCGCTCTTCAGGCAGGTCGAAATCGCCGATGTGCAACCGCCCACCGTGCTGCGCGCCCGTCACGATCCCGCCCCCCGGGCCGGGACCGCGACAGGCGCCAGGCTGCGGCGCCGGGCCCGATCCTCCACCAGCCAACGCCGGATCGCGCACCGGCGGATCACGGTGCGCCCCCGGGAATCCCCGAAGACCTCCCGCCAGGTGTGGTGGAGCCAGAACTGAGTGGACGAATCATCGCGGTCGACCCCGCGCACCACACCGACATAAGGGCGTGCCTGGCCCTTCGCGGTGACTTGCACCCGCGCCTGGTCGAGGTCGCAGATGAAGGTCAGTTCGATGCCGCGCAGCTGCAACGTGGCCGGCAACTGCTCGGCTTCGAGCGGCGATGTCGCCATACCGCCCGGGTACGAGGTGTACAACGCGACGGCCTCATCCGCCAGCACCGGTCCAAGCTCCCCGAGCGGTCCGGCGAAGTCCTTCTCGAACGCGCACCGCACGGCCCCGGAATGCCAGTCGATTAGCGCTACCGGGAGTGGCGGCCAGTCGGGCGTGGTGATGCCCACCATCGCGTCGCTAAGGAAGGCGGTCAGGCGCAGCCGAGTGCGGTCATCGAACCGCAGAACGACAGAGGGACAGACTGTTTCGTCTGACCGCCTCACGGGGCCGCCACCCGAGCTACGCCGATCGCCCGGGGTGAAGCCGGTGCCGGTCGGGGACTCGGGAGGGACTGCCGTGCTCGTTTGCGATGGCCGCGGCGCTCGCGCCCATGCGCCACTTGGATTCCTAGGTTGGCTTCGGCGCTGGTGATCAGTCCCTGCTTGACCAGAGACCGTCGCAATGCAGTGCGCCCTACGGTCAGCAACAGGATCATCTTCAGATCCCGCAGGCGCGCTCGGCACCCGTGTGGGGTGGTGTCCCACCGCTCATCCTTGGAGTGGTGAGGACAAATCTTCGTGCCGAAGCCGCCCCGGCGGCGGACAACTTGATCTGGCCGATGCACTTGGAGCCCAAGCCGGGCCGACATGTACGCGGCCTGAGTAGCTACATCCTGGACGTCGCTGAGCTCGCTGGATACGATGAATTCGCCCACGGAAGCCCTACTTTCGTGTGCTAGGGGGCCAGCGCCGGGCCGTCTCTCGCTAAAGGATCGGGCCAGGCGCAGGCCGCTCATTGCAGGGCCGCATCGATCGATTCTTGGCGGAGGAGATCAGCGGCCCTGTTTTCTTGTCGCTGGCGAGGTTCGCGCCGGGCGTTGAAGCGGATCGCTTGCAGCCCGTGCACGGCGCCAACGTTCGGCAGGTCGGCCTTGAGGAGTGGGGACGCCGCCTTGCCGTAGTGCGGCGTCCCTTTCACCCTTCAGGCCGCTGAGTTCACAGGTCATCTGGTGACGGTGATCTCAGCTTCCTTGAAGGTAGGGGACCGCTGCGCGTGGATGCAAGCTCTCCGTCCCATTTGAGGCCGTTGCAATTTGCGACACGATTTTTGCAATCTGCGTTTCCGTCTGGCGGGTTTGACGGGTGGCGTGTAACACTGTCTGGCATGACGAACGAGCGGAAGCGCAAGTTCCTCTTGATCCAGGTCGGTCGGATCATGCAGGATGCCCGCGAACGAGCGGGTTTCACTGGCAGGGATGTCGTGGACGAGGGGCACATCAACGACACCGGCCAGCTCTCGCGGATGGAGAACGGCTTCGGGGTTACCCTGACCCAGAAGGCGATCGGGTACCTGTGCGACTTCTATCGGATGCCTCAGAACGACAAGTTCATGGTGCAGGCCATGTACCAGAAGGCCAAGGACGAGATCGATCCCGAGTGGCTGGAGCCCTACAGCCAGGTGCTCTTCCGCGACATCTCCTTGCTGTTCTATCTGGAGCGCGGTGCCAGCAAGCTTCGGATCTACGACATCCTGGCGCACGGCCTGTTTCAGACGGAGTCGTATGCCCGGATGCTGCACCAGGCCGACAAGGCTGAGGTGGCAGAGAAGAAGATCGGGCTGCGGATGCAGCGGCAGCACGACTTCTGGGGCCGAAGGAAGGCACGCCAGGTTGACCTGCTGATCCCCGAGCACGCCCTCCTCGGTGACTGCCCGCCCGATCAAATCGACCACCTCATCGCGCAGGACGAACTACCGGGTGTAACCGTCAAGTATGTGCCCGCTGACCTCGGGCCTCGGGAGAATCTGCCGGGCAAGTTCACCGTTATAGAGTTCGACACTGACGTCCCGTCGGTGGTCTACTCAGAGACCATCTCAGGTGCTCGCTACGAGCACCGTAAAGTGGCAGTTGAGGACCATGTTGCGGCGTTCGGCGTCGAGTTCAATGAGGCCCGGAATATTAAGGAGTTCCCCCGTGGATAAGAACGGTTGGCGCAAGTCAACGCGCAGCGGCAGCCAGGGCAACGACTGTGTGGAAGCCCGCTACGACGGCGGCGAGTTCCAGGTGCGCGACAGCAAGCTCGGGGATGCAAGCCCGATCTTCGAGATGCGACCCGAAGACTTCACCGCCATCCTTGAAGCCGCCCAGCGCTAGCTGGGTCAACAGCGGCACTGGACGGCTCGAATACCTGAATGCATACCAAGCGTAGCGGTTCCATCCACCGATGGAGCCGCTACATGCGTCTGCCCGAGAGAACGGCATGAGCAAGGTTGAGCACCCGCTCAAACGAGAATTCGATACCTCAACGGCGCGTTGGGAACGCACGATGCGAATGGACGGAACCCTCGGCAGTGCGTTCGATCCGATAGACGATCACGGTCATCTCAGCCGGGTGTGCACAGCGGTTCTCTTCGGGTTCGAGCTGGAGCGCGGCGTAGGCCGCGCCGAGGACCTCGAACAGTCGCGAGTCCTCGATCCTGTAGTCCCGCATGGGGTGTTTGAGGCACCCATCAAGTCCGGGATACCCGCCCGAGTGGACGCACACCTCCTCGACGGCGAGCGCGACGGTTTTCCGGTCGGGCCCGGTCGTTTCGAGCCGGTCGCCGTGACGGAGGCGTTTCGCCCATGGTGCGGCATTGCTTTCGGTGACGAACTGGCGGTGCCGGTCGGAGCGGTCGACTCCGGGGGAATACAAGGGCGCAACGGTGATCGCGGTGGTCATGCTTCGGGATCGTAAGGGGCTGAGCGCGAAAGGGCGACCTTTCAGCTCGGCGTGTCCCAAACGCGCCTGTTAGTGGGTTGGGCTCGGAAGGGGCCCGTCGAGGATCGGGATCAGCTGGGCGGCTGCTCGGTAGAGGTGGGCTTCGAGGAATTTCCGATCCTCCTGGAGGTCCCGTCGCCACACTGAAGTGGTCACCGCGATGCGGTCGTCGGTGCGGGGGCCGGTGCGGACGAGCAGCGCGAGGCAGGCGCCGACTGTGCAGTACTGGCCCTCGGCGACATATAGCCAACCGCGGTTTTTCACCAGCAGCGGTTCGAGCGCCGCAGGTGAGGCCGGGGTCAGGTCGGTGAACGCCCGCATCCCGTGCCTGGCGAGGTACCGCTCGCGCTGTTCCACGTCGAGCCAGGTCAGCGCCGCCTGCCCTCCGGCGGTCGCGTGGGCGGCGTCTGCTCCGACATCCTCCAGCAGCGATTCCTGATTGGGGGCCCTGTGGAGGTGGGAGAGAACCAGGCCTTGCTCCTGCGAGAGGTGCACTAGCGCCGCATCGTGTTCGGTGTCGGCGCAGAATGCTTTGAGGACCGCCCCAAGGTCTTCGTCTGATGCGGTGCATGGCGGCAACAGCAGTCCGTCAGGGCACATCCGGTAGTTGCCGGCCTCGGCCCGGACGCAGTCGAATTCAACGCCGATGTCCAGCGCCGCACGGACCGCAGGCGGCGCTGCACCTGCCTCCTGGGCGAGGTCAGCGATGCTGAGACCGTGGCGCGAGTGGCGCAGGAGGCCCAGCAGGGTCTGGAAGAGCCGGACGTGGTCGTCGCCGCCTGCCCGCGATTTAGATCCCGGCACCCAGCCGCCGTCCGGAGCGCGGTGTACCCAACTGCTGTCGGCGAGCATTCTCAGGTGATCCCGGATCGTGTGCTCAGGTATTGCGTCACCATGCTGGCCCACTAGGCGCACCAGCTGTTTTACGGTGTGGCCGGGATGGGCGATGACGACGTCGAGAATCCGGAGCGTGCGCTCCGAGGACTGCACGCGGTGGCCCCGCGGCTGGGGATGATCGGGCTCATCCACGACTAGCTCCTTCTGGGACACCGGTGCCGATCGGGAGCTGCAAGTCGAAACCTCGCAGATTTTGGGCGATCCCCCAATTGAGTGACCCCGCTGACCCTTCCATAACTGACAGTAATCAGACAACATGGTTTTCGTGAAGTCTCATGTTACCGCTTCGAGCCTGGTACGGCTCCCCGTACTCGGCCTAGCCGCCGCCATCATGGCCGCCGCTGCCTGCACCGACACCTCCGACACCCCGGAATCCGACCAAGACTCGACCGCCCCGAGCACCTCCCCGACCCTCGCCCCCGAAGCCATCGACGACCCCGAACAGGCCGCCATCGCCGCCTACACCCGCTACTGGGACACGGCGATGGCATCCCTCGCCGCGCCAGACGGCGACTTCGCCGAACTCGAAGCAATCGCCTCCGGGCAGGCGCTCGAACAAGCGAAAGCGATCGAACAGCGCGGCATCGATGAAGGCGTCCATGTGCAGGGCGACCTCGTCCACAACCTCGAGGTCAAAGACACGCTCCTGGAAGGCGACACACAACAAGTGATCCTCATCGACTGCGCCGACTCGACAGCCACACAGATCCTCGACGCTGACGGCAAACCCGTCGCAGACGAAGAATACGGATACCGCGAGGTGCAGAGCCGCGTCGAACTTCTTGACGGGTACTGGATCGTCACGGCCATGGCAGTACAGGAGATCGGCTCATGCGTACCCGACGACTCCTAATACGGTCCGGCGTCATCGCCGCGGCCTTGGGGGCGTGCATCGTGGCAATACCTCGATCCGCCGCCGCCGACCCCATGGGGCCGGTCTGTTCCGACGACACCTGCGAAGTCGGCGTCCAGAACCCCGGATCCGACAGCGACATTGACGTTGAGCCCGACGCGGGGGGAGAGGACGCGCCGCCCGCGGGGGGTGGCGCGGATACCAGTCCTTTCGCCGACTGCACCTTCACCGTGGTCGAGACCGATGCCAAGACACACCCGCTCGCGGGGGACCGCCCGAAGGGGAAGTACTCCCTGGTAGTCGAGACCTGCACGTCCGAGGCGGGCGAGAGCATCAAACGGGCCCAGTGGGTTGCGGAGGGTGCCGATGGGCAGGTCCGCATTGACCCCGCGCTCCTGGCGCAGCAGGCCGTAGACCGGCTCACCTTGCCCCGGCCGGTCATCGAGGCCTCCCCGGAGTCGACCCAACTGGTCAACCTACCGACCTGGCTCGCGGTCTCCGAGGCCTCCTGGCAGGTCCAGACCGCCACGGCCTCCCTCTCGGACCAGACCGCCACGGCCACCGCCACCCCAGTCGAAGCGGTCTGGGACTTGGGCGATGGGCATACCGAGACGTGTTTTGACCGTGGTGCTGAATGGGTCCGGGGCACCGACCCGAAGGCCGAATCCGAATGCGGCCACACCTACACGCAGCCCAGCGCTCAAGCGCTCGACGTCCAGGTGACCGTCACATGGCGCATCACCTGGGAGGTGGTCTGGCCCGGCAACGCCGTTTCCGAGACCGCACCGGACATGACGACGATACGAACCGACAGCTGGCTGGTGACGGAATCGCATGCACTAGTGACCAGATAACAGCAGTGCTCAGGAATTACGGGGGTAGTCATGAGCGGTCAGCAAGGATCGGAGCGGCGCGGCAGGCGCAGGCCGCGCCGGATGTGGATCCACATTGCCGGAGCGGCGGCGGTCGTACTCTGCTGCGCGGCGGCTATCGCCTGGACGGTGACGTCCGAGCCCGAGGAGACCGCGGTCCTCCAAGTTGCGAACCCTCTCGCGGCCGGGCAGACGATCGTGCAGAGCGATCTCGCGCAGGTCGCGGTCGCGGCCGACGACGTGGCGACGCTCGGGCTGGTTCCGTCCTCGGGCGCTGGCGAGATCGTCGGCCAGACTGCGGCGATTCCATTGGCCGCGGGGACGCTGCTGAGCGCGAGCATGATCGGCGCACCGTCCACCCCGCGAATGGGCTTCGTTGAAGTCACCATCGCTCTGGCCGATGGGCGCTGGCCTGCCGCGCTCCAAGCGGGCCACCAGGTTTCCCTGCTCGGGGCCTCGGACACTGCGACATCCGGGGTGTGGTCGGCCGCCGGGATCGTCCTCGCTTTGCAGCAGCCCGAGGAAGGCGGCGCTCTCGTGACGGTCGAGCTGCCCGAGGCCGCGGTCCCCGGACTCGTGACCGTGGAGACCGCGTCGCTGCTGATGGTCGCCACCGCCCCTGCCGCCGTCCCGGAGCCGTCACCAAGTCCGAGCGAAGGCGGCAACTGATGCGCCTCGCAGTCATGACCTTGAAAGGCCGCGGAGCGACCACCACCGCGCTCGGCCTGGCCGCGCACTGGACCGCGGACGAGGAACGCCCGATCGTGGTCGAGCTCGATCCCGAAGGCGGCGACATCGCAGCGCGCTGGCTGATGCGACCTGACCCCGGGCTCGCGGATGTAGCGGCGGCGGTCGCCTCCAGCCCGCACGCCGGTTCCGAGGTCCTGGCCGAGGGCGTTCGGTCGATTCCCGTGGGCGGTGTTGCGGTACGGGTGGTGTGCGCCCCGCCGGGCGGGCGCGCCGTTCGCAAGACCCTCCCTTTCCTCACGGCCCCTGGAGCGAAGATCTTGGATGATCCCGAAGGGACTGTGATAACGGACCTGGGACGGCTCTATGCCGGGTCGCCCGGGTGGCCTGTTGCTGCCACCGCCGATGCCGTGGTGTGCGTCGCCGACGGCACGCTCGACCAGTTCGCGCACCTGCGCGCCCGCTTGGACGAGCTGACCGACCTGGCCCGTCTCGGACCCCGTGTCGCGATCGCGGTCATCGAACGCGACTACACCGCCGCACAGGTAGCGGAGCACTTCCTCGCCGCCGGCCTCAACGTTCGCGTGCTCGGTGCCGCCGGCCCCCTGCACGCCGCCACTGCCGCAGGAAGCGCGGGCCGCGCCGCACGCCGAGGTCGCCGTGCCTGGCGGCAACTCGCCGAAACCGTGCGGGAGTTCGCGGCCGAGCCGCGTCCGCTCGCGCTCGCCGCCGCCCCGGCTCAAGCGCCCGAGCAGGCGACATCATGACCATGATCGAACGACCTGGCGCAAGTTCCCACATCTCGGCTGGTGGAACGAGTTCGGATGCGGCGCATGACGGTGCGGTCTATGCCGCTGCCTGGCGGATCCTCAACAGCTCTTCCCGCACCGGCGAGGCCCCCGACTCCGGAGGGCGCACCAGCGCCTATGAGCAGGCGGTGGAGGAGGCGATCCTCGAAGTCAACAAAACGTTGTTCAACGACCCGGACCAGGAAGTCATCCGCGAGACGGCGCAGGCCTCGTTGCGCGAGCGCGTTACCGCCCGTCTCGCCGGGCTCGGCGGTCTCGCCGCGCTCCTGGCCGACGCCTCGATCGAGGACATCAACTGCAACGGGGCCGACAACGTGTGGGTGACCCGCGCCGATGGCACCAAGGAGCAAGTCGCACCGGTCGCGTCATCGGACGCCGAGCTGATCACCGCGGTACAGATGCTCGCCGCCGGAGCGGGCCTGTCGGATACCGAGAGGCGTTTCGACCGCGCCGCCCCCGCCCTCGACCTCCGACTCCCTGACGGAGCCCGGCTGCACGCGCTCCGCGACGTCGCCCACCGGCCCGCCGTGTCCATCCGCCGCCACCGGCTCGTAGAAGCCAGTCTCGGCCAGCTCCAACGTGCCGGGATGTTCTCCGACGACATTGCGAAGCTGCTGTCCGCGTCGGTCGCCGCGAAGTTCAACGTGCTCATTTCCGGCCCCATGGGCGCGGGGAAGACCACCCTCTTGTCCGCGCTCGCCGGGCTGCTGCCCTTCGAGGAGCGGCTCGTGACGATCGAGGATGCCTACGAGCTTGGCCTGCACGCCGACTCCCGGCACGGCAATGTGGTTGCGATGCAGGTGCGCAAGCCCAACATCGAAGGTGTCGGGGGTATCTCGGCATGGGACCTGTTCCATGAGGCGCTGCGCATGCGCCCCGACCGCGTCATCGTCGGCGAGGTTCGCGGCCCCGAAGTCGCGGTCATGCTCGACGCGATGAGCACCGGCACGGACGGGTCAATGTCGACGATCCACACCAGCACAAGCGAGGGTGCCTTCCGCAAGATCAAGACCCACGCGCGGAAACAGCCCGCCGGACTCGATGCCGAGGCCACCGCTGACCTCATCGGCGGCTCTCTGGACCTGGTCGTGCAGATCGCCTTGAAGGGGGGTCGCCGATGGGTTTCCTCCATCCGCGAAGTCTGCGGATCGGACGGGGCGATGGTCTCCAGCGACGAGCTGTACGCCCCCAACGGCGAGGGCGGGCAGGCCGTGTTCGCGACGCCGGTCGGTGCGGCGCGAGCCGAGCGTCTTGCTGAGCACGGCTGGCGGCCCCCGAACGCTCCGGTCGGGCGGTGGTGACCCGTGGACACGCACGTTTTCATCGCCACCGGACTCGGTCTCGTTGCGGGCCTGACGATATGGGTGGCACTCGCCCACGCCACCATGCCGCACAAGGGCGGGGAAGTCGCCGACGCGGCCCCTCACGCCCCGACCCCTGCCGGGGGCACCAAGGGTAGGGCACGGCCCCCATGGGTGCGGGTCGCCGCCACGGTGGCCGCCGGGGCGGCGGTGTGGGCCCTGACCGGGTGGCCGGTGGCCGCCGTCGGGGCCGCCGCCCTCGCCTGGTTCGCTCCGGTGGTCTTCGGGGGCGAGACGGCGTTCAAGCGCGAGCAGGCACGCGTCGATGCGGTCGCGGCATGGGCCGAGTCGCTGCGGGACGTCATCGGCGCTGCCGCCGGACTCGGGCAGGCGATCCAGCGCAGCGCCGCCCACCCGCCCCCCGCTATTCGGAGTGAAGTCGAAGGACTCGCCGCCGACCTCAGATCCGGTCTGGATTTGAAACGTGCGCTGCGCGCCTTCGCGATCCGCCTCGACGACGAAACCGCTGACCTGGTCGCCATGGCGCTCATGGGCACGACGACCGGGTCAGGCAATCTCGCTCCGGTGCTGGACGACCTCGCCCATACTGCCCGCGCCGAAGCGGCCATGCGCCAGCGCATCCACACCGGCCGCGCCCGCACCCGAACCGCCACTCGCGTCATCTGCGGGACGACCGTCGCCATGCTGCTGTTCATGATCCTCGTCGCCGGTGACTACCTGTCCTCGTATAACAGCATCACCGGGCAGATCGTGCTCGCCTGCGGACTGGGACTGTTCGCTGCCGGATTGTGGGGCATGCACCAACTCGCCACACCCAAGCCCGCGCCGCGATTCCTCCAGGTCGACGCTGCCGCAGCCCTGGCCTCGGGCATGGGCCGGTTCCCGCAGCCCGCCACCGCGGCCCCAACATGGGGTCACCGGCCGGCTCCGAGGGCGGTGAAGCCATGAGTCCGCAGCTCGCTGCCGTCGTCGGCATCATCGCCGGTGCCGCCATCTGGAGGGCGCTCGCCGCTCTGGTTCCGGCCCGCCCGGATCTGGGCCGCGCCCTGGACGTGCTCATCACCAGCCCCGCTGCGGGCACCCCGATCGAAGCCACGACTGGAGGGATCCGCCGCGTCGCGGAAAAGGTCGGTCTGCCCCGGTCCGAGGCCCGCGCCGACCTGGCGGCGCTGGACCGCAGCGAGGACGCCTACTGGCGGCGACTGGGTCGCCTCGCGCTCCTCGCCGCTGCGATCCCACTGGGCGCCGGACTCGTCCTCACCCTCGCCGCAGTGGCGATCAGTCCGCTGTACGTGGCCGCCGCGGCATTGGCATTCGCCGTCCTGGCCTGGGCCGTGCTCGACGCCGACCTCCACGCCCAGGCCGAACACGAACGAGCCGAAGCCCTCCGCGCGCTCGCCGCGGTCCTGTCGCTGACGGCCATGGCGCTCGCCGGAGGAGCAGGCATCGACTCGGCGCTGCGCACCGCGACCGCGAACGGCGGCGGCAGGGCGTTCGCGCGCATCCGGTCCGCGCTCGACCGCGCCGGACTGCTCATGCAAACCCCCTGGGACGCCCTCGCGGAAGTCGGCGAGCGCCTCGGCGTCGACGCCTACCAACAACTCGCCTCCACCACCGCGCTCGCCGGAACCGAAGGCGCACGCATCCGCCAAAGCCTCGCCGACCGAGCCACGGCACTGCGGACCGCACGCCAAGCCACCACCGAGGCCGACGAGCACTCCCGCTCCGAGCGCATGAGCGTGTGGATCGTCGCCATCGCGACGGCTTTCGTCATCATCCTCGGTTTCCCCGCCCTCGACCGGATCATGACCGGACTCTGACCAACGAATACCGCCTACAAGGGAGACACAAGGAGTGCAACGACATGGACACGCAACTGCTGTTCCTCATCATCATCACCGAGGCCCACCACCTCGCCCACCGCCTCCGGGACGAAAGCGACCGGGGTGACGCCGCCGAGAAAGTCATCACGATCGCCGCAATGACCGCGCTCGCGATCCTGGTCATGGGCCTCATCGCCGCCAAGGTCGCCAGCAAGGCCGAGTCGATCGACTTCTAGGGCCTTGTCATGCGAATCCGATACGACGCCGACCGGCAACAGGCCTCCGCGCCCGACCGGGGTTCGGCGAGCGCCGAGGCCGTCATCGCCACGCCGCTACTGATGCTCCTGGTCCTGGCGATCATCCAGGCTGGGATCATTCTCCACGCCCACCACATGGCCCAAGCCGCCGCGAACACCGCCATGGAGGCCGCCCGCGCCGAACTCGCTTCCGGCGGTGACGGGACCGCCGCCGCTGAAGCCTCCCTGGGCCGCAACGCTGGCGGTGTCTTGGAGGACGCCGAGGTCACCGTCGCGCGCGGAGCCGAGACGATCACCGTCACCGTCTCCGGGAACGCCACACAGATCGTGCCGCTGTTCGACGCGCCCATCGAGGTCACGGTGACCGGCCCGGTCGAGCACATCGAACCGTACGAGGCAGGCGGCGAATGACATGCGCGCCAGCAGGCCATCACAGCGAAACCGTGACGCACGGGACCGGGGCTCGGCGCCCATCGAAGTCGTGCTCCTCGCGCCCGTCCTGGTGCTGATGATCATGCTCGCCGTCGTCGGCGGCTCCGCCGCCTCAGTCCGAATCGAGGCCGACGCCGCAGCTGCTGCTGCCGCGCGAGCCGCGAGCCTCCAACGGTCCAGCCCCGCCGCTGAGGCTGAAGCCGAGCGCACCGCTGAAGCGACCCTGTCGCACCGGTGCCTGAGCCCCCAAGTGGATGTTGATGCCGACGTGACGCCAGGCGGGACGGTCACGGTCACGATTACCTGCACCATCGACACCACCGGCATGCCGAGCTTCGGGACCACCACGATCACCGCGACCGCGCAATCGCCCGTCGACGCCTGGCGAGCGGAGACCGAATCATGAACCGCCCCACAGTGCCGGAGGCCGAACCACGGGTTCGCGACGGCGGGTATGCGACCGCGTTCGTCGTGGTCATCACTCTCGCGCTCATGGCCGTCATCGGCCTTGCCGTCGACGGCGGCGCTGCCGCTGGCGCGCACGCCCGCGCCCAAGGCGCCGCCGCCGAAGCCGCCCGCGCAGGAGCCGACGAACTCGACCTCGTCTATTTCCGTTCGACCGGCATCATCCGGCTCAACCCCGAAGCCGCCCGCGCCGCCGCTTCCGCATGGCTGGCCGGAACCGGCCACACCGGGTCCGTTGCGGCATCAGCCAGCGAAGTCACGGTCACCGCGACCGACGTTCAGCCCACCCAGGTCCTCGGCATCGTCGGCGTCAACGCGATCAACGTCTCTGCGACCGCCACCGCCACGCCCCGCAGCCCCGAGGACGACCTCGGCATCAGCAGCCGTCTCACCGACATGACATGGAGTCCGCCATGACCCGCATCAGCCACCGCGACACCGACGCCGCCTATGCGACAGCGCAAGCCGGTTTCGACCCGGCCCCGGCCATGCGCGCCCGGATCGCGGGCGGCATCGCGATGACCGCGCTCGCGGTCCTGCTCATCGTCGGCATGCCGTTGTTCCTCTACCACGTGGTTGGCTCCCGCTGGCCTGCTCGCGGCCCGGTCATGCACGACTTCGAGGTCATGCACTTGCGGGGCGATGCCGAACTTCTGCTCGGCGGGCTTGCCCTCGCCGGCTGGACCCTCTGGGCTGTGTTCACCCTGCTGGTGCTCCATGCGGTCGTCATGACCTGTGTCGACACGCTTCGCTGGGGCGTGGCCGCCGAGACATGGCGGGATGCGAGCAATCCTGTCCGCTGGATCGCCGGGCTCCTCATCGGCGCTATCGCAGCCCTGTGGCCCGCCGCAGCGAACGCGGCCCCGCCCGAACCGGCCGACCAGACCGTCGCCACCCGCACCCTCACCGACGAGGAACTTGCAGTAGTAACCCAAGGCGCGAGTACCGAGGCCGAAATCACCGAAGGCGATACGGCCAGCGCCGATCCGACAACCGAGCATGCGACCACGCACCAGGTCCAGCGTGGTGAGTCGCTGTGGTCGATCGCCGGAAAATACTACGGGGATCCGCTGCGCTACATGGAAATCTACGAAGCCAACCAAGGGCAGAGGTTCCCCGACGGCCGTACCCTTAACGACCCGAAACTCATTTACCCCGGCTGGGAACTCACCATCCCCACCGACCAGCCCGAAACCGAAGACGACGCCACTGAGGACGCCCCGCCGAGCGGGACCGTCCACACCGTCGGCCCCGGCGACTCGCTGTGGTCACTCGCCGAGGATTACCTCGGCGACGGCAACCGCTGGAAGGAAATCTACGACGCCAATACCGGCCGGACCTTCACGGACGGCGCCAAGCTGACCGACCCGGAGGTGATCATCGACGGCTGGGACCTGATCATCCCGGGCGACACCAACTCCGACACCGCCGACGGGCCGAGTAACGAACCTCCGGAACCGCCCGCCAACGAAACCCCTGAGCCTGACACTGACGCCGAGGCCGAACTGGAAGGCGAAGGCGAGATCACCGATCCGGATCAGGAAACGCCAGACGACATCGCCGAACCCTCCGCCGACAACGACAACCCCACTGCACCAGAAGATCCGACCGAGTCTGACAACGACACCGACCAAGCCGAAACGACCAGCACCATCCCGGTCGGTGTCTGGCTCGGCACGGGAACCTTCCTCGCCGCCTCCACCGTCGCCCTCCTCGCCGCCCGCGCCAAACGACGCAAGTCCCCGACGCCGAAAGCCAACGGCGAGAAGGGCCCGGTGACCGGTCGCCTGTCCGATCTGGAAGCCATGATCGACCGCGAGCAGCAACGACTCAGCGAACCTCTCGGGCCCGAGACGCTCCCAAACGAACCGGTCGTCCCGAGTCACGATGCGCCCAACCTTCCGATCGCCGCCGACCGTGCCCGCACAGTCGACTTGACCGACCTTGCCGTCCCCGCGTTCGGCCTCACCGGTCCCGGCCACAAGAGCGCGGCCCGCGCCGCCATCATCACCGCGCTCGACATCGAGCACACGGTCACCGTCACCGCTCAGGTCGCCGACCTGCTCGACATCGATCCAGACACCAGCCACGGGCCAGTCAAGATCGCCGAGGACCTCGAAGACGCCCTTGCCGATCCCGTCCAAGAGCAGGCAGGTGCCTCCCATCTGGTCATCTGCGCCGGAGACGATATCGACCAGGCCGGACCCGAGACGGTCGCCGAACACCTCGCGCTAAGCGGTGATCGCGTGATCGTCCTCGGCGACTGCCCATTCGGCCCCACTGCCGTTCTCGCCGCAGACGGCACACTCGAAGCAGCAACCGGCAGTGTCGCCGGTATCGAGCAGTTCTACATCGCCGAAGCCGCCCTCTTCCACGAAGTGCTCCGTGACCACACCGAAGCAGCCAAGACCACTGTGGACACCGCATCCACTGGAAACGCGAACGACCACGGCGACGCCGAGCCCGTGCCGGACGCTCGGGGGAGTGCCGAGCATGACACCCAGGCCCATAATGCTGCTGGCGTTTCCGCCGGGAGCGGGTTCCGGCTGTGCGTCTTCGGCGACGTCGAACTGTACTGCGACGGCAGACCCGTCAAACTCAAGCAGCGCGCCCGCGCCCTCACACTCCTTGCCGCGCTCGCCAGCGCTGACCAGGGCCGCACCATGGAAGAACTGCTCGACATCGTCATCCCCGACCGGCCGCTGAAAGGCGCACGCGAGTACCTCAATATCATCAAGTCCAACATTCGAATTGCCATCCGCGACCTCGCCGCAGATGCCAGCCTCGATCCCGTTCCCTACGACGAGAAAACCGCGACTTTCAGACTCGACACGACCCTCATAACCACCGACCTCGCCGACTTCGACGAAGCCGAACAAGCTGCCGCGCTTGCCACCGACACGGCCGAGAAAGCCGCCGCCCTTGAACGACTCGTCAGTCTTCACACGGGCGATCTCGCCCCGGAGATCGATGTCCTTGACGACCTCCGCTCCGGCTACCGAGCGGCCACCCAGAGGGCCTGCCGCACCCTCGCCGACTTCCACGCCCAGCACGGCGATCCATCACAGGCCGCGAAATACCGCGCGAGGCTCGCGGGGTCGCCGTCCGGAGTCGAACTCACCGAGAGGGAGTAGCCATGATGCATGCTTCGCGCGGTAGGTGGCGAGCGTTCGCTGCCGTGGCCGCGCGCCGCCGGTCGCCGGCCAGTCGCGCCCGGCTCGTCGTTGTCGAGCGGTGCTGGCCAAATTCTCGATATCGTGAGATGGTCGCCCAAGGTCCCTTTTTTAGCAGGGAGTGTGAACTGTTATGCCGCGCGTCCGTCGCCCGCGCCGTCGTACCGGCCGAGCGCTCACTGTGATGGCTTTCCTGTTGGCAGCGGTGACATTGGTGGGGATGTTCGTCTTTGTCCGGAACGCTAGCGCCGAAGGCGGCCTCATCGGAGCCTTTGCCCCTATTGCGGTCGTTTTCGTCGTGGCCTTCTTCGTTTTGACCATGATGGTTGGCCCCGTCACGGGTGAAGGCGATTCAGGGCCCGAACGGGCACCAAATCCGAGAGCGCTCTTGCGGGATCTGGCGCTGCAGCTCCCACTTGGACGCTGCCTCCTCGAACTGGAATCGGGCCGCCGAATATGGGTATTCCAGAATTGCTTGCTGGTATGCGCTGATATCGATGAAGGATTCGACGTCACGGTCACCGTCTTCGACCTCTCTCGGGCGCCAGTGCGCCGTTCGACGTTCCCCGCGCTGCAACTGCCGGACCGTTCCGAAGCGGCGAAACTGGCAGCCGAAGCGCAACATGCCGGCGATTCCGAGGCGGTCGAGCCCGCCGAGCTGCAGGAGTTGTACGAACAACTTGAAGCGGCCGTAGTCGACACGGATCAGCGGCGGCTGCATTGACACCGCTGTGAGACCACGGGCGACACCGTCACCTGCAAGCCTTGCCGTCGTTACCCCAGATATGGACGCGAATTTCCCTATCGTGGACTACCGCGATATCCACCGGCTCCTCAACAGTGCCTTTGCCGACCGCGATCCGCTTGCCGCCACCTACACCGCCGCACTGACCATCGGCCTCAACACGGACGAGATCATCGCGGCCGCCTGGACTACGATCGAGGACGACGTCACCGGCATCTGGCTCCCCACCCAGATCTGGATGCCGAAGATCGGGGAGCTTCGCAGCACGTTCAACCACCACCCGATCGGACCACGCACCGCCGAAGTTCTGCGCTGGCATCGCCGCGAGAAGGAGAGCGCCGCAACCGAGGCGGGCGACCTCTGGCAGAACCCCGGCGATCAAGTTTTCACCGATGCCACCGGCAGGCCTTCGCTGATTTGGATCGGCGATTCCACCACCGGTGCCGAGCAGTCGGGCTCGAAGCGCGGAACTGGCGCACCCCCTCAAAACCTCGGCATCGATCGAGATGCACTCCAGCGGCGTGCGCCCGTGCGCGGTCAACGCCTAGCGGCGGCCGAGTTCCTCCCCGACAGGGATCAAACTGCTCTCGAAGACAGCAATCACCATCGATACCCTCATCCTGAAGCCGGTGACACTGCCCTCATGAAAAAGCCGGATCCAAGCCCCGGTCATGAACTCGCCGGATGAAGCACTGCAAGCCCCCGGAGTCGCCGACTTCAGCCCCGCAACGCTTGGGGCCTCATAAAATCACGAGAAGAGTTCCTCACTGGTCGTTGCCGCTTGGAGGTCGCTTGAGTGTCGGTGCTCGGCAGTCAAGGGAAGAATCCGAGGGCGAATGAACCGGCAGGCCTGGCGCGGGTAAGGGTGTTGCGGCGAGCCCGGGCGCGGGGCGTGTCGACGGTGAAGGGGGTGGCGGTGGTCATGGCGCGATCGAAGCCGCTGCGGATGCTCGTCGGCGATCACTTTGTCAAGGCCACGCATCCGGACAAGGAACTGTTCCCGGGCGAGGGCGTCACCAAGGCGGCCGTGATCGAGCACTGCCGGGCGGTCGCGGCAGTGATGGTGCCGCACCTGGCCGGGCGCGCGTTGACGTTGCGCCGCTTTCCCGAGGGGATCGGCGCCGAGGGGTTCTTCCAGAAGCACGCGGCGGACTACTTCCCTGACTGGGTGCAGGTCGTGGCCCTTCCCACCAGCACCGGGGGCACCGCGGATTACGTGGTCTGCGATGACGAGGCGACCCTGGTGTACTTGGCGAGTCACGCCGCGATCGAGTTCCACATCCGGCCCTCCACCATCGAACACCCCGACCTGCTAGTGGTCGACATCGACCCGCCCGAGGGCGACGTTTGCCTGCAAAGAACTCGTCGATGCTGCGGCGCCGGTTGGCGGGGATGCTCGGCGTACTGGTGGGCCTACAGGCGGCTGAGCAGCTCGATATCGTCTCGCCCGCCGCATTGACCACACCTGGCGCTCAAGAATGACCTCATGCGTTACTACAACACCCGAGACAACCTAACCACAAATATGACTCGCATCACATTATCTAACGGTCAAGCCTTTATTGAACTGGGATGACTCCGTTGTGTAGCGATCGGGGGGAAGCAAGCTGGGGCGCAAGGGTACCAATCGGACAGTCCAGTGTGCTAGCGTCGTCGCCGAGGCAAGCGCCTTCGGGCAAAAGATCCACTTCACGTCCCCCACGCGAAAGTGAGAATAGTGAACTACCCCCCAGGCTCTACGTACGACTCGACCCATTTCGAACGGCTCATATTCATCGCTCTGGCGGCCGCAGCATTCGCAGCGGTGTTGCTGGTTTCTCCTGTATCGGCAGCCGGACAGGAACCGACTACAGAGGAAAGCGATCAGGTATTCGAGCTCAACGCACCGGAGATTCTCTCTTACCAGCTCGAAGGCGATGAGCCCCTAGCCGTGGCTCAGGCCGAAACATTCGTCGCGAACGACGCACGGAACGGAATCCTCACTGACCTAGAGTCCGTGAACGTCGCCGCAATCCCTGACCCATTTACGGATGGGAATACGATTGACCTCGTCTGGCACAACGGTACTACTCCAGACGGACTTTTCATGGCGCGGGCCGATGGCGCTGACGGTGACGCAGGCGGATCGACGGGCGCAGGCTTCACAATCAGTCAAATCGAAGAAGGAACGGATAGTTCCCTCATCGTGGGCGGGAACGGGTACGGTGACGCGACTGATGCAAGCGGAGCGTACCTGTTCGACGGGCGTTGCGCTGGTCTGCAATTCACTCCGATCTACCCGAGGACTTCCAGCTCGAAGTTCACGATGAATTCCTGTTGGCAGAAGTGGGCCAAATCCGGCACTGAATACTGGATCTATAATCGCCACACTCAGTTCACCACACTGAACCCGAACAACAACGACGAAAAGGTTACGACGGCTGCGGTTACGAAGTTTGTTGACTTCACAATCAGGAGCCAGCCCAGCCGCGCAGTTGGCGACAACAATGGGAACCTTGAGGAGTTTATCGACTGGGCACCTTCGAATGCAGAGGTCAATTGCCAGCAAGGAACCAGCTTTACGATCGGGGTAGCGGGGTCTTCGGTTTCCGTTCCGATTTCACAATGTGATGGACTGGAGCCGATCGCATTCGTTGTGCCGCAACAATTTGGGCTCGACTATGACGGGTCAAGCCAACAAAATTCGATGCGACTTGACGCGGCAGGTGCATATGCTGCAGATAACTCAGATGTCATCCCGTTCTGGGCTGACTACAACTGGGTGGAACTTCAGGAATGTGTTCTGAACGGTGGCTGCACCAGTAAGATCCACTCCCAGTGGGATGGCGGTTGGCAGAACTAAATGGTAGTGCCTAACAAGTCACTGCGGAAGGGCGGACTCCTCACCGGGGTCCGCCCCCTGCTCATACTCGTATTGCTCATCATTACGATTCCCCTCACTATGACTGTCATCGACAGGTTGAGGACGGACGTCCAGCTCGACAACGAGGGAGGGGCGTCGGCGGCTCCTCTCTGTGAAAGCCAGCCGACTCAAGAATTGTGCGCCTCGGTTAAGGTCGGTGATATCGAACAACGATATGCCTTGTATATGGCGGCTACTCCTACTGCCGACACGGTTATATACGACCCTGGAGGGCCTGGAGTTTCAGCTCTTTCTGGTACGCTTACCTTGCAATCCGTTCAAGAGCGACTGCCTTCGGAATACAACCTTCTCGTCCTAGAAGAGCCTTGGGTCACCAAGGAAATCAGTGAGAACTGTAGCAATTCGATGTCAGGGTACTACTCAGCTTTGCGAGAAGCGGAAGGCATAGAAGCTGCTGCTTTGAGTATCCAAGTGGAGTGCGCACTCGGGCAAGGGATGTACGGCTTCACGCCTGAACGATATAGAGAAGCCGTATCGATGATATCCGAATCTCGCAATCTACAAATCAAAGGATTCTTGGGACACTCGTTTGGATCTGTGCGTTTGTCCTACCTAGACTCCACCGTTCCCAACATTCAGCCAGCCTGGGCCATCGTTACCCGACCGTTCCCAGTAGGCGTCGAAGCAGATGAGTTGATGCAGTCGCGGGCGGACGTATTGCGGGGAGTATTGCCGGGAGAAATCGCGTCACATGAATTCGCCGTCGAAATCTCAAGCCGGTCGATTCCTGTGACACGATTCGACCAATTTTCGGCATTTGTTGGAACTGGCTATGTGGCGGATGCAGAACTGGATGAGGTACTGTCGAGCATCTCCTCGGTTGCGGATCCGCAGTTGATCGGAACTCTATCGGACCAACTATGGATGCGCTACGGAGTAGATGCACTGTCGCCGGGAGTTCTTGCCTTTTGGGAAGAGACTTGCGATACCATGGGGCAAGTGACGAATCCTCCCGAAGGCATCTCCTCGGTCGAAGACATCCTTTTCGCAACTGCATCGGTGTGCGATAGCTTTGATGTTGCATCCACAGTTGAAAGCGGAGGTACCGATGTATGTGTAACCTCGAGTGTTGGTGACAGTGTTGCTCCGGCCTCTCTTATTGGAGAGGTGTTTGACGAAGCAATAGTTCTGAGCGTCGACTCTCGCGCTCATGGTGATGTCATCGGATGGGAAGACTGCTGGGACGAGGTTGTCTCCGATGACTAGAAGAGTGGTTCTTTCTCGATTGGCGCTGCTTGCAGGCGTCGGAATCGTAATCGCAGCGGCTTCGATATTTGTGGTCCGACTGACATTCGAGGAGTCAGTAACCATCCAGATAGAGGACCATGCAGATCTATCTTTGTTGGAGGGTCAAGCTTCGAAGGAGCTTCGGCAGCTTGCGGACGAGTTCCTGGGGATTCGTGCTAGGTCAGGCACAATTTTGGACTATTCCGATATCGCCGCCACGGAAATAGAGGACCCATTGGTCCCGGGCTCGACAATTCGTTTGATTTGGGAACAGGACCTGCGACCCAAGGAGATGGAACGTGCTTGGCATGGCGATCTAGGTTTCACCGGAGATCGTCTTTCGGTTTCCGTTGAAGCTTCAGCCGTGTCGGAAATCGATTCTTGCATGCTGGCAACGTTCGCGAGCCATTATCAATCGGTCGACAAGCATCAGCTGTGGTCGTGCACGCGGATGGAGCGGGTATCGGGATACTTGACAATTGTGCGAGAGGGCCTTTGGCGCCCGGCCGTATCTCAGGACGGCACTCTCCCTATTTCGGTTGAATTCAACGTTGCCTCGAATTTTGAGAATTCGCCCGCAATATCGGGGCCTCTATGGTTCGTTCCGGAAGATTTGGCTGGCATGCGCAATTCTGAAGATCCGGATGATTGTGAGTATAGAGAGCCCTGGTTGCTTGAGCGGGCACTTCCCGATACGGGTCAATACACGGAAGCGGTTGTTCCGGATTCAAGCTGTCTTCCACTGGGATCCTATTCGGGTAAGCCTGGTGGTACGGCACAAGTAGGCGTGAGTGTCGCTGATTTCTCTGGCACGCCGAAGGGATGGCTAGCCGTCGGAGGGCGTTTTAACGACGAGGAGCCCGAGGGATCAGATGTAAATTGGCAGGACTCGATCTCGGTTGATGTGCAAGTATGTCGGCCATTTCTTAGCATGGTGTGCGCCTGACGGCCGGGGACTTGCACTCAAGCTTGGCGTGTTCGGCTATGTAGACTTGTAAGCTGGTTGCACCCACCATGGGGCGAAGCTATCCCAGCCTCAACCAAGACACCGCTCCCACATGTAGGAGCGAACCCAAAGCATCAAGCGCCATAGGAAAAAGTGAACAAGTGTCGCCTATCCGTCAGGATGGCTTACGGCGGTCAAGTTCAGTTTGGCGCACCGTCCTGACCGATGCTCCGCCTGACCAGCGGCTGAACTTCGAGGCTCCGTCAACCAGCCAGCGTCAAGGACACTGAGCCCTTCTCATCCTGGGTGAGTTCTGTTGCGGGGCAATGAAGAAGCTCCTGGTAGAACAACAGCTGTCTAGTTCCGCTGTCTCCCAGGAGCTTCCTGTGCTTTTGTACCAGGCCGCGCTGCCGTTGTCGAGCCGCACCCTGACCTTCACCGCCCGGCTTATCCGAGCCCATCGCAAGACCATCGGAACCCGCTGGCGGGTCCTCGACCCCAGCCAGCAGGCGCTCCTCACTCTCGCCTACCTGCACCAAGGCCACACCTACGACCAACTCGCTCCCGGCTTCGGGATCTCCCGCGCCACCGCCGCCCGCCGCATCCACGAGACTATCGACCTGCTCGCCGCTTGCGCCCCGCGGCTCCGTGCCGGCCTGCGGAAGGAAAAGCGCTCGGGCCGGGGATACGTGATCGTGGACGGCACCCTCATCCCCACCGATCGACTCGCCGCCGACCGCGCCTACTACCAGGGCAAGCACCGCTGCCATGGCATGAACCTCCAGGCCCTAGCCGACCCGGACGGGAACCTGCTCTGGATCTCGGGGGCGATCCGCGGCTCGATCCACGACACCGCCGCGGCCCGGATCTGGCAACTCCCGCGCCTGCTGGCCGAGAACGGCCTGTTCGCCCTGGGCGACAAGGGCTATCAGGGTCTCGACCAGGACCTGGTGGTCACACCCTACAAAGGCCGGAACAAGCCGGAGTACCAGAAGGAACACAACCGGCTCCACGCCCGGCTGCGCGGGCCCGGCGAACGCGTCTTCGCCGAGTTGAAGAAGTGGCGCGTGCTGCGAAAGCCCCGCTGCGATCCACACCGGGCAACCCAGATCGCCAGAGCCGTCGCCGCCCTCAACCACCAAGAGCGCCAATCAGGTTGAGAACGGCTCACTGGCTACCGGCAGATTGTGCTCGCCGAGGTCACCACCATTGAGGGCGCAACCCCGGATTCCGAGATGTCGGTGGACTTCAACGCGTCCGTTTGGTCCTGGCACTAGGAAATCCATGCCCTTGCCCGCGGCAGCTGACTATCGCAATTCTGTCCTTCGAGGGAACAATGCGGGTCGCTTTGCCTCCGAACCCAGATCGGAGCTCACTACGAGGATCGCCACTTCGATGCAAGCAACCGAGTCGTGAGCCTCCGGCGCGGGCTCCCGCGGAGCCACTCGGCACCAGGCCCGGCCTCTAAATATTTCCGGGCGGTCCTTCGTCTTCGTTCCGCGTCGTGCACCTCAGTGCTTGCTCAAGAGGCCGGCCGAGATGCGGCCTTCTTACTCCGCCGCGTCGGCCGGGCGCAGCTCAAGACGGACCCAGAGGCCATGGACCGAGCGGACGGCGTCGCCTTGCAAGGGGGTGTCGAGTCCGATGGCGGTGCGATCGCCTTTGGTCGGTCTGCCACCGGCCGTGCGCTGGCGCAGGCTCACCGTGCCGGCGCCGAGGGCGATCTCGCTGTTCTGAGATGGGGCCTGCGCCCCGCGCCGGGCGCACTCGTCGACCAGGCCGGGCTTGCGCGGCGGGTGGACCACTACCGCGACGAGCGTCCCGGTCGCGCCTGCGACGTCGGCGGGGAACTGGAGGTCAGGCAGATCGTGCTGCTCGCTGGGGTTCAGGGCCACGATGTCGTCCCAGACGTACGAGCCCGGATCGAGCACCTCGATCGGGTAGTCGGGCTCGAGCAGTCCCTCGCCGAGGATGACGGTTTCAGTTATGGCGGGCATCGCAGGCAGGTCCTTCTTGGTATCCGGTTGTGGTCGGTGCGGCGTAGGCACCGCCCGATGAGCACCCTACCGGGGCCAGGCAGTACCCCGGTTTCAGATGGAACCTTGACCGGGCGGTTATCCACAACCCTGCGGACCACCGCGTCAACGGTTCGCGCCTACTGGGCGAGGCAGCGTCCGCTTTGGCGTCCGAACCGCGCCTCGTTCGTGGTCCCCGCGAGTGTCGGTGCTTGCCGGACAATGGGAAGCATGGCCAACCTCGCCGAGCCCCGGCCGATCTGGTGGCGTGTCAGCACTGTCGCCGTGGTGGTCAGCGTGCTCGCCGCGTTCCTCGCCGCGGTCTGGTACTTGTGGCCGGTCACCAGCCGTGACCCGCTCGCGAGGGTCACGGCCCTCCAGGTCGCGTTCACGCTCGCGTTCGGTGTCGGCGGCCTTGCCACGCTCGCTCTGGTGGCCCGGCGGCAATGGCATCAGGAAGTCACGCACGCCGCCGAGCACCATGACGCCCGTGAACGGCGCTTGACCGAGCAGTACCTGGCCGCGGTCAACCAGCTCGGCCACGACCACGCCTCGGTCCGCCTCGCCGGGCTCCACGCACTCGACCGGATCGGCCAAGCACACCCCGAACAGCGTGACGTGATCGTCGATGTCTGGTGCGGGTACCTACGCCGCCGTTTCACACCGCTCGCGCAAACGGCCGGGAATGGTGCGGCCGCTGTCGAGGAGGCCGCGCTGCATGACGAGTTCGAAGTCCGCATGACCGCGCAACGGCTTCTCGTCGGCCACCTGCGCCACGAAGGATCGATCAACCGGGACGGCAACCTGGCCCCGCCAACCGGCGAAGGCTACTGGGCGTTGGAGAAGCTTGAGCTCAACGGGGCCACCCTCATCGATGCGGACTTCACCGGCTGCACGCTGCCGCGCGTCCATGCCCGAGGCGTGCGCTTCCACGGGCGCACCGTCCTGGCCGACGTCTACTTCACCGACCGGGTCACCTTCACCGAGGCGCGTTTCGCGGACGAGGCCGACTTCGCCGGCGCGGTGTTCGCTGCGGACGTCGACTTCACCGGCAGCCGCTTCACAGGGCCCGCCGGTTTCAGTACGACGGTGTTTCGGGGGCTGGCGGTGTTCAACGGCTCGAGTTTCGCCGCGGGAGCCACCTTCGCCCGGACTCGGTTCGGCATGGACGCCTCGTATACCAAGGCCTGCTTCGAGGACGGGGTGTCGTTTGAGAACGCCTGGTTCTTCTTCGGTGTCAGCTTCGCTTCGATGTGCGTCGAGGGCCATGCCGCTTTCCGTGGGCTCCGCGTCATGCAGCGTGCAGTGTTCACCGGCGCGATGTTCGCGGGCACGGTGGCCTTCGACAGTGCGCAGTTCGGGCACAGCGCAACGTTCGTTCGGGTGTGGTTCGAAGCGTCTGCCGGTTTCAGGGACGTGTTCTTCGACCGCAACGCCAGGTTCGAGGACGCCCACTTCGGGGACGTTGCACGGTTCGCCAAGGCGCGGTTCAAGGGCGAGGCCCAGTTCGCTGCTGCGCGTTTCACGGGCGTGAACGACTTCCAAGCGGCCGAGTTCGTCGGACGCGTCGATTTCACTGGAGCGGCCTTCACCGGCCGGGCACATCTCGAGGAGGCGTCCATCCCACCGCCCGAGCTCACCGAGAACCTCACGATGACACCGCCCGCGGCGGGCCCGGAGAGCACCTGGCCGCCCGGATGGCAACCCGAACCCGCCAAATCGGGCTGGATCCTGAGGGAGTGTTGTTTAGGCGGTAGGTTCGGCGTCGACCCAGGTTACGTTTTCGGGGAGTCGTCCGGTCTCGATGTAGCGGACTGCGGCGGCGCGTGCGGCGTCGTAGCTGACGCGTCCGATCGACGCGGGCACCCACACCAGCGGATCCGCTGAGGACTCGCACACCACCACGACCTGCGGCGTGTACCCGTCCTCGACGCCGACAAGGTGGTCGGCGAGCCAGCGGAGCGCGCCAGCGCCGGTCTCGGGGTCAAGGTCGACGCGCAGAACGGGCTCACGCATCGGATGGTCCTCGTTGTCGGAATCCTGGACACCCAACCAGTAGCTCATGCCCTGGGTGCCTTGCGGGTTGATCATGTCAGCGTCGTCATCGATGAGAGACGCCATGTCGTCGGCGTCGGCAACGGGCTCATACGACGTGTCGTAGTGGACGAGGAATACCGCATCAATCCGGTTGCTGCTGCTGCTGCTGGTGTTGTTGTTCATCGATGCCCTCCCCGGTGCCGGTGTAGGTCGCGTAATGGGTGGTGGACTCGCCGTCGGTGACGTAGACGGTCATTGTTGCATCCTTCGGGATGATGTGCGGAATGGTGGCGTCGCACCCGACCTCGGTGCCGCAGGGCTCGTTGTTGATGACGACGGTGACGTGGGTCGGGCCGCCGGAGCGGCGCATGTCGGCGGCCACGTGGCCCTCGGCGTGATCCTTGACCACGAAGCGGCGCGCGTACTCGGGTTTGAGCCCGTCGCGGGCGTCGCGTCGGCGGCCGGAGACGTACTCGACCGCTTCGCCGTCCTCGTTTGAGTAGGCGAGGATTCGGGTCTTGTCGCCCTGCTCGCGGACGGGCAGGCGCTGGGCCAGGCGGCGCACGTGCGCGGGGGCCGACCGTGGCGCTTTCGCTGCGCGGGTGGGCGTCGCCCCTGCTCCGCTACTGCCACCCCTGCCTCCTCCTTGAGCTTTGGCGGCGGTGGCGGCGGCCAATGCCGTGTCGAGGCGGTTGCGCATACCGGCGAGGATCGCTTGGCTCTCCTCGAGATCGGCAGCGACCCTGCCGATCTCGGCGGCCTTGTTCTCGAACCCGAGTGCGCCCAGCAGGTTCCGGATCCGTGTGGTCTGCGCGGTCGACCCACCGATGCCGGGCATCACACGCGTGGCTTGGTCGAGGGCGGTGCGGGTGGAGGCGATGAGGTTATCGATCGAGGACACGCGCGGCTCCGTCTCGGTGCCGGGATCGAAGATTGAACGAGATCGTAACCGATACCGACTGCGCCGCCCGTCATGCGCTGTTCATGCACGCAGACGCGGTCTTCTTCGCCAAAAATTAGGGGGCGCGGCGTCATCGGGAGCGTATATGGTGGGGATCTTGGGAGGCGTAGGCACCGGGCCTGGGCATTGTGACCGTTCTACGGCTCGAAGACCAGCCGACGGCGCCTTCCAACGTGCGTCGCGTCCGGCCATCGGCGCTAGCCGCTGGGCGTTGCGGGCGGGCCGGGGGTCAAGTCCCAGTACCGAAGCGGCGCCGGTCGGTCTCTTGGAGGTCTTGCCAGTCTTCGAAGCTGAGGTACAGCTCCTCGGCGAGGGCCTCCTGCACCTGGCCGAAGGCGGCTTGAACGAATCGGTTGCGCAGGAACGCGACCTTCACGGCGTTGAGGACGAACTGCTGCTCGGCGAGGTGGCCGAGGTGGTTCTCCAACGGCCAGTGCACGTCCGCATCTCCGCGATCGGAGGGACCGCGACCGATGAGGCCGTGCTCGCGCTGCGCAGCCGTGTAGATCGCGGCGATCCGATCGATGGTCGCGCGGGCGTCGGCGTTGTCCTGCCCCAACCGGTGTGATAGCTGTGGGGGAGGTTTTCGGTCAGCAGGGGCCAGGTGGCAAGGTCGCGGCCGGAGCAGATTTCGACGGTCCTCTCGATGCTCCCGCCCAGGCATTCGTTCAGGCCGACGATGACGACGGTTTTACGTCTGGGGGTCGGAGAACATCTGCGAGTCGGCGAAAAGATTCTCCAGCAGGGGTTCGCGGATGGCGGCCAATACCTCGTCCACGCTTGAGTAGGTTGTCGATGCCATAGGCGCGGAACCTAGCTCTTGCCCTCATGCTCGGCAACCCGCAAAAGCGGCCACACCGCCAGCGGCACCCGAAGACCCCGGACCGCTGCCGGGAGCCGAGGGCGACTGGCGGTATAAAGTATCTACCTAAAGATTCGCATGGATGTCTCGAACATGCGATCGAGCATCGACACTCCTTCGCTCAAAGAACGGTCGGACAATGGTTCATGACTTTCAGTTTGAGGAACTTTCGCCCCGAGCCTTCGAGCAGTTGACGGTAGCGCTGGCAATCGCAAGGCTCGGGACAGGGGTCGAGGTGTACGGCTCAGGAGCGGATGGAGGCCGGGAAGGAACCTTCGAGGGGGCCATCCGCTGGTCGCATGATGCAGAAGATTCTCAAGGAACTTGGAATGGCTATACCGTAATCCAGGCCAAGCAGATGGAGCACCCGGGAAGCCCAAAGGACAATTACTACTGGATCGTTCGAGAGATTAAGAACGAGTTCAAATATTGGATGGAATTCGATAGCAAGCGCGGGCGATTTCCGAACAACATTATTTTTGTCTCCAACGTGCGACTCTCTGCTATAGGGCAAGTTGGCGGAGTTGACTCAATCAAGCTGTTCCTCAAAACACACCTTGACTATAACTATGGGACCGAAAAACACCCGGATTCACTGCGTGCACGCGGGCTGCGCTCGGCTCGCGTTTGGCATCGTGACTATCTCAATGCGCTATTGTCGAATCACCAGAGTATTCGGAACGCTTTTCCGACCTTGCTGACGACCGGTGACATTCTCTCCAGAATTGAAAGCACTCAGCGAATTCCGAATGCTGAGGAAACGGCCGCAATTCTGCGGGCGCACGATCAGAGCATTCTCAGATACGAACGGTGGGTTCGATTCAGTGAGGCTGGCAGCTCTGCTAAGCGTTCGGTCGAGCAGGTCATTGTAGATCTGCCATTTCAGGATCAGGCTACACGTCTACGTTTGATAAAACGCGAATATGCGATTGACGCGTTCATTCGCGATGCGCAGATGGTGCGGCGCGCGTCCGTATGGGATAAAGCAGTACCTCGTCACTTGGTGATAACCGGTGCACCGGGAAACGGCAAGTCAACGATTGTAAAGTTCCTCACACAGGCATTCCGAGCTCGGTTCCTCCGAGATGAACAAGGTCCTCCAGAGGTGTTGCAACTTAACCTGGAAACTGAACAAGCACTTCACAGACTCAAGTGTGGGAGTCTCAAGCTCCATCGATGGCCCTTCAAAATTGATCTTGCTGCATTCGCGGCTGAACTCGGTCCTGAGGGTGGACCGTCGCTCGTGCGGCTGATCGCTGCAAAAATCAGTGATCGTGCACATCGCGATGTCGACGTATCGATAGTGCAGCGTTGGCTGAAAACATGGCCGTCAGTGATCTTCTTTGACGGACTCGATGAGGTGACCGCGCTTGACCTGCGAGCTAGGGTTACTGAGGAAATCCGGGAACTTGTCGATCTACTCGACGATTGGGATGCTGACGCGCTCATTGTAGTGACTACCCGACCCACCGGGTACAACGAGAGTATTCTACCGACTCATTTCCGGCAATGGAACCTCGACTACTTTTCGGACCAGGAGGCGATCGCTTATGGGCGTCACATCACTAGAACGAGGCTCCATGATGATGAGGAGCTCCTGACTCGAATTCTTGCTCGGTTCGACCAAGCAGTCGAAACAAGATCCGCAGACAGGCTTCTAAAGACGCCTCTCCAAGTGCTGATTGTTACGCTAATTCTTGAACGCTCTGGGACGCTTCCAACCAATCGCTATCGTTTGTTCTGGGAATACTTTGAGACAATATTCCAGCGCGAGGCAGACAAGAGCACGAGTTTGCAGCGATTCTACGGTGAGTACGGCGACCAAATCACAGAGCTCCATGAGCGAGTCGGACTCGTCTTGCAAGTCGAATGTGAGCAGACGGGAGATCCGGTCGCTCGCATGCCGCTCACCCAACTTCACGATATGGCCCTGCAGCGCCTGGTCGATGTCGGTTTTGAAGCCGACACTCGAGCAAAGGGTGTAGCCGATCGAATATGTGAGATCGCAACGAAGAGGCTTGTGCTTCTTGGTCCATCTGAGGATGACTCCGTCTCGTTTGACGTGCGAAGCATGCAAGAGCTCATGGCGGCTCGAGCGCTCACAGGAGCGGAACCGGAAAAGGTCAGGCGCCACCTTGCGGCTATAGCAAGAAGCCCGCATTGGCGAAACACATGGTTGTTTGCAGCCGGGCGACTGTTCTCCGAAGGTGATTTCAAGAAAGATCTTGTCCTTGAAATTGTCGAAACCATCGATGAGGATCCAGGGAGCATAGGATGGTTGTATCCTGCCGCCCCAGAACTCGCCGCGCATCTCCTCGAAGATGGGTTGTCTGTGAACAAGCCCGCATGGGAGCGGCGCCTACTCGATTGCACACTTAGGGTTCTGCAAGGTCCAATGCCTGAGGACCCACGGGCATTTGGCATTGGGCTGACAGTGGCTGCGGAAAACTCGATCAATCGCATCCGGATCCGCAACGCATTTCGGAAAGCATTTTCTGGCGAGCCCCAGGCGGTAGCAATCGCGAATTTGGTCAAGTCTGTTGCGGACCTCGGTTCGGATATTCCAGGCGAGCTGCAATCGCTCGAGGTAGGAACACCCTTCGTTACAATGAGCGATGCCAAAGTCGGGAAGGCTGCTGATCTGTTGCCAGCAATAAGGCCGGAACTGATGGAGCTTCTTAATCAGTCTCAGCAGGAAATCCTAATGAAGGCGATTGAAGAGCTCGGTTCTATGGCGTATATGCAAGTTAGTAGGTCGGCAGTGGTCACGGCCGGGCATCCAATTGTTGATGTAATGCATGCATCGATTTCGTTGATGAAAGATCCGCAGCTTTGTGATGCATTCAGCATGTACTTGGATGGGCTAGATCCCAATGATTGGATCCTCAGGGCAAACTTCGCGCTCAGAATCTCCGCGCAGACCTCCCGTGATCCGGTAGGACACGACCTCCAATTCGGCTACCTACCAAATCAGTAGGTTGCCCTGCAAGTTGTGGCTGGGATTGTAGAGAGCATTCATGAGGGATTCGAGTCCCCTGCCGGTGCAAACCTTGCCCGCCTTAGCCAAGACTTACCTTTGCCCTTCTGGCAGGTATCGTTAAGGCATGCGATCTAAGGATGTCGAGCCCGAGCACCTCTACACTCGTGCCCAGCTGAGTGAAATTTTTGGAGGCAGCGCCGTTGGAGGCATCTCGGTTTCTACGACTACAGCGACCATCTTGCTTTTCCCTGATCCGGGCAGTTCCAAGAACTGGAACTTTGACACTGTTGACGGTGGCGACGAGCTCGGTCCTCTGGTTTTGTACACCGGTCAAGGAACGAGTGGCAATCAGCCGCTCAGTCGTGGCAACGCTGCCGTGCTGAATCATGTCAAGGACGGTAGGGAACTCCGCTTGTTCTTGCAAGCAGGCACGATCCCTGGGACTAACACCAAGGCATACAGCCAGCTCGGTGAGTACGAAGTCGACCAAACAGACCCCTATTTCGTTCGGCCGGCTCCCGACATCACCGGAACCGAGCGAAATGTCATCGTATTCAGGCTTCGTCCACTCGGCGATTCTGCGGTCCCGAGTGACGACTTCAAAGCGCTAGCGCCCCCTGGCCTCGTGCCACCTAACTCACGACGCGAGAGCGTGTTTCATTCATCTAGTGAGCAAATAGTCACGCAAGTAGTCGATATGGTTGTGCCGCTGACATTCGATCTGGCGACTCGAGAGGTCGAGGTCGTTAGGAGGGTGGATGGTCTGGAAGCAATGAAGCGTGAAGCTCGCCTTGTTGCCGAGTATCAAGAGTACCTACACCGCAGGGGGCACGCGACCACCCGACTAATCTTGCCCATTCCAGGGTCATCCTCGATCCTTTTGACGGATCTGTACGACGCAACGGTTAACATTGCATATCAGGTGAAAGCCAACCCAGATCGAATAGACATTCGAACTGCTATCGGGGAGCTACTGGATCTCGCGAGAGCCATGCGATCCCGTCCCGCGTATCTCGCAATCTTGGTGCCGCACTGTCCTCGCGCAGACCTTGTCGCACTGACACAGAGCATCGGAATATCTATTGTGTACCCTGACGGTATCGGTTTTGAAGGTATTCCAGGCTCTGAACCTGATCGCTTGTGATCAGAGCAACTTGTACAAGTGTGAGCTAATCGTCGCGAGCATCACGATCCCGGGATGGTCGGCTTCAGGGCCCGGGCTGTATCCAGCGCGCCGGGGTGCGATTCCACAATCCGGAGATCGCGACGCTGGTAGAACCGCAGTGCGTCCAGTTTGTCGTCGGTGATGACCAGCCAGAGCCGCCGCAGTCTGGCCTGCTTCGCGATGTCGATGGCAGCAGCCATGAGCGCGGATCGGCCAGCAGCGTGGAGAGGCCGAGGGCGTCGTAGGACGTGCCGTGCACGACTACAGTCGTGCCGCTCCGGGACGATTCGAGGATGCCGGTCATCGCCTCGATCATCCCGCAACGAGGCCACAAGAAGATCATCGGACTCGGCACCATCCGCTGGGTCGTCGAGCAAGCCGTCGCACACCTGCACCAGTTCAAACGCCTTGCCGCCCGATGGGACCGTCATATATCCATGCGCCAGGGCTTCATCCGGCTCGCCGCCGCGCTCGTCTGCTGGCGACGTCTCACGCAGGCAACCTGAATTCGGGGTTCAGGCGGCTGCGGCGTATTCGGGGAGCGGGCGGGTCCGCCTCTGCGCGAGTCGTTCCAGCGCTCCGAGCGGTCCGAGGATCGGGAGGCGGGCGAGGGCGTCCCTCACTCGCCTCCCGGCATCGCTCCCCGGCACCATGAGCCGCACATTCGGGCCGATCTGCTGCTTCTGCCGCACGAGTCCTCGGTGGCCGGTTTCGAAGCGTGCAAACGCGGTCTGGTACTCGCCGCTTGCGGACGCGAGTTCGCCGGCGAGGCGGTAGGCGCCGACCAGTGCGAGTTCTGCTCCGGCTCCGGAGGCGGGGGAAGCGCACCAGGCCGCGTCGCCGACGAGCGCCACACGTCCGTTGGACCAGGAGTCCATCTGCACCTGCGCGAGTGCGTCGAAATAGAGATCCGGGTCGGCCAGTGCGGTGTCGAGCAGTTCGGGCACGTGCCAGCCGGTCTCGTCCTTGAAGGCGTCGCGGAGCAGGCGCCGGTGCTGGGCGGTGTCGCGGTGGTTGTGGTCGAGGTCGGGCGAGCGGAAGATGAAGTAGGCCTTGGCCTGTGCGTGGGCGCCGGAGCGGTAGAGCCCTGCCATCTTCCCGGGCGTGTTGAACATGGTGACCGCGGCGTCCTCGCCGAGTTCTGCGTCGGCATCGGCGAAGGCGAAGTAGTGCCCCCGGTGCCGCACGAAGTGCGATTCGGGTCCGAAGGCGAGGCGCCGGACGGTGGAGTGCATCCCGTCGGCGCCGATGACCAGGTCGTATCGTTCGCTCGACCCGTGTTCGAAGTCGACGGTGACACCGTCGGCGTCCTGGCGCAGACCGCGGATGCCGTCACCGAACCGATGGTCGGCGCGGCTCTGCTTGTGCAGCAGGGACACCAGGTCGCCGCGCATGATCTCGACCGCACCGGGCTCGTCGATGGCGATGCTCGCGGTGGTGTGTCCGGCGGCGTCGACGAACCGCATGGTGCGGACGTCGGCGGCGGCCGCCCGCACGGATTCGGTCAGGCCCATGCGTTCGGCCACGGCGATGGCCTGGCCGCGCACGTCGACGCCGTTGCCGCCGGCGCGGGGAGCCGGGGCTCGTTCGGCGACGGTCACGTCAAAGCCGTATTCGGTCAGCCAGTGCGCGGTGGCGAGTCCGGCGATGCTGGCGCCGGCGATGAGGATGCGCTGGGTCATGGGGTGCTCCCTTGCGATAGTATCTGGAATCAAGATTCCAGATAATCATATGGAATGAGGATTCCAGTTGTCAACTCCGACTGAGCGCCCCCTTCGCGCCGACGCCGTCCGCAACCGCCGCCGCGCCCTCGACGCTGCGACCGCGCTCCTCGCCGAGTCGAGCACGCCGCTCAGCGTCGAAGCGATCGCGAAGCGGGCGGGCATGGGCACGGGCACCGTCGTGCGCGCCTTCGGCGGCAAGAACGCCCTCATCGACGCCGCCGTAGCCGAACTCCTGCGGCCGATCGTCGAACGCGGCAAGGCGCTCCGGGAGGAAGCCGACAGCGCGGCGGTACTCCGCGGCTTCCTGCGCGAACTCATGGCATTCCAAGCCGCGCACTATGCCGTCAGCGACCAGCTCGACGGCCTCGACCTTCCCGCCACGACCCGACTGCGCTCTGACCTCGTCGAAGTCGTGGCGGACATGGTCCGGCGAGCGAGGGACCAAGGCTCAATCCGCGACGACATCGACCCCGCCGCCATCACCACGATCCTCGGCGAAACCGCCTTCGCGATCGCCAAGGCCAGCAACGACGCCGCGGAACTGGCCGACGCCTTCCTCGCCATCTTCATTGACGGCCTCCAGCCAACCTCCAGCCGCCAACGAACTTGAAATCAGCTCTAAGCTGCAGGTCAACGGCGACTTTCGAAACCATAGGTTCTCGGTTCGAGTCCAGGGGGCCCGCCAGCACACTCCCTTGACCAGCGTCTTTCCATGATCGTCTATCTTCCGAGAATTTGGCAACCGCTTTCAATCCTATTCTCTGTGGATGGTCCGTGGATGGCAGAGCGGATCTGTCTTTGTGGACGGTTCTAGGATGGCGGTAGGCCGTGAACTGGGTCAGGTCCAGGCTCTATCGCCGATGTCAGGCTGTTGTACAGAACCGCGAGTGCCGGACTGGTGGTCCGACATCGGCCGCGATATCGCTCGTTACACCGGTATGGAGAAGTTGCAGACCCCGATGACCATTCTTGCGGTCGAGCGATCCTCGGTTATCGGATGCACCTGGTGACCGAGGATCGCGATGCAGTGGATGAGGTGCCGCGGAGGTTGAGGCGTGTGAGCTTCGACGAGCCGTTCACGGTTACCGAGAAGATCGATGGCGCCCAGGTTGGCCTGTGGATCACCCGTGTCGTCGCGGATTCGCCGGATCCAGAGAACGGGATAGGTGTAGAGGTCGAGGGGCAGCGGTGGGTGTTGCGGCCGTGGAGCCCGATCTGTTGGCTTGACGGTAGGCGGGACAATTTCGGCTTCGCCTCCTGGGTTCGCGCCTCGGCGGCAGCGCTCACCCTGTTGCGGGCTGGTCAGCATTTTGGTATCTGGTACGGCCAAGGGATCTCGGGAGGCTACGGTCTTGACCATCGACGATTGGCTCTTGATGATGCTGATCGGTGGAGCCGTGTGCCGGGATACCTTCCCGACGGAGTCGAGCACGTCCCCATCCTCGCTCATGCCCGTGGCCTTGAGCTCTCTGCCATTGTCGACGGAGCTATGCGCCGTTTGCAGCGAGACGGCTCCCTCGCCGTACCAGGCCAGCCGGCCCACGGCCTCGAAATCACCCCGCAAAATCTGCGGCAGGTGCGGTTCAAGGTGCAGCTCCGCACGTAGGTGCGGGAGTTCGTCGGGACGCTCGAGACCGGTTTTCGACAGGGCAGCTCTGATGGAGTGTCATTCCCATCTCAAACCTCTGAACAGGGATTATTATCGCTGCATCGGGTATTCGTAGGATGCGATTGTAGGCTGGGAGCGGTAGACTGGAACCGTCACACCACAACCCCCGATCTGGTGCGACAGGAGGACCCACCCGTGGCAACCATCGCCGATGTGGCTGCTTACATCCTTCATGAAGCCGCCCCGATGACCAGCATGAAACTCCAGAAGCTCTGCTTCTACTCCTTCGGGTACCACCTCGCGTGGGAAGAACGCGAGCTGTTCCCCGAACACTTCGAAGCATGGGCAAACGGCCCTGTCTCTCCCGACCTCTACCGGATGCACCGAGGCCAGTACCGGCTCGACAGGGGTGATATTCCCGGCGATCTGGACGCGCTGGATGAGGGTGAACGTGAGTCCGTCAACTTGGTGCTCTCCGCGCTCGGCGAGTTCACAGCACACCAGCTTTCGACCATGACGCACCAGGAGCCGCCGTGGATGCGAGCCCGGGAGCGGGCCAGCGTGGCTGACCTCGAGCGGTCTACGGAAGTACTTCTAAACGCTGACATCGAGGAGTTCTTCACGACCCTGACCGCCCGCGACTCCGACCTGGATGGCTAAGCAACAACCCCGTGCTCCTAAACCTGTCGGCAAGACCGTCCCCTCGAAGGAACGGATCAAGGCAGCTTTGCCGAGCGCGGGGAACTCCGACGAGCGGATCTCGTGGCGGTTCACGCACTTCGACTGGGATGGCCCGTGGACGTTCGCGGACCTTGATGAGTTCCGGTCCGTTGAGAAAGAACTGCGCGATTTCGAGACCATGACCATCAATGAGCTGTTCCACAACGGCAAGGAGCCGGGGAAGCGCTACGAGGTGGCCCGTATCCCTGAGCCGGAGGCCCTTGCCCGTCTCGAGGTACTGAAGCTCGCTGACCAGGACGAGATCTGTCGGCTTCGGGTTAGCGGCACCAAGCGCCTGTACGGCTTCCTTGTCGGCACGGTCTTCCACATGGTGTTCTGGGACCCGGAGCATCAGGTGTGGCTGACAGAGAAGAAGCACACCTGACCCTTGACACGACGAAAGCGCCCTCATAGGTCCTCAGGGCTGCGCAGCGAAGAGTTCTTCTGGAACGACCGCTCACCGTGGACGCAGCGATGGCGCGGACGCCGGCGTTGCGGGAGGGCGTCGATGCGATTGCGCCCGGTCCGGGCGGGTTCCTTCTCGCGTATTGCACATCTTTGTGCGTTGCCATGGGATTGCAACAGACATGGTCTGTTCTCGCGGCTCTTGACCTCTTTGATCCTGGAGATACTGCCGGGACGGAATCGAACTCAAGTGTCACCTTAGTGGTTTCTTTTCTCTGTCTCGACGTGGGACACCAAAGGAGAGAGCGGTCGGTAATAATGAACGCGAACATATTGCTCACAATGAGGTCAGGGTCAGCAGCTCAGAACGGAACTAAACGTGGAGACCTTAAGCTTCTCCCTCGACGATCAGCCTGATAGCCCGATCGTCCTCGTCGAGGTCAACGAAGGAACTGAAAACCTGGAGCGGATTGGCCTGGGGGCCAACATGTTGACCCGCGCGACACTGACACTGAGTCAGGCGCTTGGAACGCTTCCCGACGTTGCACGCTCGGTTCGTGACCAGATTCGCACCCTGGAATCACCCCCTGATGAAGTCACCATCGCGATGGGACTGAAATTCACCGGAGAGACCAGCGTGAAGATTGTGGCGGGCAAGTCCGATGCCCACTTGAACGTCACCATGAAATGGACAAACGGAAACGCGTAAGGCGGCAAGGCCCGCCGGACGCCGATAGCAACCTGATCCGGGTCCTCAACCTCCAAGGCAAGACGGCAGGGACGGCCGTCGCCATCGATGATGAACTCGCCATCTCTTGCGCGCACGTCATCGATCCTCACGGCAAGTACCCCGACGATGTTCCACCGCATGACGTCACCTTGGACTTTCACTACCTCGACCGCATCGTGACCGCGCAGGTGGTCGAGAATGGCTGGCACCCGGTACAAGCGGATGGCGCAGGGGACTTCGTCGTGCTTCGGCTCAGCGAACCCGTGCCCGGGCTCAATCCGGCACCGTTGCGCTTGGTCGCCGACGCTCGCGGCACCCGGGTGGAAGCCCGTGGCTATCCCGAATCCACACCAGTCTCGTCAAGAACCTCGCAAGGCCGATTGTCGAACCGCTCGCGCCGGGAGTGGATCCAGATCGATCCGGCGAACCCGGGCGGCTGGGCACCGGAAAAAGGATTCTCTGGAGGGCCGGTATGGGATCGTAAGCGCCAAGCCGTCATCGGCCTGACCGTCATGCGAGACGCGCACCGCGTCAGCCACATGCTCCCGCTCGACTATCTCTGCGAACTGTGGCCGCCTCTTGTCTCACGGCTCCAACCCGACACCATATCGAGACGGCGAAAGCTAATTTGGCTCGCCTCCTTCGGACTCTTCACGCTCATGGCTGGAATCAGCATTGCCGCAGTCAACCTCCTGGATCTCGAGCCCTTCACGCGGGACGCCAGCGACATTGCGGCATCGCACTCCGACGCCGAAACCGAGAACGACGGAGCCACCTCCTCAGATGCTGTCGCTGACGCGTCCACCGAGCCGCCCCCGAGCGGATCCTCAGGAGGCCCGGATGTCGTGATGTTTCCTGAAGACGCGGCCCTGCAGTATCTGATGGCCAGTGCAGCGGGAGACCTGCTCCTCGCCGAGGACGTCCTCTGTGACGGCATCGAGCCGAGCCTCACCCCTGAGCGGATCTACGAGTTCACGATGGAGCACCAAGAGTCCCTCGACGGGCTCACCGGCACCGAGGTCGAGATCATCGAGAACAACCACATCGCGGCCGGCATCGAATTCGATGCTGCCATCAGCTACCTCTCCGGCGAATCGCGGGAGCAAGAGCACCTCACCGTCACGACGGGCCCCTCGGGCAGTAGCGACGGTGACTTCTGCGTGCTGAACACAGAAGACACCGCAGTCGTCAACGATGAAGTGGTCAACGGAGACCAAGCCATTCAACACCTGATTGCTTACCTCGATGTCCTCTCCAGTACGCGAGATCCGGCCGCAGCGCAGGGCTTTCACTGCCAGGACTACACCGGGATCTCCGCCAGCGAACTCATCGCCGCGATCGAGAACTGGGAAGCGGCGAACGGACCTGCCTACCTCACCGTTGCCTACTGGAACCCCGAATCGTCCGACGACCCCGCCACGGCGCGATTTGAGGTCTCAATCGAACTCCGCAGCTCGGACCAGTACGAAGCATTCATTTTCAGCACCGGCGTGCAAAACGACTGCGTGTACGCCCTTGATGGAGGCGGGGCACTGATGGATTAGGATTAATCGAAGCGGCTGGTTGGAGTCAAGGTCCTAAGAATAGCCCGTCCGCTTCTTTAAGGATCTGATCCGAGTCAGTATCAGATCGGGAATGAAGTAGAGATACGACCGGTATGTTGGACCTTGCATCATATGGGTAACTGTCGAGACTGTCTCCGAGGATAGGCCATCTAGCGGTAATCGAATCGAAAAGCTTTGCAGGAATACCTGCTTGATTGAGAATTGCATACTCTCCAGGCCGGTTCTATGCTCGAAACACGGCAGCGGTCGCTCTTTGATGCTTTGAGTGCTCACACTCTCAAGGAATCCACGAGCCCGCTGCCGCTTACTATGTGTAACCAGGACAAGGAAGACGCGACCTCACCCAAACGAGACTTCTGCATCAGCTTGGTGGCTTGAGTTTTAACGTCTTTTGAGTGATACGGGTGAACTTCCTGGTCATCGGAGGCCTGCGGGCGGATGTTTGCGGTTGTGTACCAACAAGATTTGCTCATCGCTCGTGGAGCGGGGATCGCGGCGTTGAACCGGTTTCGGTCCCAGCTATACGCGTGCCTGACGACCCGTGCCGACGGTCTGTTCGAGCTGTCCGATGCGCTGCTCTCGCATGTCGGGAAGGTCGACTCGCTCCCGCATCTGTCGCTGGAGCCGGGCTTCCGGCGCGGTCATGGCATGGTCTACGAGGCCTTGAGCCAGGGCTCGATCGACCAGTGGCAGGCATCAAGGCTGCTCCTGAACGGGCCGGTGCCACGGATGCGCGGCCGGATCGTGCTCGCGGTCGACTCGACACCGTGGCTCCGGCCCGAGGCGCCGACCAGTCCCGAGCTGCTGTTCTGCCACGTCTACGGCCGCACTCGCGAGGGTGATCAGCAGATCCCCGGCTGGCCGTACTCGTTGTCCTTGTAGGGCCCGTTGGCGAAGCTGGCGATCGGGGCGATGCCGCTGGCTTGGGCGGCTTTGATCCAGGTCTCAAGTTCCCAGCCGCGACGTTCGACCAGCATCTGCGTGAAGCCGGCGACCAGCTCGCGGGTGGCCCGCAGTACTGGTGAGCGGTCGCAGATCTTGTCGAGTTCGGCGGCCTGACCTGGGGTGAGGTTCGCGGGGTGGGAGGTGATCCAGGTGGTGGCTTCCCGGACCGAGGGGCCGGGTTCAGCGCGCTGTTTGGGTTCGCCCAGGCGCAGTTCGACGATGAAGCGGCGGACCGAGCGGGCGACGCCCCGGTAGCCGCGCTCGACAACCTCGGCGTGGAGTTTCGCGGCGTTGTGGCAGCCTTCGTGGAACCGGGCCCGCAGGTAGTCCTCGTACTCGGTGAGGTTGGAGCGGCGGCCGGGGTACTTGCCGCCGATCGAGGCGGGGTCGAAGTCGGGGTGGGCGTACTTGCGGACCGTGGTGCGGTTCAGGCCGAGTCGCTCGCTGATCTGGGTGATGTTGAGTCCCAGGTCATGGAGTGCTTTGACTTTGAGGTAGCGGTCCCGGCAGGCCGCGACTTTCTTGTGTTCGGGCTGCGGCTCGGGTTCGGGGACCGGTGTGGGCGTGGGTGCTTCGGCCAGGTCGGTGCGGTTGGCGCGGATCACGCGCTCGGTGGCGGTGTTGAGGTTGTGGAGCAGGTGCCAGCGGTCGGCGACCTGGATGGCCTCGGGCGCAGCGCGGTTGGCGCCTTCGGCATAGGTGCCGGCCCGGTCGTGGCAGATCACCTCGATGCCCTCGCGTGCGGCCAGCCAGGTCTCGAGGTCTTCAGCGGTGCGGTCGGGCAGCAGGTCGATCGGGGTGCTGGTCTGCGCGTCGATGAGGATGGTGCCCCAGTTACGACCAACGACGGAAGGCGAAGTCGTCGACGCCGAGCACCCGCGGGGTCGCATGCTCAGGATCGGGAAGGGCCTTGACCAAGCGGATGAGCCGGTCACGGGAGGAGGGGATCGCAAGGTGCTCGGCCAGGCGGGAGCCGGCCCGGCCACCCAAGGCCAGGGCCACGCGGGTCAGCATCGCGCGCAACCCTTCACTGATGCGCCCGAACCTGGAGGTCAGACCGGGGACCTGCTCGGCGAAGGTGGTCTTGGCGCAGGACTCGTTGTCGCAGAAGTATCGCTTGACCTGCAACACGATCGCCAGACTTCTGCCAGTCACCGCAGCGTCCTGGAGAAGGCGCCGGTAGCGGCTATGCACTCGGGTCGAGTTCACCCCGCAGGTCCAACACGCCGCCGATTCGATCACCGTTGCCGCATGGATGACCAGCTCACGGCCCCTGGTCTCGGCCCGGATCACCTCCAAGGCGGCCAGATGCGGGAACACGGTCGTCAACACCTCGCTCGAACTCACCGAGCAGTTGTAACTCGTTGCGCCCCTTCACCTTAAGAGCGCCAGAGCCACCTTGCCCTACAGCTCCGGCGTCGTTGAATGCCACGTCAACCGCGTCAAGATGATCAAGCGACAGATGCACGGCCGAGCCGGATTCCGCTTGCTGCGCAAGCGAATCCTCTACCCCAACTGAAGACGCGATCACGAAAATTCCGCCAGAGCCATAACCACAAGGCCATTGACAACTCGGATGGGTGAGAGACTCTCGGTGGCCCTGCATGGGCAGGGCCGTGACGGTTGTCGCCCTGACCGAAACAGGTCACGCTTAACCGGGGAGATCGGTGGAAGAGCTCCCTTCGGCCAGCTCAACGCCGATGCCCGCGTTCAGCTTGCAGGAGGCCAGAGACGATCGCCCCGATGACCCGTCCCGCCCGATCCAAACCGGTCGACGTCCGGGACGTCGCCGCATGCTAGGTGGAATTATGTGTGGTCAGGCGAGCGAACGCTGGCGCGGCTTTCATAAGTTGGTGGTCCGTCCTGGGGACGGAAAGGAAGAAATGGCGGAGCTCGCCATCATCATCGTCATGGCTGTCCTAGCCGGAGCCGCGATCGTCCTCCTGGGCGTCGCCGTCGGCCTCGTGATCAGGCAGGGGTGACGATGAGACCGGCCCCGGGGCGACCTGGGGCCGGTCGGTTAGGCCCGGACCGCGGCGAGCTCTAGCTCATTGGCGAGTTGGCGCACCGTCGAGGTGATGGCCTCGAACTGGTTGTCGCCCTTCAGCCATACACCAGCGCTTTTCAGTCGCTCCCGACCGGTGAGTTCTCGTGCTCTTGCCTGGCTTTGCGGGCTCTCGTGGGCGGCGAAGTTGCGGAGCGCGGCGAACAGCTCGATCTTCGGGGCGTACACCGACTTGTCCTTCCCCTTCCCCTTGTCCTTCTCCTTGCGCTGCAACGTGCGTGGCAGCCAGTGCTCGTCGGGGAGGTAGTCCTTCGCCGTACCCACCAGGCCGCCGAAGCCATTAAAGTTGAAGTAGCCGCCTCCGGTGACCAGGTACTCGCATACCGACATCTTGAGATGGGCGGGGAAGTCGACACCGCTGCGTTCGCTGATCGTGGATGAGTCGTGGTTGATGGCGGCGACCAAACAGGTGAGCATAAACTTCTCGAAGACCACCCACGCCTTGACCAGGGCTGCGTCGTAGACGAAGGTCAGGTCCGCGCCTTCGAGGCCCCGCTCGGCGGCCGTGCGAGTGAACTGCTCGATGCGGTCGAGGTCCTTATTGAGCTTCTCGACATGCACGCGAAGCTGGATCTTGTTCGACATCAGGTCAGGGTACGGTGACCGGCGCTGATCAGAATCCTGATTCGCATGGCCCACCCCGTTCCTCGCGTGAACGCCGACCTCCAGATGCGCCTTGGCGACGAGTCGCTGGAGCGGATCCGTCACTGCCTCTATCCGGTCGACTGCCAGATGTGCGGGCAGCCCTTGAACGAAAAGACGCGCCTCGCGTCGTCAACGGTCTGGACGCCCTTGACGACGAGCTTCCCGGGCCACTGCTACTTGATCCATGCCAGGTCTGCATAGTCACGGTCGGGTCGAATGGGCCCCGCGCAATCGCTAAACCATATAGCGCGGGGCCCTAGAGAGTTAAGACGTGCTTCTTAGCACTCGCACGTCAATAGAACAATTTGAGATCACAGTTGCGTGTTAAACTGATCGACTTCTCGTTTGCCACTTGATCTTCCGAAAAGAAAACCGATGACAGGCGAGAGTGCATAGAAAGCCCATTGAAGAATCTGCGATACAAAGGAATCCATGGTTGCCATGTCACCTTGCTGTATTGCGATCCAGGAATGTGCCGCCATGCTGATCAAAGTAACCAAAAGAATCAATCCGAGCACAACACTGACAAACAGCATTGCCAAACGACCTTCCAAGCTGGTCCTTTGTACTCGGGTAAATCGACTCCCTGAACTCCGTTCTCGATAGCTAACATTCTTGTGGTCTGCTGAACGGTCACTGCTAGAGTCAGTCTCTCGTTCTTTTTCTCCCTGGGCCGTGCCAAAGGAGTGTGCTCTGGCGCTAATCAGTCCAGGGCGAGTTTTACCGGATTTCGACATTCTTTAAACCTTCCCGTCGATGCCGGATTACCGCCCGTTTGTTCCGTATTGTTTTTTGGATTTGCATCAAGGCAACCGTCCGGCTTCCTATGAGTGCGCGGTATTTCACACAAAACTGACGGCCAGAAGATTAGTCAAGTTCGACCTCAAGGGCCTCCAGTGCCCTAAAGGCGGAACATAGACAGCCAAAGGCTTTGAAGTTTAGTGCAACCCTTATGTCATATCGTGCACATCTTACTAAACAAATTGAAACTGGTCCAGGGCACAAAAGCGACCTATCGTCAAGTTGCTGCCTGCCGGCCGGAAGCAACCGCCAGCCGGGACTAGCGACGCTGGAGCACTTATTGCAGAAGCCAGTTCACTGTTGTCCCACTCGCAACATTAGATGTTCTCCGTCAAGTTGCGGGCATTGCTCGCCAGCGCGCCAAGCGATGGCGGCCTGTTTGAGCTGTCAGTGTCGCAGGCCCCCTTGATGATCGCGGCCTCGGAGGCATTGGAGGCGATGACGCCGAGAGGTGGCGATGCTGAAGGGTTCGGTCACTTGGGCGATGCCTCCGAGCCGGCGCATGTGGAGTCTCCTCAGGCTTACTCGCAGCTGGTAGCACGGAGATGTCCCACCAAACCCGTTTGCTTGACACGGGCTAGCGGCGACCCGGGCTGAGAGACGCTGAGCCGCAGGCGTAAACTCTTGTTTGCACACGTGGTTGCATCGATGGCGTCACCGCCCGGCGGATGGTGACTAGGGCCTCGGAGGGTTTTAGCAGCTCACCACGAGCCGAAGGGAGTGTGCTCCCTTCAGTCAGACCTTCACGCTGTCAAGCATTTACTTTTCATCTCGCCGAGCCGGGGCGGTGAGTGAAGGGTAGTGCTATGCCCCACACGACTTCGGCAACTGACCGCGCGGCGAACCTCCGCCGGGTCTATACCGGCGAGTCAAGGCAACAGTCACGGAACGAGATCAGGCGCATACCTTCTAGCGGCTCGTTCCATGTATCGCACGACATCTATAGACTTCTCGGCCCTTCCTCGGCAGTCGACCCCTCGCTGTGTGAACTCCCCGAGGCGAGCCTCCTCCGCGGAAGCGTGATTCCTCCGGCGCACTCTGAGGACCAAGAGGTGTTGGAATACTGCATCCTCCGTCACCTCCTGAATACTCGCCGCCTCAGCGATGAGGGTGAACAGCATAGTCAAATCGACGACCCGACGCGACCAGTAAGGTCAGTCACACCGCGCGACAACGAGATACTCATAAGTCTCCACGAAGGCTTCCACGGCCCGTTCCTTATGCGACTGGTCACGGGCCGATACAATTCGGGTGAAAAGGAGTGGGCCGAAGACGGCATGCCTGGGCTCCGGCTATTCAGGGTCAAGAACGATGTCATCATCTACATGATTGACCAGCTCGGGCGAGCCCTCCAAGCCCGAGCAGTCGTACGCGGTGTTCCCCAACGTCACTGGAAGATTCTTCGCGCCCACGTCGAGCACCTACTCGCCCATGGACTCACTCTTTGCGACCCGTTTCGAGCGCTACCGGGCATCGCACGGGACCAAGGTGCTCAGAACTTTTCCGTTACACCGACGGAAGCGCGCGCGATAGCGAACGTTCGGAAAGCTCAGAGTGAGTGTGACCGCTCTGCTCGGTTGAGCTCGCACGTCCTCCGACGGATCGCATTGTTGGGGCCGAACTACCAGATGCTCTCCTGGTCCATGGATCGGCCGCTGCCCGATCTTGAGCTCGACCTCAAGGTGGCCTCACCGGTTGCAGAGGTCGCAAGGCACCTGCTCCATCCGGTCGCTGGGTTCGTCCACGTCTGCATGGCGCCAGATTCGATGAGGAAGGCAAGTGCTCGATCTGTGTACATCGGGAAATCCGGTCAACGTTACGGACTTCTTGATTCGGACAGAAGGGACTATCGATTTGCGACGCTGAGCATTCGGCCTGCCCGTTTCTCCGACGACGGTCGTCAAGCTGATTTCGATCGGACCCAGTGGTAGCCATGTGTACCCCTGAACAGACTGCCGCATTCACGCCAGCCAAGAGCAGATCCTTCTTGCCCAGGGGACTCGGGGACAGTGGATCCGAAAGATGCCACGCCTGCTACCCCGGCGACGTCGTTGGACTTCTTGCTCGGGTGCTCGATGATCGCGAAAAAACATGGAACGCATGCATCCTAATCGGAATGGTTATATTTGCATCGACTGTTGTTGGTATAGTCGTGAATTTCCTTACTCAGGCAATCCCAATATTGCTGCTCTCGGCCGGGACAGTGGGAACCTCGCTTGGAGTATGGAAGGCATTGCAACGCTCTCGACGAACGAGGCGCGCCAGGCAAATTCCTTGACAGGTTTCAAGAGGAAATCGTCACACGCCACACAGACGGACGGGGCAAGGTAGGTCAGGCTCAGACAGGAAGTGTCGCAACTCGTGGCTCCTTCGAGGTGGTCCTGATGGCGTGGATGACCAACAGCGCGGCGGGCGTTAGTGCCGCGCGTAGGGTGCCCGGCCTTCTCGAGGCCGGGCCACCGTCGCATTCCTCAGGGGACACTTATCCCACTCGGCGGGGGCCCGCGCCGCTCCCGCGGACTGAAGTGGCGCGGTTCAGACCTGAGTTCCGCCGGCCTCTTGCTCCTGCACGCGGAGGTCGGGGCGCAATGCGAACATGGAGTATCGACTACGGATCTTGCCGAGCACGCGCGATGCCGCCTCTTGGTGCAGTCCGGCGAGCAAGGGGCGGAGCTTCGCGTATTCGTCGGCCATCATCTCTTCGCGGGTGGCCTGGTCGACACGGTCGAGCAGGCCGACAAGGTGCGCCTCGGCGGCGGCTTCGGGTCCAGGCTCGATCTCGGGACGGTTGCCGACGCGGATGAGCTCGGCGACGTAGTCGACATCGGACTGCTTGTACGCGGTGCGGATCCCAGAGGGGCTCATGCCGGTGGCTTCGGCGAGGGCTTCGAGGGTGTAGGTGCGGCCCGGGACGAACTGGCGGGCGTATGCCAGGAGTAGGCGGCGCGCGTGCTCCTTCCTGTTGATGGTGTAGCTGACGTCGCCGAGGGCTGCCAGCAGCGGGTCAATGTCGCCGCTGTCGGCAATGGCCTCCAAGCGCTCGGCCATGACGTTGCGGGCATCGTCGAGAACTTCAAACTGAGTCTCGTACTCGTCGTGGTGCTCCCGGTCGGCTTCCGGCGGTGGCTTGGGAGGCTCAGGGCACAGGATGGCGACGACATCACGGAGCAGCGGATCTCTAATCATGTGCACAATCGTAGCAATATTCGCGATGATCACACAATATGCGATGATCACGAGTTCAGTGAATCGCGTAAACTTGTTACGGCTCAGGGCTCGGTACCCAGGCCGGTGCTGCTAGGGAGCTGGACATGGCACGTCGTGTGGTGGACGCAAGCGGGGGAGGAATGGTCCGCCAAATGTCCGCCAAAGTTCTGTTGCCCGGCATGTGATCTAGCGTTAATGCAGGTCAGGACGTTGGCAGGATGGAAGTGTCGCCCGCCTGCTAAGCGGGCTCCGGGCCGTGTTTATCCACGGAGTGAGCTGTGGATGTGGGGTGGATGGACCTTGCTTGGATTGGGTAAACGACCAGGTCACGACCGATTTTCGAAATCGTAGGCTCAGGATTGTAAAGAGGCGCCCTACCTGGGATTCGAACCCAGACTGTGCGGGTTTTGAGTCCGCATTCTCTGCCAGTTGGAGTAGTGGGGCCGTTACCGGTGGCCGGGTCGGGAGCGATGCAACCTGCAGTCCACGGGTGTCTGGAAGGTTTGATCGTGGCTGGGGAGGAGCGGGGTGTTCACGCTGGAACCATCTCGGCGGTGAGCTCGTTGCCGTCCCTGTCGTACGTCGCCTGGACGAGGAAACTCGGGGAAGAGCCGTGTCCGGCCAGTTTGGGGGCGTAGGGGCCTGTGACATGACCCGGGCATCATTCGAACCCACCCCCGCGCTGAGTCGGACGCACTCGGGTTTGCTGGTTCTTTTGAGGAACAGGCTAGGCGTGATCTTGAGGCGTCTGCCGAATACGTGCCGAAGTTCCGGGGGCGTGGCACGACGTAGTGGTGTTTATGCAGGTAGTGGGTCTTGTTTGCGGCAATGGTGCACCCGCTTTGGGACGAGGGGGTCGCAGGTTCAAATCCTGTCGTCCCGACAACGGACATTAGGTCGATTACACCTCATGTCATTTTATACAGGCAGTGCTCGCCGGTTGGCGGGACTATCGTGCGGCTCCCCTAGGGAGCCCCACGGTCGCTAGGTAGGGCTGTCCGAATTTCGCGCTGAGTAGTGCTTCTGTCACTGCGGTATAGATGCGCTCCTCGCTTTCGGTGAGCGGGCTGGTATCGGTGCTTCGGCTGGGCTCAACTCGCTCTCGTCCACCTCGCCGTTTTGGGCCAGGACCCTAATACCAAGCATCTCGTTGTCCGGAAAGACGGGGGACCTCATCTCCGTGTCAGAGACCTTCGTGTGAACCTCCATCGCGATGGCGAGCTTTGAGTGCCGCAGGACGCGGCATCGCGTCAGAGGGGCGTTGACTTCTTGCCTGCGCTAGAAGGGCCATTCCATGTCATGAGGTCTGGTCGCGTTGAGTTCGGCGCGGATAACGCGGGCTTCCTGGGTGCGACCGGTGCGGTCGAGGCATTCGGCCAGGAGGTACAGGGCAACGCAGAATTCGCTGAGGTACTCCAGGTCCAGTCGGTGAAGCTTACGCAGGAGCTCGGCCGCGCGGCGGGCATCCGGTACGGCCGCGCGCCAGTCGCCGCGATCGTGCCGCAGGATTGCGCCTTTCATTGACGCAAGGGCCAGGAGGCTTTCAACGTCCATCGACTGATCGACGCGGTAGAGGCGTTCAGCGATGCCGACGGCCCGTTCCAGCAGTGGCTGCGCCTCGGACAACCGACCTTCGCTTGAGGCTGCGTCGGCCTTCTCGACCAGGTCGAACGCCTCGATCGGGTCGATCGAATCAGGTCCCCCGGTATTGTCGGCCTTGTCGAACGAGCGTTGGAACAGTTCACCTCGGAGCTTGAAGGTGAAGGTACCCTTGGCTCCGAGCGTGCCTTGCGAGCCTGGCTGTGAGAGTGCGTTCGAAATCTGTTTGAGGTTCAGTTCGGCGCCTCGCCTGAGGGAGGTGAACACGCCGGGATTGCGCGGTTCGAGCTCTTCGCATAGCTCGACCACACGGGTCAGCGGCTCGTGGGCCTCCTCGTAGCGTTCGGCCTCACCTGCGATGGTGCCGTAGTTGAACAGCATTCTGGTGAGGACGACCAGGCTCTCCTCATCGTCTTCAGACCGTTCGCGTTCGAACCGGGTGCATGCCTCTCGGATCACGGTGAGCGCCTCGTCGAGTCGGCCTTGCGTGCGCAGGGCGAGCGCGCGGGTCATGGCAGTGCTCGCCATCGTCGCAATGTGCTCCGGTTCTCCTCCAGGCAGAGCAGCGAGGATTGAGTCGACCTCCTCGGCTGCGTCCCGGGCGTCGTCGATGCGGCCGGCACCCTGCAGCACTGCCGATTTGATCGAGACGATCTGGGCGAGGTGGGACGGGTTGAGCGATCCCCATGGCTCCTGGAAGCGGCGGCAGAGCTGTTCGGCTTCGTCGATGGCGCTGAACGCCTGGTCGAAATGGAGCCGTGTACCGAGAGTTTGGGCGTACAGGCCGAGTGCGGAGCTCAGCGACGCGACATGTTGCTGCGGGTCTTCATCGGCGAGGAGACGCAGGTAGGCCACCGCCGCGGAGCTGGCTTCGTCGGAACCCTGGAAGTCGCCGATACCGAGTCGCCGCTGGGCAACCTCCCAGAGAAGATAGGCGCGAACGGTCGGGGAGTCCTCAGACTCGGCCAGGTGGCGGTTGGTGATCGCGGAAATGATCGCTTCGGCGCCCGGGGCGAGGTCGAGGCTGGTCTTGGATGGTAGATGCTCGGCGACCTGTTCGAGAGTTGCGACGTCGAGGCCCGGCGCGGTTGCAATGGAGTGGAGCGCGGCACCTCCACCGAGTACGCCCAACGCCGGGTCGCTTTGCAGAACTCTGGTGAGCGTCTGGGCCAGATGCGGCCAGCGGGATGAGGCGGCGGTGAGGAAGATCAGCGCCTGAGCGGTGTACGGGAACGGCTCCTCTCCGGTCTGCCGTCGCAACAGGTCGGCTGGAGCGATCGCCGCCCACGGATTCGTGTGGAACGACATACCGTGGCCTGGGGTGAGCAGACCCAGGAAGTCCTCGGCGAGCCGGTCGGGGTAGAGCGGTTCGAGACTGTACCGGTCGTCGGCAGGCGGATATAGGGCCCGGTGATCGTCGAGGAGTTGGTCGAGATTGTCCCCGATCCCGGTCCGGCGCAGCGCGCTGTGCGCATCCCGATAGTCCGCGTGCGGTCCGGTGAGGACCGCGGTGAACACCGCCTGCGTCAAGGCGCGATAGCCGCTCAGGAAGTCGCGCCCCGCGACACGCAGCCGCTCCCAGTTGCGAATTTCCCGTGCGAGCAGGAATGCCGCGACCTCATCGATGTCCTCCGGTGGGCGGCCCTGCTCGTCCTCTGCCGGAACCGCAGCCAAGGCGGCCATGTGGACGGCCAGGACCGAGGCGTACTGCTCGGTGTCAATCGACCGCGGCGTCGGGCCAGTCCGCTCCAGCGGTACTTCGAACAACCCGGCGAACTGTGATTTCGCCGCCTCGAACAGCGCACCTCGCCCGCCGGGGACCTCGATCGGCTTGAGATTCAGGTCCGTGTAGTCCACCTCGAGATCGTCGAGCTCACCGCGGAGCGCCCACCAGCCCCGCAGAGTTCGGGACACAAGCAGGAGGCGGACGTTCTCGCCTGGATCGGATGCGGCCGAGGCGCAGAGCGCATGCAGTGCACGATGGCTCCAGCGGTCGGCGTAGTCCACCACGACCAGGTGGCGTCCGCCTGAAGCGCCGACCGCATAGACGGCCGTACCGCGTTCGGCTGGGTCGTGGGCGTGGCGCGCGTGCCAAGTACGCCAGCCTGTGCGCGCGGAGTCCTCGGTGAACTCCAGCGCCAACCGGGTCTTGCCGTGGCCGCCCGGTGCGTGAATGAGATTGACCCGCACCGGGATCGGGGAGTCCCTCCACTGTTGCAGCCGGTGCATCTCTTCGGATCGGCCGGTGAACTCGATGAATCGGTGCTGCGCGTGGAGCAGACGGCTGGGCTGCCTGCGCAGTGCCTGGGGGTCAGTCCGGACCCGTGCGTCGACCTCCTCGACCCAGTATGGAGGCTCACCCTCATAGAGGGACACGTTGCCGAAGACCGGCGCGATGATGCGTCCGGCGCTGTTGTACTGGTTGACCGGTGGCGTGAACGTCACTGTTCCGACTCCTTGCCTTTGGGTTCGGTGCCGAGGTTGACGTCGCCGATGATCGGAGCGATCACCTGACCGTCACGACTGGCGCGGTTATTCTGTTTGATCGATATGCTGGACACGGCGGGAGCGGGTTGCTCGGTGCGCCTGCGCCGGAAGATCCAGGCGAAGCATCGCTTCAGCGTCCGCCATCCCCAGGCGGCCGCGTGTTTGGCGAACTCGACGGCGACCGTCTCGCTCACCGGGTCTGGGAGGACCATGGCTTGTCTCCTTCTCCATTGCGAGGCCGATTGATGACGACCTGGGCATGGCGGATGACCGTTTCGTCGCTCGCGTAGCCTCTGGCCCACACTGATAGCACCGCACCGGGTTCGACCTGTGGCTGTTGCTCGACCCGGACTACCCGGAGCAGTGAGGAGTCGACTGCGCCCTGGCACTTCACGGGGTGGACGCCGTGGAGTGCCAGGAGCTCGAGCAGGTCGTCCCGCACCGATCCCGCTGCTACGGGGTCGGATTCGGCATAGGCGTCGAGCCGATCGATGATCGCGGCGATGCCGAGAACGAGGCCGTTGTCGATCTGCTGCTTGCTCATTCGTGCCTGATCTCCAGTTCCCGCAAGGTTCGACGGCTCTCTTCTTTGGCCTCGCGGGACATGTTCTCCGGCCGATTGAGCTGGTACTCGCCGAGGAACCGCTCGTTCGTCACATCAAACAGTCCTATGTACATGGTTGCGTCGGCGTCGAAGCACACGAGGACCCGCAACGGCGCCTCCTGGGGCAGGTCCGGCGGCAGCGCGATCATGTCGAGCACGGTCACCTCGACCTCGTCGATGTCCTCAGAGTCGCCCTCGGTCAGTTCGAAGCACACCGCGGCCTGGTTCGCCCGGCTCGTGTAGAACTCCCGCAGGCGCTTGCAGGGGATCGGCGTGTTGCGAGGGATGACCACGGTGTTGCTTCTGACGCCGCGGTCGTCGAGGGCGGCGATGCCCATGCCGTGCGAGGTGACGTCCCGGAACGCGCTGGTGGCCGGGCCGGCGGGCACGACCTCGCCTTCCGGCTCGATCTGGTCAGCCAGCAGCGCCGCTCCGAGAGCCACCGCCTCATCGGGATTGATGTCCATTGACGGTCGCTTCCCTGTGCGCCGCTGGAGCATGTCGGCGACCATCGGCATCCGGCTCGACCCACCCACCAGGAGCACTTGGTCGATGTCGGCCCAGTCGAGGTTCGACTGCGCCAGTACGCTCTCCGAGATGTCCTCGGTGCGGGCCAGGAGCCCTGCGGTGATCTCCTCGAACCGCCGCCGCGTGATCGGCACCTGATGCAGCCGGTCGGGCCCGGCCACGCGGATCACCGCCCGGTCCAGCTGCGACAGCCGCCGTTTGGCGTCCTCGCACGCGGCGCGCATCCGCGCCTCGCCCTGGCCTCCGTCGCGCAGCTCGGGCCCGCCGGTCGCGACGATCTCCAAGGCCGCGTAGGTGATCAGGATATTGTCGAAGTCGAACCCGCCGAGTGCGCGGTTCCCGTCCGTCGCGATCACCTCCAGTTCGCCGCCGCCGACGCGCATGACCGTGACGTCGAAGGTGCCGCCGCCGAGGTCGTAGACCATGAACGTCCCGGTCTCGCGCCGCAGCAGCCCGTAGGCGATCCCGGCCGATGTGGGCTCGTTGAGGATCCGCAGCGGCCGCAGCCCGGCGATCTCGGCGGCGTCCCTGGTGGCCTTCCGGGCCGCGTCGCCGAAGTACGCCGGCACGGTGATGACCGCTTCGTGCGCTTCACCGCCGAGCGACAGGCCCGCCTGGGAGGCCAAGTGCGCCAGGATGATGGCCGAGATGTCCTCGGGCCGGTACTCGCGGCCCTTCTCATCGATATGGACCGGTCCGGGATTTCCCATGCGGCGCTTGACGAGATCCACATAGTCCTCCGGGCTCACCGCCGCCATGTTCTTGGCGGACATGCCGACCACCGGTCGGCCATCGTCGAAGAACACCGCAGAAGGCGTCAAACGCCCGTCCTGGCAGTCGATGATCTCGGCGGTCCCGCCACGTACGGCCGCCACCGCCGAGAATGTTGTCCCCAGGTCGATGCCGATTCGCATCAGTACACTCCGCTCCCGGTGCCGACGATGCCGGTGACCGACGGGTCCAGCACGCCGTACTTGTGCAGCTTGGCGACCTCTGCATTCACCTGCCACTGGAATTTGCGGCGGTCGCTGATGACCCACACGATGTAGCCGATCGAGACGGCGATCACCAGAACCCCGAACAGTGCCCACCCCCCGCTCACGGTTCCGGCACAGGCGAACGACGTGATCGTGAGGGCCAGGCCGGCCACACTCGCCTTGAACACCTCGGAGACGGGGAAGTCCGGCCAATATGTCTCCACCTCGCAGCTGTCGAGGTACTTCTGCTTCCTCCGGACCTCCGCGAGCAGTTCGGCGTCTTCGGTGACGTTCGGGACTTTGGCGAGCAAGGGCCGCATCGCGGCCATCTCCTCGGCAGTGGTGATCAGGTAGCCAGTGACCGTCCGGACTTTCGGGACCTGCTCGGCGCGGAAGATCAGGGCGATCGCGAGGTAGCGACCGACCACCGTCTTGAATCCGCCGCTCGCCGACTCGCGGAGGCGGTCGAGGAGTTTGATCGCCTCCTGGAACCGATCGGTGCTGATGTAGGCGTTGGCGATGCCCATGTCGGCTTCGTTTGCCGCGCCGGGCATCACCCGCACCTGCTCGTAGATCCCGATCGCCTCCGCCCAGTTGCCCATGGTCTCCAGGACGTCGGCGACCAGGAAGTGCCGCTCGGACCGGTCCTGCTCGAGCCGCGCCGCCTCTTTGGCCTCGTAGAGCGCCTCGTCCAGCCGGTTGAGCCCGTAATTGGCCCGAGCCAACGTCGCCCAGACCTCGCCGATATCCCCGACCTCCTTGCGCGCCTCGCGGGCGGCGTACGCGGCCGAGTGGTAGTCGTTGCGCCCCAGGTACGTCGTGGCGCGTTCGAGCCAGTTGCCGCCCTCGGTTCCAGTCGGCTGCGGCGCGGTAGCGGGAGGCGATGCGGCCAGAACCCGGTCGTACTCGGCTCGTTTGGCTTTGTCGAGCAGGATCCGCCGGGCTTCCTCCAACCGCGCCAGACGTGTCTCGGCCTCCTGGCGGCGGCTGAGGTCGGAGCTGTTGACTCGTTTGTTCCAGATACGGAACTTCTGCTTGATGGCGGCTTCGATGTCGCCTTTCGATGCAGTTCGGCTCACGCCGACTGCGAGGTACAGATCTTCCATGAGAATGTTTCCTTCATGCGAGGGGAATCGATGTATCCGAAACAGCATCGCATGAAATCCCTCAGTCATAATAAAGGCAAACCGGTGCATAGACTGGCAATGCCGCCTCCTTCTTTCGAGTTGCCTGTTGCCATTTCTATTGACGGTGGCAACACCCACAGCGGAGACTGAGAATTGCTCGGAGCGACCCCTTGTCGATCACTCGCGAAGCATTTCGACGAACCCGAGAAGGACCCTCAATTGGATCACTCATCGCACGAATTCGGCGCCGCCGTTCGGCGCCGCCGTCTCGATAACCACCTGTCGCTTGCGCAACTGGCCGCCAAGATTCACTATTCCAGGGGTCATCTGAGCAAAATCGAGACCGGCAAGCGAACTCCCTCCCCACAACTAGCCTCACTTATCGACACGGCACTCCGAGCAGGCGGGACGATCGCGGCACTGCTCGACCTCGCCGGGACAGGCGACGACCTTGACTACCAATGGGACGCACCCAGCGACGCAGGCGAAGAGGACGCCATCGGCAGTGTCGACCTCCCGCCCGACCTGGCCGGATCCACCGCCGTCAACGGCGACGCCATCGCCCTCGCCTTTGAGCACAGCCTCATCCAGGTCCGAAAGCTCGGCCAGACCACCAGCCCCGGCGCGGTTTTCCCGATCCTTGAAGGCTCACTCCGATCGCTTCGGGCGCTGCTGGGGAACACCCCAGGGTCCGGACGACTTCGCCTGCTTATGGTCACTGCCCGCTACGCCGAGTACTTCGGCTGGATGAAACAGGAGGCCGGCAACGACGCTGAAGCCCTTGCCTGGACCGCCCGCGCCGTCCGCCTTGGCAAGGACTGCGGCAGCTCCGACATGCACAGCCACGCGCTGGTTCGTCAAGCACTCATCCGGCTTTACCTCGGTGACGGCCCCGGCACGGTCTCACTCGCACTCAAAGCCCAGACCAACTCTCATGCCCCCTCCCGCATTCTCGGGTTCGCCGCCATGAGGGAAGGCCAAGGACACGCCCTCAACCGCGACTACGAACGCTTCTGCGAAGCAATGACCCGAGCGCGTGAACTCTTGGAGACCACCGGGAACGACCCGACCGACGCCCTGTACGGCCCCTACACGCTCAATGATCCAGTCAGGATCGCCGAGGGCTGGTCGCTGTACCACCTCGGCAGGCCGGCTGACGGCGCCAGGATCCTCGCCGAAGAGCTGCCGCACCTGCCACACTTCGCCGCTCGTTCCTACGGCCGGTACGCCACTCGCTGCGCACTTCAGTACGTCGTGTGTGGCGAACTCGATCGCGCCTGCGAGGTCATTACCGAACTGCTGCCGCGCATAGCCGACGTCGTGTCGGCCACGATCCTCGCCGACCTGCAGGAACTCAGTCGACAGCTGATCAGGCGGCGCGAGCACTCGCGCGTGCGTGAACTACTCCCCGACCTTGCCTCCGCCATCCATTATCAGTCCAACATGATCGGAACGACCTTGAATGAATGACCTCAAAGTCTTCGTCAACTTCCGCAACGGCGACGGTCAGCAGGCCGCAGCTCATCTGTACGACGCTCTCGTCGACCGCTACGAGCCCGAGCAGATTTTCCGTTCGAGCGAAACTATCCCCGCCGGAGACGACTACGTCGCCGCGCTTGCGGCAGCCCCTGCCGCCAGTGAGGTCACGCTCGCCATGATCGGACCGCGCTGGCTTGAGATCACAGACACCCAAGGCAGGCCCCGCCTGTCTGATCCGGACGACTGGGTCCGTAGGGAGATCTGCACTGCCCTGGACGCGGGCAAACGCGTGATCCCGGTCCTCCTCGACGACGCCCGCCCGCTCGATGAAGCGCACTTGCCCGAAGATATCGCCGCACTGGCCCGGAACCAGTACCTGCGCTGGTATTCGAGGGACACCAGTAGCAGTTTCATGACGATCGCGGGGAGGCTCGAACGTCTGGTTCCGAGTCTGCGCAAGAATCCTTCCGCAACGGAAGGCGGGGTATCCCAGCACAACAACGCCTCGAATGGAGGAATTGTGATGGCCCCGATGTTCGGCGACAACAAAATGGACCGGCCGCCGCAGATCGGGAAGGACTAGACGAATTTGATCGAAAATGATCTTGCGGAAATCCGGTCATCGCACGAAATCGACTTCTCTCGGAAGCCGCGGAGCCGGTGTGCATATTTCATCGCCACACGAACCGGAAAGGAATGATCATGAAATGCAATAAGTGCTACAAGCCGCTCCAGAACTGCCAATCCTGCAAAGGGCAGGGTGGAGGCACCGGCATCTTCGGGAAGATCAATTGCTCGAAGTGCGATGGGGGACTGGTCTGCTCCGCCCACGGAAGGCATTGGAAGTAGGCGGGTGTCGCAGCTATGCACCACAGACTCCGAGACCCGTAGATTCATTGAGGAATTTCTGGCTATTTTCAGTGAGCTTGGCTTCGTAGTGTGCCATGAACAGGGAGGTCGCTGATGTGAGTGGCTGGTTTGGCGCTGTGCAGTTGATGGAGGTTGGCCCTTCGGAGTCGCGCTCGGGGGGCCACCCCTCGGAGTAGCCCGTGGAGGTGGGGTGGACGGACCTCGCATGGATCGAGTAAACGTCCAGGTCGCGGCCGATTTTCGAAACCGCAGGTTGCGGATTCGGGCCGCGTGTGGATCCGAGGTCTGGTTCGGTCAGGGGTTCTCCGGGAGTTTTCGCATCGAGGTGGGGATGCTGCCTTCTTTCTCTCTGTCGTCGCGGGGTTCGGCTTCGGCTGCGGCGACGATGAGGTCGGCGAGGGCGCGGAGGTTGAGCTTTTCGCGACGCTCACCGTAGACGAGGATCCGTCGGTTCTTGGAAGTCATTCCGGCATCATGGCGCGTGCGCAGCCTCGCCGGTCCGATGCAAGGGCTTGCCTCGTTTAGATTCACTCATCAGTGCGACCGTCAGGAGGCCGAGGGTTGTGTTGCAGGTGCTCCCAGGTTCCTTCAGGGGTTCCAGCAATACGGGCTTGTCGGATCAGGCGTTTGACGCTGCGGATGCTGATGCCGTGTTCGCGGGCGAGGTCCTTTTGTTTGACGCCGGAGGCGAAGGCTGCGGAGAGCGCGGCCCGGGCTTCGGGGGAGAAGCGCTTGTCGAGTGATCGGGGCGGGTGCCCGTAGCTGACCTCAGGGCCTCCGGCTGTATCAGCCGTGTCAGTCCATGAGGGGCCCGGATTCCCGGTCCGGGCGGGCAAGGAGCCTGAGAGGCGTTCGAGGAGGCTGTCTAGCTGGGGGTTTGGGTTCGAATAAGCGAGTGTTAGGCCGACAACGGACATTAGGTCGATTACGCCTCATGTCATTTTATACAGGCAGTGTCCGCCGGTTGGTGGGACTATCGTGCGGCTCCTCACGGGGAGCCGCACGTCGTTTGGTGAGATGGGGACCTCTCCTCATGGAGGACTCACTCGCGTTGTTGCTTCAGTCACCAGTGCCCGTATCGTGTAGGCCGGAGTCAACACCAAAGGGCCAAGCCCCCAACGCTTCGCGACGGATTCACGACATGAGTTGCGTCAGCACCGGCTCGGCAGTCTCCACTGAGCTTCTTCGGGCAACGTGTCATGTGCTTTGAGTGAGGATGAGGCGGCGGGGGCGTTCGATTCGGTGAAAGGCCAGGCAGGCGCGGATGATGGTGCCGATCCTCCAGGGGTCGAGCGAGACCTTGTCGAGGCATTTGAAGCGGACTTTGAGATCGGCGTTGGCCTTCTCGGCGAGTGCCCTTTTGCCGCCGATGAGCCGGTTCCACTCCCGCTGGGCCTCGGTGAGCTTGCCGCCCTTGGGGGCCTTGTGCCCCACGACCACGGCCTGGAAGGCCCGGAACTTCTCATACCCCAGGTCGACCAGGAGCAGCAGGTGCGCTTCCTCGTCGAGGCCGATGTTGAGCAGGGCGATCTCGGCTTCGACGCCGGTCTGGCCTGCGGCGTTGGCATCGTGCTCGCGCCCGGGCCGCGCTTCAGACACCCACAGTGGATACCCGTCCGGCGCGGAGATGACCTGGATGTTCACTCCGTGCTTGTGGTGCTTCCCCGACCAGAACAGGTCAACGTCTTCGGTGGGGCCGCCGACGCGGGCGCGGGTGGTGGGGATGAGGGTGCCGTCCAAGCCGATGTGCCCGTCTCCGGCGGCCCTGGCGGCGTCGATGGCCTCGTGCAGGTTCGGCGCGTGATGGGCGAGGACGGTGAGTCCTTCCCAGAGGTTGTCGTAGGCGGTGGTCGTGCCGAGGGCGTTGTCGGTCGCGAGCTGACTGACGCGGGTGCCGTCGATGAGGAACCGGAGCACGAACACCGCTTGCGACCAGGATGTGAGTCGGCGCGTGCCTTTGCGGGTGCCGATGACGCGGCGGTGAACGGCGAGTTGACGGGAGAGCCACTCGGCGGCGGCCAGGGCACCCGCTGGGACCTCGCCGAAGGCACCGCCGAGCAGACCGACCTGGACGACCAGGTCGCGTCAGCGCCGGCGGGGCCGTCGCCGGGTACGTGCCCGGCACGCCCGACAACGCGGCCTACCAGGACGGCGACACCGTCGTCGAGCTGTCAGGCGTCGTCCCCCCTGAGGACCGGACCATGGGGGAGTATGCGAAGGAGATCAGCGCCGACGGGACCCTGATCGCCGAGGACATCTACATCGGACAGGACGAGGCCGGCCTGGCCATCACCAACGTGGCCGTCTGGACCTGCGCATAGCCACACTCCGGGTGCGTCACGGGGCGGGACCGCACGGTCCCGCCCCGTGCGGCTTGCGTCCTCACAGCAGTTCGTCACCGAGCGGCGTGCGGGCGTAGAGGACCGAGCGGCCCGCCCGCGTCTTCGCGACCAGTCCGCTGCGATGGAGCACCGCCAGGTGCTGCGACACGGCGCTGGGGGTGACGCGGAGGCGGCGGGAGAGGTCGGTGGTCGACTCGGGTCCGTCGAGGGCCCGCAGCACCCGGGCCCGCGCGGCGCCGATGAGATCCGCCAGGGCCCGCCCCGGTCGGGCCGGCTCGGATTCCCACAGTGTGCCGATGCCCCGGGCCTTGTAGAAGATCGCGGGGAGCTCGCCCGTCCCGACCGGGCTCACCGTCTGCGGCACGAACAGGGACGGGATGAGCCAGAGCCCCCGGCCGCTCACGTCCACGTCGTAGTGGAGACCGGAGCCGGGATGGACGTGGAACGAGCCGGTCCGCCAGTGGGCGCGGTGGTCCAGGCCCCCCAGCATCGCGGCCGCGCCCTCGCGGCCCATCAAATTGGCCCGGTACCGCATATCGGACTCCAGGACCGCGCGCATGCGCGGCCAATGAGGTGCGATGGCCGACTGCCAGTAGCGTTCGAGCGCCCGCGCGACCGCGGAGGGCTCGTCGTCCGGAGGCGGCTGCCGGCCGTCGTTGACGGCGAGCCGGTCGGCCGCGGCCTTCTCCGGATCGGTGGCGGCTACGACGGCGAGCTCTGCGGCGATGTCCGGCAGCGGGGTGGAGGGCCGAGGGGTCGCGAAGTCGGGCAGCCAGCCGCGCTTGGTCCCGATGAGGCCGTGCAGCACGGCGATGTCGGCGGGGCCGAGCCGGGCCATCCGCGCCCGCGTCCGCTGGATCCACGGCAGGTGCAGCACGAACAACTCGGGCCAGCGCAGCGCCCACAGGCTCGCCGCGGTCTCGAACAGCGGCGAGTAGGCGAATCGCATGTCGCTGAGGTCGTCGACGTCGAGGCGGTAGCTGATCATTAAGCAGAATGCTAAAACACTGCCGCCCGGGTGCACCACCGAGTTGACTGCATCCCCATGAGCACTGTTTACTTCGGCCAGACCGCGCGTCCGGTCGGCCGTCCCCGAGCCGAGCAGTTTCAGCTCGTGAACGCCCCCACACCCGAGATCGGCGAGGGCGAGGCGCTGGTGGAGAACCTGTACCTCTCGGTCGACCCGTACATGCGGGAGATGATGGACTTCCGGCCGCTGCACGAGCCGATCGAGGGCCGGGCCCTCGGCTGGGTCGTCGACTCCCGGGCGCCGTCGCTGAACCCCGGTGACCTTGTGGCGCACCGGCAGGGCTGGCGCAGCCACGCGGTGGTGACCCCCGAGGACGCGCGGCGCCTGTCGGTGCCCGAAGGGGTGCCGCTGACGGCGTATCTGGGGATTCTGGGCGGGACGGGCCTGTCCGCGTACGTCGGCCTGACCAGGATCGCGCGCCTGGAGAGGGGCGAGACGGTCTTCATCTCCGCCGCGGCCGGGGCGGTCGGCAGCGCGGCGGGACGGATCGCCCGCCTGCTGGGCGCCGAACGGGTCATCGGCAGCACCGGGTCGGCGGCGAAGGCGCGACATCTCGTGGAGCGGTTGGGCTTCGATGCGGCAATCAACTACCGCGACGGCGACCTCACCGGGCAACTCGCGAAGGCCGCGCCGGACGGGCTGCACGTGTACTTCGACAACGTCGGGGGCGACCATCTCGAAGCGGCGATCGACAACATGCGCGACCGGGGCCGCATCGCCTGGTGCGGCGGGATCGCCCACTACAACGCGACCGGGCCCTCCACTGCGCCGAGCAATCTCTACGAGGTCGTCGGCCGCCAGTTGCGTCTGGAGGGCTTCCTCGCCCGCGACTACCTCGACCTGTGGTCGGAGCTGGAGGACTTCCTGGTGCCCCGCATCCTCGACGGCACCGTCGGCATCGACGAGACGATCGTCGACGGCATCGAGAACACCGCGGGCGCCTTTATATCCATGATGGACGGATCGAATACGGGCAAGATGATCGTCCGTCTGGCCGCGGAGTAGCGCCCTCCGCCGACCCCCCGAACCTCCCACGCGGCGACCCCGCCGCGCCGGTCGGCCTGCGGCTGAACCGGAACCCTACAGTTCAACCGATTCAAGGAGAGCATCCGAAATGAGACTTCGACGCACCCTGACCGGCGTTCTCGCCGCGCTCGTCATACCCCTGTTCGCCGTCCTCGGCTCCGCCACTCCGGCCGCCGCCGCTTACGAACAGAACGAAGCCGTCGACATCGACTGGTACGCCGACAGCTCCAGGGAGTGCTACGCGAACACCTGGGTGTCCGCCTGCATCCAGAAGAACGGCGACGACATCTGGATCAAGGACAACGTGAACGACAACACCCTTGTCCGGGTCGTCTGGTGGGACACCAACGGCACCCGCGAAGGCTACTGCACCGACCTCCTCGGGCCCGCATATGCATGGACCTGGTGCAACAAGGACTGGACTGACGGCCACACGATCGCCTGGTACGTCTATTACCGCACCGACGGCCAGTGGTGGCCCGGTCCCACCCAGACCACCGTTGTCTGAGCAGCGTTCGAGGACTGAGTGAACCTGATGAGATTTCGCCGCGCCCTCATCGGCGCCCTGGTCGCCGTGATGGGCGCCGTAGGAGCCCTGGCCGTCGCCTCTCCCGCCCAAGCCATCCCGGACACATGCAGCGTGTGGGGTTACGCGAACGGCCGTACGGAATACGTGACCAACGACAGCAACGGTGGCGGCGCTCGCGCCACCGTCGACCTCTGCTACACCAATCGCGGCGACGGGTACTTCAACACCCTCGTCGTGTGGCAGGTCGTCGACTCCGCAGCGAACGGCGCGGGCGCGACCGTCCGGATGGAGTGGACCGGCACCGACGGCGAGGTCCACACCTACGTGCCGGACGACTGGGAGCGCGCCTGGACCGCCTGGTCGACCGCCGAAGGCGAGTGGGAGAAGGACAACATCAAGGGCCTGTACGTGCGGGCCTGCCTGACCAACACCACCAACGCAGCGCACCACTGCGGCCCCAAGGCGTAGGCCGACTCCAGAGGAGGATCATCTCGGCGAACTGCGCTCGATCAATGCCGAGATGATCCTCCTGCGCGTTACGTGGCGGTGCGGGTGCCGGTCTCTCCTTGCGTGGGAACCTCCGTTTCTGGTTCACCGGTCTCGTCTTCGGTGGCGGCCGGGGCCTCTTCCCCGGCGCCGATCTCGGCGGCGTACGGCGCGGCCAGCGCCTCGGCGACCACGAAGAAGCCGACCAGCCACACCAGGCCGCCGAGGGCGAACCCGGCGATCTGCGCGATCTGGTCGATGGAGGCGATGATGCTCATGCCCACTGAGAACAGGTTCCCCGGGAGGGTCTTGGGGACGGTCGCGACGCGGGCGGCCGAGAGCAGTGGCTGGGGGCAGGTGACGGCCACCAGGAGCACGGCGAGGACCCAGAGCGGCAGGCCCGGGATCGCCATGAGTCCGATGAGGACGGCCCGGAGAAGGTCCACGACCACCATGACGGCGCGGCGGGAGTACCGGTCGGCCAAACCTGCAAGCAGCGGCGCGGTGAGCAAGGGCGGCAGGTAGGTCAGGGCGTACGTCAAGGCCGTGAGTACGGCCGAGTCGGTGCGGTCGAATACGAGGAGGGTCACGGCGACCCGTGCGACCTGAGGTACCCCCGTTTTGTTGGACAGCGAGATGCTTGGTTTGTGAGTGTAGCTCTCTTTGCTACGGAAATGTGGTATGAGATCGTGCTCTGTGAGGACTCCCTCGCGCCCGGCTTCCTCGAGTTGGGCGGGCGATCGGTAGCCCAGGCGCTTCTGGATCCGCCGTGTGTTGTAGAACCCGTCTATGTAGAGGAACAGCTCGGTGTCGAGCTGTTCGACACTGTCCCAACGTCTCCGGTAGATCAGCTCCACTTTGAGCGTGGACCAGAAGTTCTCCATCAGGGCATTGTCGTAGGAGTCGCCGACATTCCCCATGGATTGGGTGATCCCGTTGTCTGCCAGCATGTTCGAGAATCGGATGCTGGTGTAGTTGGCGGACGGGTACAACATGGATGGGCGCCACAGCTGGAACTCCAGAAGGGCTGCTCCCGGAAGGCCGAGGCCAGTGCGCAGCATGCTCAGTCCGCGTCCGGCACCCTCCCAAGGCGACCTGACCGTATAGGATTCCTTCACCCATGCGCATGCTTCCTCCATGGCCTTCCGCAATGCTGCAGGCAGCACAACCTCCCCAGGAGGCTCTTCTGCGAGGAAGCCGACCTGTTCGTTGAGCGTTGCCGCGTGCGCCCTGGCATCGGCGGCTTGCTCGTCTAACATGTCTCGGCAGGCGACGAGGATCGGTCCCTCACGAAATATGGGTCAGATCCATATCCCACCAGCGAAATCATCCACGGCTTCTTCACGCGACCTCGGCGGCTGTATCAGCCGTGCCAGTCCATGAGGGGCCCGGATTCCTGGTCCGGGTGGGCAAGGGGCCTGAAAGGCGTTCGATGAGGCCGTCTAGCTGCGGGTTTGGGTTCGAATAAGCGAGTGTTAGGCCGACTTTGCGACCGCGTGTGAACGCGTGTGAACGCGTGTGACCAGTCGTGAATAGCTGTGAACGGCGGTGGCCGGGCACAATCGCGAGATTGTGCCCGGCCACCGCCGTTCCTAGTGAGGCGACAAGTCGGTGGGTGATCATCTCATCGGGGTCGATCACGCCCGACCATCAGTTTTCGACCGTGCGGCTGAAGCTGTGGAGGACGGCTATGGAGCCGACGACGTGGATCTCGTCCTTGCAGACCCGGAAGAACGGCGAGATGGACGCGGTGGCCGTCTCGGGCGCGACGTCGAAAACCTGGAACGTCCCGTGCTTCTCCAGCGTTTAGATGGGCCACTTCGCGTGAGTTGGGTTATGGCGCACAATTCGTGAAAGCGGTTGGGCTGCTTCACGAGCGAGCAGGACGCGTTTACGGAGCATGTCGAGGTTTGCGCGGCCGTACATCTGCCTCTTCAACATCTTCAGCCTTCCGACATTGCCCTCAACTGCTCCAGAGCTGTAAGCGACGCACTGGCAGTGCTCGGCCATACTCATGCTTTGACACCGGGTCTCGCAGGAACCCTGACAAGCGAGGAGACACTGAACATGGGCAAATCGAAGCAGCCCTGGGTCGTCCAGTGGCACATCACCGCCGACGGCTCGGCGATCAAGTCCTACCAGAAGGCGCTGGATCACTCCAACCCTCAGCGCGAACCGCCGCCAGGTCTGGAGCACCTCCGTTACGCCACTACCCGGCGGTTGCAGCTCTCGGACCTGCACGCTCTCGAAGCCGACCTGGCCGCATTCTATGCCCGCTTCAACCGGCTCAGCACGGTCGTGACGGTCGCGGGTTTTGCAGGGCTGGTCGGCGTGGTCCTCTCATGGCTGGTCTTTCCGATAATCGGTTTCGACGGGGCGGCCGCGAGCCTGCTGTTCACGGTTTCGATACCGCTTCTCGCGCTCGGTGTCCTGGGGGTGGTTTTCGTCCCCGGGGTCATGAGCCGCCGCCACGAACGCCTCCACACCGCCCATGGGCTCGCCTCGTCGAATCCTGAGGTCTTGAAGGAACCCGAGGCGCGAATGGCCATCGACGCCCCCGGAACCCTTTCGGAGCCTGACCCGTTCGACGCAGCGACCTGAACCACGTACCGGCTCTACTCGAATGTGGCTCTTGCACGGGTTTCGTAAACTCCTCGACGGCGCCACCCGCGCCCCCGGCCCACCGCGAGTAGGCGCGCGAAGACGCGAACTACGACTCGCGGACGAACGGCCGACGGTTGCGGTCTCGGGTAGGAGCAGCAATGGAAATGCCGAAGGCAGTGGCGGACTGGGCGCGTAAAACCGATGCGGCGGAACGCGAATGGGCGCGCCGTGAAGTCGACTCGTGGGCCCGCACGGCGGAGTTCTCGCAGCCCTTCCAATGGGGCGAAGCCGAAGCGGCGGTGCTCGCCCGCAAGTATTCGCCGCTTCCCGGCTCGTTCGTGATACGCACCGTCGGCGTCGTCGCCTGGGTTCTCATCGTGATCCTCGCAGTCCCGACCCTGGGGGCGGCGGTGGTCGGCTTCGCGCTGGTCGCAGTCAGCAGCACTCAAGAGAGTCAGGAGGCCGCGAGCGGCTGGATCTCGGCGGCGACGTCCATATACGTGATCGCGGCGATCGCCGCCGGCACGGCCGTGAGCCTGTGGTGGGGGTATCGGCGCCGCAGCCCGATCTCACTGATCATGAACGGGGCCAACGCGCTCGCCGCGGGCGGCGCGATCGCCGTGCTCGCGGTCTCCGAGATCTCGGGCGGGGCCTGGCTGCCGCTGCTGATGATCTTCACCGCACTGGTCTCACTCGTAGCGTTCGTGCTGGTCCTGTTCTCGACACCCGAAGGGCGCGCAACGAAGCGGAAGCCGCCGCGTCGCGGACCGCGCGGCTACCAGGGGGTCCGCGCGCTCAAGGCCAGGAACCGCCTGCTGGAGGTCCTCATCCATCGTGGACTTGTCAAGCTCGATGACGGCGACCGAATCAGGGTCCCCGAGATGCCCCTCGGCTACTGGAACGAGCTCGACGGCATCGACGAGCGCGAATGGCGGCGGGTGCTGGAGCGGCGCCACGTCGGCTGGCGCGACTTCGACGCGAGTGACCGCGGACCCCATGCCGGACACGATTGAGATCGAGGAAGTCTGATGCCCAAGGCCGCCGCGATCCAGCCCAACGAGTGGGCGACGACCCACGACAACTTCGAGCCCTTCGACATCGGCGAGTTGAACCGGGTCGTGCTCGATTACGCCTTCATCGAGTTGACGATGGCGAAGCGCTGGTCCCGCCGTTCGGCGCTGGGCCGGGCTTGCGCCGTGATCGGGGGCTGCTTCACGGTTCTCGGCCTGATGGCGGCGGTGGCATTGGCGCTCTTCATGCTCACCGGTGCCATCAACAACGAAGCGCTGCCTCCGGTGCTGTGGGCCGGTGTCGGCCTGTCCTGCATCGGTGTTCTCGGATTCTTCGTCCCGTGGGCGCTGACGCCGTACCGGCAGTGGGACCGGACGCTGTGCGGCGTCTCGGTGATGGTCGCGGTGCTCGCGCTGCTGTCGCTCGGTGCGGCCCTCTTCCGGACCTTCGAGGCGGCCGCGCCTTGGGAGCTGGCCGTGCCGTGCCTGCTGCTGCTCGGCGTGACGATCGGGGCGATAGTGGCGGACTTCCGCTTCCGGACCACCGCCAAGCCCCCGCCCGTCGACCTCAAGTCCCTTTCACCCGAAGAGGTCAAGGTGCTCCTCGCAGCCCGCCATAGAGCGCTGAGGATTCTGCGGTCGCGCGGCGTCGTCCCCTACGTGGGCTTCGGGAAGCTCAACGAAACACCGCTCGACACGACCGCCGGCTGAGGCAGCGGACCCCACGACCGAGAGAAGACACATGAATCGCCACGAACGAAAGCTTTGGGCGGCATTGAAGTCGGCGCAGGCGACCGACGACATCGAGATAGAGCAGGCGCAGCTCGAAGACGTCGTCGCCCACGCCGAGGCCGAAGGGTTCACCCGGCTCACCTTCATCGCCCGACGTGCACTGGCGAACGCGTACTGCGTGGGGCGGCAATGGGACCGGGCCTTTCCCCTGTTCTCCCAATGTCTCTCCGAACACGACGCCCGCAGGCACGAGTTCGACCGGGACGAAGAGGCGGCGCTGCGTTCCTGGTACTGCTGGATCATCCAATCGATGGCCGAATTCCCGGTCTTCAGCCTGTCCCAGATCTACACAGCGCTCGACGACGTCGAACAGCGCTACCGGATGGTGGGAGAGAACCTCCGGGAGGTGTACGCGACCCGCCGCTTCGTGGCGCGTATCGCCGCGGACTGGGAGCAGGAGGAACACTACTTCCGGCAGTGGATCGCCACGGGTGAACCGGACCCGACGGACTTGTGGGACTTGGCTCTGCAAGTCAGCCGGCTCACCGACCGCGGCGACGACATGGCGGCGTACGAGCTGGCCGCTCCGGTGCTGGCCGGCGCGCGAACCTTCGACGAGCTGCCGGTGCCGGTGCAGATCAACATGTTGCTCCCGTTGGTGCGGCTGGGCCTGCACGCCGAGGCCCGGCGGGCGTTCCGGATCGCCCGCCGCGGCATCGACCGCGGCGTATACCGATACGAATACGAAGGCATGCTCATCGAGTTCTGCGCGCTCACCGGGAACCTCGACGCGGGCCTGGACAGGCTCAGCAGGATGATGTGGGGCTTCGCGACCTTGAACCGGCCCACAGGGAAGATGGACTTCGCCGTCGTCGTGGCGGTGCTGATGCGGCAGATGGTCGACGCGGGCCGCGGCGACGAGCCCATCGGTTGGGCGAAGCAGGACGAGGACGAGTACGTCAACGCCGCGCAGCTGCTAGAGCGGATGCACGGCATCGCGCTCGATCTCGCGGCGCAGTTCGACGCGCGCAACGGCACCACGGCCCAAGGCGACCGGGCCCGCGCCCGACTCGCGGCGAGACCGGTCGCACGGGTCCAGTTGGGCAGCGTGAAATTCCTTCCCTACCAACAGATTCCCTCGGAACTACCGGCCGAGGAGGTGCTGGCCCGAGCCAAGTGGCATCTCGACCGAGGGCAGCGCCCGGTGGCCCGCGACCACCTCCGGTCACTCGGGCAGCCGCCCGCGCATCGGACCGCCCGCCACGTTCATCTGCTGGCGCTGCTGGACGGTGGAGCCGACGAGGGCGAAGAGCTGCACCGGGCGGCTCTGCAATACCAGGCCGAGGACGACCTGGTGAACGCACTGCTGTGTCTGTGCGATGTCGCGATGTGGATGGCCGGCAACGGCAGGCTCGACGACGCGGTGCCACTCGCCACCCAGATGCGCGACACGCTGCTCAAGGCGTCCGACCCGCGAGCGGTCGCCCTCGCGGAGTGCACGTTCGCCCACCTGCTGATGCCGACGGACGCGGAGGAGGCCGATCAGGCGCTGGCTCGTGGCGCCGACCACGCCGCCGAGTCCGGCGACCCCTACGTCGTCGCGCTCATCGCGCGGCACCAGACGAACCAGGCGTTGCAGCGGAAGTTGCCGCCCGAGCAGGTCATCGCGCTGGCCACGACGATGCGCGACGCCGCGTGCGACGCGGAATGGCTGGCTCAGGTGGTTCGTGCCTTCGACTACCTGGAGACGATCCATTCCAGGACGGGCACCACGGCAGCCCACCACCGGGAGATCGACGAGCGGATAGCTCAGTTTCCTTCGGACACACCACATGTGGTGCGGTTGGGCTTCAGCTACGCGCAGGCTCGGGGCTTCATCGACAACGGTCGGGCAGCCGAGGCCCTGCCCGCGTTCGAGCGGCTGGTCGCGGGGGAACACCCCGGCGGGGTGCCCGCCGTGCACCGGCACTGGCTCGCGCAGGCCTACTTCGCGGCCGGTCGCATCGAGGACGCGGTCGACGCCGCGGAGCTCGACGCCGACTTCCTCGACGAACTTCGGGAACGCGAAAGCCTCCAGGAGCCGTCGATGGCCGACGCGAACCGAAAGCTGCTCGTCGAGGGCTGTCGGCAGCTCAACGATTTCGCAGGCGCCCTTGAGCACCTGGAGATCCTGAGCCGCAACGCCCACCAGCGGGACGACACGCAGCTCCAGGACTACGTGCGCGCTCAGGGCGACCAGGTCCGTCGCGCGATGGCGGCGTCCAGACGGCCGCCGCAACCCGCCAGATCAGTCTCCTACTCTCCCCGATGGGAAGATCTCGCATGAAGTCCGGTCGATCATTCAGCGGTCAGCGCATGTTGTCGCGTCTGGGCGCCACCCTCGAGCCCGAGGACATGGCCTCCATGGTCCGCAAAATGCGGATCATCGGCGCCTGTCTCGGGGTCGTGCTCATCGTGGGGTCCGTGGTCCTTGCAACGATGAACGGCGGATTCGAGTGGACGGGCTACCACAGCTCGACCGCACGCCGCAGCGGCGGGACCGGGTTGTCCAACGAAGGCACGGGTGTCATGTTCGGGCTTGCCTTCCTGGTCCTCCCGCTCAGCCTCGGATTCGCATTTCAGTCGGCGGCAGGTGATCTGCTGTACCTCGACGGCACCGAACTGACAGTGGTGAAGCCGGGACGGCGCGCGCCCAAAGTCTTCGACCTCTCCCGCGCCTGGTCAGAAGTGCGGTTGGACAAGGTCCCCGGATCGAGGCCGGGCAGTGCCGAGGCGCGCGAGAAGGTCTGCTCTTACCGGCCGGTCCTGGTGCTGCTCTCCGAATTCGGTCGCCGTGAATCGGTCATCGAACTCGCCGACCTGCGCTCCCGGCAGATGCGCTTCTCCCACGAGACACGGATGCTCGAAGCCGCCATGCGGTTCACCGCCGATCCGGCGATCCAGCACGCGGCGGGTCAACTGCGTACGTTGCTTCGTTGGAAGAAGCTGCCGGTCGTCCACGACGCCGCGCCCGACGCGATCCCGGCAAGCCCGGAGGACGCGTCGTCCGCGCCGATCCCGCGAACCCCGGTCGTCAGCGGGGTCGCAGGACCCGAGATCGAGATCGTGGGAACGAACCGCGGCTGAATCAACGAATGTCCCCGCACCCCGATCGATCATCGTCGTTCTATCCCCATCCCCATCCCCATCACTCGAACGAAGAAGTTCACTGTGCGCGCTTGGCTCGCTGCGAACTACAGTGTTCCGGCTCGGATCGTCGCCGTGGTCGGCGTGCTCGCGAGCGCCATCGGTCTGATCGCCGCGGTCGGTGACACCGAGGGCGACAACCTCGTCAGCTGGCTCATGTTCATCGGGCCGGGCCTGGCCGGCGCCTTCCCGACACTCGAACTCGCGTGGTGGCGCGACCACGGCTTGTCGATGGCGACGGTCAAGCCGCGCTGGTTCATCTTCCCGGCATTCGGCGGGTTCGGCGCGGTCGTCGTCATGTCCGTCACCGAGATCGTCCTGCGCCCTCGCCAGGCGATCGAGGAGGCCATGATGGACGCCTCCGAGCTGAACTTCCGTCACAACCGGGCGGCTTTGGTGCTGATGCCGATAATGGTGATCAACGCCTTCGTGATCGGCATCGCCATCGTGACCGAGATCGTCTGGCTCGCAGTGCTGTCGATCCTGGCCGAAGTCGTGCTGGTCGTCATCACGAGGAGGCACCAGCTGGTCGGCAGGAAAGGCCGCGAGGAATCCGGTCTCCCCGCCGGGGCTGAGCCCGGCGACACCGGATCTGACACTGAAGTGCGGCCTTGAGCCGACCGGGCCGATCGCTCTCTTGCGGGGACTGGTCGGCTCTTCCCAAGCCATTCGCCGGAAGGCGCCGGAATCACCGCTCCGCTCGGGAGCGGGGTCCCGGAGTTCGGGGTGCCGTTCGCGTCGTTAAGCCCTGGTGAACCGAGTATGAGCCGTTGAAGCATCGGTGGCGAGCGCCCACGGCAGTGGGCGCTCGCCACTGCAGAGTCAATATTTCTTGCGGTGACCGACGTCCCGTGGCTGCGCGGCGTCGAAGGCGAGACGTTGGCCTTCGCCCGGGCGGACCGCCCCGACTGGCCAGCCCTGACGAAGCGGGCCGATCCCGGCGACTCAATGGAAGGCGCAGCCCTCCAGCATGTCGTCGCCGAAGTGCCGCTGCAGCACGTCGCGGAGCGGCCCGTGCGGCCGGTAGGGGCCGTTCTTGGCGTAAGTACTGAAGAAGCTCTGCACGGAGTGTTCGGTCATGATGCTCGGGTCGACGTCGAAGTTCGGCCCGTCCGGGCCCATGAAGTCGGGGTTGTCCCGCTCGTCGAGCAGCGCCGTCGGCTCGGTCAGCGAGTAGACGGCCACGTCCGGGTTGCTCTCGTTCTCGTACGCCTCGGCCATACCGGGGTTGCCGAAGTCGAGACCGGTGAAGTAGACGGCGACGTCGCCGCAGTCGGCCGGCAGCGAGGCGAGCGCCGCGGATGCTTCGCGGGAGCCGGCGCCGAACGCCCGGAAGGTCATGGCCTTCCGGTGCACCTCGACCGTGGTCCCGAGCAGTTCGGTGCGCGGTTCCTCGCGGAAGGCGTCGGCCACCTGGTTCCCGATGGAGATCGGCGAGGCCGAATGGAACCAGCCGGTCACCAGTGCCCAGCGGGGCTGCGTGACGCGTTCGTCGAGCAGATCGGCGCACAGCCGCGCCAGCCGGTCAACGGGCATCCGGACCGGTTCGGCGGTCGCGGCCCACATGTGCTCCCATACGCCCATCGGGGATCTCATCCCATCGTCGTTGTCGGCCACGTTCGTGCGGAGCGGATCCCCATTCTGCCGAACCGCGTCCACAGATCATGGAGGTCGCGGTCTGGTGCGGCCGCCTCGCGTTGACGGCTCGGCCGATCGCGGGGAAACATACCGGAAAGCGTTCTCAGAATCAATGTCGATCAAGGAGAGAGCGTCTGGGTCGTGTCGCTGGAGAAAGGCCGCTACTTCGTTAAGTTCGCCATTGAACGATGCAACCAGTGTGGTTCGCTGGTCGGCGGAGAGGCGACGGTGTAGCGGTCGAGGAATCAGGCTTGAATGGTTCTCGACGCTGTAGCCTCCCGCCGCGTCTGAGCGCCACGAGGGGCCTGAAGTCCCGGTGTCGCTAGGAATCGTGCCCGTCAGGCGTCGGAGCAGGCTGTCCACCTGCGGCGGCGTGTTCAAAGTAGCGAGTATTAGCTCGACAATTATATATACAAGTATGAATACGGCTCATATTTATTGTGCGCCAAGGGGATTCACGCGAGACATACTCAGCTTGCGTGAGTCCCCTTGGCTGTGTTCGCCGCGAGATCGCCAGGTGTTCAGCCAGATTCGATCCAGGGCGAAGCCCTGGTCGTTGTTTTCGGGAGCTGGCCGCGAGCAAGCTGGCTGGTCCGGCTCCTCGTGCGCGAGGCCGGCCAGGTCCCGTGCCAGTCGGAAGCGAAGCGCCGCAACCTGGCCGACGGCATTCCCGGCGAAGTCTCCGATCTGGTCGCGCGTGACTTCATCGCCGAGGCGTCCGGACTCAAGTTCGTCGGTGACGTCACCTATGTATGGACCGATCAGGGCTGGCCAGCTGATCCGGCTCCCACTTCCCGGCCAACATCTCCTTGGACAATGGCGGTCGGTCGTAGGGGAGCCCCGCTCCCGGTGCTCCGTCCAGCAGAACCACGACACCATCCTCGCCCCGCTGGTCGAACATGTCTGGCGCTAGCGGCCTCAGGTGGCAGGTGATGACAGTCCTGGAGAATATAAGTGACAGAACATGTCATTTGCTCTCTATGGTGGCGGGCATCGACGCTGAGCGGCATGTACGGGCCGACGCGATGCCGGAACACGGATCGGGCCCCTACGCGCGCCCAGCGAGGTGTTCTGGGCTGTCTTACTGGATGCATCCACGGCTTCGACGGACTCGCTCCCACCGTCGCGAGTGTTCGGCTCCAGCCGCCTTGGCTCAGATGCCGCCAAAAGGGGCGTGAGGTACGCTCGCATAAATGGCAGTACATGCCAGTTGAGTGAGGGAGTCGCATATATGGCGTTGTCCAACGTGCTGGACGGGTTGCAGGCGTTGCCGGAGCCCGCGCTGCTGGCGACCACGGGAGTACTTGCTCTCGGTGAGGCCATCATCGGTCTCGGGTTCTTCATCCCGGGTGAAGCGGCGCTGCTCCTCGCCTCGGCCACCGTCGATTCGGTGCCCGAGTTCCTGGCCTTGTGGGCAGTGGTCACGGTCGGCGCCCTAGTGGGCAACGTGATCGGGT